>JACCDM011252889.1_pt1 | contig 694519 bp, 611 predicted proteins | sample 7445851 | NCBI WGS metagenome assembly JACCDM01 (sample SAMN15323438, study PRJNA562643) | freshwater metagenome | isolation source: river surface water | place: USA:Blue River Watershed | collected 2017-08-16
ATACTTTACCGTTTTCTGGATCAACGATGGTTCCATCTTCCCATTCAGATCCATCCCAAACAAGACCTCTAACAATTTGTAAACCTACCAAAGGTTTATTTTTACGATCATCGGTACATTTTTTACAAACTGGATTTTCCTCTCTTCCTTCTCTAGGATACAATGAAACGATTTTTCCATAAAGCTTGCCATCGGATTTGTATAATTCCACGACAGATTTTTTCTTTTTCGTTTCATCATCAATGGTAATCCACTTACCTACAACACTTTGAGAAAATGATTTCCCAAAAAATAACATCGTAAAAACGACTAAAGTCCAAAAATTGATTTGTTTCATATTATGATTTTTGATAAATATCTTAAAAATAATTCAATAAAAAAAATAGTTTTGAACAAGTATTTAACAATATGCTATTCCTTTTAAATAGGCTATTGGAATGGATTTCGTGGTTCATTTCTTTCATTTCATGCCCTGAATTTATCTACTAGACTGTCATAAGTCATTTGGCATAAGTGGAAAATATAAGTATATTCGTTTAAACGACAAATCGACAAACTATGGTAACTACGACCACATTGGAAAAAATAGAATTAGAATTTCTATTGAGGGGATCTTCAAAAGTACTTGAAAACAGATTGTTTACTGCGAGTGGATTAAGTGAATGGTTCGCTGATGACGTAAAGATTAATGACAATACTTACACATTCTATTGGGAAGGAAGCGAACAAAGCGCTCATTTAATTGGTGCAAAACCAGGGAAATTTATTCGTTTCCAATGGATTGATGAGGAAAATGCATGTACAGATTGTTACTTTGAAATGTCCATTGAAACCAACCAAATGACCAAAGAAATTACCTTAAAAATCATTGATTTTTCAGAAGAAGATGAAATGGAAGAGTCAATCTTGGTTTGGGAACATGCAGTTGCAGATTTAAAAAGAACACTTGGTTCATAAAATCTAAGTTTTTTCCATTCTTATTCCTATTTTTGTAGGAATAAAAATTTGTTTTCTTGAAACGATTATACGTATTTAGTATTCGTTCTTTTATAGGACCTTTCATCGTTACTTTGTTCATTTCGATGTTCATTTTAGTGATGCAGTTCTTTTGGAAATACATAGATGACCTGATGGGAAAAGGGTTATCAGTATGGGTGATTCTAGAATTACTGTTTTATGTATCCGCAAGTTTAATTCCTTTGGCTTTACCTTTGGCAATCTTATTATCGAGTATCATGACATTCGGTAATTTGTCGGAAAACAATGAATTAACTGCCTTAAAATCTTCTGGACTTTCCTTATATCGGATTCTTAAACCACTAACGGTGGTCGTTTTCTGTATTGCCCTCTTCACCTTTTATTTTGCAAACTACATCATTCCCATCTCCAATTTAAAATGGCACTCATTAATCTTTGATATTCAAAACACCAAAATTGCATCGATTTTAACCCCTGGATCATACAACCAAGACCTGGATGGATATGCGATTAAAATCAAATCAATCCAAAACGATAAATTTCAAGACATTATCATACACGATCACACCGATCAGAATGCTCTCAAAACAATTCGTGCAAAGAAAGGACGAGTATACAAATCGGTGAATAATAAATACCTTTATTTCGAATTAAAAGATGGATTTATGTCGGAAGAAATGGCGACTCAAACTCCAAATTACGATGAAAACGGCAAATTAGTAAGTAGCGGAAACAACAACCATCCGAGCAGAAGAACCAATTTTGAAATTGCCACTTACAAGATTGATTTATCAGGGTTTTCAATGAATCGTTCAAGGGATGATATGTTCAAAAACGAGCACGAAATGTTGAACGTTTTCCAAATCAATTACGCGATTGATTCCTTATTGAAAGAGAAAAAGGAAGCCAATGTAAACTTTGTCACAGGATCTATTTTGGATTTGATGTATTTCCAAAAAGCATTGATCAACGATTCAACAAAAACAAATTCGAAATCAATTGTTCATTTCAATGATTTAAATCAAATTGAGAAACAAAATGCCATTGTAGGTGCACAATCTCGTCTGCGACGAAAAAATGAAACCTTACAAAGTCAAATCAATTACAACCAAGCTGTTGATTTCAATAACAACAAGTATTGGATTGAATTTCATCGCAAATTTGCATTGACCTATGCCATCATCGTATTATTTTTTATTGGAGCTCCGCTGGGAGCCATTGTTCGCAAAGGAGGTTTTGGTGCGCCTGTTGTGATTGCTGCCTTACTTTTTATGGTTTACTTTGTACTCATCAGTATTGGTGACAGTTTAGCAAATTCTGGCGTTGTCAGCCCCTTCATCGGTATGTGGTTCGCCTCCTTTTTACTCACACCAATTGCTTGGTTTGTATTAAGAGCTGCAGCAAACGATGCACCGGTTTTCAATAAAGAGAGTTGGGTTAAACTTTTCAGTCGATTGCGAAAAAAATGAAGATACTTTACTTAACTCCAAAACCTATTTTTCCGGTGATTGATGGCGGATGTTTTGCTATGAAAAATTTTCTTGAGGTTTTAAGTGCAACCGAACATGAAATTGATGTTATTGAATTCCAAACACCCAAACATCAAGGAGATCAAGCGTTATTCAAAAAACATTTTCCTTCTTTAAATCTGACGCAATATTTCGTAAATACCAAGATTCAATTTTTTCCGTTCATCCTCAATACTTTATTCAAAAAAAACACCTCATACAACGTTCATCGTTTTTTTGACGCCAAGCACAACGCATCATTGAAAGAACGATTAAAGCAACAGCACTATGATTTAATCATTTTGGAATCTATTTTTTTAGCCTCCTACCTTCCACTTTTTGAAGGGAAAATTCCTTTTGCGATTCGGTCACATAACGTAGAATTTCAATTATGGGACCAATATGCAGCCTTTGAAAAAAATGGTATCAAAAAAATAATCCTTAAAAAACTGGCAGCTGACTTAAAAAAGGTCGAATTAAATACCATTGAAAAAGCTAAAATCAACTTTGTTTTATCCAAAGAAGACAAACAAACCTTTGAATCCTTATCAAACACACTACAAATTTATCTACCGATATACCTCGAGGTAAATAAGCGAACAAAACCAGTTAACCCTAAAGCCATTTGTCACCTTGGATCAATGAATTGGCAGCCCAATATCGATGCCGTCCAATATTTAATCCAGGTGTTGTTCCCTGAACTACTGCTTTCGGTTCCCGATGCAAGGTTGCATTTAGCGGGATCTCACAGTCAGAAACAAAACTTGAGACCTGAGATTACCCAGCATGGATTTGTAGAGGATTACATCTCTTTCTACCAAGACCATGGTATTTTAGTTTCGCCCATTTCAATTTCATCAGGTGTTCGAATTAAAATTTTAGAGGCATTGGCCAATGGAATTCCCGTATTAACAACTACTGAAGGAGCTAAAGGAATTGATTTAGAAGATCAAATGTTGGTTGAGAATGAATTGCAGCAACAGGTCAATCAATTGGTGAAAATGATGAAACAACCAGAAGTATTAGCACAATTGATTCAAAAAGGATACGAATACATTGAAAAAAACCATTCGAAATCACACGTTTATTCCATAATCAACAGAACTTTAAATGGCTAAACCGAAAATCGTCTATATCGTCTCTAGATTTCCTTTTCCGCTGGAGAAAGGAGACAAACTCAGGGCCTATTATCAAATTAAAGAACTAGCCCCCTTCTACGATATTTACCTGATGTCGCTTTCGGATAAAAAAGTAAATCAACAACAAATAGCAGAACTTAAACCCTTTTGCAAAGAAATTCACGTCTATTTTTTACCCATTTGGACGATTCTATTTCAATTAACACGCTGCCTATTAAATGGAAAACCTTTTCAAATCGGATACTTCTATTCCTTTCGTCACGCCTTGAGAATGCAACACGAAATTGACAAGATTAAACCAGATCATATTTTTTCACAATTGGTGCGCACCACTGAGTATGTAAAAGACTATCACGAGTGTCCGAAAACGGTTGATTATATGGATGCGCTTTCGAAAGGAATGGATCGAAGGGCAAAAGAATGGAAAGGCCTCAAAAAATTAATTTACAGCAGTGAAGCCAAACGTTTACGCAAATACGAACGGACAATTTTTGATTATTTTGAGCATAAATTAATCATTTCTGAACAGGATAAACATTTTATCATTCATCCTGATTTTGAAAAAATTGAGGTAGTTCCAAATGGAATTGATGCATCTTTTTTCCAAGCTAAAAAAGCAACTGAAAAATTATACGATTTAGTTTTTGTTGGCAATTTAAGTTATGCGCCGAACATTAAAGCGGCAAACTATATTGTAGAACACATTGCAAAGTGGGATCCATCCTTAAAAATATTGATTGCAGGTGCCAACCCAAGTTCAGAATTAAAAGCCAAGATTAAAAAACACAAGCAAGTAGCGCTTTCGGGATGGATGGACGATATCAAAGATGCTTATTTAAGCGGAAAAATATTCATTGCTCCGATGACAAATGGTACTGGAATGCAAAACAAATTACTTGAAGCAATGGCCTTGGGGATTCCTTGCATCACCACCAACCTAGCGAACAATGGTATCTTAGCAACTCCAAACAAAACGATTATTGTGGCCAACACACCCGAACAATTCCAAGAAAACATTGTTTTGCTATTGAAAGAGGAAAGCATTCGAGAGGAGATTTCCCAAGCCGCAAAAAGTTGGGTAAAAGAAAAATACAATTGGAAAGAAATCAACCTTCGTTTAATGAAGATTTTCCTAAAATAGTTAATAAAAATCGGTATTTTTGCAAAAAAATTAATTGTTCATGACATTTAAACTCAATAGTATAGAAGAGGCCATTCAAGATATTCAAGATGGAAAGGTAATCATTGTAGTAGATGACGAAGATCGCGAAAATGAAGGCGATTTTTTAACCGCTGCAAGAAATATTACCCCTGAAATTGTGAATTTCATGGCTACTCACGGTAGAGGTTTGATTTGCGCACCATTGATTGAAGATCGATGCGATGAATTGGGACTTGACTTGATGGTTCGTTCAAATTCAGCAGCCTACGAAACACCATTCACCGTTTCTGTGGATTTAATTGGTCATGGCTGTACAACTGGTATTTCTGCCAGTGATCGTTCAAAAACCATTAAAGCATTAATCGATCCAACCATACATAAAGAAGAATTAGGTAAACCTGGACACATTTTCCCACTTCGAGCAAAAAAAGGTGGTGTGTTACGTCGTGCTGGACACACAGAGGCTGCTATCGACCTTTCTAGATTAGCTGGATTTGAGCCTGCGGGGGTTATTGTTGAAATTCTAAATGAAGACGGTTCAATGGCAAGATTACCGCAATTGATTGAAATTGCAGAGCGTTTTCAACTGAAAATCATCTCCATTGCTGATTTAATTGAATACCGAATTAAAAACGACTCGTTAATTGAGCGCTTAGTAGATGTGAAATTACCTACGACAATGGGCGATTTTCAATTGCACGCTTATCGAGATACGATTACCGATCAAGAGCATTTAGCCCTTGTTAAAGGAACTTGGGAAAAAGATGAGCCAATATTGGTTAGGGTACATTCCTCTTGTATTACTGGGGATGTCTTTGGTTCATGTAGATGCGATTGCGGACCTCAACTCCACAAAGCCATGCTAACCATTGAAAAAGAAGGTAAAGGAGTGATTTTATATATGAATCAAGAAGGAAGAGGAATTGGATTAGTGAATAAATTGAAGGCCTACAAACTTCAAGAAAATGGTTTAGACACTGTGGAAGCCAATTTAAAACTAGGCTTTAAAGGCGATCAACGTGATTATGGAATTGGAGCTCAAATTTTAAGGGATTTAGGAATTTCTAAAATGCGTTTAATGTCGAATAACCCAACTAAACGTAAAGGATTAATTGGATACGGTTTAGAAATCATTGAAAATGTTCCCTTGGAAATTGAATCGAATGAACACAATGAAGCGTATTTGAAAACAAAAAGGGACAAAATGGGTCATACCTTAAATATGAAAAAATGATGCTTAAAGCAACGCAAATTTTCAAAAATTATGGAAATTTACCCGTTCTCAAAGGCGTAGATTTATCGATCGAAAAAGGAGAAATCATCTCCATCGTTGGATCCTCTGGAGCAGGAAAAACAACCCTTTTACAGATATTAGGAACCTTAGATCAGCCCGATCGTGGTGAGTTATGGATTAACCAAATTAACCCTTTTCAACTGAGTCAAAAAAAGCTTTCTCAATTCCGCAACGAAAACATCGGATTCATCTTTCAATTTCATCAATTGTTACCTGAATTTACAGCCATTGAAAACATTGCTTTACCGGCATTGATCAATGGTAAATCAATGAAAGAAGCAAAAAAAATGGCCTTACAACTTTTACATACTGTTGGACTTGAAGACCGTGCAAATCATAAGCCAAGTGAATTATCAGGTGGCGAGCAACAACGCGTATCGGTTTGTCGATCAATGATTAACAACCCAGCCATCGTTTTTGCCGATGAACCTTCTGGAAATTTGGATTCTAAAAACGCGAATGAGCTACATGAATTATTTTTTCAACTCAGAAAGGAATGGAATCAAACGTTTGTGATTGTCACCCATAACGAACAACTTGCTTCTATTGCAGATCGAAAATTAACCATGAAAGACGGAGTTTTCTTGACGGATGGATTTTGATGAATTGAAAGCATTCTTGGATTTTAAAGCTCAAGAATACGAAACACCTGCATTTATTGAAGAAGATCCCATTCAATTCCCCAAACAATTTACCAGAAAGGAAGACATTGAAATCATCGGATTCATCATGGCTACCATTTCTTGGGGAAATCGAAAAAATATTCTTAAAAGTGGAGAAAAACTATTGCAAATCATGCAATATGAACCTTACCAGTATATTCAAAACTATTCCTCTCAAAAAGAATTTACATTCATCCATCGCACCTTTCAAACCGCAGACTTAGATTTTTTTTTTCGAGCCTTAAACCACATCTATCAACACGGAGATTTAGAACATGCTTTTTCCAAAGGAGAGCAGACTAAAGACCGAATAGGTGCTTTTAGAACCTTGTTTTTGGAAACTCCTCACGATAACCGAAGTCGCAAACACCTTTCAGATCCGCATAAGAATTCAGCCTGTAAACGCATCAATATGTTTCTGCGTTGGATGACTCGAAGCGCATCAAGAGGAGTCGATTTAGGAATTTGGGATCCCAAGACCATCCCTCATTTGATGTTACCGCTTGACGTGCATACATCAACCGTTTCTCGAAAGCTTGGCTTATTAGAGCGCAAACAAGATGATTGGAAAAGTTTGGAGGAATTGATGCAGAATTTAAGGAAATTGGACCCAAACGACCCTGTTAAGTATGATTTTGCTTTATTCGGATTAGGGGTAAATAAAGCGCTTTAAAACTTTCGAAATGGTCTTATAAATTGTTTTGAACAATATTCCAAGTCCTCATTAATTTTCTTAAATTTGAAGTATGAAATTTGCTAATCCAAATGCATTATGGGCCTTGTTCGCTTTAGCGATTCCAATCATTGTTCATTTTTACCATTTCAAAAAGCATCGTACCTTTTATTTTTCCAGTTTATTTTTTGTCAAAAAAATTGAGGAAGCACAAAAAACCACTTCCAAACTGAAGCATCTGCTCCTGTTGACTTTAAGATTACTTGCTTTTTTAGGTGTCATTTTGGCCTTTGCAAAACCCTATTTTCCAACTGTCAACAAACAAGATAAAGGCCAACGCATTATCAGTATTTATATTGACAATTCATTCTCAATGAGCGCTAGAGGTACAGAAGGTGAATTGCTGCCAACAGCTAAAGACCAAGCTAGACAATTTATCAAAAAATCGCATCCAAATCAATTATTCTTTTTAAACACCAATCACTTAAATGGAATAGAACAACATTTACACAATAAAACTCAAGCACTAAATTATTTGGAGAAAATCGACTATTCTTCAGCAAGAAAATCCATTCAGGAAATCATTTCATGGCAAAATCGACAACTTCAAAAAATTGATGCCGAAAGCACAAAAATAGGAGCGATTGAATTCATTTACTTCAGTGATTTTCAAAAAATAAATTCGAGCACTACCCCTACTCTTTCTTATCCATCTGAAAAGTATCATTTCATACAAAGCAGGGCAGAAAAGAACAACAACCTATCCATTGATTCTTTATGGTTCAGTACGCCTTCTTACACCACCAATTCTATAAACGTTTTGAATATTCGCATTAAAAATCAATCGGATGAAAAAATAGAAAATGCGGTGGTTCAGCTGGATATCAATGCGCAAAAAAGAGAATTATTCGCCAGTATAGAAGCCAATAAAGATTCCATTTGTCAATTTGAATACCGAGATTCCAAACCAGGAATGAAAAAAGGAATTGTAAAAATAAACGATCAACAACTGTTCTGGGATGATGTGTTTTATTTCAATTATGAGGTGAAATCGCAATTAAACATTTTGGTCATTGACGCCATGCAAAATCAAAATCACTTGGTTGATATTTTAAAATTGGAAGCGAGTTTTAATACCCTACTCGTAGATCAATCTCGACTCACCATAAATGAAATTGCCGGAAAGGATATGATTTTTTTGAATGGAATTACGGAATTATCTGAGGGCTTAAAAGAACAACTTTTGGTGCACACCCAGCAAGGTGGTGGCTTATTTATTTTACCCGGAAATACCAACTCAACTGCAACGATCAATACGTTTTTGAACGCATTAAAACTTCCCCTTCTTGGAAACCAAATCGCAGAAGGAAATTGGATCAATACGATTCAATACCAAGATGCTTTTTTTGAGGGTGTATTTCAAGAGCGTAAAAAAAATATCCGCATTCCAGTAGCCCAAAACATATACCGAACAAAAGGATACCGAAACTGTATACCCCTTATTTCCTTGCAAAACGGGCAACATCTAATGGTGAAATCAACCTATTATCCAACCTGTTTTTTATTCACGGGTATTATTGATGAAAAATCGGACTTTATCAAACAAGCCCTATACCCTTCCATTATGCTTAGAAGCGCCTTCCTTGGTCAAAAAAAACCTCCTCTATTTACGATCATTGGAAAAAATACAACATATCCTTTGTACGAAATAAAGCCTTCTGAGGACCCCATCAAATTGAAAACACAAGATGTAGAAATCATTCCTTCTTTCACTTCCAACAGTTTTCAAACGACCCTTTTGTTGAACAATATTGAATTTATGTTCAATTTCAAGACAAACCATTACGACATCGATCAAAAAGGAAATATTGGATGTATATCGATCAATTACGATCGTGCAGAGAGTGAAATGACCTTTTACGAACCTGAAGCACTTCAAGAAGAACTTCGTTCCCTAGGGATTGAAAACTTCAAAATCAGTCAACAAAACCCAGCGCAATTACTAGCTGATATCAATTCTTCAAAACCTTTTCCCTATTGGAAATATTTTATTGTATTTAGCCTTATATTTGTAATCACGGAAATGGTTTTAATAAAAATCTGGAAAGCATAGTTCGTATGAAAATTTTAATTAGAAAAGCCCAAATTGTAGATCCCAGCTCATCTTTTCACGGAAAAACGAAAGATGTGTTTATTGAGGATGGGATTATTACTCAAATTGAAGATCAATGTCAAACTGAAGCTGACGAGGTTATCACAGCTGAAAATCTTCACCTATCTCAAGGTTGGGTAGATTTTAAAGCTCACTTTTCCGATCCAGGAGAGGAGCATAAAGAAACCATTTCAGGCGGCCTAGATGCTGCAGCTTATGGAGGTTATACCCACGTAGCGATACTTCCATCAACTCATCCCGTAATTGATGGGAAGACGCAGGTTGAATATGCTTTGCGCAAATCTGAAAACCATGCGGTGCAACTCCATGTCATCGGGGCTGTTACCGAACAATTGAAAGGAGAAAATCTTTCTGAGATGTACGACATGCATCAATCGGGTGTCCAACTTTTTTCTGATGATACCAAATCGTTAAATGCTGGAATTGCCTATCGAGCCTTGTTATATTCCAAAAACTTTAATGGCACGATCATGACGATATCAAAAAACAATGCCTTATCCAATGAAGGTATGGTCAATGAAGGCGAAGCTTCGACTAGAACCGGATTAAAAGCGGATCCTAGAGTTTCAGAAATCATTGATTTGGAGAAAAATATTCGATTATTAGAATATACAGGAGGCTCTTTGCATGTTACGGGAGTTTCCTGCAAAGAAAGTGTGGAATTGATTGAAAAAGCCAAAAAAAATAAGTTAACCATCACTGCGGATACCCACGCTTCACATTTGATTTTTAACGAAAAAATGGTTTTAGACTTTGATGCAAACTTCAAAGTTTATCCAACGCTAAGAAGAGAGGAAGATCGCAAAGCCCTTTGGGAAGGATTAAAAAATGGAGTTATCGATTGTATCGTTTCAGATCATCGTCCGGCAGATACAGACGAGAAAGAGGTTGAATTCGATCATGCTAAATTTGGACAAGCCATACTTCCTTCTTTATTTGGTGCTTTACAAAATGCCCCTGAATTTGATTTAGACATAGTTGTTCGTGCACTAGCCATAAATAATCGTCACGTATTAAACGTAAAAGAAAATCCAATTGAAATAGGAAATAAAGCTGACCTTACGGCTTTTGATCCAGACGAAAAATATCTGTTTAACCAAACCGATGTGAATGCTAAAATTGTGAATAATCCATTCCATCTTAAGGAAATGAAAGGTGCGGTAAAAGCCATTGTTAACCACGGAAAATTAATTGTAAAAAATTAAGGATGGCTAATAAAAAGACCTTCTTAACCCATTTTTGGAAAGAGAAAAAAATGGTTGGAGCGATGAGCCCAAGCTCCAAATACTTAGCAGCAAAAATGCTTGAGTCGATTGATTTTAAAACGACCAAAATCATAGTGGAATTAGGACCTGGAACAGGTGTATTCACCAAGCGTATACTTGAAAAAATGCAAGATGATGCCGTCTTGTACGTATTTGAATTGAATACCTCTTTTTACCAATCACTATGTGAAAAAATAACGGATTCAAGAGTGAAAATTCTGCATGAATCGGCTGAAAACCTTAATCAATTCTTAGCTGAACATGAATTTGGTCAAGTGGATGTCATTGTATCCTCCTTGCCATTATCAAATTTCCCTAATTCGTTAAGAACCTCTATTTTGCAAGCTGCTCATGACGCACTAAGAATTAATGGACAATACATTCAATTTCAATACAGTTTACAATCTAAAAAACTTTTACGTAGTTTTTTCAAGGAAATGAGTATTGATTTCACCGCCATTAACTTCCCCCCCGCTTTTGTTTATCGTTGTCAAAAAATAGACTAATAATGCGTGCAAAGATCATTTTAATGGGATTGGTATGTTTTCCGTTTTGTCAATTTTTTGGACAAAAAGAGCTCATCATGGAAAAAATCAAACCTTTTCATTTAGATGAATATCACATCACGCACTTATTTGAAAATGGCTTGAAAAAATTTCAATTTCAGGAAGAAACCACGATTGAATCTTCGGTTGAAAACACAAAAACAACAACCAGTTTATCAAGTTATTCCCCAACAAACGATGAATGGAAATTAATTTCGATCAATCAAAATCCTCCGAGCCAAAAAGAAATTAAACAATTTATAAAGGATAAAAAACGAATTAAACTGATTCGAAAAATTAAAATTGATCACCACAGCTGGAAAATAGAAACGGATAATGACTCGCTTTTGGTTATTTCATTCCATTACATTAAAAATAACCTACCGAAAGATTTAAAAATTTTGGGGAAATGTAAAACAAACTTGTACTTGAATAAAATCACAAATCGGCTGTACAAAGTGAGCATCGAAAATCAAGAAAAATTTAGGCTTAAACTCTATAAAATCAACAAAATTTATATGGAAGAATATTTCAATTTTGACGAATTGACTGCTATATACTTGTCCAAATCTGAATTCATATACATTCAACTCAAATTTTTAAACCAATATATTGATGTTAAGCAGAAGAAATTTTTCTCAAATTATCAATATTCCAAGCAATAAATGTTAAAAAAATCGTACATTTATTCATGATGAATCACAACAAATGCTGAAAAACATACAATTTTTATGGATCGTTCTTCTTTGCTTAAACCAATTTCGTTTAAGCGCCCAACAACCTGCAAATAAAAATAGGTTAAATGACCTTGAAGTCATCTCAAGAATTAATAGCTTAAAATCAGAATTAAACATCATTCAAGCCTCGTTAAAATTACAAGATTTAAGCGATGATCAGCAAAGTGTTTATGCCTTAAAAAAGCATGCAAACCATTTGAATTACTATTATCAACAGTTGAACACTGCGCATTTTAATTTCAACTTCTTAAGATCCCTTTACAAAAGTTTTCAAGAGGAAGAAAATCAAATTGAAGCTAAAATCAAACAAACACAAGGCGCTTTAGAGGATCTTAAAGAAACGTTAGACTCGCTCAACTTAATCCATAAAAGCCATATTTTCGACAAAAAATTTGAAGGAAAATTCCCTGATTTATCTTCTGATCTTAAAAAGGATTTTCATAAGATTGAAGCTACCTTGAAAAAAAACATGAAGACCTATCTTCGAAATGAATTAATCCTTATTGAAATCCAAACCCAGTGTATTGAACAAAAAGAAAAAGTTAAAGAAAAAATTGTTAAAGCAATCCATCAAATATTTTCAAAAAAAACAAGGTCGGATGTAAAAAAACAAAATTTTTCCCACGCTGTTAAAGAAACCTATCGTAGTAAACTAACAGTGATTTCCTTTTATTTGATGCACGAAACCATCATTAATTTTATTGTGTTGGCAGGCATCTTGATCAGTTTATTCATTCATTTAAAAATTCGTCTTCAAGCTCCTAAAGTTAAACTTAAAGAAAATTTAACTCGATTTATTGCATTTGTTTTTCAACTTTCTGTTTTTGTCCCTATTTTCTATTTCAACACTCCTTTAGTCATTGACGAATTACTACTTTTAACCTCTGGTTTATTGCTTTTTATGCACATCAGTTTACGAAAGAGTTTATCCATACTTTTCACTCCCTTTATGTTTTTAACGCTCGCATTTGTATGCAATGTTTTTCAAAATATTTTAATCCATGAATTTACCAATGAATTTTATTTTGTATTAGTGATTCAATTGTTGTTTTTCACCGCAAACATTACTTATTTGTATGTAAAAATGAATCATACCAAGGATCGCAATAAAATAATGGCTGGTTTCTTCACCTTGGTTTTACAAATCGTTAACTTCACTTTATTTCTTATTGGATTTGAAGATTTTTCGAAGATCTTACTTACTACCATCATTCATGGCGTTTTCGGAGCTACCATTTACTTTCTATTTTACGATCAGTTTAAGCAAAACATATATGAGTACAAAAAACACTTACTCAAGAAACTACCTGTTTATTTTGAAACCGAAATTTCAAGTTTATTGAATTTATTTTTAATGCTGGTAAAAACAATGGTTATTCTTTCTTGGGCCATTGTGGTGTTTCATGCTTTCAATACCGAGTATTTCATTATTCGAGCATACGATTGGTTTATGAATTCTCAGTTTAAACTCGGGAATCAAAATTTCACGGTAGGTTGGATTTTGTTAATCCTTATAGTCTTATTTGCAAGTTATATGGCTTCAAAAATCTTGTCATTTTACCTGGATTATATTTCAAATGTCTACCAACAAAAAAACTTCAGCTATAAAATCATCCTCAAACTCATTGTATTTTGTGTTTCCTTCTACCTGGTAATTATCTTGTCAGGAATAGAATTGGATCGTTTAACGGTGTTAATCAGTGCATTAGGATTAGGTTTGGGATTTGGTTTACAGAACATCGTTGCCAATCTTTCTGCAGGCTTATTCTTAGTTTTTGAAAATAAAATTGAAATCGATGACCGCATAGAAATTGATGGATATAAAGGATTAGTGAAAGAAATTGGAACCAGAGCAACCCGAATCTATTGTGCAGATGGGTCTGATGTATTGATTCCCAATTCAGACTTCCTTGAAAACACGGTGAAAAACTGGAACTTAGGAGATGATAAACGCAGAATCGAACTTCGACTGCAAATTGATTTCTTATCGGATGTGGAATTGGCCGTAAACCTTTTAAAGGAAATTATTGAGAACGAAGAAACGATTAATAAAAATTTCTTGCATGAAGTTAAAGTTTCTGAAATTTCGGATAATGGCGTAGTCATTTTGATGCATTTCTGGTATAAATCGAATATTGAAGTGATGCAAAAGTCAAGCGCTATCTTAATGAAGGTCAGCAAGACCTTCAACAGTCATGGAATAATTTTCTTCGAGAAAAAGTAAATGAAACACCTTAACCGAACCATAAAGATCAGTATTATTTCGCTGCTCATATTCCTTTTGGTATTGGTGATCAGTGTATTTCTACTGCTCAAATATCGACTAAAAGAATCTTTGCAATACATAGTTAAAACCGAATCTAACAATTGCTATCAACTCAAAATGGGATATAGTAAAATTGATTTTTGGAAAGAAACCATTTCACTTAAGAATATCGAATTGGTGAACGTTCAATGTCAAGGAAAAGCGATTGATAAAATTGAAATGAAGTCGGCTTTCCTCGAGTTGGAATCGATCTACACCTTACTATTCAAAGGGAAAATCAATGTTCGAAATGTCACCATCGATCAACCCTCGCTCAAAATTCATTTGAAAAAGAAAAAGAAAAAATTGGATTTTAAGGTAGTGTTGGATCAAATCAACGACAAACTAGCGACTGTTGGAGGGAAGTTTCATTTGCGAAATTTGAAAATTAATCAAGCAAACATCGAGCTTAACTCACTAAAATCGAACTTAAAATTTAGGAATGTTGATTTAAAAATTAATCATTTTTATTACGACCAAAAAGCCAAGGAATTTTCAGCGAATTACAACATTTCAATGGGTAAACAATCCTTTGATGTAAACCAAAGTAAAATTAAATTTGATGCGTTTCGTATTGCTAATAATACTGGAATTCAAATTGAAAACATTTACCTCAATATCCGTAAGGAAAACCAGAAAAATTTAATCAAAGTAAAAGAACTCCAATTAAAAATTGAAACGGACTTCTATCAAAACGATGACTTAGTCATTGACACCTTATTTGTGGATTCTTCTACGGTGTATATCGAAGATAATCGTGGTCAAATTCAAAAAAAGAAAAAACCGTTTACGTTTAGTGATTTTGCGCTATTGTTCGATGATATTAAAATCAAAAAGGGACATTTTAATGAAATTAATTTCAAACTGGAAAAAAAATCAAGTCCGACACAATTTCAATCCATTCGACTAAATCACGAATCCTTTGAAATAGATAGTTTGGTATTAAGCAATCAAAATGGACTAGGATGTAAACAAGTATTATTAATCAATGATACCCTTTCTTTCACTTCTCCAGACAAAGAAATTCAATTCAAACTCAATGTGTTTTCATTTCAACGAAATTCCATTAGTTTTTTCAAACCCATTGTACACATTAAAAACAAGGACAAAGAAAACGCCATTCAACACATTGATGTTGAGGAAATAAATTTTTATAAATTAAACATCGATAGCTTGTTTAGTAAAAAAATAGAAGCTAAAAAAATCCAAATCTACCGACCAACATTGCATCTCATTTCCAATGCTGAAAAGAAAAAGCAACCTGATTTCAATGTGTTACTTTCCTACTTTAAGAACATCGCTGAAAAAGTAAAATCTCAATTTAAAACCGAAGAACTTGAAATCATCCATACCAATCTGCATATCGAAAATAAAAAAACGAAGATGGATATTCAACTTCAAAATATGGATGTGGATATCCAAACCCAAAAATTACTGGATGCTAAAAATCAAATTCAAATACTAAATGCCATCAACCGGATCGAAATCAAAGAATTAAGTTTCAAAAACAATCATCAATTAAACACCTATCTCTTCAACACCAAACTCAATACTAAAAAAGGAAATTTATCCATTGAAAGTGGATTTATCCATACCAAAAAAATGAATGCCGATTTTGGAAATATTGCCCTTCAAAAAATGAATGTGCGAAAATTAATCGATTCTAATATTTTGGCAATTGAAAAATTCAAGATAGGTCGTTTTGAAAGTGACTTAGATTTAACTAAAAAAGAAAATCAACATAAACTCAAATTACCTTTTCACCATATCAATATCGACACGATTCAATTAACTTCCATTCAATTAGGCTTAACAAGAGATGAGCAAGAATTAGCATCCTTTCATTTGGATACACTTGGCGTCGTGGGCTTCTACTCTGACTTTTCGGTTTTTAATTGGGTCAATTCTTCGGCTCTAATTTCAAGTATACAACTGAACCAACCCAAACAAGAATTGCATTATGCGATTGGTTCATTGGCCTGGGAAAACAACGAGTTTGATGTGAAAGACATCACTTTCAATGCCGAATTAGCAGCTAAACAAAATATCACGATGGTCGTTCCAGATATCCAGCTCTTTTTACCTCAAAATCATTTTAATCTCCACGATCTCCATTTGTCTAAAATAAAACTTCCATCCTCAAAAATTGAAGTGCATTACGATCAAACGCATCGAGCCCTTAAACCCGAAAAAGGGGTACAAAAACCCATTCATTTACCTGCATTTGCCATAGATACCCTACAAATCATCCAAAATAAGATTAAAGTAATTGCCAACAATGAACAAGCATCCTTGCACACTAATCTCGAATTAAATTTGAATGTTCATGACATAAACCATAGCGAAGCCAAGGATTACGACAATTTGGAAGCACTTTTAAGTCAAGAAAAATTAGCTTATCAGTTTCAATTCAATCTTGATGCAAATGACAACAGATTCAACACTAAAGAACTTCAACTCAAATTAAACACTTTAAAAATTGCATCTCAGCAATCCTTAAATCAACAGAGTATACATGAAATTTCAAAGGATCCTTATATTTTGGAAAAATATGTAAATATCGATTTAGCAGGATTTGCATTTAGTAACCCAAAAATTTCCGCTTATATAAACGATATCGATTGGAATAGCAGTCAGAAAAGCATATCATTGAACGGAATTCAATTAAAACCTATTCTATCGAAGGAAAACTTCTTAAAAGAGAAAGCGTACCAATCCGTTTATTTTTCGATCCAAAAAGGAAATGCCCATATCAAAGGAATAGATGTAGAAAAACTCATTAAGGAAAAAGATTACCGTAATTTATACGTGGAGCTCCAAGATGCCGATATTTTCCTTTCAAAGGATAAAACAAAACCTTTTAAAGGCGGTGAGAAGAAACCAATGTTCACCCGATTAATTCAAGATTTAAAACAACAAATAGGAATTCCTGAACTTCTCATTACGAATACCCAGCTGCATTATGAAGAAAAATCAGACAAAACCAAACTAACCGCTCAAATGCTATTCGACTTAAAACGTGTTTCCATTAAAAACATTTACAGTCAACCCAATAAAAACGACTCACTTGAAATTTATGCAAATTTGAATTTTAATGACGTCCCCATTTATCAATTTGAGTACAAAGAATCTTACCAAGATTCCATTTCAGGATTTGTATTGAAATTAAATGCTGGTGAAAATGATTTAAATCGATTGAGTACGATAACTTATCCTTTAATCTCCCTGGAAATATTGAAAGGAAAATGTGAAAGCCTAAATGCGAAAATCGTTGGGAATAAATATGCTGCCATTGGACATATGCGTTTTAAATACAACGATTTAGCGGTTAAATTAGACAGTAGTAATCAATTTAAAAACCATGCTTTGTTGAACGTTATTAATTTTGCGGCCAATGATCTGGTCTTGCATAAAAAGAATAATAATTCAGCAAAAGTTTATTTCGTTCGGGATCAAGAAAAATTGGTAATTAATCTTTGGGTGAGATCAATACTTAGTGGACTTTTTACATCAACCGGATTAAAATCGAATAAAAAGTACTACCGAGAATACAAACAGACCAAAGAAAAATATTATCTTCCTGAAAAGTTTTAGCCATGAATTATTCCCTATTAGTTGTTATTTTTTCCAGTCTTTTATTTATCCAATGCACTACTAAGTCAAAGTATGAATTAAAGAAAAAAATAGAAAACACTTCGTTTGGTCATGAAAAAATAGATTACGATACCATCATTGAATTAAAAACAGCTGGTGATCAATTGATTTTGGTGAAGGAAAAATTTCAGGAAGGAAAAAGTATTGCCTCCATATATTTAATTACCGAAAAATACGTCGATAACATTAAAACGGAGTTTAAGGATCAAGACCCTTTAGAGGATGCTTTTTTATATGACCTTAACTTAGATGGTGTCGATGACTTATTTTTAATTACACGAAGCACGGGATCGGGCTCTTATGGTAATGTGAAAACTTTTTTAGGAGAAGAAAATAAAACCTTACTTCCAATTGAAATGCCTGAAATTTCAACCGATGATATTGAAAATGACGGCGTTTTTGTAGGATACCGAGGCCATGATCAATTTGAATTGGTAGAATCTGAGTTAATCCGTAAATTCCCTATTTATAAGGACAACGATAAAAACTACTTACCAACAGGAGGAACGCGCATTATCATCTATAAATTAAAACTTAATCAGAATTCCAATTGGGAATTTGAAATTTTTAAAACTTTTGATCAAAAGGAAAAAATTAATGTTACTCCTGAATAACGTTTTTATTGATGAGCGATAAATATAAGTTTTCATACATCGGGACAATTTTCTCCAATGAGAACTCATGAGATCGTTCAAAAGCTGCTTGCTTGAATTGTTGCATCAGCACCTCATCCACTAAAAGTTTCAAGGCATTTTTCGCCATATCAGCTACATCCCCAACCGAACTCAAGAATCCAGTCTTACCATTTAAATTGACTTCAGGAATACCACCTGTATTGGATGAAATCACCGGTACACCAACTGCCATAGCTTCCAAGGCAGATAAACCAAAACTCTCTGTTTCAGAAGGAAGTAAAAATAAATCTGAAATAGCCAGAACATGAGATGTATCTCGGACTTTTCCCAGAAATATCACATCTTGACAAACTGCACTTTCACGACAAAGCCTTTCAACCATTTGTCGCTCTGGTCCATCGCCTACTAAAATGAGTTTTGTCGGCATTTTTTTTCGAACTTCCATAAATATCGCTACAACATCCTCCACCCGCTTCACCTTGCGAAAGTTGGAAATGTGGCACAGAATCTTCTCTCCATTTGGAGCATAGCGCATTTTAATAAACTGAGCTTCTTCAGATGTTTCATTAGAGGGAAGAATGAAATTCGGGATGACGTGAATCTCCCTCGTGGTATGAAAATGCGTGTAGGTATCTTGTTTGAGACTCTCTGAAACAGCCGTTACACCATCTGAGTGATTCAAACAAAAAGTAATTACCGGTTCAAAAGAAGCATCCCTTCCAACTAAAGTAATATCTGTACCATGTAAAGTGGTGACAAAAGGAATATGAATCCCCTCTGATTTCAAGATTTGTTGCGCAAAAAATGCTGCAGAGGCATGAGGTATCGCATAATGCACATGTAAAATATCCAATTTTTCGTACTTGACAACATCCACCATTTTACTGGTTAAGGCGATTTCATAAGGTTGAAAATCAAACAAGGGATAATCTGTCACCGACACTTCATGGTAAAAAATGTTTTCTCGAAAACTCCCCAATCGAACGGGTTGGGAATACGTAATGAAGTGAACGGCATGTCCTTTCTCTGCTAATGCTTTCCCAAGCTCAGTACCGACTACACCACTTCCTCCAAAAGTTGGGTACAATACAATTCCTATTTTCATCCTTTATTTTTTAATAATCATCATTGATTCATAAATCACACGTTGAATTTCAGTTCTGATATTCATGTCCCTGAGCTTCCAATTTTCCGCATTTTGATATACCCTGTTCGATAAAAATACATAATTTAAGGCATAAGTAGGATCGGACCAAATTAATGTGCCCGTAAATCCACTATGGCCAAAACTTTTATTCGAAGCCAATTCATGACAGGTACCCCCACCGGATGCATTCGGGCGATCGAAACCTACTCCACGTCGATTTCCAGGGAATTGGGCACGTGTATATTCCTCAATCACTTCCGGTGCAAAATAACATTGGTCTCCATACTCGCCTTGATTAAGCAATACCTGCATTAAAACGGCTAGATCATTCGCATTGGAAAACACGCCTGCATGACCACCTACTCCACCCAACATGGCCGCACCAGGATCATGAACGAAGCCGTGTATTTGCTGTTTTCGAAATTGTTGGTCATTTTCAGTAGGGATAATTTGATGCAATCCAAATCGATTTAAGGGTTGGTATCCGATGTGCTTCAATCCTATGGGACGATAAATGTGTTTCATCAAATAAGCATCCAAATCCATTCTCGATTTTTTTTCAACGATTTTTTTGATAAAATAGTATCCTAAATCCGAATACAAATATTTCTTTGCACCAAGGTCAGATTTTAAGATTTGAGCATAAATTGAATCTTCGTATGCTTTACTGATGAATAAATCTTCAGCCACTTGAACCTCAAATCCTTTTTTTCGTGTTTTTGAATATATCGATGGATTTAACTCCCCTTTTTCAAGTGTTTTGAGGTAAAAAGGAATCCATGCGGTAAGACCTGCCTGATGAGCCATCATTTCACGCAAGGTAATATTTCTAAAAGGCGTATGTCGAACCAATTCGGGTAAATAATGATTCAAATTTTGATCCAAATCTATTTTTCCATCGGTTTGTAAATGCATTAACGCATAGGTGCTTCCTACGATTTTGGAAACAGAGGCAATATCGTAAAGATCATCGTGCAAGACAGGCTCTTTTTGGTCATACGTATGAAAGCCATAGGACTTATCCCAAATCATACTTCCGCGAACAGTGATAGCAATTTGACAACCTGGAAATGCCCCTTTTTGCATGGCATTTTGCACAATTAAATCAATCGACTTCAATTTTTCCGAGGATATTCCCACATATTCAGGTAAGGTGTATTTAACTCTCCCTAAATCGGGGATGTATAACCCTGCATGCTCCGTCCATTGTGGATTGATGTTCATGGGTAATTTACCATATATTTCAGTTGCTCCAACGAGGGCATGGACCATAGCTTGTTGCATGACATCGTGATTTTCGTAGCCTACTAGGATGTGGTCAAAATGCTTTAAATCGTAAGCTCCAATACCAAGTGGATTTCCGAAAAGCACCAGAGCATTGGAGGTATGGTGTGGAAATAAATCCACCAAAGACTGAAAATCTTCACCAAGTCCAAAATGATTTTTATTTCTAACTGTCAACGGATGCATGGTTAAGATCATTTTTTGATGTCCATGAGATTTCTTCGATAAATGCTCCTTCGCTTCTTCAATGGAATAAAAATGAAAATATTGAAAATCCATGTATTTTTTGAGGTGATGGTAAAAAGGTGACTTATTTTTACCAATCGAAATCACAACGGTTTGATCATTTAAATCCGCTAAAAAAGGCTGTTTATACTTCGATTTTAACACCGTAATCGCTTTTTCATACGCATGAAACTGAAATGCTTGTTTTTCTTCCGTTGTATGTTTGATAAATTTCGGTTTGGAAACTACAAAACGATGCTTTAGCTTTAAAATTTTCAAACATCGTGCATCGATGGTATCTTCACTTATTTCTTTATTTTTCACTTTTTTAGCAATGAGTTCGATGGCTTCTTGAACGCTTTCAGGATAAAGTAAAATATCACAACCTGCCAGAAAGGCTTTTAATACCACTTCGGATTTTCCATATTTTTCTGAAACCGCCTTCATGTTTAAAGCATCAGAAATGACTAAACCTTCAAATTGCATTTCTTTTTGAAGTTTGTCTTGAATAATTTTTCGCGATAAACTTGCCGAAATTCCGGAAGGATCAAGCGAAGGCACAGACAAATGACCAATCATCACGGAAGAAGCCCCTGCTTTAATTCCTTTTACAAATGGCTTCAATTCATTCGTCTCCAATTCATGTAATGAAGAATTCACCATCGGAAGTTCCAAGTGAGAATCCTTATCGGTATTCCCATGTCCTGGAAAATGTTTCAAGCAAGCCATAACTCCATTGTCTTCAAGACCATGCGTCATGGCAGAAACCATATCCCCGACCTTTTCAGCAGAAGCACCGAAAGCACGAAAACCAATAACCGGATTTTTGGGATTATTATTGACATCAGCAACAGGAGCAAAACACATGTGGATCCCCAACTCTTGACATTCTTGTGCTAATAAAGCGCCATATTGTCGAGTTAATTGAACAGAATTCGCTGCACCCATCGTATAAGCGTAAGGCAAACGATCCTCTCCATACAAGCGCATTTTCACACCCCATTCGGCATCCATTCCAATAAACAAAGGTACTTTAGCTTGACTCTGAAACCGGTGGATTGCTTGTTTGAGGTCGGCGCGCTCACCTTGAAAAAAAATAACACCCCCAATGCGCTGATTTTTGACATAAGATTCAATTTCCTCAAGATGCTCTTCTGAACCGTTTGAAAAAGCAGCCACCATAAAGAATTGTCCGATTTTTTCTTCCAAGGTCATTTCTGAAAGGGCGCGTTTAGCCCAAGATTCCTCTTCATTTAATTTAGGCTTTTTTACATGCGAGAAAACAAGAGTAAAAGCCACCAATGGCAGCATTGCGAAATAGTATTTTTTATAAAAAGTTGAAAATTGAAGTGCTTTTTGCGATGACATGCTATAAATAAGTATTGAACATATGGAAGTAAAATTAATCAATAAAAATGGCAACTATTCGCAATTGGATCAAATAATTTTAAGCAAAAAAAGAATCCCGAATTGATGGGGAAAATTAGGTAATAATCCTTATTTTTGCTTTTATATAGTACGATTTATGAAATTTACTTTTTTAAACTCCAAAATAAAACACAAACGGTTTGATTTTCAGCCATTTTATTACGATGAGCGAAAGGAACGTTTACAACAAAAAGTAAAATCTTACCAAAAAGCGCAAGATCCAAATATTTCTCCTGAAGAGAGAGCTGAGATATTACGCAACAACATGAAGGAAACATGGTCTAGAAGTGCTACCACCCAAAAAAGTATTTCCACCTCCAATTTTAGAATCCTTTTTCTGATTGCGTTGATTTTAATTTTAGGATACTTTGTATTTAACGGTGTCAATGAAGTAGATACCGTTGTAAAAAAACTATGGTAAATGTCAAACATCATTCACCTACTTCCTGATCATATTGCCAATCAAATCGCTGCCGGCGAGGTGATTCAAAGACCTGCTTCTGTGGTAAAAGAGTTGGTGGAAAATGCGATTGATGCAGGAGCAACCCAAATAAAAGTCATCATTAAAGAAGCAGGAAAAACATTGATTCAAATCATCGATAATGGTTCTGGAATGAATGAAAGCGATGCCCTTCTTTGCTTCGAAAGACACGCAACCAGCAAAGTAAAGGATGCAGATGATTTGTTTAAATTGACCACCAAAGGTTTTCGTGGTGAAGCACTTGCTTCTATCGCTGCGATTGCGCACGTGACTTTGAATACGAAACAAGCCACTAGCGATACAGGTAATATGATTCGCATCGAAGGCTCCAAAGTAGTCGCACAAGAAGAAGTGCTCTGTGCCAATGGAAGTTCTTTCGAAATAAAAAATCTATTTTACAACGTACCTGCTCGACGTAATTTCTTGAAATCTGATCATGTCGAATTCAATCATATCCGAGATGAATTTGAGCGTATCGCCATACCACATCCTGAAATTGGATTCCAACTGATTCATAACGATCAAGAAATTTACCATTTATTACCCGGTAATCAGCGCAAACGTATTGTCGATATATTGGGTAAAAATAGCAACGACAAGTTGGTGCCTATTGAAGAGAAAACCGATATTGTCACGATATCTGGATTTGTAGGCAAACCAGAGTTCGCCAAAAGGACACGAGGAGATCAATATTTCTTTGTAAATCATCGTTTTTTCAAAGACACCTACTTCAATCATGCCGTAAACAAAGCATTTGAAGGATTGATTTTAGACAAATGTTTCCCTACTTACTTTTTGTTTCTTACCATCAATCCAGAAAAAATCGATGTAAACGTACACCCCACCAAAACAGAAATTAAATTTGAAGAGGATCGTTTGATTTATTCGATTTTGTTCAGTACCATTCGCTTATCTCTTGGGAAATACAACATCGCCCCTACCCTTGATTTTGAGCAAGAATCAAGCTTTAACCTGCCTTATGGCATGGAAAAGAATCCGATTATTGAACCAACCATTCAGGTCAACCAACAATACAATCCTTTTCATAGTACAACATCAAATGCCTTTTCTGGAGTTTCGCGTCAAGAAAATAAATCTTTAAATGCACAAGGATTCGGCCAACAATCCTATTCCACAGAAGATTGGAATAATTTTTATCCCATCGAAGAGGAAGTTGAAGAGGCAAAAACTGCGTCCATTGAATTTGAAGATTTACAAGAGAAAAAAAGGTATTTAATCAAGTCGCCCTACATCATTACCAATTCAAAATCCGGACTTTTAGTCATCCATATTAAAAGGACATTAGAACGAATCGTTTATGACCAATTGATGGAAAGTTTTTTAAAACATCCGATTGATTCTCAGACTTTGCTGTTTCCCATTGAAAAACCCATTTCAAAAAGTGCATTAAGTCATTGGGTAAACAATCAAACCTTGTTAAAACAATTGGGGTTTGAATTCGAAAGTACACCGGAAGCAATTAATTTATTAGCCGTTCCTTCCATCATCGATGAAAATGGCATACACGATTGCTTCGATGCTATCAATGAATCGTTATTGATCGATCAATTGGAAAAAGGAGATGTCGCGCATCAAATCATCCTGCAAATTGCGAAATCGGTAGGAAATCAAAAGAAAATTGCCCAAGAAACAGATGCAGAGGCACTGATCGAGCAACTCTTCAATTGTGAGAATCATTTATTTTCACCAAGTCAGAAAAAAATAATGGAAAATATTTCCATGGATGATATTGCTTTAAAATTTTAAACATGTTTCAACATATTCCGCCAGTTACCAAAAACATTTTGCTACTCAATATTACGATATTTATTGTAGCCCTATTTTTAGCGTCTCGAGGGATGGATTTACATTTGGAATCGCACTACGTCAATTCCCCTTTGTTCAAGCCATACCAAATGATCACGCATATGTTTATGCACTCTAAAACCGATTTTTTACATATTGTGTTCAATATGTTTTTATTGGTTTCTTTCGGCAGCCATTTGGAACGCATTTGGGGTCCTAAACGATTTTTCTTGTTTTATATGGCTAGTGGTATTGGAGCCTTTATGCTGTACAACGCGATGGGTGTCATTCAAATCATGGAATTGAAACAAAACTTAATCCAAATCGGATATGACATGGATGTCCTGAACCATCAAATAACTCAGAAACTATTCGATCAAATTCAATTGTTATCCAATGATAGCCAATATATCATCCAAGAATATATTTCGTACAGTTATAGTTCAATGGTTGGTGCCTCTGGCGCCATATTTGGTTTATTAGCTGGATTTGCCATTCTTTTCCCTAATACGGAATTGATGTTGTTATTTCCTCCTATTCCTATTAAAGCGAAATACCTAATTGGTGGATACTTAATTTTTGAAATCTACAACAGTATATACAATACAGGGGATTCTATCGCCCATTTAGCGCACGTAGGAGGTGCCATCGTGGGAATTGCACTTGTCTTGTATTGGAGAAAAACAGATCGAAATCATTTTTATTAATATGTATCAAGAACGAACTTTTATCGATGACCTGAAACACCAATTTAAAAATGGTGAAATGACCACGAAATTGATCTTCATCAATGTGGCTGTATTTCTTTTCATTCAACTCATTTATGTGGTTGAACGGCTATTCAACTTTTCAACGGATTTTGCTCAACTCTTTTTTACATTAGAAACGCAATTGGGACTATTCATCTTCAAACCTTGGGGATTAATCACCAGTATTTTTGCACATTTCGGATTGATTCATTTTTTAATGAATATGTTCTTCTTGTACTTCTCTGGTAAAATGTTTGAGCAGTTGTTTAACGGTCGAACCTTACTACACACATATGTATTGGGAGGGATTTTTGGTGGAATTCTCGAAATCCTAGCGCACTTACTTTTTCCAGCGTTACAAAATGAGCATCGAGTGATTGTCGGCGCTTCAGGCTCTGTAATGGCTGTTTTCTCTGCATTGGCCTTTTACCGTCCGAACTTAAAAGTAAATTTATTTGGTGTATTTCCCATCAGAATCATATTTCTGGCAGGATTTTTCATTTTAACAGATATCATTGCTTTGGGGACAAACGATGGAACTGCTCATTTTGCACACATCGGAGGGGTAATCCTAGGGTTTTTATCCATTCAAAACTTATATCAATCCAATAATATCATCCAAATGAGTATGCAATTTTCCGATAAATTAGGAAAAGGCATCAGTCCTCTTTTTAAAAAGCGTTCGAAATTGAAAGTGAGTCATAAAAACACGACAAGAAGCGCACAATTCAAAAGCGACGAACAATTTAATTTGGAAAAAAAGCAGCGACAAGAAAAAATAGATCTTATCTTAGATAAAATTTCAAAATCGGGGTACGAATCATTAACGAAAGCGGAAAAAGACTTTTTGTTTCAACAGAGTAATAATGACTAATTTTTTAAAGCGGATATGGCGATTTTCTAGTATTTTCAAGGTAATTACTTTGATCTGCATGATTGGCTTATTACTCGCCTATTTAACCCCATTTGTTCACCCCAACACCTTTAAATTATTGCCATTTTTTGGCTTGGCTTACCCCATTTTTCTGGTACTTACTTTGATTTTATTGATTTTATGGGCCTTATCGAAATCTAAATGGGCTTTGTTTTGTTTGCTAGCCATTCTTTTGGGCGGTAAACTGCACTTTAGAATGATAGCCACTGGAAACGAAAATCCTACTTTACCAGCTGAAAGCAATCCTTGGAATATCATGAGTTACAATGTTCGTTTGTTTGACTTGTACAACCCTGATTTAGCTCAAAAATTCAAAACAAGAGATTCTATTTTTGCCTACATTGCTGAAGTATCGCCTGATGTGATTTGTTTTCAAGAATTTTACCATCAAGATAAACCGAGTAATTTCGAAACCCGAGATCTCTTGATGAAGCAGCAAGATTTCCGACATCACCACGAACGCTATGCCCATAAACTGGCTGGACGTCAAAACTTTGGGGTCACGATCTTATCCAAATACCCCATGATTGCCAAAGGTGATGTGATGTTTGAACAAAGTGGAAATGACGATGTCAATTATTGCATCTACACGGATGTCGTTAAAAATGGCGACACCATGCGCATTTACAATGTTCATCTTCAATCCATCAAATTGCGTAATGAGGAACATGAATTATTTATTCCTGGACAAAAGGATAAAGAGTCGGTGAAATCCACGAGTAGATTGATTTTGGATAAACTTCAAATCGCCTACCCAAAAAGAGCAGATCAAGCTATTAAAGTAGCGGAACATGCCAAAACTTCCCCATATCCGGTCATTATTTGTGGGGATTTCAACGACACTCCCCTTTCCTACACGTATCATCAATTCAATCGTTTTTTGAGGGATGCCTATCGTGAAAGTGGTTTTGGAATTGGATCCACTTATGTCGGTAAAATTCCTGCAGGAAGAATCGATTATATTTTTCATTCACCAGGCTTGACACCTACCGAATTCAAGATTCAGAAAAAAGCTCTGAGCGATCATCTTGCCATTCATTGTACCTTATTCTTAACTCCTGAATTATGATTGTAGAAATTAATCCAAACAACATCGACGACCGTTTAATTAAACAAGCGGTTGATATACTAAAAAAAGGAGGGGTTATCATTTTCCCTACGGATACGGTTTATAGTATGGGTTGTGACCTTTATTCAAAAAAAGGATTGAATCAATTGGCACAACTCAAGGGAATCAAATTGAACAAGGCCAATTTTGCAATCATTTGCCACGATTTAAGTAATCTTTCAGATTATGTCAAACAAATCAATCGTCCGACTTTTAAATTGTTGAAAAATGCCTTGCCGGGTCCATTTACTTTCATTTTATTAGCTAATAATGATGTCCCTAAACTTTTTGATTCGAACAAAAAGGAAATTGGTATACGAATCCCAAATAATCAGATTGTATTGGAAATCGTAAAACGTCTGGGGAACCCGATGGCAACAACTTCTTTGCATAACGACGAAGATGAAATTCAAGATTACTTTGCAGACCCTTATGCCATTTACGAGCGCTATGAAGATGAAGTGGAATTGATCATTGATGGTGGATTTGGTAATTTAGACGCTTCTACCATCGTGGATTGCACAGAGGAAGAACCATTTATCGTAAGACAAGGAATCGGAAAACTATGATTTTAATACTCAATTGCGGAAGTTCCAAAACCCAATACATTGAAGATGCAGTGGATCGCTATGTGGACTACCTCACGATTCCTATTTTAGACTTAAAGGAAACGGACTTGGACCAAAAAATGGGAGTGATCATCAGTGGTGCGCCTATTTTGGTCACCGAACAAGATATCAGTGCATACCTGAAGCAGTTGCAATGGCTCAAAACCACGACGATTCCGGTATTAGGAATTTGCTTTGGACATCAATTATTGGGAATTATCCATGGCTCTTACGCCGTAAAAATCCGAGAAGATCGCGATTGGCAAACGATTGCTGTATTTGAAGACCATCCCCTTTTCGATAAGTTTCCAGAGGAATTTGAAATGATGGAAGACCATTGTGAAACGATTTCAATTGCCCCTGAATTCAAATTGATAGGATCCTCGGATGCCTGTGTCAACGAAGTTATGGTGCACCAAACGAAAAATTTATTTGGCGTACAATTTCATCCAGAAGTGTCAGGAAACATGGGTGCTTTACTCTTTGAAAATTTTTATAAAATCTGTTTGGAAAGCAAACAACAATCTGTTTCCTGATGGAAGTAATTTGTCGGATTGATTATTGTTTATCCCAAAAGAATTCATGATATTCGTACTATGGTATTAAATCGAGTTTGGTCAGGAATGTTTATCATCGCTTTTGTGATGGGTTTTTCGAAACTTATCTTTTGGCAAGATGTTCATATTCTTCAAAAAATGATGGATTCCCTCTTTGAGGCTGCTAAAACAGGCTTTGAATTGGCCTTATTTATGACGGGCACTATGGTCCTTTGGATGGGCTTTTTAAAGATTGGTGAAGACGGAGGAGCGATCCGCATTATGTCAAAAGGAATTTCCCCCTTGTTTTCAAAACTCTTTCCGGATGTTCCCAAAGATCACCCAGCGATTGGTTCTATGATGATGAACTTTTCAGCAAATATGTTAGGTCTAGACAATGCCGCTACCCCTGCTGGTTTGAAAGCGATGAAAGATTTACAAACGTTAAACCCTAATCCAAATACGGCGACCAATGCCCAAATTATGTTTTTGGTCCTAAATGCTTCCGGTTTAACCATTATTCCGGTATCGATTCTTGCCGCTCGAGCAGCCAACCAATCCTTAGAACCGACCTCGGTCTTCTTACCCATTCTCATCACGACTTATTTTGCAACATTAGGAGGTTTAATTTATGTGTCAATCCGTCAAAAAATTAATTTATTCAACAAAGTATTTTTAGCTTACGTAGGAAGTATGACCGCTTTGGTTGTTGCTTTCATTCTCTATCTACAGACTCACCCAGATCAGATTAAAACGATTTCATCCGTTGTGTCGAACACGATCATGTTTGGATTTATAGGCTTCTTTTTCATTTTAGCCATTCGTTCAAAAATTCAAATGTTTGATTCATTCATTCAAGGCGCAAAGGAAGGATTTCAAGTAACCATTAATATCATTCCTTATTTGGTAGCTATGTTGGCAGCAGTAGCCTTGTTTAGATCCTCGGGTGCATTCACCGATCTCATGAACGGACTTAAAGAAGGTTTACTTTACTTTGGATTAAAATCACTCGAATTTATTGATGCCCTGCCCGTAATTTTCATGAAACCTTTTTCGGGAAGTGGCGCTCGAGGCTTAATGGTTGAAAACATGAACTTGTTCGGCCCGGATTCATTTGTGAGTAATTTATCAGCTACGTTTCAAGGTTCCACGGAGACCACATTCTATGTTTTAGCCGTATACTTTGGATCTGTTAAAATCACGAATACTCGCTATGCTGCAGGAGCAGGATTACTTTGTGATTTAATTGGCGGAATTACGGCTATTCTTGTTGCTTATTTGTTTTTTAGCGTTTAACCATTATGAATTGGTTTAAAAGAAAAAAAAGAATCATACAAAGTTCGGATCAACAGGTCCTACCGATGAAACCGATTAATTATCATCCGAAAATCATCCTTGCTTGGGCAAAAGCTATTGATGGAAATGATGATTTATTGCTTTGGTTAAAAGATCATGGATACGAAGAATTAACCTATGCGACCTATGCTATTTTCCTGAAAGAAGAAGCACGCGTTTGGTTGACTAAAAATGGATATCCCCACCTCATGGCTTTCATTAATGCTGCTGAAGGGAATGCAAGTGCTCAAAAATGGTTATTGACCCACGATTTCGAAATGCTTTACCATATGGCGTTGGCTATTGAAAGTGAAAAAGAAAGTTGGGATTGGTTGAGCCAAAATGTTACGGCGGATCTATTTCTTTTAACCCAAAATATTAAAAAAGTAAAAGACAAAATTGAAGAAAATCATAATGATTTTCATACCTTCAGAAAAGATCGTTAATAATATATTATGGAATTCATTCTGTTGATTATTCTTTTGTTGTTAGTGCTTGTTTTAATTGGATTACAGTTAAAATCCAAAACTTCAGTATCCAAGCATGAAATGAGTGATTTGTTAAAACAAGAATTTAACTTAAACCGTCAAGAATTAACGCAAGGACTTAGAGACAATCGGGATGAACTGAACCATCGCATAGAAAGCTTTCAGAAATCCTTTTACGAAGCCTTGCAATCCCTCACTGAAAAAGTCAATGAAAAATTGATTCACATTCAAGAAGGAAGTAATTTAAATGCGGAAAAATCAAGAGATTACCTCTCGAAAAATCTGAAAGAATTTCAAACCAGCTTCACTGAAAATGTCAAAACATTCAACGATTTGCAGAAGCAAAAGTTTGATGAAATGAAAATAAAACAGGATGAACTTGTTAAATCTACCGAAGAGAAACTCGAAAAAATGAGGGAAACGGTGGATGAAAAACTACATAAAACCCTAGAAGAACGACTTGGACAATCCTTTCAATTGGTGAGTGACAAATTAGAAGCTGTGCAGAAAGGCTTAGGAGAAATGCAAACTTTAGCCACTGGTGTTGGAGATCTTAAAAAGGTGTTGAGTAACGTGAAAACAAGAGGAGTTTTGGGAGAAATCCAATTGGGTAATATTTTAGAACAAATTATGGCTCCTGAACAATATGCATCCAATGTAAAGACAAAAAAAGGATCTCATGAACTTGTGGAGTACGCTATAAAATTACCTGGTAAAGATGGCGAAGGCAATGAAGTTTACCTGCCCATCGATGCCAAATTCCCTCAAGAAGATTATGTCCGTTTGCAAACCGCTTATGATGTAGGTGATGTCCTTGCTGTAGATCAAGCAACGAAAGCTTTACTCAATGCCATTAAGAAATTCGCTAAAGACATCCACAACAAATACATAGACCCACCTCACACAACAGATTTTGGTATATTATTTTTACCGATTGAAGGCTTATTTGCAGAAGTGGTGAGACATCCTGAAATCATTGAAACCTTGCAACGTGATTACAAAATCATCGTGACAGGTCCCACTACCCTAGCAGCTATGCTAAATAGCCTACAAATGGGATTCAAAACCCTAGCGATTCAAAAGAGAAGTAGCGAAGTTTGGGACATTCTAAAAGCCGTCAAAACAGAATTCGGTAAATTCGGAAGTGTCTTGGATAAAGCGAAACAGAAAATTCAAGAAGCAGGGGATGAAATAGATCTTTTAGTTACTACTCGAACGCGCATGATGATGAGTAAAATGAAGAAAATTGAAGAGATGCCTACTCATGAAAGTAATCGCGTTATTGAAGAGGGTATGGATGAAAACGATATACTTCCTGAAGAAAACAGTTGACAAAAGTGATTAAAGTAAATAAGGGGGTTCTTTAGAAACCCCCTTATTCATTACCTAAAATAAACTGAAACCACTCTACTATTACTTCTGATATAGAAATAAGTATGCCAAAAAATACAAAGACTTGTTTTTCAACAGTTTACATATATCGTCATTTGTAAATCATTCCCATTTTAAAACATTTTTTCCCATTTTAAGAATTATTAATCCTTGTTTTGTAGTTTGAAAAAAAATTGTAAATTGCTCAAAAATTAACAGATGAAAAAATTCTTTAAAACCTTAGTAATCACTTTATTAATCCTCATCAGCATTCCTTTAATATTAGGCTTATTTATCGAAGGAAAATATCAGGTAGAACGAAAAATAACGATACAAGAAAACCATCAAGTCCTTTTTGATTACATTAAATCATTAAAAAACCAAACAGAATACGCTGTGTGGCAACAAAGAGATCCAAAGACCAAACATACCTATACAGGAGAAGATGGAACCGTTGGCTTCATTGCGGCTTGGGAAAGTAAAGATGATGAGGTAGGTGTTGGAGAACAAGAAATTGTTTCACTCTACGATGGAAAAAGAATAGAGACTAAACTCCGATTCAAAGTACCTTTTGAAGCGGAAGATGATGCTTATCTTGAAACAATTGCTATCGACTCGAATCAAACAGTAGTAAAATGGGGATTCTCTGGAGAAATGCCTTACCCCTTTAATGTCATGATGTTATTTATGGATATGGATGAAATGGTGGGTAAAGACCTTGAAGAAGGACTGAAAAACTTGAAAAAAATTAGCGAATCAGCCAAAAATTAATTGAATCAACTTTTTCGTTTTTCCTTTATTTTCAAAGACTGTTAATACTTCTTTTTTTAATTGGAAGTTTTGATCAGCGAATTCCTGAGCCATTAATTCTTCAAGGTGTAGCTTAAAATCATCTGCAGAATTGGCTACGGTTACCAACCGATTAATTTGGCCTGTGCCGACAAGCATCGACTCATTCGCTAAAATAAATTTACCGGCAAAGGCGACATTTAACAACTTTAATTTAAGTCCAGTTGCTTGATTTGTATATAATAAATGGACATGAGCCTCGCGCACCAAGGTATCCATCAATTGACTAGAAGGATTTGAAATCAATTCCACATGTTTAAATCGAGCAATTTTTTCCTTCAATTCGATGGATGGATTTAATCCTGCTACGACAAAACGAAAAGGTAAATCCATAACTCCATGATCAAGGAAATAATGCAAGGCCATTTCATTTTCCTTTACGGAAAGATTTCCATGAAATAACACAAATTTTTCTGAATTCACCTTAAACTCATGCGCATAGATTTCATCGTATTCATGAAAACTCGGCAGGTAATAGACCTCATTTTGCGGATATTTTCGTTTAAAATAATCGGTTTCCCATTCTGAGACAATCAACATCATTTTCGCTCGGGAAATAATTTTTTCATAATACTTTAATCGAATCGATTCCAGCATGAAATAATACTTCTTCAAGAAATGTTTTTCCGACTTGGCCAGACCTAAATAATAGGTATGTTCAATATTACTTTCTCGATAAACTGTCATGCGATCCTTAAATTCTGCGTTAAGTAGAATTCCGGTGGTATGTAAACCTTCCATTAAAATCGGATGATTATCTTCTTTTAATCGCTGCATTAAGTCTTTCGAAATTCTGGTTTTAACAATAAACGGTAACCAAGAAAATTGATGCAGAAACCCCGTAGGTCTTTGGTAGTAATAAACTTCTTTAGCTACTTCCAACAAGGCATTTTGCTCACCTCTCCCATATTCAAAACAATGTAACAACACATCAATCCCTTCGTTATTAAGACAACGAATTTTATGGTATACATCGATGACTCCCCCATAATTGGCGGGATAAGGGACATCAAACGCAACGATATGAAGGGTTTTTCGATTCACCCTTCAAAGATAAGTTTATTGTTTAATAAACGAATAACTGATGCCATCAATTTGAAGAAAGTAAATACCCTCCATCAAATTCGAAACATTGAACACCATCGCATCTGAGAGGTAATTTTGTAAAATGATTTGACTTTTAACGCTTCGCCCTTGAATATCTACGATGTCAAATTCCACACTTGAATTGCCTTCAAACGTCAAAAGTGAATGACTTGGATTTGGATATATTCGAATCTCATTTTTTTCAATCGATTCCATTCCTAAAGTCACACAATCTAACTGACTAGAAACAAAAGTGTTCCGATTCGAAATAAATGATTTTAATCCGTAATAGGTTTTACCACCTGGCATTGGTCCCCCAGTTACAGTGATATTGGAATTGATATTGGTTAAAAATTGAGCCGTAGTAAATTGCTTTAAGTTGTCAGCTGTCACATGCGATTCGATCAACGCTTTTAACGCATCGATTTTAGGATCTAAATAGGTGTTATTAAAGTAATTTTCTAATAAACCGCAAAGTGTTCTTTGGTATAAAATATACAAACCTGAATTAGCAAAAATATTTGAAATCAAGGGGCGGTTGTTTCCTACATAATTGATGGCCAATTGCTCCATATTTCCAGCACCTGGTCCACCGGTATACGAACCAAAAGCTTCATTTCCATCCCATTTAATCCATTCCCAACGATTATTCGTAGAATCATGATAGATGTAATAATTACGCGCACTATTTTGATAAGAATCTAAATTGGAGAACAACACATCGGTTCCAATTGACTTTAACAAAGCCTCTTGATTAAATTTTTGCCATAGTTGTTGCCCAAAATCTGCATTGGTAGTTCCATTGATATATTGAATCAATTGAATTAAGTCGGTAACATCATTTGTTGTTTCGTTGGTTTTTAATTCATACCGATTCGGAACATAAACCGCTGGATCAGTTCCATAATCTTTTAAATCTGCAAAAACTGGATTTGCTCCAAATGCATCGCCAGCCTTAAATAGATTTCCTCGATCATCGATAAAATTATTCTGAATAAATTCCTTATCCACTTGTTCCACATAGCTATAGAATCCCCAAAACGTATTGTTAAAATAAACATTTACGTAATTTACACGAGGTGCAGGAATTCCGGCCGCGCGACAAGCATCCAAGAAGATTTTTTCACGCATGAAGGTAGGGTCATTAAAGCCATTGTTGAAATTTAATTTTTTTAATCCATCGTATTTTTGTCCGGAAACATAATCGTTAAAATCAATTTTAAAAGACTTTTTATTTCCTGGGTGTCCATAACTGGAATTACCCTTTAAACGGATATTAATCGAGTCAAAATGATGTAGACCCGTATTATCCGTAATATCCAATGAAGCACACACCATGTCAGTTTCTGAAGGATAATTCGCTACTAAAGAATCCCAAAATCCGGGTTGCGTAAATGTAAATCGCGCTTCGATGACCTGATTGGTACCGAAAGTAATATTACCTGAAGTTTGAGCAAGTAGCGACAGCGGTAAAATGAAGTAAGCAAACCAAAGATATTTCATAGTCTAAATTTATGATTAAATAACTTAGACAAGAATAATCAAAAATTCCTTCAAAAAAAAATCCCGACCATCGTCGGGATTTTTTTGAATCAAATACAATCCATTAAATATCAATTTTAGCGTATTTCGCATTCTTTTCGATAAATTCTCTTCTTGGTGGAACATCATCTCCCATAAGCATAGAGAAAATTTGATCACATTCAGCCGCATTTTCAATCGTAACTTGACGTAACGTTCTACTTTCTGGATTCATGGTAGTTTCCCACAACTGTTCTGCGTTCATCTCTCCAAGACCTTTATAACGTTGAACATTCACACTCGACTCAGATCCACCACCTTTTAATTCTTGAATTAAACGATCTCTTTGGTCTTCGTTCCATGCATACTGCGACTTGGTTCCTTTTTTCACTTGATATAAAGGAGGAGTCGCGATGTAGATGTATCCGTTTTCAATCAATTCTTTCATGTATCTGAACAAGAAAGTCAAGATTAAGGTTTCAATGTGAGAACCATCGACGTCGGCATCACACATGATGATGATTTTGTGGTATCTTAATTTTTCTAAATTCAAGGCTTTTGAATCCTCTTCGGTTCCGATGCGAACTCCTAAAGCCGTGTAGATATTTTTAATTTCCTCGTTTTCGAAAATTTTGTGCTGCATCGCCTTCTCAACGTTCAATATTTTACCTCTTAACGGCATAATAGCTTGAAAATGACGATCACGCCCTTGTTTTGCGGTACCACCCGCTGAATCTCCCTCGACAAAGTAAATCTCGCAAGATGCAGGATCTTTTTCGGAACAATCAGCTAATTTACCTGGTAAACCACTTCCTGTTAAAACCGTTTTACGTTGCACCATTTCACGCGCTTTTCTGGCTGCGTGACGCGCTCTTGCTGCCAAAATCACTTTTTCAACAATGATTTTCGCTTCTGCAGGATGCTCTTCTAAATAATTCGCCAACATTTCAGAAACCGCTTGAGAAACTGGCGCGGTAACTTCTCTGTTCCCTAATTTAGTTTTGGTTTGCCCTTCAAATTGAGGTTCTTGTACTTTCACTGAAACAACAGCGGTTAAACCCTCTCGGAAATCATCTCCATCAATTTCAATTTTTTCTTTCGCTAAGATTCCTGAATCTGTGGCGTATTTTTTCAAGGTATTGGTCAAACCTCTTCTGAAACCAGACAAGTGTGTACCTCCCTCGTGCGTATTGATGTTATTTACATACGCTTGAATATTTTCCGTGTATGAAGTGTTGTACGTTAATGCAACCTCAACTGGAATTCCTTCGCGCTCTCCTTCAAAATAGATGACATCTGGAATTAATTTTTCGCGGTTACGATCCAAGTAAGCAGCAAACTCACTTAATCCACCTTCCGAAAAGAATTTATTTGCAACCGAATTCCCTTCATCGTCTTTTTGACGAAGATCTGTAAGGTAAATTGTGATTCCTTTATTTAAAAAGGCCAATTCACGCATTCTTGCCGCAAGGGTATCGTAATTGTACTCGGTATTTTCAAAGATAGTACCATCTGGTTTGAAAGTAACTTCTGTTCCGTTTTCTGTGGTTTCACCAACTACTTTCACATCGTATAAAGGCTTACCAATTTGGTATTCTTGTTGGAAAATTTTTCCTTCGCGATACACCGTAGCTTTTAATGCTATCGATAAAGCGTTCACACAAGAAACACCAACCCCGTGCAAACCACCAGAAACTTTGTAGGTATCCTTATCAAATTTACCTCCGGCGTGCAATACCGTCATTACAACTTCCAAGGCAGACTTTTTCTCTTTCGTATGCATGGCTGTAGGAATACCACGACCATTATCTCGAACGGTAATGGAATTATCCTCGTTAATGTAAACCTTGATTTCGTTACAATATCCTGCTAATGCCTCATCAATGGAGTTATCCACAACCTCGTAAACTAAGTGGTGTAATCCTTTGATACCGACATCGCCAATGTACATGGCTGGACGTTTTCTAACCGCCTCTAAACCTTCTAAAACTTGGATATTATCCGCTGAATAATTGTCTCTTGCTACTTCCTCGCTCATATTTTGTTCTTGGAATTATTTTACATTAAAATGATAAGGAACAAAAATAACAATCTAGGTCAGATTTAACCAATGGAAATGGAACAAATTCACTGAACTTATCAACAATATATTAACGAAATAAGACTATTTAACCAAGAACATTTCCCTGGTTTCAAAAAACACACCAAGATAACCTCGGACATACATTTTTTGGTGATTATCCTTGTCGATCCAAATTTTAATTTTATACCATTTACCGGTCTCTGGATCCAACATTTTACCATCCCATTCAGCACCATTCCATACTAATCCACTGGTGAGTTGCATACCTATGATGGGTTGGTTTTTTCGTTCACCTTCACACTTGCTACAAACTGGGTTTTCTCCCCTTTTTTTATTAGGATAATAATACACCAATTTAGCATATAACTTTCCATTTACCTTGTAAAAATCGAGGTGTGACTTCTTCGTGCCATCTGTTTCGTAAGCCAACCAAGTTCCATGATAGGATTGCGCTTGGGATTGAAAAACCCAAAAAATAATTCCGAAAAATAGACTGTATTTCATGGAAACAGGAACAAATAATTACTTTTTTTGTTCGAGATGCACATCCATTTGTGGGAATGGGAAGTGTAAGCCTTCTTTTTCAAACTCATTATACACACGCTCATTCAAGGCATAAAAAACAGGCCAATAATCATCTGTTTTCACCCATGCACGCACTACTAAATCGACGGATGAATCCGCAAGAGCACCCAAGGCAATCAAGATATCCTCTTCTTTCAGTATTCTACTCTCCGATTTTACATAGTGATCAAGTAACTCCTTTGCTTTTTTCAAATCATCGCCATAGGCAATACTGAATGTCCAGTCCACTCTGCGTTTGTCTGCTTTCGTATAATTGATGATATTTCCATTCGCTACCGGTCCGTTCGGTAAAATAATAACTTTATTATCCGGCGTGTGCAAATACGTGTTAAAAATTTGAATTTCCTTCACCACCCCTAATTCTCCTTGAATCATGATTAGATCGTTTACTTTAAACGGTTTTAATACCAGGATCATGACTCCTCCTGCAAAATTGGATAAAGTCCCTGAAAAAGCCATACCTATAGCCAAACCAGCAGCACCTAATAGCGCGACAAAAGATGTCATCTCGATACCCAATTCCGTAAACGAGGTCACCAAAACCAACACTTTAATGATCATCGAAAGTAAACTTGACAAAAAGGTCACTAAACCTTCATCAATGCTCGACTTTCTTAATATTTTCTTAATTCCTTTGGAAACCATTTTAGCAACCCAAAATCCAATCACTAAAATCAATATAGCAATCACAAGTTGAGTACCCATTTTGACTAAAAACTGGTTAACGTCAGTAAAGGATAAACCAAAAAGATCTTTTAATATTTTTTCCATGATTATTTTTTTTACAAACTTAATGTAAATGACACAAAATGGGACCATTTTGACCAAAAATGAAACAAATTCACTAATTTTGGAGCTAAAAAATATGTTTTTCATACTTTCCAAGGCTTTACTTTTCTTCATTTCTCCCCTCTTTTGGATCATTGCTAGTTTGATTGGATTTTTACTTTCAAAATCTGGCAAAACCAAGAAACGTTTCAAGTACCTCACGCTCGGATTGTTGTTTTTTTTCACCAATACGGTCATTTTTTTAAGCTTTTGTGGACTTTGGGAAATTGAAGGTACCCCAATTTCAAGAGTAAAAAAGCACGATGTTGGTATTGTTTTAGGAGGGATGTCGGAATATAACAACGACCTGAAGACCATCAGTTTAAGAAGAGGTGGTGATCGAATTTGGCAAGCAATAACCCTGTACAAAAAAGGAAAAATCAAGAAAATTTTAATTTCCGGCGATTCAGGATATGTTTCCGATCGTGGCTTGCATGAAGCTCAACAAATGCGGTCTATTTTAATCGATTGGGGCATCCCCGCAAAAGACGTTTGGTCAGAAGATTATTCAAAGAACACCCATGAAAATGCCGTTTTTTCAAAGCGCGTACTTCAATCCAAAAAAGCCCTTCGTCAATCCTACTTGTTAATTACTTCAGGCACCCATATGCGCAGGTCTTTGGCTTGCTTCAAGAAGGTGAATCTGACATGCACCCCATTTTCAACGGATCTATACACAGGACCTAAATCCAGTTTTTACTGGGATCAATACCTTGTTCCCGAAGCCGATAATTTGAGCGATTGGCATAAATTAATCAAAGAATGGGTGGGATTTGTAGCTTATGGACTAACCGGTAGAATTTAATTTATTCACAATTATATTTTGACCCTTTGAAATCATTAAATTTGAACTAAAACCAATTTTATGTCAACATATCAACACTCGGTAGCGAGCCGTTTTATCAAATATGCAAAAATAGATACCACAGCAGATCCGAACTCAACGAGTTTTCCATCTTCTGAAAAACAAAAAGATTTATCCAAAATTTTAGTTGAAGATCTTAAAAACTTAGGCGTTGTTGACGCTGAAATGGATCAATGGGGTTATGTATTTGGAACCATCCCAAGTAACAGCCAAAACCCAAACTTACCAACCATTTGTTTTTGTTCGCACATCGATACTGCACCCGATTGCAGCGGTACAGATGTGAAACCCATTCTGCATTCCAAATACGATGGAAGTCCTATTGTTTTGCCAGATGACCCTTCACAAGTAATCACCACCGAAAAACATCCGTATTTGTTGGAAAAAATCGGTGATGACATCATTACGGCAAGTGGATTAACCTTGTTGGGCGCAGATGATAAAGCAGGCGTAGCCATCATTATGGATTTTGTTCAATACTTGCAAGAAAATCCATCCATTCCTCATGGAACGATTCGTATTTTGTTTACACCAGACGAAGAAGTTGGTCGTGGGGTAGAACAATTGGATATGGCCAAATTGAATGCCGATTATGGCTACACCTTGGACGGAGGAAAACTTGGAGACATCGAAGATGAATCATTTTCTGCCGATGCAGTGAAAATTACCATTCATGGAGTTAGCGCACATCCAGGCTACGCCAAAAATAAAATGGTCAATGCAATGAAAGTAGCGGCAGATTTCATCAATGCCTTGCCAAATGATAAGTGGTCACCTGAAACTACCTCTGGAAGAGAAGGTTTTGTGCACCCTACTGCTATTGAAGGTGTTTTAGAAAAAGCGACCATTAACTTTATCATTCGCGATCACATTACTGAAAAATTAATGACTTACGAAGATCGTTTGGAAGAATTGCTAAAAATGGTCATTGAAAAATACCCTGGGGCAAGCTATGAATTTGAAGTCATTGAACAATACCGCAACATGAAGGAAGTACTTCAAAGTGTACCCTTCGTAACGGATTACGCTATCGAAGCCATGAAACAAGTGGGAATTGAACCAAGACCTGCCATCATTCGTGGTGGAACAGATGGTTCTCGTTTATCGTTTATGGGGATGCCTTGTCCGAATATTTTCACCGGAGAAATGGCTATTCACTCGAAACACGAATACGTTTCTGTTCAAGACATGGAAAAAGCAGTTAAAACATTAGTTGCCTTAGTTCAAATCTGGGAAAAACATCCATAATGGACCATAAGCAGCTGATTAAAGATATCGAAGCAAAAAAATTCCAACCCATCTATTTACTGCATGGCGAGGAACCTTATTACATTGATTTAATATCCAATGCGTTGCAAGAACATGCCTTGGAGGAACATGAACGGGATTTCAACCAAACCATTGTGTATGGTTTAGATGCGAACATCTTGGACTTACTTTCGGATCTAAAGGGCTATCCGATGATGGCGGAAAGAAAGTTAGTCATCATCAAAGAAGCTCAAAAAATCAAAGAAAAGGATTTTGAATTGTTAGCTCCTTATTTCGAAAACCCGGTGGAAACCACTGTTTTTGTGTTATGCTACAAATACGGCAATTTCGACGCGCGCAAAAAAATATTCAAAGATGCCTCCAAAAATGGTATTGTTTTTAAATCTGAAAAACTTAAAGATTATCAATTAGTCACTTGGATTGAAACCTACATCAAATCATTGGGTTATGGAGTTACTCAAAAAGCGTCCCTACTTTTGGCGGATTCTTTGGGAAATGATTTAGGCAGAATTGCCAGTGAGCTCGGAAAACTTGCCATTGTTGTCGAAAAAGGAACTACCATCAACGACATCCATATTGAGGAAAATATTGGGATTTCCAAAGATTACAACGTATTTGAACTCAAGAATGCTGTTGGTGCTCGAGATCGTGCGAAAGCCTTTAAAATCATTCACTATTTTGAGCAAAATCCAAAGGCAGGACCGTTAGTCGTTGTAATTTCGAATCTGTACGTGCTTTTCAATCAAATCATGCGCATTCAATTCATGCCCAATAAATCTGCAGATGCAGTAACACAAGCGCTTAAGCTCCATCCCTATGTAGCGAAGGAAATGATCAACACGGCACGCAACTTTACCCCACAAAAAGCAGCAGCCAATATCGCATATTTACACCAATACGACCTTAAATCGAAAGGCTTAGGCAATGCCAGTGAAAGCGATACCGAATTAATGAAGGAACTTATCTATAAAATGATTGTTTGATGGCACAGTTTTTCGATCCAAACATCACCGAAGATCAATCCTTTGCCATTCTTTCAGAAGAAGAATCAAAGCATATTTGTAAAGTCTTACGCATGCAGTCTGGTGATTCCTTAGAATTGGTCAATGGAAAGGGAATGCTATTTTACGGCACGATTGCCATTGCAGATTCCAGGAAATGTAAGGTTGAAATCACGAAGATCGTCAAAGAAGAAAAATTGAATACCCACATTCATGTAGCCATTGCACCAACGAAGAATATGGATCGCATGGAATGGTTATTGGAGAAAGCGACAGAAATCGGTGTGGATGAAATCAGTTTTCTTTCTTGCGACAACAGCGAGCGAAAGGTGCTTAAAATGGAGCGACTTTCCAAAATTGTTCAAGGTGCTATGAAGCAATCCAAACGATTGTACCTTCCTAAAATCAATGAATTACAATCCTTTGATCAATTTCTAAAATCTCATCCATCAGGATTAATTGCACACTGTGAACGACTCGAAGATCCTTTAAATCGTGAAGATACACTGGCCAATCACTGGAAGTCTATCGATTGTCCCATATTGATCGGTCCAGAAGGTGATTTTTCGACTAAAGAAATTGAAAAAGCCATGCAGGCAGGCTACCAAGCCATTCGTTTAGGCAAAAATCGCCTGCGCACAGAAACAGCAGGACTTTATGCCGTGATGCAAGCAAAACTAATGTCGGATGAACAACAATTTTAACTACCTTTAGGATATGATGAAACTTGTCTTTTTTGTTGCTTTCAGTGTTCACTGCATGATCTTATGGAGTCAGGGAAGTTTTCAATTGGCGGTATTAAAATACAACGGTGGTGGAGATTATTACGCGAATCCAACCGCTTTAAAAAACTTAGTGCAATTTTGTAATAAAAATTTAAACACCCACATTTCTGCTGAAACCCCTTATGTAGAGGTAGGAAGCAGTGATTTGTTTCAATTTCCTTTCATTCACATGACCGGACATGGAAACGTAGTGTTTTCCAGTAGTGAAGCTGAAAATTTAAAAACCTATTTAGAAGGTGGAGGTTTTTTACACATCGATGACAACTACGGTATGGATGAATTCATCCGCAGGGAATTAAAAAAGGTATTTCCCAACCACCCACTTACCGAATTACCAACGGATCATCCTATTTTCAAGCAAAAATATCAATTTAACGGACTACCAAAAATCCACGAACACGATGGAAAAAGGCCACAAGCTTTTGGAATCATCATCAATGGAAGATTAGTTTGTTTATACACGTTTGAAACCGATTTATCCGACGGCTGGGAAGATAAAGGAGTTCACAATGACCCTGAAAATAAACGTCAGGAAGCACTTCAAATGGGCGCAAATATCTTGATGTATGCCTTTATGAAATAAGGTTTTTCCTATTCTTAATCGTTGTAAGATTATCAGTACGCCTGGGATCTTGAACACCTCACTGCGTAAGGTATACAGAGCACATCAGTTTTTAATGCGTGAACTTGATGGGTTTCAAAGAGATGTATTTTACGAGTGGTTTGCATATAACCAAAGATAGTAAAATATCTTTTTAGGACTAACCAATTTTCACGGAAGTCATGCTCAGAGATCCGGCTAACAATTTATCATTAAAAAGGATGAGATTTTCTTTTTCCGATTTTAAACCTAAAGTATAAATGAAAGGTAAATAATGATCGGGAGTTGGAATGGCTAATTGAACGGCTTTACCTAGTTTTTGATAATCGATTAACGAGTTGTAATCCCCATCCAGGATTAACTGATGCAGTTTTGTATGGGCTTCTACTGCCCAATCGTAACCATAATCGACCTTGTTGATGTTTTGAAAATCTACCAAGCCCAAATTGTGAATGATATTCCCCGAACCTACTATTAAAACACCTTTACTACGCAAAGTTTGTAGTTTTTTCGCCAATGCAAAATGATAACTTGCGGGCTGTTGGTAATCAATACTCATTTGAATGACAGGAATATCTGCATTTGGGGCAATGTGGGTTAAAACAGACCATGCGCCGTGATCCAAGCCCCAATCTTCATTGGAAATCACTTCAACAGGCGAAAGCAAGTCGGCTGTCTCTTTGGCCAAACTGGGATTTCCTTTTGCTGGATACTGAAATTGCGCTAATTCCTGGGGAAAACCGTAAAAATCATGAATCGTTTGGGGTTGCTCCATGACCGTCACCATTGTCCCCTTGGTATACCAATGTGCTGATATGCATAAAATGGCAGTCGGCTTTTGGTAGGTGGTAGCAATTTGCTTAAATCCTTGAACAAATTCGTTGTCTTCAATGGCATTCATCGGATTGCCGTGTCCTAAAAACAGGGCAGGCATCATTTCTGTTGCGGTTAACTCGTCGGTTAATTTTTGCAAAACGTTGAATGCACTAGTCATGGCTAACGGACTTAAAGCAGTTAATTTGATGAACTCATTTCTCAAAAGCGCCATTACATTTTATTCGGAACAGCAATACCCAATAAAGCCATACTGGATTTGATGACTTTACCAATGTTCTCAATCAAAATTAATCGCATCATTTTAACCTCCTCATTCGTTTCAATTAAAATAGGAACATTTTGATAGAATGAATTGAACGATTTCACCAATTCATAGCTGTAATTTGCAATTAAAGAAGGAGCTAACTCTCTAGCTGCTTGATCAATAACGCTTGGATATTCCGTTAACAACTGAATCAATTCCTCCTCCTCTACTCCCAATGTAGTTTGCGAAGAAAAACCAGTCTTGTCGCCAGCTTTTAAAAGTAGTGATTGAATTCGCGCGTGCGCATATTGGATGAATGGACCTGTATTCCCCACTAAATCGATGGATTCTTCAGGATTGAACATCATGCGTTTCTTAGGATCTACTTTTAGGAGGTAATATTTCAATCCACCCATACCAATCATTTCGAAAAGTTGTTGTTTTTCTTGATCGGTCATCCCTTCCAAATGCCCTCTTTCTTTGGTCGAATCGGTTGCTTTGGAAACAATTTCAGCCATTAGGTCATCAGCGTCAACCACAGTCCCTTCGCGCGATTTCATTTTTCCAGAAGGTAAATCAACCATACCATACGAAAGGTGAGCGCAGTGTTCAGCCCAATCGTAACCCAATTTTTTCAATATTAAGAACAACACCTTGAAGTGGTAATCTTGCTCATTTCCAACCGTATAAATGATGCCGTTTAAATCTGGAAAATCTTTAAAGCGATCGATGGCCGTTCCGATATCTTGTGTCATATACACGGCTGTGCCATCTGAACGCAACACTAATTTTTCATCCAACCCTTCATCGGTTAAATCTATCCACACAGAACCATCATCTTTTCGGAAGAAAACTCCTTTCTTGAGCCCTTCCATTACCACATCTTTTCCTAATAAAAAAGTGTCGGACTCATAGTACAATTTATCAAAATCTACCCCCATGGCTTTGTAGGTAACTTCAAAACCTTTGTACACCCAGCCATTCATGGTCGTCCACAACAAATAAACTTGCGGATCTCTTGCCTCCCATTTGACCAACATTTCTTTGGCATCGCGTAAAAGTCCGGTTTGATTTTTAGCTAAATCCTTGATTTTATCGTCGATGGCTTGTTGTGCTTTTTCATCCTTTCCGACTTTGGCTTGTTCAAATTTTTCATATTGCAACCTTACCTCTTCAGGATAGTTCTCCCAAATGCCTTGCTCCCAATCAGCTCGAATGGATTTTGCTTCGGCATTGAATTGTTTGTCAAATTCCACGTAATATTTCCCAACCAACTTATCCCCTTTCAAGCCTGTGTTTTCAGGGGTTTCTCGTTCACCTTTTTCATTCACCGGAGAAAAACGTTCCCACGCCAACATGCTTTTACAGATGTGAATTCCTCGGTCGTTAATGATTTGGGTTTTAATAACTTGATGCCCATTTGCTTTTAATATTTCAGCAACTGCATACCCCAAAAAGTTATTGCGAAGATGACCTAAATGAAGTGGTTTATTGGTATTTGGTGAGGAATATTCCACCATAACCGTGGGCTTCGAGTGAATCGCTTGAAAGCCATAACGATCATTTTGTTGAATCGCATTGAGTTGATTTAACCAATATTCGCTGGAAAATTTCAAGTTTAAAAACCCTTGAATGACCTCATAACTTTCTATGGCTGATATTTCAGACTTTAAAAAATCACCCAATTTGGTACCAACCTCTACTGGAGAAGATTTCAATAATTTAACAAATGGGAAGACCACTAAGGTCAAATCTCCCGCAACCTCTTTTCTGGTTTTTTGAAACTGAATTAAATGGGGATCAATTTCATGACCAAAAAGAGAATTGGAATGGTCTATTAAGGTTTGTTTAATTAAATTTTCCATAGGTTATTTTGCAGCAATCACCGCTGCGACATCTTTTATAATATCAAAGGCAATTTCTGCCATTTTATTCTTTTTTTCATCCAAACATGGGTTCACCTCTACGATTTCGAAACAAACCGTTTTCTCCCAAGCTACCAATTGGGTCAATAGTTCTTTTGCCTCTTCGATTGTTAAACCATTTTTTACCGGCGTTCCTGTGCCATATGACGTTAAATCCGGGTCCATGGAGTCAACATCGAAAGAAACATAGACATGGGTACAATCTTTCAAGCGATTTTGAATACCTGCTACAATCCCCTGAATTTTAAGCGTACGTACTTCGTCGACCGTATAATTTTTAATCGCTAAACGCTTCATAATCGCCTCCTCTTCCGGTTCGGTATCGCGCACGGCAACATATACCAAATGATCCGGATGAAATTTTGGACCGTCAAAACCAACTTTTTTTAGGGTTTCCCAATGTGCTAGCGTACTTGCATTAAGGTCATTTCGTTGACATTCTAAATTATCATCACCAATCACTGTACCTAAGGGCATCCCATGCATATTACCTGAAGGAGTCGTATAAGGGGTATGAATATCCGCATGAGCATCAATCCATACAATGCCTAATTTAGCATTCGGAAAGGCACTTTTAATTCCACAGATCGTTCCTCCTGCAGAACCATGATCGGCAGCAATAAGGAAAGGAAACTGCTCTTTTTTCAAGGTATCTGCAACCTGAACATTCAATTGCTCAAACACAGAAATCAAACCTTGAATTCTTTTCGCATGTGGATTATGATCCGGATTATCCAACAAATGATTGGTATCCTGAATGTGTATAAAATTTTGATGTTGAAAAAATAAGTCTTGTTGGGTTCGCGCTGCTGCAAATATAGCTTCAGGTCCAAGTGATGCTCCCCTTGTACCGGCCGTAATTTCAGATTTATTTAGAATATATTGGATATTTTTCATCTTTTATGAGGAACTAAATTAGTTTAACCATTTCAAACCTTTCGAATATAGCAAAACGAAAACCCCTGAAATGATCATGTTGATGATCACCACGATGGATGGGATGTATTGGGCATCGACAAAAAAGTACAATTGGATGATCGATAACAAGGAATAAATGATGTACAAATGAAATCCAAGTTTTCTACCTTTCCATACCAAAAGTGCCGCAAAAAAGCCCAGTACGATTACCAATAAAGCAATCAACGAAACGGCATAAAAATTAGCATTGATGGATGCAGTCATGTTGTCGACTTGTTCCAATAATTGAACCACATAATCCATACCTTGCTCTTTCATAGGTTTGATGGATTTTAACATTTGAACCTTTTGTTCAATCATTTGATCTTCAGTCATCGGACCTTTAAGCAAACTGAACAAACTTGAAACAAAAGATATTCCAGTATAGACAAAAGTTAAAATGGTCAATACCGTTAAAATTTGAGGACGTTTATTAGGATTCTGAATTTCTTCCTTGATTTCGTTTTGTAATTCCATATTCATTAGTTTTAATTCAAATTTAATTCAATTCTTTCACAAAAGACTCACTTTTCTTCATCAAAGGATGTAAATAGGTATCCACTTCAACAAAAGGCACGACTTGACGGAAGGCTTGATATAAACTTTCAATTTGTGGCGAAGAAGTTAATGGCCTTCTAAATTCAAAGCCTTGTGCGGCGTTTAACAATTCAATCCCTTGAATTTTGTAACAATTTTCAATGACGCGATATAATTTTGTTCCAGCATTAGCTCCCATACTTACATGGTCTTCTTGTCCATTACTGGAATCAATGGTGTCTACAGATGCCGGCATACATAGTTGTTTATTCTGGCTGACAATCGACGCGCACGTGTATTGAGGAATCATAAATCCAGAATTCAATCCTGGGTTAGCCACTAAAAATGCTGGTAAACCTCTCGTTCCTGAAATCAATTTATAGACTCTACGCTCACTGATTGAACCCATTTCAGCCATCGCAATCGCTAAGAAATCCATAGCCAAAGCTAAAGGTTGTCCGTGAAAATTACCTGCAGAAACTACATCATCTTCTTCGGGGAAAATCGTTGGATTATCCGTAACTGCATTGATTTCTCGTTCAACAATGGTGGCACAATAATCCATTGCATCTTTACTTGCTCCATGCACTTGAGGAATACAACGGAAAGAATAAGGGTCTTGCACATGAGCTTTGAATTGGTGTGCAATTTCACTACCTACTAGTATTTCAGTCATCGATTTTGCCGTTTCGATTTGTCCTACTTGTTTTCTAATTTCATTTACATTAGCTTGAAAGGGATTCACTCTTCCATCATAAGCTTCTAAAGACAATGCCGCAATTGAAATCCAGTTTTTCCACAGCTGCTTACTTTTGGAAACGGCATCACTGGCATAAGCACTCATAAATTGCGTTCCATTCAACAAAGCCAATCCTTCCTTGGACTTCAAAGTAATGGGTGACAATCCAAAATGGGCATTGATTTCTTTTGCACTCATTTTACGTCCTTCAAAATACACCTCTCCTTCACCAATCAAAGGCAATGAAAGATGTGCCAATGGAGCTAAATCGCCTGATGCACCTAAACTTCCTTGTTGGTAAACAACAGGATAAATACCATGATTGTAGAAAAATAATAGACGTTCCACCGTTTCTAATTGTACCCCTGAATGGCCATAAGATAAGCCGAATGCTTTTAGTAATAACATTCTGCGTACTACCGATAACGGAACCTCCTCGCCCATTCCACAAGCATGAGACATTACCAAATTCACTTGTAATTGCGATAAATCATCATTTGAAATAGCCGTATTGCAAAGCGAACCAAAACCTGTGTTGATTCCATACATTAACTGATTGTGATTTTTAGCCTTTTCATCCAAGTAGGCTCTGCAGGATGAAATCGCCGTTTTAGCCTTTTCACTCAACACTACCTCTTGTTTTGAATCCAATAATTGATCCAATTGTTCCAGGGTAATCCAAGAATGATTAATTTCAAATGTTGACATATTTCTAAGTTTAAGTTGTAAATTTTGGATTGCAGTAAACGATGCAATCAGTCTAGGATTTTTTTAACAAGTGAATCACTTCATCCACACTCATTTCCTCCTGTTCACCCGTTTCCATATTTTTTAATAAAATCAATTGGTCTTGTATCTCGCGTTCGCCCACAAGCGCCACATAACGCACATGACGATCATTCGCGTATTTCATTTGCTTTTGAATTTTTGCAGCACTCGGGTAAATTTCGCAATCAATTCCATTGGCTCTGATTTCTTTGATCCATTTTAAACAAGAGGCTTGTTCGGTCTCTCCAAAGTTGACAAACATCAACGATAGTCCTTGTTCGGTCTCTTTAGGAAATAAACCTAGCTCTAATAAAACATCGTAAATTCGATCTGCTCCAAATGAAATTCCCACACCAGACATGCCTTTCATTCCAAAAAGTCCTGTCAAATCATCGTAGCGACCACCGCCGCAAATAGATCCCATTTTCACACCATTTGCTTTCACTTCAAAAATGGCACCCGTATAATAATTCAACCCCCTTGCTAGGGTGATATCAAATTCAATTTCAGCGCGTTGAACACCAATTTCATTTACTTGATTCAGGACATAAGTCAATTCCTTAATTCCTTCTAATCCAATCTCACTGGATGCTAGAAAAGCAGTCATTTTCTCGATTTTCTCCTGGTTAGAGCCAGAAAAACTAAATAACGGTTTTATTTTCGCTATCGCCGTTTCTGAAATGCCTTTTTGCTTCAATTCTTCAACCACGCCATCTTCGCCAATTTTATCTAATTTATCAATCGCGACGGTAATATCCACCAACTGTTCATGCGCACCACTAACCTCAGCAATTCCCGAAAGAATTTTTCGGTTATTCAATTTGATGGTAAAACTTGGAAGGTTTAACTGCGTCAACACCTCATCAAAAAGAAACACAAAATCAACCTCGTACAATAAGGAATCACTTCCAACCACATCGGCATCACATTGATAGAATTCTTGATATCTCCCGTGTTGTGGTCGATCAGCTCTCCAAACTGGCTGGATTTGGTAACGCTTAAACGGGAAGGATAATTCATTTTGGTGCTGTACTACAAAACGCGCGAAAGGCACTGTTAAATCATAACGCAAGGCTTTTTCAGCCAATGAATTCGCAAAGCGTGGTAAATTATCTTGTTTCAATGCCTCAATGTCCGCTTTTTTCATTTTCTCTCCAGAATTTAAAATCCTGAAAATGAGACGGTCACCTTCTTCGCCATATTTCCCCATTAAGGTCGTGGATAATTCAAAAGATGGAGTTTCAATGGGTGAAAAACCATACTTTTTAAATGCCCCTTTGATAACATCGAACAAATAATTTCGTCTTGCAACATCAACGGGTAAAAAATCACGAGTTCCTTTTGGAATGGCTGGTTTTTGAGACATATTTTTCAAAATTTAAGGCAAATTTACAAAAATGGAATAACTATTGGCCATTCCCACGACATAAACTTGGTCAAAAAGGCGCATTTTATTTTCTCCCCAATCAAGATGCGTGCAATCCATAAAAACTAATTATCTTTGAGCCAAAAATAGACGAGATGCTTAAAATTGACATGCACACCCATATCATTCCGAAAAAATTGCCTAATTGGACCGAAAAATTTGGCTATGGAAAATTCATTTACCTAGAGGAAAACGAAGATAAATCTGCCAATATGATGCAGGGTGGTCAATTTTTTAGACGTATTCTTGAAAATTGCTGGGACGAAGAACTTCGCATCAACGAATACCAACAATTTGACACACAAGTTCAAGTGGTGTGCACCATTCCTGTTTTATTTTCCTATTGGGCAAAACCACAGGATGGATTAGAAGTGTCTAAATTTTTAAACGACCATATTTCAGATTTGGTAGCAAGATACCCCAAAAACTACATTGGCCTAGCGACCATTCCGATGCAAGATACCGAATTAGCGATTCAAGAATTGGAGCGCGCGAAAAAAAATGGACATGTCGGCATACAAATTGGTTCGAACATCAATGACGAAAACCTTTCCGAAGAAAGATTCTTCCCTATTTTTGAAGCATGTGAGCGTTTAGGAATGGCGGTTATGATTCACCCATGGCAAATGATGGGCTTTGATTCCATGAAAAAATATTGGTTACCTTGGTTAGTCGGAATGCCGGCTGAAACGTCAAGAGCAGCTTGTTCCTTGATCTTTGGTGGTGTTTTGGAACGATTGCCTAATTTAAGAGTTTGTTTCTCGCATGCGGGAGGATCCTTTTTACCTACTTTAGGGAGAATTGAGCATGGTTTCAATTGCAGACCGGATTTAGTTGCGATCGACAATCCAGTTAATCCTCGTGAATATGTAGGTAAATTCTGGGTGGATAGCATTACCCACGACATCGACGCCTTGGAATATATCCTTAAAATGCAAGGCAGTAAAAAAGTATGCTTAGGTTCTGATTATCCTTTCCCTTTGGGTGATTTGGAAATTGGAAAATTCATCACAGATGCTAAGCTTTCCCCACAGGTAGTGGAAGATATTTTTTGCAACTCTACCTTGGAATGGTTAGACTTGAAAAAGGAAATGTTTTTATAACTAAGGAATAAGCACAAAATTTCTAGTAAACGTAGCTTCGTCATATTGAAGATTTAGGTTTACGCGAATGACGAGTTCTAGCACCGAAGTATCTTGAACATATAAAACAGGATGTTCATGTACCGTATATTGGCTATTTTGGGTAGCATAATTTTGATGATAAAGTAACTCATTTTCTTTCCAAATTTGTAGTTGATACCCATTCAAAAAAGCTTCCGAATGGATCAATCCATCTATTGAAAAGCTTACTCCACTTTGAAGAGTATCCCCTGCCTTCGGATTTAAGATGGTAATTTTGGCTTGTGTGGAGAAATCACTTGCCTTTAATGTCTCCTTTTTACATCCCAGTAACATAAAGGCAAAAGCCCAAAAATAGAGTGATTGTTTATATTGTTTCATTTCCTCTAATGCATTTAGAAACCAGCGAAGCCTTTCCTTTTAAAAAGACTTCACTGGTAAACCTATTAAATTATGGCAATGCTACAAAATGAACTGTTTTCAATTGATGGTTGCCTTCATGGTCTTTTACTACATCAACCGTTAAGGTCATCTTTGCCGTATCTACCACCTGATTCATCCACATTTCATGAATGGTCAAACTGGTAGCGTGGACATCGTATGTCGTATCTAAATAAACCTGTTGCAATTCATCGCGCAAGGAAATGCGATAGCCATGAATTTCTTGCGTCGCATTAATGGCCCCATGAATCATGTAGTTAACCATCGACGCAACGGTATCTCCCTCATTTGGGTGCATCAAAGTAATGGTCACTTCATTTTCTACTTCTTCTGTTTTCTTTTTCTTGCAGGCAGTTGCTAACAGACTTAATACAGCAATCATTACCCATACTGTAGTGCTTTTTAATTTATTCATTTTTTAATTTTTTAAGTTTTTTTGATTAAATAATTGATTCCAAATTGATAGGTCCCCGATTGATGAATCGATCCCTTTCCGATTTGTTGGTAAATGGGCGGTAAATAATGCAAAAACACATTCCATTTTTGACCAAAATAGTTTACCCCCACTAAACCATTGAATTGATAACCATGGTTCAACGAATTGATGTTAATCGCACCAAAAATTCGATCGTGCTCAAAATTTTTAACATTGATCCCGATTTGAAACAACCATTTGTTTCCCTTCCAGTTTTCTAAAGCTAGTAAATAGCTCGCATTCGCATTCAACGCATTACCAAATTGATACCCTTGTGGATTTTTTAATCTTGCAGCATAACTCAATTCTAGATTTACCCCATGCTTTTTTCGTTGATAAGAAAAATTCAAATTGGGTGTAAAATCAAAGGCTCCTGTTCCCGGATTCAAATTTGAGGTAATGTGATTATCCTTCGCATGGTAGCCCGTAGGCAATTTGATCGCTAATCCTGTAGAAAAGAAAAAACGACGATCTCGAAGGGAATCCTTTGCATTCAACCACAAATATTGTCCCATGACAGAAACATCGCCCACACCTACTTTTGAAAGCCAATGGGCGTCTTTATTTTGAAGATTATAAACCAACGGAATAATGGTGTACAATTGTATTTTTGGATGTACTTGCCATCTTCCATTCATTTCCCACGTATTGAAATATTCCTTTGAATACGTTTTTTGTTGCGTAAATACATCTTGATGTTCACTCTGATATGCTCTATATAGCCATTTTGAACCGATTAAATGGTATTGCTGATCGGGCATAATCCCAACGGAAGACGCGCTCGATGCACCACCACAAATGTCGCAACTGTAGAGATATCCATGAAGCATCAAAAGGCATAAACTTCCGATGATTTTCATGTTAATTTCAGTTTTGTTAATTAAAATATCATTTCATTAACAGACTGAAGGTGGTTTTATTAATTTCAAAAGATGTGTCTCCGTGATTGGCGTTTGATAATGAAATTGATGTTCATTAACATTAAAGGAGGAAGCTTTAAAGGCAATTGGTTCAACCGTTTTAACATCCCAAATTTCGATAACTTTAGTCTTTTGCGACTTATTCGGAATTAAATCATCTTGTTCCTCTTCCGCTACTTTCTTCAATTCTTTGACCAAATGACATTTTCCGTTACAGGTAGATTCTGGAACCTCCTTATTCACACAATAAGCATCTGCAATAAAATCTTTGTTCCATTGGTAATACAATTCGTGTCCTAAATTAAGGAACAATCGAATGGCAAACACCACTAATAACCAAATGGAAAATTGAAGTTTCACTTAAAAAATCGACGGGTATTTAGAAGGATTTGCTTCATGCATCATTTGGTAGGCCTTTTCGACAATATCATCTAAACTTGGCTTAGAGAAATAATCTCCATCGGTACCATAAGCCGGACGATGATCCTTAGCACTTAAGGTTTGTGGCGCACTATCCAAATGATAATAAGCGTTTTGTTCTACCAAAATTTTATCCAACATGAAACCTGTTGCTCCGCTAGAAACATCCTCATCCACAATCAACAAACGATTGGTTTTCGATAGGGATTCTGCAATCATGTGGTGAATATCGAAAGGCAATAAGGTTTGAACGTCAATTAACTCTACATCAACTCCCATTTCCATTAACATTTTCACAGCTTGCTCACAAATATTGAAGGTAGAACCGTAAGAAACCAAGGTCAAGTCTGCCCCTTCCTTTACTATCTCAGGAATCCCTAATGCAATTTTATACTCCCCTATGTTATTAGGCATCAACTCTTTAGCACGATAACCATTCAATGGCTCAATCACCAACGCAGGCTCATCCGCCTCCATCAATAAATTATAAAATCCTGCAGCCTTGGTCATGTTTCTCGGAACACACACATGGATTCCGCGTACACTATTTACAATCATTCCCATTGGAGAACCACTGTGCCAAATACCTTCCAAACGGTGTCCACGCGTACTGATGATCAACGGTGCTTTTTGTCCTCCTTTAGTTCGGTATTGAACCGTTGCTAAATCGTCTGACATGACTTGAATGGCATACAATAGGTAATCCAAATATTGAATTTCTGCAATAGGACGAAGTCCGCGCATAGCCATTCCAATACCTTGTCCGATAATGGTACATTCGCGAATTCCGGTATCTGAAATGCGCAGTGCACCGAATTCATCTTGTAAACCTTCTAATGTTTGATTCACTCCCCCGATTTTACCGGCATCTTCTCCAAAAATTAAGGCTTGAGGGTATTTTGCAAATAATTTACGGTAATTTTCTTTCAGAATAATTCTTCCATCCTCCAATTTAGCATCTTCGGCATAGACCGGATCAACGGCCTCAATTTGATGCACCGATTTAGCAGAATTAGAATGCAACAAGGAGCTGTAACGGTCTTCGTTGACTTCCATGCGTTGCTGATACCATTGAATCAATTGGGATTTAGCGGCGGTATTTTCAGCGCGAACCATACGAATCACTTTTCTCACTTTCGAGAAAACATCTTTACGCAAAGGTTCGAATGCTTTTTCCAATTCCTCAATCTCCTTATATAGAAAAACTTTATTCACACTTTCTTGAGCAACCGCTTTCATATGTGCAATTGCCTCGGCAATATCTTGTTTAATGGATTGCGTAAATGATGACCAAGCAGCATTTTTCTGCTCTCTCACATAACTTTTTGCATCGGTTGCAATTTGCGTCAATTCTTCTTCTGTTGCAAGGGTTAACCCATCTGCATTAAAGTCGAGAATCCACTCTTTGAACTTTTGGATACAATCAAACTCTACCTCCCATTTTAAGCGCTCCTCCGATTTGTAACGCTCATGTGAACCTGAAGTTGAATGCCCTTGCGGCTGGTTTACTTCTTTAACATGCACTAGAACTGGAATATGTTCTTTCCTCGCTAACGCTACTGCTTTTTCATAAGTCTCTACTAGATGAGCATAATCCCAACCTTTGGTGACAAATATCTCAAATCCAGGCTTATCTTTAGTTCTTTGCATACCTGCTAAAGCCTCTGAAATACTGCCTTTAGTGGTTTGAAACTCTCTTGGTACCGAAATACCATAACCATCATCCCAAACGGACATCACCATTGGAACTTGCAATACACCTGCTGCATTGATCGTTTCCCAAAAAGGACCTTCAGAAGTAGAAGCATCACCGATGGTTCCAAAAGCAACTTCATTTCCACCGTTTGTAAATTTCTTAAATTCTTCAAGATCTTTTAACGAAGGATGATTGCGATATACTTTTGAAGCTTGCGCCAATCCAAGTAATCGAGGCATTTGTCCTGCCGTTGGGGATATGTCTGAAGAACTATTTTTTTGAATCATTAAATTCTTCCATTCTCCGTTTTCATCCAAATTTCGGGTAGCATAATGCCCTCCCATTTGACGACCGGCTGAAAGTGGTTCAAGGTCAACGTCGGTATGTGCGTACAATCCAGCGAAATATTGTTGAATCGTAAGTTGTTCAATAGCAAGCATGATGGTTTGATCGCGGTAATAACCCGAACGGAAATCACCATCTCTAAATTGTTTTGCAAGGGCAATTTGAGCCAATTCTTTTCCATCACCAAAAATTCCAAATTTGGCTTTTCCTGTAAGTACTTCTTTTCTACCCAATAAGGATGCTTCACGAGAAACACAAGCCAAACGGAAATCGGCTAAAACTTCTTTTTTAAATGTTTCGAAATCCAAAGCTGGTGCGGTGTCTACTACAGTTTCTTTTGCCATAAATTAAATTTAAGTTCCACAAATTTAATAAAATTAGAGCTATCTCGGATGCTTTAACCGAATTTGACTAAAATTTATTTCTAAATTTACACAGGCTCAAAATACAAATAGCATGTTCGAAAAAGTAAAAAAATACCTTCCTTATTTTGTCGATGTTTGGCAATACTTGGTCATCATTTTGATTTTTATCCTTGCAGCCCTCTTCATTCTGTAACTACTTACGCCTATTTTTATTCCCCAAAAGAGAGAACTTATTCTCCTTTTATGAAAAAAACCTATATTTGTTCATTGTTATTTATCAAATATGCAACTATCTATAGTAGTACCTTTATTCAATGAAGTAGAATCGATCGGAGAGTTACACGATTGGATCAATCGCGTCATGCTTGCCAATGATTTTACGTACGAAATTCTTTTTATAGACGACGGAAGTAAGGATGGCTCTTGGAAAAAAATAGAAGCATTGGCGCTTGAAAACCCTGTTGTAAAAGGCATTAAATTTCAAAGAAACTACGGAAAATCGGCTGCACTTCAAAAAGGATTTGAGGCCGTTTCTGGTGATGTGGTCATCACCATGGATGCCGATTTACAAGATTCCCCGGAAGAAATTCCAGAATTATACCGCATGATTACCGAGGAGGATTTAGATGTGGTATCTGGTTGGAAAAAGAAACGCTACGACCCCATTTCAAAAACGATTCCGACTAAATTGTATAATTGGGCGGCACGAAAATTAACAGGTATTTATTTGCACGACTTTAACTGCGGATTAAAAGCTTATAAAAAAGAAGTGGTAAAAAGCATCGAGTTGTATGGCGACATGCACCGCTATATTCCTGCACTCGCTAAATTTGCAGGCTTCCATAAAATTGGTGAAAAAGTTGTCATCCATCAAGCTCGAAAATACGGAACCACCAAATTTGGATTAAACCGATTTTTAAATGGTCCGTTGGATTTAATGAGTGTGGTTTTTATGGGGAAATTTGGAAAAAAACCCATGCACTTTTTTGGAGCTTTGGGCACCTTGATGTTCATCGTTGGATTCGGTATCGCGTTTTTTCTCATTTTCCAAAAGTTATTTCTAGATCAATCTGCTCGATTAATTGCTGAGCGAGCTGAATTTTACATTGGTTTAGTAGCCATGTTGATGGGCGTACAATTTTTCTTAGCTGGATTCATCGCCGAATTAATTGGAAGAAATTCATCCACTCGAAACAATTATTTAATCGACCGTGAGCTTAATCTCTGATTTTTTCAACATCGATGAAAATTGGACGCTCTTCCTAGATCGGGATGGGGTAATCAATGAACGCATCATGGGGGCTTACGTCACTAAACTAGAGGATTTTCACCTTTTGGAAGGTGTTTTAGAAAGCATTACCCAATTTTCAAAACAATTTTGTCGCGTTTTAGTCGTTACCAATCAACAAGGTATTTCAAAAGGATTAATGACTGAACAAGATTTACATACCCTTCACGACTATTTAAAAGGGGCCGTAGAACATTCAGGTGGTAAGATTGATCAAATCTACTTTGCACCGGAATTAAAGGGAAGTGATTTAGGGCTTCGCAAACCTAACCCTGGAATGGCACTGGCTGCAAAAAATGATTTTCCAGAAATTGACTTCACGAAATCCATCATGGTGGGCGATACGGATAGCGACATCCTCTTTGGGAAAAATCTTGGCATGAAAACTGTTCGTATTAAAACAGAAGAACCCATCGGCATAGAAGCTGATTTAACAGTAAACAATTTATTCGAATTAACCCTATGAAACAATTCTTTTTCCTTCAACTCATTATGCTTCCCTTTCTAGCCCATCTTCAAATTAATCAGGTGGATGCCAAAGGAAGAAAACAAGGTGTTTGGGAGAAAAAATTTCCCAATTCACAAGTATATCAATACAAAGGACAATTTAAAGACGACAAACCGGTTGGCACTTTTATTTATTATCATGAAAACAACAAGGTCAGCGCGATTTTAAAACACCAACCCAATTCAAACCGTACTGATGCTGTTTATTATCACGACAACGGAAAAGTGATGAGTATCGGACATTTCATTGCACAGAAAAAAGACTCTGTTTGGAAAAATTACGGACCCTCAGAGCGCATCACCTCGATTGAAACGTTTAAAAATGGTGAGTTACACGGACCTAGAATTGTATATTATGTACCGCAAGACATCAACAGCAAAGTAGTTAAAGTTGCCATTGAAAGCAATTATGTAAACGGAAAATTAGATGGAAAGTACACCGAATATTTTGACATTGGTGGGGTGAAAAAGATGGGAGAATATAAACTCAATAAAAAAATAGGCGAATGGGTTACGAATAATCCAAATGGCACCAAATTAATGTTAGATCGTTATAAGGATGGAGTTCCTCACGGATGGCAGGTGGCATACAACAGCAAAGGTGTCGAAGTCGGAAAAAAATATTATTATTACGGAAAAAATTTGGTCGGTAAAGAATTAGAAACTAAATTGAAGTATTTAAAAGAACATGGAATCAATCCGAATGAATAAACTTCTTTTCTTTTGCATCCTATTACTGAGTGTCTCTTGTAAAAAACAAGAAGATGCTCCCGATATGGGTTACAATTATTTTGGGCTCATCCCCGGACGATATGTCGATTACGACGTAATGGAAATTGACCACGACATTACCCAATTCATTCAACACGATACCATGAGGTATCAACTTAGAACCGTGATTGGAGATACCATTATAGACAATAGTGGCCGCATTGCAAGACGTTTTTACCGATACAAAAGACAAAACACAAATGAAAATTGGTCTTTTTCAGACTTATATACTGCCATTGTTGAAGGAAACCGAGCAGAAATTGTAGAAGAAAATCAACGTGTGATTAAATTGGTTTTTGCAGTTAACAAAGACAACGAATGGAATATGAATGCCTTTAATTTAGGTCCGAATTTAACGTGTCGCTACATCAATATTGGACTCCCCTTCCAAATCAACAACCTTTCCTTTAGTGAAACGGTTAGAGTGGAGCAAGAGGATTTTACAAATTCGTTCGTAGACTTCAGGAGAAAACATGAAACCTATGCGAAAGACGTCGGACTTATTCAGAAATATTACAAAGATTTGAAAATCAATAATAAAGATTCGTTAAACATTAAATCAGGAAAAGAATTGTTTTATAACTGTATTGGATATGGAATGCAGTAATTTCTTTATTTTTATCCCTTTTACAAATAGAATTCCATGCAAATTAACGAAGTAAAATACGATTGTCATTATTTCAGAACTGGTATCCCTTGTGTTCCAAATAAAAAAGAAGGAGTAGAATGCAATAACTGTGTGTATTACAAACCGATTTCAAAACGAATTTTAATCATTAAATTAGGCGCTTTAGGTGACGTCATTCGCACCACACCCCTGATTCAAAAATACAAAGAAATTTATCCGAATTGTCATTTCACTTGGGTGACTCTTTCCCCTGCAGTTTTGCCAGCTTCTGAGATAAATACCATTTACAAATGGGATGCTAGTTCCCTATACATAATTGAAAAATCTTCGTATGACATTGCCATCAACCTTGATAAAGATCAAGAGGCTTGTCTTTTGTTAAAGCATGTGGATGCCAAAGAAAAATACGGTTATACTTGGGAAAATCAGCACATTGCACCCGCAACTCCTGCAGCAACCCACAAGTTAATGACCGGATTTTTTGATGGAATTTCACAGGAAAATACGAAAAGTTATCTTGAAGAAATTTTTGAAATTTGTCATTTTAAATTCAACAAAGAACCCTATCTCATCCATAAAAACCTAGACCTTGTCAACCAGTGGAAAAAGAAATGGGAAGCATTATCCAATGGAAAAAAAATTGTTGGCTTAAACACAGGATGCGGTCCAAGATGGAATACCCGATTATGGAACAATGAAGCTTGGATGAAGCTAGCCAAAAAATTAACAGAGGCCGGTTTTTACCCTGTTTTTTTAGGTGGTGAATTGGAACATGAAAAAAACCTAAAATTAGCAAAAGACTCAGGCGCATTTTACCCTGGACATTTTTCACTCGAAGAATTTATTGCACTTACCGATGGTTGTGAATATATTGTAACTCAAGTTTCAATGATGATGCATATCGCTACAGCACTTAAGAAAAAAATGGTGTTGATGAACAACATCTTCAATAAGCATGAATTTGAATTATATGATCGCGGCATTATCGTAGAGCCAGAAAATGGTTGTTCTTGCTACTTTGGAAACACATGCCAAAAAGGTCCCGAATCGTGTATGCATACCATCACCGCCGACCATGTTTTTAACGCATTAGTTTCGATTGCTTAAATCATGAAAATTGCCTTTTTATCCACCTTTTTTCCTTTTCGAGGAGGTATTGCACAATTTAATGCCTTACTTTACCGTGCCTTAGAAAAAAACAATTCGGTAAAAGCATTTACCTTCAAAAGACAATACCCAAATTTTCTTTTTCCAGGAGAAACGCAAATGGTTCAAGAAAATGATCAAGTCGATAAAATCCCTTCAGAACGAGTACTCGATAGTATCTCTCCTGCAAGTTGGTGGAATGCTGCGCGAAAAATCAATCAATTTGAACCCGATTTAATCTTGACTAAATATTGGATGACTTTCTTTGGTCCCTCTTTAGGTTATATCCTAAAAAAAATGCGTCCAAAAACCATCCGAATCAGTATTTTAGACAATGTCATCCCGCATGAAAAACGCTTTTTTGATGGCTTTGCAAATCGTCTTTTCTTATCGAATAACGACGGATTTATTGTCATGTCCGATGCCGTTTTAAACGATTTATTGAGCTTAAAACCAGATGCAAAATACCTACGGTTAAATCACCCCGTTTACAATCACTTTGGAGAATCGGTTGATCAAAAGTGGGCACAAGAAAAACTGGGGTTAAATCCTGAACTTAAAACTTTATTATTCTTTGGATTCATCAGAGATTACAAAGGCTTAGATCTGTTAATTGAAGCGATGAATCATCTGGATGAAACGTATCAACTGATCATCGCTGGTGAAGTATACGGAAGTTTTGATACTTATCAAAAAAGTATCGATACGAATAAAAACAAAGACCGAATTCACTGTTTTCAAAAATACATTTCTGATGAAGAAGTTCCTTTATTTTATTCGGCTTCAGATGTATGTCTATTGCCTTATAAATCGGCAACACAGAGCGGAATTACCTCCATTGCACACCACTTCAATTTACCCATTATTGCCACCGATGTAGGAGGGTTGAAGGAAACCATTCACCATCGAAAAACCGGATTAATTGTTGAAAAACCAGAGGCAGAAGCGATTGCAGCAAGTATTCAACAATTTTTTAACGTTGAAGACCGAGCATCGATGACAGAGGAAATCATCCGTGAAAAAGAGGCAAATTCCTGGGAAAATTTTGCAAAAAAAACCATGGAATTTGCAACAGAATTAAGGGATTTGAAACATTCCTAACAGTCACTAAAAAATAATCGAATTAATTTCATCTATTAGGTTGACAATAAGAATTCTAAATTCTATATTTGCGGACTTAAATATTTATTAACTAATTTACGAAAATGCGTAATAAAGGATTTTTTTGGTTTATCACTATTTTGTTGACAGCAGTATGTATTTATCAGTTGTCATTTACTTGGGTATCCAATTCAGTAGAAAATAAAGCCGATAAAGAGGCAGAACAAAGAGTAGCTGCTTTAAAATTAGAAGCAGCAAAAAACGGGAATATTGCATTATTGCCCAACAATACAAAAGTTGACTTCTCAAATCCAGAATCGGAAGAACTTGCAAAAGCAGCTTTTGTCAATCAAATTTTAAAAGAAAAAGCAGATCAAAAAGTATTCCCAGTATTAGGGTCTACTTTCTCTCAAGTTAAAAAGAGATCATTAGCTTTTGGTTTGGATCTTGTTGGAGGGATGAGTGTAACCCTAGAGATTTCCATCCCTGACATGGTAAAAGGTATGGTAAGAAATCCGAGAGACATCATGTTCAAAAGAGCTTATGAAGCAGCTTACGAGGAATACACGACCAAAGGAGGTGATTTCATCGATTTATTTGCAGATTACAATGCACGTTTGAATAAAAAACCGTTGGTGCGTTTATTCTCTATTTCAGAATATGAAGGTTTATCCACCAACTCTTCTGATGGAGATATGGTTTCATTCTTAAAAAACAAAGCAACATCTTCTATGGATGGTGTTGAGCAAATCATGAACAAAAGGATTAATCAATTTGGTGTGGCTCAACCGAACATCCAAAAAGATCCTTCCAATAACAGACTATATATTGAGCTTCCTGGAGTTCAAGATGAGGCAACTGTAGCAGATCGTTTACAATCTACTGCAAATCTTCAGTTCTTCGAAACATATTTCGCTCAAGAATTGGCTTCAAACTGGCAACAAGCTACACAATTGTCCCGTCAAAAAGAAGTAAAAACGGAAGAAAACGTAAATCCAGATGATTCTACAAAGGTAGATTCTAACAAAACAGAAAGTTTAGAATCATTAACATCTACTCTAGGTGGAAATCAAAAAGGACTAGGCGATTTAGTAAAAGATGGCGGTGGCTACTCGATGGGTATGGTTTCTGCAGAAAACAAATTAGCAGTAGATGAAATTTTAATGCGAAATGATATTCTTGCATTATTCCCTAGCGATATTAAATTCATGTGGTCGGCTAACCCTGAAAAGGTTTCTGCAAATTCAAACGAAAAAGCTTATTTATTATATGCGATTCGAGTTCCTGAAGATGGAAAAGCAAAAGTAGGTGGTACCGATATTCAATTTGCAAGTACTGGTTTCGATCAAAATGATGGAAAAATTACAGTTGATTTGGAAATGACACAAGATGGTGCTGACAAATGGGCGCAAATGACCCAGCAAAACGTGGATCGTATTGTTGCCATTACGATGGATAACCTTGTATACAGTGCACCTCGCGTTATTAATGCTATTACAGGAGGTAGAACCCAAATTTCTGGAAGTTTTACGATTGAAGATGCGAAAGATTTAGCTGGTCTGTTAAATGGGGGTGCATTACCTGCTCCATGCGTGATTAAAGAACAAGCGAAGATCGGTCCTTCTATTGGTGCTGAAAACACAAGATCTGGTTTAATTTCATTCGGAATTGCATTAGCCCTTGTATTTGCCTACATGTTCTTCTACTATGGTAAATCAGGTATTGTGGCTGACATTGCCTTATTTGCGAATATCTTATTCATTTTCGGAACCTTATCTTCTTTTGGAGCTGTTCTAACCTTAGCGGGTATTGCTGGTATCGTTTTAACCATTGGTATGGCAGTCGATGCAAACGTTTTGGTTTTTGAGCGTATTCGTGAAGAAATTGCGGCTGGAAAAGATCAACACAGTGCTATCGATGAAGGATATAGCAAAGCACTTTCTTCTATTATCGATGCGAACGTTACCACATTATTAACAGCGATTGTATTGAAAGTTTTTGGATCAGGTCCAATTGAATCGTTCGCAACGACCTTAATCATCGGTATTTTCACTTCTGTTTTCGCTGCTCTAGTGATTTCGAGGTTGATTTTTATTCGAATGATGGGTAAAAATCAAAAGATTGGATTTAGTACAAAATTGACAGAAGGCGCGTTTAAAAACACAAAAATTGATTTCATTGGAAAACGTAAGGTGGCCTATGTAATTTCTACCTTGTTAATTATTGGTTCTTTAATAGCGTTGTTTACCAAAAAATTGAATCCTTCAGTAGAGTTTTCTGGTGGAAAAACTTTTGGAGTACACTTTGAAAAATCTGCTAGCAATGAAATTGAATACCTAAGGGCAAAACTTTCCAAAGAGTTCAAAGGTGCTTCAATTGATATTAAAACAAAATCCAATAGCCATAACGTAGAGATTACCACCAACTTCATGCTATCTAATGAGAAAGCAAATAATTTGGTGAAAGAGAAATTATCAAATGCGTTAACAGCTTCAAAGGAAAAACTAGGAGAATTTGACATTTTAGAATCGAGAAGTGTTTCTGCATCCGTTTCTAAAGAATTAATTACCTCTTCTACGATGGCGATTCTATTATCTTTATTGGTAATGTTTGCTTATATCCTATTGCGTTTTGGTAAATGGCAATATTCTTCTAGTGCGATCCTTGCATTAGCACACGATGTCATTATTGTTCTTGGAGCATTCGCTGCATTACATGGAATCATGCCGTTCAACATGGATGTTGACCAAGCATTTATTGCTGCAATCTTAACAGTAATTGGATACTCCATCAACGATACCGTAATTGTATTTGACCGTATTCGCGAGGACTTAAGCTGGAAAAAAGATGCTGATTTCAGCGCAGAAATCAATGGGGCATTAAACTCTACTTTATCTAGAACATTTAATACATCCATGACTACATTTGTAGTAATATTAATCATGTTCTTATTCGGTGGAGCAGCTATTAAAGGATTTATTTTCGCCTTGTTAATTGGTATACTTGTGGGAACTTACTCTTCCCTATTCGTAGCAACGCCATTATTGATTGACTTAACGAAAAAGATTAAAGTTACGAAGTAATCGAAATCTTAACATATTGAAACGGGTGAGTTTAACTTACCCGTTTTTTTATGCTTTAATATTTTATTCCAAAACATCTTAGTTGAAGGCTGCATACTGCCTTTAAAAGAAATTACGGTATAATTAGTCTTCAGTATTTCGATTTTAATCAAAGCTTAGTTCCATTTCAAATCCTTAAAGATTGAAGATTTAAGAATAATCAAGAGCATCAACGATTAAGGCGTTTACAGCTACTCACGAATTAAAGCGAATGGATAGTCAAAGAGATTCCATCTCATGATAATTGAGAAGGACGAAAATGCGTTTATTATTTGTTACGCATCAAATATTGAGTACGTTGCAGCATGGAAAAACCATAGTCTTGCATTTCCTTAATCTTTGAACTATTTTGAGATTTAATGTCATTTGTTGCCTTCGTAGGATGATGAAACAAAGCATCACCCCCACCCTTTCTCCAGATGTAGAATAAACTGGTGTCTAACACGCCAATTTTATCATCAGAAGCGAAAAATGCATAAGGTCTTGGCTTATCCTTCAACAAATCCAATCCCATGGTTTTATTTTCGTAAGATCGGTTTAAAAAATGCATCAGGGTTGGAAAGACATCCATTTGTAATACGATTTGATTGCGAACTTCAGGTTGTATCCAATTAGGTGCATAAAAATACAATGGAATATGATGATAAGATAAAGGCATTTCATAGGTTGGATCAAAATTTTGACCATGATCTGCCATCAAAACAAAAATAGTTTGATCAAACCAAGGTTGCTTTTTAGCAAGATCGAAAAAATGTTTAATGGTCCAATCGGAGTATTGATAGATCTTATCCTTCATTTCCTTCGCTTTAGGCTTAAAAGGAATCCCTTTTGGGATAACATGAGGTTCATGTGTACTTATCGTCATGATGGTCGAGAAAAAAGGCTTTTTTTGCTTCGCCAATTGATTCATTTTAAGCACACTTTGTTCCAATAAGTAGTGATCGGAAACTCCCCAACCATTGACCACCTCACTTTCAGGAAACGATTCAAGACTCAAGATGTCATCAAAGCCATTCTTCGACATAAATCCACCCACATTGTCAAAATCTTTACTGTTGGTGCAAGCATAAAATGTAGCATAACCAGCTTCATTGAGTACCGTTGGTATCCCTTGGAAACGTTGATTGGCTGTTGCGACATGGATCATCGGATTGAACTTCATGAGCGCAGGCATAGCGAACAAGGTGGAGAAAATACCATTAAATGTATGGATACCAGAAGAATAGGTGTTTGGAAAAAATAACGACTGATGGGTTAACGAATCAAGGAATGGCGTTAATTCCTGTTGGTTTCCATAGTAGGCCAACTGATGAGCACTCATACTTTCCAAAAGAATCACCACTACATTGAAGGGTTTTGGGTCACCAGCGAAACGGTATTCGCGCGAAAACTCCGATTTTCCTTTAGGAATTTCCAAATAACCTTCCACTTTTTCTTTAGCCAATTGGTCATCCATAAAATTCAAGGTATTATCTCGAGCACTTTCGATTAAGCTAAAAGTTGGATTCAAACAAAGTTGATTTAAAAAAGAATTGTTGCAATAGTAAGCATGTTTAATTCCTAATGGTTTCCAGTTTAAATGGACCACACCGCGCATTCCAAAAAACAAAGCGGTTAAAAACAAAGGCGGTAAGAGTATTTTTGATAGGACATGTGCTCGTTGAGGCTGGGAATAATTCCCGTGTGCATCAATGATCTTTTTGATGAATCTATACCACAAATAAAGCAACAAGATGCCTAAAATAACAAAAATGACATACCACCAATTGGTGAAAATCGCCTTGAACATTAACGCTGGATGTCCAACCCAACTAAAAATAGCGGTATTTAATCGAGCATTGTAAAAATCGAAAAAAGGAATGTCAACTATACTGACCAATAAGATGAAACCGATAAATAGGGTGTACCAGATTTTGGAAAAGACATAAAGCGCTTTTGACTTGAAATTAAAGGTCGAAACAACAATCGTAAATAAAGTTGGTAAGGCTAAAATGTAGCAGGTGATGACCAAATCGTATCGAATACCATTTGAAAAGGCATACAATTGATCCACTAAAGGTTCGTCTCCAATTAAAGCCCTGTTTGCGATGAACATCACCAAGCGCATCAATGCACCTATGATTAAGGATAACAAAGCGATTTTAAGCAACAACAAGTATGATTTCGGTAAAAAGACACGCATGACAAGTAAAGATTAAATGGGATTCATCAAAATCATTCAGAAAAAATGGCTTTATTTTTTAGCCGCATCAAGGGTGGTGTGTAACCCTAAACCTCTTAAAGACTGACCTTTTGCAATGATGTGACCTTTTCCATCGATCAAAAAACCTGAAGGAATTGAATTGACTTGATACAATTTCGCGACCGCACCATCCTTGTCCCAGCCGTGATTTGACCACGACAATTGATCATCTTTAATTGCTTTGATCCATGCTGCTTCGTTTCGGTCTAAAGAGACACTAAAAACTTCGAAGCCTTTAGCATTCTTGAATTTCGTTTTTTTATACTTCTGATAGGCTTCGACCACATTTGGGTTTTCGCCTCTGCACGGACCACACCAAGAAGCCCAAAAATCAATTAAAACCATCTTCCCTTTCAAGCTGGACAGTTTAATCGTCTTCCCTTTGGGATCTTTTAATGTTATTTCTGGGGCAAGATTTTGCTCGTTGTCTGAAGGTGTAAAACCTAATAAAACTGAAGCTAAAACGAAGAGGTAAAGTACTTTCATCATCCAATTCTTCGAATATCTGCACCAATATTATTCAATCGGATTTCAATGTCTTGGTATCCGCGATCAATTTGTTCGATATTGTGAATGACCGATTTTCCTTTAGCAGAAAGCGCAGCAATTAACAACGATACACCCGCACGAATATCTGGAGAAGTCATTTGAATTCCTTTAAGGTCAAACTCGCGATTCAATCCAATTACCGTAGCCCTGTGCGGATCACACAAGATGATTTGAGCACCCATATCGATTAATTTATCCACGAAGAAAAGTCGCGATTCGAACATCTTTTGATGAATTAAAACCGATCCTTTTGCCTGCGTAGCTACGACCAAGACAATTGAAAGTAAATCTGGTGTAAATCCTGGCCAAGGAGCATCTGCAATGGTTAAGATGGAACCATCAATAAACGTATCAATTTCGTATGATTCTTGAGCAGGGACATAGATATCATCCCCACGTCTTTCTAATTTAATTCCTAAACGTCGGAATACATTCGGAATAATCCCTAAATTTTCCCAACTTACATCTTTAATGGTAATTTCGGACTTAGTCATGGCAGCCAATCCGATGAAACTACCAATTTCAATCATATCCGGTAAAATACGGTGGAAACAACCATTTAATTCCTTAACTCCCTCAATTTCGAGTAAATTAGATCCGATTCCTGAAATCTTAGCGCCCATGGAATTGAGCATTTTACACAATTGTTGCAAATAAGGTTCACATGCCGCATTGTAGAAAGTAGTCTTACCTTCAGCTAAAACAGCAGCCATTAAAACATTCGCCGTTCCCGTTACCGATGCTTCTTCCAAATGCATATAGCATCCTTTCAATTTCTTTGCTTCGATCGAATAAAAATGTTCTCCTGCATCGTAATTGAATTTCGCACCTAATAGGGTGAATCCTTCAAAATGGGTGTCTAATCTTCTTCTTCCAATTTTATCTCCTCCTGGTTTAGGAATAAATCCCTTTCCAAAACGAGCTAAAAGCGGACCTACAATCATAATTGAGCCTCTTAAAGCAGAAGCTCTCTTTTTAAAATCTTCTGTAGTTAAGTAATCTAAATCAATATCTTTGGCTTGAAATATAAAAGTTCCTTTTTCCACTTTTTCCACCTTCACACCCATGGTTTGTAATAAACTAATGAGTTTGTTGACATCCACAATATCCGGAATATTTGAAATCGTCACTTTTTCTGAAGTTAACAAAGGAGCGCATAGAACTTGTAAAGCTTCATTCTTTGCACCTTGCGGTATTAATTCTCCCTTAAGCGGTTTTCCTCCATGTATTTCAAATGAAGCCATAGTCGTTTATTTTTTAAATTTCTTTTTTTGATTTTTTTGCTTGAAATTATTGTTCTTTTTGTGGCGATTCTGATTTTGATTATTCATGATCCCCATAGAACGAAGCAAAGAATTCGTATTCATTAAATCATCTGGATTTTCTAATACCAGTTCTCCTCTTGATAATTCTTTCAATTGATCGGTAATGACATGATTTTCAACCGCGTCGTTGTTGTACGCAAGGAATTGTTTTTTCATAAAATTAGCCATCTTTTTCTTCAGGTATTCTTTTTCACCGCTATCTTTAACGTCACCTGCTTGCTCAAGAATTTTCTGAGTATATTGTCCATAATGCCCATATCGAATTCTACTTTTAGGATAAATCATCCGTTGAGGCTTTTCATTCAACACTTCCGGTAATGGAATTTCATAAGGAGAATCGACATCTAATTTGAAATCTGACATGACAAAAAGGTGCGTCCACAATTTATGGCGATAATCATCCACATCTCTTAAATGCGGATTTAACTGTCCCATCACCTCAATGATGGCTACCGCAGCTTTATTTCGGATGGTTCGATCTTCGATTTCAAGTGCGTGAGAAATCATATTTTGTACATTTCTTCCGTACTCTGGCAAAATTAATTTACCTCTTGTCGTGTTATATTCCATAGTGTTAAAAAAAAGGGAAAGATAAATCCTTCCCTAAACTACTAATTTTCTAAATGTTTTCCAAGTGCATTATTGTATAATTCCTTCGCCTCAGCGATGAAACCATAATGTTCATCATCCACCATCATTTTACCTTTGGTCACGTGACCTAACAAGGTAGATTTCACTCCGGATTGAATCATGTACTCAATAAATGCCTCTTCATGATCTTCATTTACAGTGACCAAGACTCTTCCTTGACCTTCTCCAAACAAGAAGGCATCCTCTCTAATTTCAGAATCAGATACGATATCGAAACCTAAATCTCTTGGGATCGCCATTTCTGTTAACGCGATGAACAAACCACCATCGGAAACATCGTGTACTGCATTCACTAATTCGTTTTGGATCAATCCTTTAACCGCTTGTTGAACTGCAAATTCCTCTTCCAAATTAAAATAAGGCGCTGGAGATGCTTTCACCTTGTGGTAAGAAGCTAAGTATTCAGAAGATGCAATGTCTTCTGTGTAATTTCCAAGTAAGAAAATCAAATCTCCTTTTTGTTTGAAATCAAGCGACATTAATTTGTCTTTGTCTTCCAAAATACCAATCATACCAATAGTAGGAGTTGGAAATACAGGAACCTCTACCCCGTTGATTACCGTTTGGTTGTAAAATGAAACGTTTCCGCCGGTAACAGGAGTTTTAAATTTCAAACAAGCAGCTGACATTCCTTTAATCGCACCAACAAATTGCCAGTAAGACTCTGGATTATAAGGATTTCCAAAGTTTAAGCAATTGGTAATTGCGCTTGGTTCTCCACCTGCACAAGTAATATTTCGAGCTGCCTCAGAAACTGCAATCATGGTTCCAATTTCTGGATCTGCATTCACATAACGCGAATTACAATCTACCGTCATGGCTAAAGCCTTGTTGGTTCCTTTAATGTTCACCACGCCAGCATCCGAAGGACGATTAGTTGTCATATTTTTAGTCCCTACCATCGAATCGTATTGTTCGTAAACCCATCTTTTAGAAGCGATGTTCGGGTGTTGCAATAAGAAAAATGCCACTTTTTTCAAATCTTCAGGTTGTTCAATTTGATCGATATGAAATTTCTTAAACTCTTGATAGTAAGCTGGTTCTTTGTATTCTCTTTCATATTGAGGAGCTCCACCTCCTAACACTAAAGATTGACAAGGAACATCACCTACCAATTCCCCATTCATAAAATAGCGAACGCGGTCTGAATCCGTAACCACACCAATTTCTTCAGCGTGTAAATCCCATTTATCAAAAATACCTTTTACGATATGTTCTTTTCCTTTTTCAACCACCACCAACATACGTTCTTGCGATTCAGAAAGTAAAATTTCGTAAGGCAACATATTTTCTTGTCTTGTCGGAACGCGATCAAGATGAATATCCATCCCTACGTTTCCTGCAGCACTCATTTCATTGGTTGAACAAGTAATCCCTGCTGCACCCATATCCTGCATACCACGAATACAATCCGTTTCAGCCAATTCCATCGTAGCTTCCAACAACAATTTCTCCATGAATGGATCTCCTACCTGAACAGAAGGTAAATCATTTGCGGAATCTTCAGTAATATCTTTAGATGCAAACGCAGCACCTGCAATTCCGTCTTTACCTGTTGATGAACCAACAATAAATACTGGATTTCCGGGACCTGTTGCTTTTGCAGAGATCATTTTAGAAGAATCGATAATACCCGCTGAAAAAGCATTTACTAACGGATTGGTATTGTACGAATCGTCAAAAAACACTTCACCTCCCACAATCGGAATACCAAAAGCATTTCCATAATCACCAATTCCTTTAGTCACTCCTTTCACCAACCACTTGGTACGATCGTTTTCAATATTTCCGAAACGTAAAGAATTCAATTGAGCGATTGGACGAGCACCCATCGTAAAAATATCGCGATTAATCCCTCCAACACCAGTAGCAGCTCCTTGATAAGGCTCAAGTGCACTTGGGTGATTGTGAGACTCAATTTTAAAAACACATCCTAATCCGTCACCAATAGCAACTAATCCTGCGTTTTCTTCACCGGCTTTTACCAACATGTGTGGACCATCTTTTGGTAATTTTTTCAACCAAAGAATAGAGTTTTTGTAAGAACAATGTTCAGACCACATCACTGAGTACACAGCGGTTTCTGTGAAATTAGGTGTACGACCTAAAATCTCTTTGATCATTTCAAATTCATCTGCTCGCAATCCTAAATCGATTGCTTGTTCTAAGGTTGCTTCTTGCTGTAATGTGTTTTCCATTGCTTAAAATTATGCCTTGCAAAAGTAAGTATATTTCTTTTGAAATGAAAACAAAATGTAGCCAAGTCACAGATTTTATTGACAATTTAATTAACATTCAAAAATCCAAGTAATCCGAAAAAACATGAGTGAAAAGGGCTCTAAAATGAACCTTTCATATTAAAATATTTTTTTATCTTCGCAACTCATTATTATTTGATCAAAAAATGAATTACGATATTATTGTCATTGGTAGTGGGCCTGGAGGCTATGTTACTGCCATTAGAGCGTCACAATTAGGATTGAAGACAGCCATTATTGAAAGAGAATCTCTTGGAGGTATTTGTTTAAATTGGGGTTGTATTCCAACTAAGGCCTTACTGAAAAGTGCAAATGTATTTGAATACTTAACCCATGCCAAAGATTATGGTATCGAAGTGAAAGATGCGAAAGCTGATTTCGGCGCAATGGTTGAACGCAGTAGAGGTGTTGCTAGTGGCATGAGTGCTGGAATTCAATTTTTGATGAAAAAAAATAAAATTGATGTCATCAAAGGATTTGGTGTTTTAAAACCAGGAAAGAAAGTGGCAGTTACCGGTGAAGATGGTAAAGTAACGGAATACAGCGCCGATAAAGGAATCATTATTGCAACTGGAGCTCGTTCAAGAGAACTACCAAACCTACCTCAAGATGGTGAAAAAATCATCGGATACCGTCAAGCAATGACTTTGAAAACGCAACCTAAGAAATTAGTAGTTGTGGGTTCTGGTGCCATTGGGGTTGAATTTGCTTATTTCTACAATGCGATCGGTACAGAAGTTACCGTAGTTGAATATTTGCCAAATATCGTCCCTATTGAAGACGAAGAAGTTTCAAAACAATTGGAGAAATCGTTCAAAAAAGCAGGAATCAATGTCATGACCAATGCTTCTGTTGAATCCGTAGACACAAAAGGAAAAGGATGTGTAGTAACGGTAAAAACAGCGAAAGGTGAAGAGAAAATTGAATGTGATGTGGTATTATCTGCGGTAGGAATCGCTGCTAATATTGAAAACATTGGATTAGAAGACCTTGGAATCGTGGTGGACAAAGGACGTATTTTAGTAAATGATTACTATCAAACCAATATCCCCGGATATTACGCTATCGGAGATGTTATTCCAACGGCAGCATTGGCACATGTTGCGTCAGCTGAAGGAATCATTTGTGTGGAGAAAATTGCAGGACATCACCCTGAGCCATTGGATTACGGAAATATCCCAGGATGTACGTACTGCTCTCCAGAGGTTGCTTCTGTTGGTATGACAGAAAAAGCGGCAAAGGAAGCGGGTAGAGATATCAAAATTGGTAAATTCCCATTCTCAGCATCTGGTAAAGCGAGTGCTGCTGGAGCAAAAGATGGATTTGTGAAATTGATTTTTGATGCAAAATACGGAGAGTTATTGGGTGCACATATGATTGGTGCAAACGTGACCGAAATGGTAGCAGAAATTGTAGCGATACGTAAATTAGAAACTACCGGAGAGGAATTGATTAAAACCGTTCACCCTCACCCAACCATGTCGGAAGCGATCATGGAGGCGGCGGCTGCTGCTTACGGAGAAGTGATCCATTTATAAGAAACATAGAAAGTTTGAAAACCGGTAGCGAAAGTTATCGGTTTTTTTTTGGCTGCCTAATCGGTCTGCGGCTTTTACACGATAAGCCGCCTACGCCCGGGCAGAGGTGTTTGCATACCTTAAAATCTTTTAAGAAAAATCAGAAACGATTGTTATAAAGTCCACACCATTGTAGCTATATCGGTACGCCTAACCTTCTGCATCACCCGTATAATGGAAATTACAGAAACCTACTTGTTTTAAAGAGTGATTTCTAGATCGAAATAAAGGGTTAGAAAGATTGGCAAAATTCATTGCCATAAATTTAAACATATTACCGATTGAAAGAAGAAAACTCTCTATTTTTTTGACTTGATCCATGAAACCCAACACGAACTTAAAATGTTGAGCAAAAAAAAGGAGGTAACTGCGTACCTCCTTTAAATTACTATGTAATTGGAATCATTTTCCTTTCAACTCCATGGCTTTAAGCGTGTTGATCATCAAACTAGCGATGGTCATTGGACCTACACCTCCAGGAACCGGAGTGATGTGCGAAGCTTTTTTCGATACCTCATCAAAATCAACATCACCTTTCAATCGCCATCCTCGAGCACGTGATGGATCTTCAACGCGGGTTGTCCCAACATCAATCACCACTGCACCTTCTTTTACCATATCGGCCGTAACAAAACCTGGTCGACCAATTGCCGCTATTAAAATATCCGCTTGCTGACAGATTTCTTTTAAATTTTCAGTTTTAGAATGCGCCAAAGTAACAGTACAATTTCCTGGATTGGCATTTCTTGCCAATAAAATACTTAAAGGTGTACCTACAATGTTAGAGCGACCAATAATCACACATTTTTTACCTTCCGTTTCGATATGATTTCTTTTCAATAACTCCACTATTCCAGCCGGAGTGGCAGGTAAAAACCCGGGAAGATTAAGCACCATATTTCCTAAATTCACAGGATGAAATCCATCCACATCTTTCTTAGGATCAATAGCTTGTGTAATTTTCAACTCATCAATATGTGCTGGCAAAGGCAATTGCACAATAAATCCATCGATAGACTTATCTTCATTTAAGGATTGTACTTTAGCCAATAAAATATCTTCTGGCACTGAATCATCGTAGCGAATCAAAGTACTCTCGAATCCAATTTGATCACAAGCCTTAACTTTCGCTCCTACGTAAGTCAAACTTCCTCCATCATTACCTACCAAAATAGCAGCCAGATGAGGAATTTTTTTCCCCTCTTTTTTCCTTTGCAAAACGGCTTCGGAAAGCTCCTTGCGTATTTCTTCGGATGTATGTCTACCGTCTAAAAGCTTCATTTTTCTTTGTTTTATTGCGCAGCTGGCATTTGCATTTCCTCCTTAACAAAGGAGCCTTCTTTTGCAAAATCAATCAACTCGATCAAGAAACATAAAGATTCCTTACCGCCTTGTTCACCATAGGCTAAATTCCAAGGGACATAAATTCGGTACTTCCCTCCTTTTCTCATTTTTGGTAAAGCGTATGACCAACCTGGAATTACACCTCCATTTAACTTTAAGGCAACAGCCTCAGTTTTACCAGTTTGCTTTTTCATTGCATAACTGCTTTGCACCGTATCACCTGTAGCATTGGTAAGGATGTATTCCACTTTCACATCATCTGTTGGAGCAGGCATTGCTCCTTTTCCTTCTTGTACCACCTGCATTAAAATCCCGTTGTCAAATTTTTGAATTCCTGGAATTTGTTTTGCTTTGGCCATCATTTTGTTTCCATTTCTCACGTTGATGTCTGAAATGAAACTTTGAATCAACTGTTGCTTTTCTTCTTGAGAAACAATCGTGTCCTTTTTATGTAAACCGTGTAAAAAACCTTTTTTCACATACTCCACGTTTAAATCACCGAATGCATCCATTCTTTTTAAATCGCGATAAAAAGAGTACGCGGTCATTCTACCTAGACAAATTGCTCCATCCTTAGCATAAGTGGAGTCGAAATCTTGGTAATAAGGACCAAATAATTTTTTAAACGTTTCTTCGCAATTATCAGGCTTTGTGGAATTTAAATTCATGTTAAACCCTTCGGCGATAAAATCCTTATTCAAACGTTCCACATTTTTGTCATTAGAACCCACCAAGGATTGTGCATTCATTGATCCAAGTACATAAGACACCTTATCTTTATTGTTTGAAAACGTAATGACTTCGTCTTCTTGGTTCGCTTTATCCCCACCGCAAGCGCTTAATACTAAAGCAACTACTGCAAATACTAGAAATTTTTTCATAATTAACCGATAGAAATTAATTCAACATCAAAAATTAAAGCCATGTAAGGCTGAATTGCACCTCCTGGATGCGGATTTGCACCATAAGCTAAATCTTGTGGGATATACAATCTAAACTTTGATCCTTCAGGCATCAATTGTAACGCTTCCGTCCAGCCTTTAATTACTTGATGCACCCCAAAAGTAGCAGGAGTCCCTCTCGAAACTGAACTATCGAAAACAGTCCCGTCAATTAAGGTTCCGTGATAATGCACGGTAACGCTATCCGTTGAAGCAGGTTTATTACCCTCGCCCATGACTATAACCTCATATTGTAAACCAGAATCGGTAGTAATTACCCCTTCTTTTTTGGCATTTTCAGTTAAAAAAGCTTGACCTTCCTCTTGGTTCTTGATGTATTTTTGTTCCCCAATTTTCTGAATGTAGTTTTGAATGATTTGATTTGCTTCCTCATCAGAGTATTGCAATGATCTACCTTCAAAAACATCTTTTAGTGCTTCTGCAATATGTTCAGGTGAAAGTTGATTTAAATCTTGATGAATTAAGCTTCCTGCTACACTCATACCGATGCAGTAACTTACTGCTTTAATGTCTTCGCTCATGTAATAAAATTTGTGCAAAGATAATGAAATACAAAGATATTTCACCTACAATCAGACGATTGAATCGCTTTTTTTCAACAGAGGGTATCAGCGATACGTTGCGTCACCATTTGATGAATTCGTTTATTGACATCCTTGGTGTTTACCAGGTAAAAGTGAAGCTCTTCAGCGCTAAAAAAGGCCACTACCACACCCACCATAAATTGCTTGAAAATTGGATTTTTTTGGATCAACACACGAATAAAGCTGCGTTTTTGAATACTGGAAAGCTCTTTTAATCGAACCAGGTGGGATTCAAAATGATGTTTAAAATAGCTGATGATTAAATCGTGTTGGAACTTGAGAATCGGACGAATACATTCATTTTGAAACGCTTCAATAGCTACATCCGTGGGAGATGAAAAAATCAAGGGTAAACGCGATTTAAAAGCTATAATTTCTTTGTCTCTATCCGTGCTCATGAATCTTCAACAAAAGCGATTAAAAAATGTTCAAATAATCTTCAAATCCATCAGCATAAGCCAAATCAATTAGTGAAGAATCCTTATATTTGCATCAAAAAAACAAGTAACATGGAATTAGCAAAGACGTATGAGCCTCAAAAGGCAGAAGAGAAATGGTACGCACATTGGATGCAAAAAAACTATTTTCACTCTACACCTGACCACCGAGAAGCTTACACTGTCGTCATTCCACCACCTAATGTTACGGGTGTTTTACACATGGGACACATGTTGAACAATACCATTCAAGATGTTTTGGTTCGAAGAGCAAGAATGTTGGGTAAAAACGCTTGTTGGGTTCCTGGAACGGATCATGCTTCCATCGCAACCGAAGCGAAAGTAGTTCAGAAATTACGTCAAGAAGGCATCAAGAAATCAGATTTAACCCGCGAGGAATTTTTGAAGCATGCTTTCGAATGGAAAGATAAACATGGGGGAATTATTCTAGATCAATTAAAAAAATTAGGGGCATCTTGTGATTGGGAACGCACCGCTTTTACCATGGACCCTAGTTATTCTGATTCCGTTTTAGACGTGTTCATGGATTTGTACAAAAAAGGTAAAATCTACCGTGGTGTAAGAATGGTGAACTGGGATCCAGAAGCTTTAACGGCGCTTTCCGATGAGGAAGTAATGCATAAGGAAGTAAATTCAAAACTTTTTAATGTACGTTATAAAATTGCAGGATCTGACGATCAATGGTTAGTGATTGCTACAACGCGACCAGAAACCATCTTAGGAGATAGCGCAATTTGTATTCATCCGGATGATGAGCGTTACAAACATTTACATGGAAAGCAAGTCATTGTGCCTATCGCAAACAGAACCATTCCAATTATTTTGGACGAATATGTGGATCGTGAATTCGGAACGGGTTGTTTGAAAGTTACTCCAGCTCACGATGTGAACGATTATGAATTGGGAAAAAAACATCAATTAGAAACAATCGATATTTTAAATGCTAACGGTACCTTGAACGAAAATGGCTTGCATTATGCTGGAAAAGATCGTTTTGAGGTGCGAAAAGCCATTGAAAAAGAACTTTACGATAAAGGATATTTAGTAAAAACCGAGGATCACATCAATAAAATTGGATATTCGGAAAGAACCAACGCTGTAATTGAACCTAGATTGTCGTTGCAATGGTTTGTCAACATGAAAGAATTGGCTAAACCCGCTTTGGATAATGTTGAAAACGGTAACATTCAATTTTACCCAGAAAAATTCAAAAACACCTATCGCCATTGGATGGAAAACATCAAAGATTGGTGTATTTCTCGTCAATTGTGGTGGGGACATCAAATTCCAGCTTGGTATTTTGGAGAAGGAACAGAGGATTATGTGGTCGCTAAAACCGCTGAGGAGGCATTAGAGGAAATCAAAGCAAAAACGGGTAAAACCCTTAGTATTGATCAAATTAAACAAGATGAAGATGTATTGGATACTTGGTTCTCTTCATGGTTATGGCCTATTTCAGTTTTTGAAGGTTTAACTAAACCGGGAAATGAAGAAATCAAGTACTATTATCCGACCAACGACTTGGTAACGGCTCCTGAAATTATGTTTTTCTGGGTGGCTAGAATGATCATTGCAGGTTACGAATACTTAGGCGATCTTCCTTTTAAAAATGTATATTACACGGGGATCGTTAGGGATAAATTGGGTCGAAAAATGTCAAAATCATTGGGGAACTCACCTGATCCAATCGACTTGATTAACCAATATGGTGCTGATGGAGTTCGCATGGGGATTTTGATCTCTTCGCCTGCAGGGAATGATTTACCTTTTGATGTTTCACAATGTGAGCAAGGACGAAACTTTACCAATAAAATCTGGAATGCTTACCGTTTGGTTTCATCTTGGGAGGTTCGTGAAATCGAACAACCCAAAGCTTCTGAAAAAGCTATTCAATGGTTTGAAGCTAAATTCAATCAACAATTGAAAGAAATCAACGAGTCGTTTGATAAATTTAGAATTTCAGAAGCATTAATGGCCATTTACAAGTTGGTTTGGGATGATTTCTGTTCGTGGTACTTAGAAATGGTAAAACCGGGATATGAGCAACCCATCGATGCGATTACCCTGGAGAAAACAAAAGATTTCTTCGAGAAGTTGTTAAAAATACTTCAACCTTTCACTCCGTTTGTCGCGGAAGAGCTGTGGCATGCCATTCGAACGCGCCAAGAGGGTGAAGATATTATTGTTGCCGCATGGCCTGAATTGGAAACTGTAAATACAGAAGTGATCGCTTCCTTTGAAAGAGCGGAAGAAATCATTACCCAAGTCAGAAACGTTAGAAAGAAAAACAACATCGCGAACAAAGTTAAAGTGGATTTATTCGTCAAAGAAAATCAACAGCGAGATGCCTCTTTCGATAGCGTCATCATCAAAATGGGTAATTTAGCGCAATTTGAAACCACAAACGATAAAGTGAATAATGCCAACTCATTTATCGCTCAGGCAAATGAATATTTCATTCCGTTTGGAGAATCAATTGATGTAGAAGCCGAAAAAGCAAAAATCATGGAGGAATTGAACTACACGAAAGGATTTTTAAAATCGGTTCAAGGAAAATTGTCCAATCAAAAATTTGTTGCTGGTGCTCCAGAACAGGTAGTTGCCATCGAAAGAAAAAAAGAGGCCGATGCGCTTCAAAAAATAAGTTTACTAGAAGAGCAATTGAATTCTCTCAACTAACATTTAATTCCATAAAAAATCCCAAGATTTACATCTTGGGATTTTTTTTATACCTAGTCGCCAATTAGGTAATGTCTTCCAATTGAAATTTCTCTAGAAATTTATTGAATATTTCCCTTGTCGTACTGGATTTTGATCTTCCGATGATATACGTGATAAATGCGTGCATGACCAAAGCAATGATTAAACCTTCAAAAATTCCTAATTTGTAAACTAAAACCCCACACATTAACGCTAAAAGCACAGAATATTCACCATGATGCATGATGTGTTTCAAGCCCAAAATCATTTTAAAACCGGAGAACACCATGATGATTCCAAAAGCAAATTCAGGAATATAACCCAAAAGATTTGGGAAAATGACCATAATGGCTACCACCATCGCAACAATTAAATTAGAAAGTTTGGTTACCGCTCCTGCTAAAGCATTGGTCGTACTTTTCGCCAATCCATCTAAGTTGGTCATCCCTCCAAAAAACGAACTCCCTAAGTTGGATACCCAAATGGAAAATAAAGAATTGTTCGTATCGCACTTTCTTTTTAATGGGTCTAACTTTTCGATTGCAGCATTACTCATAACTTGTTCAATGACATCAATGACAGCTAACATCAAGGCAAAACCAATGATTTGAAACACCATCAGCAACTCCCCTTGTTTGGCATTTTCCAAATGCAACATCGGCAAATGTAAATGAGGGACTTCTGTTCCAATATCCACCTTTTTTAAATTAAAGACAAAACCCAGAATCACGGCTAATATAATCAAACCGAAATAGGGAATTCCGGGAGAATACTTCGAAAATCTTTTCGTTAATATTAAAAACGTCAACAGGGAAATTACCGAAATAATGATGGTAATTAAATGAGGATAATCCATAAAGATTTTATCTGCATGCGTTACGATGTCCATGGCCGCCAGATGATCGTCCTTCGGTGCTTCAAATAAAAAGGGGATAAACTTCATGGTAATCTTCAATCCGATACCGGCCAACAGACCTTCCACCAAATAGGTTGGCACCGCTAACAAGATGAATTTCTGTAAATTAAATTTCCAAATGATGGCTTGAAAAACAGAAGTCAATAAAACGGCAAAGGCCATGTTTTCCATACCAAATAAATGAACCCCCATAGCCAATACAGGTGCTAATCCTGCAGCAATTCCAGGCACTCCTACAAAGTTTCCTTGTCTAAAAAAAGAAAAAATAAAGCCAACGATGCAGGCAAAAATCACGGTGTATAATCCAGTTAAAATAGGATAATCAGACATTAATGCAATCCCAACAGAGAGCGGAATCGCCATAGCTCCTGTAACAATACCTGCTGGAATATCCTTTTTCCAATAAGCAAATATTCCTTTTTTCATTTCGATGTTTTGATTCATAGTTTTAAAAATTATAAGGATTTTAATCCTCCATTCATATTCTCGTTTACTAAAGGTCCTAAATAAACTTTTGCATAAATGCGCAGGACCGAAAGCCCATTCATGATTAAACTTAATGCCACAAAAAGGGCTAGAAAAAATTGTTTTTCTTGGATGTGAGAAAAAATTAAATCCTCTCCAATAAATGTTGGTGTAATCGGAAATCCAGCAATTCCTAAACATGCCAATAAAAAGATAAAGGCGTTAAAATTGTATTTCTCACCCATCCCATTATAATTCTTCAATGAAATTCTCTTTTCGCGCTTTCTCAAATAGGCAATAGCGAAAAATCCTACTATTCCACAGCATACCACACCACTCAAATAGATTACAATGTGGCTTAGGCTAAAATGTGCATTAAAAGAAACAGCAAGGGCAATCCAAAAATGATTTAAAATGACTAAAGTCCAACTGGATCGAATGCGCTGGTCTTCGGTAAAGGATTTGACAACAAATAATAAACCAATGAAGGAAAATACGGTTGGCAATGATTTGTAAATTCCAGAAGGAATATAGGCCTCACTCCTAAAAAGAACCACGGCAATTAAAAACATCAATCCAAATAAAGCGGAAAGATTTTTAACATTTAAGAATAAAAAATAACGATTGGATTGTTTGAAGGGTAACCAAATTTTTTGCTGAACGAAGTAGTCCAGATTCCATTCTTTCAAACTTAAGATGTATAAACCATATTGTATTCTTCTAGGAAAACTATCCTCAAGGGTAACCTTTCTTGGTTGAAAATGATAAAATTGCTGTTGAATTTGATACGATACAATCGACGGTGACACGAGTAGTTGATACATTCTCAAAAAAGCATTTCCTATGATGTGTACCAAAGCAAAATTCGTCCAACCCAGCGAAATTTCAACAAATATTAACCCGATTTGGGCCGTTGATGCATAGGCTACCTGGCTTTTTACTGTTGCTTGAACCCTGCTAGAAAGTGTCGCAAAAACAGCGGTTATGAAACCAATAACGACGACTAAAATCCGAATAGACAATTGGTGCTCCCAAAACGGAAAGGTGCGCATCATCAAAAATGCCCCAATATGAACGGATAAGGATCCGTAAAAAATAGCTGACGAAGGCGTTGGACCCTCCATTGCTCTGGGAAGCCAAAAGGAAAAAGGCATTTGAGCTGATTTTACTGCGGCCGATATATAAATCATTAGGGCAATCGCAGCGCCAAGATAGGTATGCTGTACCAAATGATCATGCACTAAATCATAATTGTTCAATCGGTAGAAAGCAATATTTTCATGAAACAAATGATGACTTAACCACATGGCTAATATCAAGCCTACATCACCAATGCGATAAAAAGTAAAGACTTTCAAGGCATTTCGAACCGGTAAAAATCGATCTCGATAAAAAGCAATGAGCAGGAATGAGGATACCCCAAGTATTTCCCATCCAATAAATAAGGTTTCTAAATTTCCAGAAAAAATAACCACATTGTACCCAAAGAAAAAGAAGAGTATGGTATTAAAAAATCGCTTAAATCCTGCTTCTCGATGCATGTAATATTTAGAATATACGGTCACCAACAAGGTTAAAAAGGAACCAATAAAGAGAAAAGTCGCTGAAATTTTATCGAAATAAAGATCGACATAGAAATTATATTCAAAACTTTTATAGATTGAAAATTCCTTCAAATTGATCGGATGAGATCCTTGAGCCATCCAAATGACTATATACCCAACCGCGATAATAAATTGAAGTCCAGAGGTATACGTCGCGATTTTTGCTAATATTTTTTCATGCGATTTGAACACCATTAAGTTCAACACAAAACCAAACAGCGGGATAACGATAAAAACTGATATAAAGGCCTCCATGATTTAATTTTTAATGAGTTGAACGGGAATATTTTCGCTTGTCGATTCGAACAACAATTCCATATTTTCAATGGTCGGTGTTGGTTTTCTGGTAAACTCATGGGCTACAAATTGACCCGATTCAAAACGATAGAATTGTTTCTCTTTCGGATGATAAACCATGAGGTGAATCCAATTTTTATCAAACCATGCATACGTCGACAAGTTAACCTTTAAAATATTGAGCACAACCTCTGGGAATTGTTCAACAATAACCATCAAACGCAAGGGGTCGTGGACTTCAATCATTTGACTCGGTAATCCTGTTCGTAAATCACCATCAGTTCCATTTGCTACGCCAAATAATCCTACGACATTGTGAGGTAATTTTGTACCAGCCCCCAAATGTTGCTGATCCAAACGAGAAAAATAATATTCCAAATTTATTCCACCGCAAACTGGAGCAACGGCATTGAGAATTCCCAATAACTTTCTACCATCTTGATCAGACAAATAATCATACGAATTAAGGAAGGCCCGACGATCCAGAAACACACGTTCTACGAAACTGCGTTGTCCAACCACACATAAGGCATTGGTGGCATGATTCAATTCCGGACGAGGCTCAAAGAATGAAACCGTTCGTTTCTGAACCAATTGTTGCACTTTTTTGGCGCTTTGGTGACTTTTAATTGATTTAAATCGTCTCGATCTTTCTTTCGCATTTAATTGCAAGGCCAAGGTGAAATCTTTTGCATTTTCAGCATGCTTGAATTGATTTTCCGCTGTTAAAACGTCCAAATCATAAAACTCCATTTCATCCCTAGAGGTATCGTGAAGTGCTCCAACAAATTGTGTTGCTTGAGGAATCGTGATACCCCGATCAAACAATATGTCTCTAACCTCACGATAGTTAGCAATACTCGCGATAACTCGCGCATTCACAGAACCAGGACGACCTGAACACGCTCCACAATCATAACCTGCATAATACGTGTTATTCAATGAACTAGATCCATGTCCAACGAAATATATTAAAGGCGCAAATTGATCCGTCAAACCGATTGTTCTCAAAAGTTCTTCTAAGCGATCAGCCATTTCCCAAACCGTAAATCCGATTTGCTTTCCATCTTTACTGAAAGCTCCCTCATGCTTGATCGTCAATTGGGCATGCTTATTCATGTACTTGAATGAAGAAACTTGAGTACTTGTTTTTCCAGGAAAAAAGATATGCCAGGCTAATTTAAGTCCAGACCAAATTCCAAGGGAATGGGTTAAAATCCACCCTAAGAATAAGGAATTGGTTCGCTTATTGAAATGTATTTCCTGCTTTATTTTTGATTTACTTGCTACCTCTTGAATCAAGTAGTTTGGATCCATGGGAGCTGGACAAGATTTCGTGTAAAATTTACCCCCAAAAGGTTGGAAATAAAAGGCTACATTGAAAAATCCTGCTGTTCCAAAAGTTTTTGCTGATGGATTAACGTTTTCAACGTGACGACGTATCGAACATTCCCTGTCATCAATACAAAAAAGCGCTTGAAAACTGGATTTATTACGCTCCTCGAGCACATGATTTCCATCCAAAATCCCATTGAGAACTGAGTGGTAATAAGTCCATTCATACGCTTCCTGCCAAATTCGGTTTAATTCATCTTCAACGCTTAATTTATTGATTTGAAACAAATCCTTAGCATATTTTGAAAAATCATGATCAAAACCCTTCCATTCCTCTCCATATTTCAAAAACAATTGATCCAATTCAAGTAACAATTCCAATTGAATGAGTTCTTTTAATTCAGTTTTACGTTGATCCAATAAACCCACGGGTTGATCCTCCAGCACAGCGAACATGCCCGACCATCCTGGATGCGCAAATTGTTGATCAAATAAATACTGTTGATATAATTTTGTATTGTTGTTAAAATAAAACTTCAAAAGTGAAGGAATGTTAGCCTCCAGATCGAAGAGCAGTAATCTGGCCTTTTTGGTATTGAAAAAACTTGCCAAGCCATTATGTTCGATCGCCCGAATCGAAGCGAGCAGTCCTCTTTCTTGGGCAGGAAAATTCCATGTTGCAATTCCTTGATCCAAATAACTACCAATAATCCTAAAAAGAATAGGATGTACCAATACATCAAAATCAATTTGAGAAAATTCAATTAGTTTCGATCTTAAAAATCCAATTCTAGGAATTTTGTAATCTGCAAACTCCTCTTCCAATAATAATTTCCTCCATGCATCAATGGAATAAGGTCCTTTACGATTTGCGATGCTACGATTAAGCTCCTCATCAGGAATGGCGCCATTTTGATGTAATTTTCGAAATTCTTTTAATGACAAATAAACGCGATAGCCAAAAATTGACGAGGCGTGCGAAAGAGCTTCATGGAATTCAAAAGACTGAAAGGCATGAAGGGTATTATGATGAACGAAATCTTTTAATGGGGCTTGGGCTGGTAAATATTCCTTCAAATGATGAATCACATCATCCAAATGAAACCCATTTGTGTTTTCCATAGGTACATATAAAAAATGAATACTTGATCTAATAAAAAATCAAGTCCTTCTATATGCGGAAATTTCTATTTTTTAAATAAATTTTATCAGAATGGAAAAACGATTGTTCGTTGTAAGCAACAAATTGTTTTCGAAAGACAAATCCATGCACCACTCGTTCACTGATCAGAATGGATTCATCATCGTAACCGTCAAATTCTTCTTCGGAATCCTCTTCCAAATCCATAAAATCTACATCATTGATGAATTCTTGATGGTGAAGAAAACTGTGAATAACCAATTCATCCTTGAAACTCGTTTCATTGGATTGAGGTATTATCGTATAATGAGCACTTGCAAACCAAGGCGCAGCCAAATTGACCATAAAGGCAATGACAGCTAACCATTTGAAACAATATGTCATTTTACATTTTAACATCATTCAAAGATATGAAATAATTTTTTCCTCTTCATATTTTAACGAAACCTTAACTAAAAAGAAATTTGATATTGTAGCACTAGCATTCCTTTTCGAGATGTTGCTTTCCATTGATTGAGGGTATTTAACGTATAGACAGGCCTAGATTGATAACCCAAAGACAATTTACTTTGATGCGTTCCATGGATCATCCAATTCAAACCACCTTCAAGCATGAGCATTGGATCTTTTAATGCTTGAAAATTAGAAATCTGCGCACTGGTATACACCTGTAAAGAACCCTCTTCGCCAAGCAGTTGATCTTTAAATTTATAAGCCAATTGACCATACATGGTCTCCCCTGTCCCAACCAATGGCACACCGTTTCCATTTCCATTAAAGGTTCCTGTATTATTTGGAGTCCCTGCTGGTATCGGATTCATTACACCAACATTTCTTAGGTAATTTTCACCCATTTGGTAATGATTATAGGTAAGGTATGCGGTAATCGCATTGTTCTTTTTTGAAAGAGGTAAATCCAAGAAAACATCAGCTCCCAACAAAAGTAGATTGTCGTATAGCGTATCGCTGGTCATTGGATCTTTGATCCATACCGCTTTATTTTGTTGGATCCACCCTAAACCTAGATTCAAAATCTTTTTCTTACCTAAATAACTACCTGTGGTATAAGGTGTTGTATTGCTTTCCTTATCAAAAAACTGATATACTATATATCCTTGTGTTTGTAGCTTAGAAGGCAAGTTATTAAATGTTGCAAAGGAAGAATTTAATGCTGGATTGGATTGCAATGCATTTTGAGCCAACATCGGTTTTGAGATCGCTAATCGATAATCCAACTTCCCCACTTGTCCCTTTGCATAGACCGATAATTTACGCAAAAACTGATCGGTTACACTGTTTGTCGCTTGCTGATAAAGGGGCACATCAACTCCTAATATGCTGCCCACAGAAGGAGAAGCATATCGACTTACCCCACTCCACCCCGTTAGTCCTGCACCAAGAGTTAGATATCCTTTTTTAAACACATTATACTCACCTACCGCATCGTGGAAAAAAGCACCCAATTGTAAGGATGAAGTATAGTTAAAATTATTTTGTCCAAATTGAACGTAAAAAAATACCCGATCGGTAAGTTGTGTCCAGACACTTAAACGCAACCTTCTGATTCCCAAATCATAAGGACTAGGTGTTTGGTTGTTTATTTTCGTATTTGGATTGAAATCGATATGGCGAAGCCAAAATTGAGCAACCACAGAGGCTTTAACATAATGACTACCATCTTCATTGAAATTTCTTTTAAGTTCCGGAATTTTAAATGAAGTTCGATTCAAGGAATCTTTCGTTTTTTGTCCCCAAAAAAGAGGTATTGCAAAAAATAGGATAGAAAAGATCAATAAGGATTTCATCTTTTAATTTTTAGAGGTAGTCAAAATTAACTATTTTTCTAAAAGAAAAAGATGTTACCAATAAATGTATCCACAAAAGCTACAGACTCTGCAGTTAGAAAAATTAACATCCCACGAATTATTCTCCAATCTTTGAAAATCGTTGCGTTTGCTTTTTTCCTAATCGATCATAAATATGAATCAAATACAATCCATTTTTCAATTCGGACAAATTCAAATTACTCTCATGAGGGTACACCTCAAAATCCTGCTCCATCATAAGTTGACCATTCAAGTTGAATACCTCGTATCTTTTCACCCCCTGTTCATGGTGAATTTGAAGGGTATTCGTTGCAGGATTTGGAAAAATAAAAGAACGATCAATCTCGCAATTATTGGTTATGGTGCTTAAAACTTGAATGGATCCGTCCGTATTCACCAGTTTTAATCGAAGGTAGTTCGCTTCAGTTAATTTTGGATGAATCAATTCATAATTCAACTTCATATTGGAATTGCCGGCAGCAGGTTTGGTAGCCAATATTTCCCAATTCGATAAATCGTTTGATAGTTCAAGGGTGAAATTACGGGTTTCTTTTTCAGAAAGTGTTGTCCATGTATACTTACTTTGATCACATGTAAGCGCTGTTTCTCCTAAAGTTAAAGGTAAATTTTGATTGGATGTAAAGGTAAATTGCGTAGGATTTGAATTGATGACATTTATAAAAAGTTGATCATCAGTTAAATTACTACCATCATCTACTCCACCAATATCTGCAGCCGAACCTCCTAACGCAGAACTTGCAGATTGAGAGGTTGCCCATGCCATTCGGAATAGTCCGTCTACCAAGTAGGGACTTATGGTTGCGTAATCCACACAAAAATCTAAAAAATTCGGTTTTTTATTGGATGCCGTGCAATTGCTATTTTTGATATAGGATTTTTGAATCCGTTGTTGGTCTGGGTAATAAGCGAGTACCGTTCCATTGGTCGTTCCATCCACTAGTACTACTTTTACGCCTGCTGAACCGCTCCCACTTCCATACAAAATTTCAATCTCAAAACCAGGATTCCCTGAAACGGCATTCGGATCAATTCCTGTCCCCATTTTATTATCCGTATCGAGTAAAAAGGAATAGCCATAAGCACCCGAACCAACATCTGCCAAGCGAACACGAAACAAAAGCTTCTCATCTCCATTTGGAGAATCTGATAAATCGGGATTGTAATAATAATAAAAAGCAGAACTTTTTGTAAAAATTGGATTATCTACAATTTCAGTGACACTGCAAGAAGAACCTGCTTGCAAATCCCCACTTGGTTCAACGCTTGGATGAAATACCGTATGGTAGGGAATCTCACTTTCTTGATTTTCATCCCAAGTATTGGTCAATACATTATTGGAATATCCACTGCTATTAATGGAAGCGTAATTGTCTAGATTTGGATCTAATACCGCCCTGATGGTTGGATCAGAACAAGTGATATAAATATATCCTGGGGTAGTTTGAGCATATAATAGAACTTGAGCATGAATTAGCCCAAATAAAAAAATTATTTTTTTCATGGTTTAACAGTTTATAACGGCAACTTAAAACAAACCGAATAAACTGTCAAAAATCTAACTTTTAAATAAATACAATTACAAGATTATACTTAGTTAAAATTAGTTATTTCCAATTAAAATGTAATTCAGCCTGCTCTAGAATATAACCTCCAATAGCTAAGCTGGCAGTTGCAGCGGGTGAAGGTGCGTTTAATACGTGAATGGAATTCCCATGATATTCAATTCGGAAATCATCGCGAGTATCTCCATCCTCTGCCAATAGCAAGGCTCTAACCCCTGATCTCCCGGGTTTGATATCATCCATGGTTAACGATGGAATCATTCGCTGCAGCGTTTTTAAAAATAATTTTTTGGAAAATGCTCTACGGTATTCATTGATACCAAACGACATATTGGAAAAAAATAATTTCCATGTTCCTTTGTAAGTTAATGCATCCCATGTATCTCTCAACGAAAAATCGGTTTTACCATAACCTTCTCTCTTAAACGTGAATACCGCATTTGGTCCACATTCAATTTCTCCATCGGTCATTCGCGTAAAATGCACCCCTAAAAAAGGAAAATCAGGATTAGGTACTGGATAAATTAAATTCTTTACTTTATGTTTTGCCTCTTCTGTGAGTTCATAATAATCACCTCTAAAGCCTACCACTTTTTCTTTAATCTGAACTCCATCTTTTTTCGCCAAGCGATCTGCTTGCAATCCGGCGCAGAATACCAAATAAGTTGCATGAAATTCTCCTCGTTTGGTTTTAATGATTGAAAAATCAGCTTCTTTCTCGATTGCTTCCACTTCTGTATTCAGGTGTAATTCACTCTTTTCATTCCATTTCAATGCCAATTCCACCATTTTTTTGGTCGCTCCACGAAAATCAATAATTCCCGTACAAGGAACCCATAAACCTGCAATACCTTCCACAAAAGGTTCGATTTCTTTGATGCGTTCCGGTCCGATTTTTTCAATTCCTTCGATTTGATTCTCTGTTCCAATTTGGAAAATTTTATCGAGGTAGGGCAGCTCACTTTGGTCAGTAGCAACCACCACTTTTCCACACACATCGTGATCAATACCATGCTCTTTGGCAAAAGCTACCAATTCATGGCGACCTTGAATACAATTTTTCGCTTTTAATGATCCTGGTTTATAGTACAATCCTGAATGGATTACACCTGAATTATGTCCCGTTTGATGATCTGCCAATTCCTTCTCTTTTTCAAAAAGAACGATATTAAAATGTGGATATTTTTTTTGAATTTTGTAAAGTGTTGCTGCTCCAACAATTCCACCTCCAATAATGGCTACATCAAATTTTGTTTGCATAATTTTACTATTTTGCAACAAATTTAATCAAAGATGTCGGTAAACAAAAGTAAAAATGAAGCTTCACCCATTTATTTTAAAAATTTAGATGGATTGCGTTTTTTTGCTGCGTTACTCGTCTTTTTTAGCCATGCATTTAATTTACATCGCGAACAGTGGGGAACATTTAGTCAATCCTCGACTTTCGATTTTATCGCAAAAACAGCTTCCTACGGACATATAGGAGTTGGAATCTTTTTTGTGCTGAGTGGATTTTTAATTTTTTCGCTCTTCTTTCGTGAACTAGAGCGTAATGGACATATTCAATGGAAACACTTTTTTGTTCGGCGAATATTACGGATATGGCCTTTGTATTTTGTGGTGATGCTATTTGGTTTTTTGATTTTTCCTCATTTGCCTTGGGGGTCTGAAACCAAACATTCTTTATTGAATTTTTCTATCTTCTTAAGTAACTTCGATGAAATTTGGTATGGTGCTCAAGATCATTTAAATTTTCTCACGGTGACTTGGTCAATCAGTGTTGAAGAACAATTTTATTACTTCACGATACTCGCTTTCGTCCTGATTCCCTCTAAATATTTTGCGAAAATTTTACCTTATTATTTTATCCTGATTATTCTGAGCTCAATAGGGTTTAAAATCTTTCATGTTCATGATGAAAGGGTTTTGTATTACCATTCATTATCTGTCGGATTTTACCTAGCTTGTGGAGGACTGATCGCCTATTTGAATCGAAATCAAAAAATTGAACAATACTTCAAAGAATGGTCAAATCGTTCTGTACTTATTGCTCAGATTTCCCTCCTTTGCTTCATACTCGGTATCGTAGTTACGCGAAAGTACAATCCCCTATTCTTCGATTATGCCTTGGCCTTTGCATTTTCAGGAATCTTGCTGCTTCAAACCTTTGGAAAAGAAACAATACTATCGCTGGATAAAGTGCCTTTTTTCAAAATCTTCGGAAAAATAACGTATGGCTTTTATTTATACCATACCTTGATTCTTTTTTATGTCGCGAATTGGGCGAATACCTATTTTAAAATTAACTCATGGCTTTCTTTTGTAGGTTACCTCCTTTTGGTATTCATCCTTTCAATTTTGGTAAGTAAGTTTTCTTTTGCTTACTTCGAAAAGTATTTCTTGAACTTAAAACACCGATTTAAATCATAAAAAAAGGTAAGCCGAGGCCTACCCTTTCCATTTAGATTTTCGCGAATTATAATTTGATCATCTTTTCGGTGTAAACTCCTTTTTCCGTTTGTATCTTAATGAGGTAATTTCCTTTAGCTAAGAAGGATACATCAACCCATTTTTCAGCAAAGGTAGTATTTGTAGACATGGTTGAGGTATACATAAGTTGGCCTGAAAGGTCAATAATTTCTAATGAGGCATAAGCACCCACCTCACCATTCAATTCAATCTTCACTTGATCGCTTGCTGGATTAGGGAAAAGATCAATTCTAGGTTCTAAAACTTCATCTGCTGCACCTAGACCAAAACCGACAGAAAAATCATAACGGTGGTAACGTCCAAAGTCTGTTGGAAAAAACTCAAAATAATTCCCTCCTACTTTTCGTAATCGGATCCAACCATACGTTTCTCCTTCTACTTGATTGGAATACCAAAAACCAAGACCATCGTGATCAGTATCTTCCACAATGATGGAATAACAACCAGGATCTAAGTTAAATGTATCCTTGTACTCGAGATTATTCTGTAATGAATTTCGTTCAAAAATAATATTTCCAGAAGCATCGATTAAGCGGTATTTATTTTCAGAAGCACGATTATTCGTTTTAAAGTGAACGTAAAAAGCACCCGTAATGCCTTCTGGAGCATCAAATTTCACTTTTTTAACATCGTTTTTAGCATATTCATCTAATGAAGGAAAGCCATTCACATCGTATAATTGAGCGGTAAATGTTTGGGTTCCTGCATAATCTTGCCACCAACTCAAATCAGTTACTGGAATTTCAACAATCTCTTTTTCTAAGAATCCTAAATTTCCATGCCATTCGTACTCTAACCAATCGCCATAACTCACCCAACATCTAATTTTACAAGAAGTCAAGGGTTGTTCTCCGGTGTTTTGAAGGATGATTCTTGGATTCGAACAAGTTGGATTCCATTTCGAATAGTATTCCCATTTATTTGGATTTAAAATATCGACGATGGCAGCATCTACCTGGTGATTTGGTTTTGAATACGAAATCAAATCCATAGCCACTACGTAATTCCCATTTCCTTGATCCAAATCAAAAGTAGGTACAGACTCGATATCATAATCGATCGTTACTGCTTGTCCTGGAGTGACAAATGGCGTTATTTCGTGGTCATATTCCTTAACCATATCTCCCGGACACCATCCCTCTCTTGCATATGGCCAAGTTCCTCCTTGACCAATATTCGGGTTATCACCGCATTCATTCGTTTGCCAAATGCTCCAATTGAATCGTTCTACCCCATCGATAATTATTTTATGATCTTTCGGGTCCCATTCACAACAATTTGTTGATCCATAATGTCCATGACCGGTAAAACGGGTTTTAATCTTAAACATTTCAGAAGTATCAGATAATACAATCGATTTTGCTTTTAACACCGTATCATTATCCATATCTTTATAGGAATAAGATTTCCAATTTTGCCAAATCGGTTCGCGTTTATGCACATCCCTTGGAGGTATTCCTTCGATAAAAGCAAATTTCAAATCTAAAAGTTCTTGGGTATTGTGCGCGGCAAGATCGACCGTATCTTTCAAGTATTGTTGATAATCGGTAACATCGTACAACCAATAAAAACCGTTTGGACCTAAATCAAAATTAATTCCGTAGGGGGTAATATACCTTCCGATTTCAATGTCATTGACAATTTCATAAGGAGGTTCATGGTAAAAAATCGTATCGTTGGTATACATTTGATTACCAGTAAATGGCACTGACCCTAAAATGGTTCCATTCATTTGAAGAGTATCCTCCGATCCTGAAGGTAAACCTAAAAATGAATTGTTAATTTCAAAATGCTGATTTACTGCACTTAGTTCGAAAGTGACTTGTGCTTCTTTCATTCGCTTATCGTAAAAATATTCATTACTCGCTGAAGAGGCTACCAATCCTTGTCCAAAACTAATTTTAGGTCTGGTCAAGGCGCTATCCAATCCCACAAAAGGTTTTTCATCGAAAGCAAGCATGCCGTAATCCGATGGCATGAGGAGGTTTGCATTAAATTCATCAACCGCATTAGACAGATTGTCAAATCGATAATACGCTAGCAAATTGGCAAATTGAGGATGTGAATTGTCGATCTTTTTATACCTCCAAGATTGAATGGTTGCCGCATCCAATGCTTTATTGAACAATTGAAATTCATCTAATTTACCATTCCAATTATAATTTCGATTCCAATTTGAACCTAATTGCAATCTTGAAATGTATCCAAGATTTTTATTTTTTCCTGTACCGTTATGCCATAGAACACCATCTCGATAAATTTCCATAACACCCGTGTTGGCATTTTTAACAAAAGCCCAATGATGCCATTCATTATCAATTCCAGCGCCTGTCATACTTTTTTGAATGCGATCATAACCGGTGTTATTTCCTGCATCGAAATACATTGTATTATCACTCCAAGGCATATGGATATTGATCATTCTGCGGTTCAATGTGTCGTAAGCCTCAAGGACCGAAGTGTTCACTCCTGTATTTCCATTTCCTTTCGCCCAAAACATAAGGGTCATTTCATTTCCCAAGGTAAAATCAGACAATTCCAACATGGCTGTATTTCCATTGGCAAATTTTAACACCCCATTTTTTCCTTGAAAACCGAAAGAATGCGCAGTGGTTGCCGTTTGATCAAACAAGATCTGATTTACTGGTGTTTGACTTTGATTAAAGGTGAATTCAAAAATCAAATGATCCGTACCATTCCAAGTAAATGGGGTATGAAAAATAAAATCATTTGGTCCAGATTGAAGAGTATTCAATCCAACCCTACTTTGGTTGTACACTTCTGTAAAACCAGTATAATCCAAACCATTCAGTTGGTTATTCGTAGTCGCTTTTATGCTAATTTTTGGTTTATTAACATCCCCTGCATTTATAATATTCGAAATAAATAATTGCAGCGATTGGATGTCTCCAGGAAGAATTCCAGCTGTAATTAGCTCATTCGCGGTGAAAAGACATTGATAGGTGCTTCCTACATCATTGACTGCAAATGGAAAAGCATGGGTAGATGCGACTGAATTATCAACTATCGTATGCGTCAACCCTGATGCTACGCGACTTTTCTCAAGAGTTTGGTAATAGTTGAATTTTGAAAACGGAGCATTGAAATACGTATAGTTAAGCGGTGCATTATAATTGGTCAAATATTGGCTGTTTGTTTTTTTGATGGAATCTAGAACACCTGTATGCTCAAAAATTCGGGTATACGTCAAATAATCCCATTCTCCACAATTGTACTGATCCCAAGGCGTTAACGGTGAACATTTCAGTTTGTAATACATAAGAACCTTTTCAAATCTTTTATTGTTCAATTCTTGCGGAAATACAAAATTCGCTCTACGTGTAGATATGGAATCGAAAGTAAAGGTTTGAACCCAGGTGGTATCTTGTGAAAAAACAGGATAAAAAGATAAAAAGAACAGGATGCAAAATAGCTGTTTCATGAACATTAAGTTTAGTTATAAGTCAGACAAATATACTAAATCTTATGAACAATCAAACAACAAAAACCGAATCCTTCTATTCTATTTCTTCGGTGGCCTTGGGGTAAAAATCATCGGTAATTTTTCCAATAATTGTTGAAAATAGACTTTTTGATCATCACCGCATAAACGATAGATTTCTTCAAAATGATGGTAGTGAATTTCTTCAATTTCTTGATGCACTTTATTCATTTCGAAATACAACATTTTACGATCTTCTAGCGCATTGGTATCCGAAATAGATTGGTAAAGCACATTTTTCAAGGTATGTAACTTTTCCTCTTTGTTCTTAATTTCAGAACGATGACTAAAAATTAATTTTTCATAGGCTTTAGTTTGTTCCGGTGAAAAATGCAGCTCTTTAATGATCATTTCTTTGGGCGAATGAGCAGGGCCTTTTCCAATAATGAAAATAAAAATTGCCAGTGCAAGGTTGATCAAGACGGAAATTACGAGCATGATTCTCACCAAACGATTGTTTTTAATCTTCATACAATTGGTATTTAAGTGTATAATCAGAATTGGTCTGCTTCATGTTGCCTTGTCCAGACAGGGTAATGGTCCCTATCAACAAAAGTACAGCAGTTAAGGAAGTGATGCTAAAAACTAAAACACTTCGATTTTTATAAAATTCGCTATTGGATTGAATTTTTACTTGAATGCGCGTCCATAAAAAATCTGGAGCATCCGTATGTTCAAATTTTTCCCAATCTTTTTTCCAATGTTCGTTCATATTTATTTAGACACGATTTAATTATTTTTCCTTCAATGATGTTAATTTATCTCCTAATGTTTTTTTGGCTCGAAACACCAAAGTTTCAACTCCTTTAACCGAAATACCAATCATCTCCGCCACTTCTGCTATAGGCATCTGTTCTAATTTATAATAGATCAAGGCTATTCTTTGTTTGGGCTGAAGTTGGTCAATTTCATGATAGATGGCTTTTAAACGCTCTTGACTTTCAAAATGCTGCTCTGGATTTATAAAATCCATGAATTCTCTCTTCAATCCTCCTGAGGTTGGTTCGTCAAAAGAAACCCAAAAGGCAAATCTTTTTTTCCTTTTTTTGGCTTGTAAATGACTCAATGCAGCATTCGTAGCGATCCTGAAAATCCATGTTTTAAGGGAAGAATTACCTTTAAAATTTTGCAAGGAACCGTAGACTTTGACAAACGTATCTTGTGTAATTTCCTCGGCATCTTCACGAATGGGTATAATTTTTAAGGCAAGCAAATAAACCATTTGTTTGTATTCTTGATAAATTTCCTCAAAGTTTAAGCCCTCAGCCATTCCGAATCAAAGATATAGATTTCCATTAGACTGCAAAAAAGAAAAATTTACGCATTGGGATAAATCCTTCTTCAAAAAAGCAATCTGAATCTCCTTTTTGTGTTGTAAATTTGCATCATGAGAATTGATATTTTAACAGTTGTTCCTCAATTATTGGAAAGTCCCTTTGCTGCTTCCATCATGAAAAGAGCGCAAGATGCAGGATTATTAGAAATTCATGTGCATAATATCCGGGATTATTCCACCAATAAACATAAAAATGTCGACGATTACCAATACGGCGGTGGCGCTGGGATGGTGATGTCTATTGAACCCATTGCAGCAGTCATCGAAAAATTAAAAGGTGAACGAAACTACGATGAAATCATCTATATGACACCAGACGGTGAACTTTTAGAACAAAGTCATTGTAATCAATTTAGTCTGCAGGAAAATCTGATGATTTTATGTGGACATTACAAAGGGGTTGATGAACGCATCCGTGAACATTACATTACCAAAGAAATTTCTATCGGATCCTATGTGTTATCTGGAGGAGAATTGGCTGCCGCTGTTTTAGTAGATGCCATCGGCCGCCTTATCCCCGGAGTTTTGAATGACGAAACCTCTGCATTAACCGATAGTTTCCAAGATAATTTACTTTCGCCTCCTGTATACACAAGACCCCCTGAATTTAAAGGCATGAAAGTGCCTGAAGTATTGCTTTCAGGAGATTTTAAAAGAATTGAAAAATGGCGCGAGGAAGAAGCTATGAAAAGAACGCAAACACGAAGACCGGATTTGTTGGAGGGAAATTAGTGATTAGTGATTAGTGAAGAGTGATTAGTGAAAAGTAATTCGTAATTCGTAATTCGTAATTCGTAATTCGTAATTCGTAATTCGTAGTTAAAAAAAGAAAAAAATGAATTTAGAAGAAACAATTGAAGTCTTAAAAAATGGGGGAACCATGCTCTACCCTACAGATACTATTTGGGGATTAGGTTGTGATGCCACTAACGAAGAGGCTTGTCAAAAAATTCAAGTCCTTAAAAACAGACCTGCCAACAAAAGTTTTATCCTTTTGGCTGATTCCTTTCAAATGGTTGAAAAGTATATCCCAGATTTTCATCCTGTTTGCTACGATTTGGTTGATCTAGCAACTCGTCCGCTGACCATCATATATCCGAATGCAAAAGGCATTGCGAAGAGTGCGGTCAACGAAGACGGTTCAATCGGAATAAGAATTACCCAAGACCCAAGTTGTTTGAAATTAATTCGCAGTATTCGCAAACCAATCTTATCCACTTCAGCCAATCTCTCAGGTGAACCTCATCCCACGTGCTTCAACGAAATTCACCCTTCGATTTTAGCGAATGTGGATGCGGTTTTGGAAGAACGAACCAACGAAAAAATGACGACACCTTCGCAAATCATTAAAATCGATTTAGATGGCAGTGTGAAAGTGATTCGAAAATAATTTAGTCCACCTTCGATATTCCCTCGTTAAGGCATTGAGGTAATGATAAAATCATTAAATTTGCCCTCTATAATTCAAGATAAAAATGAAAATTCAAGAGATACGTCAACATTTTTTCGACTTTTTTGCATCCAAAGGACACGAAATCGTTCCTTCTGCCCCAATGGTAGTTAAAAACGATCCTACTTTGATGTTTACCAATGCCGGAATGAATCAGTTCAAAGATTATTTTCTAGGCAATAGCGTTCCTAAAAATCGAAGGGTAGCCAATTCTCAAAAATGTTTACGTGTATCTGGAAAACACAACGACTTAGAAGAAGTGGGTGTGGATACCTACCACCATACGATGTTTGAAATGCTTGGAAACTGGAGTTTTGGTGATTATTTCAAAGCAGAAGCCATCGAATGGGCTTGGGAATTATTGACTGAAGTATATAAAATTCCAAAAGACATCTTATACGTTACCGTTTTTGAAGGTGACGAAAAAGACAATGTTCCAAAAGATCAAGAAAGTATTGAAATATGGAAGAAATTCATTGCAGAAGATCGAATTATCCTAGCATCAAAAAAAGATAATTTCTGGGAAATGGGCGATACGGGACCTTGTGGCCCTTGTACGGAAATCCATGTCGATCTTAGAAGTGAGGAAGACAGAAAAAACACTCCAGGATTAACTTTGGTCAATAATGATCACCCTCAAGTGGTAGAGATTTGGAACAATGTATTCATGCAATTCAATCGAAAAGCTGATGGATCATTAGAGCCACTACCTGCAACACATGTGGATACTGGAATGGGCTTAGAGCGTTTAGCAATGGCTTTGCAAGGAAAGCAATCCAATTACGATACGGATTTATTTCAAACCTTGATCCAACACATGGTGAAAGTTTCTGGCGTTTCTTATGGCAAAGCAGAGGAAACAGATGTTGCCTTAAGAGTTATTGCAGATCACATTCGCGCTATTGCATTTTCAATTGCAGATGGACAAATTCCTTCCAACAATGGTGCAGGATATGTAATCCGAAGAATTTTAAGAAGAGCCGTACGTTATGGTTACCAAACTTTAGGACTAAAAGAACCTTTCCTTTGTGATTTATCGGTGGCACTTACTCAAGTAATGGGTGATGCTTTTACGGAATTGAAGACGCAAAGCGAATTGGTACAAAAAGTAATTCGCGAAGAAGAATTAAGTTTTTTCAGAACCTTAGAACAAGGAATCAAACGAATTGAAAATTGCATTCAACAAACGAAATCAAAAAATCTTAGCATGATTGATGGTGCTGAAGTTTTTGAATTATACGATACCTATGGTTTTCCAGTTGATTTAACTTCATTAATTGCGAGAGAAAATGGACTATCCATTGATGAAAAAGGGTTTGAAGAAGAATTGCAAAAACAAAAAGATCGCTCACGTGCTGCAACAGCCATTGAAACGGATGATTGGGTAGAAGTGAATAACGATGAAGCTACTCATTTCATCGGGTATGATCAAACCGAAGCACAAGTGCATATTTCTAGATACAGAAAAGTCACACAAAAAAATAAAACGTTTTACCAAATTGTTTTGAATCAAACCCCTTTCTATCCAGAAGGCGGTGGACAATTGGGAGACAAAGGAACGTTGCAATCTGATAGTGAAACACTGCGTATTTTTGATACGAAAAAGGAAAATAATTTAATCATTCACTTGAGTGATCAAATACCTTCCGATGCAAAGGCAACGTTTACAGCAAAAATCAATCTTGCAAATCGTTTGGCTTCTGCTGCAAATCACTCTGCAACGCACTTATTACATCACGCCTTACGAACTGTTTTAGGTACGCACGTAGAACAAAAAGGCTCCTTGGTTTGTGCCGATTATTTGCGATTTGACTTCTCCCATTTTTCAAAGGTGACGGAAGACGAAATGGCTAAAATCGAAGCAATGATCATAGAAGCAATTCACCAAAACATCGCATTAAACGAACAGCGTGCCGTAAGCATGGAGCAAGCAAAAGCGACTGGTGCAATGGCTTTATTTGGTGAGAAATATGGTGACAAAGTTCGTGTAATCCAATTTGGTGATTCCATTGAATTATGTGGTGGAACACACGTTAGCAACACCGGACAAATTGGTCTATTTAAAATCACTTCAGAAGGTGCAGTGGCTGCTGGAATAAGACGTATTGAAGCCATTACTGGAAAAGGTGCTGAATTGTACTTTAGAGAAAAAGCAACGAAACTAGATGCTATTGCTGCTCAGTTAAAAAATCCTAAAGACATCGTCAAAGCGGTGGAAGATTTACAAGCAAAATCATTATCCTTACAAAAGGAAATTGAAATTCTTCAACGAGAAAAAGCACTTGGCATCAAAAAAGAATTAAAAAATGAGATTCAGTCGATCAATGGGGTTCATTTCTTGGAAAAAATTCTTCCATTAGACAACGGTTCTATCAAAGACATATTATTCCAATTAAAAGGTGAAACCGAAAATTTTGTAGGTGTCATTGGAGGAAATGAAGGAGACAAATGTTCTATAAACGTCATCATCAGTGAAAACATAGTCAAAGACAAAGCGTTAAACGCAGGCGGATTAATTAAAGAAGTTGCTCCACTTATCAAAGGAGGTGGTGGAGGTCAACCGTTTTACGCAACTGCTGGTGGTAAAGACGCTAGTGGATTGCAAAAAGCCATAGACCTGATTAAAAATAAATTGTAACAAAAAACGCACTTTTTCAAGTGCGTTTTTTTTGATCTATTTTATTGGTATTTAATTAAGAATTGTAGGTGCGTGGATTTGCAAAAATCTTCACCTCATGCGCTTCGATTGTAGCTCCACACAAGATAACCAAGCGTTCAATGATATTTCTTAACTCGCGGATATTTCCAGTCCAATCGATTTCCTTTAATTCATTCAACGCTTCCGGAGAAAAATTCTTTTTAGGAACACCATGTTCAGTACATATCATTCCTAAAAAATGTTCCGCTAATAAGGGAATATCATCTTGGCGTTCATTCAAAGAAGGAACATGAATTAAAATCACGGCTAATCGATGATACAAATCTTCACGGAAACGACCTTCAGTAATTTCTTTTCGTAAATCTTTGTTCGTTGCTGCGACGATTCTGCAATCTACCTTCACATCTTTTTCACCTCCTACGCGCTGAATCACGTTCTCTTGAAGTGCTCTTAAAACCTTCGCTTGCGCACTTTGACTCATGTCGCCTATTTCATCTAAGAATAAAGTCCCGCCATTTGCCAATTCAAATTTTCCTTTTTTATCTTTTACTGCTGAGGTAAAGGCACCTTTTTCATGACCGAATAATTCACTTTCAATCAATTCCGATGGTATTGCGGCACAATTCACCTCGATAAAAGGCATTTTCTTTCTATTGCTATTATCGTGGATCGAGCGCGCCACCAATTCTTTCCCCGTACCATTTTGACCGGTAACCAAAACTCGAGCATCAGATGGAGCGACTTTTTCAATCATCTCCTTAATTTTTACGATACCTTCCGTTTCACCAATGATTGCACTTCCTTTAAAACGTTTAATGGTTGATTTTAAAGACTTGGTTTCTTCAATCAATACATTCTTATCACGGGCATTTCGTATAGTCACTAAAATACGATTCAAATCCAATGGTTTTTCGATAAAATCGAAAGCTCCCTTTTTAATGGCTTGAACTGCTGTGTCAATATTTCCATGTCCTGAAATCATGACCACTGGAATATCTTGTCGAGATTTCATCAAGGCCTCCAACATTTCTAACCCATCCATTTCTGGCATTTTGATATCGCAAAAAATGATGTCATATTCATTTGCCAAAGCTAAAGCCAATCCTTCCTTCCCGTTCTCAGCTTCAAACACATCAAATCCTTCAAATTCTAAGATTTCTTTTAAGGCTCTTCTTATGGCACGTTCATCGTCTATGACTAATATTTTCCCCATGATCTTTTTTTTTCAAATTTACTATTTTCGTACTTACTACAATTAATATACCAAATCAAGTTTTCAAAACTCCCTCTTTCAGTGAAAAGGGACATACCAAAACTTTGTTAATGTTTAATTTTTTCATTATCCAATTTACCTTGACCGCCGCAATTGGAGCCATCTTTTTTCGAATAGGAATTATCCATGGATTTTTTTCTCGCTCCTCAGCCGCAGAAAAGATAATTTCTTGCAACATCGGTTCAAAATCAGTGATTGGCAATTCAATACAATGATCTTCATGGGGATAAGCATCGGTATGCATCAGTTCATAAAAGGTTTCAAAACTCCCGGATGCACCTATTAACAAATCGATCGATTTATCGTCAAAGAATCCATTCGAATTCTCCTCCAAGTATTGTTCAATAAAAGTCACATCATCGAGACTCATTGGATCTGAAAACTGATGAATCTGAAAAATTCTAGAAACACCTATATTCAAACTTATCACGTCTTGTACACCAAAATGAGAAGCAAAAATAAATTCGGTACTTCCTCCACCAATATCCATAATGACACCCGGAGAGGTAAAATCATACAACCAATGTACCCCTTGGTAAATTAATTGAGCTTCTTCTAAACCGGAAACGATTTCAATTTGAATTCCTGTTTTTTGATGGACTTGATCGATAAAATCCTGCTGATTGGTAGCATCTCTTAATGCCGAAGTTCCAATTGCAGTAATCCTTTGAACCTGATATTCCTGACACAGTGCATAAAAATGAAGCATGGTTTGTATTCCACGCTCGAAGGCATCGGGTGAAATTAAATTGTGGTGTATTCCTCCCATACCTAAAGCTACTCCCTCTTTCGTCGTGAAAACTTTCGTAAACAGATGATCGGACACATCGGCAATTAACAAATTAAAGGTATTCGTACCTAGATCAATAACAGCTTTCCTGATCATAGATCCTTTTTTAACCATTGAAAAATATCCATCAATCGAACTTGATGTCCAAATTTTAAAATGCCATTTTTATACAACCTTCCGGCTAATACCAACATCAATAAAGCCGAAATCGCTAAAATTAACAGCGACAAAAACAACTGATACCCTGTGCCTTCAGCATACCCCAAGGCTAACTTAATCATAACAATCATCGGTGAGGTAAACGGTATGAAAGAAGCCCATGTGGTCATGGTACTTTCAGGTTCATAAATTGCGAAATAACCGATTAATAAAGTAGCCCCTAAAATAAAGATTAAAGGAAGGACAAATTGTTGGCCATCACTTTCTGAGCCACTTGTGGCACCAATCGCTGCGAAAAAAGTTGCATAAAACAAATAACCGGCAATAAAAAACAAGAAAAAGTAGGATAACATCACCCCAAAATGTATGCGTTCATAAATGAGTCCAACAAACTCATTGTATTCTCTTGCAGAGAAAAGTTGATCCATTTGAATTTGCTGCTGAACTTCAGCTGTTGCTTGTAAGTACTTCCAATTTGCAGCATCACTAAGATCTATAAAGATATTTTCTCTTAAATAGAAAAGTCCAGCACCAATAAGGGCTACCCAAATGAAAAACTGTATAAAAGCAGCAAATCCAATTCCAAAAATCTTCCCTAATAACAATTGTCGAGCGGGAACAGCTGCCAATAAGACTTCAACAATTCGATTGGATTTTTCTCTTGAAATACTGCGTAAAATGGTCATCCCAAATAAAAAGATAAACAAGATGATCACTGCTCCAAAGAAAAAACCAACCCAAGCCCTTAAATCGGAAGATTCATCCGTTGGATCATTCACATCGCGAAAGCCAATGTTTAAAGGCTGTTTAATTCGACGAAAATCGGTGATTTTTAAATTCGTAAATTGGTCAATCATTAATTCTTCAATTCTTCGCTCGAGATTAAATTGAATTTTGGTTTGCATGCGAACCGATGGTTTCTCTCGATAAAACACATAACTGACTTTGTTCGTTAAGACCTTTTCGTTCACCTCAACCATCGCGTCGTATTGCTGGTATCGATTTCCTTTTTTGAAATCCTCTATGTCTAAATAGGCATTCAAAAAGGCATATTCAATGGTATGATCTCGATTGGTGTATATTTTATTTTCTAACAATCCTGTAGGATCGGTAACCAACACTTGCCATCTTTGTTTCGATGTTCCGCCGTATTGAAATAAAAAGTAGATGAGCAAAAGAACCGATAATGGTCCTAAAATGGACATCCAAATAAAAGAACGTGTGAAAATCCGTTCTTTCAATTCCCGCATTGCTATGATCCAACTATTTCTCATGACCTTCCGAATTCGATTTTACATAGTTCATAAATACATCTTGCATGGTCGGTAATACCTCCCAGGCTGCTTCGATTTTGACTTGTCCGATTAATACTTTAAGTAAATCTTCAAACCCTTGTTCACCCCTCATGCGAACTTTAGCAATAAATCGATCATCACCTAAAATCTCCTTATCCATTAACTCAAAATCTGTCCATAAGGCATTGACAAAAGCAATCATATTACCCCTAAACTTGACCGCATACTCGCCCGTTTTCAATTCATCTTGAAGATCAATCACTCGACCTTCCGCTATTTTTTTTGCTTGGTGTATCAAAACCGCTCGATCACAAATTTCTTCAACACTTTTCATGTTATGGGTTGAAATCATAATAGTCTTTCCGGCCGCCTTCATTTCCAAGATTTCCTGTTTAATCAATTCGACATTAATCGGGTCAAAACCACTAAACGGCTCATCTAAAATGACAAATTTAGGATCGTGAAGGATAGCACAAATGAACTGTACCTTTTGAGCCATACCTTTGGATAATTGCTCGATTCGTTTGTTCGACCAATCAGTAATCCCCATTTTATCCAACCAAAAGTTCACTTGTATATCTGCAGCATGTGAGGATAGCCCTCTTAATTTCGCTAAGAAAATCATCTGATCCTTTACCTTCATGGATTTGTAAAGCCCTCTTTCTTCCGGAAGGTAACCAATTTTTCGAACGTGGGCTTGCGTCATGATCTCCCCGTCAAATCGAACCACACCTGAATTGGCTTGAATAATTTGATTTATGACGCGAATCAAGGTAGACTTCCCAGCACCGTTCGGACCCAGTAAGCCTAAAACTTCTCCTTTCTGAATTTCAAAAGAAACCTGATCCAAAGCGAACTTTCGATGAAAAGTTTTTGATACATTTTGAATAGATAGCATAGGTCAATATTTTGCTAACAGTTTAAATTAATTTTCTCGATTTCCAATTCCAGCCGTAACGTTTCGCGAAGATGAAAAACAGTAAAGGTTGTAATACAACTAGTGTTAAAATAGCTTCCCAACTAAAAGACGGCGGATTAAGATCCATAAATAAGGCATCCGTTTGAAAAACTTGCCAATTGTTGGTCAACAAAACGGCTGCAAAAATATTGTTCATCGCATGATAACCCATTGCTAATTCGATGCCATCGTCGTAAAAAGTTATGAATCCAAGAAACAAACCGCTTAACATGTAATAGGACAAAACGCCATACCCTAAAATTTCAATTTCAGGATTTGAAGCGTGCATCAAACCAAACAAAATAGCGGAAATGAGCATCGATATCAACGGTTTCTTCACCACAGATTGCAATTCCTGGGTAAGGTAACCTCTAAATAATATTTCCTCGAAGGTAGTTTGAATAGGAATCAACACCAAAGCGACAATAAGCAAAGGGAAAAATAAAGTTGGATTAAAGTTCCATGAGATGTTCCCTGTAGTTAGTTGATTCACCCATAAAGAAAGACCCAAAACACTTCCCCAAATGAAAAAGGAGGTGAAAAATCGTTTCCAATCTATTGTCTTCCGGATGGTAAAAAGACTTAATATACTTCGCTTGTGAATATATTTTATCGCGACTAAAAGTGCTACAAAACCAAAAATAAAAGGAATAATGAGATGGATCAGCAAGGTTGTTTTACCAATCATTTCACCCAATAATTTTAGGTCCATATGTTCGTCAAAAGCAATTCCTGTTTGCAAAATGGAAATGGTCAAGGGGATTTGACCGATTATGGCATAAGCTACCACAACCAAGGCAAAGGTGATAAAAACCAGCGAAAACTGAGCTTTTCCTTCTTGAGCCTTATCAATATATTGTATTTCCATTGCAATACAATATTAAGAAAAAAAGGCCTTGTAAACACAAGACCTTTCACGAAATTATTGAAACATATCTTTCATCCGATTAAAAAAACCTTTTTCAGATTTATCCGGACTTGGTATGAAGTTTTCACTTGCTCTTAATTTTTCCAAAAGCTCTCGCTCCTCTTTAGTCACTTTTTTAGGAGTCCAAATATTAACATGTACGAATAAATCTCCTTGTCCGTATGCTTGAAGCCTTGGCAAACCTTTTCCTTTCAAACGCAACACTTTGCCGCTTTGCGTTCCTGCATCAATTTTTATTTTAGCCTTACCGTTTAACGTTGGGATTTCAATGGATTCTCCCAACACCGCATCTACGAAATTTACGTAGGCATCGAAATGCAAATTATCGCCATCTCTTTTTAAGAATTCGTGCTCTAACTCTTCAATCACAACAATTAAATCGCCAGGTACACCATTGAATGCCCCTGCATTTCCTTTACCGGTAACACTTAATTGCATTCCTTCCTCAACACCAGCAGGGATTTCAATTTCAATCACCTCCTCTTTACGCTTTAAACCTTGCGCATCAGCATCTGAAGGTTTTTGATCGATCATTTTACCAGCACCATGACAGGCGTTACATGCTGATTGAGTTTGCATCGCTCCTAAGAAGGTTTGCTGAACACGCGTAATTCGACCGGAACCATTACAGGTAGAACAAGTTTTATAGGTAACACCTTCCGCATTGACCATCTTGTTCACTTTAATTTTCTTTTTAACGCCCTCGTTAATTTCCTCTAAAGTCAGTTTCATCTTTACGCGAAGGTTCGTCCCACGAACAGTTCTTGAACCACCGCCACGAGAACCGCCAAAACTTCCGCCTCCGCCAAAAGCTGAACCAAAAATATCGCCGAATTGTGAAAAAATGTCATCCATATTCATCCCTCCACCTCCGAAGCCTTGATTCCCCATTCCTGCATGACCAAAACGATCATATTGTGCTTTCTTTTGGGCATCACTTAGCACTTCATAAGCTTCTGCAGCTTCCTTGAATTTATCTTCAGCAGTAGGGTCATCAGGATTTTTATCCGGATGGTATTTCAAGGCTAATTTTCTATACGCTTTTTTAATTTCGCTTTCATTAGCACTTTTAGAAACACCTAAAACTTCGTAATAATCTCTTTTTTCACTCATCTTCTCACCTCATTTATTGACCTACAACCACCTTTGCAAATCGGACAACTTTATCGTTTAAATAATAGCCTTTTTCAGCAATTTCTAGAACTTTACCTTTGTCCGCATCGGTTGGAGCTGGTAAATTAGCGATTGCTTCATGTAACTCACTATCGAACACTTGCCCTTTCGAATCCATCGCCTTAAGGCCTTTATTCTCCAAGGTTAATTTGAATTTTTGATAAATTAAATTGAACCCTTCTTTCAACGAATTCACATCTTGAACATGTTCATTGTTCGCAATGGCACGTTCAAAGTCATCGATAATTGGAAGCATTTCTTTTAAAACTCCCTCTGAAGCAGAAACAATTAAATCAATACGCTCTTTATTCGTTCTTTTTCTAAAGTTTTCAAAATCAGCATGTAAACGCAAAAAACGATCGTTTAATTCTGCATATCGCTCCTCCTGAGTAGGTTCTTTCACTTCCTCAGTTTGTTCAAAAGATTCATCTTGAACCTCTTCATTTCTCAATACTTCTTCTTGATCTTTGATTTCTTTATCTTCTGACATTGTACACTAATTTTCATTACTATTGACAATTATTTTGCCAAAAAAATAAATCTGACAAACTGTCATAAATAACAGTCAAGAAGCCATTCGATGAAAATAAAAATGAAATAAAATCATTTTATGACCAATTAACCCGTTTTAAATTGTAACTTAGCCCTTTAATATAATATTTTTATGAATAAAGGAGTAGTAAAGTTCTTTAATGAAACAAAAGGTTTTGGTTTTATTATCGAAGATGGTTCAAACCAAGAGTATTTTGTACACGTTTCAGGATTGAAACAAAAAATTAAAGAAAACGACCAAGTTGAATTCGAAGTTGAACAAGGTAAAAAAGGATTAAACGCAGTAAATGTAACATTAGCATAATATTACTCGATTACGATTTAATTTAAAAGAGCTCTGAATTTCAGGGCTCTTTTGTTTTTAAAGAAATTTGCTTAAAAATTCACGAATAAATTCTATTTTTGGACTTCAAAAAAATGTAGTTACATGCGCGCATTGTATTTTAAGGAATTACGAAGCTTTTTAAGTTCGATTATCGGTTACATATTCATACTGATCTTCCTGATCACTTCTGGTCTTTTCCATTGGATTATTTCCTACAACACAAACCTATTAGAAGGAGCTGAAGCAGATTTAATCCCTTTCTTTAATCTTTCTCCTGTGATCTTTTTAATTCTTATCCCTGCGATCACGATGCGATCCATTGCTGAAGAACGCAGAACAGGAACCATCGAATTGTTGTTTTCAAGACCTATTTCCGATTTAAAAATACTCTTGGCTAAATACTTCGCTGGAGTTAGCTTGCTGGTTATCTCCTTATTACCGACCTTGGTTTACTTCATCTCGATGTACTTTTTAGGCGACCCTGTTGGAATTATTGATGAAGGCGCAACCTTCACTTCCTACGTTGGCTTGGTGTTATTGGGAGCGTCCTTCGTTGCCATTGGAATTTTCGCTTCATCCATCACTTCTTCCCAAATTGTAGCTTTTATCCTGGCAATGTTCCTGTGTTGGATTTTCTACGATGGATTTCATTTACTAGGTTCTTACAACCTTATGGGTAGTTTTGACTTAATTATTCAAAGTTTTGGAATCAACCTTCATTACGAATCGATCAAAAAGGGAGTCATTGACACCAGCGATTTGATTTATTTCGTTTCACTGATCGTGTTTTTTATCCTCGCAGCACTAACTGTTTTAAAATCTTTAAAGAAATAACATGTCAAATCAAAAAATTGTCAATAAAATTTATCATTGGTCTTTTTTACTGATCATTGGAGTGGCATTAATCTTAGTGAACATCATTGGGACCTACCTATATTCCAGAATTGATATGACGGAGGACCAACGCTATTCGCTTACTGAAGGTTCGGTTGCTTTTCTAGCCGACACATCGATTATTGAAGATCGAATCAGTTTAAAAATTTACTTAGAAGGCGAAAATTTACCTGCAGAAATCAAACATTACCGAAATACCCTTGAATCAAAATTAAAGGAATTTAAAGCAATTGCAGGAGATCGCATTGAATATCAATTCATTAATCCAAACGTTGGTTCAGAAGAAGACCAACGCATTCTTCAAGAAAACTTATACGCCAGAGGAAAAGGGATCTTACCCATGGATGTGGCTTACATGAAAGATGGAACACAAAGTCAACTTTTGGTTTGGCCAGGTGCAATTATCGATTACCAAGGATCTACCGTAAACACCATTCAATTCCTGCCAGGATCTCAAGCAGGTAAGCCATACAACATCGAAGGATTAACTCAAATTTTAGAAAACTCGATCAACAACCTTGAATACATTTTAATTTCTTCGCTTAGAAGAGCCACTCAAAAAATTAAACCACGAATTGCTTTTTTACAAGGGCATGGCGAGTTAACTTTCGCTCAAACACAGCGAGCTCGAAGTTTAATTTCACCCTATTTCTCGATTGCAGACATCACGTTAAACGACTCCATCGCCGCATTAGACAAAGTAGACGGTTTGATCATCGCTAGACCCACCAAACCATTTAGCGATAAGGACTTGTACTTAATCGATCAATTTGTGATGCGAGGTGGACGACTAATGTGTTTTATTGATGCTTTAACGTTAAACGAAGATACATTAAACGCAACTGGAGTCACCCATACCATGCGAAACAACCTTCGAATCGATCGTTTGTTATTTGATTATGGATTGAAATTGAACGAAAACTTGGTCATCGATGTAAAATGTGCGCCGAAATCTGTTCCGTATGCCAAAAACTCCTTAATTCCTTGGTTTTATCATGTACTTGCCACACAAACTGACCATCCAATTGCTAGAAATCTTGAACCTGTATCCTTCAAGTACACTAGCGAAGTGCAGTTTGTGGGAAATAGCAACAATGTATTGACACCCATACTCACCTCATCGACCAATTCAATGGTAACTGGACTCGCTCCAATGGTGAGCTTAGCGATGCCTTTAAACTATGGCAACAATCCTGAATTAGTTCCTAATCCAAAAGACGAAGCAAATAAGGTTTGTTTGGCAGGATTAGCAGAGGGACAATTTGAATCGCATTTCAAAAACAGATTGGTTGATGATTTTGCAAAAAATCCAGCGATTAAATTCTTGGAAAAATCGAAGACAGATGGAAAAGTGATTTTAATTGGAAACGGTCGTTTCATCGAAAACAAGTACGACTCAATGCCTAATAAATTTGGAACGGCGTATATGTATCGTCCTTTGCCATTAAATGATTTACGCATGGATCCAACACTGGCTGAGTTAGGGGTTCCGGTCTTTTATGGAAATCAAGAGTTTTTTCAAAATCTATGTGACTATATGTTAGGTGAGAGTTCGATTGTTGAAATCAGATCCAGACAAATTGACATTCATGCGATGAACAAAGAAAAAATCAAACAGGACGCTGGATTTTACAAATTTATCAACTTAACGCTTCCAATCGGAATTATTTTAATTATTGCATTCATCATCAACTATTTACGCAGAAGAAAATATTCAAAATCATGAAAAAACTAATTCTATTATTGGGCAGTTTAGCCATCGTTATCACCTTAGTGGTAATCGTTCTAAATCTAAAAAAAACAAAAGGTAAATCAGATACAGAATTGATTGAATTTAGTGTTGAGGATATTAATAGTATCGATCAAGTAATCATCACCGATATTTACGGAGAAAAAATCACCCTCATCAAGAAAAATGAAAAATGGGAAGATGTAGAAGGCGGTTGCATTACTCAAGAACACATGGTCAATGTACTCGATGCCATCAAAAACATTGAATTCAAAGGATATTTGGCAGAAAATTCAAAATCGAAGTTTGTCAACTTAATGGCGGCACAACATACGAAAGTTGAAATTTTTCAAGATGGAGAATGGACAAAAACATGGTATATTGGTCCGGCAGCACAAGATCATTACGGACAAATCATGTTGCTAGAAACAGCAGATGAAGGAAAAGCATCTACCCCTGTCATGATGCAAATCAAAGGTGTTCATGGAATCATCGAACCTAGATTCTTTGCAGATAAAAGAAAATGGATGTGTACCAATATTTTCAGGCTAGGATTGAATGATATAAAAAAAATCAACGTCCGTTATTACGACGTTCCATCCAGAAGTTTTTCGGTAGTCAAGGAAGGTGCAAATTTTAAGGTGAGTCAGCAAGGGAAAGTACTTCCTAAGGTCGATACAGCTATGATTTTCAGATACCTTCAAAACTTCAAAAAGGTGCATTTCGAACTTCCGAATTATGAATTGGACAAACGTCAAATTGACAGCTTAAAAAAAGCGGTTTGCTTCGCTACGTTGGAAGTTTACCAAACCAATGGTAAATATGAAAAACTAACCCTTCATCGAATTAAGTCTGACACTCCAGAAAGAAATGAATTTGGAGAATATGTCAATCAAGATGTCAATCGTTTATGGGCTATTTTACCAAATGGACAAGTCGTGAAATGTCAATATTTTGTCTTTAATCCACTTTTGTTAGGACATATTTATTTTCCGATGGATGAAAGTAAATTCCCTCAACCGAAAGAAACCTTTTAAATTGTTAATAAAAAAGGAAAACTCTTGAGGCATTTATGCGGACAAATTAAGGCAGCTTTTATAGATTTGGGGTAAAAATTGCAATAGAATGAATTTCATTACATCAAGCACCAACTTGTTGCGCCACTTACAAAGTATCTCTGGCGTGCTAAGCACCAATAATACTTTGCCAATTTTAGATAATTTTTTATTTGAAATTGTCGATTCACAATTGACCATCATTGCTTCGGATTTGGAAACAACGATGCGTACAAGTATGGAAATTGAATCCAATGAGTCGGGTAAAATTGCAATTCCTGCAAAATTATTGTTGGATGTATTAAAAAATCTACCAGACCAGCCTTGTACTTTCATTGTAGATGCAAAAACCTTCTCGATTGAAATCGTTTACGACAATGGAAAAGCTAAAATGGTTGGATATAACGGAGATGATTTCCCAAAAACACCTTCTTTTGCCGAAGCAAACTCGATAAAAATAAATGGTGAGATCATTTCGAAGGCAATTAATAAAACTTTGTTTGCAACTGGAAATGATGATTTAAGACCAGTGATGAGTGGTGTGTTTTGTCAATTTACCACTCAAGACATTACGTTTGTAGCTACAGATGCTCATAAACTAGTACGATATACTAAAAAAGGTTCGAATGCTACCGGTACTTCTTCATTTATTCTTCCGAAAAAACCGTTGAATTTATTAAAATCTAACATTCGCGGCGATGAAGAAATTTTAATCGAATACAATGACTCGAACGCAATCTTTACCTTTGGTGATGTCGTGCTTGTTTGTCGATTGATTGAAGGAAAATTCCCGAATTATGAGGCCGTTATCCCGAAAGAAAATCCAAATGTGTTGATCATTGATCGCTTGCAATTCTTATCTGCATTAAAACGCGTTTCGATTTTCTCAAACAAAACAACACATCAAGTTAAATTGCGCCTTGCAGGATCTGAACTTTCTATATCTGCTGAAGATATTGATTTTTCTACCGACTCATCAGAACGATTGACCTGTAATTACGATGGTGAGGATTTAGAAATCGGATTTAACTCTCGCTTTTTGCTAGAAATGTTAAACAATTTAGATGAATCAGAAGTGAAATTAGAAATGTCTGTTCCGAGTCGAGCTGGTTTATTGATGCCTGCTAGTCAAAATATTGATGAAGAAGATTTACTTATGCTGGTAATGCCAGTCATGTTAAACAGATAAATAACTTAAAAATCCGCATTTGCGGATTTTTTTTCACCATATTAACGCTCCATTTTTCAAGGAATAGTAAGCATTCCCATCAAACCATGGATAACTGATGAAGTGAGCGTTGGGTTTTATGAACTTTCTACGCTTGGCAAGCTCGTACCATTGATTTTGATAATTAAAGGATAAACTATTTTTTTTATAATCAATAATTAACTGATCATCTATGACATAGCGTCGATCTTCCGACAACTTTTTATAGAGGACTGAAGAGGGAGCTGTTGTAGTGTAATCAGAAAGTAGGCGTTCAACCTTCTCTTTGGGTAAATCAGCATAAAAACAAAGGGTTTGACTCCCCTTTTTATAGGAAATCACCGGATGATTGGCATGATACAACACTAATTCTGTTTTATCCATATTACCAAAACGTTGATACGTTATTTGTCCAAGAAGGATAAAAAATACAGCCAACAAGGCAATCCTCCAAGGAAGAAGATGAAACTGTTTAAAAAGCAAAAAGGACAATATCCCGAGCCATAAAACATCCAAAAACGATAATTCGTAGCCTAAAGCAACACTTCCTGGAAATGTTTCGATCTTAAAAACCAACCAAAGGGTAATTTGAATAAGAAGAATGAAAAGAAAAGCGTTTAGTTTAGCTAGAAATAATAGCCAATGGGTAAACATTAAGATAATGCCTAATCCTAAAATCAATCCCGTAAAAAGCATTAAACCAATATTGGTTAAGATGAAATAATTAGGGAATTGGTGAAAATAATACAAGGAAATTGGTGCCGTCATGATTTGAGCAGCTAATCCCACTGCGGTGCCGCTCCACACCCATTGAAGCGCCTTCACCTTAAAAAACAGACTATCCTGAATGGGTTTGTAAAATAAGAAGATACCTAACATCGCCAAAAAGGAAAGTTGAAAACCAATATCGTACAAATAAGGAGGATGAACGAGAAGCAATACAAAGGCAGTGAAAAATAAAACATTAATGGGATGGTATTGCCTTCCGGAAAGTTGTGACAAGCTTAAAACGCTAAACATGAAAACAGCCCGAACAATTGAAGGCGAGAAACCGGCCAAGAAAGCATAAATCCACAATAAGGCAACCACGAAAAGAATCGCTTGTTTTCTTGAAATCCACTTGGAAAACCAAGATAATACCGCTAGAAAAAATTGCATGATAATTCCAATATGCAAACCGGAAACAGCCAAGACATGCATTGCACCTGTTCGGGAAAATCGATCTTTAATTTCTTCGGACAAGCCTGTTTTATCCCCTAATAGTATTGCCAACGCAAAATCCAATTCATCCCCTTTTAAATGAGCCATTAAAATTTCCTTCAATGCTGTCGAGGAAGATTGAAGCCAACGATCGAAAAATGGCAGAGGAACATGATCAATTTTTTGAATATCCTCCTTTTGAAAAAAGGTCAAATAATAAATCCCTTTGTGATTCCAATAAGACTTTGCGTCAAATTCTCCAGGATTACCTTTATTTTCAACTTTTTCTATGGCATTCGAAAGTAATAAACGGTCCCCTTTCATGATTTCCAAATCACTTTGCTTGTAAAAAAATAAAATGGAGTGCTGAATTTTCCCTGACCCACCTTTCACTTCCTCAATTTCTAGGATTCCTTTATCCCAATCCTTTTTCCCCTCTTGGTAATCCACCACTTTTCCTATGTAAAAATCACCCTTGTGATAAGTATGGGCAAACTGTTCCAAATGGAGTCGATTTTGATATTCTTGGCTGGACAACACACCCAATAAAGCGGTTAAACTAAAAATAAGTAGAAACTGAATCCCCACACGTAACGGAATACATTTCTTTCCTAATAACAGAAAAGACGCCGTTAAACTAAAAACCAAAGCAATCCAAACAGAAATTTCAAATCCAAGGCTTGCCAATTCGATTCCAAATAGAAAAAAAAGAAATAAAAAGACGAAAGGCGCCTGATAGAAAGGAGTTAATAATGGTTTTTCAGTTTTCATTTAGAAGCGAATTTAGCACTTTTTTCATTTCAAAAAAGTGTTCTTTAATAAATTGGATTGCTATCTTTGTCTAAAAAATTGTGATATGATTCAAATTACGCTTCCTGATGGCTCCATTCGCTCGTATGAAAAAGGAGTAACTGCATTAGACATTGCAAAAAGTATTTCTGAAGGTTTAGCCAGAAATGTACTATCTGCAAAAGTAAATGGAGAAGTTATTGATGCATTTAGACCCATTGAAAAAGACAGTTCCATCCAATTATTGACGTGGAATGATCAGGAAGGTAAGTCGACGATGTGGCACTCATCTGCGCATATCATGGCTGAAGCGATTGAATTCTTTTATCCAGGGGTAAAATTAGCGATCGGTCCTCCTGTCGCAAATGGATTTTATTACGACATCGATTTTATGGATTATTCCATTTCTGAGAAAGATTTAGAAAAAATCGAGCAAAAAATGAAAGAGCTGAGTAAAGCTAAAAACCAATTTGTTCGTCAGGAAGTTTCTAAAAAAGATGCCATTGCGTATTTCACAGAAAAACAAGATCCTTACAAACTAGAGTTAATTGACGGACTTGAAGATGGTACTATTACCTTTTATACTCAAGGAAATTTTACCGATTTATGTCGTGGACCACATATTCCAGATACCAGTTTCATCAAAGCGGTCAAACTAACCGCCATCGCTGGAGCTTACTGGAAAGGAGACGAAAAAAACAAACAGTTGACGCGTATTTATGGAATTACCTTCCCTAAAGCTGCTGAACTTACAGAATATTTGGAAAAAGTCGAAGAAGCCAAACGAAGAGATCATCGTAAACTAGGAAAAGAGCTAGAATTGTTTACCTTTTCTCAAAAAGTTGGACAAGGATTACCGATGTGGCTACCAAAAGGTGCAGCTTTAAGAGAGCGTTTAGAAAACTTTTTGAAAAAAGCTCAACGTGCAGCGGGTTACCAACAAGTGATCACTCCGCACATCGGGAATAAAGATTTATATGTCACATCCGGACATTACGATAAATATGGAGCAGATTCATTTCAACCCATTAAAACGCCAGATCCAAATGAGGAGTTTTATTTGAAACCGATGAATTGCCCACATCATTGTGAAATCTTCAAATCAAAACCAAGGTCTTATAAAGATTTACCCGCACGATTTGCAGAATTCGGAACCGTTTACCGTTATGAGCAATCTGGAGAATTACACGGTTTAACGCGTGTAAGAGGGTTTACACAAGATGACGCTCACATTTTCTGTACACAAGAACAAGTAAAAGATGAGTTCAAGAAAGTGATCGACATCGTATTATACGTGTTGAAAACACTTGATTTTCAAAATTTCAAAGCGCAAATTTCACTAAGAGACCCGGAAAATAAATCCAAATACATAGGCTCTGAAGAAAACTGGATCAAAGCAGAGACCGCAATTATCGAGGCCGCGGAAGAAAAGAATTTAAACACGATTGTAGCCTACGGAGAGGCAGCATTCTATGGTCCAAAATTAGACTTCATGGTTCAAGATGCACTAGGAAGAGAATGGCAATTAGGTACCATTCAAGTAGATTACAACTTACCTGAGCGTTTTGAATTAGAGTATACAGGTGCAGACAATCAAAAACATCGACCGGTTATGCTTCATCGCGCACCATTTGGTTCGATGGAACGATTTGTAGCCGTTTTATTAGAACACTGCGCTGGAGATTTTCCACTTTGGCTTGCCACTGATCAATTTGCTATCTTGCCAATTTCAGATAAATTTAACGAGTACGCAGAAAAACTTTCAAATGTCCTAAATAATTCCGATATTCGCGGATTCGTTGACGATAGAAACGAAAAAATTGGTAAAAAAATACGTGAAGCAGAGCTTGCAAAAGTTCCATTTATGTTGATTGTAGGAGAGAAAGAGGCTGAATCAAACACCTTGTCGGTTAGACAACGAGGCGTTGGTGATTTAGGCTCATTGGATGTAGAAGCGTTTTTAAAAATTGTGCAAAAAGTGATTGATGATGAATTATCATCTAATGTTTTAAATTAATAAATGAGAAAAAACACAAGAAAACCTTTTGTTAAGCGAGAGGAAGTTGAATTACACCGAATTAACGAAAAAATCACTGCCCGTGAGATTCGTTTAGTGATGGAAGGTGAAGAACCAAAAGTATTATCTTTTTCTGAAGCAATACGATTAGCTGAGGAAGCGGATATGGACTTAGTTGAAATTTCGCCGAATGCAACCCCGCCGGTTTGTAAGATTATGGATTACCGTAAATTCTTATATAACCAAAAGAGAAAACAAAAAGAATTAAAAGCGAAACAAAGTAAAGTGGTATTGAAAGAAATTCGTTTTGGTCCCAACACCGACGACCACGATTTCAATTTCAAACTTGCACACGCTAAAAAATTCTTAGAGGAAGGTTCTAAAGTGAAAGCCTTTGTATTCTTTAGAGGACGTACGATTGTCTTCAAAGACCGAGGTGAGATTTTATTATTGAAATTTGCTCAAGAACTTGCCGAAGTTGGGGTAGTTGAACAATTACCAAAACTTGAAGGTAAACGAATGATTATAATGATTAATCCGAAGAAGAAATAATTCGGATTAGAAGATTTTGATATAGAGGTAACCAATTAAAATTAAGAGAAATGCCAAAAATGAAAACTAAATCCAGTGCAAAGAAGCGATTCACGATCACTGGAAGCGGTAAAATCAAAAGAAAACACGCTTTTAAAAGTCACATCTTAACCAAGAAGACGAAAAAACAAAAGCGTAACTTGACACACGCAGGATTAGTACATCCAGCAGATGTATCAAACATTAAATTACAATTGTGTATGAAGTAATCAGCTTTGCTGATGAAAACACAGGTTTACAAATTGTTTAACCCAGTAATGAGTAACTAAGACTTCTGAAATATTGAAGCACTCCTTATTAAAAAACTCAAAATTATGCCAAGATCGGTAAATCACGTAGCATCAAGAGCTCGTAGAAAAAACTTGATGAAATTAGCCAAAGGTTACTTTGGTAGAAGAAAAAACGTTTGGACAGTTGCAAAAAATGCAGTTGAAAAAGGTTTAAATTATGCTTACGAAGGTCGTAAACAAAAGAAAAGAAGTTTCCGTTCATTGTGGATTGCGCGTATTAACGCTGGTGCACGTGAGCACGGAATGAGCTATTCTCAATTTATTGGTGCAGTTCATAAAAGCGGAATTGAGTTAAATCGTAAGGTTTTAGCTGATTTAGCTTTAAATCACCCAGAGGCTTTTAAAGCAGTTGTGGATACTGTAAAAAAATAAATCAACATTTTTAACTCTATATCAAAAAAAACCGGTCAATTAATGATCGGTTTTTTTTTATTTCCAATTTAATATAGATACATTTGTCCAAATTAAAAGTTATGAGTTCGAACGGAGTTTCTTCACACAAATTATCGATTGCAGGTGTACTAATCACCATAGGTATTGTTTTTGGAGATATAGGTACCTCACCTTTATATGTATTTCAAGCCATTACAGGACAAGGTAAAAACATTTCTCCTGAAATTGTTTATGGTGGACTTTCCGCTGTTATTTGGACTTTAATATTATTAGCTACGATAAAATACATCTATTTTGCTTTAAATGCGGACAACAAAGGTGAGGGTGGTATTTTTGCCTTATATGCTTTATTAAAAGAAAAAAGGATCAAATGGATTGTTATCCCTGCCTTAATTGGATGCGCCACACTGTTAGCAGATGGATTTATTACACCAGCTATATCAATATCTTCAGCTGTTGAAGGTTTAAATAATATCAATCCAAATCTACCAACTCTTCCAATTGTAGCAGCGATAATAATAGTAATTTTCCTAGTTCAACAATTTGGAACAAACGCCATTGGCAAAGCATTCGGTCCAATTATGATATTATGGTTCGGTTTATTGGCATATTTAGGGATTGTAAATATCGGCTCAAATACAGAAATACTTAAAGCATTCAACCCATACTATGCCTATAACATGGTTGTTAATGTAAAAGGTGGATTTTGGATCTTAGGAGCTGTATTTCTATGTACTACCGGAGCTGAGGCACTGTATTCTGATTTAGGTCATTGCGGAAAACAAAATATCCGTGTTAGCTGGTCTTTAATGAGTGTTGTACTTGTTATTAACTATTTGGGACAGGGAGCACTTTGTTTAAGACCTGAATTTGCTCTGGAGGAAAATCAGACCATATTTTATGCAATGGTTGAAAATGTGTCTGCCGAATTACTTCCATGGGCGATCGGTATTGCAACTGCTGCCACCATTATTGCTTCACAAGCTTTAATCACTGGAGTGTTTACATTGATGAATGAAGCTATCAAATTAAATTTATGGACAAACCTACGTGTAAAATACCCAACCGATCATCAAGGTCAAATCTATATTCCTTTCATCAATTGGTTTTTAATGGTTGGATGTTTGGTGGTAATCGCTATTTTTAAAAAATCGGAAGCCATGGAGGCATCTTATGGTTTAGCTATTACTATAAATATGGTAATGTCTTCATTATTACTGGGTTATTTATTGATATTGAAATATAAAAAAGCAAAATCAATTTATATTGCGATTTTTAGTATATTCATTTTTATAGAAGGAATATTCCTATTATCCAACTTAGGTAAAATCATGCATGGTGGTGCCTTTACTCTAATATTATCCATTGGATTCTTTTTATTATTGTTCCTATACTTTAAAGCTAAAAAACTTAGAACAAATATTACAGAATATATCAATATGAAAAAAGTCATTCCACTTTTAAATTCTGTACGAGATGACAAGAATATTTTATTTGAAGCTACAAATTTAGTTTACCCTACGCGAAGTAATTCACCAGACCGGTTAGATAATACTGTATTTTATTCATTGTTTAGAAAGCAACCTAGAAAAGCAAAAGTTATTTGGTTTTTACATATTGACATTCAAAATGAACCTTGGGGAGTGCATTATGCTGTTCACGAAATCATCGATAAAAATTGTTATTACGTTACTTTACAACTTGGATTCAAAGAAGAACACCGTATTGAATACATGATGCAAAAAATTCACGATAATATGGTATCTAAAGGCGAAATAGACGGTCAAAGTATATTTGATTGCGTGAAAGGTAAATTTGATAAATCCGACTTCAAATATGTGGTTTTAAACTCAAGGGTTGCAACTGACAATCAATTGTCTGCGTTTGATTCACTCTGTATAAAAGTTTATCGCTTTGTGAAAGCAACGGGATTACAACCTGCTGAAGATTTTGGACTAGATAAAACCAATGTCATCGTAGAATACATTCCAATTAGTGTAGGTAAACAATTTCATCAAGAGATGACTGAAGATTTCGAAGATTACTCTAATCCAGCGCCAAAAACCATCATTTAATTACCTTTTATTGGATAACCAACCTTTCTTATAGAAGTAAAGTAAAAGACCTCCAGCAATAGAGATCATCGTCAGCAGCACAATGGGATAACCATAAGTCGAATTCAATTCCGGCATATGTTGGAAATTCATACCATATAAACCTGCGATAAAACTTAGGGGAATGAAAATTGTACTCACAATGGTTAACATTTTCATAATTTCATTCATACGCTGGCCTTGGACCGCATAATACATATTTGCGACTCCATCTAAAATCTGTTTGTTGGCTTCAATTTCTTCAAGTAAAATGAGACAATTCTCTTTTAAATCGGTAAAGTGATTTTTATTCGTATGTTCCAACAAATGAGATTCACAGCGCTCCAACTGAAACGTCATATCCCGCAATGGAAGAATGATTTTTCGTAATTCAAGTAATTTCTTTTTCTCCCACTCAATATCTTTGTAGGAAAATTTCTTGTCTAATTCTTGCACCTTTACTTCAATGTCAATGATACGATCGGTAATGCTTTCAATAACCTCATAGTAATTATCGATAATGGCATCTAACAAACGAAACAAAAGGAAATCAGGACCTTTTGTCCGAATCTTACCTTTCTTTTTTTCAATTCGATTTCTGACTTCAATAAAATGATCCGACCGCTTTTGCTGAAAAGAAAGGAGATAGTTTTTACCTAAAATAAAACTTATTTGTTCTTGCCTTAAAATTTCTGATTCACTTGCTCCAGGTAAGGCTGAACGTATCGAGAAATAAATGTAGTTCGGATATTCTTCTAATTTAGACCTACTTTTCTCGGTGTAAATATCCTCAATCGTCAATTTGTCTAAATGTAAATAATTACAAAACCGCTCGATTGACTCTTTATCTTTGATGGAATGAAAATTCAACCATGAAACAGCATCATCTACCAAATACTCATTAAAACCTCCATGTGAGAAGTATTCCTCTGATTCTTTAATTAAAAAATAAGAATCTGCATCGTATTTATAAAGTTGACATTTGGGCTGTTTCATGATTTAAATTTAAGAAAGTTTCGATGTAATTAATTTTTTTAATTAAAAAAAATTCTTAATTTGCTTCATACTAAACTATTTATCATGAAGAAAATCACTATTTTATTTTTAGCACTAGCGTTTACAACGATGTATAACGCTCAAAAAGTAGACATTCGTATTTACGGCGGATTAGGTCTTTCAGAATTTTCGAACAAGAACACCAGTCTTTTAACCAATTATGTCAACCACACGGAAAGCGTATCGGGTATGCCTGGTGCTCAGGCAGGTTTTAAATTAGGTTACGGACATCGTTTTTACATTGAACCAGGTGTAGAATGGTCTCAAGTGGTATTAAAAGTAGTCAACAAATCGAATGTAAACGACTCGGTTTATGAAGACAATGCAAAAATGAATATGATTGCTGTTCCGCTGCATGTAGGATTTAAATTATTCGACACTGAAAAACAGAAACTCTTTAATGTGCGTCTAATGGGTGGATTAACGGGTTCCCATGTGACATCCATCAATCATTCTAAAAAGAGCACTTTGGGTGGCGAATTTACCAAAGATGACTTTAAGAAAACGATATTTTCTGCTGATGCAGGATTAGGTATCGATATTTGGATTTTCTACGTGGAAATGCAATATAAATTTGGATTCACTCCCGTTTTTGCAGGTAATGGAAACAATTCCACCTTTACTAATATCCATTTTAACGCTGGACTTAAATTCACTTTTTAAATACAACTTTGTTTTATCATGCAAAAGGTCACTTTATGGTGACCTTTTTAGTTATAAATGAATCATTAAATAGGATAGCAATTGAACCATGCTTTGAATATCTGCTTTAGAAACCTTTTCATTAGGCGAATGGACAAAATCTTCCGCAGCACCAATAAAACACCAATCCATGTTGACATCAGATTTTTGAAGAGTAGATCCATCAGAACCTCCAGATGACTCTACTTCAAGTTGAAATGGAATCCCGCTATTTTCTGCTAAGTTGATTATTCGATTGAGATAGGAACGTCTTGGCAGGCAACTGTCTCTCATCGAAATAGCCACCCCTTTATGATGTTCAACTCCATCTGTCACCCAAGTAATGTCAGCAATTAAAGCTTGATGGATTTGGTATTCCGTTTGCAACCATTTTGAAATCGCACCAACCGTATTCCCGCCATGTTCTTCATATGTAGAAAAGACAATGACGCCATTTTCTAAATTTTCAGCAACCTGTAAAGCCGTCCATACTCCTAATCTATTATCCAAATAAGGACTTTGAACAAATAATTCTGTATCTCTAAAGTTAGGTTTATAAGTCAAAATCGTTCCTCTTTCAATTTCACGATCAAAAATGTATTGAATCTCTTTATGACCGTCTACTTCCTCTGTGACAAGAAGAGAAGCCTCAATACTTCCAAAACGATCTTGTCCAACTAATTCGATACCATCTTCTAAAACGGGCCAACCAATCTTGATTAAGTTCTTTCCATATCCAACCGAGAACCCGATAGTATCCATGTGCGCAAACAAAACGGTTTTAGGTTTTCCAAAAACCAATACAATCGAATCTTGAAATTGCTGTCCATGAAAAAGGGTTGGCGTTGTTTTCCATGTAGATTGATGCTGATCGATAAATTTCAATAGATAATCAGCTATTAAACCCTCATCACTAGATGCTCCTGGTATTTTAATCAACTCTTCTAATAAGTTCATAAATGTATTTCATTTGTAATTGGTATAAGCGGGGAAATCTCTTCTAAAACTTGAACTTCTAATTCTACTGGACAACTAAAAATCAAAATACAAGATAAATTAAAATTTTGACTTAAAATTTCCAAGTTAAATTGTTTCATTACATTCATCACTTTAGGCATGAATTCATATTCAAAATGAATCTCAATCTTCTTCGTTACCTTTTTTTCGATGATGACACAATTTTCCATTGCCATTTTGGCCGCTTCCTTGTATGCACTCACCAATCCACCTACGCCTAATTTCACACCTCCAAAATAGCGCACGACGACTATTAAAACATTGGTCACTCCAAAAGATTGAATTTGACCAAGAATTGGCATTCCTGCAGAATTATTAGGTTCTCCATCATCATTTGCCCGATAATCCAACATTTCATGCCCAAAACGGTAAGCGTAACAAAAATGCCTTGCAGTATGATGAACCTTTTTTAATTCCTGTATAAGCTTTTTTACTTCCAGTTCATTTTTACACGGAAAAGCATAACCATAGAATTTAGAGCCTTTTTCTTTTAAAAGGCTTTCAGACGACTGAGATATGGTATGAAAAGATCGAATCAAAACGTTACAAAAAAACCACTTAAAAGTGGTTCTCATTTATTGTAATGCTAATTTTTTTTCAAGTTCATCTAGATACACCTTGAACTGCTTATCGGTTTCTGAAAGGTTCACCACTGTTCTACATGCGTGCAAAACGGTTGCATGATCCTTTCCTCCGCAATGTGCACCAATGTTTGCAAGTGAAGATTTGGTTAATTTCTTTGAAAAATACATGGAAATTTGACGTGCTTGAACAACCTCTCTTTTTCTCGTTTTAGACTTAAGCATTTCGATAGGTAAATCGAAATAGTCGCAAACAATTTTTTGAATGTATTCGATAGAGACTTCTCGAGCTGAATTTTTCACGAACTTATCAACCATTTGTTTAGCCAAATCAATTGTAATCGCTTTCTTATTCAATGATGCTTGAGCCAAAAGGGTATTCAAAGCACCTTCCATTTCACGAATATTGGTGTTGATCGAATAAGCCAAATACTCGACTACATCTTTAGATAACTCAATTCCGTTACCGTACATTTTCTTTTCGAGAATCGCAATACGCGTTTCTAGGTCAGGCGTGGATAAATCTGCTGACAAGCCCCATTTAAATCTAGAAAGTAAACGTTGCTCCATTCCTTGCATCTCTACCGGTGGTTTATCGGAAGTCAAAATGATTTGTTTTCCATTTTGGTGTAGATGGTTAAAAATATGGAAGAAAACATCTTGGGTTTTCTCTTTACCTGCGAAGAATTGAACATCATCTATGATGAGCACATCCATCATTTGGTAAAAATGGATAAAATCATTCGTCGTGTTGTTCTTAATAGCGTCGATAAATTGATGTGCAAATTTTTCTGAACCGACGTAAAGAACAGTTTTATTCGGAAATTGGTTTTTAATCGAAATACCTATGGAATGTGCAAGGTGAGTTTTACCTAAACCAACTCCACCATAAATCAATAAAGGATTGAAGGCAGTTCCTCCAGGCTTATTCGCAACAGCATAACCTGATGCTCTAGCCAAACGATTACAATCTCCCTCTACGAAGTTATCAAATGAATATAAGGGATTTAAATTAGATTCCACATTCACCTTCTTCAAACCTGGGATGATAAATGGATTTCTAATTTGGTTTTCATTCATATTTAACGGCATCGTAACTGGAGCGTTCTTAACCACCTTTTTGTTCAATGCAGGTAATTTAACAGTATAAGGCATCGAGTTGGTCGAATTGTTTTCCATCACGATACTATATTCCAAACGTCCCTCAATACCAATCTCCTTTTTGATTACCTTTTTCAAAAGGGTGATGTAATTTTCTTCTAACCACTCGTAGAAAAAGTGAGATGGAACCTGAATCGTTAATACTTCATTTTCAAATTTTACAGGCAAAATGGGTTCAAACCAAGTTTTATACGCTTGCAACGATATATTATCTTTAATCACTTTTAGACAATTCTCCCAAACTGTTGTGTGTATAGCACCCATAGTCAAACTCATAATTTTAAATATTTTTGAAAAAAAGATTTTTACATCTAAAACTCACTAAATAGTCGTTCATTTTCTTATCACAAATATTTACATAAAAAAGTTAAAAAAAAAATCGATTTACTATTGATTATTATTTTTTTTTTACTTGTATGAAATTAAATTTTTAATCGACCAAATTAAAACATCTGATTATGAGTGATATAAAAGAATCGATGAAAAATTTCAGTGAAAACGTGAAAATTTAAACATATCACTTACCAACAAGTGTAAATAATCTTTACATTTACTTCAATAATCTAAAGTACGAAAAATAATGCAATTAAAAGTCGAACACCTTACAAATATTAGAGTACGATACGGCGAAACGGATCAAATGGGTTATTGTTACTATGGAAATTACGCCCAGTATTTTGAAGTGGGCAGAGTAGAAACTCTTCGAGAACTCGGCTTATCCTACAAAGAACTTGAACAAAAAGGAATCATGCTTCCTGTTGCTCATTTTGAAGTGAAATACATAAAACCAGCACTTTATGATGATCTATTAACCATTAAGACAACCATTACCCAACTGAAAGGCGCGCAATTATTTTTTGAATACGAAATCCATAATGAAGTCCATCAGTTGATTTCTCAAGCCAAAACAACCTTGGTTTTTGTTCAAAAAGAAAACATGAGACCCACCTCTCCCCCATCTGATTTCACCCAATTAATAGAATCTTATGCCGTTTAAACATTTTACATATCAATCATTTTCTCAAGAGGAAATTTTAAAATTGACCAGCATACGAAACGGTGAACAAAAAATAGGTGAATTCATTGCTTCAAACTGGGAAAATACAAAAAATATCAAATTTGTCATTTTAGGCATTGAGGAAGAGATCGGACCTCAAACGAATCTTGGAAATCCAGGAGCTAAAAATGCTTTTCAAGCCTTCGTGACAAGATTTCTTTCCATGCAAGCGAATCGATTTATCAAACCTAATTTTCAATTAATCGGTAAAGTTTCGCAAACAAGCTCGTTTTCGAATCAAGAAGATGGAAAAAAACAAATTGAAGAATTGGATCAAATCATTAGCGACATCTTAAAACCTTATATCGAACAAAACCTCATACCAATTGTCATTGGAGGTGGACATAACAATGCCTATCCAATTCTTAAATCGTTTTTCGAGAACAAAAAACAAAGCATGGATGTATTGAACATCGATCCGCATGCTGATTTTAGAGCATTAGAAGGTAGACATAGTGGAAATCCATTTTCCTATGCTCACCAAGATGGCTTCTTAAACCAATACCACGTTTTCGGATTACACAAAGCCTACAACAGCGAAAACATGTTGAAAAACTTAGAGCAAGCAAAGGTAAACTTTACTTTTTTTGACGATTATTTATTAGAACCTCATCAATTTCAAAGCGATTACGAGGGATTTTTTCAGAAACAACAAAGTGCCTTTGGCATCGAAGTAGACCTAGATGCAATTGCCGGTATGCCAAGCTCCGCGTTTACACCAAGTGGCTTTTCGGTGAATGATATCAGACGATTCTTACTCCATTCAAAACACCAACCTTTTTTGAATTACTATCATTTCCCAGAAGGAGCACCCATGAATGAATTGGAGCAAAAAATCGTAGGAAAATCACTTGCATATTTTATCTACGACATCATTCATCAGATTGAATAATTTTTACTATATTTAATTAATGCTGAAATTTTTCACTTACCTAAAATTCTCAAATTGGAAAAAATTCTTTCCATTCGAATTGGTTTTCGGCTTAATAAAATACAATCTAATCAGTCTTTTCTATTGGACCATCCTTTTTTTAATTGCCAACGACTCACTCGGAAATGCCTTCGGAATACCTTTGTTATTTTATAGTCCAGAATATTTAGGAAATGTAAGTGGGTTATCCTTTTTTCTACTCGGCATTTCATTAGGAGGATTCATCATGGGTTTCCAAACTTATAGTTATATCAAGTTAGGACCGCGTTATTCCTTTCTTTGCCTTGTAAAATCCCCATTTTTAAAATTTTGCATCAACAATTCCATTTTACCCATTACATTTATTCTATTTTTCACCTATAAATTTGTCCGCTTTCAATACACAGAAGAACAAACAGACCCATGGATTATTACCTTTTATGTAGGCTCGTTTTTGTTCGGTATCACTTTATCCACTACCCTTTCTTTACTCTTTTTTATTCGAAATAAAAAACAAAACAACTTTCTTCAGGAATCTAATGAAAATCCAGTGCAATCCGTAGTTGGAAACAAAATAGAATGGTACAATTATTTCAGGTCGGAAAAGAAAAAAACGTTCTATTACCTGGATGGTTTCACAAAAATCGGACAAAGTAGAAGTACCAAGCATTTGGAAAAAGCAGCAATTGAAAAAGTATATTCAAACAATCGAATCAATGCATTTTTATTTGAGAGTATTGCATTAATCTCATTCTTCTTAGTAGGCATGTTCAATAATACAGCTATTTTAGAAATCCCCGCGGCTGTAAGTATTGTACTTCTATTGACCATCATTCACATGTTGTTTAGCGCCTTAATGTCGTGGTTTCACAGATGGTCCTATCCAATTATTTTTCTTGCCATTTACACGATGAATTATTTGAGTATTCACACCCATTATTTTAATTATCGCAACTTCGCTTATGGACTGAATTACGAAAAACAAAAAATACCTTTTAACAATGATTTAATTCACGCCCATTCAACTGACACCACAACCGCTTCTCATTCTTACAAAAGCATTCTACAATCGTTAAATGCATGGAAAAAACAAACCGGCAAAGAAAAACCGAAATTAATCATCATTTGCAGTTCTGGCGGAGGCTCTAGAAGTGCGTTATGGAGTTTTAGCGTCCTGCAAAACTGTTCTAAAAAGCTGGGCAACTCCTTTGAAAGTCAATTGCAACTTTTGACCGGTGCCTCCGGCGGAATGATCGGATCCGCATATTACAGAGAACTTTTATATGCACAACCGAATCAAATTCAAGACCCGAAACACAATGAAAATATAGGAAAAGACTTGTTAAACAAACTTTCTTTTTCAGCGTCCACACACGACATGTTTTTTCGTTTAAAATCTTTCGAATACAATCAACACCAATACACCCAAGATCGAGGATCTGCATTTGAAGACCAGCTGCACCAAAACACCAATCAAATTCTTGAACACCCTCTTGGCTATTACAAAAAACCTGAGCTTGAAGGACGAATTCCACTACTTGCGCTCACACCAACTATCGCAAATGATGGAAGAAGGCTAATCATTTCATCTCAATCATTTTCATTTTTAACCACACCAAACTACACCTCATTTAACGATAATTTCGCCAATGAAAACATAGATTTTCAAACCTACTTCAAACCGTTAAACCCTGAAGAATTAAGGTTCTCTACTGCACTTCGTATGAGCGCTACCTTTCCATTCATCATGCCGATGACGACCCTTCCAACGCAGCCAGAAATGCAAATAATGGATGCGGGAATACGAGATAATTACGGTGTTAAATTTAGTGTCTCTTACCTTTATGCACTGAAAGATTGGATCAAAGAAAATACAAGTGGCGTGGTAATCATTCAGATTCGTGACACGAAAAGAAACCTAAGCAAAGGCAGTTACGAAAAAATTTCCCTCATTGATAAAATCACCATTCCATTTGGAAACATGTACAAAAACTTCCCTAGAACTCAAGATTTTGATCAAGAGCAATTTTTAAGTATGGCTCAAAAATCGTTACCATTCCCGGTAGACTTGGTGAATATGAATCTCAGAGAAAACTACAAACAACGCATCTCTTTGTCTTGGCACCTTACCAAAAGGGAAAAAGATTTCATTCGATCTGCTGTCTATTCAGAGCAAAACATGCAAGCTTTAGCCGCATTAGAACGATTGATCAAATAAAAAAAGGAGCCCTGTAAAGCTCCTTTAGTTTTATTAACCTGTAGATGTTAATAATTGATCCGTTAATACCTAGAACGGCTAAATTCAAATATGGTTACACATTCTTAATGTTTTTTTAGGAAATCAACATGTTATTATGGATAAAGAATTCTACCTTTCTCAAAAGGCAAGAAGGAACTGAATTACATTTGTTCTAATGATTGATTCAAAACAAATACCTGCATTAATTCATTTAATGGATGATCCTGACGAACAAATTTTTACCCATGTTCGCGATCAACTATTGGATTGTGGTAGCTCCATCATTCCTCTTTTGGAAAATTCTTGGAGTAACACCGATCTTGGATTACTGTTTCAAGATCGAATGGCAGAATTGATTCACGACATTCAATTCAAGGAAATTCAAATCGACCTTCAACATTGGATGAATTCCGACGACAAAGATTTAATTGAAGGGGCTTATTTATTGGCTAAATATCAATTTCCAGATCTAAATAAAGCACAAATCGTTAAAGAAATTGATGTTATTAAGCAAACCATTTGGCTAGAATTAAACGACCATCAAACCATCTTTGAAAAAATTCAGATCTTCAATCATGTATTTTATGAGTTGTTTGCTTTTAAAGGGAATATTAAAAATTACCATGCGCCAAAGAATTCCTTCATCAATGAAGTATTAACTTACAAAAAGGGCAACCCACTCAGTTTATCTATTATCTATAGCTACATTGGTCAACAACTGGGATTACCGCTTTATGGCGTGAATCTTCCAAATCATTTTATTGTGGCTTGCATGGACGAGTCTAATCTTCAACAATACGTTCCCCAAAAAAATAATTTTGGAGTTTTATTTTACATCAATTGTTTTTCAAAAGGAACGATTTTGGATTTTAATGAAATCGAAAAGTACTTGAAGGAAGCCAATCTCGAAAATGACCGCATGTATTTTGAACCATGTTCCAATTCCCAAATCATGATTCGCATGTGCAGCAATTTAATTTTTAGTTATCAAGAGATTGGAAACTTAAACAAGGTCAATGAATTGAAATTGTTGAAGTCCATTCTTTCTAATGCTATTTGATTTGAAATTTCACATTCAATCGATTTAACTCATTAAATAAGGCAGCTTCAGGAGCGATTTGAATTGATTTAGACGGCATTTTCACTTCAATTTTTTGCACTTCATCGTAGATTAAAAAATTCAGCGCACAATTTCCTGGATTGGCCAAGAACAATTTATTCAAATCACTGATTAACATTTGACTAATTTCTGCATGTTCTAATCTAATTTCAAGTGATTTGATTTTAGATTCCTTTAAATTTTGAAGTAAATCGATTTGAGAAACAATAAATTCCAACTCACTTCTTCTTGGAGGAACATCAATCTTTCCTTTCAAACTGATGAAAGCTCCTGGATTAAGAAAATGCTTAAATTTTAAATAATTCTCTCTCCATAAAAACATGCGATAAGAATCGGTATAATCTTCTATCGTTAATGTTCCAAAAGGATCGCCATTCTTTGTTGTTCGATGCTCCGCTTCGGTAACCACTGCTGCAACTAGAATATCTTTTCCTCGATGTGTAGGTAAATCGTTCAACATGTTGACATTACCATTGCAAAATGCTTCAATTTCTACTTTAAAATCATCTAGAGGATGGCCAGAAATAAAAATTCCTACAACTTCCTTTTCTTTATTGAGCTTGTAGACACTTCCCCACTCTTCACATTTTGGAATTTCAGGTTCAGGCATAGCCGCTCCGGAAGCCTCTCCAAACAAACTGGCTTGAGACGAATTGATGGATTCTTGAAAACTTGCTCCAAATTTAATCGCATTCTCTAAAAAAGTACGACCGGAAGCATCTTCTTTAAAATATTGAGCACGGTGCACATTTTGAAAGGAATCAAATCCTCCTGCAAGTGCTAAACTTTCAAAAGCTTTCTTCGTGCAAATTCTTAAATTTACGCGTTTCGAAAAATCAAAAATAGATAGATAAGGTCCATTTTCTTTACGTTCATCGATAATTGCATCTACCGGTGCATTTCCTAAGCCCTTAATAGCCCCTAATCCAAATCGGATATCTCCATTAGGGTTTACCGTAAATTGAAAATTCGATTCATTGACGTCTGGCCCTTGAACATTTAACCCCATTCGTCTGCATTCCTCCATGAAAAAAGTCACCTGCTTGATATCATTCATGTTATTCGACAACACAGAAGCCATGTACTCCGCAGGATAATTTGCTTTTAAATATGCTGTTTGGTAGGCAATCCAAGCATAACAAGTGGAATGCGATTTATTAAAAGCATAGGATGCAAAAGCCTCCCAATCTTTCCATATTTTCTCTAAACGATCTGGTGCATGCCCCTTCTCCTCTCCCCTAGAAATGAAGGCAGGTTTCATTTTATCCAAAACATCCTTTTGTTTTTTACCCATTGCTTTACGCAAGGTATCAGCCTCACCTTTTGAGAATCCAGCTAATTTTTGAGACAACAACATAACCTGCTCTTGGTACACCGTAATCCCATACGTTTCTTTCAAGTACTCCTCACAATCGTCCAAATCGTAAACGATTTCCTCGATACCATGCTTTCTTTTAATGAATGAGGGAATATATTCAATTGGTCCAGGACGATACAAGGCATTCATGGCAATTAAATCGGCAAAAACAGTAGGTTTTAAATCACGCATGTATTTTTGCATCCCGGGTGACTCGTACTGGAAAATCCCTACGGTTTCACCACGTTGGAATAATTCATAGGTTTTTTCATCATCTATAGGAAAGGCATCTGGATCCAGATCAATCTGATGTCGTTCTTTGACAAAGCGCACAGCATCTTTAATCAAAGTTAAGGTTTTCAAGCCAAGAAAATCCATTTTAAGCAATCCAGCAGATTCAGCTACAGAGTTATCGTATTGCGTGCAATACATTTCTGAATCTTTTGCCAAAGCTACGGGAACAAAATTGGTAATATCAGAAGGTGTAATAATAACTCCACAAGCATGAATACCGGTGTTTCGAACAGAACCTTCTAATTGTCTAGCTTGGTTAATGACCTCGGAAGCAGAATCAAATCCTTCGGAAAGCTGCCTTAATTCCTTGGCTCTTTTAATGTCATCTTGGTTATTTTTTAGCTTATCGGCTAATTCGACATCGTTTAACGAAAACAATTTTGACAACGAGATATCAGGCACTAATTTTGCAATCCGATCGGCTTCACTTAAAGGTAAATCCAACACTCGAGCAGTATCTCGAATGGATGATTTTGCAGCCATCGTGCCGTAGGTAATGATTTGTGCTACCTGATTTGATCCGTATTTATTGATTACCCATTCGATTACCCTTCCACGACCTTCATCGTCAAAATCAATATCGATATCGGGCATTGAAACACGATCTGGATTTAAAAAACGCTCAAATAGTAAGTCGTATTTAATCGGGTCAACATTAGTAATTCCAATACAATAGGCTACTGCGGAACCGGCTGCGGAACCACGACCAGGTCCAACCGAAACCCCCATATCTCTGGCTGCTTGACAGAAATCTTGCACAATCAAAAAATACCCAGGATATCCTGTATTCGCGATAGTATTCAACTCAAAATCGAGCCTACTTCTGATTTCTTCACTAATTTCACCATAGCGTTTTTCTGCACCCACATAAGTAATATGGCGTAAGAAGTTATTTTCTCCTCGTTTTCCTCCATCTACTTCATCTTGAGGATCTTGAAATTCTTCAGGAATATCAAATGCGGGTAACAATACATCTCGCGATAAGCCATAAGCTTCACACTTATCGATAATTTCTTGAATGTTTTCAATTGCTTCAGGTAAATCAAGAAATAATGCTTTCATTTCCTCAGATGACTTGAAGTAATACTCATCGTTTTGAAATCCGAAACGAAAACCTCTTCCTCGACCTTTAGGAGTTGTCACAAGTTCACTATCTTTCACACAAAGTAAAATGTCGTGTGCTTTGGAATCGTGTTTATTGATGTAAAAAGTATTGTTTGATGCAACGAGCTTGACCTGATGCTTTTGTGCGAATTGAATTAAGGTTTCATTGACTCTATTTTCTTCTTCCAGGCCGTGACGAATGATTTCTAGATACAAATCCTCTTTAAACAATCCTTTCCACCATAAAAGAGCTTCTTCAGCTTGACTTTCTCCTACATTAAGCACCAACGAAGGCACTTCACCCTGAAGTCCACCCGTTAAAACAATGATATCTTCATGGTATTGCTCTACGATTTTTTTATCAATTCGAGGCACATAATAATACCCTTCAACATAAGCTAAGGAAGCCATCTTGATAAGGTTTTGATATCCTTTTTTATTTTTTGCTAAAAAAACGACTTTATACCCATCGTCTTTCACTTTCTTATCGAGGTGATCCCTACAAATGTTAAATTCACAACCGATAATCGGCAAAAGTTCCTTTTTATGAAACTCGAGCCCTTGCTCAAGAGCAAGTTGACGTTCAGCTTTTAACTTTTTATTGTAGGAAGCAATTTCATTTTCAAACAGAAAGGCCGCCATCATGTTACCCGTATCAGTCAATGCAACGGCAGGCATGTTAAATTCAATGGCTTTTTTCACCAAATCCTTCACACTCGTAGTTGACTGTAATATGGTGAATTGGGTATGATTATGTAGATGAGCAAATTCAAATTGACTGAGCTTTTGCTTATTCTCCTCGGAAGAAAAATCAGCTCCCCCTTTTGGAGATGATTTCAGTTTTTCACTTTCCGCCTTTAGGTTTAAATGAACAATTCCATAATAACCTATCGGCTCTGGATTAAATTCTTTAAAATTACGAATGTACTCATCGCCCTGTCCTAGTTGGTCTGGTGAAAACTGTCCAATTCGGATCAATTCGAAAAAACAACGGGTTGTTGCTTCTACATCGGCAGTTGCATTGTGCGCTTCATTAAAGGGCACCCCAAATAAATGTTGATGTAACTCTGTTAATGTCGGTAATTTAAAGCGATTATTCTTCCCTCCACCAATTTTACACAATTGAGCGGTTACCTCGGTACAAGTATCCAACACGGGCATATCACCCATTGGGGTTTCAATTCCTTTTCGTAAAAATTCCGCACCTAAAATATTTAAATCGAACCTTAGATTTTGTCCAACCACAAATTTAGCTTGACTTAAAGCGTGATTGAACAAAAGCAACACTTTTTCTAAATCCTCTCCCTTTTCTGTTGCAAGTTCTGTGGAAATACCATGTATTTTTTCAGCATCGAACGGTATGTTGTAGCCTTCAGGTTGAATTAAAAAATCCTGATGCTCAATCATTCGTCCCATATCATCATGCAACTGCCAAGCAATCTGGACAGCCCTCGGCCAATTTTCTAAATCCGTTATGGGTGCATCCCACCGGCGAGGTAATCCAGTTGTTTCGGTATCGAATATGATATACATTTGGTAATTTTTAGGACTATAAAAATACAAAAAAGAGCCCGTGAAAATCGGCTAAATTTGAAATTTTATGAACAAAAAAAATCCGTCTTGTGGACGGATTTTTTTAAATTTTTGTTTCGAATTAATGATTCGATGGAGCTCCAGCATTGTTTACTGGTGCACTTCCTTCTGGTGGAGGCAATACATTTCCTTTGATGCGAATTACTTTTGTAGGCTCATTAATCGCATTTGAAGTAATGGTAACGCTTTTGTTAATTGCACCTGTTCTTTTGGTATCGTATTTTACTTCAATAGAACCTTTAGCTCCTGGCGCGATTGGTTCTTGAGGCCATTTTGGAACGGTACATCCGCAAGATCCTTTTGCATTTGAAATGATTAGAGGCTCGTTTCCTGTATTTTTAAATTCAAAAACACAAGTTCCATCTGCACCATTTTTAATAGTTCCGTAGTCATGCGTTTCTTTGGTAAATTCAATTTTTGCCCCAGTTTCAATTTGAGCAGTTGCCTTACTTCCGAAGATTACAGCAACGAAGGCAGCAACTAAAAATAATATTGACTTTTTCATATTGTATATTTTTTATGTTATTTCAAATATAAGGGAAGTTTTCTAAAAAAATATTTTTTTAACAGATCATTAACAGTTAATGCATTTGCTTTAAAATATATTCTTCCATCGAAAGATCGAGGTGTTTTAATCTTTTTTCAATGTCTTTTCGCTTATTGGAATCCATCTTCTTATCCTCTTTCAACAACAACTGATAATACTTCTTAACTTCGTTCGTATCTCTTGGTGTGATGTTCATATCGTAGATGGAGGCTGCACTTTCCAAAAGTATAAATCGATTAACACTTTTAGGATATTCTTTCAAAATACGCTCTGCCATTCTCAATGCATACACATGATTTCCCATACCTGAATACAACAGGTGTAATTTGAACAAATAGGCCTCCTTTTTTGGTGCGACAAGCTTTGGATCATTCACAAACTCATTCAATGAATCCAAGAGTTGTTGCTTCATTTCATTGACTTGAGTTACCTCCTCCATATTTTGAGGTTGCGCTGCTGTAATTTGTTCTTCCAAATGTTCAATACTTGATTCTATGTCTTTTGCATCACTTTTTGGTCCGCAAGAAAACACAAGAAAAAGCAAGAAAAATAAATACACTACATTTTTCATCTTCGTTTCATTTGAGGAAATTTCATGCGATAATCTACCTTTACCTCTCCTTTAGAGATATTTTGCAACCTTTTGGTCAATAATTTTCTTTTTAAAACGGATAAATGGTCTGTAAATAAAACTCCTTCAATATGGTCGTATTCGTGTTGAATAATGCGAGCAGCATAGCCGTCAAATTCCTCTTCTTTAAAATTCCAGTTTTCATCGTAGTAGGAAATGGTGATTTTTTCTTTTCGATAGACCTCTTCTCGAATTTTAGGAATCGACAAGCATCCTTCATTAAATCCCCACTCTTCGCCTTTTTCTTCTTCAATAATCGGATTAATAAATACCTTTTTGAAACCCTCCATGCCTTTTGCTCTTGGATCTGGCTCTTCCTCCTCCTCTTCATCTTCTGCAAACGGACTTCCATCGACCACGAATAAACGAATGGACTGTCCAATTTGAGGAGCTGCTAAACCAACCCCACTTGCTTCATACATCGTTTCAAACATGTTTTCGATCAATTCCTTTAACTGAGGGAAATCTTGATCAATTTCTTGTGCAACACGTTTTAAAACCGGATCGCCATATGCAACAATTGGTAAAATCATATCCTTTTTTTTATGCAAAATTAGTTTATTTTTATCTGAAAAAGGCGAGCTTGATGCATAAATTCGATATAAATAATTGAAAAACTAACTCCATCACTTCATCATAAATGAATCTTAGATTGTATTTTTGTAACGAATAATCCGTGATCGTATGTCCAAAATATTGATAAAAAACATTAAAACCCTTTTCCAAGTTGGCGAAGATCTTCCTCAGTACAAAAAAGGGAAGGAAATGAATCAACTTTCAAAAATTGACCATGCTTACATTGCTAAAGAAGATGGTATCATTGTGGCATACGGATCCATGGACGAATGGGAAGGAATCACAGATTGGAGAGATGTTCAAGTCATTGACGCTGAAGGAAAATATGTGTTTCCAAGCTTTTGTGATGCACATACCCATACCGTTTTTGCAAAAAGTAGAGAAGAAGAATTTGTGGACCGCATTCATGGATTATCTTACGAAGAAATTGCGTTAAGAGGTGGTGGTATTTTAAATTCAGCCAAAAGATTAGCTGCACTTTCTGAAGATGAATTATACGAACAAAGCAAAAAAAGGGTTGAATTATTAATCGCTTATGGGACAGGAGCCCTTGAAATAAAATCAGGCTACGGACTAAGTGTTGACTCGGAATTAAAAATGTTGCGGGTAATCAAACGGTTAAAAGAAACCATGCCGATCGCGATCAAAGCTACCTTTTTGGGTGCCCACGCATTTCCTCAAGAATTCAAGGAAAATCATCAAGGATATATCCAGCTCCTCATCGAAGAAATGCTTCCCGTTATCGCGAAAGAAAATTTAGCGGATTACATTGATCTTTTTTGTGAAAGAAACTATTTTTCTGTGGAAGAAATGCATCAAATTTTAGAAGCAGGCAAAAAATATGGATTAGTACCAAAAGTTCATGTCAATCAATTTTCTGTGCTAGGTGGTGTGAAAAAAGCAGTTGAATTCGGTGCACTTTCTGTGGATCATTTGGAGGAAATCAGCGAAGAAGACATCACCGTTTTAAAGAATTCGAAATGTATGCCTACCCTACTTCCAAGCTGTTCACATTTCTTGAGCATACCTTATGGGAATGCACGCTTACTCATCGAGCAAGGACTTCCGGTAGCCTTAGCAAGTGATTTTAATCCAGGGTCAACGCCTAGTGGAAATCTTTCCTTTGTATGGTCATTGGCTTGCGTGAAAATGAAAATGACTCCAGAAGAAGCCTTGAATGCGCTAACTATAAATGCGGCTTATGCTATGGGCTTAGAAAAATCGCATGGAAGAATCAGTTTAGGGTATCAAACCCCACTTATTTTAACTAAAGAAATTCCTTCATTGGCTTATATTCCGTATGCATTTGGGGATCAACACATCGAACAAGTCATTTTTTGATTCACTTTTCAAGTAAAAAGTTAACTTTGTAAACTATGAGATTACTTTTTCTCTTCATTTTTTATCCTTGTTTCTTGACCGTTGCACAAAGCTCCAGTCAGGAAAACCAACTGTTGTGGGAAATTACAGCGAAAGGAAAAAAAGCGAAAAGTTACCTTTACGGCTCATTGCATTCCAACGATAAAAGGGTGTTTCGATTTCCTGACACTGTTTATGTGGCTTTGGAAAAAGTGCAATCCATTGTTTTAGAAACCGATATTTTTTCGATGTTCCAGATGATGGACACTAAAAGCGACCCCGTTCGTTTGATGTATGACAATAATGGAAAACCTTATACGGGTTCCAACCGTGCTACAAAAACTGCCTATGGGGACGAAAATGGAATGCCCCAATTTTTAGATGCTTATTTTCAAGAATATGCCTACAATGCGAATAAAAATTTCCACGCATTAGAATCTACCGAGAGTCAAATCAATCTATTAAAGGGATTTAATTTAAAAAACTTCAATGGAATTGATTTTCAATCGTTGATTGTATCTCAAGAAAATATTTTACAAGTTTATTTGAAAGGAGACATCCAAAAACTCGATCAGTTAATGAAGGTAAATCTTTCGATATATAAAGGTTTATACGATAAAATGATCACCGAACGCAATCAAAAAATGGCGCTTTCCTTGGATTCACTTTTGAAAAAAGAAGCCTTATTTTGTGCGGTTGGCGCAGGACACTTAGCAGGTGAACAAGGACTTATTAATCTATTGCGTAAAAAAGGGTATAAACTCCGTTTGGTGAATGCACACGTTAGCGAAAACAATTTCGAAGAAAAAGAACACGTGAAATCGTTCAAGGAATACATCTACAGCAACGATACACTTGGAATTGTCGTAAAATTCCCTGGAAAACCATTAGAAGTAACCCCTTACGAAAATCAAAAAGCCATTATTTATCGGGAATTTGGACAAGGAAACTTCTATTCGGTTGAATACATACCTATTGATCCAGAGTTAAGTCTTGAGGAACAAGCTTCGATTTACATTGCATCACCTAATGCGACACAAATTGAACGCATCATTATGGACGATGACACAGAAGTTTACCAAGGCATATCCGACACCTATCAGGAAGGTTTATATTGGACAAGAGTAATTCAAAATGAAAATTATGTATTCATTTTAAAAGCTTCAGGGGGTAATAAATTCATGAATTCAAACCGCCCTAAATTATTTTTTAGTAAAGTATATCTCGATTAACATGATCAAACGCTACAGTAAATTACCTGGGAAATTTAAAGGTCTTTTTTTTAAATTTCAGTTACACCGTTTCGTACCCGCACACTATTTCATATTCCTTGGTCATATTGCACAATTGTCAAAATGGATTAAAACCCATCGATCTGAACTTCAATTTTCTGATTTTTACCAGCCGAATTTTGAATATAATCGTCGATTCGAGATGTACGATTTTTTAATTGAAAAAGAAGGTTTAGATCAAGCCATCGACTACTTAGAATTTGGTGTTTCAAAAGGCAATTCCTTTCGTTGGTGGATCGCAAAAAATAAACATCCAGAAACTAAATTTTACGGCTTTGACACCTTCTCCGGATTACCTGAAGATTGGGGACCTTTTAAGAAAGGGGAAATGGACAATGGTAATCACCCTCCAGTGATTGAAGATCAACGTCATCAATTTTACCAAGGACTTTTCCAGCAGACCCTCATTCCCTTTTTAGCTACCTACCCTTCCAATCAACGAAAAGTTGTTCATTTCGATGCTGATTTATATTCGGCAACCCTATATGTGTTGACTTTAATCAGTCCGTATTTAAAAAGTGGCGACATATTATTATTCGATGAATTCAATGTTCCAATGCATGAGTTTAAGGCGTTTCAAGAATGGTCGAAATCTTTTTACATCGAATACGAAGTACTTGCGGCTGTCAACAACTTTTACCAAGTAGCCATAAAAATTAAATAAAAAAATATTGATTTTTGCGATTTACAATTCATTTGTTTTTGTAAATTCACTTCATGATTAAACGAATTCAAGAGGCTACTTTTATTTCAAAATTAAAAAGTAACAAAATCCTTATTTTATCGGGAGCAAAAGGAGTTGGGAAATCTCTTTTTTTGCATCAAATTTTTGAACAAGAAAAACAAACTCCCCTGATCATCAATTGTGCAGACAAAAGAGAGCAAAAATCAATTTCAGGATTAGATTTTCAAGAATTAAAAAATGCTTTTGGAGTGCGTCCTTACGTGGTTCTTCAAGAAGCTCAACACCTTGAAAATTTACAAGAAATCATTGGGCATATATTAAGTGACGAATTAAAAAACACCTTTATTTTAAGTTGTTCCTACGAACCTACCATCGATCCATTTTTATGGGAGGCGCTTAAATTACAAGGACTTGAATTCGTACTTCATCCTTACGGTTTTAGTGAATTGGCGCAACATTTTGGTTTACCGAATGAAGAAAAACAATTAGAGCAAAGACTCATTTATGGCCAATACCCTTTTGTGGTAACCCCTGAAGAACATCCAACCATCAATTGGGAAAACCTGATACAGCAGTTGCTCCACAAACAACTTGGGCACCAAGATCGCATCAATAAAACGGAGAAACTCTTGCGACTGCTTCAATACCTTTCGTTCAAAATAGGACAAGCCATCTCCTTCAATGAAATTGGCAAGGAAGTAGGAATTGATAATGAAACAGCAGAACGATACGTGCTTTTATTTGAGAAAGCGAACATTCTGTTTAAACTACCTGTATTCCATTCAGAAAAACGCTACGAACTTAAAAAAACGCATATCATTTATTTTTATGATTGTGGATTACGCAACGCTTTAATTCAAAATTTCAATCCCTTATCCTTGCGATTGGATCAACCTGAGTTATGGAAAAACTGGCTGTTTTCGGAGCGAATTAAATGGCTTCAAGCGAATGGCATCCAAAAGGAATTATTTTTCTGGAAAACACATACCGCCCAAGAAATGGATTTTATCGAAAAAGATGAAACTGGCATCAAAGCTTTCAAAACCCAATGGGATAAGCAGAAAAAATGCAAAATACCTAGCTCATTTCAACAATATTACCCAAACATAACTACCAGCATCATCAATAGAAATTCGTATTGGACTTTCTTAACAAAAAAATAAATGGAATTCATTCAACACATCGTCAATTACCTCATTGAGCAAGATTTAGCCTTAAATCAAGTGACCATTGTCCTTCCATCAGAAAGACCCAAAAAATACATTCAAAAAGCTTTATTTCAACATTACAAAAAACCCATTTTGTCGCCAAAAATGGTAACGATGGACAAATGGATAAAGGATCTCAACAAGGAACATGTCATCGATAAAACAAGACTTTCTTTAATTTTGTATAGCATTTTCCTGGAAGACCCCACGAACGATTTTCATGAAAACTATGCTCAATTTTTAAACTATGGAAATTCATTAATTAACGATTATGATGAAATCGATCGTTACCTCTTGGATGCCAATCAGGTGTTTAAAAATTTATCCGACATTAAAGAAATTGAAAATTGGAGTTTTAATTCGAGTGAATTTACCGAGGCACAAAAGAAATTCATGGAATTTTGGGATAGACTGCCCAATTATTACCATCAGTTGAATGCTTATTTACAGGAAAAAGGACAGATTTATTCCGGTAAAGCGTATCGTTATGTGGCAGAAAACATCCAATGCGTTTTTGAAGCAAACAAAAATCAACATTTTATTTTTGCCGGGTTTAATGCCTTATCAGCAGCAGAAACGCTCATCATGAAACAACTGCATAAAATGGGTAGAGGTCATTTATTGTTTGATGTGGATGCATTCTATATGAACAAACCCATGCATGAAGCAGGTTTATTTATCAAGAAAAATCTTAAAAACATTGATTTAAACCTAAAACCCTATCCAAATGCCATTCTAGGAAAAGAAAAAAAGATCACCTTTTTTGAATGCAATTACCAAACGGATCAAATCAAAGTGTTGGCTAGTATCTTAGATGATCAATCCATTGATGAAAACCAAGAGACCTTAATTTTATTGGCCGATGAAAAATTAATCAATCCACTCATCGAAAATTTGCCCAAAAAAATAGAAAAAGCCAACATCACTCTTGGACTACCCCTATCTCAAACAGTGGCGAAAAGTTGGATTGAATTATTTTTCTCGATTCAAAACAACAAAAGCTTTTTCAAAACAGAAGCCATTTACACCAAGGATCTTTTTGATTTCTTAAACCATCCATTCATTCATCAAATCATCGATGAATCTTCGAAGGAAGCCATTTATCAATACGAGCAAAAATTAATTCAAAAAAATGCTGTATTTAAGAATTTAGATAGTTTAAAATTACCAGAACATATCCAATTGATCTTCCAAAAACTTTGTGTCAATTGGAATATGGATTGGAAATTAGCCATTCAACTTCAACTCGAAGTCATCCATTTAATTCACAAAGAAATCCAAGAGGAAAATGAATATGAAATTGCCGTATTACAGCACATGCATCAAGCTTGCGTAGAGTTAAAAAATCTTTTTGAAGAATCACTTCCTCCGTTAGATTTTGTTAGTTTCAAACAAATTTTCAATACCGCTTGGTCCAAAAAACGCATTGCATACCATGGAAATCCCATCGAAGGATTACAAATCATGGGGCTTTTGGAAACGCGACTTCTGGACTTTAAAACCATTTATTGTTTGGGTCTAACAGAAGGAGTGATGCCTCCCGACAATCCTATTCAAACGATGATTCCGATGGATTTAAGAAAGTATTTAAATCTTCCAACGCCAAGGGATAAACAAGGACTTTTCGCTCACCATTTCTACCGATTATTACATCATACCAACCATTTTTGCGCATTCTATTCAAAAAACACCTTGAGCGGAGAAGATGTGGAGAAAAGTAGGTACTTGATGCAATTGGAATTGGAATTATTGAAAGAAAGTGAAAAAACGTCGCAGAATATTCAATTTGAAAAAATTCAATTCGAAATCATCCACCAAGACTCCGAAGAACAAGCAGTAAGCAAGAAAATTGAAAAGGATGAGCATCTCTTAAAGCGGATTCATAATTTTTTAGAACACGATTTTTCTTTTTCCGTGCTCAACCAATATAGAAACTGTCCTTCTAATTTTTATTTTACGTACTTATTAAACTTTGGAGAATCCAATCAAATCAATGAAGAACTAGAGCGCAATCAGATTGGAAGCATCATTCATCAAACTTTGGAAAATCTATACCAACCCTATAACAATGATGAAAAAGAAACGAAACGCGTTTTGACCGTAAATTCCATCGAAGCCATGGAAAAAATCGCGGAAAGAGAGTTAAACTTGGAATTCCAAAAAGCATTTGACAACGACGCATCAATTTATCAAAGTGGGATCAACTTTTTACAGTTTGAAGAGGCAAAGAGTTTACTGAGAAAATTTCTAGCACATGATAAAAAAATAGTTCAAGCCAATACCGTATATATTGAAAGTCTTGAAAAAACCTATTACTATCAATTTGAGATTAAAATTCATGAAGTTCCAACCCTGATTAAATTGAAAGGAACCATTGACCGTGTGGAACATCGAGGAGACACCATTTATTTGATTGACTATAAATCAGGAAGTTATAAAGAATTAAAAGGCATAGATAAAATTGGATCCTACGAAGGATTTAAAAAGTCAATTGAAAAGCAAGGACACAATTATTTACTGCAATTGCTGATTTATGCTGTTTTATTTCAAAAACAAGATAAATCGGGTAAAAAAATAGTGGCACAAACGGTATTTTTAAATAAACTAAAAGCGGAAGAGCAATTGGTGGGATATGATCAAATACCTCATCTGGAGGAATATTTACACACTTACATCGGCGAAATCGTGCAAGAGATGTGTGATCCCAACGTACCATTTGAACATAATTCAAAATCAATGTACTGTAATTATTGTACATAAAAAAACCTGAAAAGAACTTAAAAACCTATCAAAAGCTCTTTTCAGGTACTGCAAGGAAAATTAAAAACCAGAAGCAAACGTTATTGCTTACTTGTTCAAAGACGATCGAGCTATTTGATTGGTTGCCTTGGAAAGTGAAAAAAATGAAAAATAATTACAAGAAATAAAAGTGTAATTTTACAGTTATGGATACAATTCAAACCTATATTCAACAATTACCTGAAGATCGTAGCGTGGCGATTGAAAAATTAATGGCAATCATCAACCAAAATCTTCCGAAAGGTTTTGAATGTCAATGGAGCTATGGAATGATTGGTTGGATTGTTCCTCATTCCATTTTTCCCTCTGGTTATCATTGTGATCCTAAATTACCATTACCTTTTATCAACTTGGCGTCGCAGAAAAATTTTATTGCGCTTTATCATATGGGATTGTACGCGGATGAAAACTTATACCAGTGGTTCATCGAAAATTATCCCAAGCATTGTTCAAGCAAGTTGGATATGGGAAAAAGTTGTATTCGATTTAAAAAAATAGATCAAATCCCTTATGAACTTATTGCAGAATTGGTTGCTAAAATGACGGTAGAACAATGGATAAATCTTTATCAATCTAAATTCAAGAAATAAGCATGCAAGGAATTGACGATCAAACTATTAATGATTTAGAATTTTCAACCATCCGAACATGGCTTGCAGAATATGCGTTCACCCCAACTATTCAAAAAAAGTTTCTTCAATTAAATCCGAGTCAAAATTTTCAACAAATAGAATTTACACTTGCTCAAACCGAGGAATTGAGAAAAATAAGGGTAATTGGAGAATCATTTCCAAGTTTATTTTTTGAGGAATTACATACTGAACTCAAATACTTACCCGTTAAAAATGTCGTGCTAAGCCTTGAAGGCTACATGCGAATCCGACAAGCATCGGAAACCATTAATGCCTTGATTTACTTTTTTGACAAACGAGAAAAGGATTATCCCATTTTATTTAAAATTACCAACACGTGCTATTATACGGAAGATTTAATCCTTGCCATCGATCAAGTATTCGATCGAACGGGTGCTGTAAAAAATGATGCATCCCCTCAATTGCGTGAAATCAGAATCCAAATTCAAAAAATCAAACAGCAGATCAACAAGAATTTCGACAAAGAAATTCGACGATTACTCAAAGAAAATATCCTAGGAGAAACAAAAGAAACCTTTGTCAATGAGCGCAGGGTACTCACCATTTTGTCGTCTCACAAAAGAAAAGTTTCTGGAAATGTTGTAGGTTCGAGCAAAACAGGAAGTTTAACCTTTGTTGAACCGCAAATCAACATTCCGCTCAATAACGAATTAGAAATGCTTTACGACAATGAACGAAAGGAAATTTATCGCATTTTACAAGCATTAACCAAAGAATTGCAGATTCATTTAGACTTGATCAAATCCTATCAATCGGTCTTGAGTATTTTTGATTTCATCCAAGCCAAAGTAAAGTTAGCGCTAGAGATGGATGCATGTCTTCCTGGAATTGAAAAAGAACCCGTTATCGAACTCATTGATGCTTTTCATCCTATTTTAAGAAAGAATAATCAACTGTTAAAGAAAAAAACCATCCCGCAATTTATCAAATTAGATAAAGAAACGCGAATGTTGGTCATTTCAGGTCCCAACGCTGGAGGAAAGAGTATTACATTGAAAACGGTTGGTTTATTGCAATTGATGTTACAAGCCGGACTTTTGGTTCCTGTAAACCCAAATAGTAAAATGTGCTTTTTTCAGCAAGTACTTTCAGACATTGGAGACAATCAATCCATTGAAAATGAACTCAGCACCTATTCGTATCGATTGCAGCGAATGCACTTTTTTCTTAAAAATGCGAACAAAAGAACCTTATTGCTTTTGGATGAATTTGGAACAGGATCCGACCCGGATTTAGGTGGCGCTTTAGCAGAAGTTTTCTTTGAGGAATTGTACCAAAAAAGAAGCTTTGGGGTGATTACCACACACTACGCGAACATCAAATTAAAGGCGGATCAATTAAAACATGCCATCAATGGTTCGATGCTTTTCAATACTGAAACTTTGGCGCCGAAATTTGAACTTTCAATAGGACAGCCGGGAAGCTCTTTCACCTTTGAAGTTGCTCAAATGAACGGAATCCCTATGGAAATCATCCATCGCGCCAAAGAAAAACTCGATAAAAATAAAATCAAATTAGATCATTTACTGCACGATTTACAAAAACAAAAAACCTATTTAGAGCAGTTAAAAAAAGAATATATAGAAGCGCAAGAATTGGCGCAAAAAACGACTGAAAACTATAACCAAAAGGCTGAAAATTTGTCAGACAAAATTAGCCAATATAAGAGCAATCAGGAACGATTGACCAAACAAGCTAATTTAGGGGTAAAACTAGAGCTCTTCATTCAGAAATTCAATGTCAACTCTCGAAAAAAAGAGATCAATCAACCTTTAATGGAAGATGTGCGGAAATTTTTAATGATTGAAAAAAGTAAAATCGAACAACAAAAGAAAAAAGAACAACTTCAAAAACCAAAAGTTAAAAAGTCAAAAGCCCAACTGAAAAAAATCGAAAACACCTATCAACAAGATAAAATTAAAGTTGGTTCAAAAGTGAAACTGATTGAAACGAAGCAAAGTGGAATTGTTCAAGATATCAATGGAAACAACGTAGAAGTTAATTTCGGCTTTTTGAGAATGAAAGTAGATCTCATCAAACTCATGTACATCAGTGACTAATCTTTGATACTGACTTTTACTCCAAAATGGCCAAAAAAGGTCCACGTTTTAACATTGGGTGGAGGAAAAGCATCGTAAGTGGTATTCACTTCCATTTTTATATCTACTTTCTTTAACACCTTGAATAAAAGGGTGTATTGCCCCAGGTATCTAAAATCATTGAAATTTTCAAAATTAGGTTGCATGTAAGAAATTCCTGTAAACGAAACAATTCCTTTTTGAATGTACCAAGAAAAATAATTACTCCATCGGAGATTACTATTAAATTGTCGCGATTTTTGTAGCTCTTCATATTCAAACAAGGTTGATGTACCAGCAAAAATCCGCACTTTATCTTTATCATAAAATTTCATTCGTAAACCTGTGCCGACAAGACTCCTACTCTTTTGATCAAGTAATTGATTATATTGTATTTGCGTATAAGACTCCCATTTTAATGGACTCATTTTAATCCGATAAGCATACCGAAAATGAGCCATACCATAATTGGAGAAAATTTCTTCACCAGCTAAAGAGTAACTCCAATCGGTTAAAAAAAGATAGTAATGCTTTTTATTTTTATACTGCACTTTAGGTCTTAGAAATGACGTTAAAAGCAGTTTGTCATTTTGAATTGCATTTAATCCCGCATCTATTGCACCAGACCAACCTAATGAATCGTCAAAGATACGCGCACGTTCAATGTTTACAATTTGCGCTTTACCTTCAGAAAGCAGAAATACAAATCCTATCCAGAACAAATAACGAATCATTTTTGAGCAGATTTATACATAAAATAAGCAATCACACTAAAAACCAAATTTGGCACCCAAACAGCAATGTAAGGAGGAAAACCAACATTCATCGCTGCAACATCGGCAACTTGCATGGTGAAAATAAAAACAAAAATGATTCCTAATCCAATTGCAATGTTCATTCCAATCCCTCCTCTTTTTTTCCTGGAAGAAACCGAAACACCGATGATGGTCAAAATATAGGTAGCAAAAGGCATTGCTGTTCGTTTGTAGAACACAATTTCGTGATTTTTCACAAAAGGAGAACCTTTCGCTTTTTCACGACGAATGAAATCTTTCAGCTGATAATAGGTCATTGTTTCCGAAACATTTTCGCGCTGGGCTACATCCGCAAGCACGAAATCAAAAACGGTATCTTTTTTCAAGCCTTCGATGATGCGATCATTGGGGTAACCATGGATACGTTCGTAATAATTTTGCAACTCCCATTTTTTAACTTCTTCTTTAAAAACGGCTGAACGAGCCTTAAGAAAATGAATCATCGTATCGTTATTGGGAGACCAATTTTCAATCACTAAATCATTAACAATACCATTTTCTGCGGAATAGGATGTAAAATAAACCACTTGATTCCCGGGAAATTCAGCGTGATAGTCATCTACCTCAATGGCATCTCGGTAATACTTTTCTTCAAAATCAAGTCTAGATTGATTCGATAGCGGCAAGATAAAATGATTCATCACTAAAGTCACAATTGTCAGAAAAGTAGCTGTTATCATGTAGGGACGAATGAAGCGAGTAAAAGGGCGGCCACTATTCAACATCGGAATGATTTCAGTATCTTGCGCTAATTTGGCCGTAAACCAAATGACGGAAATAAAGATAATCATTGGCGAAAATAAATTCCCGTAATAAACAATGAAATTTAAGTAATAACCAAAGATAATCGCAGAAATAGACGCTTGATTGTCGATAAACTCACTCAATCGCTCAGATAGGTCAAACACCATGGCCAACATCATGATGATGCCCAACATGAAGAAGAAGGTAAATAGAAATTTACGGATGATGTATCGATCTAAAATTTTCAGCATTACAAACGATGATTCAATTTAGGAATCATTTGATTTTTCCATGAAACAAAAGTATCTGCTAAGATATGTTTTCTAGCTTGTTTCACCAAATCTAGGTAAAATGCTAAATTGTGAATGGTCGCAATCTGAATTCCTAAATTTTCATTGGATTTAATAAGATGACGCAAATAGGCTTTAGAATACAAATGATCCACGGCAGAAGTACCATTGGGATCAAGCGGAGAAAAATCTTTTTCCCACTTTAAATTTTTGATATTGATGATTCCTTCCGAAGTAAATAACATTCCATGTCTTGCGTTTCTACTCGGCATGACACAATCAAACATGTCAATTCCCATAGCAATGCATTCCAAAAGATTTTCTGGAGTTCCTACACCCATCAAATAACGCGGTTTATCAGTTGGTAAAACGGCACAAACAAGATCCGTCATTTCATACAACTCTTCGGCAGGTTCACCTACTGAAAGTCCGCCAATGGCATTTCCAAAGGCATTATGAGAGGCAATTGTTTCAGCCGATTCTTTTCTCAAATCTTTGTAAACACTTCCTTGTACAATGGGAAACAATACTTGTTCATATCCATATTTTGGGGTAGTGCGTTCCATTTGCTCAAAACATCTTTTCAACCAGCGATGTGTCATGTGCATGGATCGTTTTGCATAATTGTATTCACACGGATAAGGTGTACATTCATCAAAAGCCATAATGATATCAGCCCCTATTGTACGTTGAATATCAATTGCTCGTTCAGGCGTAAAAAAGTGATAGGAACCGTTGATATGGGATTGAAATTTCACACCTTCCTCTTGAATTTTTCTTGAACCAGACAAGGAATAGACTTGATACCCACCACTATCGGTTAGAATGGGTAAATCCCAATTCATGAATTTATGTAATCCTCCTGCTTCCTCCAGTACCTCTAATCCTGGACGTAAAAATAAATGATAGGTATTTCCGAGGATAATATCCGCATTGATTTCGGATTTCAATTCATGTTGATGCACCCCCTTTACCGTACCCGCCGTTCCAACAGGCATAAAAATGGGTGTTTCAATGACTCCGTGGTCGGTATGAATCTCTCCAGCGCGCGCTTTTGAGCCGGAATCTGTATGTTTTAAATCAAAGTGCATAACATTGTTGAAAAATAAGTTCGACAAAGATACTAGTATTTCGTGAAGCATCCCATCTTTGCATAAAGGAAAAATACATGAATTTCATACCCTACTTTGAAAACACTTTTTTAGAGGCCTTGTTTTGGGCTTTTTGCGTTGCTGCATGTATACAATTGATGTATTCGTTCCTTGTATTTGGTCGTTTTGCTTTTCATCGTGAAAAATCTACCGAATTATTTGAGGAACCTATTTCCATCATCATAGCCGCTCGAAATGAAGCCGACAATCTTTTTGATCATTTACCTTATATTTTAGAACAGAAATACAAAAAGTTTGAAGTCATTGTAATCAGCCATCAATCGACCGATGAAACCATTTACATCCTCAATGCTTTTAAACAACAATACCCAAATCTTCATATCGTTGAAATAGAAAAAAGCAAGCATTTACGTCCGGGAAAAAAATTAGCGCTGACCATAGGCGTAAAAGCAGCTAAGTATGAACACCTGATCTTTACCGATGCAGATTGTAAACCTCAGAATTTCAACTGGCTACAATCCATCGCTAATGGTTTTGCACATGGGAAGGAAATTGTCATTGGCGTTGGCCCTTATATAAAGGAACCAACCTTTTTAAATCAATTGATCCGTTTTGACACCACTTGGATTGCCATTAATTACCTATCTATGGCTTTACTAAAATTGCCCTACATGGCTGTTGGTAGAAATATGGGCTATACAAAAACGGTCTTCAATCGCGTACATGGATTCAAAGACCACTACACACTTTCCTCCGGAGATGATGATTTATTCATCCAACAAGCAGCAAAGAAAAACAACTACAGTATTGTATACACCAAAGATTCGTTCATGTACTCAACCCCACATCAGCAATACAAAAGATGGTTTTTTCAAAAATCCAGGCATTTCACGGCCACACCATTTTACGGAGTTATTAAAAAATCAATGTTAGGAATATACCCTTTGAGTATGTTATTGATGTTGATTTGTTTCGTTTCTTTGCTTGCAACAAATGATTTAAGATGGATTGCAAGCGCTATTTTGTTGTTTGTAAGTGTCATTAAATGGTGGATTTTAGGGAGGTGCTTCATCAAATTACAAGAAAAAAAATTGGTTTATCCATTTCTTATTTTTGATTTGATTTACGTATTTCTTATCCCCATCATGTACTATTCATCTGATGTCAAGAAAAAAAATAAATGGTAGAATCAGAACATTTATCAGACAAAGCAAAACAAGATCTCATTCTTGTTGAAAAAGCAAAAAATGGAAACCAACAAGCCTATGCAGAACTATTGGGCAGGTATCGCGACTCCATTTATTTCATGATGCTTAAAATGGTAAAAAATGCAGACGATGCCGATGATTTAACCATCGAAGCATTCGGAAAAGCTTTCAGTCGATTAGACCAATACACCCCTAATTTTGCTTTCAGTACTTGGCTTTTTAGAATTGCTTCAAATAATTCCATTGATTTTATCCGTAAAAAAAGAATTCAGGTCACTTCAATGGATACAGGCTATACCACAAGCGACGGCGAAGTGATTTTTATTGAAGCAAAGGCAGAACACCACAACCCCGAAGAATCGATGATGCACCATCAAAAGATTAAACTCATGAGGGAGTTGGTGGACAAACTCAAACCACGTTACCGAGACTTAGTCATCAAGCGTTATTTTGAAGAATTGAGTTACGAAGAAATTGCAGAAGAATTAAACCTTCCTTTAGGAACAGTTAAGGCTCAACTTTTCAGAGCAAGAGATTTTTTAGCTCAATTAATGCAAAACCAAAAAGAATCCATTTAACTTTGTCAAAAAGTTTTTATGTCTTCTTTCGATATCATTTTAAAATACTTCCCTGATTTAACACCAAAACAGATTGATCAACTGAAACAGTTGGCATCACTTTATCAATTTTGGAATGAACAAATTAATGTGATTTCTCGAAAGGATACCGAACACTTTTACGAAAGACACGTACTTCACTCCTTGGCTATTGCTAAAATTCAAACCTTTGAACCTGGAACTGAGGTTTTAGATATCGGAACCGGAGGAGGATTTCCAGGAATACCTTTAGCTATAATTTTCCCTGAATCTAACTTTACCCTTGTGGATTCTATCGGTAAAAAAATCAAAGTCGTGAATGAAGTTGCCCAAGCTTTAGGATTAGAAAACGTGGTAGGCATTCATGAACGAGCCGAAAAAATAAACAAAACATTCGACTTTATTGTAAGCAGAGCCGTTACAGCTATTCCAGCATTTTTACCGTGGACAAGGAACAAATTTAAAGCAAGAAAATTAAACTCAAGAAAAAACGGAATTTTATACCTAAAAGGTGGCGACTTGACCGAAGAATTTGCTGGCGTTAAAAATCCGTGTGAATTCTATGACTTGAACGCCTTGTTTCAAGAGGAGTTTTTCGAAACCAAAAAAGTGGTTTACATCGAAGGAAAAAGTTAAATTCTAGTTGGTCAGTTTGTATCTTTTGAAAAACGCATCCCAATTCCAAATAAAATTCACTACCAATTCATCCATTCTTTTCAAGAATAAAGGATTTGGAGAACGCATTCTTTTGAAGTAATCATCTTGGAATTCATTCAAATCATACTTATGGAAAATCGCCTTAGACATGCCGTACACCATATTTTTAGAAGGATGATTAACACGACTTATAAAGGATTGGTAATCTTTAATTAATTTTTGAAAATCAGATAAAGACATCTCATACATTTGGGCTAATTTTTCAAAAATAATCGCTTCAATTCGATACGCTTGTTCTGCTTCAAATGTACTCTCCAAAAACGACAAATTTCCCACTAATACAATCAGAGCAAATTCTCCGTTTTCATGCGGTTCAATACCCGGAGATACAACAAAAGCAGGATCTTCATTGATGAAACTTGCCACTTCGGTAAAACCATTATCAATCGTGTCAAAAATGGCGTTAATAAAAATATTTGCCATTTGATTATCTGATAATTTTCGCTTAAGAATAGTGCCCAACATGTTCTTCTCTTTTAGTATTTACTAAACAAAAATACGACAAGTTTGGATTGCGTTATAGGTACACTTCATTTGGTTATTAACGAAGTTATTAACAAATATATGCAAGGTTCGAGAATTGGTGTTGAAATCTCAAAAGGCTATACTGAGAAAAAATCACCATTGAAACAAAATAATATCCGTTTACAACATTCTATTAAAAAAAAACGCTTACCATGGTAAAAATCTTTATTTTTGCTTTGAAATAAAAATTTCACCACAGACACCAGAAAATTCATTTTACCTATGAAAAAAAATCAAATCATCATCTTGAGTATATTTTTCTTAATCACGGCTGCTATTTTCATTAAAATTAATTCCAATAAGAAAGATGAATTAACCGAAGTGAAAAAACCTTCAGGGGTAGAATATGTTGCGGTAACGAAAGTTAAAAACAATATGCGAACGATTAAAATTGCATCGTACGGTCAAATTATGCCCAACATGGAATTGGACATTTCGTTCGAAGTTCAAGGAAAGTTAGAACGAGGGGATGTCCGATTGAAACCCGGAAGTAAATTTCAAGCTGGACAATTACTATACAGCATCAACAATGAGGAAGCTTTCTACACCTTAAGTGCTCGCAAATCACAGTTGGCAAATGCTTTGCTTACGATCATGCCCGATATAGAATTGGACTTTCCAAAAGACCACGATAAGTGGATGCGTTTTTTAGATGCCTTACAAGCAGGGAATCGCTTACCAGAACTACCCAGAATTTCCAACAAAAAAGAACAACATTTTTTAACTTCACGAAACATTTTAAGTGAATATTATTCGATTAAAAGTAGTGAGGTGCGAATGGAAAAATATTTCTTTTTGGCGCCATTTTCAGGGAGTGTACTAGAAACATATTTAGAAGAAGGGGCAATTGCAAGTCCTGGAGTGCGCATTGCAAAAATTGCTTCAAGTAGTAATTTTGAAGTGAAAGTTCCTATCTCGCTTGCATTGTTGGAAGATTTTCAGTCGCAACCAAATGCTTTATTCATCGATGCGCAAGGAGAAGCTGTTGGGAAAGGTAAGATTGCTCGAATTTCCTCTAACATCAATCAAAAGACACAATCGGTAGACGTGTATTTTTCAATCCAAGCCTTACCTAAAAAAACCTTATACCACGGTATGTTTTTGACAGCTGAAATCAATGAGACTGTCACTAAAAAAACCATGGTAGTGCCTAGAAATGCCGTAGCGAACGAAGAAATTTACATTCTGAAAAACGATAAATTAATCGCGAAAAAAGTCGAAGTGATGGGTGCAAAACCAGATTCATTATTTGTTTCTGGACTAGAGGATGGATCCACCATTGTTCTAGCCTACCCTAATCAAGTTGTAGAAAGTTTGAAGTATAAAGGTATTAATCGATAATTCGCTACAAAATACACCATGAGAAATTTCATACAATTTTTTATCAATAAACCCATTTGGGGAAATACGTTTATCGCCCTAGTGATTCTCTTTGGAATCTTCTCCATTGTGACCATGAAAAAATCATTTTTTCCTGAGTTGGATCCCAATACCATAACGGTTTCAGTATTTTATCCTGGTGCTTCACCAAAAGAAATGGAGGAAGGGGTGACTATTAAAATAGAACAAGCGGTGAAAGGGATGGATGCCATTGAAGAGGTCAATTCAAACTCGCAAGAAAACTTCTCTAATGTCACCATCAAAGCCTACCAAGACGCCAATATGGATGAGTTACAGGCCGAGGTAGAAAACGCTATCAATTCGATCAATTCTTTCCCTCAAGGGGCAGAAAGACCTATCATCACCAAGGTGAAATCTGGAGGCATGGGAAGTATCGTTGCTTTTGTAGGAATTTCTTCTAAAACCAAACAAAGCAATTCCATCGAGTTAACCGACCTTGCCACTAAAGTAGAACAAGATTTACTCAATTCTAAGGAAATTACACAAATCACTAAAAACGGCTTTCCAACCAAAGAAATAAGCATAAACGTTAGGGAAAACGACTTGTTGAAATATGCCATTTCCATGCAAGAAATTGCTGCTGCTATTAGTTCCAAAAATTTAGACATTACAGCCGGAATTATACGAGGAGGCAATCAAGAAATGAACATTCGTTCCAATAGCAAGTCCATTTATCCTGAAGAAATTGAAAAAATCCCTTTACGCTTAGACGGTTCAGGGAGCGCCATTGTTATTGGCGATGTGGCAGATGTGGTGCTGGGCTACTCAGAAAGTTCGCAAGAATCCAAATTCAATGGAAACCCAGCAGTGTCGTTTCAAATTGAAAAAACACCTACTCAAGATATTTCTAAAATTACTGAAGCGATCTATGCCTACAAGAAAAAATTTGATGAAGAAAACCCTAATTATGAATTCAACATATTTTACGAATTCAACAGCATGTTAAATGGTCGAATTGACTTACTCACTTCAAATGGTCTAACCGGACTTATCCTAGTATTGTTATTTCTTGGTTTATTTCTCAATGTCAAACTTTCCGCTTGGGTAGCTTTCGGAATTCCTTTCTCCTTTTTGGGAATGTTCATTCTAGGGACAGTTTATGGAATGACCATTAACATGATTTCCTTATTTGGAATGATCTTGGTGGTTGGTATTTTGGTAGACGATGGAATTGTGATTGCTGAAAATATTTATTCCCATTTTGAACGCGGAAAATCGGCTCGTCAAGCTGCTATAGATGGCACTATGGAAGTGTTACCATCAGTTTTCTCGTCCGTTCTAACCACCATTGTTGCGTTCAGTGTACTGTTTTTTGTCGAAGGCTTAGAAATGATGCGCGAGATGGCCTTTGTGGCAATAGCCTGTTTATCTTTTTCGCTTTTTGAGGCTTTCATCATGCTACCAGCTCACCTTGCGCACAAAAACATGTTAAAGGAAAATCGCGATTTCAAATTTTCAATGAGACAAGGTTTATTGATTGTGGGCATTAGTTTTGTACTGATCTATTTTGGAGCCTATTTAATTACCCATTCCCAAATTACCTTCGGAGCCTTACTGCTTCCTTTTTCCATCATCATTTTGGGGGTCTCCATTTTTCTCGCAGGTTTTTCGAAATCTCCAATGGAACTAAAAGTTCGTGGATTTGCCGATCAAATCATTAAAAAATTCAGAGATAATGGTTATCGTCAAGCATTAATTCTGAGTATTGGTGATAAAAGAAAGTGGTATCGATTTAGTTTCTTTGTCCCAATGATTTTTACCATTTCCGCCTTTGTGATGTTAGTAAAAGGAATCATATCTGCTACTTTTTTCCCTAATATTCCACCCGACTTTTTCACCATTGAAGCCGCATACATGCCAGGTGATTCCAAAGCACAAACAGATCGATTCATTGCCAAAGCAACTCAAATTATGCTTGAAGAAAATGATCGTATTCAACGGGAAAATAAAGATACTTTGATGAGTTATTACACTTCGACCGCCGGTTTTTCTCAGAGTATTGGTCAAGCTGGAAATCACGCAGGGACCGTTTCTGTTTTTGTCAATTCGGAAAAATCAAAAACTCCAGTTGATACGTTTATCAATCGCGTATTAATGCGAATAAAAAACACTCCTGAAGGCAAACTTGCTCAAGAGCTTTATGTGGGTGGATTTAACCGTTTTGGAAAAGAAATCGAATTCGGACTTACCTCTACCAACGAAAAGAGTATCCTTCTGGCGAAAGACATGGTTCGAAAAGAGATGGCTAACATACCTGGGGTAATGAATATCAAAGACAATATGCCCCCTGGGAAAAATGAAATCGACATTACCTTAAAGCCACATGCCGAAATGTTTGGGGTTTCGAAGGGCGAAGTGTTGAATCAAATCAGACAAGGATTCTTTGGTCAAGAGGCTCAACGCGTCATAATTGGTACCGACGAAGTGAAAATTTGGGTGCGCTACCCACTTCAAGATCGAAATTCTTATCATGCACTAGAAAACATGAAAATCAAGAATGCTCTTGGTGCACAGATTCCGCTTAAAGAAATTGCATCCTTTAAAATGGGAAGAGCACCAGAAGCCTTGAAAAGAAGAAACGGACAACGTATCATTAAAATCGATGCCGAAAGTGAAGATCCAGACCAAGTGGGTGTCATCAATCAAAAAGTTTTCAATGAAGTTCTTCCAAAACTTGAAACAATTTTCCCGGAAGTCAGCACTATTAAATTGGGGCAATTTGAACGAAGTCAAAAAACAGGAAACTCGATGCAATATGTAACACTAGTATGCTTAATTCTTATGTTCATTTTAATTACACTCCATTTTAATAGTCTTTCGCAAGCATTCTTAATTATGTTGGTTATTCCAGCAGGTTTAGGGGGCGCGATCTTAGGACATGGATTAGTAGGCATACCTGTTTCTATATTATCTGCTTTTGGAATGATTGCGCTGATTGGTGTATTGGTTAACGACGCTATTGTCTTTTTGGATCGGTATAACGACTTGATATTGGAAGGATATTCCGTTAAAGAAGCGGTACTTGAAGCTGCCACTTCGCGTTTCAGACCAATTTTATTAACCTCTCTAACCACCGTCGCTGGTTTATTACCGATGATTTATGAAAAAAGTATGCAGGCTCAATTCTTAATCCCTATGGCTACTTCCATTGCATTCGGGGTATTGTTTGGGACCATTTTTATTCTTTTCTTTTACCCAGCTGCCATTTTATTTTGGAATGGACGGGCACGGATCGGAAAATGGATGTGGCATGGAAGGAAATTTAACGAATTAGAAGTAGAACCTGCTTTAAAACATAAAATTGAAACTGAACATGAATAAATTTATTGGTGCAATTCTTAGCTTTTTTATCGCTTCAACCCTTGGTTTTAGTCAAAAAAATCTATCTGCAAAGGATGCAGTCATGATTGCTTTAGAAAATAATTTTCAAGTACAGATTGCTGAAAAACAAATTCAAATTACCGAAAAGAATAACAAGTGGAGCGAAGCGGGTTTATTTCCAACCGTTACCCTTAGTGCGGGATTAAATAATACCATTCAAGACAATACCAACAATCCTTTTACCTTTACCCCCGGAATTATTTTAAACCAAGGACTTGCTCCATCCTTAGCGGCAAATTGGAACATCTTTTCAGGTCTTGCTGTAAAAATGACGAAACAACGTTTAGAGCAATTGGAAGAGCAATCTAGAGGCAATGCCTTTGCGATAATGGAAAACACCATTCAGGACGTTTTAAAGGCATATTACGCTGCTTATGTACAAAAGGAACGTATGGATCTTTTCGATTCCTTAAAGATATATTCCAAAAAGAAATTTGATTATTACCAAGTAAAAGAAAAATACACGAAATCAAATTCCTTAGAGCAACTGCAATTTCGTAACCAATACTTGACCGATAGCACCAATTATTTGATGCAAAAAATCTCTTACGAAAACGCTATTCGTAACCTTTTGGTCTTGATGAATGTGCAAGATGAATCAGAACGCAATACTTTACCGATTTTAACTGACAAACTCGATATTGAACTTCCAAGCTATACTTATGAAGTGGCTTATGCAGAAATGATGGGAAATAACCAAAACATTAAAAATCAATACATCTCACTTGAATTACAAAAAACACAGACGGCATACCAAAAATCGTTCTTGTATCCAACGTTGAGTTTACAATTGGGATTTAACCCTTCCTATGCTCAATTTAGACAGTTAAACAATAATTCCAATCAAACTTTAGAGACCACTACCCTAACCTATTATGGTAACCTGAATTTAAGGTACACAATCTTCAACAATTGGAAAACTAAGAGAGCGGTTGAAGTTTCGAAGATACAAGAAGAAATTACTAGCTTAAACATTCAAAGCTTTGAAAAATCACTCAGTTATTCCCTACAGAATTTAATTCAGTTGTATGAGGTACGTACGCAATTAACTCAAATCTCTGCTGAAAATTTAGTCTATGCACAAAAAGCTTGGGAATTAGCAAAAGCTAAATTTCAAAGTGGAAGTATCAACTCCATTGATTTAACCATTTATCAAAACAACTACCAAAACACACTTATCCAGCATTACGAAAATCAATTCAACAAAATGGATACCTATTTGGAAATCTATAAATTGATGGGGAAATTAAGATTGGATTACGATCAACCTTAAAGCTATTAAAATAAAAAATGATGGTATGGGTATCTTTCTTGGAAGATCTTCTTGACATCTTCGTAAATCGTACTTTTTAATTCTTCAATATTTTCCTTCGTTTCTGCAGAAATAAAGACTACTTTGGTTTGATTCATTTTAGACATCCAAGTTTTCTTCAAATCTTCCAAAGCAATTTGTTTCGCTTCCTCTTGGGTTTGCTCCAAAGCTTCAAAATCGGGGTGATAGGCATCCATTTTGTTAAAAACAATGATGGTTGGCTTCTCGGAATTCGTTAATTCACTTATGGTTTGATTCACTACTTCAATTTGATCATCAAAGGTAGGATGTGATAAATCAACAACATGGATCAATAAATCAGCCTCTCTGACCTCATCCAACGTTGATTTAAAGGACTCTACCAACTGATGGGGCAGTTTACGAATAAATCCAACCGTATCGGTTAAGAGAAAAGGTAAATTTTCAATCACCACTTTGCGAACCGTAGTATCTAAAGTCGCAAAAAGTTTATTCTCCGCAAACACCTCCGACTTCGCTAATAAATTCATGAGTGTACTCTTTCCAACGTTCGTATATCCAACCAAGGCCACTCTGACCAAATCTCCTCGATTTCCACGCTGAACGGCCATTTGTTTATCGATTTCCTTCAAACGCTCCTTCATCAATGAAATTCTAGATTGAATAATTCTTCGATCGGATTCAATTTGGGACTCCCCTGGTCCTCTTAAACCAATCCCTCCTTTTTGGCGTTCAAGATGCGTCCACATTCGTGTTAATCGAGGCAACATGTATTGCAATTGAGCCAATTCAACTTGAGTTTTTGCATGAGAAGTACGCGCTCTACTGGCGAAAATATCTAAAATTAAAATGTTTCGATCGAGAATTTTTACTTCCAACTCACGCTCAATATTTCGCAATTGTGAAGGAGATAATTCATCATCAAAAATGACCAGTTCAACTGGATTTTGCTGAATAAATTCCTTTATTTCAATCAATTTACCCGATCCAACAAAAGTTCTAGGATGAGCCATAGGCAATTTCTGCGTAAACCTTTTTACCGTAATTGCACCTGCGGTTTCTGCCAAAAACTCCAGTTCGTCTAAATATTCTTTTGCTTGTTCCTCCTTAATTTCCTGAGTAATGATACCCACTAAGATACAATGCTCTTCAACAGCATCTACCACCACATGACCTTCTGTCATTTTCTTTTCAATGTTGTTACGTGTTTCACAATTTCTTCCAATTCTTCTGCTGTAAAATAAGAAGCAAATGGAGGCATTCCATTTCCACCAGATTCTATTCGATGTCCGACTTCCTCAGGGGTAAGCTTTGATTGACTAAGATCTGAAGCATTTGCCAAGCCTAAATCACCTTTTGGTCCATGGCATGATACACAATTTTTAAGGTATAATGATGCTCCTATATCAACTGCTCGTTGTTCTTCAACTTTTGAAGGGCGGTCATCCTTTGGGTGATGACAAGCGACCAAGAAAAGACTTAAAATCAAAAAATAGTTTAAAACCATGCACCTCCTAAATCTGTTCGAAAAGGCCATGGAATAGCCATGAGGATTAAGATTAATCCAATCGAATAAAATAAAGCTATCTTGCGATGTTTTGCTGCTGTATCCTCTAATTTTTCAGCCTTTTTACGACCGATAGTCACAAGAACGATAGCAATAATCATCAGTAAAACATGCTCCAAACCGAAGAATCGAAAAACGGCAATTTTCATCCAAGAACCTTGAAAATTCACCTTTCCAGAAATAAAATACAAAATGAAACCCAATAACAATTGAGTATGCAAAACAATCATTGCGAACAAATTCAACATTTTATCTTTTTTAAGATAACTTCCTTTTTTCATGGATGTCAACGAATTGACAATCGCTGCAATTAATAATATTAGAGCAACCCAACGAAGACCTGAATGTGATTTAATAAGAATGTCCATAATTTAATTTTTACACAAAATAACTAAAAAGAATTGCCAAAATCGGGATTCTAAGCATTTTTTTTACAAAAAACATCGTAGACCCATTTTTTGTTTCAAAATCTTCATGATTTACCCTTCTTTTTTTCGTAATTTTACCTGCATTCTAAATATCAACTATGCGTTTTATACCCATTTTTCTGATTGTCATTTCATTTAGCTCATTTTCCCAAGTTCGTCCAGAAAATGGTATGAAAGAGCACCAACCTAAATTGATTGCTTACACCAACGCAACCATTATGGTGAGTCCGACCAAAGTGATCAAAAATGGAACCTTATTGGTGGAGGATGATAAAATTAAAGCTGTGGGCAGTCTTATTTTCACGCCAAAAGAGGCTTTGGTGATAGATTGTGAACAACAATTTATCATACCAAGTTTTATAGAAATTAACGCCCATTTGATTGCGAACAATCCTCACAAAACGAACAAGCGCGGTCCGCAATTGGAAACCTCCAAACAAGGTCCCTATTATTGGAATGAGGCCATTCATCCTGAAATCGATGGTTTAGATCAATATATTCCGAATGAAGGCGACGAAAAAAAATATGTAGACATGGGGTTCGGCTGGGCTCTAAGTCATCTTGAAGATGGAATTGCAAGAGGCACGGGACCTCTCATCGCTTTAGGTAATATACCGACAGAACGAAAAGTGATCGATGGTTTTGCTGCTAATTTTTATTCCTTCGACAAGGGAAGTTCAAAGCAAAGTTATCCTTCCTCACAGATGGGTTCAATTGCCTTATTACGACAATTTTTCTATGATTTAGCCTATTACCAAACAAACAAAAACCAACCCTTTTCAGCTACTTTTCATCACAGCATCAACCATCTTAAAAAAAGCAACTTCTTCTTTTCGAGAGATAAATACGATGTTCAACGCATCTCAAAAATCAGCAATGAGTTTAAAATTCCTTTCATCATCATCGGAACAGGAAATGAATACCAAGCGATGAATGATTTCAAAAAGGACCAAACTGCTTTAGTTATTCCTATTAATTTCCCAAAAAATTATGCTTTAAACGACCCCTACCTCATGGATCAAATTGCTTTGAGGGATTTAAAACATTGGGAATTAGCCCCATCAAACCCTTACTTTTTGAGTACCAAACGCATTCCGTTTTCGATTACTTCAGAAGGAATTACCAATGCTAAAGATTTCTGGAAAAATATCCGTTTAATTATGGAACGTGGCTTGAGTCAAGAACAAGTATTAAACGCCTTAACCCTACAAGCAGCCAAGTTCTTGAAAAAAGATAGCCTAATGGGAACTTTAGAAGAAGGTAAACTGGCTAGTTTTCACGTTTATGATGGAAATCCATTTTTAGGAGATGCAAGAGTAATAGGCATTTCTAGTTTAGGAAAATGGGAACAAAAATCCATGGTTAACACCGAATCATACTTAGGTGTTTATGACGTTCAATTGAAGCAACAAAAATACCAATTGGAAATCTTAGGCACCAACGATAAACCAAATGGTAAAATTTACCTGAAAAACACGCCGGATTCTGCAAAAGTGAACGTTCAAATTCAAGTTAAAGAAAAGGATATCACTTTTCAATTCGCCATGAAAGATGAGAATTTAAATGGACTTATTTCTTTACACGCTAAAATGAATATGAAATTCGGCGCATTGGAAGGCGATGGTAAAGATGGACAAGGAAACTGGTTTACATGGTCTGGTGTCAAAAAAGAAAAAAACCATGAAGGCACTAACATTACAGCCATTAAGCTAGATTCGGCTTATTCAGATAAAATTTGGTTTCCTAATATGGCTTATGGTAGTTTGAGTCGCAAACAAGCAGAGAATGTCATTATTAAAAACGCTACCGTTTGGACCAATGAAAATGAGGGTGTATTGAAGGATGCTACTGTCATCGTAAAAAATGGTAAAATTTCGTTTGTAGGGACCAGTAATTTTGTGATTCCAAACGATGCCAAAGTTATTGATGCCAAAGGAAAACATCTGACCTCTGGAATTATAGATGAACACAGTCATATTGCGCTGACCAATGGTGTGAATGAGGGAGGTCAAGCCATAAGCGCTGAGGTTAATATTGGCGATGTTCTTTATTCCGATGACATTAACATTTACCGACAATTAGCAGGAGGGGTTACCAGTTCACAACTATTGCATGGTTCAGCAAATCCTATTGGCGGACAATCCGCTTTAATTAAACTAAAATGGGGGGTTAGTCCAGATGCATTATTGATTCCGAACGCACCGAAATTCATCAAATTTGCTTTAGGCGAAAATGTAAAACAATCCAATTGGGGTGATTACGACCGGGTACGTTTTCCTCAAACGCGTATGGGTGTGGAACAAATATACATGGATGCTTTTTCAAGAGCAAAAGCGTATGAAGAAAAACAAAAACAAGCCAAACTAGGTAAAGGAATCGCTCCTCCTAGAGATTTAGAATTAGACATTTTAGTTGAAATTTTAAATCATCAACGAAATATAACCTGTCATTCTTATGTACAATCTGAAATCAACATGTTAATGCATGTCGCAGATACTTTTGGGATCAAGATCAATACCTTTACTCATATTTTAGAAGGGTATAAATTGGCTGATAAAATGCAAAAACATGGTGCTGCAGGATCGACATTTGCCGATTGGTGGGCATACAAATACGAGGTGAATGATGCAATTCCTTACAATGCGAAAATCATGCACGATCAAGGCGTATTAGTTTCTATTAACTCGGATGATGCTGAAATGGGGAGACGATTAAATCAAGAGGCAGCCAAAACAGTTAAATATGGTGGCATGTCGGAAGTCGAGGCTTGGAAATTGGTCACCTTAAATCCAGCTAAAATGTTACATCTCGATGATCGCATGGGCAGTATCAAAGCAGGAAAAGATGCTGACCTAGTGCTTTGGGATCAAAATCCGCTTAGCGTCTATGCAAAAGTACAGTTTACCCTTGTTGATGGGGTGGTTGAATATGATATTCATCAAGATCAAATACTACAAAAACAAATTTCTTTGGAAAAGGCTCGCATCATCGAAAAAATGATGCATTCGAATCAAAAAGGAGCTGAAACAACGAATTATAAACCGAAAAGGAAAAGACATTTCCATTGTGACACCATCGGAGAAGAAGGAAGTTTAGACGCAAACACACATTAAGATGAAAAATTATTTTTTTAGTTTATTTATACTTTCCTGGACAGCCATGCTTGCCCAAGATAAAATCCTATTAACGCACGGATATTTGCATGTAGGAAACGGGGAAACCATAGCATCTGCAAGCATTGGAATTGAGAATGGGAAAATAGTATTACTTAAAAATTCACTGGCGCATACCTTTGATCCAAATGAATGGGATACTGTTATTCATCTGAATGGACAACACGTCTACCCAGGATTCATTGCTCCAAATTCAACCTTAGGATTAACTGAAATTGATGCGGTAAGGGCAACCAATGATTTCCTCGAAGTAGGAACCTTTAACCCGCAAATCAGATCTCAAATCGCCTACAATGTTGAATCTAATGTGATTAGTACGGTAAAAACAAATGGAGTACTCTTCTGTCAACCCACACCTAGAGGGGGTATTATCTCTGGAACATCTTCCATCATGGCTTGTGACGGCTGGAATTGGGAGGATGCAACTATTTTTAAAGACGATGGTATTCATGTGAATTGGCCTTCCTCCTACTTCATTTCTGAGCAAAAAGAGGAACGAGAAGAAGCCTATCGCTTAAAGGTCAATGAATTAAAACAATTTTTCCAGGAGGCTAAAAACTATGAACGCACCCATGGAACTAACAATTTGAGATTCGACGCCATGAAGTCCTGTTTCAAAGGGGAAAAGCGAGTGTATTTCCATGCAAATCTCATTCAAGAATTACTCGACATTATCGATTTCAGTCAACAATTAGAACTTACCCATCCAGTTATTATTGGAGGTGACGAAGCCATTCCCATAGCTAATCGTTTAAAAGACGCTAAAATACCCTTAATGTTAAACCGAATCCACAATCTTCCACATACTGAAGATGGTGCGATTCATGAAAATTTTACACTTCCGTTTTATTTACAACAAAAGGGTATTTTGTTTTGTCTGCAAAACGAAGGGGATATGGAAGCCATGCAGGCAAGAAACCTTCCTTTTTTAGCCGGTAGTGCCCAAGCATATGGCTTAACGGAGGAAGAAGCAATTTCTAGTATAACGTTAAACACCGCAAAAATCATGGGAATTGACCAACAGTATGGAAGTATTGAAATCGGGAAAGATGCCAGTATGTTTGTCTCCAAAGGTAACGCATTGGATATGCGAACCAATCAGGTAAGTCTTGCCTTGATTCACGGTAAATTCATCAGTTTAAAAAACCATCAAACAGAACTTTTTTTGAAATATTCTAAGAAATACGAAAGTCAAAAAAAATAGTAAATCTGACTAAACTTTTTAAATGTTCTTTTGTTCATCTTCTAGAATATTCCTATTTTTAGAAACAATTTAAAAATTACAAATTATGTCATTTGAATTACCAAAATTACCTTATGCTTACGATGCATTAGAGCCACATATTGATGCAAGAACGATGGAAATCCATCACACTAAACATCATCAAGCTTACACCACAAATTTAAATGCTGCTATTGAAGGAACAGAGTTAGCAGGAAAATCGATTGAAGAAATTTTAAAAGTATGTAAAGATAAACCTGCTGTTCGCAATAACGGTGGAGGATTCTGGAATCACAATTTATTTTGGGAAGTAATGGCTCCAAACGCAGGTGGGGAACCTACAGGCGAATTGGCTCAAGCTATTTTAGATGCATTCGGCACTTTTGATGCGTTTAAAGAAACTTTTTCAAAAGCGGCTGCCACTCGATTTGGTTCAGGATGGGCTTGGTTGTGTGTGGGTACAGACGGTAAATTAGAAGTTTGTTCAACTCCTAACCAAGATAACCCGTTAATGGGTGAAGGATGCAACGGAACACCAATTTTAGGGTTGGATGTTTGGGAACATGCTTATTACTTAAACTATCAAAACAGAAGACCTGATTATGTAAATGCATTTTTTAATGTGATTAATTGGGATGTAGTGGCAAAAAAATACGCTGCTGCAAAATAAATCAAATCTTTGGTTAATTCAAGGCTACCTGGAATGGTAGCCTTTTTTTTGTTACTTTTTTCCGAATTTGTCTTTTACACTAAAAAAGACATGAAAAAAATAATTTTCTGGGCTGTATGGATTTCGTTTCAAATTCAAGCCCAATCTAACGCACCTTTGAATGTAACGGTAAAAAACTCGAAGGGTACTCCTATTCAAGGCGATCAAATTCAATTCGTAGGACAAAAATCCAAAAAAACAATCCAAGGCATCACCAATCAACAGGGCACATTCTACATTGAAATTCCAGTTGGCGACATTTATCAAATTCAGATTAAAAGTATTGGACCTGAAATTGAGTATAATACACTTGAAATACCTGCACTTGCATCCGGACAGTATTACGAAACCAATACACTTGAAATCGTTTATGATGCACCAACATCATTTACTCTAGACCGCATTCAGTTTGAAACAGCGAGCGCTAAACTGAAAGGCAATTCAACCCTTGAATTGGAAAAACTGGTGGAAATTATGCAATTAAAACCTAGCCTGAAAATTCTAATTGAAGGACATACGGATTCCGATGGAAATGAAAATGACAATCTGCTTTTATCCTCTAAACGTGCCGAAGCGGTCAAAAACTACCTTGTCCAAAAAGGAATAGCGGCCAACCGAATTGAAACAAAAGGTTATGGATCATCGCGACCCATCGCTTATAATGATAATGCAGAGGGAAAAGCAAAGAACAGAAGGACAGAAATTAAAGTAAGGTAATTGAAAACTACCTTACTTTTACTAAATTCACCTTTTCAGTTCCAGATTTTTTGGAGATCTGAACCAAGTAAGTGCCTACTGTTAAGTTTGAAATTTCCATTTTTAATTGGTGAACCCCTGGCTCAATCGTTTTGTCCAAAACCACTTGTAATTCTTTTCCTTGCATATCGTAGATAGCCACTCTTGTCCATTCATTATCCGATTTAAATTGAAGGGTGGTATAGGATGACGCAGGATTTGGAAATAAAAGCGCTTCCATCAATTGATCTTTTTGGTTTTCTTTCACATCTAAATTACATGAATTCATGACGTTGTAATAAGTCACCGTATGCTCAAATAAAGGTTGGATATCCGATTCATTCACTTCAAACCAATCCTTAAGTATGGAAGCATAAATATCTCTAAAATCAATTTGCATCGGAATACCCGCTTGATTTTGAATGGTATTTCCAATCACCGGATTTGCACCTAAAAATCCTGTATTCACGCAAGAACCGAATAAAAACATGGGTGCTGCATCTCCATGATCTGTTCCCAAACTTGCATTGGAGGCAATTTGACGACCAAATTCTGAAAAAGTCATTCCTGCCACCCGATGTTCAAGGCCTAATAAGTTTAAATCATCTTGAAAAGCATAAATTGCATCCGATAACTGTTTCAATAAATCGGCATGGATACCAACTTCAGGAGAAAGTCCAACTTGAGCATTGTGCGTATCAAAGCCATTGATATTCAACACATAAACTTTCGATTTTAAACCTCCAGATATTAATTTCGCAACATTCTTAAGTTGCATTGCAGTTTCATTATTTGGGTCGTAAAGCGTTGACAAAGAGTTACCCGCATTTGCAGCATTCGAAATATTTAATCCATAAGCATTCGTTTGATCAATTAAATTGGCTATGTAAACCATGTGTGCACCATAATAGGTCCCATCATCTGTTTGATTACTACCCGCTAAATTATAAGCCGTATTCGGATTATTGACCGCCATAGAATAATTAGCGACAATTCCTTGACATGTTTCGGAAACTTCACTACCCATGCTAATCGCAAAAGGGTCTGGATAGGTCGTATTGGGATAACCCGCAGGGTAATCTGGATTGTAGGAATCGAAATGGCGACCCAACCAACCTCTGGATTCAGCAGGATCATTTAATATTCCGGTACTCCATATATCTGTCGATCTAAAATGTGATCGATTTTGTTCAGGGTAACCGACGTTTTGAATAATTCCAAGTTTCCCCGATTGATATAAATTCTTCATTCCGGTCATGACTGGATGAAAAGCATTTGTTGCATTTAAGTTCAACAATTGATTTTGAGGAATCAGAACGTTCGATCGTTGAATCGCTAGATTATCATATCCATCCAATGGAATTAAGGTATTCAAACCATCGTTCCCTCCATTTAAACGTATGATCACTAAAACTCGATCTTCAGCAGCTTTTGAGGTCTCAAATAATTTTTTCGCAATTCCCTGATACTGCATTCCTTTTAATACAAAAGGCGCTCCAACTGAAGCAAAAGCTACATTTTTTACAAAATTTCTTCTTTTCATTTCTTAAGTATTAAATAACGTGGAATTCAGGCATTTGAAATATTTTGTAAAGCACATATTCTATCCTCGTCTTAACAGGCGTAGAAAAAGTAGTGTTACCAGGATTATTGATGTAATCCGTGTATTGAATTGTCCATTCTGTATCGGGTTGTCCGTTGGTTAAAATGGCTTTCAAGGTGAAAATTTGGGTAAATGAGATAGGCTTGGAAAAGAAAACCGTACATAAATCATTGATTACCGTAAGTGCATCGGAAGGATTTGATAGTCCATCCACCAATTGCAGTGCATTTACCTTGAAATTATTTCCACTTACAGGTATTCCGGTATATACCGTAATATAACCTGCTAGATCAAACCTGGATTTAATATGGTTCGAATTCATCCATAATTGCGAAAAAGCTGGGGCTTGATAATAGGCCGGCCAACCCGCAACGCTTGGAGGAGTAGCAATACCTTGGCTCATATTTTCAGCTAACCAATATAAACTCAAATACATATCTGAATTCACGGCCAATGAAAAATTTGGAGCCGCTTGATTGGTATTCAACATAGAAAAAACAAATTCCAAAGGACCTTTAATGATCGAACCGCGAAGCGCTACATCATAAAAATGTTCACTTTTAAATAACTGATCTAAAACCGGTAAGATTTCATAATTATTGGCGATCATGGTTGCGGCCATTTCTGGAATGACATTCGTTTCAACATCTGAGGTTAAATCGTAATTCACAAAATAACGATACAACTTTTTACAAATAAAATGAGCGACTTGTGTTTGTTGAAAAATGATATCGATATAAGCACTATATTCATTTGCTCCTTGATTAGCAACTATTGCAGAGCCGAAATGACTAGACAATTGCTTGCTTGAAGGATCGTGAAGAATAGCATTAAAATTGGCGGTTGGATTCGTAATCGTATTACTTCGAATGCCATCCACCAAATAACCTGTAAATATCTTAGCACCTGCAGCTACGTCCTCTTCTTTATAGTTGGTATAATCTCCAGGCCCAATTTGGTCCCCTTTTCCAATGGTAAATAATTCGAGTATTTCCCTAGCGTAATTTTCATTCGGACTATACAAGGTATTGGTTGCGCCATTCAAAAACAACAACATACAAGGATCGATCGTAACCTCCTTAACTAGTTGTTTGAAATTGCCAAGCGCATGTGTGCGTATCAAGTTGTAATAGTTGTAGGTAATGCGAGAATCACTGGTCAACGTACAAGCAAAATGATTGTGCCAAAACATGCAAATTTTTTCAGCAATGGAAAGATTCTCATGATTAATTCGCCCCATATACCATGCTGCTAGAGACTTTAAACGCGTATTTTCCACCAATTGAGCAGCAGCAGCATCTGCAGGATAAACGGCATTTACCCAAGTAGTACCAAGAGGCACCTCTGTTTCAGCTGCTTCGTAAGCAAGTGGAGGGTTAATTACTGGAATTTGCAGCAAGTTGGCAACGGTTGCATTCATACCACTTGAAACCGCAGTTGTAATTTGCTGGAATGTGGCTCCAAACATCGTTCTCCTCAACAAATGAGCCGCTTGATCTTTTGTCCAAGGCCCAGTATACGGGAGCATATTGTAGGAGATAGGTGGTTGATTGACCTTCGAATAATTCATCGTTTCGTTTTTAGTACTTTAAATATAAATACATTATTTAAAAAATTCTCTCAAATTCATTAAATTCGTAAGGGAATTATTTGAAATTCCAATTAACAATAAAACTAACTTTCATTTTAACTTCTATGCGCATTCTATTCAGTCTAATCCTTTTAGGTAGCTCACTTCCATATTTCAGCCAAAAAAAAGAATTGAATCCATCCGTTTATGACGCCTGGAAAAAATTAGAGCATGAACAAATTTCGAGCATGGGCAATACGGTAACCTATGAAATCACACCGTTGAAAGGGGATGGATACCTCTACATTTACAATAATCTTACAAAGATAAAGGACAGCATTCCAAGAGGTACACAAGCAAAAATTTCGTTTGATGGAGAATATGTGGTCTTTAAAATCACACCTAGTTACGACACTTTGCGAAAGGTTGAATTGAAAAAAATAAAGAAAGATAAATGGCCAAAGGACTCACTGGGTATTTTTCATGTTTCATCGCGGAAGCTTGAGAAAATTTCAAGTATTAAATCATTTGATTTCAGTGAAAAAGGAAATTTATTGGTTTATTTAAAACATGAGAACAGCAAGCGAACGAAAAAAGAAAAAAGAAAATTAAAAGGTGTCACTTCCAAAGGAACAGAACTATGTTATCGTTTACTTCCTCAAGTTGAAACGCATTGCTTCTCAGATGTCACTGAGTTTTTAGTTGACCCTAAAGGAAATTCTTTTGCTTTTATTCAACATCAAAAACACAAGGTTGATTCACTTAAACTTAATGTGCAAACATTTCCTGTAATCAACCTGAGCGAAAAGAAACACCGAAAAAATACGATCAAAACATTGCATACACCTGCTAGTCGAAGCCTTGCCTATTTTGGGTTACAATACGATCAAGAAGGTACTCGCTTGGCCTTTTTAACAAGTAGGGATACAACGACCAAAAAGCATTACCAACTCGGCCTTTTCGATTTAAAATCATCTCGTTTTGAAATTATCGTAGATAGCACCAAAGTTGGTCTGAAAAAAGGAATGACCGTTTCAGAACATTTCAAAGTAAAATTTAGTGAAGGTTTATCTGGACTTTACTTTGAAGCCATTGAAGCCCCTGAAAAAAACAAAAAGGACACCCTACTTGAGCGAGAAAAAGTAGTTTTAGATATATGGTCTTGGAAGGATCAACGTTTGCAATCTCAGCAATTGGCGACCTTATACCGCGATGCCAAAAAAGGTGATTTGTATTTTTATGATTTTCAGTCCAAGAAAGTGAATTACATCAGCAACGACACCCTGAAATGGACATTCAATCGATTTAAAACCAACGACTTTGTGTTGGCGAAATCCAATGAATCGTATCAATTTTCGCAGCAATGGGACATGAACAGTAAAGGTGATTATTACCTATTAAACGTAAAAACAGGTGAATCTACCCCTTTACCCTATCTTAAAGGACTTGAAAATCCAGTAGAAATGCACCCTGAAGGAAAAACGATCGTTTATTTTGATGAAAATAATTATTGGATGCATTCACTCGATGCTAGCGATAAAAATCCTACGTGCATAACCTGTTCAATAGTGGATAAAACCCTATTATTAGAAGATGTGAATGGGATGCCACAAGTTCCTACCCCACTTGGGATTTTAGGTTGGACAAAAAGTGAAGTTTGGATTCAAGGCAAATACCAAATTTACACATACGATATCGTGAATCAAAAATTAGGCGTCTTAATCCCTGAGGTGAGTAATCAGCCTGTAAAATTAGCTATACGCACATGGGAAAGCGACAGTATTTTCTTAAAGCGAACAGATATGGCCATTACCTTTTTCAATGAAAAAACAAAGGATGAGGGCGTAAGTTTGTGGGATGAGAATACCCAAAAATGGGAATTGAAATCCATTGATTCAAAGAAAATAACTCAACTATTAAAAGCAAAACATAGCCAACGTTTTCTGTTCCGAAAAATGGATTTAAAAACCTATCCTGAATTGTTGGTGATGGATGAACATTTTGCGAATGAGGAAAAAATATCTATCACGAATCCTGAACAAGCACAATACAATTGGGCAGAAGTCGAATTGGTACAATGGAAAACAAAAGATCAAATTCCTTTGGAAGGCTTGCTTTATCGACCGGAAAATTACGATCCAACCAAAAAATATCCGCTATTGATTTATTATTACGAACTCAATTCGGACAATCTACATAATTACTATTCACCAAAACCAACCGCATCTATCATTTACCCGACAGAATATGCGTCTGCGGGATATTTTGTTTTCATTCCCGATATTCGCTACCAAACCGGACACCCTGGAAAATCTGCCTATGATTGTATTCTATCGGGCGCAGATGCCATGTTGAAAAAATACCCTGCAATCGATAGTACCCGAATGGGATTACAAGGTCAAAGTTGGGGTGGCTATCAAACAGCACAGTTAATCACCATGACGAATCGCTTCAAAGCAGCTATGGCAGGTGCACCGGTTTCAAATATGTTTTCCGCTTATGGAGGCATACGTTGGGGATCAGGAATGAATCGTCAATTCCAATATGAAAAAGGGCAAAGTAGAATTGGAGCAACCATTTGGGAAAAACCAGAGTTATACATTGAAAATTCTCCATTATTTCATTTACCCAAAGTGAATACCCCATTGTTAATTATGGCGAATGACATGGATGACGCAGTGCCTTGGTATCAAGGAATTGAATTGTTTACCACCATGAAAAGATTGCAAAAACCGTGTTGGATGTTAAATTATAATGATGACAAACACAATTTAACCAAAATGGCCAATCGCATCGATTTAAGTATTCGCATGCGTCAATTTTTCGATCATTATTTACTCGACAAACCCATGCCTAAATGGATGTCCGAGGGATTACCAGCCACCGAGAAAGGAAAAACTTTAAACTATTAACCGATGAAATTTAAACAAGAAATTATCATTCAACAACCTATTGAAAAGGTTATTGAATTATTTAACGATGCAGAAAATCTTAAAAAATGGATGCCGGGATTGGTTTCTTTTGAACACCTAAATGGAAATCCAGGGGAAGTAGGTGCCCAATCTAAATTGATTTTTAAAATGGGGAAACGAAACATTGAAATGATCGAAACCATCGAGGTAAGCAATTTACCACATGAATTAAGCGGTACCTATCACGCTGGTGGAGTCTTCAACCGAGTGAAAAACTTTTTCGAACCGATTGATTCGAACAATACCCTTTACCAAACCGAAAATGAATTTCAATTTAAAGGTTTTATGAAGATCATTGCATTCCTCATGCCTGGAGCATTTAAAAAGCAATCGTTTAAATACATGACCGATTTTAAAGAATTTGCAGAGAATTCTTAATTCAAATGTTCATCCTAATTCAGGATTATCGTTAATTTTGTTACATGAGTAAAAAGGGAATAGCCATTTTAGGTTCTACAGGTTCGATTGGAACCCAAGCATTAGAAGTCATTGAAAAATATCCTGATTTTTTTGATTTACAAGTGATCACCGCCGAGAAAAATGCGGAATTACTCATTGAGCAAGCTTTAAAATTTCAACCCAACGCAGTAGTTATTGGGGATGAAACCAAATATCAGCACGTCAAAGAAGCGCTTGCGAAAGAACCTATACATGTGTACACTGGAGCAGAGGCACTTTGTCAAGTCGTTGAAATGACTGAGGTGCATATCGTTTTAACCGCTTTAGTTGGCTATGCCGGACTCAAACCAACCCTTAGCGCGATAGATGCTAAAAAGGACATTGCTTTAGCCAACAAAGAAACCTTAGTAGTGGCAGGTGAATTAGTCACCAAAAGAGCACGAGAAATGGGGGTAAACATCTATCCTGTCGACTCAGAGCATTCAGCTATTTTCCAATGTTTAACAGGTGAATTTCATAATCCGATTGAAAAGATCTACTTAACCGCTTCAGGAGGTCCGTTTAGAGGATTTACTCATGAACAACTGAAATCCGTTAGTTTGGAACAAGCCTTAAAACATCCCAATTGGAGTATGGGCGCAAAAATCACCATCGACTCGGCATCCTTAATGAATAAAGGTTTAGAGGTTATTGAGGCAAAATGGTTATTTGGCTTGAAACCAGAACAGATTGAGGTTATTGTTCATCCGCAATCTATTGTCCATTCATTGGTGCAATTTACAGACGGAAGTATGAAGGCGCAAATGGGTTTACCCGATATGAAATTACCTATTCAGTATGCACTGACCTACCCTGCTCGTTTTCAAACGGATTTTCCACGTTTTAACTTTATGGATTACCCTCAATTGACATTTGAGCAACCGGATCGGAAAGTTTTTAGAAACCTGGATTTAGCTTATGAAGCCATGGAGATGGAGGGAACAGCTGCATGTGTCTTAAATGCGGCCAATGAAATCCATGTGGCTGCTTTTTTAGAGCGAAAAATTTCGTTTTTACAAATTGCTGAGTTCAATGAATATATCCTGAAAAAAGTGGAAAACATCCTTCAACCTACCTATGAACATTATGTAGAAAAGGATCGTGAAGCACGGGATTTAGCCTTACAGAATTTAAGTTCGCTTTAACGGTAAAAATTCATTTCTTCGATGTACTTTCTAACGGGATCTGTTAACAAATAGCGCACATCTTTTTGATCTTTAATCGATTGACGCACAAAGGAAGCAGAAACTTTCATGACAGGTGCGTCTTCGCAAAAGATAATATTTTCATGATCTTGGTACTGTTGAATCACATTTGATCCAATTTCCATCACCTCAATTTCTTCTTGAGCCGTTAACACTCGAGGATATACATATATTTTGTGATGGGATAAGATTTGTTCGTAATTAAACCATTTGTGCAAGGTTCTTAAGTTATCCTCCCCCATAATCAATGCAAATTCATTATTCGGATATTTTTCAATCAAGTGCGCTAGCGTGGTTGATGTATAACTGGGTTTTTGCAAATGGAATTCAATATCACTTGCGCGCAATTTAGGATTTTCATCAATGGCTACTTTTACAATGGCAAGACGATGAAAATCAGGTAGTAATGAATGTTTAACCTTTAGAGGATTTAAAGGCGTTACCACCAACCATACTTGATCTAAATCCGTATAATCCGCCATATAGTTAGCAATCACTAAATGCCCGACATGAATGGGATTAAAAGTTCCAAAATACAGTCCTACTTTCATTTTTTTAGAAATTCATTGACCTTATCGTAGGCTAAATTACAGGCTTCATCCAAATGGTCATTCACAATCACCTCATCAAAATGACTTACCATTTCAAGCTCCTGATGCGCTTTAGCCATACGTTGTTGTATTTTATCCTCAGTTTCTGTCGATCGGTAACGCAAACGTTTTTCAAGTTCTTCGTAGCTTGGCGGTTGAATGAAAATAGCCAAAGCATTCTCTTTGAATATTTTTTTTAGGTTTAAACCACCAATGACATCCACGTCAAAAATAACCGCATGACCCATTTCCCAAATTCGTTCAACTTCAGACTTTAGTGTTCCATAGAAATTATTCGTATACACCTCCTCCCATTCAATGAAAGCATTTTCTGTAATCTTTGATTTAAAGCCCTCAATACCAAGAAAATAATAATCAACTCCATCTTGCTCATTTGGTCTTGGATCTCTACTACATGCAGAAATCGAAAACGTTAAGGGCAGTGAACGCTCCAACAAATGACGAACGATTGTCGTTTTACCTGCCCCTGATGGTGCCGAAAAAATGATACATTTACCCGTTGAATTCATATCTGATTATAGCGTATTTAAGACTTGTTCTTTTATCTTTTCGAGATTATCTTTCATTTCTACCACCAATTTTTGCATGCCAGAATGATTACTTTTACTTCCGAGCGTATTAATTTCTCGACCGATTTCTTGAGTGATAAATCCGAGTTTTCTTCCTGAATTTTCCGACTTCATCGTTTCTAAAAAATAATCTAAGTGATTGGTTAATCGCATTTTTTCTTCAGAAACATCTAATTTCTCGATGTAAAAAATCATTTCTTGCTCCAAACGATTTTGATCGATGTTTGCATTCCCTAATTCATCCAACCCTTTTTGAATGCGATCTTTGATGGTTTGAATGCGTTCTTGCTCGAATTGAGGAACCGCTAATAACAAGTTTCGAATATTCTCGATGCGCAACACAAATTCTTTTTCTAAAGCTTCTCCTTCCTGTCTTCTAAATGCCTTCAGCTGCTCACAGGCTTGTTTCGCTAAACTTAAAATCCACGTTTTTTCTTCCTCCTTTAATTCCTCTTTATCGTTGTTGAAAACATCTTGCATACGCACAATAAGAGAAAGGTAATCTTCACTTTTTTCGCCGATAGCATCGTTGAACGCTTTAAAATCTTTATAGTATGCCTTAGCTAAATCTTGATTGAGACTAAAAGTTTTTAAATCACCTGAACTGTCAATGTTAATGGAAAAATCAATTTTCCCACGGTCCAAAAGATCTCCAATAATTTTTCTAAAATCCGACTCTAATTCTCGGTAATAAAGGGCTATTCTCGGCGTTAAATCGAGTGATTTACTATTCAAGGAACGCACCTCAATTGAAACCTTTTTTGTTTGGAAATTAGCGGTCACCTTTCCGTAACCTGTCATTGAATATATCATGAATTTTTACTTTATCGTTTAATTAATCGCCATTTACTTTTTAAAACCGTAGAGCGAAAGTCATCTAACTTTTCTGTCACGCCTTTGTTGGCTAATTTTTGCATGAATTTAAAAGTACCTTTACCTTGTTTATAATCCATTTCATCCTCAAAAATTGGGATGATTGAAATAAAACGTACGGTTTGATTTTGAATTTCAATTGGAGCCAACACCTCTTCTAATAAAATGGGATTACTCAAAATAAAATGGTTTTGGCGCATGGTAGGTGAAAGGGATTTCATTTCTGCTCCACATTGCATCGTATGTCCATGACCAAGCCAAGTGTCATTGTTTTTCAAATAATTAGCCAACCTGTTGATCCAATGAAAAACCCAATTCATATTTTCGTTTTCTAAATCATGAATATCCCAATAACTTGGCAGACAAAAATACAATTCAATACGATTGTTTTCTAACTCTGAATTAGGGGTATTCATTACTTTATCAGACAAACCATTGGTCATTAATACTTGTAACTTACCCTTCCATTCAACATCCAATAAAAGAAGTGGAAAATCAAAATGATTTAATTCTTGAATTCGATGTGCACCAATGCGCTCGGAAAGTTCATTACTTAAGTCTGACATATGACAAAAGTAATGCTTTTTTTTAGAATTTTAGGTCAAAAAAAAGGAGCTAAATGCTCCTTAGATTATACATATCCTTTTGTTTTGGCCCACGTACTCAATTGAGCCGCATTTGGAATTTCTAATTTCTTAAGAATGTTGTGGCGATGCGTTTCTACCGTTCTAGGCGAAATGAATAATTGATCACCAATTTGTTTGGAGGTAAGTCCTTGTGTAATCAATTTCACAATTTCGATCTCCTTATTGGTTAGCTCCTTTTTGGAAGTTTCATCATTGATGTTCAATAGCGAAGCAAAATAACGATCTTTAATTTCGTGAGCGATATACACTTCATTTCTCATTACGGTATGGATGGCTTCAATTAATTCCGTTTTACTTGTGTTTTTGGTCAAATACCCCTTCGCACCGCTTGACAATAATTTTTTAACATAACCAATGTCATCGTGAAGTGATAGCCCTATGATTTTTACCTTGGCTAATTTTGAGGCAATTTGATTACATGCTTCAAATCCACTTCCAACGCTTAAATTGATATCCATCAGAATCACGTCAGGTTTTAAATCTAAAGCCATTTTAACTGCATCTTCTTCATTGTCTGACGAACCAATCACTTCAATATCAACAGTAGATTTTAGTAAAGCTTTCCATGCCTCTACAACTAATTGATGGTCATCAACTATGAAAATTTTTATTAGGTTATCCATATTTAGTGGTATTTTCATTAAAGATAAAACCTTTAAAGACAAAAACAAACAATACGCAAATAAAAATGTGTTTTTTTATAAAATTAAATACGTATTATTACTTACAGTAGTAAATAATGAAGTAACGATTCTAAGAATTCTTCGATTTTTTCCGCATGCACCCAATGTCCTGCCTCTTCGATTGTAACCAATTCTGCATCAATCACGATATCTTCAATTTCAGACCAATCTTCATCCAAGATGTAGTTGGATAATGCACCACGAACAAATAACGTAGGGATAACAATTTCTTTTTGGGGAATAGCTGCTAAAATTTCAGGCATCGATGCTTCCAGAACGGGTAAATTCATTCGCCAAGCGAGCAATCCCTTTTCTTTCCAATATAAATTCTTGAGAATAAACTGTACAACCCCTTCATTTTGAAGTTGATCCCTTAATATTGCTGCTGCCTCGTTTCTCGTTTTCAGTTGATCTAAAGGCAATTGATGCAACGCATCTAAAATGTGCTGATGATGCGGTGGATAAGATTTCACCCCCATATCAACCACCACCAATTTTGTTAATTTTTCGGGGTAGTTTTGTGCAAAATGCAAAGCAACTTTACCTCCCATCGAGTGGCCGACCATCACCGCATGATTGATTTTTAATTGGTCCATCAAGTTTGCTACATCTTCCGCCATGAGTGCGTAGCTAAAATCATCGCTCCAAGGGGAATGACCATGATTTCTTAGATCAACTGTAATGACTTGAAAGTAATTGGCCAATACTTTGGCTTGACTTTGCCAATTATCTGAAAAACCGAATAAACCATGCAAGATAATTAAAGGCTTACCATCCCCATAAATTCGATGAAACAATTCCATGGAACAAAGGTAAAAAAAGGAGTTGAAAGATTTATAAAATTAAGACTTAAAGCTTTATTGATATTTTTTTATCGTAGTTCCATCTGTATATTCAATAATAATAAATCCTTGGTAATGATCATCTACAATTTGACCTAAAGTATTATACTTTGCTTTAATTTTTTTTCCATTTATTGTGTTATTAATAGAAATCATACCCAAACTTTTAGTAGTTCCGTCAAAATCGGTCTGGGACAAACGGTAATAATTAATCATATTTTTAGAAAACTTCCTATCTATGAACTCATAAGAAATCATTTCATTAGATTGAGCAGCGCCAGATTGTTCGCTTAACTTTTGCCAATTTTGGGCATCAATACTAGATTCTAATGTAAAATAAGCATTGTTGTTTTCTGCAAATGTACTCCAAATCAACTGATTACCTTCACCAATAAACATTCCTGTAAAGTCTTTTAATTCCACAGACAAAGGAATTGGATTGCAATTTAACAAATTTGGGACTGAAAATGTCCAATCTAAGGTAAATGGAGTTGAATTGGCTGTAAAATTATTGATCATCATAATATACATTTCTCCAGCATTCACTTGTAAAGATTTTATCCAAGTTGAAGTGCCTCCTGGGTTTGAAGTGGTATTAGTAACTGCTGCAGATGTGGAGGGATTTAATGTCACCATTCCTGTTACTCCATTTGCACCTGATGCATTACAACGTATTGGATTCCCTAAGGAATTGCAATCCGCATTTGGACCCCAAATTAAAAAATCATAATCTACATTTGGATCAGAAGGTGTTAAAATAAATTCCAAAGTTCCAGAAGTTGTTGCTTGAAAATAGTACCAAGAAGATTCATCCTCATCCTCTGAAGTTCCTCCAGCTAAACATCCATAATTTGAGGTGTTAATTTCTTGAATTCCATATCCATTGCTATTTCCTGACATTGTTTGGTCATCACAAACTTGCATTGCACCTGCACAATCTTGAGAAGAAGGAGCCGTACATACCCTTGAAATTGTAAATGTACCTTGCACATTAGCTGTATTATCAAAATAAGAAACATAAATAAAATATGTTGTTCCATTAACCGTATTGAAAGATTGAATCTCTGGATTGGAAGCCCCAACAGCATCCAAACAATATAATTTAGTTAAACTCCCGCAAGAGCCGGAATAAATCCCTACACCGGTGTCAAAACCACCAGTTTCTTGAACCGTAATCGTGGTATTATTCCCATCACCAATAAATGAATACCATACCCCATAATTATTTATTTCAGAACCACAATTTGGAGGAGCAGTTTCACTCACTGCTCCTACTGTGGTACCCGCTAAACTACTAGTACCGCAAGGCAAAGGTGTAGCATTGGCACAAGCATCATTTGAAGGAGGAGCAATACAAGTTCTTGAAATCGTAAATGTACCTTGTGTATTAGAACCCGTAGAGAAATAGGAAACATAAATAAAATAAGTAACTCCACTCGTGGTATTAAATGATTGAATTTCTGGATTAGTAGCCCCAACAGCATCCAAACAATATAATTTAGTTAAACTTCCACATGTACCAGAATAAATTCCAACTCCCGTATCAAAACCTCCCGTTTCTTGAACCGTAATCGTGGTATTATTTCCATCACCAATAAAGGAATACCATACACCATAATTGTTGATATACCCCCCACAATTTGGAGGAATTGTTTCACTCACTGCGGCCACGGTTGTCCCAGCTAAGCTATTAGTACCACAAGGTAATGGTGTAGCATTTATACACGCATCGTTTGAGGGGGGAATTGCGCAAGTTCTAGTTATGGTAAAAGTATTTGTCGTAGAGCCTGTTGACCAATAAGCAATATAAACATAATATGTAACTCCATTCGCAGGAGTAAAAGTATAGGTTTCTGTTCCACCTGCAGCTGGTCCATCTTGACAAGTAACTCCTGTTAATGCCCCACAAGATCCAGATAGAATCCTCATTCCAATATCCATTGGAGATGTTGCTGAAATAGTATTAGAAACACCATTACCAGTAAATGAATACCACACCCCATAGTTTCCAACACACACTCCAGGTGAAGTTTCACTTACCGCACCAACCGTAGTTCCTGCCAAATTGGTTGTCCCACAAGGAAGATTTGTAGCATTTGCACAGGCATCATTACCAGGTTGAGCATAGGCAAAGGGAAGTAGCAAAGCAAATATACTAACTAAAAATAATTGTTTACAAGTAGACGCAGTTTTGTTGGGTTTCATTGAGTAAAGTTTAATCCTTTAAAAAAGTGTGGTAAATATAATGTTTTATTTTAAAAAAATCTAGCAAATTATTGAAATTCAATCCAATACAAATCAAATTTTACAGTTCTTGAATTCGAATGTAAATTACTATTTTAAAAGGAATCCATTTAACATGAATGAACAAAGCCTACGTATAAATGAATATTTGTAATATGTATATCTACGTATTTGTTGATAACTAACACTTCAATGCTCCCTAAACTTGGAAAGATGAATCGGATTAAATACCTTTGTCCCCCATGTATCAGTTCATTGTAAATATTCTCGATATTTTTTATCCATTATTTAAAAAAATAATGAATAAGCGAACCTATCATTATCTTGCCATTGGAGGTGGAAAAACAGTGTTATCCTTATGTCTTTACTATTTTTCGCTGCATACCCTGCTTGATAAACAAAATTTAGATCTTGGTTTCATTGAATTCAAGCCCCACATCGGTGCACTTTTCATTTCCTTCGTTATTGTGTTTCCGATTGGCTTCCTCTTAAGTAAAAATGTGGTATGGCATGAAAGCAATTTACCATGGAAAAAACAATTCAGCAGACAAATGACCTTCGAAATTCTAGCCATTGTCTTCAATTATGTACTTCTTAAATTATTTGTTGAAGTGTTCTTCTGGTGGCCTATGCCGAGCCAAATTATAACGACGATAATTATCGTAATTTTCAGTTACCTCTCACAAAAATACATCGCCTTTAAAGTGGTTAAAAACTAAGGATTCATTTGCAGATAAGATTGCAAAATGATTGTCGCACTGATTTGATCTACCAACCCTTTATCTTGTCGTTTTTTCTTCTTTACTCCACCATCAATCATCGATTGAAAAGCCATTTTCGAAGTAAATCGTTCATCCATCATCACGATTTTACAAGTAGGAAATTCCTTTTCCAAAGCTTCTCGAAGCAAACGAACATTTTCAGAAATATGAGCGTCCTCCATATTCAAACGCTTAGGCTCTCCCAACACCACCACAGCTACTTTCTCTTGAGGAATTAACGTTTTTAGAAAACCCATTAAAGTCCTTGAATCGACCGTAGTTAAGGGAGATGCGATGATATTCAACGCATCCGTTATCGCTATCCCTGTTCGCTTTAACCCAAAATCTATCGCAATAATTTTAGACATTCAAATTGTTTTAAATCAAAAGTACATAAACCTTTTTTATCTTTGTTAAAAATGTAAGAAATGAGATCAATAATTGAAAAAGCTTGGGAAGATCGAAGTCTGTTGGCACTTCCTGAAACCATCCAAGCGATTGAGCATGTCATAGAAGAAATTGACAAAGGAATCATCCGAGTTGCTGAACCCCTTGAAAATGGAGAATGGCAAGTCAATGAATGGGTCAAAAAAGCAGTTGTGATGTATTTTCCGATTCGAAAAATGGAAACCATTGAAGTCGGACCATTTGAATTTCACGATAAAATGGCTTTGAAAAAAAATTATGCATCCTTAGGTGTGCGCGTAGTTCCTCATGCCATTGCACGTTATGGTGCTTTTGTGGCTTCAGGTGTAATCATGATGCCATCCTATATTAATATTGGTGCTTATGTCGATAGCGGAACTATGGTCGACACGTGGGCTACTGTTGGATCTTGTGCGCAAATTGGAAAAGATGTACATTTGAGCGGAGGTGTTGGGATTGGAGGAGTACTAGAACCTTTACAAGCGGCACCTGTCATCATTGAAGATGGCGCATTTATCGGTTCAAGATGTATTGTGGTTGAAGGAGTTCGCGTAGGAAAAGAAGCTGTTTTAGGTGCAAATGTGGTGCTCACTAAATCGACTAAAATCATCGATGTTACGGGAAACGAGCCGGTAGAGCATAAAGGCTATGTTCCAGAACGCAGTGTTGTCATCCCTGGATCGTATACGAAATCGTTTCCTGCAGGAGATTTTCAAGTACCATGTGCTTTAATCATCGGCCAACGAAAAGCAAGTACCGATTTAAAGACTTCCTTGAATGATGCATTAAGAGAGCATCAAGTGGCGGTTTAAAAGTTTTGAGCATAAAAAAAGGGAGATTAAATCTCCCTTTTTTTATATCCTTTTTCAAGCTTGATTAAGCATTGTTTTGCAATTTAATTAAGTTCAATGCAGAACCCGCTTTAAACCATTCAATTTGCGATTCATTATACGTATGATTTAGAGAAATATTTTCTTTTGAACCATTCGCATGAACAATCTCCAAGGTTAAAGGCTTACCTGCCGTAAAACTTTCTAAGTCAATGAAATTAAACGTATCATCTTCTAAAATTTTATCGTAGTCTGCTTCGTTTGCGAAAGTCAAGCCTAACATCCCTTGTTTTTTCAAGTTGGTCTCGTGAATACGAGCGAAAGACTTAACAATTACCGCTCTAACACCCAGGTGACGCGGCTCCATTGCAGCATGCTCACGAGAAGACCCTTCTCCGTAATTGTGATCACCTACCACAATAGAAGGCACTCCTGCCGCTTTGTATGCTCGTTGCACTGCAGGCACCTCCCCTTTTTCTCCAGTCAATTGATTTACGACCTCATTTGCTTTTCCAGAAAAAGCATTTTCAGCACCAATCAACATATTATTCGAGATGTTGTCTAAATGTCCGCGATACTTTAACCATGGACCAGCCATAGAAATATGATCGGTAGTACATTTTCCTTTCGCTTTGATCAACAATTTAGCTCCTGTAATATTTTTACCATCCCAAATTGGAAAATTCTCTAACAACTGTAAGCGAGAAGAATCAGGAGAAACGGCAATAACTACATTACTTCCATCCTCTGCAGGAGCTTGGTATCCGTTGTCTTCAACTGCAAATCCTTTCTTAGGCAATTCATCCCCTTTTGGAGGATTTAATTTTACTTTTTCACCCTTATCATTTGTCAAATAATCCGTTAGTGGATTGAATCCTAAATCACCTGCAATTGCTAGTGCAGCGACCATTTCTGGAGAGGTTACAAAAGCGTGCGTATTTGGATTCCCATCTGCTCTTTTTGAGAAGTTACGGTTGAATGAATGTACAATCGTATTTTTTTCTTGTTTTTCAGCACCTGCACGATCCCACTGTCCGATACAAGGTCCACACGCATTGGTGAAAATTTTAGTACCCATTTTTTCAAACGTACCAATGAAACCATCTCTTTCAATGGTATACCTTACTTGCTCAGAACCTGGATTAATACCAAATTCAGCTTTAGGAGTAATTCCTGCTTCAACGGCTTGTTCTACGATAGAAGCAGCACGTGCAATATCTTCGTATGAAGAGTTCGTACAAGAACCAATTAATCCCCATTCTACTTTCATTGGCCAATCATTTGCTTCTGCCTCCGCTTTCATTTTAGATACCGGTGTACCTCTATCTGGCGTGAATGGACCATTTACATGTGGCTCTAATTCAGAAAGATTAATTTCAATTAATTGATCAAAATATTTTTCAGGATTTGCATACACCTCAGCATCCCCAGTTAAATGTTCTGCAATTTGGTCAGCAGCATCAACTACTTCTTGACGTCCTGTTGCCTTTAAATAACGACGCATGGAATCATCATAACCAAATGTTGATGTCGTTGCTCCAATTTCAGCACCCATATTACAGATGGTTCCTTTTCCTGTACAAGACAATGAAATTGCCCCTTCACCGAAGTATTCAACAATGGCACCTGTACCACCTTTTACAGTAAGGATATCAGCCACTTTCAAAATCACGTCTTTTGCAGAGGTCCAACCATTTAATTTTCCAGTTAAACGTACTCCAATTAATTTAGGAAATTTCAATTCCCATGCCATACCTGCCATCACGTCTACTGCATCAGCACCACCAACACCAATTGCAACCATTCCTAATCCACCAGCATTAACGGTGTGAGAATCCGTTCCAATCATCATACCTCCAGGGAAGGCATAATTTTCTAAAACCACTTGATGAATAATTCCTGCTCCTGGTTTCCAGAATCCAATTCCATATTTATTTGAAATGGAAGAAAGGAAATTAAACACCTCATTATTTTGATTTAAAGACGCTTGTAAATCTTTCGACGCACCCACTTTTGCTTGGATCAAGTGATCCGCATGAACGGTAGAAGGCACAGCTACTTTTGCACGACCTGCTTGCATAAACTGCAATAAAGCCATTTGAGCTGTTGCATCTTGCATTGCAACGCGATCTGGAGCAAAGTCAACATAAGACTTGCCTCTTTCAAATGCCTCAGTTGCATTGCCATCCCAAAGATGTGCGTAAAGAATTTTTTCGGATAATGTTAATGGTTTACCAACTACTTTTCGAGCCGCTTCAATACGTGAAGGAAAATTAGCGTAAACCTTTTTAATCATGTCTAAATCAAATACCATGGTTTTATTTTATAATGATGTTAATAGAATACGTTGTTCGGATGCGAATTTAATAATTTTTTAGTTTTCAGCAATCGAGTTGAGCGCTTTTTAAGCAAATAAATTTAGCGTCTAAAATTTCAGAGAATAATTTAAAACCAAACCGTTAGATTCGCAAAACATTGGAATTCATTGGCAACTGCATTTTGTTGAGCCCCTATAAAAATTCCATCTTCTGATTGCAAGTACCTTCCTTCAATCCTAAATATGGCAAAATCCTCAAAACGATAAGCAAAACTTAGTCCTGCCCCCAAGCAATTGAAGGTGTTTTGAGCAGTAACTGATCGGATAATCGCTTCATGTGGATCATTAAAATATTCAATTCGAGCGCTTACACTATAAGTTTTCAACCAAGTATAACGCGCTATGAAATTGGCTTGCCACCATGATCTATATTTCCTGATCGAATTCAACCCTTCAAAACGTTCTTGAAATCCAACGTAAGCACATGAGGTAAAATCCCAACCTTTCAATCCTTTATAAATCCAATAGATATCAGTAAAATAACGCATCCGATTATTGGTATCGATCGAATTACGTTCATCACCTAGATAAGTGTTCCAATTCAATAGATTTTTTTTATTAGGTCTAAATTCCACTTGTGTCCCTATAGATTTGCCGTTATTTTGATCCGTAATCTGTTGCCAACCATTGATCAAATAAGTATAAAAATTCCATTTTTTATTGATGGGAACACTCAATTTAACCCCACATAAATAATAGGGTACGTTCTCAGGAGCAATACTTCGAGAATACATCAAATGGTCTTTAGATATAGCACTTTCATTGGTATAAGGTGATCCTAGTATTCCAGCGTCTATCCATATATTTTTCTTTTTTAACGGTTTCACTCCTATGCTTCCTTCAACGATATATTGAAATCCCCCCTTTTCTTGTGCATAATTTGCATTCATATATGAACCAAAACCCGGTACAAACCTACCTCTTACCCTATTACCATTGTATTGCATGTCTAAATAGGCCAGGTTAATGGAGAAGGTGTTGTGTTGGTTGGCCGCAAAAAAATAATCATTTACTTTAGACTTGGGTTGATTAAAATTGTAACCGTAGTAGGCATCTACATAGGCTGTTATACCAACAGGTCCAATTTTTAAACCACTCGTTGTATCCATCAATCCGGTATTCACAACCTGTGCAAAAATGGAATGAGCCAAACTCCAGAAAAACAGTACGCCAATTTTTTTCATAAAGGAAAGTTATAAAAAAAGTCGTAAAAAATTTACGACTTTTCGATATTCTATAAGGGAATGCTTATAAAACTGCTCCTGCTAATTTATTCGCGTGCACTTTATAATCTTCGAGACTTAAATTAATGACTTCAAACGCTTCATCTTGTCCGTATGTATGCGTAATCTCAATTTCAGGTTTTTTACTTGAGTTTGGCTCTTCTTTATAAGTTAAAAAGTAATGCATGACACGATTTAAAACTGCCTTAGGCAATTGATTAACATCGGTATATCCTCCATAAACGCTATCTCCGGCCAAAACTGCAATGATTTTATCATCTGCTTCGCCCCCATCAATCATACGAAAACCGCCAATAGGAATTGCTTTCACAAGAATGTCGCCATGCGCCACTTCTCTTTCTGTTAAAACCACAATATCTAATGGATCTAAATCTCCATCTACTGTGCGACCAATTTTTGAGCTAGAATAAGCCGCCACTTTTTCAGCACAATAAGATTGAGGAACGAATCCATAAAGCGCAGGGAATATATTCGAATATTTTTGAGGTCTATCAATCATTAAATAACCTGATTCCTTGTCAATTTCATATTTAATTTGATCAGAAGGAACCACCTCAATATATGTTAACACTTCATGAGGAACTTTTTTCCCAGGGTTAACTCCATGCCATGGATGCAATTTAAATTTACCACCTTTTAATTCAGAATGACTCATAGTTACTTTAAAATTTCTGCAAATTTAAACATATTAGCTAGTTTTTACAAATCCTTTAAAAAAAATGGTTTTTTCAACAAAAAACAATCGATTTTTTTGTTCAAACATTCGGAATTACTTACTTTTAGAAAAAAAATAAAATATGGCAAGTAAAAGAGATTTAAAAAGAAATTTAAACAATATGATTTTCGATATTGTGGAAGAGTGTTATACCGTTCAATTGCTTGACGAGAAAAAAACTGAAAAGGCGGAATTAATCATTGATGAAGCTGCAAATTTTCAAGATTCAATTTTGGGGCAAATCAATGCTAGTAAATCTAAAGGGGAATTCATGAAGATTAAAGAATCCATCGAAGATGCTGCCGAAGACTTCATAAAAAAACTGAATGATCTAAATTAATTTTTGATTATTTTTCATAGAAAAGCGGATTCATCTCCGCTTTTTTTATTTTTACTAAAACAAATTACAGTATGCTACAAAATTCTTGGAAAACACTAATCATAGGGTTTGGCTTATTTTCGTTCATCATTACCCTGCTTTTTACCGGAGGAAAGGATACATTTTGGAATGCGATTGCACTCGGAGGACTCATGATTTTTTTCTGGATTTTTGAAGTTATCCCCATTTATTTAACCGCCTTATTTCCCGTTGTGCTTGCTATTCCTTTAGGCGTGTTAGACAAGGCTCAATTGGCTGCATCCTATGGAAATTCATCTGTTTTTCTTTTTTTAGGCGGATTTGTACTTGCCTTAGGACTTGAAAAATGGAATGTGCATCAGCAAGTGGCTAAAAGAATCATTGCTGTGGTTGGAAAAAGTAAAAAAAGCATTTTACTGGGGTTTATTTTCAGTACTGGACTTTTAAGTATGTGGATTTCAAATACTGCAACAGCGCTCATGATGCTTCCCATGGCCCTAGCGATTATCGGTACCGAGCACTCAAAAAATAGCAAATTTCCGCTATTATTATTGCTTTCTGTTGCCACCTCATCATCCATTGGAGGATTAGGTACTTTAGTAGGTTCCCCTCCGAACGTGCAAATGGCCTCGATACTTCAATCGAATTTTGATACTTATATTTCCTTTTCCGAATGGATGAAAATGGGAATGCCACTCAGTATTTTATTATTAACTGCAAATTTTTTCTTATTTAATTTTTTAATGGGAAAGGAACGTCACGAGAACATCCATGAATTTTCGATGGAAAAAGAAACTTGGTCAAAAGAGCAGTTGAAGGTCAGTGCAATTTTTGGAATTGTAGTAATACTATGGGTTTTCAAAGATTTAATTGGCGAATTATTAGGGGTGAAATATGGCGATGAAATGGTGGCCATTCTAGGTGCAATATTGCTTTTTGTTGTTCCTGTGAAGGGTAAAAAAAATCTTCTTGAATGGAAAGATACCGAAAAATTACCTTGGGGAATTTTGTTGCTTTTTGGAGGAGGACTTGCCTTAGCGCAAATTTTAGAAACGAACGGAATCATTTCTGAAATATCAAATTCACTCCTTCAATTCCAGAAATACCCAGTCTTTTGGATCATGTTTATCGTGGTGTTTATTGCCATATTTACATCTGAGGTACTTTCCAATTTAGCATTGGTCACCGTTCTGATTCCCGTAGTTGCAAATTTTGCCATTTCAGCTGGCCTTCCGATCATTCCTATCTCTATGGCATTGACCTTTGGTGCAAGCTGTGCGTTCATGCTTCCGATTGGAACTCCACCTAACGCCATTGTATTCTCGTCGGGACATATCCACATGAACCAAATGGTTAAAATCGGTTTTCTACTCAACATCATCGCGCTACTGATAATCGTTCTGTATAATTGGTTACTTTTTTAGCAGAATATTGTAATTTTGAGGCATGATTAATTTAGAGCAGTTAGGCGTTTATTTGCCACAAGGATACCTTTTCAAAAACATCAGTGTCCAAATTAATAAAGGAGATAAAATTGGATTGGTGGGTAAAAATGGTGCTGGAAAGTCTACCTTACTTAAATTAATTGCCGGTTGGGATTCGCCTTCAGAAGGAAAAATTCATCAATCCAAAGATGTAAGTGTTGGGTTCTTAACGCAGGACATTAAAATCGATACCCAAAAAACAGTTTTCAACTATTTAAAGGATTCAAACGAAAATCTGACAAAAATTAGACTTCGTTTGGAGGTTATTAATCATGAATTAGTCACCAGAACCGATTACGAAGCCGATACCTATTTAAACTTACTCACTGAATTAGATGAACTCAACCATCAATACACCATTTTAGAAGGATTTAGTTGGGAAGAAAAAATTGAAACTACCTTAAAAGGCCTAGGATTCTCCGACGAAGAAATTCATCGTGAATTAAAAACGTTTTCAGGAGGCTGGAAAATGCGTGCAGAATTAGCAAAAATATTGGTCAATAAACCCGATGTCATTCTACTCGATGAGCCCACCAATCACTTGGATATCATCTCCATTGCTTGGTTAGAAAATTATTTACAAAAATTTGAAGGTGCAGTCATCGTGATCTCCCATGACCGTTTATTCTTGGACAATGTCACTAAAAGAACTTTGGAAATCAGTTCGGGAAAAATATTTGATTTTCCTTACCCCTATTCAAAATACAAACTAGTTCGAGAAGAGGAATTAGAACGATTAGAGGATGCTAAAAAGCAACAGGACAAAGACATCAAACATACCGAAGAATTAATCAATAAATTTCGAGCTAAAAAAAACAAAGCAGCCTTTGCCCAATCCTTGATTAAAAAATTAGATAAGACGGAACGTATAGAAGTTGAATCTAATGCCGTTGCACGCATGAAAATCACGTTCCCACTCAGTGTGCAACCCGGAAAATGGGTGCTAGAAATGCACAATATGGGGAAAAAGTTCGATCAAAAAACCATATTCGAAAATATCAGTCTTACCGTTGGACGAGGCGAAAAGATTGCCCTACTTGGCCCAAATGGTGTTGGTAAATCCACTTTACTGAAACGCATCATGTCCGAAATTGACGGGGATGGAACAGTAAGTTATGGTCACAATGTTCAAATCACCTATTTCGCGCAAAATCAAGCGGAAGCATTAGATCCCAATAAAACCATTTACGAAACAGTGGATGAAGTCGCAAAAGGAGAAATCCGAAAAGATTTACGCAGTATTTTAGGAGCTTTTTTATTTACCGGTGAAGATGTCGATAAAAAAGTAGGCGTATTATCAGGCGGTGAGCGCACACGTTTGGCTTTATGTCAACTGTTATTGAGTCCATCCAACTTTTTAATTCTCGATGAGCCAACAAACCACCTAGACATTCAATCAAAAGAAGTACTTAAAGATGCTTTGAAACAATACGAAGGTACTTTCGTGGTAGTTTCTCACGATCGTGAATTTTTGCAAGATTTAACTAATCGAATCTGGGATATCGAAAATAAAACCTTGAAAATCCACCATTTTGGAGTGCAAGAATATTTAGCGCGAAAAATGCAAATGGAAACTCCTAAAATGCAAAATCCAACGGTTGAAGTTGTTCAGGAGAAAAAAGAAAAGTCGCGTTCCTTTGAAGAACAAAAGGAGTGGAAAAAGAAGAAAAACAGCATGCAAAATGGCTTGAAAAAACTAGAGGAAGAAATTGAGTCATTAGAAAAAAAGATCACCCTTTTAGATCACGATATAGCCACACTCGATTATTCAGATGAAGCGCTTTCACAAGCAAAACTGACCGAATACGAAGCCAGCAAAAAAAGTCTTGACGAAAAACTAGCTTCCTGGGAGGATTTTGCCATGCAACTAATGGAACTGGAAGATTAATCAACGTACATAATCTTGCTTTTGCACTAAAATGTATTGATCGTTTTCTATTTTACGATAACCTTCATCGTAACAAAAATAGTAAATCTGACCTTTTTGCGTCGTATAAGTATTCGTGTAATAATGGAAATTAAATCCCTCTTCTGCCAAGGTAATGGCATCGACCGTTCTCTTCCCTTCTGGATTCAAACTGCTCAAAATCCGTCTGTTTTTCTTTAGAATATGATTGATTCTTCTGATGTAAGCGTTCGCATCTTCATTCAGACGATTATTAAAGGTGTTTCGACAATGATCCGAACAAAATTTTTGATCTTTTCGCCCTCTCAAAACATCCTGACATTCCTTGCAAAATCGTGGTTCCATTTCTCGTAAATATGAGACAATGTTAACAATATTTAACAGCAAAAACAACCCTAATAGCGACAATCTTTCTCATTTTTGCATATTCTATAAATGGTAATCCGATGACTGAACAGAATGAACAAGTGACCAGTGCTGCAGAACGATTAAGGTTGTTAAGTGAAAAAATAAAATTGGAAGTTTTAATCCTCGATCGCTTGAAGGAGGAACTCTCAAAAGTAATCATTGGCCAAAAATACATGGTTGACCGCTTGTTAATAGCGTTGCTTTCTGATGGGCATATCTTATTAGAAGGGGTTCCAGGACTTGCAAAAACACTTACGATAAAATCCTTAGCGGAAGCCATTGATGTTACGTTTAGTCGGATTCAATTTACCCCAGATTTATTGCCAGCCGATATTACTGGCACCATGATTTACCAGCAAAAAACAGAACAATTCAGTGTAAAAAAAGGACCTATTTTCTCCAATTTTGTCTTAGCAGACGAGATTAACCGAGCTCCTGCTAAAGTGCAGTCTGCCTTATTAGAAGCCATGCAGGAAAGGCAAATTACCATCGGTGATGAAAGTTATGCCTTACCGAAACCCTTCTTGGTACTTGCCACTCAAAATCCAATTGAACAGGAAGGAACTTATCCATTACCAGAAGCTCAAGTGGATCGTTTTTTAATGAAAATTATTTTAGGATATCCAAATAAAGAGGAAGAAAAAGAAATTTTACGAGCACATGTAAGACCAGAGGGCATTCAAAAACCTTCTAAAATGATGTCCATTGCTGACATTGAAAAAGCAAGGCTTTTGGTGAAAGAAATTTATTTGGATGAAAAAATTGAAAATTATATCGTTGATTTGGTCTTTGCGACAAGAGAACCTCAAAAATACCATCTAAGTAACTTAAGCAATATGATTGCATTTGGATGTTCGCCAAGAGCCTCCATAAATTTAGCGATTGCAGCCAAAGCATATGCATTCTTGCAAGGAAGAGCTTTTGTTATTCCTGAAGATGTTAGAGCCATTTCCTTTGACGTAATGGGGCATCGAATCGGATTAACGTATGAAGCCGAAGCTGAAAATATGGATGCACAAAAAATCATTGCTACCATCATACAACACGTTGAAGTACCATAAATGGAGGATATCCATGAACATATCGCCAAAATTAAAACACTTGAACTAAAGGCTAAAGGATTAACCAAACACCTGTTTTCAGGAGAATATCAATCCGCCTTTAAAGGTAGAGGTATGTCTTTTAGCGAAGTCAGAAGCTACCAAATTGGAGATGAAATTCGAACCATCGATTGGAATGTCACCGCGCGTTATCAAGAGCCCTATGTGAAGGTGTTTCAGGAGGAAAGAGAACTTACTTTAATGTTCATTGTCGATGTTTCAGGATCTCAAAACTACGGTTCACATCTTAAAACCAAAAAAGACATTGCCATTGAATTATGTGCTTTATTGGGATTTTCAGCACTTGAAAATAAAGATAAAATTGGTCTTTTACTTGTCTCTGATCAAGTAGAGCTATACCTGGCGCCTAATAAAGGAAAAAAACACCTGTTACATTTGCTTTCAAAAATGATGACCACGTCACCTAAAAGTCAACATACTAAAATTGATGAAGGCTTGAAATATTTCCATGCCGTTGCGAAAAAAAGATGCATCACGTTTATCATTTCCGATTTTAAAGACGAACATGAATTCATAGAAGGATTGCGCTACACCGGTAAAAAGCACGACACGATTGCCATTGACTTAAGTGACGTCATGGAAGCGAAAATGCCAAATTTGGGATGGCTAGCATTGGAAAATGCCGAATCGGGAACACAAACCTGGATCGATACTAACCATACCCAGACTAGGGATCATTTTGAAAAAGTGCATCAACACGCAAAAGAGGATTTAAAGCATCAATTCGCAAAAATGGGTATCGATTATATCCCCATTCAAACCAATGAGGATTATGTAAGACCTTTAATTTCATTTTTTAAACGCAGAGGATGAGAATAGTTGGCTTTTTACTGATATGTTTTCTCATTGGAAAAGGATTTTCTCAAGAAATAGCCGTTTCGCTGTTGAAAGACACTATGTATGTCGGCGAAGCTAACCAATTGATTATTCAAGTCAAAAGCAATGAAAAGCTTCCCCTTAAAGGAAAGGAAATCACTTTTATCAAATCGAAACGGATTCAAAAAGGTGCAACGCTGGAAGCAATCGAAGAAGAAGTTTTTGAATTATTACAGCCAATTGAAGATACTACTTACTATCAAAAAAATCAATATTTACATTTTTACAGGTACCACTTTACAGCTTGGGATAGTGGAACATTTAGACTTCCACTGGCTGTTTTTGATGATTCGATCCAAGTGCCTTTAATTGAATTGCGAAGCGAATTAGTACCCAATCAACCTGGACAAGAAATCAAAGGGATTGAAGAGCAATTTGTTGCCTTACCGTCTGACCCATCGATCTTTTGGTTTTTGTTGAAGTATTTTTTCTGGGTTCCAATTGGGATTGCTTTACTCATCTTCTACCTCTGGAAAAAGAAAAAACAATTAAAACCCACAAACAAATCGGTGAATTTAAAAGAGCGTACCTTGATCTCTTTGAGAGCCCTTGAAAAAGAACAGCGATGGAAAAAAGGGGATTTTAAAAGTCACTTTTCTGAACAAACTTACCTCTTGAAATCTTATTTAGCTGCGCGATATCATGTGAATTTTTTGGAAGCAACATCACAAGAAACCCTTATTTTATTGAACCAATTAAACTTGGACAAAAATCTCATTCAATTAATCATGAATCAATTGTCGGTTTCCGATTTAGTGAAATTTGCAAAAATGAATCCTCAAGGAGATGAAATTGAAACCTCCTATCAGCATTGTGAAGAAATTGTAATCAGTACTAGTCCATTAGATCAACTTGATGTATAACAGTTGGAACATAGCATTTTGGGAATATACCTTTTACGCGCCATCGAGGTTGTGGCTGTTACTGCTATTACCTGTTTTGTGGTGGTTACTATTCAAAAAAAATACAACAAACAAAGGGAATTTTAAATTTACAGGTACCCTCACGGAACAAAAACAAATGGGTCAACCTAGAATATTTCGTTTTTTCATTTTCCGAAACTTGCTCTTGTTATTAAGTTATACCCTGCTCGTTCTTGCATTAGCCAAGCCTTTTCATTTTAATTTGGCAGATGATGCACAACCGCAATATAAAAATGGGATTGACATTGTCTTAGCGATGGATGTTTCTTTTTCTATGTATGCGCAAGATTTCATTCCAAACCGATTAGAAGTCGCAAAAAAAGTGGCGATTGAATTCGTAGAAGATAGACCTACCGACCGGATTGGATTAGTCGCCTTTTCTGGAGAAGCCTATGGTGCATGTCCCCTTACCTTGGATCGTAATGTGCTGACTGAACAAATCTCATCGCTAAACGGCGAAGAATTAGAACAAGGAACCGCTATTGGAGTCGGATTAGGAACAGCTGTTTCAAAGTTGCGTTCCGATAGTTTAATTTCTAAAGTGATCATTCTTTTAACGGATGGAAGTAATAATTTTGGGTATATTAGTCCGGAAACAGCTGCAGAATTAGCCAAAGCTAAAAACATCTGTGTATATACGATTGGAGTTGGTTCCAACGGAAATGCACCCACTCCGATCATCACCCCATTTGGCATTGAAATGCAAACCATGCCGGTTGAAATTGATGAGGTGACCTTGTCGCAAATTGCGCGAATTACTGGTGGAAAATACTTCAGAGCAACAGACGAAGAAAGTCTTTCTAAAATTTATGATGAAATCAACCAACTCGAAAAACGCAAACTACTGGACAAAAACTACAGCACCCCTCCCAAGTCTACCCCATGGGCATTTATCAATTGGGCCATTTTAATGGTGCTGCTGATTTATATGATCAACTTTTATTTTGTAAAAACAGATGCGTAATCCAAAGACATATCGTTCGCTTTTTACCAAATATATGTTGTATTTACATATCATCTGGACTTTATTCCTTTCTTTGGGATATGGTATGGTTCTCCTTTTTGATGATGACCCTAAATCGGAAGGTATTTATTTTGCCAACCCTATTTTCGGGATTGGATTAGGTATGCATGTGGCACTGATTCTCTTGGCTTATCTATGGGTACTTCGCTATGAAAAACTGGTTTCCTATTTCGGAACTTTAAGTAAAAAATCTTTTCTTCAACCGATTTCGATGCCTTACTTTGTACTAAAAACGGGCTTGATAATCCTATTCTTCGATTCCATAATCCTAACACTTTCTAACCCGCAAATGGGAAATGAAAAGGCGCTTGCTTACCAAAACAATACAGAAATTGTCATTGCCTTGGATGTTTCTAATTCCATGAATGTGAGGGATATTAACTCCAGTGAATCCCGATTAGAAATCGCGAAAAGGGCCTTGATGGATTTTGTCAATCAAAACACGGGCGAAAAAATTGGTATCTGTGTCTTTGCAGGTAGTGCCTATGTTCAATTGCCACTTACAGCCGATTACCACACCGTTAAATTATTCTTAGAATCGATTGAAACCGACGTGATTTCAAATCAAGGAACCAATATCAAACAAGCATTAATGACCAGTTCAAAGATGTTTTCAAAAGGAAAACTGACCAAAGCTATTCTTTTAATTACCGATGGCGAAAATCACGAAGAAAATCCGGATGAAGCTTACGAACTGTTAAAAGAAAATGAAATTCAATTGGCTATTTTAGGTCTTGGTACTGAAAGTGGTGGAACTATCCCTATTCATCCGAAAAGACTAGAACTTGGGAGTAAAACCGACGCTTCAGGACAAACCATCATTTCAAAAATCAATCCTGCTTTTATCAAAGAAATTGCAACACAAACAGGATCTTTTGCACAAATCAGTAATTCTGCTTTCCCCGATTTGAAATACGTTCTTCAACACATCCAAGTTTTAAAATCGAATACCGAAACGAGTATATCTTCTCAATCAAAAAAACAAATCTATTCGATACCTTTAAGTTTGGGAATTCTGATCTTGTTTGCTCTTATTATCCTACCCTTTTTTAAATCTAAATTCCATGTATAAGTTAACATTTGTTCTACTTCTTGTTTCAAATTTAGCCAATGCACAAAATTGGAAAGACACCATTATTTCGGCTCGAAAAGCCTATCAAAAAGGCAATACTGAAAGGGCATTGAAACAATACCTTGAGGCTGAAAAATTAGTGAAACAAGAAAAAAAAGGCGTGGATTTAAACGAGGAAAAAGGTCAAACCGCCTATAAAAACAGAGATTTTAAAAGTGCTGAAAGTTATTATCAAAAGAGTATTGCCAATAAAAAAAATAACTTTGACAAATCGAAGTCCTACCACAATCTGGGTAATACGCAGTTTAAGCAACAAAAATACGATGAAGCGATCGCCTCTTATAAACAAGCGTTAAAATTAAATCCTAATCAGGAAAACACCCGTTATAATTTATCGGAGGCGATTCGAATGAAAAAAAATCAAGACTCGAAAAACGAAAACTCGAAGAAAAATCAATCCAAACCAAATCAAAAGGAGAACGAAAAACAACAAAACAGTGAAAAAAACAAACCCGGTGATCAAACACCTGGAGATCAAAACAACAAGTCGAACAAGGAAATTGAACGTATGCTTGATGAGATTTCAAAATCTGAGGCTAAAACAAAACGAAAAGTAAGTGGTCAGAAAGGAGAAGAAGGAAAAAAAGATGCTAAAAAAGATTGGTAAAAAATTAGTTATGCTTGCAAGAAAGGTTATTTTATTTTTAGTGGTTTTACAAATTCTGCCACAAGCTTTTGGACAAAAGGGCTTTGTCAGCTTATCGATTGATCCCAAACAAGCACAAACGGGAGAACTTTTGACCATTGTGGTAAAATCAAATGTCCAAGGGGAAATTGACATCGATTATCCAAGTGCATATATTCAAGGCTACAACTTAATGAGTGGCATGGAGCAAGAAATGGATTACAATTCCGGACAAGTGAATACGATTTACTACTTGTCTCAAACAGGGGTCATCAACAAAGAAGGAACATACACCTTCGGGCCTGCCTACATAAAAAAAGGAAATCGAACCTATAAATCCAATACGGTAGTGGTTAAAATTGGTAAAACGAGTAAATCAGTTCCCGAAGAAATAACCGATGCCCAATTGAAAAATCCAGCATTTGGAGTCATTAAAAAAAGTAAAAGTAAAATTTACGAAGGCCAGAGTGTAATGATTAGTGCTAAAGTATACGCACATTTCAATCCAACGAATTTTGAAAATTATCAAAGTTACCTCTTTCCAAATCATATTAAAGATTATCCCATCAACTCCAACGCTCGAATAATTGTAGAAGAAGATCAATACAAAGGCGTTGATTTATATTCTTTCGAACATGACAAGAAACTTTTCTTTCCAAATGGTGTAGGTAAAATGATCATCGAACCTTTCAAATTGTATTTAAAACAAGGTTTTCAGTCGGTGGGTATTATTTCGAATAAAGCAAGTATCGAAGTGCTCCCCTTACCGAAACCATTACCGCAATCTTTTTATGGTGGAGTTGGTGAATTTTCGATATCCTCGAAAGTTTCTAATGAAAATCCGAAAAAAGGAGAAGCCATAGTTTTTACGCTTACTGTAAAGGGAATTGGTAATCTACATCAGATTGATGTTCCGAAATTACAACTACCTAAAGGTATTAAATCATACGGTGATCCAAAAGTAAAAGAAGAGTATACGTTTACTACAGAAGGTGCGGATGGTGCTTTAACCTATACCTATCACCTGCTTGTTGAAGATGAAAAAGCGATTCAATTTCCTGCTATCGCTTGGTCTTACTTTTCCATTGAAAAAGAAAAATACCAAGTATTAAAAACGAATCCCTTCCAGATTAATGGACAAGTATCTGCCCAAGAAAACAATGATTTGACAGCAATTCAGCAAGAAAAGAACACCATTATTCAAGCATCAAATCCAAAGGACGATAAAAATCTTAATTTAACCTATTATTTAGGTGCCACTGTAATCGTCTTAGGATTCGGATTGTTGTTTCTGCTGTTTAAAAATAGAAAGTCCCATGTTGAACCTCAATTGGAAACGATTGAAGAGGAAATTGTACCAAAAACGACTGTGGTAATAGGTGATCATCCAACGATGAAAGAAATAGAAAAATACCTCAAGGTACATTTTGCACAAATCGCTAATCACCCCGTTTATATGGGATTGGAAACCTTAAAAATCGCTCAAGAAAAATTAATGTTAAGCACCGAAGAACTTCATGAAATAAGCGCTATGATGGAACAAATCGACGCCTTACAATTCGGAATGGGGCTATCGACAGCTGATGAGCAACAATTAAGATCTTGTTTCTGGCAAATAAAAAAACGATTGGATCAGCACCTATAAATGAGCCTCTTTCTGCATTTCTTGCACCAATACCAACTCACCCTCTGAACGCGCAATAACGGCAGAAGCAAGGCAATTTCCAATCACGTTAACGGAAGTTCTTCCCATATCCATTAAGGCATCAACAGCAAGAATAACACTTGCTTTTTCAGGGTCTAGTCCCATAGATGCCACTGTACCTGCGAGAATTACAAAAGAGGCTCCACGAACACCCGCTACCCCTTTACTGGTTAACATCAAGGTTAAACAAATGGTAATTTGTTCCCCAATACTTAAATCAATCCCTGACATTTGCGCCACGAATACGGAAGCCAACGATAAATAAAGGGTGGTCCCGTCGAGGTTGAAACTGTAACCCGTAGGAATAACAAAACCAACAATCTTCTTCGGCACACCAAACTTTTCCATATTCTCAAGTGCTTTTGGTAAAGCTGCCTCAGAACTCGCCGTAGCAAAGGCAAGAGACACTGGTTCAGCAATAGCAAATGCAAATTTTTTCAACGGAATTTTAGCCGCATAAGCAATGGGAACAAGCACTATTAATATAAAAACCAAAAGTGCCACATAAAGTGTCCCTACCAATTTCATCAGGTTAAATAAAATATCGACACCTGACTTGGCAACAGTACTTGCTAATGCGCCAAATACAGCTAAAGGAGCCAAATACATCACGATATCCGTAAACTTAAACATGACCTCAGCTAAACTTTCTGAAAAATTCAACATGGTTCCTTTATGTTTTTGATCCTTCACCATCCCCAATCCAATAGCGAAAATCACTGAAAAAACCACTACCTGAAGAACCTGATTCTCATAAACCGCTTTAGAGATATTTTCAGGGAAAATTTCAACTAAATGGTCTTTGTGCTCCTTCTTTTGATCAAGTAATTCGGTTGATTTACTTTTATCCTGCTCGCTTGCTTCCACTTTAACACCGACACCTGCCTGAGAAATATTAATCGCTAAAAGTCCAACAAACAATGCAACGGTAGTCACCGCTTCAAAATAAATGATACTTTTCAAACCAATTCTTCCGACTTGTTTCAGATTACTGTGTCCGGCAATTCCAATAACAAGCGTTGCGAAAATCAGCGGAGCAACAAGTGTCTTGACCATTCTGAGGAAGATTTTACCAAAACGCTCCATTTCAAGTGCAAAATCTGGAAAATCCATTCCAACTTCAACGCCAAAAAGCATGGCCGTAAAAATCCAAAGCGATAATTTTTTTCTTTTAAAAGAGATGAAAAACAAAAAGCCAATCACCAAATAGCGAATCACTTCAAAAACCATCTCGTGAACGGAAGGCAATATACTTTGCAAATAGAACGTGAAGCCTACAAAGAAGAAACTTGTAATGTACCAAAACAAAGAAAAAATACTTTTCATATGAACGTTTATTATCGTTTGAATGCGAACAAAAGTAAAGGAATGAACCCAAGAAAGCAAATAAGAAATTGAATATTGAAAATATTTAAGAAAATGTTTATGGTTATTTAAAGAATATTATGTAATATTGTTCCATCAATTTTTATCAATTGATCATAATCACCAAATTTTTTCAAGTATTTTCACAAACAATAATTTCTCAATTATTTTATGGATATTAAAGAACTAGAAGGTAAAAAACTTTCTGATTTAAAAGCAATCGCAGAAACATTAGGAGTAGCCAATTTCGCAAGCTTAAAAAAGCCTGAACTAATCGAAGCCATTATCAATCCAACCGTTGAAAATGCTGAACCTGTAGCTTCAGAAACGACCAAACCAAAACGAAAAAGGGTTATCAAAACGGTAGTTACCGAAGAAGCCCAAGCCAGTTTATTTGTAGCTACCCCTGAAGAAGTTGTCAATTCAAATACAGCTCCTTCAATTCCGGAAACTAAGACACCTCAAAATAAACAAGAAAAGCCTTCGCAAAAAGCGAAAAATACACCTAAAAATGAATCTATGGACAGTCCTGAAAAAGAGGCTCCACAGCAGAAATCTGAAGGTCATAAAAAGGCTGATCACAACCAACAAAAGGGGCGTAACCTATTAGAATTAGCGAAAAAACCGAACGAATCAGAACCAAATAGTTCAACCGAAGAAAACGTTGAAATTCAAGTTCAAGCAGAAGATAAACAACCACAAAACAGACCTAATCCTCCAAAAAATCAACATCAACAACCTTCTCAAGTTGAGAAAGAAGAAGAAATGTACGATTTAGTGGGAATTGTATCTGCAGAAGGCGTTCTTGAGGTCATTCAAGATGGTTACGGCTTTTTACGTTCTTCGGATTACAACTACTTACCTTCTCCAGATGATATTTATGTTTCGCAAAGTCAAATTAAATTATTTGGTTTAAAAACAGGAGATACCGTAAAAGGAAGTATTCGACCTCCAAGAGAAGGTGAAAAGTTTTTTCCATTAGTAAAAGTAGAATCGATCAACGGAAGACATCCATCGTACATTCGCGACCGTGTTCCTTTTCAATACCTTACTCCTTTATTCCCAGACGAGAAGTTCAAATTAACCGGCCACGCTCAGGAGACCATGTCGACTCGTGTGATGGATTTATTTGCACCGATTGGAAAAGGACAAAGAGGAATGATTGTAGCACAGCCGAAAACAGGTAAAACGATGTTATTGAAGGATGTCGCAAATGCCATCGCAGCCAATCATCCAGAAACTTATTTAATCGTGCTTTTGATCGACGAACGCCCGGAAGAGGTAACCGATATGGCTAGAAGTGTAAAAGCAGAAGTTATTGCCTCCACTTTCGATGAGCCAGCAGATCGTCACGTTAAAGTAGCCAACATGGTCTTAGAAAAAGCTAAACGAATGGTCGAATGTGGCCACGATGTTTGTATACTATTAGACTCCATCACGAGATTAGCGCGAGCATATAACACCGTTTCTCCAGCTTCAGGAAAAGTATTGTCGGGAGGTGTGGATGCAAATGCCTTGCACAAACCAAAACGATTCTTCGGATCGGCTCGTAAAATTGAAAATGGAGGCTCATTATCCATTATCGCTACTGCATTAACCGAAACAGGATCTAAAATGGATGAAGTTATTTTCGAAGAGTTCAAAGGAACTGGAAATATGGAGTTACAATTGGATCGTAAAATCTCCAACCGAAGAATATATCCTGCTATTGACATCCTTTCTTCTGGAACAAGAAGAGAAGATTTATTAGTAAACAAAGACATTCTTCAACGCGTTTGGTTACTGCGTAAATTCATTGCAGATATGAACCCTGTTGAAGCAATGGAATTCTTAAAACAACAAATGGAAGGAACTAAATCAAATGAAGAATTTTTAGTTTCAATGAATAGTTAATCAAAATCTTTCCCGTATTTTTGTCCCGGTTTGTCAATTCAAATCGGGATTTTTTATGAGCATTACTTTAAAGTCAGGAATCATTGGCGCTATCCTTTGGATTGTGATTCGTTTATCAGCCTTTTATCTTGGTATTTACCAAAACGAAGTGGAACCTTTTGTTTTTCTGAACATGCTCGGTGTGACTTTGGCGATAACTTTTGGATTATACTACCAAAAGAAAAAAGACGGAAGCGAAACCAATACGATGTTAGATATCAAAAACGGAATGAAAGCTGGTGTAGTTTATGCGTTTTTCGTGAGTATTTTCAGTTATTTCTACTATCAATCCATCAATCCGGGTTACATTAAAACGAAATTAGCTGAAATTGAATTAAAGATTGATGAAGCACTCGCTGATCCAGTTGAAGTTGCAAAAATCAGAAAGTCGAATGAAGGGTACGAAGTACTTTCTTTAGCTCAAATGAAAAATCAAATGATGAGTGGTCCGAAATCCTTTTTTGCACCGGGCTCTACCATGACCATTTCGATGTTGGCTTTGTTACTTTGGTCTACCTTGAACGCCATCCTGATTACCATAGTATTCAGAAGAATGATTTTCAGACAATAGCCGATTAAAATATTCAAAAAAGCTAGTAATTAATTATTTTTTAGTTATCTTTGCACCCTTAAATTTTATTAATTAATTTTTTATTTATGAATTCTTACGAGACTGTTTTCATTTTAACTCCCGTTTTGTCTGATGAACAGGCAAAGGAAGCAGCGCAAAAATTCGAAGCTGAAATTTCAAAATTAAGCGGAAAAATTGTGCACTCAGAAAATTGGGGCTTACGCAAATTAGCATACCCAATTCAAAAAAAATCAACAGGTTTCTACTTTTTGGTAGAATTCCAAGCAGAAGGATCTGCAGTTGCTGATTTAGAAGTTTATTTAAAACGTGACGAGCGTGTATTGCGTTTCTTAACCGTTAGAATGGATAAAGACCACGTTGCATACGCAGAAAGACGTCGTTCTAAAGCAGGAGATAAAAAAGTTGTTTCTACTGAAGCATAATCATTCACATTAAAAGACTAAAATTATGTCACAAAATGATATCCGTTATTTGACTCCAATTAATATTGAGATCAGAAAAGACAAATACTGCCGTTTCAAAAAAAGTGGTATTAAATTCATTGATTACAAAGACGCTAACTTCTTATTAAAGTTAGTAAACGAGCAAGGTAAAATTTTACCTCGTCGTATTACAGGTACATCAGCTAAATATCAAGGAAAGGTAAACAAGGCGATCAAAAGAGCAAGACACATTGCTTTAATGCCATACCTTGCAGATATGTTGAAATAATTTGTTAAATAGAAAAAACATTATACAATGGAAGTAATTCTAAAGAAAAACGTAGACAAACTTGGATACGCGAATGAAGTGGTTACGGTAAAACCTGGTTACGGTCGTAACTTCTTAATTCCTCAAGGATACGCAGTATTAGCTACTGCTTCTGCTAAAAAAGCGCACGAAGAAGTGATGCGTCAAAAAGCGCACAAAGAATCTAAAGTGCTTGCTGAGGCGGAAGCAATTGCAGCAAAATTAGAAAACGTTACCGTTACTATTGCTACTAAAGCAGGTGAAAATGGTAAAATATTTGGTTCTGTAAACACCGTTCAATTAGCTGAAGCATTGAAAAAAGAAGGTTTTGATATCGATCGTAAATCTTTAAAAATCAAAGACGAGCCAATTAAAGAAGTGGGTACATTTGAAGCAGAAGCAAATTTACACAAAGGGGTTAAGCCTACTTTCAAATTTGAAGTTGTTGGAGAATAATCCAAAAAGTCAATATTTAAAAGCCTCACTTGTTGAGGCTTTTTTTTTGTGAATTATTCTTTGCATTTTTGTACTATGAAATTTTGGAGTATTCTTTTATTATTATGGCTTTTCGCTTGTCAATCGAACAACAAAAACCAACCCAAAGATCAAATCAATTCAACGACGCATTACGCGAAGCATTTCCAATTGTTTGAATATTCAAATCATCAAATCATTCATATCTTAAATCCAAAAACGAACAAACTTGAAAAAAAAGTATGGATTTCTGACCACTTACCTCAATCAACCCACGAATCCTACATATACGTCCAACCTCATCAGGTAAAACTTTGCCCCATGGCAAGCTCTCATATTGGCATGTTAAATCGTATCGAAGTATTAGATCGGGTAAGTGCACTACCCTCTAAAAACTATTTAGACAATTTGACCCTTAAAAAAGCGATTCAGCATGGGAAAATTTTAGAGGTTGGATTTGAAAATGAACTGCAATTGGAAAAGTTATTGCAATCCAATACCAACCTAATTAGCTACAGTGGTTTTGGTACTGAATTTCCACAAGAGTCCAAACTCAAAAAATTGGGTGTGTTCACGATTCAAAACTACGATTGGGAGGAATTGACTCCACTTGGAAGAGCAGAATGGATTTTGTTTTTTGGAGCATTAACTGGAAAACTAAATGAGGCTAAAAATGAATTTCAACATATAGAACTAAATTATTTACATCAAGTCAATCGAGCAAAGCGATACCGTTACAAAAAAGAAGTCATCAGTGGTAACTTGGTGGGTGATGTTTGGTACCTTCCTGCCGGTCAATCGTACGCTGCACAATTATTTAAGGATGCACAAATCAAGTATCGATATGAGAAAAAAATAGGTACCGGAAGCATTGCTTTAAGTTTAGAGGAAATACTTAAAAACCATCGTCACACTGCGATATGGCTTAATCCTGGAGTCGCATCCAAAAAAGAATTAACTTTAATTAATCCTAAAATAAAACATTTGAAGGCATTTCAATCTGATCAAATTTACTGCTATTCACACCGCATGAATTTCTATTGGGAAAATGCAGCATTAATGCCAGATCGTATCCTCTCTGATTATATAGAAATTTGCCATGGTCGCAGTAATAAGAAAGTTTTATACTTTTATAAAAAACTAAAGCCGTGAGTTCATCTTTGAGAGTGCCACTTTTCATTTTTCTTGTAATTGCAATTGGTTTCATTACTTATTTCAATTTGACCTATCATTTAACCGAACTAAAATGGTTATGGGAAAACAATCAAGGTGAGCAAGTCAATGAAGGATTTATCTTATTAAAAGAATTCAGATTACCAAGGGTTTTTATTTCTATCATTGCGGGCGGTGGATTAGCAATCACTGGAATGCTGATGCAAACCCTCTTTCAAAATCCATTGGCTGGACCTTATGTTTTAGGAATTAATTCAGGTTCTAATTTATTCATAGGCATCTCATTATTAACAGGAATTCCTTTTCTCATGAGTGAATATGGCATTGTATTAACCGCATTTATCGGCGCTTTACTTTTTGGGCTTCTGATTTTATTATTTTCCACATTTATCAAAAAATCCATTTCCTTATTACTGATCGGATTAATGATCAGTTCGTTCACTAGTGCCATTTTGAGTATTCTCGAAAGCTCAAGTTCTGCTAATAGTTTAAAATCGTTTGTAATTTGGGGAATGGGAAGTCTCCAAAAAGTAGAGTATGCTCAAATTGGATTTATTGCCATTTCGTTTCTTGTATTAACCGTAATCAGTTTAACCTTAATGAAATCGTTAAATGCATTAGTTTTAGGAGAAACTTCTGCCAGCGCATTGGGGATTTCAGTAAAAAGAGAAAGACAAAAAATCATTGTGATTTCATCGCTTTTTATTGGTTTAATTACAGCCTATTGCGGACCGATTGCCTTTGTTGGACTGACGGTTCCTAATTTGTCGCGTATACTTTTTAAAACACAAAATCACCAAGTATTATTTTTAGCTAATTTACTGATTGGATCATTCTTCTTGTTGTTTTGCGACAGTATCATTCTTATTCTTGAACCCTTCACGGCAATACCTATCAATGGGATCACTTCCCTTATTGGCGCCCCCTTGGTGATCTTGTTCATTTTAAAAAACGGAAGAATATGATCCTAAAAAATCTTCAATTTGGATATCAAGAACCTTATATAACAAGTGATTTTTTAGAATTCGCCTTAGGGCAAGCAATTCCTTTAATTGGCGCGAATGGAGCAGGAAAATCAACGTTTTTGAAAACCATTGCAGGTCTCATTCCTCATGTAAAAGGGGAAATCATGATTGGGCATCAATCCTTGGCGAAATTAAGCCTTCAAGAACGATCAAAAAAAATTGCATATGTTGCCTCTACTCCACCGCTCATTGATCAAATGCGCGTCAGCGAATACATTGCCTTGGGCAGAACTCCATTTCTTGGAATCTTTGGAAATTTGAAGGAAAAAGATAAGAAAATGGTGGAACAAGCCATTGCTAAACTTGAGCTAACTCATTTTAAGGATCGATTCATTCATGAACTTTCAGATGGAGAGAAACAATTATGTACGTTAGCAAAAGCGTTGGTTCAAGATGCTCCAGTCATTTTACTTGACGAACCTAGTGCTTTCTTGGACTACGCAAACCGAAATCGTATTGTGGAACTCTTTAAAGAATTAGCTGAGCAAGAAAACAAATTATTTATTTTCTCTACGCACGACATTGATCTCATTGATCGAAAATTCCAAGAAGTATTGTATATCGATGTTACAGAAAAGAAGCTGGTTCAAGGAGACATTTCTCTCCATAAAGACACAATTTTAGAAAGAGCATTTAATCGAAATCTTGGTTCATTTCGCGAATGACCAATTGAATGGTTTCATCGATTATTTTGATTTCATCCATTACGTAATGTCGGTCAATATCTGCTCCGGCGCAATGCAACTCCAAAGGTTTCAACTTATTTTGAAGGGCATTTATTTGCAAGATCTCAACGGAAGGTTTAATCTGATGTGCAATATTTTTCACAACGATATAATCACCTTGTTCAAAGCCTATTTTCATTTTATCTATCAATTCTGGAAGGGTACTTCTAAAGGTATTGATCATTTCTAAAATAAAAGAATCATCATCACCAGCGATGTCCTTCAACACATTCAATTGATAGCTTTTTTCATTCATAGGTCAGTTATTTTTTATACAAAAAAAATAATTTTTCAAATAATTCCTCTTTTTTAAATGGTTTTGATAAATACCCATTCATTCCCGATTTTAAATAAATTCGTTCGTCTTCCTTGCCTGCATTAGCCGTAAGGGCAATTATTGGAATATGAATATTCAAATCGTTACGAATCTTTTCTGAAGCTGTAAGCCCATCCATTTCGGGCATTTGAATATCCATTAATATCAAATCGTATTTGTTTTTTTGCACTTCATCGATGGCTTGTAGTCCATTTTCGACGATCACATAATAAATATTCATTTTATCTAAAATGGCTTTAATCAACATTTGATTAAATTTATTATCCTCGGCTACCAACAATTTTAAATCCACGAATTCTGATTCTGAATACGATTTTGGAGATCCATCCCATTTATCTTGAGCACCAAAAGGCAATATTAGATCAAAATAAAATGTAGACCCAACATGTTTTTCACTTTCAACAAATATTTTACTTTTAAAGGCCGAAACAATTCCTTTTGAAATGGAAAGTCCAAGCCCAGTGCCTCCATATTTACGGCTAATCGTAATATCCTCTTGACTAAAATCGTCGAAAATACTTTCAATTTTATGTTCATCGATACCAATTCCTGTATCAGTTACCGCAAATCGGACCAATTGCGCATCCTTATCCGTTCTCAGGACAATAATGTTCAATTTAACCGATCCTTTTTCCGTGAATTTCAAACTATTGTTGATGAGATTAATCAGCACCTGAGAAATTTTCAAGTTATCAGATACGAAAAAAGAATGCAATTTAGGATCAAGTTCAAAAATTAGATCAAGGCTTTTCTGACGTGCCTTTAAACCAAGAATTTCTTTTAAATTTTGTACGAGATCTTTGATGGAAAAGTTAACCGAATCCAATTCCAATTTCCCACTTTCAATTTTTGAAAAATCAAGAATATCATTGATTAGGGAAAGCAAATTATTGGAAGAGATTTTGATGGCATGTACAAATTTGTTTTGCTCTAAATCTAAGTTGGTTTCCAATAAAACTTCAGACAATCCAATAATTGCATTCATCGGAGTTCTGATTTCGTGACTTATATTGGCCAAGAAAAGCTCTTTCAACTTCATGGAGTCGATCGCCATTTCTTTCGCTTTAATCAATTCATCTTCTAATTTTTTACGCTCTGTGATATCCAAATGTATTCCGAGTGAACCAATTACTTCATTTCGATCGTTATAAATCGGTGCACCCGAAATGATGAAGTATTTTAATTCCCCGTTTTTGACGCGAATTTTTCGCTCATATACATTTGATTTACCTTCCAACCTTGCTTCCAATTCATTCTTGGAAAATTCAAAATCTTCCTTTTCAGAAAATAATTCAGAAGCATTTTTACCTAGTAATTCTTCTTCTGTATATCCAATTAATTCGCAAAATGCCGGATAAACTTTGGTTATAATTTCATCATTGTCCACTTCAATCAAACCAAATTTCAGATTCTCAATGATTTTACGGTATTTTTCCTCTGTTCTTTGCAATGAAATTTTACTCTGAACAATATTTGTCACATCTTGATACTTCCAAATATGCCCATTGTATTTACCCTTTTCAAACACCGGAATATAGTCCCGTTCAAGAATAATACCATTGGCCATATATAGAATTTCTCCAAAAACTGGTTTTTTATTCTTCAGTATTTCATTAATTTGTTGAACAAAAAGCTCTGGATTTTTAAATAAATGCTTGGATTGTTCAGCACTTTCAGAGCAATCAGCTCCAACCAAATGTTCTGCTTGTACTGGAATTTGAAACAACTGACAAAACATTTGATTTGTAACCAATATCTTTCGATTTACATCCTCGGCAAGAATTGCTGAATTCATACTTTCTATCAAGGTATACAACCTAGAAGAAGTTTCTTCAAAAGACCTTCTTGAATTAATCAACTCTGTAATATTGGAAAAATAGATATTGGAATATTTTTTCTCCTGAAAAGGTACAATGGTTACTAAATAAAAGGAGTCTCCAAGTTGAATCGTTTTCTCGCTTTTAAGATATTCTTTTTGATTAATTTTTGACTCGATCTCGTCCCAAACTGGATGTTCCATCAAATGATGATGTTCAATTAAATTTTCAGCTGATGGATTCGCATAAAGAATTTTTCTATTAAATGAAATTCGTAAAACGCCATATGGGTTTTGCTCAGGAAATTTGGACAATTCAACTATTTCATCATTTTTCTTGATCAATTCATCACGCTGATCTAACAATTCCTCATTCAGAATCATTAAATCCTCGTTCACAATTTCTTTGGATCGAAGTAACTGCAAGAGATCCGTCATCGTGTCGTGCAATGCAAAATCTGAAATCAATAAATTATGAAGGCCTAGGTCAACCGTTTCAGTGATCCAAGGCGAGTTAAGGTATAAAATGGTATTGGAATTTTTCTCATACACCAATTGCCCTCGAAATCGCGTTACAATTGGATAATCAATGGATTCCAAAATAATTATTGTGTTTTGATTATCTAAAAAGGATTTAAAATTCCCCTCAATAGACAATCTTGGTCGAACAAACTTAAATACTTCAGAAAAATGTTTTGATTCAATATCTCCCAGGATTTTACGCAAAGAATGCCCCAATTTTCTGACTTTCAATTGATCATCAAATTGAACATAAAACGGAAAAATCCGATCAAAAATATCTTCTTCAAATAGGATCACGCTAAACAATTTTTACATGAAACACATCATGCCAAACCTCGTGATGGGAGGAATCTGTTAGTGTAATTTCAATTTGGGTGTCGAACAATTTACCCAATCCATTCACCAACCCGCGCACAAAATCTGTCAAACCTTGTCTACTGGAGAAATAATGTAACACCAACTCTTTTTCATTAATTTCTTCTACTTTAAATTCAGGAGGACTTAATTTCGGGTAAATCAACATGATTCTACCATGAAAATTGGGTAAATTTTTGACAAAATCATAAAAATTGGCACCCCCACTTTTCATAAGGTCTCCATATTTTTTGTGTCCCGTATTCAACACCCAATATTCCCCAAAGGCAAACAAAACATCTGATGCAGGAATTTTCAATACTTCACTGGCGGCTCCAACAAGATCGTAGGTAATATCATCTTCATATGATTCGTTACTTAGGAATACATCTTGGGTTACATGCCCCACTTTTTTAACTTCTTCCCATTTTTCCTTTCCAAAATTTTCAGTGATGAGCCCTTGAATAGCTTGGTTTACAATTCCGTACATTTTCAATTATAGTTAAATGGTTATTTGTCCTTCCTTTATCATTCGATAAATCGTACTCTTACCAATATCTAAAATTTTTGCCACATTTACTACATTTTTATCATTTTTTTCTAGATAATGGGTGATAATTTCAATTTCGTATTCTTTTAACGTTTTGTTGCCATGCATTAATTTCGGGTCAAAACGAAGTTCGGTGACAAATTGAATATCTTGTTCTTGAATTTGCATATCATTCGACATGACAACTGCAATTTCAATAATTGACTTTAATTCTCTGATATTTCCAGGATAGTGGTAACTGTACAATTTTTCTACGGCACCATCTGAAAGGGTTTTCATCGGTAATTTATTGGCCTTACAAAATTCTATAATGAAATATTTAGAAAGTAAAATGATGTCATCTCCTCGATCAATCAATCGAGGCAATTCAATTTTAATTCCCATTAATCGGTAAAATAAATCTTCTCTGAAATTTCCTTGATGCACTTCTTTCAGCAGGTTTTTGTGCGTAGCGACGATCAAACGCACATCAATCGGAATGGGGTTGTTTGAACCTAAACGAAATAACTCTCTTTCTTGAAGTACCCGAAGCAATTTGGATTGCATGATCAAATCCATTTCACCAATCTCATCTAAAAATAAAGTACCACCATCAGCCTCTTCAAATTTTCCTATTTTAGTTTTATCAGCCCCTGTAAAAGCACCCTTTTCATACCCAAACAATTCACTTTCAATGAGTTCTTTGGGTATTGCAGCCACATTGATTGGAATAAATTTTTTGGATTTTCGATTGGAATTAAAATGAATGGATTTTGCAATTAATTCTTTTCCAGTTCCTGTTTCACCCGTAATCGATACCGTTAGATTGTTATTCGAAGTTTTTTCTAATAAATCATGCACTTGAACAATGGCTTTTGAATTTCCTTTGATGAAATTTTTAAAAGCATATTTTTCATCCAATTGGTTTTGCATGGAATTGATTTGTCCATATAATTTTAATTTATCTACCGCCTTCATCACAGTAAATTGGATTATCTTGTGGACCTCTTCATTTTTTTCAATGTAGTCAAATGCTCCCGCTTTTAAGACATCAATCGCCAATTGAATTTCTTGCTGATTGGACATGATGATTACCTCTGAATAGGAAAGTTTCTTCTTGATTTTTTGAAGCAGTTGAAATCCATTTGAGTCTGGCAAATGGTAATCTAAAAGCACGATACTATAAGGAGCGTTATATTTTGCTAGAAAATCTTTTTCATTTGTAAACAAATGAACATCATAGTCTGGGTTTAAGCTTAATTTATGTTCTACTAGCTTTGAGAAGAAAGGATCATCCTCTACAATATATATAGTTATCTTTTCCATTGTTGAATAGTTATAAACTAAAATTATAATTTTGAGAATGAAATTTCCCAAACATGGAAGCTTCTGTTTGTAAATTAAGTGTTTCCTTGTAATTTGATGAATTGACAAATACGTAATTAGTGCACACGATCCAAACTTCGGTACTGAATGGCTTCGGAAATATGATTGGCTTGGATGGTTGCAGCATGTTCAATATCAGCAATGGTTCGAGCCACTTTTATGATCCGATCATAAGCCCTCGCTGAAAAACCTAATTTTTCCATCGCTACCTTAAGCAACTGGATCGCATTTTCGTCCAATTGACAATATTGATTCAATTCTTTTTTTGTCATTTGCGCATTACACCTCGTAGATGAATGTTGGTGATATCGCTGTAATTGAACATCCCGAGCCTTGACTACACGTTCTCTAATCTGTTCACTTCCTTCTGAAGGAATGTCGTGCGCCAATTCATCAAATGAAACAGGAGTAACTTCAATGTGAATATCAATACGATCTAATAAAGGACCCGAGATTTTGTTCTTATATCGCTGAACAACGCCAGGACCACAAACGCACTCCTTTTCAGGATGATTGAAATAACCACAAGGACAAGGATTCATGGCTGCCACCAACATAAAACTAGCAGGATAATCCACCGAAAATTTTGCTCTGGAAATGGAAACCACTCGATCTTCTAGGGGTTGTCGCATTACTTCCAAGACTTGTCGCTTGTATTCTGGCAATTCATCTAGAAACAAAACTCCATTATGCGCCAACGAAATCTCTCCGGGCTGTGGATAACTTCCTCCACCAACTAATGCCACATCTGAAATCGTATGATGTGGGGTACGAAAAGGTCTTTGAGCAATCAACCCTTTTGCATTTTTCAATTTACCCGATACGGAATAAATCTTGGTAGTTTCCAAGGCCTCCTCCATCGTGAGATTGGGCAAAATAGTAGCTAATCGCTTTGCTAACATGGATTTACCCGCTCCCGGCGGACCGATCAATATGATATTATGTCCACCAGCAGCAGCAATTTCAAAGGCTCTTTTGACATTCATTTGTCCTTTTACATCCTTGAAATCCACTTCAACTTCCTGAATGAGCGACTCAAATACCTCAAGGTGATTGATTTGAAAACTTTCAAGTCCTTGATTACCTTTGAAAAAAGCGACGACCTCCTCAATTTCTTGCGCGGGAAAAATATCAATGCCTTCAACCACCGCTGCCTCTTCTGCATTGGCTTTAGGAAGAATTAATCCTTTAAATCCTTCTTTTTTTGCTTGAAGAGCAATGGGCAAAACTCCTCGCACTGCATTTATTTTACCATCCAGGGACAATTCTCCCACCATCATGTATTCGTGGATGCGATCTTGAGGAATTTGTTCACTCGCTGCCAAAATACCGATCGCTAGTGGTAAATCAAAAACAGCTCCCTCCTTTCTAAGGTCTGCAGGAGCCATGTTGATGGTTACTTCTTTGCCTGGGAATTTATAGCCATTGTTGTTAAAGGCTGCTTTTATTCGTTGGTGACTTTCTTTAACAGCACTATCAGGAAGACCAACTAGAAAAAAATTGATTCCTTGTGCAATATTAACTTCGATGGTAATGGTATTGGCTTCTACCCCAAACACCGTGCTGCTGTAGGTTTTTACTAACATATTAAAGTGGTTTTTTTAGGTTATTTACTTTAAGTTAGTAAAAAAGATGATTTCCTACAATAGCTAATTTTACCTTTTTCTTTTATTTTTCGATCCTTGTCGACGCTGTTTTCGACGCTGTTTTCTCAACTGTTTCGCTCTTTTTTTTTGCGCTTTTTCCGTTTTTTTTATGCGAGCTCGTGCTTCTTTGGATTGCATACTCCAAAAGCGTTCTTTGGCTTCTTCGTCCGCTTTTTTGGCTGCTTTTGCCCGTTTTTTCTCCTCACGAGCCCTCTGTTTTTCGGCTTCTTCAACCGTTTCAGGGGTTTTAGTTTGTGCGTAACTTGGTGCGCTTAGTAAAAGAATGCAAGAAATAAATAATAATAATGTATATAAAAACGTTTTAATCTTCATATTTTTGTTCAAATTCAATTTACGTGAAGATAAAAATAATTTTCTTGGCTTTATTTTTAGGAAGTTTTTTTTCTTGTAAAAAAGTGAATCAAAACAACCCTGTTCCGAGTATCGCATTTGATATGACGATCGACATCACCCTTCCAACGTATTCCAATTTAATGGGCGTGGGAGGATTTGCATACATCAACGGAGGATCAAGAGGAATTGTTGCTTATCGAAGAGCCATTGACGAAATCGTAGCCTTCGACCGACATTCCCCAATGGATCCTGAAGGAACCTGCTTTTTACCCTTATTTACTACTGTAGATAATTTTTTAGTGTTAAAAGATACTTGTTCCGCAGCCACTTATTCCCTTTTGGATGGTAGTCCGATTAGTGGAAGTGAATATGGTTTAAGACAATACCAAACCCAATTTAATGGGTCAAATCAATTAAGAATATTTAATTAATAAAGATGAACGAAATTAAAGTGACCATTATTGATCGTGAAAATGTAGCCCACGAATTAGTTGGACCAACAGACATGAATATGAATATCATGGAGCTTTGTAAAGCATACGAATTACCTGTTTTAGGTGAATGTGGAGGAATGGCCATGTGCGCAACTTGCCAATGTTACCTAGAGTCTGACACGGCACTTCCTGAACAAAGCGATGCAGAATTGGACATGTTGGATCAAGCCTTCTTCGTAAAACCAAATTCAAGATTAGGCTGCCAAATTCATTTAGATGAATCTATCGATGGTATTGTTTTGCGATTGGCTCCTGAAGCTGACCATTAATTAATAAGCAAATCCTAAGCCAATGGTAAATTGGACCATGTTCGAAATTCGAGCCTTTTGAACCATTTTTTTTGTATCAAAATCATTTACAAACTTATTTGAAACACTAAAAGGTACGTAATTGTAATTAAAGTAATTACCCAAGTTTACCAAATTTAAAGCATATTTGAATCCATAATTAAGAAACAAGTGTTTACTCAACGGTAAACGATAATTCATTTGATAAAGCAAACTAAGTCCTTTGTGTTTCAAGTCAAAATCCAAAACGGTGTAACCGAAATCTTTCAATTCGTCATTCGAGATGATGCTACCACCTGTATTGAGAAGGTAATTTCTTTCTTTTATTTTGGTAATCGTGTATCCGATTCCTAATTGATGACTCAATCCCATTGGTAAAATTCCATTCAAAGAACCTATTTCAATTTTTGGCATGATCGTTAAAGTAGTCATGCTAAGATTCTCCATTTCAACTCCTCCATTGTAAAAAGCATCGTAAAACATATTTTCATTCGTATACGCTTTTTGAAAATCGTAGCCAATATGGATACCAATTCCAAAACGATCTTTAAAGTAATGAAAATCCTGGATGTTAAAACCGTAATTGAACCAGTTTAACTGATTATTCAATGTGCCATTTTTAGCTTTATGTCCAGCATTTACCTCTGTCATTTTATTTCGTAAATTATAGATCAATGGAATACTCCCTTGAGTACTAAATTCAACGATATTTTTCTTGCCAAAAAAACCCGATTGTGCAAAATTGAACGCAGGTGCTAGCAATATGAGTACGATGATAAATTGCTTCATAATTATTTTTTAAACTGTTTGAAAATGTGGTATAAATGGGCTGACAAATTGAGTTTTCTTGTAGGCTCTTTGAAGACCTCTTGAATAACAAAATCAATTTTACCTTGATCTAAATCCAACATGATAAAATCCATTTCTGTTAAATTTCCGTTCATGACACGTGTTGGTAAATAGATAAAATAGACATACGGCGCTGGAAAAACAAATACAGTCCCGAGGATTACTACCATTGGGTTTATCTGTTTGTTATTGATTGTTTCCACAATCGTAAACATCGCTTTATTGGTACCGTAATTATTCTTGATTTCTTGAAGTTCAAAATAATCTAAAGGAAAAACATCAACGGCATCATCATTACTGATTTGATTCAGAAAATTAAATAAAATCGTTCGTTCATTGAATGCAGAAGTACCATCCTTAGCTACCGTGCGTTGATCAATCGAATATGTTTTCAACCCTTCTTCATGGGCCATCTCAACAATAATATCCGCGTACTTTTCCTCCAAATCAAAACTTTTATCGTAGTTGATACTCCCATTTTTGTTGAAATTCACGGCCATTGGCTGAACCAAAATAAATTCATTGGTCTGTAGGGCATACTTTTCTTCTTCCTTTTTTTGTCGGTATTTTTGTTTTTCTTTGTTAGACAAAGCGTAATATTTTGATTCCTCTGCCTCTTCATCACTTTGTTGTAACTTGAATTGCTTATAAAGTTGAACAAATGAACTATCTTGAATGATGTCACCAATTCCGTATAAGTAAAAGCTACTTGAATCAAAATCGCCATAATTGACATTTTTCTTTTTACGAATTCGATCGTATTTGGACCCTTGTTTAGCAATGGAATCCTGAGGAATCGAATCTTTAGCTGCTTTTTTCAAAAGGTACTCTTCATAACTTTCACTGAATGATTTTTTCGCAAATTGTTCCAATTCAAAATCTTTTGAATACGCTAATTGCTTAATCGTTCGGTTATAAATTAAATCCACTACCTTGTTATTGGGCATTTCCTTTCTTAAATCGTAAATGATTCGAATAGACAGCGTGTTGAGGGCTTGCTTATTTAATTTTTTCAAGAAGTAATGCAAAGTAGCACTTTCTCCTTCTAATTCAGACTTGGATTTCAAAACCTTGCCCGTAGTTGAATTTAACTTGTATATCAATAAATCGTAGTAGCAATGTGCTTTCTTTTCCTTTAAAAAAGTTGAATTTGGGTATTTTTGTTCTAATAAAAAGATGGAATATAGGGCATTTCCTAATTCTCCGTTTAAAATATCCGTTCTGATTGATTCAAAACGAGCGATGTCGCGCATTTGATCGAATTCAGCTTCGCCAAAGAAAAATTTTGTCTCCCCCCAATTGGCAAAAGCTCCCAAATTCTCCTCCATCTTCAATTTTCGATTTTTAATGTTCGGGTGAGAAGATTCTTTATCATCGTAATCTTCAATTGCTTTGATGGGAAATTTTTTATCCGGGAAGTTGTTGGTTGGAACAAAAAATTGGGAGGTATTCCAATAGGTTAAAGGCATTTCAATCTCATCGAAAGGTAAATATGAATACAATAAAATATCAAAAGTACCCAACACCTCATCGTCGGAATAACCTGCATCGTAGTAGTATTTTAACCCGATTTTATCAGCTTCCAATTCGTGGTTTTTGGAATAATTACTCATTTGTACAATCGTTCGGTCGTAGCGATCACGGCTGTTCTCGAATTTAAAAGATTCTACCGTGTGTTTTTCTACATAATGGGCGATTTCATGCCCGAGAACCAATGCCAATTGCGCTTCACTCGTTAATTGAGAAATCAACCCTGTGGTCACAAACAAAATTCCTTGATCCGTAGAAAACGCATTCGTTTCATTGGACTTTAAAATATAAAAACGAAGTTTACTAGCAAGTTCTGGTTCATTGACCAAAAGTTTTTTCGCCACTTTTTCTACATACTTAGAAAGAGGATCACCATAAGTGACCAATCCAGAATGTAAAATCTCATCGATGGCATAGTTGGTGCCGTACACAAAGGTCTTGAGCTCTTTTTTACTCAATTCACTTTCAGACTGCCCCTTTAGAAGAGCCTCTTGTATTTTGCCTTTGGTGTCCATCGAAAAATCGGATGGCATACTTCCAGAGGAGGTGATGGATTTGTAGTGATTAAAATCGACTTGAGCGATACCTATTCCCGTCAGGAAAAGTAAAATAGTGGTACTAAAAAATTGAATCATAAGTTGTTTATTCAAATAAATCTTTTGGAACGATACAAACCGGTATCGGCTCCATTTTATGCTTGTTAATGGTATTTAATCTTTTGTAAATTGTCAACACTTCTTGTTCTCTTGGATTAAGTTGGTTTGCATCACCTTTAAAATCCATGGCCCATTCCAATTCTGCATAGGTGGCTCCAATTTGATCTTCATCACTTCTTCCATCCTCCCAAAGTCCATCGGTTGGTTGAGCGTGCAAAATACTTTCTACAATGCCCAATTGCACAGACATTCCTTTGACCTGCGTTTTCGTCAAATCCGCAATGGGACTTAAATCTACTCCGCCATCGCCATATTTGGTGAAAAATCCAATACCAAAATCTTCTATTTTGTTACCTGTTCCCGCTACCAAACATCCATGCGCTTGAGCAATGGCATAAAGGGTGGTCATTCTTAACCGAGCTCTTGTATTTGCCATGGCTAGATGGTTGCTGACTACATCCTTGGGGTACAGCGATTCCAAAGCGGCAAAACTCGATGATAAATTAATTTCTACAGATTCTACCAAGGGGAATCTCTTTTTTAAATCCTCGATGTGTTCTTGAGCACGCTTATATTCTGCATCCGTTTGACGAATAGGCATATTCAGGAGGATGACCTTTTCCCCGGTCATAGCACACAAAGTGGAAGTTAAAGCCGAATCGATTCCGCCAGATATCCCCACCACAAATCCTTTTAAATGCGATTGATGAAGATAGCTTTTAAGCCAATTGACGATATGTTCGGAAATCCCTTGGTAATTCAAATGAAATTAGAATAAAATGGAAAGCTTGAACATCAACTGACCTTGTGTTGCTTTGTTCGCAAAATAAATGTTATTAAGACCCGCATCGGTGGTTCTTAAACTCATATTTTTATCTTTACTTGTAATGCTTAAGGGAACAAAATTGTAATAGTATCCTAACTCAGCTACTAAAGTTGTAGTTCCAGTAAAATTCCACTCAGCACCACCAGCGATACCTGCTGCACCTTTGTAGAAGAACATATCATTTTTTTGCTTCATGTTGTCCATGTCTTTTGCGGCATTTCCATCGGTATTGACAAAGTCATAGCCAGTGTCGATCGATTTTTGTGAAACTAAAAAACTATTTCTCAAACCAAACTTACCGAAATATCTGAAGTAACCAATGAATTTAGTTCTAAATACCAACATGGTTGGAACTGAAATATAAGTTGCTTTTTGTTTTCTTTCTTGAAGCACAAATAAGGTTCCCGTATTCCCACCGTCAACATCATCTTTTTGTAAAATTTGAGAATCAGAGTAATTATAGAACGTAGCAAAACCATTGTAATTGGTCGGTTTGTAATTTAACGTTGCAAAGTCAAATTCAAGACCTGTACAAAACCCTAAAGAATGATTGAAATTGAACACCACATTAGCACCAACCGTTAAATCTTTTCCAATTCCGTTCGGTTGCATATATTTTGTAGCAGATTTTTGAAAATTTACGCCAATTCCAGCAACAATACCAGCTTGAACTTTTTTATCTTCAGCTTCTTGCGCAAACAAAACATGGGTTGACATTAAAATAGCAAAAGTGTAAATCATCTTTTTCATAATCGATCCAATTAATTCTTAGTAAAAGTAATTTTAATAGGTAAATATCCTTAATTTTGCTACAATATTAGTAAAAATGATGGTAAACAAACTATTTTCTTTAATTTTTATTTTCATCCTTTTTTCTTGTTCTACCGACAAGTTAGAGGTAAATACTAGCGAGGTGAAAATCGACTTAAAACACTACAATAGTTTACCGCAACTCATGATTTCTAATCCCAATGAATTATGGGTAAGCATCCAAAAATCAAAATTGAACTTTCCGGAATTAATGGACTACCAGTTGGGATATTGCCTTCAAATTCAAAGCAATGAAGATACGACCATTATCAATGCCCTTCGAACTTTTCAAAAAGACCCATATATCCAACGACTTCAAAAGGAATTGACGGGTCATTTTCAAAATACTCAAAGATTTGAAACAAAAATTGATCAAGGTTTTTTGCGTCTTAAGGCATTTATGCCCGAAACGAAAACTCCACAATCAATTGTTTACATGAACACCTTATTCAATGCCAGTGTATTCTGCACAGAGAAAGAAATTGGTGTTGGTATGGAGCGTTATTTAGGAAAAAACAATCCATTGATACAAGAATTACCTGGAAATATCTTTTTCGATTGGATAAAAAATGGATTCGATGAAAAGTATTTGCCATCAGATGTTTTCAATGCATGGATATCGACACACCTGATTCCAGAAAAGGAGGGGAATTTGGCGGAAAACATGATCCGATGGGGAAAAATCATCTACTTGACCAAAGCTGCTTTACCCGAAGAAAAAGAGGAAGTCTTGCTACGTTATTCCAACAAGAATTTAGATTGGGCCTTGAAAAATGAACGATTGATTTGGGAATACCTCGTGCAAGAGAATTTTCTTTTCAAAGTCAATGCGAAAACCAACGCGAACTTCTTAAATGACGCACCCTTTACCTCAGGATTACCAGAAAAAGGTCCCGATCGTTTAGGTCGTTTTTTAGGCTACCGCATGGTCTTGAAATACATGGAACTCAGTGAAACCAAGGTAAGTGAATTAATCAATATCCCCTATACCGAAATACTCCAAGAATACGAAATCGAGGACTAAATTTTACATCAGACATGGAAGATAAAATCACCAAAACATCCGAAATACACATTAAAGTAGGATTAAACGAAAACAGTTTGCCCCTAGCCATGAAATGGTCGGCTCAAGATGGAAATGTACAAGATGCTCCCGCCTCTGCCTTCCTTTTATCGCTATGGGATCCGAAAGAAAAAAACACCATGAAAATTGATCTTTGGACCAAAGACATGTCCATCGAGGAAATGAAGCAGTTCTTCCATCAAACCTTGTTAACGATGGCGGACACGTTTGAAAAAGCGACTGGTGAACACCTGATTACCGAAGACTTAAGGGATTATTGCTATCATTTTGCCGAAAAAATGAAAATTCTACCTGAATAATGATTGGAAATTTATCCAAATTAAAAACGCAGATAGGCGACCCTATTGAGTACACGTGGTCTTTAGAAAATCCAACGGTCATCAATCACTTGATTGGCTTACCGATTCGTTTATCGTGGAACGGTGATATCCATTGCACGAAATGTAGCAAAAAAACGAAAAAATCTTTTGGAGAAGGATTTTGTTATACATGTTTCAGTACGGCTCCAGAAGCCGCGGAATGTATCATCAGACCCGAACTTTGTCGAGCGCATTTAGGCGAAGGACGCGACATCGAATGGGAAGAACGCAATCACAATCAACCTCATTTGGTCTATTTGGCTGCAAGCGATGCTGTCAAAGTAGGAGTCACGAGAATTTCCCAAATTCCAACTAGATGGATTGATCAAGGAGCGATGAAGGCCATCATTTTAGCAGAAACTCCAAATCGCTACGAGGCAGGTCGACTTGAAGTGGCTTTAAAATCATTTTACACCGATAAAACGAATTGGCAAAAAATGCTCAAAAATGAGATAGACGATGCCATTGATTTAGTCAACGAAAAATGGGAATTACACGATCAGCTGCCCTCTGACCTCACGCAATTTTTCATCGAAGAGGACGAGGTAACGGAATTGGTTTATCCTGTTGATCAATATCCTGAAAAAGTGAAAAGCTTGAGTTTTGACAAAACACCTGTCATTGAAGGAGAATTAACAGGAATCAAAGGGCAATATTTACTTTTTAGCGATGGTTCAGTTTTTAATGTCCGAAAACACACCGGATACTACACTGAAATTACCATTATTTAAAAGAATCTCTTTACTTTTGCAGCATGGGAAAAGATAAGATCAGACGATTTGCAGCAGTAAAAACCTACGCTAATTTTTTTGAACCTGTCATTGGGGAAACCTACCACATGAAAGGCCAGTGGAATAGCACCTATTTTAAAAATGACAACCCCATTGTATTGGAATTGGGCTGTGGCAAGGGAGAATATTCCGTTGGATTGGCGAAACATTTTCCCAACAAGAATTTCATTGGAGTAGATATTAAAGGATCCCGCATGTACATAGGTGCAACGGAAGCTTTGGAAAACAATTTACATAACGTAGCCTTTTGTAGAACCAAAATTGACTTCATCAATGATGCTTTTGCCGAAAATGAAGTAGATGAAATTTGGTTGACCTTTTCCGATCCACAACCTAAAAAGCCAAATAAGAGACTTACCTCTCCCCCATTTATTGAACGTTACAAAAAACTATTAAAGCCGGGAGGAATCGTTCATTTAAAAACCGACAGTGATCTCTTGTTTGAATATACTGAGGAAGAAATCACATCGAAAAAGTATGAATGCTTGGAATTAACTTGGGATTTATACCACGAATTACCGGGAAATCTTGACGCTGTAACCAAAGAAATTTTCCACATCAAAACGCATTACGAACAACTTTTTACCGCAAAAGGAAGTATTATTAAATACTGTAAATTTAAAATTCACTGATGTAAATTTTATATCCCGTTGTAGGAATATCGGTACGCCTGGCTTTCTAAAAAGCCTTTTATACCAACTGTTTTAGGAGGGGTGTATGTTTTTCGTAGTGATTCCACCTGCTAAAGATAAACGAAATTATAATTCAAAATAGCAAGCAATAAAAAAATCCGACTTCAATTGAAATCGGATTTTAAATATTATTAAAAGAAACGAATTAACGTTTGTGCATCGGCTCAGAAGAAACAGTCAATTTCTTTCTGCCTTTTCTTCTACGTGCAGCCAATACTCGTTGACCATTTTTAGTTGCCATACGGCTTCTGAAACCATGTTTGTTTCTTCTTTTTCTTACGGACGGTTGAAACGTTCTTTTCATCTTCTATTATCTTTATGCGTTTTTTCTCAAAAATTCGGAATGCAAAGATAGTAGTATTTTTTAATAAACAAAAAGAAATCTGAAAATATTTAGAATTTCCTTTTTTGAAACCTTTTCTACCTAAACTTCTACATTCTGGGGCAAATATATGAAGTTATTTTTCCATTTAACCAATTTGTACACTAAATTTGTATTCAAATATCATAAAGCATGTTGCGACCGAAAAAAGAGAAGTCTGAAAAAATCAAAATCACCAAAGAATCCATTCAAAAAGCAAAAGGAATATTCAGTTACCTGAAACCCTATCGCCTTTCCTTTACCATTGGCTGGTTGTTTTTAGTACTTTCTTCCACGGCAGGTTTATTTTTTCCTTACTTAATGGGACAATTACTAGGAACTTCAGGTACCTCTATGCAAGAAGTTTCCTCCAATTCTTCCCTCCTCACCATGGAAAACGTGAATCAAATTGCACTATTGCTTTTTATTTTATTTGCTACTCAAGCCATATTCTCTTATTTTCGAGTGGTCATCTTTACCAATGTGACCGAAAATGCGCTGCGCGACCTGAGAAACGACGCTTTTGCGCACTTGATTTATATGCCTATGGATTTTTTCAACAAAAGCAAAGTGGGCGATCTTACCAGTCGATTATCGAACGATATTTCCCAAATTCAAGAAACGCTACGTACCACAATCGCTGAATTTTTCAGACAAATCGTCATTGTACTTGGTTCCATCGTATTTTTAGTATTTGTCTCTTGGAAACTTTCGTTGATCATGCTTGCAACCGTTCCTGTCATGGCCATCATTGCTGTGATATTCGGTCGATTCATTAAAAAACTATCCAAAAAAGCGCAAGATTACTCTGCAGAATCCACCACCATCATCGAAGAAGCCTTGTCGGGCATTTCCAATGTAAAATCTTTTACCAATGAGATTTTTACCCTGAACAAATACCGAAAAGCCACCCAAGAGATTCGCGATTTAAATGTAAAAAGTGGTCTTTGGCGCGGCGCATTTGTCTCGTTCATCATCTTCTGTTTGTTTGGCGCAATCGTATTCATCATTTGGCAAGGACTATTAATGACACAAGGACCAAATCCTGAAATTTCATCAAAAAACTTTTTCTCTTTTGTGATGTATACGATCATGATGGGGGCTTCGATTGGATCACTACCAGAACTATATGCTAGTATTCAAAAAGCAATCGGTGCTACGGAAAACTTGATGAACATCATTGCCGAAAAAACGGAAAATGAATTAGCAACTGGAAAACTCACTCCTGAAATCACAGGAAATGTCAGCTTTAGTAAAGTTGATTTTCACTACCCTCAGCGCGCAGATGTGCAAGTGTTAAACCAATTGGATTTTACCGCTGAAAAAACAGAAACAATCGCCCTTGTCGGCTCATCAGGCGCTGGTAAATCTACAATTGCATCCCTCCTATTGCATTACTACCAACCGCAACAGGGCGTTATCTTATTTGATGGGATCGATGCCAAGGACATTGAGTTACACCATTTACGAAAACACATGGCAATCGTACCTCAAGAAGTGATACTTTTCGCAGGTAGCATTGCTGAAAATATTGCTTTTGGAAAAACCGACGCTTCGGAAAGCGAAATCATAGATGCCGCTAAACGGGCAAACGCATGGGAATTCATTGCGTCCTTTCCAGAGGGTTTACAAACGCAAGTTGGCGACCGAGGTATTCAATTATCGGGAGGACAAAAACAGCGCATTGCCATTGCACGTGCCATTTTAAAGAATCCTGCCATACTTATTTTAGACGAAGCAACCTCAGCCTTGGATTCAGAATCTGAGCGTTTGGTGCAAGATGCATTAGATGAATTAATGGTAGGTAGAACCTCATTTGTCATTGCGCACCGTTTGTCAACTATTAAAAAAGCCAATAAAATTTTAGTCCTTGAAAAAGGCCAAATCAAAGAAATCGGTTCGCACGAAGAATTAATCGCTAAAAAAGGCGTGTACGCCAATTTTGTTGAACTTCAAAACATGCATGTATCATGAAACAGTTGATGTATTTCCTTTTTGCCATTGCACTCTGGGGCTGCAAAGCAAAACCCGCTATGAAAACCTTCGATAAAATTATTGGAGAATGGGAACAAACCCAGCGACACGAAACGTTTAAAGAAAAATGGACAAAATCTGGAGATACGTTTTATGGAAATGGCATCATGCTGTACAAACAAGATACGATTTTCCAAGAATCGATGACACTGGTAGATCGAGAGAAAACCGTTTATTACGAAACCACATCACCAAATGAAAACGGAGGCAAAACGATTGCCTTTAAATTGACGCAGTGCTCCAAAACCAAATGGGTATTTGAAAATCCCGCACATGATTTTCCTAAAAAAATCATTTACAAGTTCAACTCAGATGATCATTTAGAGGTACAAGTAGAAGGCGATCAAAAGGAGAAAAATTTATTTTTTGAATTTCACCGTGTTTTGTAATGTACGCACCTCTTCCCTTTGAAATCCAGGACGATGATTTGCTATTTGAATTTCTAAAGCAACATCCTTTTGGATCTTTAATCACCTCTGTGGATGAAGCGATTTTAATCACCTCCATTCCCTTTTCCATTCAGCGCGAAGAGGATCATACTTGGATTTTAGAAGGGCATTTGGCCATCTCAAATGAACAATCGAAACACATTCTTCCTTACCAAAAAGCGAAATTACTTTTTCTTCAAAACGGAACCTATGTCAGTTCCCAAGTTTATGGACATGACAACGTGCCCACGTACAATTACCAATCGGTGCAATTGAGCGGCCACTTGGAACCCTTAAATGAAGAAGAAACCTTGCGTCATCTCTCCGATTTAACGTATCAGATGGAACGTAAACGCGAAAATCCAATGGCTTGGGAAACCTTAAATCAGGAATTAATCCACCAATATCTGAAGGAAATCAAAGCATTTCGATTTCGAGTTGATAAAAAAAAAGCTGCCTTTAAATTATCTCAAAACAGAAATGCAAGCGATTTTGAATCTATTTTACAAGATCTGACCAAACACAACTGTCCGACTTCTACCCTTGAAGCGATGAAAAAGCATTGTCCGCACAAAGGCTAAGACCTAGTTTTTATACGCTGCGAAAATTTTGTTCAACCATTTCAACATGGCGAACATTAATAAGGCAGCAGCGCCTAACAATAAGAAGTTAACCCAGAAGAAATTGGCTTTATCTTCATAACCATCCCAAAGGCTGCTTAACACACCAGAAAGCTTATTACCTATAGATGTGGCCAAGAACCATCCTCCCATCATTAAGGCGGTTAATCTTGGCGGACTTAACTTTGAAACCATAGATAAGCCCATAGGACTTAAAAACAATTCGCCGATTGTGACCACCGCGTAGGAAGAAATGAACCACCATGCTGAAGATTTGACTAATCCATTTTCATTCGCATAGACAGCTCCTACCATGACCAAGCAAGACAATGCCGAAATCAATAACCCAAAGGCAATTTTAGCAGGCGTGCTCGGTTCTTTTCCTTTTCGAGCTAAAAAGCTAAAGAAAGCCACCAACAATGGAGTAAAAACAATTACCCAGAAAGGGTTTACAGATTGAAACAAATTGGTATTAAACGCTTTTACCGAATCCCCTTTTTTTGGCATATTGGATGACTCCATATTTTTAAAGTAAGATGGATATTGTAAAGACTTATTTTTATCAATGACTCTAAACTGTTCGTCCATCAAGGGCAAAGAATCTTGCTGGTATTTAATCGTGTCGACTAAACGCAAGGCACCCATGGCCGGTTGAATAGCACTTGGAATTTCTCGATCCGTGTAACGATCCGCCCATGTATTGAGTGTAGATCCATTTTGCTTGAATACAGCCCAAAAAGCAATGACTACTGCAAAAATCGCCAACATAGCTGCAATAGGTTTTTTTTCTTCGGCGGGAGAACGGTAATACAATTGACCATAAAAGAACACGACAGGAATACAGCCCAACAAAAAGGCATCGGTGGTATGTGATCCTACAATTGGCTCTGGAATCAAATACCCTAGTGAACCAAACAAGATACTCGGCAGTAAGATGACTCCAAAAATATACCATAAAGATTTATCCTTCTCTCCTTTCGGTTTGATGACATCGGCTGATTTGATGTGCTTGGTCCCTACCCAAAAAATAGTAATCCCAATAAACATTCCAATACCAGCCGCAATGAATGCCGCATCCCAACCAATCATGTTGTACAAGGCTGCACCGAAAAAATTACAGACAAAAGCACCAATATTGATTCCCATGTAAAAAATACTGTAACCTTCATCTTTACGTTCTTTATAATCATTGGATTGGTATAAATTCCCCAGTAGCGTACTGATGTTCGGTTTGAAAAATCCATTTCCTAAAATCACTAAAAACATGGAAAGGTAAAGCATGGGAAGGCTATGTACAGACATCAAGCAATACCCTGCTCCCATCAACAATCCACCTATGGTAATGGATTTACGGTAACCTAAAACACGATCGGCGAGCAAACCTCCAATAAAGGGGGTAAGGAATACGAAAGCAATAAATGTCCCGTATAAATCAGACGCTTCTGCTTCGGTCATTCCAAATCCTTTAACAGAATCTTTGAGGTAAAGGGTAAAAATACCGATCATTAAATAATACCCAAAACGTTCCCACATTTCCGTGAAAAATAAATAAGGTAATCCTTTAGGGTGATTGCTAAATTTCATTTGCTTGGTTTATTAAAAAAGAAAACAGCACCGAAATGCTGTTTCCAAAGATATGATATTTTTTCTAAAATACTATTTTACCCCATGCATCATTTGCGATAACTTGCGGCTTAACAACAACATCAAAACACCTAAGGCAATCACAAAGATTGCAATAGAGATAAAGATGGTTCCTGCTCCAAGTTTCTCCACATAGGCAGCAATAAATCCACCAATAATGTTTGCTGCAAACGAAGATAACATCCAAACTCCCATTAACAAAGAGGCTAATTTAACTGGAGCCAATTTGGTAACTACGGATAAGCCCACTGGAGATAAACATAATTCACCAATGGTGTGGAAGAAATACGTAAGTACTAAAAATGATAAAGCTGCTTTTTTCGTAATCACTTCAGTTGCTCCGCTACCCGTTACCTCTACACCAAAAGTTGCGAAGTACATGATGACAAAACCAAATCCTAAAAGGATCATCCCTAAACTCATTTTAATAGGTGTACTTAATCGTTTACCATATTTTGATGTCCAGAACCAAGCAAAAATTGGTCCTAATGCAACAATAAACAAAGGATTCACTGACTGAAAATAGGTAGTTGGAATTTCCCATCCAAACAAACTACGATTGATATATTTATCAGTGTAAATGGTCATGGAAGAACCAGCTTGTTCAAATCCTGCCCAGAAGAAAATGACAAAGAACGTTAAAATGAAGATAACTGTAATACGTTGCTTTTCTTCCTTGGTTAATCCAACTTTTCCTGAAGTAACATTCCCCAAATCGTCAGCTACTTCTGAAATTTCAACCGTTTCAGATTTGAAAGGTTTCTCACCAATCTCTAATAAATATTTTTTTGCCAACAAATTGAAAAGGATTTGCCCTAAAGCCATCCCAATTGCAGCCGCTAAAAACCCATATTTAAACCCATAAGACAAAATGATTTCTGCACCATCTTTCATTCCTTTTACCGCGAACCAATCCTCAGCGAGTGAACCTGCAATTAGTGGTGCAAGGAATGCTCCTAAGTTAATTCCCATGTAAAAAATAGAGAAAGCTGAGTCTCTTTTTTCATCGCCATCACGGTACAATTGACCTACCAAAGTAGAGATATTTGGTTTGAAGAAACCATTACCGATAATTAACAAGACCAAACCGATACCTAAACCAATGTGAGAATTCATCAAGAATAAAATCAATTGACCCGCAAACATGGTAATACCTCCAATGGTAATCGCTTTTCTTTGACCGATGTAGCGATCTGCTAAATAACCTCCAATTAAAGGCGTAAAATATACGAATCCAGTGAAAAATCCATAAATTAAAGACGCTGATGATTCTGGAATGTTTAATCCATTTTCAATCCACAACTTGGTCATGTACAACATCAATATCCCTCGCATTCCATAATAGGAAAAACGCTCCCACATTTCCGTAAAGAACAATAAATACAATCCCTTAGGGTGACCAAATAAGGTACCTTGAGCTTCTATTCTGTCAATTAAATCGTTATTATTAGCCATTTTCTAATTATTTAAGTTCGTGAAAATAGAAAAAAAAATAGAATATTGTTAAAAAAATGTAATTTTAATGGTTGTGCAATTTAATATTCATACCCATTTTGCTGGTAAAGAAAATCAAATCCTTTCTTTGCAAGAAAATCAATACACTGATTTACACGTTTTTAGTTTCGGTCATCACCCGGTAGAACTTCCCAATCATTGGGACGAGGAAGCCTTTGTAAATCGATTGCAACACAAAAATTGCGTAGCCATTGGCGAATGTGGTTTGGATAAACGATCACCCTTCGATTTCGAAACCCAACACTTCTTTTTCAAAAAACAACTTGAGCTTTCCGAAAAACATCAATTTCCCGTTATCCTACATTGTGTTCGGGCTTGGAACGAAATTGCGAAATTAAAAGAAGAGCTAAAACCAAAACAACCTTGGATTTATCATGGATTCAATAAAGCGAACCTGGTCCCTGAACTACTCAAGCATGGCGTGCATTTCAGTCTTGGGCATCACATTCTTCAATCCGAATCCCTTCAAGAAGCGATCCATGGAATACCTTTAGACCAATTGTTTCTCGAAACAGACTATCAAACAAAAGTTGAAATTTCTGAAATCTATCAAAAGGTTTGTGAAATAAAAGGAATATCTTTGCGCGAACTTGAAAATCAAATTGAAATTAACGTAAAAACAACGTTTAAAAAATGGCACATTGGTTAGAACGATCTGAATTACTTATTGGAAAAGATAAATTGAATGCGTTGTACAAAGCGCACGTGCTGATTGTCGGTTTGGGTGGAATTGGCTCATTTGCTGGAGAATTCATTGCAAGAGCTGGAGTTGGAAAAATCACCCTAATCGATGGTGACCAATTTGATCCAACGAATAAAAACAGACAATTAACGGCTTTAGATTCCACAATTGGTCAAAATAAAGCGGTCGTACTTGCAGAACGCATCAAAGAAATCAATCCTGAAGTTGAATTGAATATCATTCAAGAATTTGTCGTTCCAGAACGTGTATGGACACTCCTAGAAGAGTACAAACCTGATTATGTCATGGACTGCATCGATTCGGTTTCGCCTAAAATCGAATGGATTGTAGCTTGCTTGCGTTTAAAAATCAAAATTATCTCCCATTTAGGAGCTGGTGGCAAGCTCGATCCTTCAAAAGTTCAAGTTACACGGTTGGCTAAAACACATAACTGTAAATTAGCTACCCACTTGAAAAAACGATTGAAAAAACGAAATGTAGAATTCCATAAGGTAAGAGCGGTATTTTCTTCAGAATTACAAATTAAATCATCCTTAAAAATGACGGATGGATCTAATTTTAAACGATCATTCTACGGAACCATTTCCTACATGCCAGCCTTATTTGGTTTGCTTGGAGCTGCTGAAGTCATCAAATATTTAACGCAAAAGAAAAAATGAACCTAAAAACCCTAATCGTAGGCATCTTATTTTTTACCCTCGCTTTTGGCGCTGTAATCATGGAGGGGTGTTCACCTGAGGAAAATACCAAATCCAACGCTTACCAACAATTCATTCAAGATTCTGTTTTTGATTTGCACACCTACTCTAACACCAAAATGATTAAAACCAAACATCTAAGCTTGGATTTAGATGTCAATTTTGAAAAGAAAATCATTTATGGAGTTGCACGTCACGAGATGATCAATTACGGAACTGATACTGCAATTTTTGACATCCGAGACTTAGATATTCAAAAAATCACCCTCGGAAAAACAAAAGAAAAAGAAACCGATTTCGTTATTGGTCCTTGGGATAAGGATTCCTTGTTAGGTCAACCTTTGATTGTGAAAATCACGCCAAAAACCAAATACATCAACATTTATTACAAAACCTCTCCGAATAGTGCAGCAATCGATTGGTTAGATCCTGAGTTGACAGAAGGAAAAAAGCATCCTTTTTTGTACACACAAGGACAAGCCATACTTACCCGATCTTGGATCCCTGTTCAAGGAACACCTAAAAACCGCATTACCTATCAAGCCAATGTTAAAGTCCCTAAGGATTTAATGGCAATTATGTCTGCAAAAAACGATACAAAAATTCACGAAGATGGCATTTATCACTTTAAAATGACGAAACCAATTCCGTGTTACTTGATTGCATTAGCGGTAGGTAATTTAAGTTATGCATCTTTAGGAAATCACACCGGAGTTTATGCTGAACCAGAACTGATCGACGCTTGCGCAAAAGAATTTAAAGATTTACCTGAAATTTTAAACGCAGCAGAGCGCATTTATGGCAAGTACCAATGGGATCAATACGACATGGTCATTCTCCCCTATTCGTTTCCTTTTGGCGGAATGGAAAACCCGATGCTCACATTTGCGAATCCAACCTTAATTGCTGGAGATGGAAGTCTCATTTCGGTCATTGCCCATGAATTGGCGCATTCATGGTCTGGGAACCTTGTCACGAATGCCACTTGGAATGACTTTTGGCTCAACGAAGGATTTACGGTTTATTTTGAAAACCGAATCATGGAAGAATTGTACGGCAAAGAAACCGCGGATATGCTTGCTTTAATTGAATTTCAAGAGCTAGAACAGGAAATCAAAACCATTCAAAAAGGAAAACACCCTGAAGACACACGCTTGAAACTGGCGTTAAATGGAAGAGATCCAGACGATGGAATGACTGATATTGCTTATGTGAAGGGAGCAATGTTCCTAAAAACTTTAGAAAGAGATCTTGGCAGGCAAAGACTTGATCAATTTCTTAAAAACTATTTCAAGCAGTTTGCCTTTAAAACAATTACCTCTGAAGTATTCGTGGATTACCTTCACGACCATTTATTGTTACCCAATAATTTTAGTTTCAATACCCATGAATGGATTTATGAGGAAGGATTACCTAATAATTGTTTCCACATCGAATCACCCCGATTTGATCAAATTAAAACTTTAGCGAAAGATTTTAATCAGGGTAAAAACATCTTTAAAAAGAAAAGAGGTAAAAAATTAGAACGCAAGACCTACATTACGCAAGAATGGATGGCTTTCCTAAGATACTTGCCGGATTCCATTTCCACAGAACGCATGCAGTTGTTGGACAAACATTTGGATTTTACCCATTGGAAGAACGCCGAAATCCAAACGGAGTGGTTTTTAAAAGGAATTCGTAGCGGTTATCAACCCATTTCTAAATCCTTAGAACAATTTTTAATCAAAGTAGGCAGAAGGAAGTACATTTTGCCGCTGTACGAGGCATTGATTAAAACCCCTAAAGGAAAAACTTGGGCTAAAAAAGTGTTCTCCAAGGCTAAAGGACATTATCACTTTGTATCAAGAAAATCTATCGAGGATTTATTGCAATAAGGCAACAATCTTGTGAATTGAAGTTTATCGTCAATTATTTTTCTATATTTAGCCCAAATTTTAACGATTAACACATGAAAAAAATGAAATTTATGCTTGCGCTACTATGCATTCCAGCGTTAAGCATTAAAGCCCAAGAGGTGCAAACTTCGAAAGAATTCAATATTACTTTGGGTAATCCCTACGAAGTAATCGATGGTCAAAAAGAATATTATTCCTATAACGGAAATGCCATCTCGGTAAAAAGAAGGGGGGACGAGGTTTACATTCAAAAATACGATGCAGCCAAAACCACTCAAAAATCCGTAAAAACGTATACCGATTTCCCAAGCAAATACTGGGTATTAGGAGAAGTGGCATTGAATGAGAAATTATACTTCCTATTCTTCGAAAAAGTAAAAGGTACTGAATCCTTAACGATTTCTGCACGTGAAATCTCTTATGAGAAGGGAGAATTCGTTGGAAAAGCTAAAGAAATTCTAACTATCGATGAAAAAGTATCAAGATCCGGTGGATTTGGAATCCGCATTGGCGGAGGTGGAGGCTACCCATCTGAAGATATCAGCATCATTCCTTCTTTTGATAAAAGTCACTTTGTCATCCAATACCGTTTAGTTCCTGAAAACAGAAGAGATGATATTAATTTTGACAAAATTGGTATGGCAGTTTTCAATGCAAATTTAGACCGTGAATGGCACGAAATTGCAACCATGCCTTATACGGAAGCATTGATGAATAATATTGACTACGCAGTGGATAAAAACGGAGTCGTTTTCATTTTAGCGGAAGTATATAAAGAAAAAAGTAGAAATAAATACGACAAGGAAGGTAATGCCAATTTTAAATACTCAGTTATCTCTGTTTTCGGGAAAGACCTGGAAGAAAACAAAGCGGGAGTTGAATTGACAAACAAAAAAATCAATCAAATTGCCTTTTTTGATGGTCCTAAAGATGAGTTGTTATTGGCTGGGTTTTATGGTAACAAAAAACCATTTAACATCGACGGTATTTTCGCTGTGAAATTGGAAAAAGACGGTACCATGATCGATGAAAAATCGTATGAAATTCCAGTTGAATTGATGAAACAATATGTTTCTGAAAGAGCACAACGTAAAATGGATAAAAAAGATGAGGATGGAGCAGATTTAAGCCTGTCAAATATGGTATTGAGACAAATTGTTTTTAACGAAGATGGAAGTACCATTTTCATCGCTGAAAAGTACTATGTCGTTTCTCATTACAATCCGCAAACCAAAACCACAACTTACACCTATTACTATCAAGAAATCTTGGCCTCAAAAATTAACCCTGATGGTGAACTAGCTTGGATGAAAAAATTGCCTAAAATGCAAGTTGGTAGTTCAGGAAGAGGTGGCATGAGTTATAAATACATCCAAAGTGGGAGCAATCATTATTTCTTGTTTTTGGATAATTTAAAAAACTTAGAACTTGCTGAGAACAAATACCCCGCATCTCATCAAGATGGAAGAGGTGGATACTTAACGGCTTACAAAGTAGCAGATGAGGATGGAGCGACTCAAAAACTTTCTTTATTTGATTTAAAAAATGCAAAAGGGACGGCATTGTATCAATTCCAAGTTGACCGCATCATTGATGTAATGGAAAATGTGATGTTGGTAGAATGTTATAAAAAAGGTAAAGAAGATGTGTTAATCAAAATTGAGATTAAAGATTAATCTTTTTACAAACTATTGAAAAGGGCTATGAAAGATAGCCCTTTTTTTATTTTACCATTTTATAGTTGGAGTAAACGGTAGATTCATTCATTTTAATAATGGAACCAAACAATTTTATGTAAAGGTCCATTGATTCCTCACGTACCACATACGAATTCGTTTCAGGCATATAATCGAGGTACTGAATCAATTCGAGTTTCGTAGCTTTAAAAATTTTAATGCGAAGCGGCTTGGTGTTGTAGAACTTGATTTCGGTTAACCGTTTATTGATTTTATCCAGGTAAATTTCACCTTCACAATCCTTCAGAAATTTATATTTATGGGGTAAACTTGACTTTAAATACTTGAAAAAAATCACCATTGAACTATCATTTTCTTTCAGAATTTTCATAGATTTCGGATCGGGTTTACCCATATCAGCTGAAGATTCGTCCCCGTTATGATCCTTATTGAATTGATCAATCTTTTCACGTGTTGGTTTAGCTCCATTGCAACTTTCCAACACGTAATGATAAGGTTTCCGTTTGGGATGGTAGGAATACGTTTGGGTTTCTGAACTGCCATCTGTTCCTTCTGCTTCAGAATGAATGGTCAACAAAGCATCAAAAGAATAATGCACTTTATCATCCGTTTGATCCAAAAAATTGGGATCGAATCCTAAGGCTAATAAATGATCTTCAACTGCTTTCTGTTGTGCTAATAAGCATAACGGAGTCATGAAATAAAGACTCCATAAAATGATTTTTTTCATGGTAGGTAAAATTGATTCAAAAAAATTAATGAAAAAAAGATTACCAAAAAAATTTTACGCCTTATTTTTAATTGAATCACGCATTTAATGCCGCCAAAGCCAATTCGTAGTTTGGTTCATGTACAATTTCAGGCACAAGCTCCGAATAGATCACGTGTTGGTTTTCATCTAAAACGATGACACACCTTGCATGCAATCCTGCTAATGGCCCATTTAACATTTCCAAACCATAATCTTTTCCAAATTGTCCAGATTTAAAATCAGATAAGGTATGTACATGCTCGATTCCTTCAGCGCCACAAAAACGATTTTGAGCAAAAGGCAAATCACGCGAAATACACAACACACTTAAACCAAGCTCTGCTGCTTTTTGATTAAATGTGCGAACAGAAGTTGCGCAAGTTCCAGTGTCAATAGAAGGGAAAATATTTAAAATCAATTTGCGTCCTTGAAAATCAGCTAACGTCTTTACACTTAAATCTTTTGCAACCAACTGAAAATCGATCGCTTTACTTCCCAAGGCAGGTAAACTTCCATTCGTTTCAATTGGGTTTCCTTTGAATAAAATTTTACTCATATTGTTTTATTTATTTAGTTTAAGGATTCAGATTTCAAATCACCTTTATGTAAATCAAAAACCGTTGTTCCGATTTCAATTTCAAAAAACTGTAAGAACAATTCTAAGGTTAATTTCTCAGGCCATTGGGTTTGGTCTTCACATGCCATCGCCAATTCATTTTTAAAGATTTTTTTAAAATTTTGTTCAATTAAGGGTTCAATATCCATAAAATCCTCCTCAATTAAATAACAGTTCGGCTCTACGCCATCCGATTCATTGAACTGAACTTCTTCGTTAAATGGATTCGCCCAATCCCAAAACGCTTGTAAATGTCTTACACTCAAAAACCCTCTATTTATTACTTTCATGTGTTATAATTTTGGAAGCAACGACTTGTTTCCATGTTAGTTTACCATTTCTTTTTTGCTCCAAGAAAATAGGCCAATTCGCAACGCCTATCTCTTTTTCCAAAAACAACACCCAATCTTGGGCTTTATTTTTAGGACGGTTGATCCAAACCATATCTTTTTCACCCACAAAATAGTAAAATGCATTGCGCTGTACTTTTACTTCTTGATAAGGTAGAATTGTGATGCAATGCTCGCCAAAACAATCTAAAGCATTAAAGTACGCATTTTTAAGAGCTAACGAATCCTTAAAGGTTAAATGGTAGAAAGCGGTTGAATCAAAACCGTGATACAAGACAATTTTTCGAAGCTGTTTGGGTTGAAATCTTTCCAAAAACAAGGCATTGGAAGAAAGACGAAGCGAATCGATTTCAATGCCAAACTCCTTGCTTAACTCTGTATCAAAAGGAATGAACACTTCCTCCTGCTTTTCTGCTTCTTTTTTCTCTTGATAATCGGATTGCGGGATGACTTGGTGAATATCCAAAACTTCTTCCTCTTTTTGTTGACAAGCAAAACCAACCCCTAATAGAAAAATCACTGCCCACTTCATCAGCCTATTTCAGTTCGTTTAACACGTTCACCACTTGATCAACATCCGCTTGAGAAATATTTAAATGCGTTACAAATCGAATCATGCCATCCCCAAATGCAACGATTTTAACACCCTTTTCCGATAATGTTTGAATGTATTGATCCCTTTCATGCGCATGTTTTAAAATTCCCACCACAATATTCGTTTCTACAGGAACTACCTCTGCAATCCACGAACAAGCAGATAATGCTTTTTCAATGGATCGAGCATGCTCATGATCTTCCACCAGACGATCGATGTGATTTTTCATGGCATACAAACCACCAGCAGCAACAATACCCGCTTGACGCATTCCTCCACCCATTACCTTACGCACCCTTCTGGCTTTTTTGATGAAATCGGCTTTTCCGATTAACACAGAACCAACTGGGGCACCTAATCCTTTTGATAAACAAAAGGAAATACTGTCAAATTGAGCCGCGTAGATTTTCGGATCAACTCCATTTACAGCCAACGCATTCATTAAACGAGCACCATCCAAGTGTAAGGGAATTCCCATTTTTCTTGCAAAAGCACTAATTTCTTTAATGTCTTCAAAATCATACACGGCTCCACCACCTCGGTTTGCGGTATCTTCCAATGAAATCAATTGCGTGATCGGGTAATGCACATCATCTGGATTAATCCATGGTGTAATTTGCTCCAACTTTAATCGTCCTCGATTTCCTTTCAATAACCGAACACTTGCCCCAGAATTTTTTGCTATTCCACCTCCTTCATACTTGTAAATATGGCTTTCTTCGTGGCAAATTACTTCACCTCCAGGCTGCACGTGAACATTTATCGCAATTTGATTGGTTTGGGTTCCCGAAGTACAGAACAACCCTGCTTCCATGCCAAAATAATCCGCTACAAATGCTTGTAATTCATTAATGGTCGGATCTTCACCAAAGACATCATCACCAACTTTTGCTTCAAACATAAAACGCAACATCTCAGACGTTGGTTGAGTAACCGTATCACTTCTTAAATCAATCATATTATTTTTTTCTTGCTATCATTAAACCATCTCGAATCGGCAAAAGCACCTCAGCCACCCGATCATCTTCATGAATTCGTTGATTATAATCCATTAAAATCTTGGTCTCACGATCAAGTTTTTCCTTATCCATTAATACTTTTCCTGACCACAACACATTGTCGGCTATAATATATCCTCCTGGGTTGACCAAGTCAAAAACCAAATCATAATAATTCAAATAGTTCTTTTTATCGGCATCGATGAACACCATGTCAAATTTTAAATTCAAGGTGGGAATAATTTCCATGGCATCACCTATTCGATGCTCGATTACTTTCTCTTTCTTGGATTTTACGATAAATTCATTGACCAAATCAGCTAATTCTTCATTCACATCAATGGTAATCAATTTTCCACCCTCTTGAATTCCTTCAGCCATACACAAGGCAGAATAGCCAGTATAAGTGCCAATTTCTAAAATATTTTTTGGTTGAATCATGTGCGAGATCATACTCAAAAAACGTCCTTGAAAATGTCCACTCAACATCCTCGGTTGAATCACTTCAAGATGTGTTAATCGATTCAATTGTTGCAGGTGTTCAGGTTCATGTTCTGAATGCCTTACCACATAATCGTCCAATTCTTTGCTGATGAATTCCATTTAAATCATTTTGCTACTAAATTAAGCAGAATTTTGCACCTTTGTAAAGTGAAAACAAAAAACAATCATGGATATTTTGCCATTGGTATCTACCAAGGGAAAACCGAACACAATTTAGGCACATTGTGGCGAACCGCTTACACCCTAGGTGCTGCCTACATCTTTACGATTGATTGCAAATATAAAAAGCAAACGTCTGATGTCGTCAGAGCCTGGTCTAAAATACCTTTATTTCATTACCGTACGGTTGAAGATTTTTTATCCAACATCCCTTTTGATTGTCAATTAGTAGGAATTGAATTAACCGATGACGCTACTTTTTTACACGAATTTGAACATCCAAAAAGAGCCATTTACTTGTTAGGCGCTGAAAATAATGGACTCCCGCAGCGCTTACTCGACCGCTGTCAACATCTGGTAAAATTACCTGGAAATTCTTCTTTAAATGTTGGGGTGACGGGTAGTATTGTCATCCATGATCGAGTAACTAAAATCCCTACCATTTTTCCTGAATACCATAATGCGTAAATACACGTAATTAATATTCATTGAAAACTAGTATTCATTCATTCAGGAACCCCAATTATTCATTTGTCAATACAAACCATTGAATACCAATTGTTTTGGTTTAATTTTACTGTAAACTTAGACTGTAAACTTTAAACTAACAATGAAACCAATTTTCTTATTCACCCTATTTATATTTTCGTTGATTGCCACGCAAACTTCAAATGCCTGTACCTTTACCATTCGCCTAACTGACACTTTTGGAGATGGTTGGAATGGAGGAACAGTAAAAGTTCAGGTAGCTGGCGTGGATGTTTTAACTAATGTGGGTAGCACTTTTACTTCGGGTTCAGGCCCAATGGATTTCACGTTTAATGCAAATACTGGACAAACGATTTCCGTAACGCAAACGATTGCAGGTTCATGGCCTTCAGAAATGATGGTGCAAATTGTTGATCCCGCTGGCACAGTAGTATTAGGTCCGTTTAACCCAACTACTACGGCTACTTCCGTTGTGGCTGGATGTCCTACACCCATGACGTATTCATCATCTACCGTAACACAAAGTAGTACCGCAACCGTAAGTAATTGTGGAACAAACCAACAAATTGTTTGCCTACAAATTACCACAAATGGAACGGCACCTGTTACCCCATTAAATCTTACCCAGATTCAAACTTCTTTTTTGGGTACAGCAAGTAACACAAATATTGGAACGGCAAAAGTATATTTTACCGGAAATTCAAGCACATTTGCGACCACTACCCTATTCGGTCAAGCTACACCAGGCGCTGGAACATACGCCATCAATGGTAACTTAAATTTAGTATTAGGCGTGAATTACCTTTGGTTAACGTACGATTTAAACAATACTGCGACTTTAGGCACAACGATAGATGCGCAAATCACCCAATTCACTGCCTCATCAACGAACTACACAAGCATCACAACTACCAACCCTGCAGGAACACGAACCATCAGTACCATGTGTCAAGGACCTGGAGGTATTGCAACAGGTCTCGAAACATGGGTAAGGGCTGATATTGGAACAGTCGGTACTACCCCAATAACTGGGTGGACAAATCAAGCACCGGGGACTGCTATTTTGATCAATGGAGCACCAAATATGAATACCTCATCAACCTCTTATAATTACAATCCTTATGTCGATTTTACTGCACCAGTCGGAATATTAGCAGGTGGAGCTGCAACCAATAGACAGTTTTTAAAATTGAACGGTTATTCAGGGCAAATTGGAATTAATTATACTTCTTTATTTACTGCTACTCAGTTGAATGATTTAACGAGAGTACATACCCACCTTGCTACCATCGACGATGTTACGTATGGATTTCCAGCAAATGGCACCTTACATGGAGATGCTGATGCTACTGGTACTATTGCGTCAATATTATTAGAAGCATATGATATTACTGACTTCGGAACCTCTTCACCAGCCGGTACTTGGAAACGAAACGGGGTTAATATCAGTTCAAACAGTGTTCATACCAGCCAGAAGCAAATATTAGCAGCTAATTGTCAAACTGGAGGCAGCACAACCTTAAATCGTTTTTTTGGTGGACAAATTGATCGATCAGACTTAAGTTGGCAGGATGGTCATAAAAGAGATTGGAAAGGCCCTGTTGCGGAATTAATCGGATACACCACTCCATTATCTGCTATCAATGTTCAAAAAGTGGAAACTTACATGGCCATAAAATACGGTATTACTTTGAGTGTAAATTACATTGCACCAAATGGATTGACTATTTACAACACCACTGCACCTTATAATTTAAATATCATTGGCATTGGAAGAGATGATGTCGAAGCTTTAACTCAAAAACAATCTCACAACGATGACGATACTGTTCGCATCTATTTGAATACGCTTAGTGCATCGAATGCGGCGAATAGTGGCGTGTTTTCTGTTGATGCATCCTATGTAGTTGCAGGTGCAACTAATGGAAAAATGTGTGCCACAGCTGGATCAATTGCTGAAATGCCCGCCATGTGCGCTGGCTTCACGCTTTATTCTCGCATTGAACGCGAATGGAAGGTGACCAAAACGAATATGGGACAGAATTTTAACATGGACTTTAAATTAGCGCCATGCGGTTCCCCTGGAACGGTTAATCCAGGTGATTTGAGATTGTTGGTGGATGATGATGGCAACTTCGCAAATGGTGGAACGCAATGTTATTTCAATGGTGATGGTACGGGAATTGTGATTTCCTATGCCAACCCAACCATTACTGTTTCAAATATTGGAAATATTCATATACCGAATAATGCTACAAAATACATTACTATTGCATCCATTCAAGCAGTTACTCCTCTACCTGTTAACCTATTGTTTTACAATGCAAATCCTTGTGATCGAAATGTTTGCCTAGACTGGGAAACCGCAAGTGAATACAATTGTAATCATTTCACCTTATACAAGTCGAAAGATTTGGTAAATTGGGAATTCGTAACCCTGACACAAGGCCAAGGTACATCTCAAGTATCACATCATTACACTGAAGAAGATCTAAACCCTTATGAAGGCATCAGTTATTATCAACTGAACCAATTTGATCACGACCAAAGCATGCAGTCTAGCTTAATTCGTTCTGTTAACCTGAAACCAAGCAGTACATTCAGTATCTATCCTAATCCAACGAATCAATCTTTTTCGATTGCGATAGACGATCAATTATCCCATGAATTGGAAATTATCGACCAACAAGGAAAAACCATTCAAAGGGCCGTAATTAGTCACCAATCCGTTATCAATGTTGAACAATTGGCGCAAGGTATTTACTTAATCAAATTGGACAACAATCAAATTCAAAAATTAATTAAAAACTAACCCGCTTAACTATATTTCACCAATAAAGGGATGATTTTTAAATTATCCCTTTATTTTTGCATTGAAATGAATAAATGGATTTTGATATTATTGTTGACTGCCTGCAGCAGAACGGAGGAACAAAGTTGTTCTGATGAACTGATTCATCCTCATTCTGGGGTGGTAGATACAAGTGCCATAGACACAACCTTTCAAAAGCAAATGGATGAAATGCAAATTCCCATCATTGGGGATCAAATTCTATTTGACGGTGATTCTATTCCTTTTCCAAATGATTTAAAAATGAACCAAAACTATCGATTTAAAAATCCTTCTAAAGCAATTGAGTTAGTGGCGAAAAGAATCAGTAAAACGTTAGTTGAATTTGCTTATCAATATTCCTTTAAAGGGAAAAAAGAAAAAATCAATGGCCATGCCAGTTTAAACCCAAATTTCTACCTGAATTCAGAATTGGATCAAGACGATCAAACCAAGGAATTGTATGGTTCCAATGAATACATATATTCCAAAAAGGGACTTCAGGTATTTTTGCGTTTTGAAAAACAGAAATCAAGTACTAAAGGAGCAAGGGCATTTGTCTACCTAAGTCAAAACAACCAAATACTAAAACAAGCAAGTTCAGGAACCCTGCGATTGAATTAAGGTGCGACAATAGTTTGTTCGATCGTTTTGACCTTTTCGAAAAGCCAATTATACAATTCATCTGTTCTGAAAACACGCTCTAAATCGGCATGATTTGCACCACGGACGATGGTATACGTTAAATTTTCTCCATTGCATTTTTTTATGGCAGAAACCATTTTTTCTGATTCTGAAATGGGTACCGCATAATCTTTATTACCATGTTGAATCCACAAGGGAATGGTGGATAAATTACAAGCGTCTTTTGGATTCCCACCCCCACACAAGGCAACTGCAGCGGTGATTTCATTCGCATATTTTCCAGCAAAATGTAAGGTTCCGTACCCCCCTAAACTCATCCCAACAACGTAAATTCGGGCGCTATCGGTAACGTATTTACTTTGTACATAGCGCAATACTTCCAAAACCTTATCAGGCTGCCAAGATCCACTTGCTACTTGAGGAGCAACCACAATGGCAGGAATTTTCCTTCCTTTATCCATTTCGTGAATGACCCCATATTTACGAACACGGTTTAAATCCGTCCCTGACAAACTCTTTCCGTGTAAAAAAATTAATATGGGAGGTTTTGCTTTTAAAATACTATCCTCTGGAAGTGCCAACCAAAAATTGTAGAAAGTACTATCCTTTACCGCGGTTATTTGTCCATAAAACAAATGAACTCCCGAACAAAACAAGATTAAAAGCCAATTTTTCACATGCAAATTTAAGAAAAAAAATACATTTTTTAAAACAGAAAGTCCAGTTAAACGTTAAATAGGCAGTTTAAAACTTGAAACGCAACATTAATGTAAAAAAAACGGACGAATTCAAGCAATTAGTTTAATTTCGTTAACGCAAAACCATTTCCAGATGAACAAAATACTTTATTTACTTTTTATTTGCATACCTTTTCTCAGTATTTCTCAAGATTACACCATTTCCGGTGCTGTAAAGGACAGTTCGAATGGAGAAGATCTTTACGGAACTTCAATTCGAGTAAAAGAATTAGAAAATGTTGGCGTTTTAACCAATGTTTATGGATTTTATTCACTAACCCTACCTAAAGGGACCTACACCCTAATCATTCGGTCGACCGGATACCAAGAACAGAGAAAAGTAGTGCAATTGAATGAAAACATGGTATTGAATTTCAAATTATCCATGCCCAATGATGTGCTCTTGATTGACGAAATGAAGGTTACTGCCACCAAGGAAAATGAAAATATTACCTCTTCAAATATGAATGTTACCCGTTTGGATCCAAAAAGCATCGAAGCGATACCGGTTTTGTTTGGTGAAAAGGACATCATGAAAACCTTACAATTAACCCCAGGAGTAAAAAGCGCTGGAGAAGGAAATGCGGGATTTTATGTACGCGGAGGAGGAGCTGATCAAAACCTTGTCTTATTGGACGAATCTCCGGTGTATAATGCTTCTCACTTATTGGGATTCTTTTCCGTTTTTAATTCTGATGCCATCAAAGATGTTTCTTTGTACAAATCAGGGATACCCGCAGAATATGGAGGAAGGGCTTCCTCAGTAATGGACGTCAGAATGCGCGATGGAAACAATCAAAAGCTAGGTGTTTCTGGAGGAATTGGTTTAATCTCCTCTCGTTTAACTGTTGAAGCTCCAATTGTCAAAAACAAAGGTTCATTCATCGTTTCAGGTAGACGAAGCTATATGGACCTCTTCCTGAAGCTTTCGAAAAATAAGACCTTAAGAGACACCAAACTTTACTTTTACGATTTAAATGCCAAAGCCAATTACAAGATTTCAGAAAAAGATCGAATTTATCTTTCAGGCTATTTTGGAAAAGACAACTTCGAATTAGGAGACCAATTTGGTTTTAATTGGGGAAATGCAACAGGGACTTTAAGATGGAATCGAGTGGTGAATAAAAAGTTATTTTCGAACACCTCTTTGATTTTTAGTAATTTCAAATACCAATTTACAGTGGGTTCTGGCGATGATGCCTTCGGTGTAAAATCTTCCATTCAAGATTGGAACATCAAACAAGATTTTTCCTATTTCTTAAATAATAACAATACGCTAAAATTTGGGGTGAATGCCATTTACCACATCTTCAAACCGGGAGCATTGGAAGTAGGAGGCGGAAACAGTTCCTTCAATGAAATCATTTTGGATTCTAGGTATGCCGTTGAATATGCCGCTTACGTTCAAAATGAACAAAAAATTGGAACACGCTGGAATTTAATGTATGGATTGAGGTATTCGGGATTTGAACTCCTAGGAGCAGGAAAAGCCTATACCTTTGATGAAGCAGGAAATAAAACCAGTGAAAAGGATTATAAAAGAAATCAAGCTATTCAATACCATGGTGGATTGGAACCCAGAGCCTCTTTAAGTTTTATTTTAACCCAGTCGAACTCCATCAAACTTGGGTATAATCGCAACTTACAGTACTTACACCAATTATCCAATTCCACGACGAGCAGTCCTACAGATGTTTGGGTGCCAAGTTCAAACAATGTTAAACCTCAAATTGCAGATCAATTGGCTTTAGGTTTTTACCAGAACCTGTACAAAAACATGTATCAAATTTCTCTTGAAGTGTACTACAAAACGCTTCAAAATCAAATTGATTATCGCAATGGCGCGGACCTTATCCTTAATAATGAGGTGGAAGGCGAGCTGGTTTATGGGAAAGGTAGAACCTATGGTTTAGAAATCCAAGTCCAAAAAACAAAAGGAAAATTGACTGGATGGATTTCGTATACCCTATCCCGATCCTTGCGCACTTTTGACAAAATCAATGATGGAAAAGAATTTTCCGCTAGACAAGATCGAATTCACGACTTATCGGTTGTTGGTATGTATAAAATCAACAAAGCACTGACCGTATCATCAGCCTTTATCTTCTACACCGGAAGTGCCGCAACATTTCCTTCTGGTAAATACAACCTTAATGGAACGACTATTCCATACTATACCGAACGAAATGGCTACCGTATGCCGAACTACCATCGTTTAGACATTGGTGTAACTTGGTACTTGGAAGAAAAAAAATGGTTCACACATAATTTGAACTTCTCCATTTACAACGTTTATGCTAGAGAAAATGCCTACACGATAACCTTCCAGGAAGATCCTGACAATCCTAACAATACGCAAGCGGTTCAAACGACCTTGTTTCGTATCGTTCCAGCAATTACCTATAATTTCAATCTAAAATAATGTGTTGATATGAAAAATTTGACCCTTCTATTTATCACGATGACTGTACTTTTCTCCTGTCAAAAAGTAATCGACGTAGATTTGAATGATGCGAATCCAAAATTGGTGATTGAAGCCAATTACACTACGCAAGACAGTACCGTACGCGTTTTAATTTCCTACACTGCGAATTATTTTTCTGGGAATCCAAATCCTACGGTAAATAATGCAAGCGTTCAAATCATTGATCAAAATGGAATTTCAACCACTGTACCTTTTAATGCAAATGGAGCATACATCTTATCCAACTATATCCCTCAATTCAATACGAATTACACCATGAATGTTATTGTAAACGGGGTGACATACAGTTCATCATGTTTTCTTCCTGCAGTGGTCAATCAAGAACCCATCACAACTCAGTTTTTACCCGATGGTTTTTTTGGTTCCGCACCATTTTACCTAACTTTTTGGCGTTTCAATGATCCCGTTGGAGAGGAAAATTACTACCAAGCGCGGGTCACCTACAACGACACGATTAAAGACGGAGTTTTCGATTTAATCATTCAAGATGATAAATTGATCAATGGAAACTTAGCACAACGTCCGATTTTTACAAAATTATTTCAACAATTTGATACCGTGGAGATCGAAATGCGTTCCATTTCTAAAACTGTATACAATTATTATTACGAATTACAATCGTTGGGTGGGGGACAAAATTCAGCGGCACCAGCAAATCCTAGTTATTATTGGACGAATAAAGCTTTGGGCTATTTTTCTTGTTATGGAACAAGTACCCAATCACTCATCATTCAATAAAAAATGATAAATTAGTTGCAAATTTAAATCTAATGAAACTTGCAACTTTCCTCTGTCTTTTGATAGGACATTCCTTATTTGGTCAAATTGAACTGAACAATTTAAAATATGCATCCGATCAAGCAGATGAAGCAATTTCAAAAAATGCCTTTTCAAAAAATCATGCTAGCAAAATACAATACGTAAACCCTTTAATTGGTACGGGGGGACACGGACACACCTATCCTGGGGCAGCTGCTCCTTTTGGCATGATACAGTTAAGTCCTGATACTCGCTTTGATGGATGGGATGGTTGTGGAGGTTATCATTACTCGGATTCGATCATCTATGGATTTTCACACACGCACTTGAGCGGTACAGGTGTTTCCGATTATTCGGATTTACTGCTTGTCCCACAATCGGGCAGCTTAAAAACCAAAGGTTTATTTGAATCAAAAGCTGGTTATGGGGATATTTTTGACCATCAAGACGAAACCGCACAACCCGGTTACTATGCAGTCACGTTAAAAAATCAGCAAATTCAGGTTCAATTAGCCGCGACAGAACGCTCAGGAATGCATGTATATCGTTTTGCTAAGTCAGAAAAAAAATACTTGCTCATCGACTTAAATTACCGAGATCAATTACTTGCTTCAGATTTGAAAATCATCGATCAAAAAACCATTCAAGGTCATCGAATTTCTAAATCATGGGCTAATGAACAACATTTTTATTTCTACCTTCAAACCAACATACCTTATTCCAAAGCAACCTTCATCCAAGATCATGGTCAACAAAAATTGGCTTTAGAATTTGATAAATCCGCAACCCAAATTATGGTAAAGGTGGGTATTTCTGCGGTCGATGAAGCAGGAGCAAAATTGAATCTTGAAAGCGAAATTCCCGATTGGAATTTTCAAGTGGTAAAGACCAAAACTCAACGAAAATGGAATGAAGAATTATCCAAAATTGAAGCTAGTTTTCCAACAAAAACACAAACTGTCATTTTTTACACCGCTTTATACCATTCTTTTCTCAATCCAAACCTATTCAATGATGTGGATGGAAAATACCGTGGTTTAGATCATCAAATCCATGAATTACCGAAAAATGCGCGTCAATACACGGTATTCTCCCTGTGGGACACCTTTCGCGCTACTCACCCCCTATTTACCTTGGTGCAACAAGAAAGAACGAACCATTTTATTCAAACCTTTTTAAGGCAATTTGAGCAACATAAAGATTTACCGGTCTGGGAATTAGCTGGAAATGAAACCGACTGTATGATTGGCTACCATAGTGTTTCGGTCATTGCGGATGCTTACCTCAAGGGGATTCAACAATTTGACGCAAAAAAAGCACTCGACGCGATGTTGACCACTGCAAATCTGAATGAACTAGGAAAAATCAATTATGCCTCAAAAGGATTCATCAATGCAGGCGATGAACCCGAATCCGTTTCCAAAACCCTTGAATATGCCTACGATGATTTTTGTATAGCTCAAATGGCAAAAGCAATGGGCGAATCAAAAATCGAACAAGAATACACGAAAAGATCCTTTCATTTCATCAACAATTTTGATCCAAAGACCAAGTTCATGCGAGCACGAAGAAATGCTTCTTGGTACGGACCATTTGATCCAGCAGAGGTAAATTTTAACTACACCGAGGCGAACAGTTGGCAATATTCCTTATATGCACCGCATGCAGTTTCCGTGTTGACCAAATTGCTGGGAGGTAAAGATTCATTGGAAGCATGGCTTGACCGACTATTCACCACAAAGATGGCTTTAACTGGAAGAGACCAAGCTGATATCACCGGTTTAATTGGCCAATATGCCCACGGAAACGAACCTTCTCACCATATGGCTTATTTGTATAATTACACCCATCATCCCTCCAAAACAAATCAATACATCGATCAAATTCAACGCGAAATGTATCAAAATTTGCCTGATGGATTATCCGGAAACGAAGACTGTGGTCAAATGTCCTCTTGGTACGTATTAAGTGCCTTAGGACTATACCAAATTGCACCATCCCATCCGTGGTATGAGTTTGGTAGACCCATCGTTCAGCATGCTCAAATCAACCTTGAAAATGGTAAAAAAATAGCTATCGTTTGTGTGAATAACGACGAAAAAAATAAATACATCGATTCGATATACGTTGACGGAAAAGCATATTTTTTAAATGGAATCAGTCATGATTCGTTATTGAATTGTCAGGAAATCAAATTCATCATGAGTGCATATCCCCCTCAAAAAGAACGTAAAGCAAACGAAAGCCCACTTCAAATAGCAGATTTATCAAAAACGAATTTTACACCTGCGCCCTATTTTGTCAACGAAACCAACGTATTTAATCAACAACTTTGGATTGAAATCGCAAATCAACCTCAAATCAAGCTAGAGGACGCTTACATCGAATACCGATTTACTAAAGATACTACCAAATATTTCAAGTATGTAAAACCATTTTTGATACAAGAAAGTACAGAAATTGAAATTCGACAGGTAACAAATTCTGGAAAACAAGCTTCTCCATGGATCAGTACGCGATTTATCAAACGAGATCCTAGCGTCCATTTAACACTTACTGGAAATTATGCGAATCAGTATGCCGCATCAGGACCAAACGCATTAATTGACGGCATCAAAGGAGGAACCGAATTCAGAACAGGAGATTGGCAAGGATTTCAGGGTCAGGATGTCCGTGCAGAAATTCATTTTGATGAATCAAGAGTGATGAACGAGATTCAAGTATCATGTTTGCAAGATATGAAGTCTTGGATTTTCTACCCAAAAGCGTTGCATCTTTCCTACTCCTTAAATGGGAAAGACTTCATAACCTTGGAAAATGCGTTTCAAATTCCAACATATAACGACTATGCTCACCCCGCCAAAGAAACTTTTCAATGGAAAATTCCCTCCAAAACGAAAGTAAAAGCAATTCGAGTTGAATACCAAAACTATGGGAAATGTCCCGAATGGCACCTTGGAAATGGAAACGACACCTGGTTATTTATCGATGAAATCGAATTTAAATGATAAATGGTTCATTTTTAAGGATAAATTCAATTTTCAATTATGAATATTATTGTATTTTAGCAACCGTAAATTAAATTAAGAAGAATGAGACAATTTAAATTGATGTTACTTGCCTTTACCTTTATCATAGGTTCATTCGCAAGAGCAGACGAAGGAATGTGGTTTTTAATGTTTTTAGAACGATTAAATCACCGCGATATGCAGAAAATGGGATTACAATTGACTGCAGAAGAAATTTACAGTATCAACAATCATTCATTGAAAGATGCGATTGTCCAATTTAACGGAGGATGTACCGCAGAAATGATTTCAAAAGAAGGATTAGTATTGACAAATCACCACTGTGGTTATGATGCAATCGCAGAACTTTCCACACCAGAGGCAAACTATTTGAAAAATGGATTTTGGGCAGCCTCTAAAAAAGATGAATTAAAACCTAAAAGTTTATACGTTCGTTTCTTTGTCCGAATGGATGATGTTTCAAAACGAATTTTAGCCAAAGTAAACGATGGAATGACTGAGGAGGAACGCGAAAAAGCGATCGCCAAAGAAATCAAATTAATTGAAACGGAAAATAACGACGGCGGAAAATACACTGTATCTGTTAGATCTTTTTTTCAAGGAAACGAATACTACTATTTCGTTTACCAAGATTACAAAGATGTTCGATTAGTAGGAACACCCCCTGAAAACATCGGTAAATTTGGTGGAGATACAGACAACTGGGAATGGCCAAGACATACAGGAGATTTTTCTATGTTCAGAGTATATGCAGATGCAAATGGCAATCCAGCTGAATATTCTACAGCCAATGTTCCTTTAAAACCTAAACACCATTTACCAGTTAACCTAGGAGGAGTTCAAGAAAATGACTTCGCTATGATTTTAGGTTATCCAGGAAGAACCAACCGTTGGATGCCAGCAGGAGGAATCGAACAAAATGTAAAATTTGCTTATCCAGCTTGGGTAGAAGGTTCGAAAACGGGTATGGACCAGATGAAAAAATACATGGAAAAAGACGAAGCTGTCAATTTAATTTATGCTTCTAAATATGCAGGTGTAGCGAATTACTGGAAAAACCGTCAAGGAATGATTGATGCATTAACTAAATTCCAAACGGCAAAACTTAAAGCAGCTCAAGAGGCTAAATTCAACAAATGGGCCAATAAAGCGGAAAACAAAGCAAAGTATGGAAATGTAGTATCGACCATTAATCAATATTACCAAATGACGAATGAAAAATCCAGACACGATAATTACTTAATGCAATTATTAAGAACTTCTTCATTTGGGGTAATTTCCAGATCAATTGGAAAACAAATTTCAAATTACGCACAAGCAGACTCTGCAACCAAAGCAGCCATGCGCCCTGAAATGGAGGCTATGATTCATGGATTCTATGCAGAAATGTACTTACCTGCTGAACGCGACATTTTAGCGGCTCAATTGAATTTATATGCATCAAAATCTGGATATACATTAGCTCCTGCGGTCATTGCCATGAATGGACAATACAAACGATTTGTTGACGCAGCTTTTGAATTAAGTATTTTTGGATCAGAAGCAAAACTCTTAGCCTTTTTAGATATCGCTGCGGATGGTATGGTTATCAATGATCCATTGTATGTTTTATCGGACAACCTCATTACGCATCTTAGAGCAAAATCAGAAGAGTTAATGAAGGCAGAAAATGATTATAGTGCTGCATTCCGTTTATTAGTAGATGGATTAAGAGTTTCAAAAATGGCTCCAATTCAATACCCAGACGCTAACTCTACCTTAAGATTAACTTACGGTAAAGTAAGAGCATTACCTGCTGACAAAAGAAATGATGCAAAAGTAAACTATTACACGACCATGGATGGTTTGGTGAAAAAATACAAAAAAGGCGATGCTGAATTTGACTTAGAGCAGAAAATGTTAGATATGGTAAAAGCTAAAGATTTCGGTCGTTATGCAGATAAAAATGGCTACATGCCTGTTTGTTTCTTAACAGACAATGATATCACGGGTGGTAATTCAGGTTCCCCAGTTTTAAATGGCAAAGGAGAATTGATCGGTCTAGCATTTGATGGTAACATTGAAGCGATGGCAGGTGATGTCATTTTTGATAAAAAACTACAAAGAACCATTAACGTAGATATTCGTTACGTACTTTGGATCATCGAAAAATATTCCAATGCGAAACACATTGTTGATGAAATGGATCTTGTGAAATAATTGAATAGATTTAGTTTAAAGGCATCTGATAACAGGTGCCTTTTTTTATGCTTTAATATTTTTTAATTCAGATTATTTCTGTATATTGTAATTGAAATCATTCACTATGTACACACTTTCAAAAAGTACCACCGAACTTTTTCAACATGAATGCAATATTATTGAAATGCTTTCTGTTGGAATAGGAATTATCGATTCAAAGGGTAACCTCTACCGAATGAATAGTTATTTTGAGAATTTATTCCAAAAAACAAAGGCTGAGCTTGAATGCTTCAACTTTTTTGATTTAATTGCTGATCAATTGGATCAAAAAAATCACTTCAATGATATCCTTTTGTCTTCGAATATCCAAAAAACTGAAAAGGATTTCATGTTTAATCTCCCAGATAATAAGCATTTTTGGGGTCAACTTATCTTGCAAAAATTAAGCAATTTGGAAGAGGAAGAAAATTTTTACGTATTGCAAATTACTGATATCACTAACCTAAAAGAACGGGAAATATCCAAATTTGATTCCTACCAAGCTTTTAATTTTAAGCAAAATGCAGAAGAAAAAGAAAAATTGAAAAACCTAATTAAGGTCGCAAATGCAGGAACTTGGGAATGGAATGTTCAAACAGGTGAAGTTATTTTCAATGAACGTTGGGCAGAAATTCTTGGGTACACATTAGAGGAATTGCAACCCATTTCATTTCAAACATGGGTAAACCTAGTCCATCCTGAGGATAATGAAAGAATTACAAGAAAAATTCAAGATTGTTTTGATCGAAAAACAGAATATTTTGAAGATGAAGCACGTATGCGCCATAAGAATGGCAATTGGTTTTGGGTTCTTGATCGCGGAAAGGTTATTGAATGGACAAGTGATCAAAAACCAATAAGAATGATTGGTGCACATTTGGATATACACACACAGAAATCTCAAAGTGAAATTTATAATTTGCAAAAAGCAAAATTAGAGAACATTATCAATGGCGCTAACTACGGAACTTGGGAATGGAATGTGCAGACAGGGGAAACTATTTTCAACGAACGTTGGGCTGAAATCATTGGTTATACCCTTGAAGAACTTCAACCGATTTCGATTGAAACTTGGCTTCACTATGCTCATCCCGATGATTTGATTGAATCTGGTAATAGATTACAAGCATGTTTCGATAAAAAAACAGAATATTATTCCTTTGAATCACGAATGAAACATAAAAATGGAGATTGGGTTTGGGTATTGGATCGTGGCAAGGTTATGGAATGGACCGAGGATGGAAATCCTTTAACGATGTATGGAACTCATTTAGATATTACCGAGTTAAAAAGGAATGAATTTGAATTTGCTAAAAGTGCTCAGCAATTTAAAAATTCATTTCAATACGCTGTAATTGGAAAAGCCATTGTAGGTTTAGACGGAAGATGGATTGAGGTAAACAACCAAATTGCCAATTTCTTAGGTTATCATGCTGATGAATTAAAAAATTTAACTTTCCAAGAAATTACCTATCCTGATGATTTGGAGAGTGATTTATCCAAATTGCAGGACTTATTAGCCGGTAAAATTACGCATTACATCATTGACAAAAGGTACATCCATAAAACTGGAAAAATTATTTGGGGAAAGCTAGCCGTATCTTTAATTCGAGATGAGAATAACGAACCGGTGCACTTTGTTACTCAAATTTCAGATATTGATGAGCTAAAGCGAACAGAACAAGAATTAAATTCCACATTGAACCAATTGAAAGGAGTTCTAGAAAGCAGTACGCACGTCTCCCTTATCTCAACTACAACAGAAGGTATTATCACATCATTCAATAAAGGTGCTGAAAACTTGTTAGGATATTCCTCTGAAGAATTAATAGGAATCCACTCTCCCGCACTTATTCACAATCTTGATGAAGTTGTGCAAAGAGGTAAAGAATTAAGTGAAATTTATCAACAAAAAATAGAAGGTTTTGATGTCTTCATACATGTTCCAAAACTTAAAGAGTATGAAACGCGTGAATGGAGTTATGTCCGAAAAGATGGTAGTAAATTTCCAGTACAACTAACGGTTACAGCCATTAAAAATAAACATCATGAGATTATTGGTTATTTAGGAATCGCTACTGACATATCGGAATTAAAAAAAGCTGAGAACGAATTAAAATTCATCTTAAATGTGACCAATGAACAAAATGAACGTTTATTAAATTTTGCCCATATCGTATCACACAACTTAAGAAGTCATGCAAGTAATTTCTCTATGATTCTCAATGCTTTAGAAATTGAGGAAGATGAAAATGTCATAGAAGAAATGACGAATATGCTCCGAAAAGCATCTAACAACCTCAATGAAACGGTTCAAAACTTAAACGATGTGGTTTTAATCAACACCCAAATCGGAGTAGCTATGGAGCCCATACATGTGAAAAATTGCATTGAGAAGGCCATTGAAAATTTAAACAGTCAAATCAAACAAGAGGCTGCCCTTATCATCAATGATATTGATCCTAATCTAAAAGTTTATGGAGTCAAAGCCTATCTTGACAGTGTATTTTTAAACCTCATCAGTAACAGTATTAAATACCGTTCAAAAGAAAGACAACCTGTGCTAAAAATCAGTTCGAAAACCCAAGATAATAAGGTTTACTTGTATTTTCAAGACAATGGGTTTGGAATTGATACCGAACGTTATAAAGATAAACTTTTTGGCATGTACAAAACCTTTCATGGAAACGAAGATGCAAGAGGAATTGGATTGTTCATTACTAAAAATCAAATTTTAGCCATGAAGGGTCAAATTGATGTAGAAAGTAAAATTGACGTAGGAACAAAATTTATTATAACTTTAGAGTATGCAAATTAAAAACGTAGCGATCATTGACGACGATACCATTTTTGTAATGATCGCCAAAAGAATTTTTGAAGTCAATCAATTGTGTGATGAATTTCACTTATTCAAAAATGGACAATTAGCATTGGATTATATTTTAGAAAAAGTAAGTCAACAACAAACATTACCTGAATTATTTTTATTGGATATCAATATGCCGGTAATGGATGGTTGGGAATTTTTGGATGCTCTTGAGCAAATCGAAAACTTACCTCCCATTAAATTATTCATGGTGACATCTTCAATTGATCCAAAAGATCAAGAAAGGGCAAGACAATACAAATTGGTCAAAGATTTTGTTGTAAAACCTATTACGCTGGAAGCAATTCAAAAATTAATCGACTAATTGATTTAGAAATTCAAAAGTATCTATTCCATCCGCATAATCGGTAAGATTTGGGCATTGAGATTGTCCAAAAGGAATATATTGCTCACCAACTACTGCCTGAATATCGGAGGCATGTGTTTGCAAATATGTTGGAACTTCGGATTCATTTTGATAGGTGTGGTAATGTAACATTCCTAGCGGTGAAAAAAGGACTTCTGATTCCTTTAATAAAATAAAGTGATTATCCAAAATCGCTTCTCTATTCATCAAGTGAATGGCCTTTTGATAATCGTAGTTATTCGCATATTTATGGTGATTAACTATGTCACCAAATTTGACGATTCCATTAAAAAAAGTATCTAACACATAGTTTTTTGGAATGATTAAATGGGTCACATTTCGACATCCTAAACCAAAATAACTGAAAATGTCGTGCCCTAAAGCTTCTATTTGTTCTGGTGTTTCATTTCCAGTTAAAACAGCCACCGAGGTTCTGTTTCTTCGAAAAACATGCTGGTATTTCCCAAAATATTGTTCAAAATATTTCAATGAATTATCACTCCCTGTAGCGATAACTGCATCCAAGTCTTTCATCGGTCCTTCAGCAAAAAGTACACGCTCTGATAGAGATGGTTCCCATACGCAAAGTAATTTTGAGAAAGCAGGTAGAAGTGTTTTATCATCAGATGACAACTTACAGTAAGCAATATTTCCAGATAATAAAACCGTTAAAAAATCATGAAATCCAACTAAAGGAATATTCCCAGCCATGATGATTCCTACTCGTTTCGGCGATTCTGAAAATTGATAATTCGAAACCCACTCTTCTAAACTCTTTGTATTTAATTGGAGACCTAACTGTATGAGTGATTTTTGAACATTTTCAGCAGTAAACCAACCATTGTAATGAAATTGCTTTCGAATTAAGATTTGCAATGCTTCAAATTCCTGTTCTTCAAGCTGCAAGTCAGCATGATATGCTTGTTGTTCACCTAGGGCGAGGAATAACTTTCCTAATTGACTAAAGGCTTTGATTAATTGACTTCTTTTCACCCTGCAAAATTACAATACTTTAAGCATTTTAGAAAAAAAATGAAGAAATAAACAAAAGAATCGTTCAAACGTTTTATTTTTGCAAACAAATTAAAGAAAATGGCAATCATTATAACAGACGAGTGTATAAATTGTGGAGCATGTGAACCGGAATGTCCAAACAATGCAATCTATGAAGGAGGTGCAGAGTGGCGATATTCTGATGGAACTTCTTTAGTTGGTAGAATCACCACGTTAGATGGTAATGAAATCGATGCAGATCAAAATTTTGAACCTGTTGACATGGATGTTTATTATATTGTCCACGATAAATGTACCGAGTGCGTTGGTTTCCATGACGAACCTCAATGTGCTGCTGTTTGTCCAGTTGATTGTTGCGTAGACGATCCAGATTATCGAGAGTCTGAGGATGAATTATTAGCCAAAAAGGATTTTATGCACTTGTAAACCTATTTAAACCATCTTTCGATGGTTTTTTTATTTACTGCAAATCCCCTAAAAATTCATTTCTTTCTCGTAATTTTGTATTTCAATGAATCAATATAAAAAAGTTGCATTTTATACCCTAGGTTGTAAGCTGAATTTTTCAGAAACTTCTACCATTGCACGCCTATTTGAAAACGTAGGATTTGCCAAAGTAGATTTTGAAGAAACTCCAGATATTTATGTCATCAATACCTGTTCTGTCACAGAAAATGCGGACAAAAAATGCAAACAATTGGTTAAAAAAGCGCTCAAAATAAATCCAGAAGCATTTATTGCCATCATTGGATGTTTTGCACAATTAAAGCCTGTTGAAATTGGAAACATTCCAGGAGTGGACCTTGTATTAGGAGCAAACGAGAAGTTCAATATCTTGGATTATATTGATGAGAAAACGAAAAAACTTGAAAAATCTCAAGTAGCTTTCGACCACATCAAAAAAACAAATGAATTTATTCCTGCATTTTCTGTGGGTGACCGAACAAGATCATTTTTAAAAGTTCAAGATGGCTGCGATTATTTTTGCACCTTCTGTACCATTCCATTAGCTCGCGGAAAATCAAGAAATGCAAATATTGAAAAAACGGTTAAAGAGGCTGTTAAAGTGGCCCAAACCGACGTTAAAGAAATCGTGATTACAGGGGTGAATATTGGGGATTTTGGCCAAGGGAAAAGCGATGAAAATTTCTACGAACTGGTGAAACAATTGGATGAAGTAGAGGGTATTGAACGTTACCGTATTTCTTCTATTGAACCGAACTTACTCAGCAACGAAATCATTGACTTTACCTTAAAATCATCAAAGCGATTTGTTCCACATTTTCACATTCCTTTGCAGTCAGGAAATAACGATTTATTGGTCAAAATGCGCCGTAAATATTTACGTGAATTGTACGCTGAACGGGTATTGCATATCAAATCGAATAGAGAGGATTGTTGTATTGGTGTGGATGTCATTGTTGGTTTTCCTGGAGAAACAGACGAACAATTCATGGATACACTAGACTTCCTCAAAGACTTACCGATTTCCTATTTACACGTCTTTACCTATTCTGAAAGAGCCAACACAACAGCGGTTAAACTAGGTGACCCTGTGCCGATGGAAAAAAGAAGGGAACGAAGTAAAATGCTTCACATTCTTTCTGATAAGAAAAAACGTGCATTTTATGAAACTCAAGTGGGTTCGGAGCGCACTGTTCTTTTTGAAAATGAAGAAGATTCAGGAATGATGTATGGCTTTACAGAAAATTACATCAAAGTAAAACTTCCTTTCCAAGAAACATTCATGAATACGTTACAATCCGTAAGATTAACTGAAATTGATCGCGATGGGGTGATGAAATGTGAACTTATTGGAATTCCTCAGACAACCAATTAATTCCTTTTTTCAAATGGGCTAAAGTAAATGCTTCCGGACTGTTCGCACTCGGCTTAAAATCGTATTCCCAATTGGCGCTTGCAGGTAAACTCATCAAAATCGATTCTGTTCTTCCTCCTGAAACCAAGCCAAATTTAGTTCCACGATCGTTCACCAAATTAAATTCAACATAACGACCTCTTCGAAGTAACTGCCATTGTTTTTCTTGTTCAGAAAAAAGTAGATTTTTACCCAGGTTAACTTGCTCTTCATAAATAGCAGGGAAAGCTTTCCCTAAGGCTAGACAAAAATCTAAAATTTGCTCCTTTGCTATTCCTTCGGAAGCCTTTAAATGATCGAAAAAAATGCCGCCAATCCCCCTAGTTTCTTCACGATGAGGAATGTAAAAATAATCATCCGCCCATTTTTTGTAATCCGCATAAGCATCATTCGAAAAAGCATCACAGATTGATTTCAGATGTAGGTGAAATTTACGCGCATTTGCGGGAACGATGTAATGGGGAGTTAAATCAATTCCTCCACCAAACCAATATTCTCCCGTATTCAATTCAAAATAACGTACATTCATATGAATGATAGGTACTTTTGGGGAATTCGGATGCAAAACAATGGAAACTCCGCTAGCAAAAAAAGTATCACCTTCCATTTGCAATTGCTTTTTCATTAAATCTGTAACGGGTCCTTCCACCGCTGAAAAATTCACCCCTCCTTTTTCTATGACATTACCCTTTCTAATAATACGGGTTCTTCCGCCACCGCCAGCTTCACGCTGCCAAAAATCTTCTTCAAACTTAGCTGAGCCATCCACTTTTTCAAGGTACTGGCAAATGTAATCTTGTAGGGATTTAAAATGGTCTTGAATCAAGTCAGCTTTCATTATTCTTGGCAATTGATTAACTGAAAATTTTCTTGCTTTAAGATGAAGGTATTGGTATTTTCATAGCCATTCCCCTCCCCTTTTTGAATCAAATTAAACGAATTCATCAAGCAGTTCACCTCTTCAATATGCAATAAATAATGTGCACCGAAAAAATAAACGACATCAAAACCTTGAACTGCAGTTTTACTTAAATCCGTTTGGTAAGTCGAACGGTAAATTTTATTCATTGCCTTGATTTTATCGTAAGTATAATTTAAATCATTTGGCGAACAAAAGTGAAAATGGTATTTGTTGCGATAATTGGATTTGATTTCATCCATATTAAGCCAATCTTTTGTACCCATTAAAAGTAAATCATCCGAATTAATTCGCGTATCAATTTTGATTAAACTGTTAATGACTTTATTCGCAAATACACGGTCGTTGGAAGGTGCAACTAAAATGTATTTGGTACCTTTTTTTAAGTAAGATGAAAAATCTTGCAAACTAGCTTCGATGGCTTTTTCCTTCGAATTTTTCAAATAGTACTCTCGAAAACTAGCATATAAAAGTTGGTCTGCCTCATTGGATGGCTTGATCAATATTACCTTCTTGTTAGTTTGATTTGCAATCACAAACTGTGCTAAATTTTGAATTTGTGTAATTTCACTGGCAACTGTTTGAAAAACATAAGGATTATCTAGAATCAAACTTGCATTTGCTGCCACAGGACAAATCATATTGATTTTTTGATTTTTACAATATTCCGCTACCAATTCTCCACCTGCCGTTAAAAATGGTCCAACCACTGCATCCAATTTAACTTTAGACATTTTTTGAATCACGGCTTTAATTCCATCTAAATCATTTCGAGTATCAAAGACATGAACCTTAGCCTTCAACCCCATGCTTTCTAGAGAATCAAGTGCCAATTTTACACCCATATAAAACTCGGTAGCAAGCACACTTCGAGCATCTCCCTCCGATTTATCTAGATTAAAAGGAAGTAAAACACCAATCGTATACTCGTTTTTGTCTGCAAAGAAACTAGTTCTTGAAGCTTGAGGAAGTTCCTCTTTTACTTTCACTTCGGGAACTTGTCGCACCTTCACTTCTTCTATTTTTTCTTTTTTAATAGGAATACGCAAAACATCACCAGGTTGAATTTTAGTGCTTTTTAATTCATTGATTGCTTTCAAATCTTGAACTGGAACCATGAAACGTTTGGAAATCGAATAAAGCGTTTCGCCATCGAGAACCTTGTAATCAATAATACTATCGGTAACGCTAATGGTGTATTTCTGAGGAATAGCAACATTCGCATTCGCTCCTTCAGGGGATGGATTTTCATTCACAATGACCAAATCACTTTGAACACGCTCGAGGTTTTTATCGACCCCTGGGATTAAAAGCTTTTGTCCGACTTTAATACCATTTTCGCATCCAGGATTGGATTGAACAATCACATCTGTGGTAACGCCGTAGGCCTTAGCAATACTATACAAGGTTTCTTTCGGTTGAACTTCATGCTGAACTTGAACTAAAGGAACAGGAATCAAGATTTTTTGTCCCTCTTTCAATCCTTTTTCTGCTCCTGGATTTTCAGCAATGATCTCTTGAAAATTCACCCCGTATTTTTGCTGTAAACCATATAAGGTATTTCCACTTTGTACCCAATGTACGTAGTATTTTTTACCATTTTTCAACTCGGTTTCAAAGGCACCAGGTTGCGCAAATAGCGTAAATGTTAAAAAGTAAATGATTCCAAAAAGTACTAATTTCATCCTTAAGATTTTTATTCCCATTCAATGGTTGCAGGTGGTTTTGAACTAATGTCGTAAGTTACGCGATTAATCCCTTTCACCTGATTAATAATTCGGTTTGAAATCTTTGCTAAAAACTCATAAGGTAGATGACACCAGTCCGCTGTCATACCATCCGTTGATGTCACAGCTCTTAATGCTACCGCATTTTCATATGTACGTTCATCACCCATTACACCAACAGATTGGATGGGTAAAAATATCGCTCCTGCTTGCCATACATCATCGTATAATCCATCTTCCTTTAGACCATTAATAAAGATTGCATCTACTTCTTGCAAAATTCGTACCTTTTCTGCAGTAACCTCTCCAAGAATACGAATTCCTAATCCTGGTCCTGGGAATGGATGTCTACCTAAAATGGCTTGATCAATATGTAAGGATTTTCCAATTCGTCTTACCTCATCCTTGAATAATAACCTTAAAGGTTCTACTACTGCCAACTTCATGTAATCTGGTAAACCGCCGACATTGTGATGGGATTTAATCGTTTGGGAAGGACCTCCATTCACAGAAACCGACTCAATTACATCGGGATAAATAGTACCCTGACCTAACCATTTAGCGTCCTCTACTAATTTAGATTCCGCATCGAAAACATCAATAAAAACTTTTCCGATAGCTTTTCGTTTTAACTCAGGATCGGTCAACCCAGATAAGGCCTCATAAAATGCTCCGGAAGCATCTACTCCTTTCACATTAAGTCCCATCCCTTTATAAGAATCTAATACCGATTGGAACTCATTTTTTCTTAACAAACCATTATCCACGAAAATGCAATGTAAATTCGTTCCAATTGCTTTATGTAACAACACAGCAGCAACCGAAGAATCTACACCACCAGACAAGCCTAAAATAACTTTATCATTTCCGATTTTTTCTTGGAGCTGTTTCACTGTCTCTTCAACGAACGAATCAGGTGTCCAATCTTGATGGCATTTACATACATCAACTATAAAATTCTTCAACAAAATTGAACCCTCTGTAGAATGGTAAACCTCTGGGTGAAATTGAATCCCATACGTCTCCTCACCTTCAATAGCGTAGCCAGCTAATTCTACATCATGGGTGCTTGCAATGACCTTATAATGGTCGGGAACTTTTTTAATCGTATCTCCATGTGACATCCAAACTTGAGAGTTTTGGCTCATCCCTTTGGTTAACACATGCGTTTGATCAACATAAGATAAATTGGCTCTACCGTATTCGCGAATGGTGGAAGGCAATACTTCACCACCAAAATTTTGCGCTAAATATTGCGCTCCAAAACAAACCCCTAAAAGTGGCATTTTTCCTTTGATAGCCGACAAATCAGGACGCGGTGCGTTTTCATCTCGAGTTGAAAAAGGACTTCCCGAAAGAATAACCCCTTTCATGTTTGGCGTCAATTCAGGACATTTATTCCAAGGATGTATTTCGCAATACACATTCATTTCACGAACTCTACGCGCAATCAACTGCGTATACTGTGAACCAAAATCTAAAATTAAAATCATTTCATGCATGGCGCAAAGATAATAATTTCACTTCGGATTTTAGAGAAATGAGCAAAAATTCAATGAAATAAAAATCGCCCTAACCCATTAAGGATTACAACGCTCGCATGCCGCTTGAATCAAATCCTCATCCGTAATGACAATCTTCTTTTCTTCCTCATAAGCACAAGACTTACAATGCAACACCTCTACGCTTGCAAGTGAAGTCGGTGCATCACAAACCATACAGTTTAAATCAAATTTCAAATGATCCACCCAAAAATCCGGTGTTTTACATTTTGGACAAACAGACTTCATTTTGGCTACTAAGTTGTTTACAGCTTCTTGAATAACCAATTGGCGCGTTGGATTCAAATGTGCACGCATATCAGTCTCCACATATACCTCATCGTTCAACTCCTTCAAAAAGTCAAATATCAATTTAAGGTGTTTTTCATTTCTTAAGGCTTTAAATACAGAATTTCCCTCCTCCTTTTTATCTTTAAGAATTAGCGCATGACTAGGAAAATTAACCTTCTTAGCAAAGTGAAGTAAATCTTCATAATGACTAAAAACCCCTTTTTTAAAATTAGTAACCACACTTTGGGCTTTTCCAATAAACATGCGATCATCTTTCAAAGACCTTAAACATACCACCTCTTCATTCACCGTTGTAAAAGGAAGTAAAGGGTGTTCAAAAAATGAACCTTCACTGGCGATAACAAAATCAAAATCTTGCAATTCTGAAATCATTTTAGTTTTGTTGATTACTGTTTCAATCGCAGTTCCCAATCGCTCTTTTTCACCAGAGAAGGTTCCCCAAATATCTGTATCCAAATTGGGTATTAAGACCGTCTCCATGTTAAAATTAGCCTCTAAAATGGGAGCGATTATTTTTTCTTTTTCATGCTTTGTAACTATAGCTACTTTTTTATTTTCAAAATTCATATCAAACAATTATTGCGTAATAAATAGGAAGACCAATCGTAATGTTCACCGGGAAAGTGATGGCCAAGGCCATTGGCAAATACAAGCCTGGATCTGCCTTGGGTACAGACATTTTCATAGCCGCTGGTACAGCAATGTATGAGGCACTTGCTGCTAAGACAGCCAAAATAAATCGATTCCCCACTTGATCCGTTACGTAGACACTTACCAAGGATACAATCGTACCATTGATAAGAGGAATAAGCATCCCAAACAATAGTGGAGACCAACCAAATTGAAACAAACCTTTTAATTTTTGTCCAGATACAATTCCCATATCCAATAAGAAAATGGCTAAAAACCCTTTAAACAAGTCGTTTGTAAAAGGTTTGATCCCTTCAGCTTGTGCATCATTCGCCAACATTCCTATGATTAAACTTCCTAGAATTAACAGAACACTTCCGTTAGTTAGAGAATGGGAAATTAATTGATGTGTTTTCATCTGTGCAGAACTATTGGCGTATTTTTTAACTAAAATTACACCCACTACGATGGCAGGAGCTTCCATTAAGGCCAGAATCGCAACCATATAACCGCTCGATGGAAACCCAAACGATTCAATAAATGAAATTCCTGTCACGAAAGTTACCGCTGAAACAGACCCATACGCAGCAGCAATAGCTCCAGAATTTTCAACACCAAACTTCTTGCGTATTAAGAAAAAGGTGTAGAGGGGAATAAGGATTGCGATGAGAATTGCAAAAATAAATTGTAAAATGAGTTCAACCCCAATCGCACTGTGCGCAAGCTCTTGTCCTCCTTTGAATCCAATTGAGAACAATAGATAAATAGAGATAAACTTAGAAGAATTGGCAGGTATTCTTAAATCACTTTTTAAGCGAACCGCTAGAATACCTAAAACAAAAAACAATAGTGCTGGATTCGTTAAATTTTCAATTAGCAGACTGATTTCCATGATTATAATTTGGTTAAAGTGTTGAAACGAATGAAGTTGGCAAACTCAGAATTTGCTTGGGTTATCGGCAAGGAATATATGGGTACAGACTGACCTAAAAATTCCAACACTTGCTGTTCAATAGTCGAAAACAAGGTGGCTCTGGTTTGAACAGTCACTACAGTTCGAATTTCTTCTTTTACTTTTCCATCCATCATGAAAAATGCCCTGTTGTTCTTATCTAAAGTTCCCTTGGCAATAAGCTGTTGTTTTAAAAGATGAACAAGTAAGTCTTCTGCTTGCTTGTCCTCATTCACATAGATTAAGATTTGTATCATTTTATTTTTTTCTGCAAATATCTGCACATCAATCCATATATTTTTATTTATATTTGTAATGAATAGCATAAACATTTTTAATGAATTACACCTTACATCAATTGATTGTTTTTTATAAAGTGTGCGAAACAAAAAGCATTACTAAGGCAGCGGAAGAACTATTTCTTACCCAACCTGCTGTTTCGATTCAGTTAAAAAATTTTCAACAACAATTTGATATTCCGTTAACAGAAGTCATTGGAAGACAGCTATATATCACTGATTTCGGCAAAGAAATTGCCTTGGCCGCAGAACGGATCATTCATGAAGTATCCCGAATAAACGACAAAACACTAGCCTACCAAGGTCAACTCTATGGAAAATTAAAAATAGGAGTAGTTTCAACCGGAAAATACGTTATGCCCTTCTTCCTCGAATCGTTTTTAAAAACACACAAAGGAATAGAATTGTATCTGGATGTTTCAAATAAAAAAAAGGTCATTGAAAGTTTATATTCCAATGAAATTGACTTTGCTTTAGTGTCTATCTTACCCCAAGATGATCAATTTCAAAGCACTCCATTGATGGAAAATGAGCTTTATTTGGTAGGTAATAAAAACACACCAAAAATCAAAAAGCTTTCCGAATTAAATAAAACTTCATTCATCTATCGAGAATTAGGATCAGGGACTAGGATCACAATGGAGAAATTTTTACAAGCGGAAAACACCAGCGTCCAACCTACCCTAGAATTGGCGACCAACGAAGCGGTTAAACAAGCGGTCATTGCAGGACTCGGGGTTTCCATCTTACCTATCATCGGGATAAAAAATGAACTTCTACAAAATGATTTACACATCATCCCCATGAAACAACTCCCGATTAAATCCACTTGGCACTTAATCTGGCTGAAAAACAAACGATTAGCTCCCGTTGGCGAAAAATATTTAGAATACATACAAGCGCAGAAGCAATCCATCATGGAAAAACATTTTAGTTGGACTAAAAACTTTAAAAAAGTTTAAAAATCAAGACACATTGTCAGCCTCGTTAATTTGGAACGATTTATGACTAAAAGAAATATCCGATTTTGAAAAAAAGCGAGATTATTTATTAAATTTGACGTTACATTTTTATATTACAACACTATGGTTGCAGGATTATTAAAAAAATTATTTGGAGACAAATCAGAGAAAGATAGAAAAGCATATCAACCTTATATAGACGAGACCAATCGATTTTTTCAAGAATACAAATCACTCACGGATGATGAATTACGTGGAAAAACGAATTTCTTTAAGTCAAAAATTCATGAAGCTACAAAAGATCTTGAATTAGAAATTGAGCAATTAAAGACAAAAGCGAACAATCCACTTACGCCTATCCAAAGTAAAGAAGGAATTTACGAGGATATAGACAAATTGTCATTAGAAGTGGATCAAAAAATTGAGGAAGTTCTTTTAGACTTATTACCTCAAGCTTTTGCTGTCGTGAAAGAAACATCCAGAAGATGGGCTGAAAACGGAAAATTAGTCGTTACTGCACAAGATTTCGATCGCGAATTAGCCATAAAGAAAAATGGGGTCCACATTGAGGGAGACCAAGCTATTTGGGCAAATGAATGGGATGCAGCAGGAACTCCTGTGAAATGGAACATGGTGCATTATGATGTTCAATTAATGGGTGGAGCAGTTCTTCATAAAGGAAATATTGCCGAAATGCAAACTGGGGAAGGAAAAACGTTGGTAGCGACTTTACCGGTTTATTTAAATGCCCTATCGGGAAAAGGAGTGCATTTGGTTACCGTGAACGACTACTTAGCAAAACGAGATTCAGAATGGATGGGCCCTCTATACCAATTCCATGGACTTACCGTTTCTTGTATCGATAAAACGCAACCCAATACCGAAGAACGAAGAAAAGCTTATTTAGCAGACATTACCTTTGGTACCAATAACGAATTTGGTTTTGACTACTTGAGAGACAACATGGCTAGTTCCGTTGAAGAATTAGTACAAAGAAAACACCATTTTGCGATTGTCGATGAGGTAGATAGTGTATTAATTGACGACGCACGTACGCCATTAATTATCTCTGGACCTACCCCAAGAGGTGATGAACACGAATATTATGAATTAAAACCAAGAGTTGAAAATATCGTTGCTAGTCAAAAAGAATTTGTCAACCAATGTTTGGCAGAAGCTAAAAAATTATTGACTGTCATCAACAATCCTGGTTCTGATTCTAAAGAAGCAAAACAAATGCTTGAAGACGGAGGCATTGCCCTTTTAAGAGCCTTTAGAGGATTGCCTAAGAACAAAGCCTTAATTAAGTTTTTATCTGAACCGGGAATTAAAGCTCATCTTCAAAAAACAGAAAATTTTTATATGCAAGAACAAGGAAAGCATATGAAAAAAATTGATAAAGAACTTTTTTATGTGATCGATGAAAAAAACAACACCATCGAATTAACGGAGAAAGGAATCGATTTAATTTCTGGAAAAGATGACAGAGATTTCTTTGTGATGCCAGATATTGGTGCAGAAATAGCTAAACTTCAAAAAGAAAACTTAGACAAAGAAACCTTCTTGGAAAAGAAAGATGTTCTCGTACGCGAATACAGCATCAAATCTGAACGAATTCACTCGGTTACCCAATTATTGAAAGCTTATTCCCTATTTGAAAAAGAAGTGGAATATGTAATCATGGATGGAAAAATCAAATTGGTCGATGAAAAAACGGGACGTATCATGGAAGGTCGTCGCTACTCAGATGGTTTACACCAAGCGATTGAAGCCAAAGAAAACGTAACTGTCGAGGCTGCCACACAAACCTACGCAACGATTACGCTTCAAAACTATTTCAGAATGTACCATAAACTTTGTGGTATGACAGGTACAGCTGAAACGGAAGCAAGAGAATTTTGGGATATTTACAAATTGGATGTAGTCATTATCCCTTCTCACCGACCAATTATCAGAAAAGATCAAAACGATTTAGTATTCAAAACTGCTCGTGAGAAATATGCGGCTGTTATTGAAGAAATTGGAAAATTAGTCGCACAAGGAAGACCTGTATTGGTGGGAACCACAACGGTTGAAATCTCAGAATTATTGAGCCGAATGCTGAAAATGAAAGGCGTAAACCACCAAGTATTGAATGCGAAATACCATCAACGTGAGGCAGAGATTGTTGCTGAAGCTGGAAAAGCAGGCGCGGTAACCATTGCAACCAATATGGCAGGTCGTGGTACGGATATTAAATTAGGAGAAGGTGTTAAAGAAGCTGGAGGTTTAGCGATTATTGGTACCGAACGACATGATTCCAGAAGGGTTGACCGTCAGTTGAGAGGTCGTTCTGGTCGACAAGGAGATCCAGGATCGTCCATTTTCTTTGTTTCTTTGGAAGATGATTTAATGCGAAAATTTGGTTCAGAGCGTATTGCTAAATTGATGGATCGCATGGGCCTAAAAGAAGGAGAAGTGATTACTCATGGAATGGTTTCAAAATCCATTGAACGAGCGCAGAAAAAAGTGGAAGAGAATTTCTTCGGGATGCGTAAACGTTCGTTGGAATACGATGATGTTATGAACGCGCAACGTAAAGCCATTTACAAGAAAAGAAGAAATGCCTTGTATGGAGAGCGATTAGATATCGATGTCGACAATATGTTCTATGATATGAGTGATCTTGTGGTTGCGAATAACATCAACCAAGATTTCGAGACTTTTGAAATTGAATTGGCACGTATTTTAGGCATTAATCCCCCTATCGACGAAAAACAATTTCAAACAGCAAGTCAAGATGAATTGACCAATGCCGTTTACGAGGAAGTATTAGCGCATTATCAACGCAAAAACGAGAAGATTACGCAAAAAGCACTTCCGCAAATTCAGCATGTGTATGCTACCATGTCGGATCGTTATAAAAATATGGTTCTACCATTATCCGATGGAAGAAAAGAAATGGATTTGATTGTCAACATCAAGGAAGCAGCAGAATCCAATGGTGAAAACTTAAAGGTAACTTTAGAAAAGAACATTATTTTAGGTGCTATCGACAACGAATGGAAGGAGCATTTGAGAGAAATGGATGATTTAAAATCAGCTGTAAACAATGCTACTTACGAGCAAAAAGATCCATTATTAATCTACAAATTAGAATCTTTTGAATTATTCAAATCCATGTTGAATCGTTTAAATTCGGAATCGGTAGAATTGTTATTAAAAATGGATTTAGCCCTTGGAGAAGACATTCAAACGACTTCAAAAAAAGCCGTAGAAAATCATTACCAAAAAGCGGAAATTATTAATCAATCTGGAACAAGCGCTCCATCTTTTGAAGGGAGTCAAGGTTATCAACAAGCCATTCAAAACAGTATGCCGGTAAAGGAGAAAACTCAACCGGTTAAAGTAGAGCCAAAAGTGGGTAGAAATGATGCTTGTCCGTGTGGAAGCGGTAAAAAGTACAAGCAATGTCATGGTAAATAATGTCAACATTTAAAAAAATTGGAATCATAGGCGCTGGCAATGTAGCTTTTCATTTGGGAGAGCTACTGCTGGAAGAAAGATTTCAATTGACAAGCATTTACAGTAGAACCAAAGAAAAAGCAGATCGGCTAGCAGAAAGATGGCATATTGAAAGCCTATCCAATTGGAAAGATTTCAAATGTGATTTGATTCTCTTATGCATTCACGACGATGAAATCGATTCCTTTTTGAAGCAATATGATTTGAGCATTCCGATTGCGTTTACTGCAGGAAATGTACCCATGTCAGATTATCCAATTCGAAAATATGGTGTATTTTATCCTCTACAAACCTTTACTGCCAATAGAACAGTAACGAAAAATTTTCCAATTTTAATTGAAGGAAATTCAAAAGAAATGGAATATGATTTAATGGACTTAGCTAAAAAATTAAGTCTAAAAGTAGACTATGCTACTTCAGTCCAAAGAAGCCAATACCATTTAGCTGCTGTGGTGATGAACAATTTCATCAACCATTTGATTTATTTGAGTAAACAGAACTTAACAGAAAAAGGCTTACACCCTCAATTTCTGGATGCCTTACTTCAAGAAACTTTTGAAAAAATCAAGACCATTTCTCCTTTTGATGCCCAAACAGGTCCCGCCAAACGAGGAGATCATTCCACAATTCAGAAGCATTTAACGATGTTGGACAGTCCACTCAAAGAAATATATCAAGCAATTACACAAAGCATTTTAAATACCTACCATGAAAAGTTATAAAGAATTATTACCTGCAATTTCCACCTTCGTTTTTGACGTCGATGGCGTACTTACGGATGGAAGTGTGATTTTACATGCGAATGATTACCTAAGAGTATTAAATTCAAAAGATGGGTATGCACTTCAGTATGCTGCCAAAATGGGTTATCACATTTTTATCATCACCGGTGGAAGTTCAGAATTGGTGAAAGAACGACTTTTAGAACTGGGGGTAAAGGAAGTTTTCTTAAGAGCTTCCGATAAAAACACCGTATATCAGGAGTTAAAAGCGAAGTATCAATTACAAGACAGTGAAATCTTATATATGGGTGATGATATTCCTGATTATCCGATTTTAAAACAATGTGGGGTATCTACCTGTCCACAAGATGCGGTAATGGAAATCAAACAAATCTGCCACTACCAATCTCCCATTTATGGAGGTAAAGGTTGCGTAAGAGACGTTATTGAACAAACGTTAAGAGTGCAAGGTAAATGGTTTAGCGAACAAGCCTTTCAATGGTAATTATTGCTTGACCAAAACTGAAGTAAAAGGAATTTGATTACGGATTCCTTTTAGGATATACATGCCTGCCGACAAATGTCCAACTGATATTGTTTCTAAGGCATCATTCTTTAAAAAACGCATCAACACCTCCCCTGTTGTATTCATCAATAGAACTTCATAAGTAGATGCTAATTCATCCTGTAAAGTAAGTGTTTCATGCATCGGGTTCGGATAAATCAGTAGACCTGGAATATCCTCGATGGAATTTACAGTTAACAGGGGTTCTACTGGAGGTAAGGCACTGATTGCTGGGTAAGTAGTATTTGGCCCAATTTTCACCAAATAAGCATTCGAACCACCCACACTAAATTGCTTCATAGCACCCACCATCACAGCGCCACCATCATTCGTAGGAATCAAATCATGAGCTTCATCTTCCTCCTCAAATACGAGATTCATCTGAGCATTTCCCCACCACAAACCATTATAGTACATCGCGACATATTGATCATTTTTAAACACAGGAGAAGCATTCTCAAGACTTAAGTTAAAATAAAAACTATTCGATGGACCAAACATACAAATGTGGTTATATTGGTAATTATTCCCATTAAAAGTTAAATCCTCGTTGACAACATTCCCATTGAAATCTAGATTAAATATCAATCCAGAACGTTTGTTTTGAAACGGTTTTTGTCCCCAACCCAATGCAACAATTTTATTGGCATCCTTTTGCAGGTCATTGATCTCATAATCACCATAACTCCCCAAAGTGTCTACATCTAAGATATTTCCCGAAGTGTCAATTTGCATCAAAAATCCTTTATCCCTTAATGAATCTGCTACAAATATTTTCCCACCAATGTAAAAACTCGTGTCATTCTTTGAAATAATCGAATTGGCAATATCATCTCCACTTCCACCCCAATTTTTTGTCCATAGGGTATCCCCCTGTTTATTGATACGCACTATATAAACGTTTCCACTTTCATTATTTGTTGAAAAGGTTTGTCCTACGAAAATAAAACCGGAATCAACCGTAGGTTTAGCATCCATGATTTTCTCCCATCCATTTCCACCGTAATTTTTGTTCCAAAGGAGATTCCCATTCATATCGGTTTTTAACACAAATGCATCAAAATTTCCATCAGAGGTTGAATTCCCATAACCAAATAGATAAACTCCTGAATTTGGCACAACAAAAACCCTTCTTGCAATTTCAGATTCGCTACCGCCATAATCTTTGGACCATTTGAAATTGCCTTCTTTATCCAACTTCATGAGAAATGCTTGGTCATGATCTTGAAAACTACTTGACGATCCAGTAACAAAATAAGAGCTATCGGCTAATTGAGCAACTCCGTGCGCAACATCGTAACCATTACTCGAAAACACTTTAAAAAAAGCATTTTGTGCAAAGACGAAGGAACTTGTCAACGATAAAAAAAACAAAAATATTTTCATAAGCGTAGATTCAGTTTACATTGTACACTTTGACCAAAGCCCTTTTGGTAGACCATTCCTACGATATTTTCGGAACCAATTCCTGCATTAAATTTGGAACCTTCATAGTGCAGGTACATTCCCCCAGAAAATTGCGTAAAGCCTCCATAGGACGCGTGAGCACCCAGATGTAGATGCTTTCCTATTCGATACTCCGCACCTCCGTATATTAGCGGTAAATTCGCCAAGGTAGGATAAAATCGAACGCCATAAAATGCTTGTAATCGTTTCGAATTCATCTGATCCACAATTTTACCGATTTCAATAAGTGCTGGGAGCATCACATAAATGGTCTTCGTAGATGTTTGCACTCCAATAGAATCTAACAATAAGTCCTTGTCGCGCAGAGCAGATTGATCACTGAGTAATTCTTGAAAATTAAACCCTTTAAAATGAAGATCAATATCCAAATCAGCATGTTGAACCTTCTGAGAAACACAAGCAAATCCAAGATTACTTACTTTCAGTTGCAATATAGCTGGACTATGACCTTCTTCATTAATTTGAAGGTATAGCGCTCCATCCATTCCAAATCCAAATCCTTTAGTGAAAAAAGAAGCATTAGCATACTGAAAATTACCCTTCGTCACTAAGGATATGGAATCTGCATTTAGTGCATTCGTCAGTGATCCACTAGAGATTTTACCTTGTGCAAAATCCGAAATATTATAATAATTCAATCCGATGTTGGCATGTGTTTTTTTATGGATAAGTCCAAACCCAATTTTTTGAAAACCGATAAAATTAAACTGCGTTCCATTCAAGGAGATGCTCTCTCCCAAATAGGATGCATTACCTTTGAGCAACATTCCAAAGATTGACTTATTCGTTCTAATTGCTCCTACATAATCGGCACCTGCTTTAATTAGATAGCCCCATTTGTCATTGCCCAAAAAGGCTGCTTGTTCATTTCGATAAATAAGTTCAATATGAGCACCTGCCCCCATTCGATAACTGGTGGCTTTTGAAGATAAACTTCTATCTTTCATCGATTCGGTGATTTCCCCACCAAAAATAAAGCGATCCATGATTTCATTCCGAATTCCTGTACTACCAATGAAAGCCGATCCCTCCAATTGCAAATCATGCACCCTACTGGATGTATCGTACCCATTCGGCAACAAACCTTGAGCATGGCTAGCATGATAGCTGATGATTCCTAAAAAAACAAGTACATATTTCATCTTACATCTTGGTTTGATAGGTTATTTTTGCTTTCGCTTTCATCGATAAAAAAGCTTTTTCAGGAATCGGAAAAGCTTGATTCTGATTGTTCGCAGGATTGGGTGAATTGAACATTCCCTTCACGACAATCTTATGCACTTCCCCAAGTTGTTTAGCTTGACTTTCGGTCAAAGCTAATTCCACATGTGAATTTTGAGTAAATATCCCATAAGTACTGTTGTAAAAACCAGCTAATCCAGATTCAATTCCACCCACACTGACCATGGAAAACAAGTGTTGGTCACTTGCATTTAAAAACTCCAATTGAAAACCAGCAGAATATGGAAAACCATTTGTGAAATCAATCAACAGGGTACCTTTTTCGATATGGGATGATTCTAAATTGTTTTGGAAAGAAAAATCGAAAGTATCTCTAATTTGAAGTCCGTCTACCCCCACCACAAGTGGCAATTGCGCCTTTAATTTCAATTGAATTCGACTGGTTTGGAAAATCTCGTCCCATCCTCCTGAGGTATTCCCCCAAGGATTTAATTGGAACACATAACCAAACGTATGCGCATCTCCTAAATTTTCAAGATAGGCATTTAAATTACTATTGGTGGAATTAAATTCAATAGCTTGCATAGAAGGCGTATAGTTATTCCAAACACCCACAGCAGGATTGATTTGAACATTTTGATTCATGGCTCCCCCACTTAAATTCACCTGTGTACCTTGTGCGTTTTCGCTCTTGATTTGAGTCAATTTAATTTGTGCATTTACCTTACATCCATTGATCACTTCTAATTGAACTGAAGCATTAGGTGTCGTAATCGATCCACCGGTTATTTTTCGGAACAGGTCGATACGTTCGATTAAGGTATCTGAAAGAATCTGTTGTCCGAAATAACCGCGAGCGTAATTGATCTTGATAGCTTTAAACGATGCATCTACTTTGAAAACATCTGAATTTTGAATAGTAACACTCGGACCGGTTGGACTTGTCACCACAATCATCTGCGATTGAATGCGATTAAAAGAAGAGCCTTGAGCCCCAGTCAAATCAATGGTATAATCGCTGATATCCAATTCCGTTTCAATTTGTCCAGGAACAGCGTTTGTGCCCGAAGGAGCTGTAAATTGTTGTTCGAAGTCTACATTGTTTTTCCTGACTCCAGGTAACTTAATGGTAAAAATAACATCCGTTTCAATTGGATTATAAACTTTCAAATGAATCTTACCTTTTGCGATTTGAATTCTTTTCAATTCCAAATCGTCGACATTGATTTGATGTTCTTCGATTTGATTGGTAATACTTGTGCCTGGAGCAACCGTAAAGTTACTTGCTGCAATATTGAAACTTTGAGAAATGGTGGTATCTTTTAAAGTCACTAAATCTTCAATACCAATATCTAACAATGTTCTGGTCAAATTGACCTCCAAATAATTTGAAGCATCAACAGCAAGTGTGGAGTCATTGATATATTTGTCCAATGTCAGTGTGTCCAATACAAGTGGCAACTCCCAATTACTCGACCAACTTGTCTTTTTTTTATGACAAGCAATCAAGGATAAAACCATGGAAAGGCATAGCAAGTATTTGAACATCGTCGACATCATTACTTAAACGCTGCATTTTCAAGGATGGTTGCATATCCTTGTCCAACACCAATACACATGGTAACCAGTGCGTATCTTTTATTCGATCTCTTCAGCTCCAAAGCAGCAGTGTGTAAAATTCGAGCACCACTTACTCCTAGAGGATGTCCTAATGAAATCGCTCCACCATTGATATTTAATCTTGGGTCAAAGTCATCGATTCCTAAGGTGCGTGTACAAGCTAAAACTTGAGCGGCAAAAGCCTCATTGAATTCAAGTACATCCATTTGATCCAAGGTTAATCCTGTTCTTTCAAGTACTTTTCGACAAGCATAAACCGGACCGATACCCATAATTTTAGGTTCAACTCCTGCAATAGCAGCCCCTACAATTCTTGCTAAAGGGGTTAATTGATGTTTTTGACAAGCTTCCTCAGAAGCAATCAATAAAGCAGCGGCGCCATCATTTAAGCCAGAAGCATTTCCAGCCGTGACAGTACCCTCTTTTTTAAAGGCAGGCTTCAAATGAGCAAGTGTATCAATCGAAGTGCCTGGTCTTGGAAATTCATCTTGATCAAAACATAAAGGATCTTTCTTTTTTTGAGGAATCATCACGGGAATTATTTCCTCTTTGAAAATGCCATTTTCTTGAGCTTTTTTAGTTTTTTCTTGCGACCATGCGGCAAAAGCATCTTGATCTGCTTTAGAGATATGAAATTGTTCTGCCAAATTTTCAGCCGTCATTCCCATAGAATCAACTCCGTATAATTCTTCCATTTTTGGATTGATAAAACGCCATCCAAAAGAAGAATCGTACATTTGAGCATCCCTTCCGAAAGCACTTGACGTTTTTGAAATTACCCAAGGACCTCGAGTCATGTGTTCAACACCACCAGCAATGTACACGTCCCCAGCGCCATCTTTAATCGCACGAGCGGCATTAATAGTCGCTGCCATACCTGAAGCGCACAGGCGATTTACAGTTTCACCTCCTAGTTCAATCGGTAAACCAGCCAGTAAACTAGCCATTCTCGCAACGTTTCGATTATCTTCTCCAGCTTGATTAGCACAACCTAAAATAACATCTTCAATGACCTTTTGATCCAAATTCGGATGTTTATCCATTAATCCTTTAATCGCTATTGCCGCTAAATCATCTGCGCGAACGCCAGAAAGGGTACCCCCAAAATTACCAATGGGTGTTCTAACCCCATCCACTATATAAACTTCTTTTGACATGCTTTTTAATTTCGTAGCCTAAAAATAATACTTTGATTTTAGAAAATGAATGTTGCTCAATATTTATTCATAAAATCCAATAAATAAGTAAGATTTTTTAAATTCGCAATAAATTAATACACTTCATGAATTATTCGAAAATCACCCCCGAACACCTGCAATTTTTTAAATCCATTTTAGGAGAAAATTGTTTTACCGATTCGGAAAATATTGCAAAATACAGTCATGATGAAACGGAGGATTTGTCTTATCACCCTGAAATTATCTTAAAACCCAATCATACCGAGCAAGTTGCTGACATCTTGCGTTATTGCAATGAACATTCCATTCCCGTGACCCCATCTGGAGCACGCACTGGGTTAAGTGGTGGAGCTTTGCCCATTCACGGAGGGGTTGCGTTATCTATGGAGAAGTTTAATTCCATTTTAAATATTGATGAACATAACTTACAGGTGACAACCGAACCCGGGGTAATCACAGAAGTTTTACAAAATGCAGTCAAAGCGGTAGGTTTATTTTACCCTCCAGATCCTGCGAGTAAAGGAAGTTGCTTTATTGGGGGTAATATTGCTGAAAATTCAGGCGGCCCAAAAGCGGTGAAATATGGCGTAACAAATGAATACGTATTAAACTTAGAAGTAGTTTTAGCGAACGGAGAAGTGATTTGGACTGGAGCAAATGTGCTTAAAAACGCAACAGGCTACAATCTAACACAGCTGATTGTTGGATCGGAAGGAACCTTAGGGATTGTGACAAAAATTGTCCTCAAATTGATTCCCCATCCAACCCATAATGTGTTAATGTTAGTTCCTTTCTTTGATGCCGCTAAAGCATGTGAATCGGTAGCTGCCCTTTTCAAGGCTGGTATCACTCCAAGTGGCTTAGAATTTATGGAGCGCGACGCACTGTTGTGGACTCAAGATTTTATAGGCGAAAAAACTGTTCCTGTAGAAGATAATCATCAGGCTCATCTACTGATTGAATTAGATGGATTTGATGAAGAAGACTTGATGAAGGATGCTGAAAAAGTGCTTGCTGTTTTGGAAGATTACGACACAGATGAGATTCTTTTCGCAGAAAGTCAAGCACAAAAAGATCAATTATGGTCGTTGAGAAGAAAAGTAGGTGAAGCGGTCAAAACACAATCCATCTACAAAGAGGAAGATACCGTGGTACCAAGATACGAATTACCTAACCTATTAAGAAAGGTCAAAGAAATTGGAAACCAATACGGCTTTAAATCGGTATGCTATGGTCACGCTGGGGATGGAAACTTACACATCAATATCATCAAAGGGGATTTAAGTGACGAGTTTTGGAACCATGGTTTAACCCAAGCGATTCGAGAACTCTTTACTGAGGTAAAACATATGGGAGGAACGATCTCTGGAGAACATGGAATTGGCCTCGTACAGAAAGGGTATATGGATATTGTATTTCCAGCAACTACCCTTCATTTGATGAAGGATATTAAAAAAGTGTTCGATCCCAAAGGAATTTTAAATCCAGGAAAAATATTTCCCGATTAATTTTGAGAAAAATCAAAAGTACCGTTACGCATTTGATGGAACACTTTTGCAAGATAGGCTAAAAGAATACGCATCGCATCGAAAGCTTCCTCAGTTTCCGCGCTAATTTCCTTTTTTTGTAATCGAAGTAATAGTTTCATATAGAGCGCATTAAAAGCAATCTCAATGATGTTTTTATCTTTTAAATTACTCTTTTCTTTGAACTCATAAATGAAAGGCATAGCGGCCTCAAAAAGTTGAAGGTATTTTTGATCTTTAGTAATGTTAATCAAGGTATTGTGTAAATACGATAATTCCACCAAAACTTCCAGCACTTCGCTCACGTGACCAGACTTTTCAATGCGCTGAGATTGCATGGAACGAACTAAACCTTGATACCATTCTCGGTACTGATTTAAATAGGATTCATCTGGAAATTGAGGCTTAACATATTGCTCCAAGATTTGATCCACATTAAATTGATAGGCACGAATCACATCTTCAATTTGAAACATGTATAACACATATTCCGCGATATTCTCTTGCTTCTTTTGCTGGGCGATGTACATATTACTTTTTAAATTCAGCTTCGATTTCTGATTGATTCTGATTTAAATAATTTACGAATTCAGAAGTAACGTCCATTTCATCTGAAATATAATTGAACTGTCCTCCTTTTCCATTCATAAGTAGGATATCGATTTGATTCATCTCAGAAAACTTTTTACCAAACGCTTGGATTTTATTCATCAAGATTTCCGTCTTCTTCATCACATCCTGTTCTATCTTTGAACCTTCGGATTGCTGATACAGCATGATTCCTTGCTCCATTTGTTGAGCGCGCTGTTGAATTTGAATCATTTCATTTTCGGATAATTGTCCGGATTGCGCTCTTTTTTCGTTGCGCATGATGAATTCTTGCAACTCATTCGTTCTGCGCTCCACTTCTTTTTGGAATGACAATTGCTTTTTCTTCATCAAAGCATCTTGCTCCTTAAAAAACTTGAAATATTTTGCCACAGAATCTGAATGGTAAAAAGCAATCTTCAAGCCTTTCATATCGCGGTCTTTAACCTCGGTTTCTGTTTTCAAATTGGCGAAGGATTCTTCCGGATTATTCTTTTCATTATTTCCACATGCAACAACAAGGCTGCTAGCGACAGCAAATAGGATTAATTTTGATTTCATGATAACGTATTTTTATTTTTAAATGCCATCTCCCAGTCTTCTCGCATGGAAATGAATCGGTGTAGACAATTGGTTAACAATTCAGGAGTAATCATACGCTCCACTTCCTCAAGTCCTGAAACATCCGTTTCGCCGATTTTAAAAGATTGTTCAAATTGGCCGAGTTCAATTTTTACAATATACTTTGCATTGTAATTGAATACTTGGATTTTGAATCTCGCATGGGGAATATCTTTGACTAAGCGCACTTTATTTTTTTTACAAAAATAGCAAAAATAATAAACTCAGACGAACAGGAGGTCATCTCGCGTTTTTGAATTAAACAGCTTCGATTAATTCTTGTTGTTGATAGCTCGAAAAAGTAAACGGCACTTTAACCATGTAAGCATAGTCTTGGCCTACTTCATACATGTCTTCGTCATCTTTGCGATACCTCCATTCAACTGTGGCACAAACCCCCATATCACAAAGATCATTGAGTTTATACAAAAGAAAAAGAATACGCTTAGATGAAGAAATATTAAAATATTCTAAATCGATCGTAATGTGAACCTGTTTTGGGTTGGACAACATAAACGATTCGAACCAACTCAAAATTGGCAACCAAAATTCATCCGGTTGATCAGGTATAGATCTCCCCTTAATGAGAATATTCCCAGAGGAATAATCCATTTCAACAAGAGGGGTATAGGCAGACGCATTGATAACGAGTGAGTCCATTTTCTATTTGATTTATGTTGCAATTTGTGAATTATTTTTCAAATAACCACACATTTTTATACAAACTTTATGAAAATATAGATTAATACGTATTTTGAGTATACGAAGACCTTGATTGATTGAACGGTGCCTTTCATTGATGCAATGTCATAAATTGCTTAGGCGAAAAAAGTATAAATCCCTATTCATTATTTATTCAAAAACCTAAAAATCAACAGGTTAATTTTTTATTTAAAAATGCCATTAAAATCCTACGTCCCCATCATATCCATCAACACTTTTACCAAAATACCTTAAAAAAGGTATTGGCATTTCCTGCACATCCCCTTACATTTGTATCATAATTTAAAACAATTCTAAATAAGTAATCTATGAATTTGAAAACTATTTTCTACGCAACACTTATAATAGGAAGTCTGGCAGCTTGTAAAAAATCTGGCTGTACAGATGAAGCTGCAGATAATTATAATGCCAAAGCGAAAAAAGATGACGGTTCATGTTTGTATAGTTACCCTGTTCCTAATAATTATGAATTCAATCGAAATGGTGCGACAAGTGTAAATTACAGTGGTCAAACAGACCGATTGAATCAATTGCGCGAAATAGTTGCTAAAATTGAAACTGGACAGACACAAAGCTTAAATAGTGTTGACTTAAAGGACATGTTTGCAAACACCAACGGAAATGGAAATGGCAATTTCTCTTTTACATCATCAAGACAATTAAAAGACAAATGTTTTTCGATTGATCAAACCCTTTTCGAGCAATGGCTCGACTCAGCCGCATTGGCATCTCAAAGCTTCGCTCAAACCGCATCCAATGGACAAGCAGGATTATTATCGAACGGAACAAGCACTTATCTGTTCACCTCGTCAGGTTTTGATGTGAAAGAAATTACTGAAAAATTGGGAATGGGTGCAATTTTCATGTATCAAGCATTGAATGTTTATTTTGGAAGTACCAATATGAGTGCTGATAACGCAAGTCTTGTGACAGGAAACAACTATACTGCCATGGAACACTACTGGGATGAAGCATTTGGTTATTTTGGGGTTGACAAAAATTTTCCTACGGTTCCTGCTACTGATTTTTGGAGTGAGTACTGTGAAGCACAAAATGCCTCATTGAACAGTAACAGCATCATGATGAATAATTTCATTAAAGGAAGAGCTGCCATTGTAGCAAAAAAATATACCGACCGAGATGAAGCGATTCGTCAAATTTCCATTATGTGGGAAAAAATTGCAGCGAAACAAGCCATCACTTATTTAGAAGCAGCAAAGAACACCGCCAACGACGCGACTCGATTACACAAACTGTCAGAAGCCTACGGATTTGTTTACAGTTTGCGTTACGCTCCCACAGCAACAAGAAAAATGACCCAAACAGAGGTATCAAACACCATTAATCTTTTCGGTGCCAATTTATGGAACTTGAACGTTTCTGACATCAATAACATCATTACCGTTTTAAATTCAAAATATTAAATCCAATCGCATGAAACTATTTTTAACCTTTTTTCTTTTTTCATTTCTTTTGCTAGGAAGTTGTAAACCGAAACAAAAAGCAGATGATGATTTTGACAAATTAAGTTTCATGTCTGATTTGGCGGACCAATGCATCATTACTAACTACGAAGAATTAAGTGTACAAATTAATGATTTAGAACTTGCATATTCCACTTTTCTTGCCAATCAAAACAGCAGCAACTTCAATGCATTAAAGACAGCTTGGAAAAATGCTTACCTTAAATGGCAGTCGGTTGAAGGTTTTGAATTTGGACCAGCAATGACCAATGGTTTAAGAGCTGCTATAGCCACTTTCCCTACAGACACAACGAAGCTATTGAATAACATTGCCGCTGGCTCATACGATTTAAGTTTAATTACCAATTTAGATGCCATCGGTTTTTCGAGTTTGGATTTTTTATTTTTCAGAACGAATGCCATCAATTATTTCACCGGCAATACCATTTACCAGCAGTATACAGCAGACGTCATTCACAAGATGAAATTAGAGGTAGAACAGGTGAAAAATCAATGGCTAACTTTCAGATCCACTTTCATCAATTCAACTGGAACGGAATCTACCAGCTTATTCTCAATTTTCATCAATGAATTCAACAAAGAATATGAACTTTGTAAAAATGCCAAATTGGGCATTCCAATTGGAAGACAAAGTCTAGGAATTCCACAGCCAAACTACTTAGAGGCTCGCAACAGTGGCATTTCATTAGAATTATTGAGAGCCAATGTTTTGGCATTAAAAAATGTTTACCTTGGTGGAACAGGAATGGGCTGCGATGATTATTTAACTCATCTTGAAAAAGGCACAACCTCTAACCAAATCATCGATCGATTTGATTTAATCATTTCTCAAATTGATAATTTAAACGGCACTTTAGAAGACCTCATCAGTTCCAATCCAGCGGCTTTAGAAACTCTATACAACACCATGCAAGGATTGGTGGTATTGATCAAAACGGATATGGCATCAAACTTCGGTGTTTTAATTACTTATCAAGATAACGATGGCGACTAAATGGTACCGATTTTTAAATCTTGAACTATCTAATGCTCCATTAATTGTTTTTCGAATCATTTTTGGAGCATTAATGTTATTTGGCAGTATCCGTTTCGTCTTGAAGGGTTGGGTGTATGACTTATACATTGCGCCAGAATTTCATTTTGGATATTATGGTTTTGAATGGGTAAAGCCTCTCCCAGGAGATTGGATGTACCTCCCTTTTATCATATTGATTCTTTCTGCAATCGGCATCCTTTTGGGTTTTAAATACCGGTTTTCTGCTTTATTATTTTTTCTTGCTTTCACGTATGTGGAATTGCTCGATAAAACGAATTATTTAAACCATTATTACTTCGTCAGCCTCATGGCATTTTTAATGATTTGGGTACCTGCAAATAAACGATTTTCCATAGATGCCTGGCTTAATCCAAATATCTATCAGAATTCATGTAGAAGGTATGCCATTTTTATTTTACAATTTCAATTGGCCATTGTTTATGTATTTGCCGGAATTGCCAAATTAGAACCGGATTGGTTATTAGAAGCTCAACCTTTAAGAATTTGGCTTCAAGCACATTCCTCAATGCCTATCTTCGGTGACCTTTTGGACCAAAAATGGGTGGCCTATCTGTTCAGTTGGTTTGGATGTATCTATGATTTATTTATTGTTTTTTTCCTTTGGAACCATCGATTCCGAAAATACGCTTACCTACTAGTCATTTTATTTCATTTCATCACTTGGTACCTCCTCCCTATTGGCGTTTTCCCTTGGGTGATGATTTTCTCAACGCTCATCTTCTTTCCAGCTGCATTTCATGAACAAATTATAGAGCGAATAAAAAAGCTATTACCTGTTCAAGCTCGAAAATCCATGAATACTTCTCCGAACAAACCCCTATCCCAACTGGGTCGATTTGCCATCGGGATTTTTATTTTCTTACAATTGGTGATCCCTTTTCGATATTGCTTGTATCCAGGGAATTTATTTTGGAATGAAGAAGGATTTAGGTTCTCATGGCGCGTAATGCTGATGCACAAAGAAGGTCACGCTACGTTTTATATCAGGGATCCAAAAACGAAAGGAGAAATTGAAATTCAAAACCGTGACTACCTGACCGAAACGCAAATAGATCAAATGGCCACGCAACCCGATATGATTTTACAATATGCTCAATTTTTAAAACAAAAATATGACCACCGTCAGTTTCATTTTGGAAATAAGCACCTAACTTTGGATAACCCTTCAGTACATGCCGAAATTTACGTCAGTCTGAATGGAAGACCTTCGCAACTATTCGTTGAGAAAAAACATGATTTAACCCAATTACCCTATAACTTGGCACATAGAACTTGGATAGCACCTTTTAAAAAATGAAACGCAATTTTTTTATATTTCTTTTGATGTTTTCTCCATTCATCCAAGCCCAATCGATTACGGGTAAATTGGTGGATGGCTCTAATGAAATTGCAGTAGGGGTAAAAATAGAGAACTTAAGAACAAAAGAAAAAACTAGAAGTGATGCCAATGGTTCCTTTCGACTGAATGCCGAATGGAGTGATACCCTTTTATTCTCAAGTTCTTATCACGACAGTTTATATTGGGTTTATCAACTTCAAAAACTTCCTTTACTGATTCGGTTAAGTTCTAAGGTCCTTGAAATGGAAGAGGCGAAAGTCATCGAAAAACGATTAAAACAGTTCGATGTAGGTTATTTGCCAACCATTAAAGGAACCCAAATTAATAATGGAACAAATGCAGTGATTGAATTAGAAAATTTAAGCGGTGCTAAATCCACATCCAACGCAAGAGAAATTTTTGGTAAAATACCGGGGTTAAATATTTGGGAATCGGATGGTGCAGGAATTCAAATTGGAATTGGAGGAAGAGGTTTAAGTCCAAACCGAGCTGCAAATTTCAATACTCGACAAAATGGTTACGACATCAGTGCCGACGCGCTTGGTTATCCAGAAAGTTATTATACGCCACCCACTGAAGCACTCAAAAATATCGAAATCCTAAGAGGCTCTGCCGCTTTACAGTTTGGTACTCAATTCGGAGGACTCTTGAACTTCAACATTAAAGATGCTCCGCTAACGACACCTTTAGAATTCACATCCCGATCTACCGGAGGATCTTATGGATATTTTGGAACCTTCAATCGCATAACGGGAACTAAAAATCGTGTTTTCTATCAAGTTTACCACCAATATAAGCGTGGCGATGGCTATCGAAGAAATAGTGGATTTCAACAACATCAATTATTTGGACAAGTAGGATTTCATCTCTCGGACAAAAGTCAAATTAAGATGGAATATACGCATATGAATTACTTGGCCCAACAAGCAGGAGGTTTAACCGATAAACAATATGAGCAAGATGCTCGACAATCGTTCAGAGAACGGAATTGGTTTCAAGTCAAATGGAACATGCTTGCATTGATTTACAACGTAGATTTTCATAAGGGCGGCACCTTCAATGTGAAAAGCTTTGGTATGATTTCATCACGAGAATCGATGGGTTTCTTGGGGAAAATTTCTCAAGCAGATCCCGGCGGACCAAGAGATATGATCGCAGGCCGATTTAAAAATGTGGGAGTGGAAGCGAGATACTTAAAACGTTATCAATTGTTTCCTGAAAAAAAATCCATGAAGGGAGCATTTTTAGTAGGTGGTAGATATTATAGAGGGAATACCTCCAACTTGCAAGGTACTGCTCCTGATGGAGATGATGCACAATTCAAATTTCTTCATCCTAACGATTTAGAAAATTCGAATTACGATTTCCCTTCTCAAAACATCGCTTTTTTTGCTGAAAACATCATCTATCTATCTTCTAAACTAACTTTAAATGCAGGTCTTCGCTTTGAACATATCGAAAGTAGTTCAAAAGGATTTTACAAAAGATACGTCATTCACCCAGTTAATTTTGACACCTTGGCCATCTATAAAATGGAGGACGCAAAAACGGTGAAGCGCAATGTCCCTTTATTTGGTGGTGGATTTTCCTATAAACTTGGTAAACAAGCAAGCATTTATACCAATTTCACCCAAAACTACCGAGCTATAAATTTCACAGATATTCGTGTGAGTAACCCAAACATTGTCATCGATAGTACCATAAAAGATGAATATGGTTACACCTTGGAATTAGGTACACGAGGCATGTTAAAAGACTATTGGATTTATGATTTAGCTGGATTTTATATCTTTTATGGCGATAAAATTGGGTTAGCGCCTAAAACAGGAACTACGTACAAAGAAAGAACGAATATTGGAAATGCGATTAACCTGGGTGTTGAATTATTTACCGAATTTGATTTTATCAGCGCCGTAAGAGATTCATCCGAACAACATCTATCCTTATTCCTGAATGCAGCCTATATTCATTCAAGATATGTTGAGTCCAAAGAACCAAGTTACATCGGTAATCAAGTAGAATATGTGAGTCCATTAATTTTAAAATCTGGACTGAAATGGAGTAATCCAAAATGGAGCATTCAAGTGCAAGCTGCTTACAACTCTGCTCAATTTTCAGATGCAACGAACAGTATTGAACCAACAGGTGATGCTGTGATTGGAGAAGTTCCTGCCTATTTCGTTTGTGACTTTTCAGCTCGTTATCTCTTTAAAAAATATTTTTCGTTGGAAGGAGGTGTCAATAATTTTACCAATACAAAATATTTCACCAGAAGAGCAACCGCATACCCAGGTCCTGGAATTTTACCTTCAGATGGTATCAATTTTTACCTTACCTTGCAGTTTAAAATTGCCGCAAAATCAAAATGATCCTTCTTGATGAATATCTGGTCATTCAACAACTTAGTCAACGTAATGCACGTTTCGGACAGGTATTTCTTGTAGAGAACCAAGTAAGTAAGGTGTTAAAAATCATCAAATTTGTACCGATTGACGCAAAAGCATTTGCCATCGAACAACTTTATAATGAAGCCCAATTTCAATTCAATCATCCCCAAATCCAAAATTCGGAATCACTCATTTCAAAAAAAGAAGGTGTTTATTTAGTCAAATCCTATCACGATGGAATCCCGTTGGAAACGTATTATCACGCTATAAAAAGGAAGGAGAAAAAAGAATTTTTACTTCATCTTGCGACCCAACTTCAAATGCTACTTGAAGAAATTCATTCCTTAGGCTATGTGCACGGAGACCTTAAACCCTCTAACCTACTCGTAACAAAAAATAAAGAACTTTGTATCATTGATTTTGGGATGGGCTTCGATACGAAACTTCCCATTCCAAAAAGAAAAACCCTATTTTCATTGGGATATGCAGCACCAGAACTCGTTTTAAATCGATTGAATCTAGTTAGTCCTGCTGCGGATTATTTTTCTGTCGGGGTGATTTTTTACAAATTACTCACTGGAAAACTTCCTTGGACACATGAAAATCCGAGCATTATGACAAATCTGCAAATTACTTATCCTTTGCCTCGACATACAAAAATTGACTCAAAACTACATATGGAGCTGGCTTCATTAACGCACAAACATCAGTTTCGAACCAACCCAAAATTCCTAGAAGAAACCGAAATGGATGGGAATTTGCAAGCTGCCATTGACCTTCGCGAAAAACAGTTAAGCCCGCTAAAAATGGTTTTAGTGGAGCGTATGAATTCAAGATTTTCTTTAGTAAAAATCTTTTCGAAACCCTAAGTTAAACCCGATCAATAACGGGGAAAACATAGTCGTTGTTTTAGCGGTATTGTTATTACCTTGAGCTAGAATGAAGTAATTCATAAAAAGGTCTGCGTAAATTGTTCCAACACCTGGAAATGTATTTTTCATTCCACCTTGCAAACCAAAACCAAAACTAATAATCGACCCTTTATCTGGATAATCTGCTTCATCAGGAATGGTATATAGATTTCGATCAAAATCGTCATAGATTAACTTGACTTGATTTACGGCTAGGATTAAATTCGTGCCTCCATACAAGCTAAAACCTGAATCATAAGTGCCAATCACATAATATCGCGTTCCACCGTCAATTGTGAAATAATTCAATTTATCTCGGTAGTTGATGTCCATCACATAAGGATTAGTCATGACATCTTTGGCAACGATCGTAGCTAAATTCGTACGGCTACTTCTTTGCCCAGGATAAAAGGCAAATTTTCCATAAAAACTAACTGCATCAGACTTCGGAAACTCGCCTCCTATATGAAAACCGCTAAAGGCTTTACTGGAATTAAATCCATACAACATACTATAACCCCCAAAAATACTGTATTGAGCTTGAACGTTGACCAGGGTAAGGATAAACAAGCCTAAAATTAATTTTTTCATCTCTTCTTTATTTTATGATAAATCGTACAATTTTCCTCATGTGCTCCCGGTAGATAAGCTGTACTCATCAAAAATTCATTTACAATTTCTCCACCTGTAAATTTAAATGTTATCTTAAATAATTTTACCCATTCTTCTTTTTGGAGTGAATGATGTTCATCTAACCATTTCTTAAAGGTACCAAATTTATTTTTAATTTCCATTACTTTTTGAGCATTAAAAATCGCTGCATGAATCTTCAGTCTATTCCTGATGATCCCTCCATCATTCATTAACTTTTCAATTTTTTCTTCGTCGTATTCTGCTATTTTTTGAATTGAAAATTGATCGTAAGCTTTTCTAAAATTGGCTTCCTTTTTCAAAATTGTCGCCCAAGATAAACCAGCTTGATTAATTTCTAAGATCAAGCGACCAAAAAGTTCATCATCATCATCGATCGGAAATCCATAAAATTGATCATGATAGATTTTATTCACATCATCTGCAGGTAAATCTTTACAATAGGCACAATAACTCATGTTAAAGGATTTTCTTAATTTTAACAAAAATATAAAAGAAATACCAATGGCTATCTACGCTTTCAATGGTTTTATTCCAGTGATCAAAAAAAGTAGTTTTGTGCATCCTCAAGCCACTGTGATTGGCAATGTCATCATCGGCGAACATGTTTATGTGGGTCCGGGTGCTGTAATTCGTGGAGATTGGGGATTAATTCTCATCGAAGATGGTTGTAATGTGCAAGAAAACTGTGTCATCCATATGTTTCCAGGAACCACCACCCTACTCAAAAAAGGAGCGCACATCGGACATGGAGCCATTATTCATGGAGGAAGTATCGGTGAAAATTGCTTAATTGGAATGAATGCAGTGGTCATGGATGACAGTGAAATTGGGAAAGAATCCATCATTGGTGCACTTGCTTTTATACCAGGTGGGACAACGATTCCAGAAAGATCATTAGTGGTTGGCAATCCAGGTAAAGTCATCAAACAAGTATCCGATGAAATGATCGCTTGGAAAACCAAAGGAACAGCCTTATATCAACAACTTCCCACTGATTGTCACCAAAGTCTTATTCCTTGTGAAGCATTAGAAGAAGTAGAAGCCAATCGACCTACCCAAGATCGTTTATTTGAAACTTGGAAGAAAACCAATTCATAAACCTACCACTTCATCCCAACAGCATTAGCTCTTTTTTGCTCAACCTTCTTTTGGATCCATTTCGAGCCGTAATATACGGCAAAGGCTGTACCTGAACCAATGACTGCACCAGCTAATACATCGGTTAAATAATGCACTCCTAAATACATTCTGGAATAACCTACGGCTCCAGCCCAAAGCATGGATGGCGCAATCACATACCATTTCGGATATGCCAAACTTAGGGAAGTGGCTGTTGCAAAGGCCATCGTGGTATGTCCCGAAGGAAAACTTGGCGAACCTCCTGTGGAATATTTATTGATGTCGTCATAGGTATTAAAGGGTCTCTCACGATCAATTCCTAACTTCAAACTGGTGGTAATGACACCCGATAAAAAAATGGAGGATGCCATTTCATAGGAATGAATGCGCATGGGTTTATCTTTTTTAATCCAACTGGCAACAAACAAACCGGCTGGAACTCCTAAGCCGATAGGTGTTGGTGTTTCCGTAATGATGTAAAAAATATTACCACCAACTTTGGTATATCCGTGATTGATATCGTATAAGATTTGATAATCTAACTTCGATGATTGGGAAAATAGACTTGACGCAAAGAAAAAGCTTGATAAAAGCAGTATATATCTCATAATTCTTGATAGTTTGGCACTTTAGACACGGCAATAAATTGAGCATCTTGATAATTCACTTCACCTACAAAATGGTGAATTCCATTGGACAAAATTAAAAATTTGACTTGAAGTTTTGCGTTATATTGTGCAATTTGCATCAACACTTTCTGATCTAAAGCAATTTCAGGTGCTTTACACTCTAAAATAAGTTGTGGACATCCATGGCGATCGAAAACGACTAAATCACACCTTCTTGTCAATCCATTTAATACAATCGTCTTTTCCGCTTGCATGAGGCTCATCGGATAGTTGAAGGTATGAATCAAATAATGAATCCAATGCTGTCTGACCCATTCTTCAGGTGTCAAGACCAATTTTTTTTGTCTTAAAATACACCAAACATAAAGTACTTGTCCCTGTTTCGATAATTTTAAATTGGCCTTTGGTAAATTTAAAGGAACAATCACATCATGCATCACATTCCCATAATTAAGAGCTCGATATCCTTATAATTTAGATTAAAAACCTTCCCTAAGACTTCACTGGTCAAGGTTCCTTTGTACATATATACACCACTTCGGAATCCAACATGATGTTTAATCAACCCCTTACATCCGCCATGATTACCCATGTCTAACAAAATAGGTGAAAAGATATTAGACAAGGCGAAAGATGCCGTTCTAGAGACTCTTGAAGCAATATTAGGAACACAGTAATGCACTACCCCATGTTCTACAAAAGTAGGTTCATTATGGTTGGTGACGCGTGAAGTCTCAAAACACCCCCCTTGGTCAATACTGATATCAACAACTACTGAACCTGGTTTCATGCTTTGGATCATTTCCTCAGTTACAATACATGGTGTTTTACCCAATGGTGCACGAATTGCACCAATAACCACATCGGCTCTTTTTAATGATTTTGCCAACACTTTAGGTTGCAGTACGGAAGTATATACCCGCACGCCAATATCATTTTGCAATCGTCTTAATTTAGATAGCGAATTGTCAAAGACTTTGACAGATGCACCAAGACCAAGAGCTGCGCGAGTTGCAAATTCAGCAACAGTTCCTGCGCCAATAATTACGACTTCAGTAGGTTGAACTCCCGCCAAACCTCCTAACATGATTCCTTTTCCTGAAGAAAAAGAAGATAACAACTCACCAGCGACTAAAATAGAGGTTGTTCCCGCGATTTCTCCCATGGTTCTCACCACAGGGAAAACACCACTCTCATCTTGGATGTAATCCCAAGCTATTGCAGTTATTTTTTTAGCTTGTAATTTTTGTAGAATAACTTTAGGTTGAATCGAAATTTGCAAGGCCGAAATTAATGTTTGATTTCCTTTCATCATGTCGACTTCCTCCTCAGAAGGCGGGGCCACTTTGAAGATAATATCACAAGCATAAATTTCTTTGGTATCGTGAACAATTTCAGCACCTGCTTCGGAGTATTCATTATCCGAAAAATTCGATGCCAATCCACTTTTTGACTCAATTTTAACACGATGTCCATTCGCTACTAATAAAGAAACAGCTTCTGGAACCAATGCCACTCGTCGTTCTTGAAAGGAAACTTCTTTTGGAATTCCAATAAACAAGGAACCCTTCTTTTTTCCTATTTCCAACATTTCTTCTTGCGGAAGTAATGAGCCTTGCTGCATTAAACTTTTCAAAATTTCAGGACTCGTTATCATAATTCTAAAATAATTTCGCGAATTTCTTCATTTTTGGTAATTCTTATCCACTTGGTATCTAAAGGTAGTAAATTTGAAACATTTTCTGCCCATTCAATGAAAGAAATTCCACCTCCATTCACAATTTCATCAAAACCAATATCGAGGGCTTCGGTTTCGTCGTTTAAACGGTACATGTCAAAATGAAAAAGCTTTTCCCCATTACTCCCAATATACTCATTCACAATACTGTACGTAGGAGATCCTTCCCAATCTGAAACCCCTAATTCTGCTAAAACATGTTTAATAAACGTCGTTTTACCTGCGCCCATTTCACCCTCAAAAGCAAAGACCCTATGGCCACTGGCTTTGTTGACAAATTCTTTTGCAATCAGGGGTAAATCTTCTATTTGCTTAACACTCCATTTCATTTCGGCTGTAAAGTTATAAAAGGAATCAATATTTCCTCCAAGGAAATCCCTCCATGTTGAAAAGTATTGTTGTAATAATTTACAAACTGGTTATAATTGTTGGGGTACACGAAATAATCATTTTCACCTGCAAAAACAAACTCAGAGGAGAGATTTGACTTCGGTAAAAAAGCGTCTGAAGGTTGAGCAATTTGAAAAACGTCTTTAGCTTGATAGCTTAAATTTCTACCTACCTTATAGCGCAAATTGGAATTCGTACTTTTCTCCCCCACAATTTTCACAGGATTAGTTACTCGAACGGTACCGTGATCTGTGGCAATCATTAACTGTAATCCAGCCTCACTGATTTTTTTGATGATCTCTAAAAGTGGTGAATGTTCGAACCAAGAAACCGTAATCGATCGATAGGCTGCTTCATTTTCAGCTAACTCTCTAATGACCTCCATTTCGGTTCTGGCATGAGAAAGCATATCTACAAAATTGTACACAATGGCCGTTAAATCATTTTCTTTCCACTGATGAAATTGTTCACTCAATTTCTTTCCTGCCTCCAAGTTGGTAATTTTATGGTATGACCACTTGATTTGTTTTCCTAATCGCTTGAGTTGAATTTCTAAAAATTCTTTCTCGTGCAAATTTTTACCTCCTTCTTCCTCTTCATTCTTCCAAAGCTGAGGATGTAACTTTGCCATTTCAGAAGGCATTAAGCCTGAAAAAAGAGCATTTCTTGCATAATGTGTCGCAGTAGGGAGAATGGAAAAAATACATTCTTCTTTTTCAATTTGAAAATATTTTGAAAAAATCGGTTCTAACATCTTCCATTGATCAAATCTCAAATTATCAATAACCAACAAAACGGTCTTTCGATCTAATTTAGGACTTACGCGATCTTTAATTAATTTGTGAATCATCATTGGAGCCTCTTCGGTTCCATTCAACCATTCCAAATAGTTTTGCTTGATGAACTTCGTGAATTGTTGATTAGCTTCTTTTTTTTGCATCTCAAACACTTGAAGCATCCCCTTATCTTCAATTTTATCTAATTCTAACTCCCAATAAATCAACTTCAAGTACATTTCAGTCCATTCCTCAGCATCCAATCGACCAGATAATTGCAATCCAAGATTCCTGAATTCTTGCTGATAAACTGAATTGGTTTTAACCGAAACCAACCGCTCTTGGTTTAGATTCTTCTTCAAACTCAACAAAATCTGATTAGGATTCACTGGCTTGATTAAATAATCGGCAATTTTACTACCAATTGCTTCCTCCATGATATATTCCTCTTCGCTTTTGGTAATCATCACAACAGGAACATAGGGTTTCACTTCTTTGATTCGAGTCAAAGCTTCCAAGCCGGAGATTCCCGGCATATTTTCATCTAAAAAAATAATATCGTAATTCGTTACATTGCTCTTCTCCACAGCATCTGAACCGTTATTTACCGCATCTACTTCATAGCCCTTTGCCTCTAAGAACATGATGTGGGGTTTTAACAATTCGATTTCGTCGTCAGCCCAAAGGATTTTTCCTTGCATAATCACCTATTTTTTTGTTAGTTTTGAGTGAAATTATTTAATTTTTATCAGTTGCGACCAATTTTAAGCCGAAATAACAAAAAGAAAATCTTTAACGACCCAGTATACGGTTTTATTTCAATTCCGGATGACTTTATTTTCGATATCATCGAGCATCCTTATTTACAAAGACTGAGAAGAATTATGCAATTGGGATTAACCAATTTGGTCTATCCTGGTGCATTACATACGCGATTTCACCATGTCTTGGGAGCAATGCATTTAATGACCAAAGCCATTTCAGTCATCCGAAGAAAGGGACATGAAATCACGAAAGAAGAAGAACGAGCTGTTTTAGTGGCCATTTTACTCCACGATATCGGACACGGCCCTTTTAGTCATGCTTTAGAATATGACATTGTCAACAAAGTGACCCACGAAGAAATTTCAGGATTTTTCATTGATCGACTCAGTGAAGAATTTGGTGATGATCTCAAAAGGGCACTACTGATTTTTAAAAACAAACACCCGAAACCCTTTTTATATCAGTTGGTATCAAGCCAATTGGATATGGATCGCTTAGACTATTTAAATCGCGACAGTTTTTACACAGGGGTTTCAGAAGGTGTGATTGGATCAGATCGTTTAATTGAAATGTTGAACGTACACGAAGGTCATCTTGTTATTGAAGAAAAAGGAATCTATTCGATTGAAAAATTCATCATTTCTAGAAGATTAATGTACTGGCAAGTGTATTTGCACAAAACAGTGGTTTCAGCTGAATACATGTTAATTCACGCACTTCGCAGAGCTAAAGAATTGGAAAGAAAAGGTCAAACCGTGTTTGCAAGTCCAAGTTTAGGTTATTTTTTAAAAAATGAGGTACAAAAAATTGACTTTCAATCGAATCCTCAAATTTTGGACCTCTTCGCTGATCTAGATGATTATGACATTTTGAGTGCCATTAAGGTTTGGCAAAAACATCCAGACCCGGTTCTATCGCAATTATCGACTCGAATTATTCACCGTAAATTATACAAAATAGAAATTGCCAAAGAACCCTTTTCGGAGGATCGTATTCAACTTGAAAAAGAAATCATTCGAAAGCAATACCCTGATCTTACTGATGCGGATTTAGATTATTTTGTATTCTCTGATGTTTTATCAAATAGTGCTTACTTCGCCAACAAACAAAACATCAATATTCTTCTAAAGAATGGTGAAATCATTGAATTATCAAAGGCATCCGACAACTTAAATATTTCAGCACTTGCACACCCCGTTGAAAAATATTTTATTTGTTACGCTACGTAATTACACTTACTTTTAATCACATTTTTTCACTTAATTTTTAATTGTTTTTTCATAATTGAGTTGATTTCATTTGAAAATTGATGCAAATCGATTAGTTTCAGTATACTAATTATTAAACTAATCATTATGAAAAAAATCTTAACTATTTTATCCATTGCATTCATTGGAAGTACTTTTGCTCAAAAAGGAAGTTGGTACATCGGAGGTAGTGTAGGTATGAACTCTTCTAAAACTACTTTTACACCGAATGGTGGTACTAAAACAGAAACAGGTAAAGACTTTGGTTGGGTAGCTGCTCCAGAGTTTGGTACTTTTTTAGCAGACACATGGCAGTTGGGTTTAGCTTTAGGTGTGAGTGGTCAATCTATGAAGGGGAATGACACCATCAGTTCCATGACTATTTCACCTACCTTGTACGCACGTAAATTTTTCAAAATCACGGACAACTTCAGTTTATTTGCGGGGTTATACGGTAATTTCACTACAGGAAATGAAACAAGAACCGTAAATGCCATTGATGTGAAATCGACTGTTTCAGGTTTTGGAGCGCGACTTGGTGTAGGTATAGCTTATGCGTTTTCAGATCGTTTTACAGCGGTAGGACAATACGGATTGGTAGGTTTTTCATCGAGTACTTCTAAAGACAACAACTCAAACGTAATGCACACTTCAGGTTTTGATTTCGGAGTAAACACGGTAGGAAGTAGTATTCTGCACGAAGGAAACAACTCTGGTTCAGTTTTCAATATTGGATTATATTACACCTTGTTCAAATAAGTCTAGGAAAATAAAACAATGGAAACACCTCACAAATGAGGTGTTTTTTTATTGCAATGAAAAATCAACTTGAAATTGAAAAAACAACAACTGATTTGGCAATTCAAAAAACTGATAATCAATTTTTGATTTTGATTTTAAACGCATTAAAAGTAGTCCCAAACCACCACCTGATTGCTCAGAAACGTAAGCTTTATGAATCGTTTCCCGGTATTTTTCCTCCAATTTGGCTTGGTCCAGTTGATTTAAACTTGTTAAATAATTTTCCAATTTATCCTTTTCAACAGGTTGGATTTTATTGCCAAAAATCAGTTGGAAACCGTTGCTCGTTCTTCCAAAACAAAAAATAGCTTGGTCCTTAAAATTCGATTCAACTACACCATGGAGTATGGTGTTTTGCATTCCTTCGAAAGCAATGGAATATATTTTCTTTGCGTTTTCTAATGGTGCCTCATGATCTAATAAATAATCGTAGATGGAATTGGCAAAACCTTCTATCAAGGGTGCCGTTAAATCACCATAAAACGTAAGCACCAATTCATCATGCTCTCTATCGTTAAACTCATCCAAGATATCCAAATAGATACTTCGAATATCTTTTTTAAATTCAAGCGCAGAAACTTTTGTTAGCATGTTGATTAGCGCTGCAAATGGATAAATCCTTCGGTACGGTCTCCTGATGGAGAAATCATTTTATAAAAATAGACTCCTTCATCCAAATCCTTACCATTTTGATTAACTCCATTCCAATTATTTTGATAATTATCCGTTCGGAATACAACATTACCCCAACGATTAATAATTAATAAACTGGTATTTAATTTCAATCCTTTGACCACAAAATAATCATTTTGATGATCTCCATTCGGTGTGATTACATTTGGAACTCCCATGGTGTTAAACACATTAATCCATTGAACGGTCGTATCTGTACATCCATTATTATCTTCCACAATTAACTGAACCGGATACACCCCTTCAGCTAAGAAGGCGTAGGAAGCATTTGTGTTAGTTGAAATCAATCCATCAATGATCCATTCAGAAGACACTACATTTCCAGAAGAAGCATTGGTAAAATTCACCAATTCGTTCACTCCAGGTTGAGCCGGTGCAAAATTGAAAGCTGCTGTTGGTCCTGAAGGACTAATTAAATCGATCGGACCGTATTGAGTAACACATCCAAATGCATCTGTCATTTGTAATTGGTAAGATCCTGGATTAAGGTTTGAAATATTCAACGAGGAGGCATTGGTTGGAGTCCATAAATAAACATAACCGCCATTTCCGTTTGCCACTAAACCATTGATTGCCCCGAAAGTACTACACGTAGGTTGCGTAACCACTAAATTGACATCATCAATGGTGGAAGCAGCCACTTCATTAACCAAAATAGATGTCGTTGAACTACAGCCATTTGCATCCGTCACCACTAAATTATATCCACCAACAGCTAAATTAGTTAAATCCAAGGTGTTTAATGCAGGAGAATTGTTCCAACTGTAGGTATACCCAGGAGTTCCGCCAGTAACTGTAATACCGTTGATGCTTCCAACTCCCTTACCACAAGTATCTTTTACAACAGACAGGTTCACCAAATCAATTACAACCCCATTTAGCGGATTAATCGTATAAACAGAAGAATAATCTACACAGCCATTCACATCTGTAACCATTAACGTATAATTTCCCGCAGGGAGATTGGTAAGATTTAAAGTGCTCATACCATTTGTCCATGTATACGTTAAACCATTTCCAGAAGCAGTGATGCCCGTTATAGCACCTAAGGTTCCGTTACAATCCAATTGGGTAACTTGAACATTAGTTTCATTGATCACTGGACCATTTAAATTATTGACATTGAATGGTCCCGCATTGACGCTACAACCATTTTGATCGGTTACCGTAAGTGTGTAATTACCCGCCACTAAATTATTAATATCAAGTGTTGTTTGTGCCGTGTTTGTCCAAGCATACGAATAATTTGGTGTTCCTCCACTTACCGTGATTCCAGCAATTGAACCTGTATTTAGACCACAAGTTGTTGAGGTAACTACGACATTGTTCGCATTTATTACCGGAAGTTGAGCACCCGCAATCACAAAAGGACCTGCAGTTGCCATACAGCCGTTGTTGTCAATGATTTGTAATGAATAATTTCCAGCGCTTGCACCCGTTAAATCTGGACCTACACTGAAATTCCCATTCCATAAATAATTTAAGTTATTCCCTGTGGCCGTAATTCCGGTAATACTTCCATCATTTAATGCACACGTTTCGTTTTGAATCACTGGATTTGAAGCGTTGATGCTAGGCCCTGCAATTGAACCAACGGTATATGGTCCTGCAGTTGAAACGCATCCATTTCCATCGGTTACACTTAAGGTATAATTTCCTGCGGTTAAATTATTCGCAAAAATAGAGTTTCCACCACCATTATCCCAACTGTAAGTCAATCCGCTTCCATTGGTTGTAATCCCTGTAATAGAACCCATCGTACCATCACAACTTTGATCTTGCACAAATACATTGGTTGCATCGATTGAAGGACCGCCAGAACCGCCAACCACATAAGGTCCGACATTGGTTGAACAGCCATTTGCATCTGTTATGATACCATTATACGTTCCCGCAGCGAGGTTGTTTGCATCTAACGATGAATAACTCACCCCATTCCAAGAATAGGTCAATGGAGCTTGTCCACCGGAAGCAGTCAACCCTGTAATCGCACCTGGAACTAAACAAGTTGCATCGGTCACTACTGCAGTTCCTGAAATAACAGGTGTTGCTCCAACAGTCACCGTTACCGGAACCCTAAAAGTACCAGGGCAAACACCTACCCAATAGGTTGTATTTGCATTTAATGGTGGGGTATTGTAGCTTGTTCCAGTATGAAAAGAAGCACCACCATATTGAGTCGTATACCATTCAATTGATCCAGCTGGTGTTCCAACAACCGTAACCGAAACAGACGCGGAAAGTGGAGTTACACAAGCGGATTGACCATTTGGAATCAAATTAAAATATGCGGGTCCAGCTGTGGTGTACCCAGCAGATCCATTGGTTGCCCCGTTAGGAGGAAACTCGGTTAATTGCGCAGAATTGGTAGTTCCTTGAATACCAGCATTTAAATTTACTGTTGGAGTTCCTAAGGTATAGGCGATGAATCCACCTGAACCTGAACCTCCAGGACCTGAACCCTCAGAAGCCACGAAGGCTGTATTTAAAGAAAGGTCGTGATTCCCTCCGTTTCCACCTTTGGCATTTAATGTGATGGTATTAGGGATACTTGAGTTATTTCGAATGACAATAGTTCCCCCTGCTCCTCCACCTCCAGCACCATCGTTTCCTTTTTTAGGTGTTCCAGCTGAAGTTGCTTGATTAAGTGGATTTGTTTTTTGTCCATTTGCACCATTACTTTCAATAGTTCCTGTTCCAATTGTATTACCATAGATCGTAAGATAAATCAATCCACCCCCATTTCCGCCACTTCCAGCTTGGTTTTGGTCTTGATTCCCAGCACCTCCGCCACCACCAAAGAATAAGCGTGTAGCATCATAATCTATAGGGTGTCCCCCCAATCCTCCATTTGATTTTCGAGCAGAACCATTCCATTGCGTATTATTAGGTCCAACCAATGTCGCATCTTGATTGGAAGTAGAATAACTATAACCACCACGACCACCGCCTGTAGAAGTCGAAGCTCCAAAACCAGGAATTTCTAAATTCCATGCAGCATTATAAGCAACAGCAGGATTACCTTTACCGGTATAGTTTAAAGTAGTGTTCACATTGGAACCTCCACCACCACCGGAATTTTGATATCCACCGCCGCCGCCACCATTGGCAATTGCACCTCTACCAAAATTACATAAGGCTGTATTCATTTCCGTTAAATAACCAAAAATACTCTCTCCTTTTCTTGCGCCATAATCGGAACTATTGGATGCCAAGTAAGAAGAACCATTTGCATTATCTGCGGTATTCACATCTGTCAAACTCGTCACATTGGCTAAACCTCCTCTAAAACCCTTTCCATTAGTTTCTATTTTTGCAGAACCTACCATCGTTAAATCGGCGTTTATTTCCAATGCTACTATTCCTCCAGTTGTTCCATCCCAAGCGGGTGCTGTAATGGATGAACCATTGTTTAATTTTAAGTTATTGAAACGGGGAACCCTTACAATTTGAACTTTTTTTGCTGCTAAATAACTATTACTTAAGGCACAATTCAGGTTGATGGTATTCGAACCGCTTACCGATAAGACCTCTACATATTCGAATTTTCCAGCTTGATGATAGTTAGTTACTCTACCCCACAATTGCGGATTATCTTTCCAATCCCCAATATGACCTACAGGATAGGTGAAAGGATAAGTTGCACTGTAAGTGGACATGTCGTTATCAATGTCAGCACCATACATTTGGATAATCATAATCAAATCGCCTTGATTCAATGGATTAGCGAATACTCCACCAATCATGGAATTATTAACTACTGAAATGGAGGAAGTCCCCGCAGTTGCATCAATGGACAAAGAAGTATAGGTGTTAAAAATCGTATCTAAATTGACTACAACTCGGTTAGTATCTTTTCCTCGTTGTGCTAAAATTAAGGTAGAGCTGAGTAATAATAATGCAGTTAAAAGCAGTTTCATTTTCATAGTTTTGTTGTATTCAAACGTATTTTGACTGTAAATAGTTGCTTAATCCTTTAAAATAAATTGATTAACTATTTGAGTTACAGCTGGACAAAGCTCGTAATTTTTTTTGGTTAAATCCATAATTTGGATCATGTTTTTTCTATCGGTGTGTGGATACTCCTTGCAAGCTAAAGGTCGAATTTCATAAATCGAACAGGTATTGTCGCTATTTAAAAAGTAGCAAGGAGAACTTTGAAGCACATAATCCTGATCTTCATCAAGACGCAAAAATTGACGAACAAAGTCTCCTTCCTTCATTCTCAGCCCCTTTGAAATTCGCTTGATATCGATATCTCTAAAAATGGGACTGGTAGTTTTACAACAATTGGCACATTGCAAACAATCTAATTTCTTAAAAACCTTATCGTGTGCTTGATGAAACTGCTCATCCAGATTTTTTGGCTTCTTACGCTTCACTGTATCAAACCACTTCTTTGCGTTAATGCCATTTTCTTTTGCCGAATCTAACAGCCATTGATATTCTTTTTTCAAGACAAGAGAATTTGATTATGGGTTCAAACTAATTTTTAACTTTACTACGAAATTACAAAAAAGAATGGAAAAATTTGATTTGATCATCCTTGGAGGTGGACCAGCAGGTTATGCGGGAGCGATGCGTGCCATTGACTTTGGGAAAAGGGTTTGTCTGGTTGAAAAGAACAAAGTTGGTGGAGCAGGTGTATACAACGGAGCACTTTCTTCTAAGACGCTTTGGGAGTTGTCGAATAAAGTTTCAAACATCAATCAAACCATTGTTTCAAAAGGTCGAACCGGCTATGAAATCCCATGGAGTGATGTCAAACAAACTTTAAACGAAGCCACTTTTGAAAGAAAGTTTCAATATTCTTGCCACATCAAATTACTTCAAACAGAATCCATGAATAAACTATTAACCTATGAACGGGGACATGGTAAGTTCATCAATGCCAATACCATTGAAATAAGTCATGAGGGAGAAACAAAAGAAATTTGGGGCGAACATATTTTAATCACCACCGGAAGTAGGCCCTCAACCTTATCCAACATTAAAGTCGACGAACAAAACATTCTTACCTCTGATGGTATCGATCAATTGAACGATTACCCTAAAAGTATTGTCATTGTAGGTGCTGGAGTTATTGGTTGTGAGTATGCTACGATTTTTTCAAACTTTGGAAAAACTAAAGTTTACATCATTGATCGTCAAAGCCGCATTTTGCCTTTTGAAGACCAAGACATCAGTACATTGGTCACCCGAAACCTGGAAGCAAATGGGGTGACAGTGCATTCCAATGCCAAATTAGAACGATTAGAGGCTAAAGATGGTGAGGTGGAATACGAACTTTCATTCCCCGACAAACCCAATGAAATTATCCGAGTGGAAAAGGCTCTATTATCGATCGGAAGAACTCCTAACATCGGTGGACTAGCCATAGAAAATGCAGGTGTTCAGATGTCGAAAAGAGGGGTACATATCGGTGACGATGACACCTTAACCAATGTGCCCAACATCTACACCGCAGGGGATGTTTCAGGCCGTTTAGCTTTGGTTAATGTCGGTGAAATTGAAGCGCGACATGCGGTGGAGAAAATGTTTAGTCAAAAAACAGAACGTTTAAGTTACGACAATATTTGTACGATCATGTTTTTGAATCCTGAAGTTGCGGCGGTTGGATTAAATGAGCAGCAATGTATAGAACAAAATATTCCAGTAAAAATTGTGAAAGTCGATTATTCATTGATCTCCCGAGCGATTGCGATGCGAAAAACACAAGGATTTTTCAAAATCATTGTAACGAATGACAAAGACATGAGAATTTTAGGAATGCGTGTTGTAGGGGAACATGCTTCAACAGCTATTCAGGCAGTGGCATTATTGGTGAAATTACAAATGCCTATTGAAGTGTTATCGGAGTTGATTCATCCACACCCATCAATTGTGGAGGGAATTCAAGAAGCGGTGCGAATGTTGCTGAATAAATCCATTTTCAAATCCAGTGTTTTTAAAGATAAATTGGCCTGTTACTCGTTAGTTGATGGGGTGAAAACACCATTAGAAAGACTCTAAAACAGGCAGCTAGAAATTAAAAAAGACCAACAATGTTGGTCTTTTTTAATGTTATTAATTGATTGATATTAACCTTTAACAATTTTATAGCCAGGGTATTTTTTGATATCAAACACAAATTTTGAATCTTCAATGGTTGGATTTCCTTCCAATTTGGTTAAAGAATAAGTCATCGTGGTACCATCATTGGTTTTTAAAATCGCTTTTTTCAACTCATTCGTTGATTTGGAAATATATAAAATAATGGTGTGGTATTCAACCTTCTTTGGATTTTTAGGATACAAGTTAATCACGTGAACCGCTTCATTATTTAACTTTTCTTCCTTGTCGTATTTATTTTTAAAACCTGTTTCCCAGATGGTCATCAATTTTTTCGGATTGATAGACCCCTCCTCGTCATCATTAGCATCTGTTTCGTAAACAGACTTTTCCTCCTTGACAATTGTCCATGTTTTCAATCCATTTGAAATGATCGTATTATCGCCATATGAAGCATAAAACTTGTTATCTTTTACCCAACCTTTACCCGTTTCGCTAACATTACTTCCATTTGCCGTATTTTTAATCGATGCACTAAATTCAAGGTAAAAGGTTTTATACCCCTTCATTTTAGAGGAAAGTTTATCTAAAATAGCTTGCGATTTTGCGTCTTTCACCTCTTGTGCAAAAGAAATGGAAAGTGTAAATAGGAGAAATCCTAAAATGATATGTTTCATATTAATTATTTTCAGATGCAAATATCAGAAATTGTGCCAAGTTTATCTAATTTGCTTTAATATTTTTTTTAAACAATCAATTTCTATGCGATGCTCGCCATCAAATTCTTCCACTTGGAAACCATGAGTACTATAAAAATCAAGTGCTTCTCGATAAGCTTCCCCTTTAAAATAGGGATCATTTTTTCCTAAAACAAAATAATGTTTCATTGCACTTGGAAAGGTATTGATGGCTAAATCTGGAGGGAAAACACTTGCCCAAAGAATCATAGAAACCGTATCAGGCAACTTTGCACACCACCTAGCAGCAGTAGCTCCTCCTTGAGAAAATCCCAGCACAATCATAGGTTTATTGCCCAACTCATAAACAAGTTGTTTCCTCAAATTTTCGAGATAGACTAAATTATCTGTTATGGCGACTTCTCGTTCCTCTTTCGTCATCCATGAGGCACCCACTCGACCTGAACTTCCCGACAAATAGAATTGGTGCATCGCTTCGGGTGCAATGATTAAATACTTTTCCGATAAACCCTCAAAATTTTTGATGAAATAGGCAGCTGATTGTCCATAACCATGCAATACAAAGAGAATTTTTTCACAGGTATCTGGATTTCCGAGTTGGAAATACCTTGCTGTTTTCAGAGTTTCAATAAAGTGTTTTTGAATCATTCTATTTCGATTCCACCGTAAAGTATTTCCCTTGCTCTAAGTCGTAAAAAAAGCGATACGCCAAGGTATTGGTATTCATTAACTTAGGCTCAAAGGTTTGAATCGATTCGTTATTTTTCGGATCTTCAAAAGTAGCCTTCAAGACCCGTATATCTTTAGCAATGCTTTTGGTTCCAGGTGCATATTCGAACACATACGCTTCGTGTTTTGCTTCCCCTAGATTACTAAAGTTTTTCCATTGAAAGACCAATTTAGGAGCATGATTTTTAATGGTGTAAAAGTTCTTGTAAGAGGCATTTTGAATTCGATAATCTACCAAAACATCAAAATAAGCATCCGATTGAATTTTCTCAAAAGAAACTTTTAACGGCACAATAGCGCTTGATGCAATTCCAATAGGTGGAGAAATTTGATGCATCGATCCATCGTAATAAAATAAATAATTATAAGTTCCCATGAAACCGTATTTTTCAAGGACATCCAATTTTCCTTTTTTAGCAATCTCTTCTTTAGCAAATTCTAATCGATTTACCGTAATGATGGCATCTTCGAAAGCATCTCCATCCAAATCCGCTTTTAAAATTTCAAAAGTGAAATTTTCATTCACTGGTATTTTTAAAGTGGAGGTCACATAACGTTCTGCAATTGCTTCGACAGTTTCTTTTTCTTCTCCAGAATTTTCTGTTTGATTTTCTGCTGTAGTTGATTCATTACATGCAGAAATCAGCAGAAAAAACCCAAAATAAAACATCATTTTCATCATAGAACAAAGATAATTATTTTCGTGAATTAACTAACTTTGAGCATATGATTGAACAACTTTCGGAAAATGCCAAAATTTGGCTCGAAGAAGCAGTAAAACAGCAATACTTCATCGATCTTCTTTCAAAAATTGAAGCAGCCTATGCGCAAAAACCAAACGACATATTTCCTAAAAAAGATCGTGTTTTTCATGCCTTTGACTTTTTCAAACCATCGGAAACCAAAGTAGTCATCATTGGTCAAGACCCCTATCCTACTAGAGGTTTCGCTAATGGATTAGCCTTTTCTGTTCACCCCGATATCTATCCCTTACCCAAAAGTTTAAAAAATATTTTTAAAGAACTTCAAGCCAATGATCCCCAATTTGAATTTCAAAATGGAGATTTGAGTCCATGGGCAAAACAAGGAGTTCTTTTATTGAACCGGGTGCTGACGGTAGAAAAGGGAAATCCGGGCAGCCATTTCGGAATAGGTTGGGAAACATTCACAGCAGAAATCATTAAAAACTTAAATCAAAGCGCACCGCTCGTATACGTTTTATGGGGAGCCAAAGCATGGGAAATTGAAAAATGGTTAGATACTTCAAAAAATCATGTCCTTAAAACGCCACATCCATCTCCTTTATCTGCTTACCGTGGTTTTTTCGGCTCTCAAATTTTCAATCAAATCAATCAAGCTTTAATCCAACAAGGGAAGTCGCCTATTATTTGGTAAAATAATTTCGATTTGGAAAATCTCTACGTATATTTGCGTTGATGAATTTACAGAACGATTTAATTTTAAGAGCTGCTCGTGGAGAATCCATTGAGCGTTACCCTGTTTGGTTGATGAGACAAGCAGGCAGAATCCTTCCTGAGTACAGGGCCGTAAGAGGTAAATTAAGTGGATTCAAAGAATTGGTAGAAACACCAGCCTATGCCGCAGAAGTAACCATTCAACCGGTAGATTTATTGGACGTAGATGCTGCGATTATTTTTTCAGATATCTTAGTGGTTCCTGAAGCGATGGGATTAACCTATGAGATGATTGAGCAAAAAGGTCCATGGTTTGAAAACACCATCAAAACAGAGGCAGACTTAGTAAAATATGCAGAAGTTGATTTCGATATTGAATCGCGATTAGGGTATGTTACGGAAGCCATTCGTTTGACAAATAAAGAGTTGAATGGTCGTGTTCCTTTGATTGGTTTTGCAGGTGCTCCTTGGACAATATTTTGCTACATGGTAGAAGGGAAAGGATCAAAAACGTTCTCTGAATCGAGAAAAATGTTGTACACGAATCCAATTTTGGCACACGAATTGCTTTCTCGTATTACCAGCGTAACGATCAAGTATCTAAAAGCTCAAATTAATGCAGGAGCCCATATGCTGCAATTATTTGACTCTTGGGCAGGAATTTTAGGTACAGAACAATATGCTGAATTTGGATTAAAATATATAAAACAAATTGCTGATGCGATCGATGAAGTGCCATTAACCATATTTAGCAAAGGGGCAATTACTTCGGTAAATGAGATTGCCAAACTTTCATGTAATACGGTTGGTTTAGATTGGAATATGGATCTTGTCAAAATTCGAGAAGAAATCGGAGAAACAAGAACCTTACAAGGGAATTTAGATCCTTGTGCCTTGTATTCTAATCACTTAGAAGTAGAGCAATTAACAAAAAAATTACTAAATTCGTTCAAAAGTAAACGACACATTGTAAATTTAGGGCATGGCGTATACCCTGATATTGATCCTGAGAAGGTGAAAACATTTATAAAAACCGTCAAAAACTATGAAATACAATTTTAAAATCATGAAAAAATCTACACTAGCGATCATGTTGATGGCATCCGCTTCAATTTTCGGTCAAAACACAGAAAACTTAATTGATAACGGGTCCTTCGAATCTACCGATGGAAAAGCAAAGAAATTAGGAGCCATTCAATCGGCGAAAGGTTGGGTTTCTCCGACTGGACAAGCGGCTGATTTATACCTACCAACGACAAAAGTTCCTGCGATTAATACAGCGGGTAGTACATACGGTAAAGAGGATGCAAAAGACGGAAGTAATTACGCAGGTTTTACTGGATTCTCTTTAGGTGGTAAAGTTCCTCGATCGTATGTTACGACTAAATTAAGTACTCCTATGAAAAAAGGCATCAAGTATTGTGTAACCTATTACGTTTCACTTTCCGAGGCTTCGATGTATGGATGTAACCAAATTGGTGCACAATTCACGAAAAAAGACCGAGCAGTAGATGGAAAAATCAGTATCATCGAAAAACCATCGGTTTTACATTTCAGTAATAAAGTATTTACGGGCATGTATGGATGGGAGAAAATATGTGGGGTCTATACTGCTGAAGGAGGAGAAAAATTCATCACGATTGGAAACTTTGAAGCTGATGCAAATACTAAAAACGAGAAAATTAAAAAAACCAAAGAAAATAAATTCAAGCCTCTTCCAATGGCTTATTATTTCTTAGATGATATTTCGGTTAAAGCGGTTGAAAACTACAGCGATTGTGATTGCGCAGTGGTTGAAGAAGAGGAAGCAGGTTCAAACACGATTTACCATAAAACCTTCCACATTACCGATAAAATGACTGCTAAAGAAAAAATTGAAACGTACAAAACTTTCTTTGGTTTTGGAAAAGATGTGTTAACTGACGTCTCTAAACAGCACTTAGATGAAGTTGTCGCTTTATTAAAAGCAAACCCATCTTTCAAAATTCAAGTGATGGGTCATTCAGATTCATTAGAAGTTGCGATGTCTGAAGAAAAACCAAAATTGGCAGACATGGACAATAAGCGAATTAATGCAGTTATGGCTTACCTTCTAGAAAAAGGAATTCCAGAAAACAGAATGATTCCATCTGCGCAAGGAGTAAGTGTTCCAAGTGAAGAAATTGCTGAAGGTGATGAAGACGATGTCAAATTGGCTAAAACACGAAGAGTAACCTTCAAAGTAAGAGATTAATCTTACTATGATGAAAATAAAAAAGGGAGCTAGATGCTCCCTTTTATTGTTTCTAAAGCTTGGTACAATTCAAACGTGGGAAGACCTACCACGTTTTGATAACTTCCATTTATTTTCTCTACCCCTACCAAACCAATCCATTCTTGTATTCCATAAGAACCAGCCTTGTCGTAAGGTTGAAATTGATCAATGTAATATTGTTTTTGTTCTTGGCTCAGCGATCCAAATTTCACTTTGGTATCTACTGAAAATGAAGTGTATTCGTCCTTGTAAACGATACATACTCCGGTAGTCACCGTATGCCATCTATCGGCCAAAAAAGTCAACATATGCATTGCATCCTTTTCATCCGTTGGCTTTTCCAAAACTTTACCGTCACAATGCACCAAGGTATCTGCACAAATCAACAATTGATCTTGTTTCAATAAGGCATTAATCGCGATGGCCTTTTTTTGTGCAACGAACAAGGGAATTTCTCCTGTTGGCAGATCCTCTGGAAAAGATTCATCGGTATCTAAGGTAATGACTTCAAATTCAATACCCATTTGGCGCAATAATTCACTTCTTCTTGGCGATTTTGATCCTAGAATAATCTTCATGCTAACAAACTTAAATAATAGGTTGAAACAATTCCAAATAACATGGATAACTTCACCAAAATACCATACCTCTTCAACTTGGGCGTTTGATCCACGAAAATCATGAAAATCACTGTAAAATTAAACAGGCAAGAAATGACAAAAGGGATCACTACCTTCCATTTGTTGAATCCATCTAAGAAATCAAAAAGATCGGTAGTCAAATACAAAATCACACAAATCGGTAACAACATTAAAAACAAGGAAGACACGTACAAACTTTTTTTAACCCCAATCACCATGGGCAATGACTTTACATAAATCAACTGATCACCTTCGATATCCTGCGCATCTTTTATGATTTCACGACTGAAATTTTGGGTAAAGGCAAAAAAGGTCAGTAAATAAATGATTGAAAAATCAATCGTCACCGACCATGTTTCCGGATGAAATTCTGAAAATCCAGTAATAGTGTGGTTACTTGTCTTAAAGAAAATCATGACCAAAATCGGCACCAACGCCGTTAAAACAGCAATTAACAAATTCCCTATTAACACTTTGCGTTTGAAATACATGCTGTAAAACCACAAGATATTGATCGAAAATAAATGAATTAAAACATACCAAAGCGTATCGTATTTGGCGGATAAATATATCGCGATGAAAAATCCAACGGCATTAAAGATCCAATGCAACAAAATCGCCCATCTACGCTTTATGTGTTTCGTAATGATGAGTTTTTCGGGTTTATTGATGCGGTCAGCTTTCACATCAAAATAGTCATTGATAATATTACCACCTGCGGCAATAATCATCGTTGAAAACACCAATAGAAAAAAATCTAAACCATTGCTTTGTATGGGCTGATTTTCGTTCCATTTCAAAATAAAAAAATGAGCCCCATACATGGTCAAACCAATGATCAGTAAATTTAAGGGGCGTAACAATTTTAAGAAATGCATGCTTATGGTATTACTTTATATTCCGTACGACGGTTTGCTTGATGAGCGGTTTCTTTTTCCTTCTCACTTCCCATCACATTTATTTTTTCATCGGTAAACACCGGTTTTGTCTCTCCATAACCTTTAAAAGCCAATCTTGTTGATTCAATTCCTTTGGAAATCAAATAATCATAAACCGATTTTGCACGATTGGATGATAGCAACATGTTCTCTTTATCATCTCCACGGGTATCGGTATGTCCACCAATTTCAATGTTGGTGGTTTTATTATCTTTTAACCACGACACCAATTTATCCAATTCAATGAAAGATTCTTTTCTTAAGGTAGATTTTCCTAAATCAAAGAAAACGTTTGCTAATAAGATAGGGGCATTCGATACTTTAGGATACATCGGAACGTCCATATGAAATGCTTCTTGGTTTTCAGGTACTTTCATGTTAAAGTTTTGAGAAAATGAATGATACTCAGGGTAAGAAACGTTTAAGGCGTAGTCTTTGTTCAACGGCAAAGTCACCATAAATTCTCCTGTAATTTTATCGGCTTCAGCGAGGATGATTTCTTTACCTGTTTCCAGATCAATCAATTGGAATTTACCAGGGATTGGGCGCTTATTCTCAGCATTGAAAACAACCCCTTCAAAATAAAGGGTTTTGGTTGGCTTGTATTCTTCAGGCATCTCAAAATAATAGATATCTAAATCTCCAAAGCCTCCCTCTCGGTTAGAAGCGAAGAAAGCAATTTCACCATCAGGGGCAACCATCAAAGAATGTTCATCATATTTCGTATTGATTGGATAACCTAAATTAACGGGTTGTGACCATTCTCCTTTATCGTTCAATCGAGTCATGTAGATATCTGATCCTCCCATCCCAACATGACCTTTAGAAGCGAAATAAAGGGTGTTCCCATCCGGGTGGATTAAAACAGATTCTTCTTCATAAGGGGTATTGATGTAATCTGGCAAACGCTCTGGGGTTGACCATTGTCCATTGTCGAGTAAAGTCGACTTGTAAATATCAGAATTTTGGGTCTGCCCCTTCCCTCTTATTCCGCGAATGAAAAAGATGGTTTTCCCATCAGCAGATAAGGAAGGTTGTGTTTCCCAATGAAAAGAGTTGATATTTCCCGGAATATTGATTGGATCGGTCCAACGATTTCCCAATTTTTTCGTGATGTACAAATCACAACTTCCTTTTCCGTTGCGGTTATCCCCGTATGAACCCGTTGCGTCAGGACAAGCTACGAAAACCAAGGAACGACCATCAGGCCCGATGGTTGGCGCACCTTCATTGTTGACGGTGTTAATATTTACAGGCATCGGAGTCGCCGTCATCCAAATATGTGCGTCAGACAATTGGGAAATATAAAAATCTTCTTGCTCTTTAACCGGCCCCACTACCCGTTGATCTTTTATTCTTCGGGTAAAAAGAATGGTTTTACCATCTACTGTTATGGTCGGAAAATATTCAGGATCAGCAGTATTTATTCCCGGACCAACATTGATTGGATTAAAATCCTTTGGATGTGCCATGGCATTTTGAGCAAAAGTACAGCTCTCTAACGTTAATTTTGCTTGGCTCACCATCTGTGGATTTGCAATGCGATTTTGAATGTAGGTGTTTAAATGTTTTGTTGCGTTTACGTAATCACCCACAGCAAATTCTAAATTTCCAAGGTAAAAATAGGTCCCTCCTGTAGGACTATGATTGGGATTGATTTTTATGGCTTCGCGAAAATGTGCAATAGCTTGGTCGTAATCACCCAAAATTTCGGCATATTCGCCAGCAAACATATGTGCTTCCCAAAACATAGGATCCTTTTCAATGGCCTGATTCATCAAATTTAATCCCTCTCGGTAATTGGGCATATTGGTTGTGTGATCAATGGTTAAATTTGGCGCTTCTTGTCCGGCCTTGAATAACTTAATGGCCTTTTTATTTTTTGTCGAATAATGGTCTTGCGCTACCGAACATGAAAAAACAAAAAGTGCTAGTAATAGAAAGAAAAAATGTTTCATGGAATATTTAAGTATTTGTGAGTTTGCAGTGAAATGTTCCATTTTGGATGAGCCTTCACGTATTCGATAATCAAAGGCAAAAATCGTTCCCTTTTGGACCATTCTGTTTGAAGATAGAGGCGACAATTTTCATTTTTCAATAAAGCCGCATGTTGTTCACCAAATTCGAAATCGGAAGGATGGTTGATGATGACCTTCAATTCATTTGCTTTTTCATAAGCTTCCCCAATCGGAGCTTTGAATTTTTTTGGAGAAAAACAATACCAATCTATCGATCCTACAAGCGGGTAGGTTCCCGAGGTTTCAATGGCAATGGTAATTTGGTGTTCATGCAAGGCAGCCGTTAAAGCCGATAAATCATACATCGCAGGTTCCCCTCCGGTGATGACAACAAAATCAGCCTCTGTTTGGTTTACACATGAAACCAATTCTCGAATGGATTGAATTTGATTTTTGTCTACCTCCCAACTTTCCTTGACATCACACCAAGAACAACCGACATTACAACCTGCAAGCCGAATAAAAAAAGCTGGACGACCTGCATAAAAACCTTCACCTTGAATGGTGTAGAAATGTTCCATTACCGGTAATTCAACGGAAGCATCATGAAAAATCAAATTATTCATGAAACAAATTTAACATAGTTCTCTAAATGAAACTATTATTTTAATTGTTTTGTGCAAACTCCCAGTAGAATTTTATGCGCTTGTATTCAGCCATCATCATTTCGAAGGAACAAATTGCTTCATGTTGTTGATGTTGAAAAGTTTTTTGAAAAGTATCTTGAATTAAACTCAAAATATTAGATCCCATTAACACATCCGATATCGCTAAATCAAATCGATTTTCTTGATACACATCGATGATTTTGTGGTATTGAAAATTTTGATGAGAAGTCTTTCTTTCTTCAAATTCTAAACTGATGAATGCGGGAAGTATCCTTGTACTAAGTTCAACGAAATGCTTAAGAACAATAAGGCATTGGTTGGCATTCGAGATTTCTTTCGTGCTCATTTTTTTCATTTTTGTGGTTATCTTCAATTTAGTTGATTTTGAACAAAAAGTACCTACCCAATGAAAATTAACCCGATAAAAATGAATGGTTAAGCTTTCTAAATGAATATTTTACGACATTTCTACATTAAATGCTATAATTTGCTACATTTGTCTCATATTTTAAAACAAATGATATGAAAAAAAATCTACTTATTATTGCACTAGGCTTCAGTTTATACGGGACTTCCCAACAAATTGGAAACAGTAATTTTGAGGCTTGGGATAATGTAGGGCAAGCAGCTGAAGAACCTACGAATTGGAATAGTTTTAAATCTGCAAATTGTACTTTAGGTAGTATTCCATGTGGTATTGCTCAAACACAACAAGTAAGCAGAAGCACCTCCGTTCGACCAGGATCTGCAGGTACTTATTCGGCAAGAATATATGCTAAATCAATTTTTGGAACCTTAGCCAATGGTACTATTACTACGGGAAGAATTAACATGGGTTCGACAACTGCGAACGACCCTTCTAATCATAATTTTACGACGGTTGGAGATGCTAATTTTTCAGAAGTATTTACCTCGAAGCCAGACTCCATTGTTTTTTGGGCAAATTTCATTCCTGTAAGTGGTTCAAATAACGATTTGGCGAGGGTATCTGCTATTGTGCATACTGACATGGCCTTCAAGGACCCAAATGATGTAGCAACGGCTAACAACCTAGGACAAGCCGATAGCAACTTCGTTCAAACCAATGGTTGGAAACGATTTTCAATTCCTTTCGTTTGGACTGGAAATGCTTCTTCTGCAGCCTATATCTTGGTTACTTTTTCAACCAATGTGATCCCTGCAAGCGGAACCGCAAACGATGAATTGTTCATCGATGACATGGAATTGATTTATAACCCATTAACAGTTAATGAATTATCAGCATCAAAATTAAAAGCGTATCCAAATCCTGTTCAAAACAATGTTAAAGTTGAAGGATTAAATGAAACAGCTTCGTATGCAGTGTACAACAATCAAGGTGCAGTAGTGTTATCAGGAAACATCAACCCTACTCAAAACGAAATCAATACGGTTCAATTAAAATCAGGAATCTACTTTTTAACCTTAGCGAATCAAACGATTAAGTTAATAAAAGAATAAGCTATTAAAAATAAATCTTATTTTTGTTTGGAAACTACCTCAATTTTAGAGGTAGTTTTTTTTTAAACGCTAAAACATGCACTATAAATTATTGATTTTCTGTTTACTCATTTTCCCTGTTACTTTTGCTCAAAAGGGAACTGTATCTGGAACCGTCCAAGATGAAAAAGGGAAACCTATTTTTGGAGCCTCAGTCATTTACAAAAAGGATATTACCATCGGTGCATTAAGCGATGAAAAGGGTTCGTTTAAACTCGAAATACCCCCAGGTGAAGCACTCATTATTTGTCGTTATACCGGCATGAAAACCGATACTTTCAACATCACGGTTTTACCCAACCAAAATTATGAATTACTCATAAAACTGAGCAGTTTTGTCAAAGAGTTAGACCAAGTAAATGTGCGTGTGGGAAAATTCGACAAACCGTTAGATGAGCAAACGGTCAGTTTACAGGTGATCAAACCTCAAATGATCGAGAACAAAAATACGCGAAGTATTGAAACGGCATTGGACCAAACTCCAGGACTTAACATTTTAGACGGAGAGCCTCAAATTCGAGGTGGATCAGGTTTTACGTTTGGCGTCGGTTCTAAGGTTGCTGTTTTGGTGGATGACATGCCTATGCTTTCTGGAGATGCAGGTCGCCCTGAATGGGGATTTATACCTGTAGAAAACATCAGTCAAGTAGAGGTCATCAAAGGGGCTGCTTCCGTATTATCGGGAAGTGCTGCACTATCAGGCTCGGTAAACATTCGTACCGAATATCCGAAAGCAAAACCCATTACAAAAGTCAACCTGTATACCGGAGCCTATTCTAGCCCTTCAGATCGATCCATGAAATGGTGGGATGATTTCCCATTGATTTCTGGTGCAAACTTCTTACATTCTCGCCAAATCAAACAATTGGATTTGGTTATTGGAGGAAATTTAAATTACGACCACGGTTATATTGGTGCTCCTGTCCCCGATACCAACATTGTGGATACCATCACTAACTTTACAAACAAACAGATGGCGTCCAAAAGGGCCCGAATCAATTTTAATTTGCGTTACCGTTCCAAAAAATTTTCAGGATTATCTTATGGCATCAATGGAAATTTCATGTATGCAGAATCGAATATGGCTTTAGCATGGTTGAATGACACTTCGGGATTATACCGCGCTTATCCGGGAGCAGTTTTCTTGCAGAATCAATTTCTTTTCAACCTGGATCCGTACATTAATTTCTTCACACAAACTGGAAGTAAACACGCATTGCGAACACGTGTTTTACACGCAGATAATCAAATGTCGGCCAATCAAAGTAATCGCTCAACCACCTATTATGGTGATTATATGTTTCAAAAAGCCTATCCATTTTTTGATGGAATAGATTTTATTGGGGGATTAACCAGTACCTTCACCAATTCTTTTTCCAATATCTATGTGGGCTCAGGTTCGCCGAACAACCACTTATTAAATGTTTCAGGATATGCTCAATTGGAATCAAAAATCAAAAAAGTATTGAATTTATCTGTGGGTGGTCGTTTAGAATACTTTGCCTTGAATGACACAACTACAGCCTTGAAACCAATATTTAGAGCTGGTGCCAGTTTAAAAATTTACCAAGAAACCTATTTAAGAGGTTCTTATGGACAAGGATATCGTTTCCCTACAATCACCGAGCGATTCATCAAGACAGGAGTGGGTAATTTTGGGGTTTTCCCTAATCCTGAACTCAAACCAGAAAGTTCTTGGAATGCAGAAATTGGAATTAAACAAGGCTTAAAACTTGGTGGAGTGATGGGTTATTTGGATTTGGCTGGATTTTGGCAAGAGTACCAAAATACCATTGAATATATGTTTGGAATTTGGAAAGATCCATCCAACTCTCCATTAATTGCGGATGTTGCTGGATTTAAATTTTTAAATACGGGGCAATCCAGAGTTATGGGCTTAGACCTTTCTTTCAGTGGAATGGCCAAAGTGGGTAAAAAGGTTGAAATTACATTCATGTCCGGCTATAACTATATCGTTCCGAAAACCTTATCACCGGACTTAGTTTATGCCACGGACTCGATCAATCGCGTATTCACCTACAACACTACATCTTTAGATCCCAGTAAAAAGATTTTAAAATATCGTTTTTTACACAATTTAAAAGCAGATGTGGAAGTCATTTACAACAAGAAATTTTCCATTGGAGCTAGTGCAAAGTACTTCAGTAAAATCGTGAATATGGATGCCATTATCAAAGAATTTGAAGAGTTAACAACTCAATTGGATTTTATTCAAGATATGAGGTATATGGATTTTTACAACAGTCACCGACACGGAAATTGGATTTTCGACGCACGGATCTCATACGCATTCTCGAAAAAACATAAAATTGCATTGATCAGTTCAAATTTATTCAATTCAACGTATTCATTACGTCCGCTGAAGATTGAACCTCCGAGAACCGTGATGTTGCAATACACTTTTAAATTGGATCAAAACTAAACTCAATATTCAAAAAGCATCTTTAGGATGCTTTTTTTGATTATTATACTATCTTTGTACTGATTTTTGGTTTCACTCTGTGAATGAAAAAGGAATCCGGTGAAAATCCGGAACTGTATCTGCAGCTGTAAATACTGTTAAATCGCTTCAATAGGTCACTGTGAATCATGGGAAGACGAAGTGAGTTGGTATGAGTCAGAATACTTGCCAAAATGTTATTAATGAAGACTTCAGAATAAAGTCCGATTAATTTCGTTGTGCACGACGAGTTCAATCCTTTTTCTGTTTTCTTTTTTTTATTAAACTTTTTAAATAAAAAAATGAAAAAAATTTATGTAACCCTAGCTCTACTTATCAGTGCTAACTGCTTTCATGCTCAATTGGTTGATTTTGAATCTGTAAATTTAGCGGCAAATTCTTACGATAACGGTTCTTCTGAGAATGGTAATTTCATCTTTAATGATGTCCAATTTTACAATACTTACGACCCTACTTATTTTTCATGGAATGGATTTTCCATGTCTAATGTTCAAGACAACGTTACCGCCGGATGGGGAAATCAATACGCTTCCTTCACCAATGGAGGGATGAATTCTTCCAATTATGCTGTATTTTATTCCAATGGTGAAATCATTTTTGACCAATTGGTTCTAGTCGATTCATTTTTCGTCACGAACACGACCTATGCAGCATTATCCATGCGAGATGGTGATCAATTTTCAAAACAGTTTGGATCCGTTAATGGTCCGGATGGAAACCCAGATGGTACAAATGGTGAAGATTACTATTTAGTGAAAATCATTACACTCGATGCAAATGATTTAGGCATAGATACCTTAGATTTCTATCTAGCCGACTATCGCTTTGCAGATAACGCTCAAGATTACATTGTCAATGATTGGCGAAAAATTAATTTAACTGGTATTCAATCAGGAATTAAAAAAATTAAATTTGAATTAAGCTCTTCGGATAACGGCCAGTGGGGAATGAATACACCTGCATATTTTGCTTTAGATAATTTATCGTATAAATCATACAACCCATTATTTCTTACTGACCAAAAACAAGATTTCATCAAAGCATATCCAAATCCTTTTCAAGACGCAATTCAATTGATGGGCGTATTTGATCAAATTACGGTTTATAACGACATGGGACAAACCGTATTATTTTCCAAAGATCAAATCCATCTAATCAACACATCAACTTGGTCAACAGGGATCTATACTTTAAAAGTTGAAAATCAAGGTCATATCAAGTACCTTAAATTGGTGAAATAAACCAATGCATTTTTCAAAACTAGTTCGAACCCTATTAATTTTCATCACTTACAACTTGATGGCTCAACCCATTCAAGAAATCCACGAGGTAAAGGTAGTGATGAATCCCCCTCAAAAAAATGATCCACATTCCATTGATTCTGCAAAAATGAATCAATGGAATGCATTTGATGTAGGAGAACAAGTTTCAAAACTCCCAGGAGTATCTGTTAAATCTTATGGGGGAGTGAACGGCATGAAAACATTAACTGTAAGAGGTATTGGTGGCCAACATTCTTCGATTATTGTAGATGGTTTCCCACAAGTAAACACGGCAAATCAATTGATAGATTTGTCACATTATCCGTTGGATTTCCTAAGTTCACTTGAGTTATCATTTCCATTATCCAACCGGAATTTAATCCCCATTTCAGCATTTCATTCCGCCAATTTACTGCGGATCAACACCTTTACAAACGACTTTCATCCATCTGCTTATCGAATTCGACTTCAAAGTAAAATTGGGTCGTATGGATTTCAAGATTACTCGCTAGCTGCGCAATTCAATAAAAAAAAATGGTTTATTGGGGTAGCTGGAAAATTCAGAGATTATCAAGGAAATTACCCTTATGAATATCAAAATTACCAAACTGAAATCAAAGGAAAACGGTCTAATAATGATTTACGACATTACCAAATCAAACTCAACAGTGGCTACCAGATTGATTCTCTGCGGTTGGTTCGGATTTCATACCAATACCAAAAAGTAGATCAAGGTTTGCCGGGTGCTCTTATTTTATATGCCAACAGTGGAGTGCAGCGATTGACTAATGAATCCCATCAAGCCACCTTAGAATACCAAAAAAAGGGGGAAAAACTTCAATATCGCATGTACAGCCAGATTTCTCCAGGACTTTTGATATATCGAGATGACCAATTCTTGAATGCTGCTGGATTTATGGAGAACAAATACTTGAATCTAAATCTTCAAAATGGGATCAGTGCACAATGGAAGTTATTGAAACATTGGCAACTTTTTGGCGGCTATGAATTTCAATACCATCAATTACAGTCGGAACAAATCAATCTTCAAGAGATTCATCGAAAAAATCATTTGAGCAGCTTAGGAACACAATTTACTTGGTCACAAACTACTCTTTCAGCTTTACTGAATTATCAACAGGCGACCGACCGATCTCCGAACAGTTCTTATGCTAGTGAATTGGATCAATTCTCATATGCTTTTGGCTATAAACAATTCCTGTTCAAGGGAAATAGTGAAATCCAACTTTGGTATCGCAAATCTTATCGTTTACCTTCTTTTAATGAATTGTATTTTCAAAACATTGGAAACAATCAATTACAGCCTGAACAAGCAAATCAATTGGCATTGAGTCTGGCTCACCTTTGGATCGTGAAGAAAAGTCGTACCACGTTGCAAGGAAATGCCTATGTGAATGAAGTTAAACATAAAATTGTAGCCATTCCATCTAAAAATTTATTTATCTGGAGCATGATGAATGTGAATCTCGTTAAAATGTTGGGTATTGATATCAGTATTCAACATGAATGGCAGTTGACCAAAAATTGGCGCATTTCGGCTCAAGTGAGTTACACCTTTCAGAAAATTCAAGATTTTTCTGATAAAAATAGCTCAACCTATCGACATCAAATTGCATATGCTCCCGAACATTTGTACCAAGGTATGTTGCAAATCCATTGGAAAAAAATCAACTTCACGTATGGTTTATATGGTCAATCGAAGCAGTATGCCTTGAATCAAAATATTCCCTCAAATGAGGTTGAAGGGTATTGGATTCAAGATCTAGGTTTGGGGTATCGACTCCCTTTAAAAAATCAAAGTATTTTAATTCAAGGGACTATAAAAAATTTGGGGAACCAAAATTATATGAATGTTAGAAATTATTACATGCCAAAAAGAAATTTTACCTTAACTTTAAGTTATGCACTTCATTAAATTCATACTCGCATTTCTACTACTCCACACGATTGTTGCGTGCGAAAAAAAGGAAGAAACATCTTCTTCCCTTCCTACAACGTTAAATCATGGCGTTTTAGTCTTAAATGAGGGATTATTCGAACACAACAATGCTTCCTTAAGTTATTTTGATTTGAACAATGGGACTGTTTTTTCAAACTTTTTTGAGGTAAAAGCGAATCGAAATTTAGGCGATACGGGAAACGATATTGCCGTTTATGGGGGGAAGATTTATATCGTCGTAAACGTTTCCAGCACCATTGAAGTACTCGACAAGCAAACCGGTGTTAGTATTCAGCAAATACAAATGAAATGGAACAACCTCAATAAACAACCCAGAAGCATTCAATTTTATAAAAATCATGCCTTCGTTTCCTGTTTTGATGGTTATGTCGATGTCATTGATACCGCATCGCTTCAGGTGATTACGCGCATAGCTGTAGGAAAAAACCCCGATGCGATGACTGCTCAAAATAACCGACTTTATGTTTCCAATTCAGGAGGTTTAAATAGTCCATTGATGGATTCTACGGTATCGGTCATTGACATGGACAACCTGACAGAAACCCAAAAAATCGTTGTAGGTAAAAATCCAGGAGATATGGCTTGGGATCATTTGGGTAATTTATATGTGATTGCCCGGGGAAACTATAGCACAATACCCAGTCGCCTGAAGAAAATAAATACGGTTAACCATCAACTAGAGCAAAGTTTTAATTTTGACATTCAACAAATTGAACAGGTGCAAAATCAATTATACTTTTCATATGCGAATGGAAACCAAACATCCATTGGAATATTTGACCCTGTAAGTGCGAGTGTTATTCAAGCCAATGCATTTGATATTTCATACATTGAAACATTATATGGTTTTCAATACGATCCTATTTTCAATGCTTTCTACCTAACCGACGCTAAAAACTATACCGTACTTGGAGATGTTCACATCTTGTCCAATACTGGAATTTTACAACAAAGTTTTACCGCCGGTTTAAACCCAACAAAACTCATACGATTCTAATGAATTTATCCGCTAAATACTGGGAGGAACGGTATCAAAATCAACTTACGGGTTGGGATATCGGATCCATTTCTAGTCCTTTGAAAAATTATATCGATCAACTTACGGATCGCAATTTAAAAATTTTAATCCCAGGTGCGGGTTATGGGCATGAAGCTGCATATTTGTTTGAAAAAGGTTTCAAGAATGTTTATGTATGCGACTATGCTCAATCCGCATTGGATCAATTTCAAACCAAGCATCCAGCATTTCCATCGGAACAACTGATTGCCTCCGATTTTTTCACCCTCGAGAACCAATTTAATCTCATTATCGAACAAACTTTTTTCTGTGCCATTGATCCTAGTTTACGTTCGTCCTATGCTGAAAAAATGGCCTCATTATTATCAGCAAAAGGGAAATTAGTGGGAGTTCTTTTTAATCGATCATTTGAAGGTGGCCCTCCATTTGGTGGCTGCCAAGAAGAATACTTGGGTTATTTCGAACCCTACTTCAACATCAAGACCATGCAAGACTGTTACAATTCCATCCCACAGCGAGCGGGAAGTGAACTGTTTATGATTCTAGAAAAAATTTAAAGTAATTCTTGGATGATTCGATCCATGCTATATCCTTCAGCCTCTGCTTTGTAATTTCGCACCAATCGATGACGTAAAATGGGCAAAGCAACTGCCTTCACATCCTCAATATCGGGTGAAAACTTACCGTGTATAGCTGCGTGACATTTCGCACCTACAATCAGGTATTGCGAAGCTCTTGGTCCTGCGCCCCAAGTAATGAAATCTTTAGTAATTTGTGGTGCTAATTCACTATTAATTCGTGTTTTACCAACCAATTTTACGGCATATTCCATAACATTGTCAGCCACAGGAATACGACGAATTAAATCTTGGTAGAACATAATTTGCTCACCATTCAAAATTTGATTTAACTGCACTTCCGTATTGGAGGTGGTAGATTTCACAATAGCCATTTCTTCCTCAAAACTAGGGTAATCCACCCAAATATTGAACATAAATCGATCCAACTGAGCTTCGGGAAGTGCATAAGTCCCTTCTTGTTCAATAGGATTTTGCGTAGCTAACACAAAAAAGGGAGAAGGAAGTTTATAGTTGGTCCCTGCAGCAGTTACTGCGCGTTCTTGCATCGCTTCCAAAAGAGCAGATTGGGTTTTAGGAGGCGTACGGTTGATCTCATCCGCCAAAATGATATTGGAAAACAAAGGGCCTTTAATGAATTTGAAATTGCGTGTATCGTCTAAAATTTCAGAACCTACAATATCTGAAGGCATTAAATCTGGAGTAAATTGAATTCGGTTAAAACTCAAACCTAAGGATTGTGAGATCGTGTTCACTAAAAGTGTTTTTGCCAATCCGGGTACACCCACCAACAAACAATGTCCTTTTGAAAAAATAGAGATTAAAACTTGATTAACCACATCGTCTTGTCCAACAATCACTTTGTGAATTTCCGTTTTTAACGCCTTAAAATCAACTACCAACTTTTCAATTGCTTCCTTGTCTGTCATAATTCTTATTTTGCGATCCACTGATTTTTAAAGGTACACGAGGAGAAAGACTCATCTATACGAATATACGCATTTCCAATTTTACCTTGCACCCATTTTTTGATATTTTTTTGTTTTTTATCGTTCTCGGCCGCCCTTTGAATTAAGGTGTAATCATCTTTCAAATTTGCACGATGTGGCTCTGTTCTTTCCAACAAGCGCACAATTCGCATTCCTTGTTTTCGCTCCATAGGATCTACATAAAAACTAGGTGAAGAAATTTGTCCCACTTCCAAGGTATTCGTTAACAAATAGATTTGTTGATCCACTTGATTTAAATCTTCCATACTCCAGTTTTGTTCACCGGTAATGGGATTCGTAATAATTCCTTTATTGTGCATGGTCGGACCGTCGTTTGAAAACTTAATTACAGCATCGTTCCAAGTAATTAAATTTTTACGAAGCATATCATAACAAGAATCAATTTTTGCTGCGCCTAGAGCCAATGATTCCGTATTAAATTCAGGAATGATCAAAATGTGAGTGCAAGTATAATCATCGCCTTTACGTTCGATTAATTTTACAATATGATAACCGTATGTGGTTTCAAAAATTTCTGACACCTCTCCCGGTTTTAAACTGAATACGGTCGCTTCGAACTTAGGTACCATCATACCTCGAGAAGCAGTTATTTTACCACCAAGCGGCGCACTTCCAGGATCCATCGAGTGGATTCTTGCTTGCGTTTCAAAAGATTTTCCAGACATAATCGCCGTTCTAATCTCCAGTAACTTGTTGTAAGCTAATTTCTTATCCTCTTTCGTGATTTCTGGGTAAAAAACAATCTGTTGAAAGCTTAATTTCGAATTGATTAACGGAATGGAATCTTCAGGAATTGTTTTAAAGAAAGCAGCGACTTCTTTAGGGGACACTGAAATATCAGCCGTAATTTGTCGTTCCATTTCTTGACTCAACAACTGATCTTTTATCACATTTCGAAATTCATCCTTGATTTGGGTAATGGATTTGCCATAAAATTCTTCCATTTTTTGTCTGCTCCCAATTTGATTTTCAATCATCCGGATACGGTTCTCCATTTCAGCATCCACTTGCTGATCAGAAATGACCAAACTATCTAATTTTGCTTGATTGATAAGTAACTCCTGGTACAACAACTCCTCTAACATCTCGCACTCAAATTCAGGCTTGAGTTCCACACCCGCTTGCAAAGCTTGTATTTTTTGACTTTGGATATCCGACAGAAGAATTACGTTATCTCCTACCTGAGCCACCACTTTATCAATTTCCTTTCGTTGAGAAAAGGTAAAAGGCACTGCAAATAAGTGCATGAGGAGCACTAATACAAAGGGTTGAAGATTTTTTAGTAAAGAAATGAATTGCAACATTAAATTTTCGTGTTATAAAGAGGTTAAAACTAATAATTTTTAGTTTAAGAATTACATTTCTGAAATCCAGAAACGTTATATTTTGTTAATGAAAAAAGCTCCTGAATCAGGAGCTTTTTCGTTGAGTTTTATTTACCTAATGAATACAATACCTCGTTGTGGATGGTAATTGGGAATTTCATTTTCAATTCATCCAACCAAGATTGTTCCAAATAATTTTGATAATCGGAAGTAATCATTCCTTTAGCTTCACTGAACTCTTTGTTACCAGCAGGGATGATCGCGTTGACTTTAATGACATAAAATTTACCATCGAAAGCATATATATTATTTCTTCCTTTTACTAAATTTTGACCTTTCAAATAATCAACATTTTCTTTTTCAAACTTATTCGTTTTCACTTTTAAGTTCAATTCAGAATCTTTATTGATTTTTTCTAATACATGTTTTGAATTAATCGTGTCGTTTTTCAACATTTTAAACACATCCTTAGCTATTTTCTCTGAAGAACACTCGTAAACCACCGCATCTAATCTTTCCTTCCATTGGTACTTAGCACGATTTGATTCAAAATAGGTTTTAAGGCCTGTAGTATCTTTAATTGCCTTATTCCATACCTTATCTGACATAATTTCATACAATAAAATTCCATCGTGATATTCGTTTAATAAAGCTTTGTACTCAGGGTATTTTGAAGTAAGTTTACTTTCTTCATACGCTAAAATGCGTTCCTTTTCCCAGTTTTTAAATTGTTGATTGATTACGGATTTATTATCAGCTCTGCGAACCGCTCTAAAATTGGACACTAAATAGTTTGCGAAATCTTTTTGAGTATACGCTTGATCGCCAAGTGTAAATAAGTTTTTGTCTGATTTCAATTTATCCGCATTCCATTTTCCAATGTAATAATTAGAATCTAAATTTTTGTAAAACCATGTGATGTTCTTCGCTGTGGTATTCGTATAGCCATAATTTTGTTTCAGTTTCGCGACAAAAGAATCTTGTGTTTTCTTTGATCGCTCATCCTTATTGACTTTAGATTGAAGTTCTTTCTTTAGTTCCTTATAAGACTTAATCGGGGTTAAATCGATGCGTTTTATGATGTGAAAACCGTAATCCGTTTGAACAGGTTTAGAAATATCACCATTCGATGCTAACGCAAAAGCTGCATCTTCGAAAGAACTCACCATTCTTGTCGTTGTTCCTGTTCCAAAAGCAGGTAAAACACCTCCTTTTGCATTTGAACTAGGATCGTCAGAATGCTGTTTTGCTAATTCTTCAAAATTACCTCCTTTCATCAACTCATCGTAAATTTCGTTGATTTTTTTATTCGCCGCATCGATATCTTCTTGTGGACTATCCTTTTTAACGGCAATCATAATATGAGCAGTTTGGATTGTCCCTCTTGTCACGCGCTTATCCGTCACTTTCACCAAATGGTAGCCATATCGTGTTCTGAAAGGCATGGAAACGGTATTCAACTCTGTTGTGTAAGCTGCCTCTTCAAAAGGATAAACCATCTGAAACACGGAGAAAAAGCCCAGATCACCTTGATTAAATTTAGCCGATGGATCATCAGAACTATTTTGAGCAACGGCACCAAATGCTTCGCCTTTTAAAATGCGATTGCGCAAAGCCATAATTTTCTCGTAAGCTTTTAACGTATCTGCAGGTTCTGCGTTCGATTCACATTTGATTAAAATATGAGAAGCTCTGATTTCATTTAAGGTACGATCGTAAGCCTCCTTCACTAAGGATTCATTTTTAGCAGAATCAATCAAATAAGGCAAAGCCAATTGTTTTTGATAGCCTTCTAATTCTTTCTTTAATTTTGGAATAGTATCATACCCTTCCATTTCAGCTGCAGCTACCTTTAATTTAAACTTTTTGAAAAGCTCCATATATTCATCTAAAGAAGCCTTATCGTATTTAGGATTTGGATTGTTCTTTAAATAAATCTGTAAAAATTCAGATTTGCTTACTTTTTTCTGGTTTATTTCAAGTAAGGTAGGATCATTCTGTGCATTTGCAACGGAAAACCCAAACCATGCAATAGTTAAAAAAAGAATTCGTTTCATTTTACAATTTTAATTTAAATTATTTTAGGTCCGAATATACTAAATTATTTGATACTATAGTTAGGTGCTTCGCGAGTAATGGTAACATCGTGTGGATGCGACTCTCTAACTCCAGCTGAAGTGATGCGAACAAATTTTGCCCCTTTCAATCGATCAATGGTTGGCGCGCCACAATAGCCCATTCCAGCTCTCAAACCACCGATGATTTGATACATGACTTCAATTAGGTTACCTTTATAAGGTACACGACCTGAAATTCCTTCTGGAACCAACTTTTTAATATCGTCTTCAGCATCTTGAAAATAACGGTCTTTGGAACCTTTCTGCATCGCTTCCAATGAACCCATTCCTCGGTAAGACTTGAACTTTCTACCTTCATAAATGATGGTTTCGCCTGGTGACTCCTCTACTCCTGCGAACATAGAACCAATCATGATGGTGTCAGCTCCAGCTGCAATTGCTTTTACAATATCTCCTGTATAACGAATTCCCCCATCGGCAATCACTGGAACACCTGTTCCTTCAAGGGCTTGTGCCACATCGTTGACAGCCGTTAATTGAGGAACACCAACACCAGCAATCACACGTGTCGTACAAATAGAACCAGGGCCTATTCCTACTTTCACTGCATCTGCTCCAGCTTCAACCAAATATCTTGCAGCCTCAGCAGTAGCAATATTCCCAACAACAACATCTAATTTAGGGAATTTCAATTTCACTTCTTTTAATTTCTCTACAACCCCACGTGTATGTCCATGAGCCGTATCAATTACAATCGCATCAACCCCAGCTTCAACCAAAGCAGAAACACGCTCGATAGTATCGTTGGTTACCCCCACAGCTGCTGCTACACGAAGACGTCCGAAAGCATCTTTACACGATTTAGGATGTTCTTTTACTTTAATGATATCACGGTAAGTAATTAAACCAATTAATTTATAATTTGCATCAACTACTGGTAATTTTTCGATTTTTTTCTCTTGGAGAATATCCTCAGCAGTTGTCAAATCCGTACCATCTGAGGTAGTCACTAAATTTTGAGTGGTCATCACTTCGGTAATGGCACGATTCAAGTTCTTCTCGAAACGCAAATCACGATTGGTGACAATTCCTTTCAAAATTCCGTTAGTATCCACTACAGGAATTCCTCCAATACCATTTTCTTTCATTAAAAACAAGGCATCTTTCACCTTAGAATCTTCTAACAAAGTCACAGGATCTAAAATCATTCCACTTTCAGAACGCTTTACTTTTCTTACTTGTAAGGCTTGATCTTGAATTGTCATATTTTTATGAATCACTCCAATCCCACCTTGCTGCGCTATTGCAATCGCCAATTTTGCTTCGGTAACAGTATCCATCGCTGCAGATACAATTGGGGTATTCACATCAATGTTTCTGGTGAACTTACTTTTTAATTGAACATCGCGTGGTAAAACCTCTGAATAAGCGGGTGCTAAAAGCACGTCATCGTACGTTAACCCTTCTTTAATTTCTGTGATATTTTTAAGAGACATGAACCTATTTTTAAAATAAATTCTTGCAAATTTAGTGTTTTTTTTCAAGAAAGAAAAGGAATTTAAAAATTAACATTTTTTTAATTTTTATCGCTTTTTTGCTCAAAACTGGGAAATCTCGCAATTGTGGTTTGCTATTAATCCTTTAATTTTACACAAATTGAAAACCATGACAAGACAACAACACTTAGCATTTTGCGCTATTTGTGTAAAAAGAGCTTTTGATCCGAATCAAGGAATTGTTTGCGGACTAACCAAAAAACAAGCGGATTTTGAAAACGTATGTACCTCTTTCGAGGAGGACGTTAAAGAAAAAGAAATCGAACAAGGAAAAATCAAACAAATAAAATCTGAAACGAATAAAAACCTTAACCGTGGAAGGATCGCTTTATTTGTCATCGCTGGACTTTACATTCTCGCTGGATTTTTAGAGGCATTTATCATTGAATACCACCATATTTTATTCGGTATTATCGATTGGTTCATCGCTTTCGTTTTTATCGGTTTAGGCGTTCTTTCCATTAAAAAACCATTAGCTGGAATGGTGAGTGGACTTATTTTCTACCTTTTAATTCATGTATTAATTGCACTTGCAGATCCAATGACCTTATTTTCAGGAATCATTTGGAAATTATTCATACTTTCTTCGTTAATTTACGGAATAAAAACCGCAACAAATGAGGCTGCTAAACAAAAGAAAGAATCAGCACTTTTGATTGATCAATTGTAACATCAATGCATCAAAATCAACTCGTAAAACCCGAAAAAAGAACTAAATTACGACTGAAAATAGGCAAATGGTATTTTTGTCAAAAAAGAAAATTTGAGCACATCATACATCCAAAAAAGTGGGCAAAAAATCATGCTACACTTTTTCCATGGCATCCTGTATTTAAGCACCAATCTTTGATTCTCAGGCCATTGAAAGATGTAGACATGTATTTACAAGAAAACAAACGCACCAATTTGAAATTGGCTATTGCCCATATGGATCAAGTTGTAATTAAGCCCGGTGAATTATTTTCTCTTTGGCATTTAGTCGGTAAACCCACTAAAAGAAAAGGGTATTTGGAAGGGTTGATTTTAAACCAAGGAAAAATAGATAAAGGCATCGGGGGTGGATTATGTCAATTAGGCAACCTATTATTTTGGCTATTCGCACATTCCCCGCTCCTCATTACGGAACGGCATCGACACAGTTTTGATGTCTTTCCGGATGTTAATAGACAAGTACCCTTTGGGGCTGGAGCAACCCTTTCTTATAATTATTTAGATTTTCAAGTGATTAATCCTACCGAGCACAGCTACCAATTGCATTTATGGTTGGATGAAACTTATTTACATGGAGAATTACGTTGCAGTGAAAAGTCGAACGCTTCCTTTTCCATCGAGGAACAAAATCATCAAATCAAACAACAATTGTGGGGAGGCTATTCCAGGCATAATCAATTGGTGCAAGTTGAAGAACGAGCAGATGGTTCAATTTATCGTCGAATTATTGCTGAAAATCATGCATTAATGTGCTACAATCCATTTCTAGAGTCTGTCAAAAAATAGTTAAAATTCCATAAATTGGTTAAGTCTGAAAAAACTTCATTAACTTTAGTTATTCTAAAATTCAATTATGAAATTCAGCTTGTGCTCATTTTTTCTTTGCCTATTCTTAACAAGTTATGGTCAAAATAAAGTCAATCCTGTAAAGATCGATACCAATAAACTCATACAATTTTCAGGCGTTGTGGTTTCCGAAGGTGATTTATCTGCACTTCCCTACACCACGGTATTTGACAAAACCATTCGTAGAGGAGTCATCTCTGATTATTATGGTTTTTTCTCCATGGTGGCTATGCCGGGCGACACGTTGTTTTTTTCATACATCGGCTACAAAACTTCGGCGTATGTGATTCCAGATACATTAACAGAGAAAAGGTATTCAATTATACATATGTTGCAACACGATACGCTTAATTTACCCACTGTAACTGTTTATCCTTGGCCGTCCAGAGAAGATTTTGCACGTGCCTTTGTAGATATGCATCCTTATGATGATGCCATTCGAAGAGCACAACGCGAGCTTTCCGGTGAAAATTTAGCGTTCGCTGCAGCACGATTGGAGGGTGATGCTGGAAATGCCTATTTAACCACTCGAAATATGGCTTACACGAAATTATACAGCAACAACCAATTACCAGTAAACAATTTATTCAACCCATACTCTTGGGCGAAATTAATACAAGATTGGAAAGCAGGAAAACTCGCAAAACAATAACTTCAAACTTGTTTAAAACGTTAAATTACGACAACAAAAAAGCCTTAAATCAGTGATTTAAGGCTTTTTTAATATGTATAAGAATTATACCAGCATCATCACTGGATTTTCCATATAACTTTTGAAGGTTTGAAGGAATGCTGCTCCAGAAGCTCCATCTACAACACGATGATCACAAGATAAGGTTACCTTCATGATGTTGCCAGGAACAATTTGTCCGTTTTTAACAACTGGAACTTCCTTGATACCACCCACAGCAAGAATACAGCTATCTGGTGGATTTACAATCGCCGTAAATGATTCAATTCCAAACATACCTAAATTAGAAATGGTAAATGTATTTCCTTCCCAATCTGATGGTTGTAATTTTTTATCTTTTGCTTTACGAGCATATTCTCTTACTTCTTCTCCGATTTGTTTAAATCCTTTTGTGTCTGCAAATCGAATAACCGGAACTAAAAGACCTTCATCAACTGCTACAGCAACACCAATATGTACGTGTTCGTTACGACGAATTACATCCCCTAACCATGCACTATTGATAGCAGGGTGTTTTCTTAACGACATCGCCACGGCTTTCACCACCATGTCATTGAATGAAATTTTTAATTCTTTATCTGCATTCAATGATTTTCTCGCCGCAATAGCTTGATCCATATCAATATCTAACGTGAGATAAAAATGAGGAGCCGTGAATTTACTTTCAGCTAATCTACGTGCAATCGTTTTACGCATTTGAGAAATCGGTTCATCTACGAAACTTTCAGTTCCTGCCGGTGCACTTGAGTATTTTGCTCCTCCTGAGGCTGGGGTGTAAGGTACGTAATGATCAACATCTCTCTTTACAACGCGACCACCATCACCTGTTCCTGCAACAGCAGCAATATTGATACCTTTTTCATCCGCTAATTTTTTAGCCAATGGCGAAGCAAATACTTTCCCATTTTGAATGATCGGTTCTGCTGCTTTTGGTGCAGATGCAGTAACTGGAGCACTTACTGGCGCAGGATTAACCGCTTTTACTTCCTCTTGAACCGGAGCAGTCTCTTGAGCAGGCGCAGCTGGTGCAGCAGAAAGTAAGGCAGAAATATCTTCTCCCTTTTCACCGATAATAGCTAATATCGCATTTACAGGAGCGGCTTTTCCTTTCTCAACACCAATGTGTAAAAGTACACCATCGTAAAAAGATTCAAATTCCATGGTCGCTTTATCCGTCTCGATTTCTGCTAAAACCTCACCCGATGAAACGCTGTCACCAATTTTTTTTGTCCATTCAGCGACCACACCTTCTGTCATGGTATCGCTCAATTTAGGCATATAAACTACTTCAGCCATTTTTTCTAATTATTGTAATTCGATTAGTATTCTTTAATGTATGGATAATTTGGCTCCATATAAATATCTTCATATAACTCGTGTGGCTCTGGATAAGGAGAGTTTTCAGCAAACTCCACAGACTCTTCAACTTCTTTTTTCACCCAGTCGTTGATGTCTTGAATTTCTTTTTCAGACAACCACTTGTTTTCTTTTATCACCCGTAAACAATGTTCTATCGGATCTTGTTCCATCCATTCAGCAACCTCCTCCTTAGAACGGTATTTTTGCGGATCAGACATCGAGTGACCTTTATAACGATAAGTTCGGATATCTAATAAGGTAGGTCCTTCTCCTTTTCTTGCTCTTTCTGCAGCTTCAGCAATAGCTTCATGAACGGCTTCTGGAGACATTCCATTTACGGCTCTTGAAGGCATATCGTAAGAAAGACCAATTTTGGACAAATCCGTTACATTGGTAGTTCTTTCTACGGAAGTACCCATCGCATAATTATTATTTTCAATAATAAAAATTACAGGCAACTTCCAATTCATCGCCATGTTAAAGGTTTCGTGTAATGCACCTTGACGCACCGCACCATCACCCATCGAAACAAAAGCAACATTATCCGTTCCTGCATATTTTTCAGCGAAAGCTACACCAGCACCCATGGCTATTTGCGCACCCACAATTCCATGTCCACCCATAAATCCTTTTGACTTATCGAAAAAGTGCATAGATCCACCTTTCCCTTTGGAACAACCTGTGCTTCGACCGTATAATTCAGCCATCAAAACTCGAGGATCTGTACCCAAAGCAATTGGATGAGCATGATCGCGATAAGCAGTCATGTGTTTATCACCTTCCTTACAAGCACTAGCTGTTCCCGCTACAATAGCCTCTTGACCAATGTAAAGGTGACAAAAACCTCCAAATTTTTGTTGAATATATAATTGACCTGTTTTCTCTTCGAATTTTCGAATTAATAACATGTCTTTGTACCATTTTACGTAGGTATCTTTTGTGAATTTAGAAGATTGAGAAGCTGAAGCTTTCTTCGTGTTTTTCGTTGGTTTATTTGCAGTTTTTACCGCCATAGTATCCACTTTTTTAATTCAAAGGACAAATATAAGAAATTCTTTATGCTAACCATACCATTTTTACATCAATTTAAAAGCCCTTTATTTTGACTTAGCAATTCAAGAATCGGAAGGGGTGTATTTTACTCATCATCCAAAACCATCCTCAATTTTTGACGCAATTGTCGGTTGTAGGTTTCTATCAAGTATTTTAGGTAATTCGAAGTACTTTTGGAAATGCATTTCGTGTATTGCTTCAAACGGTATTCGATATGTTCTTGCAACGAATCTAGTAATTCCAAACCATGGAAAAAGTCAGTTGCAGCTTCTTTGATGACTTCGGCATGATTATCCATGGATAAATCAACCGCCTCCTTTCCTTTGCGGTCCTCGTCAATTAATTGGTAATAAACCTCTCGAATATTGAATGCATCCAATGCTTTCACATTGATGAGTTTATCCATTCCTTTTGGAAATTCAAATTCCACTTCAAATTCCAAATCATCATATTCCGACAATTGGGATTCTAAGAAACGATCTGGGAAACGAAACGCATCTTGCCAATTGATGTAATCTTGCCAAAAACCAAAACGTCTCACGTTATTTCCTAAATCAACGACTTTGAATTTATTTTTATTAGGTAAAATTCGAGATCCACGTCCAATCATTTGATGGTACAAAGTCAAAGAACGAGTAGCACGATTGATGATGATCGTTTGAACTGTTGGTTCATCAAATCCGGTGGTTAAAATACCAACCGAAGTCAAAACCGCATCTGGAGTATTTTTAAACCAACTCAATACATCTTTTCGATCTTTATCGCTAAAAGTAGAATCCAAATGACGCACATTAATCCCTCTTTTCTTGAAGGTTTCTTCCACACGAAGAGAAGTTTCAATTCCCGAGTTAAAAATCAACGTTTTATCTCCAACAGCAACTTCCTCATATGCAAAAAGTAATTTTTCTTGCATGAAGTAATTTCCATAGACCACGTCGGAACTATTCACTGTAAAATCTCCGTTTGAACCTATTTTTAGTCCATGAAGACTCACATCGTAGGTATAGGTATCAGCATCGGATAAGTACTTACTTTCAATAAGACTTGCGATACTTTCACCTACCAATAATTTGTTGTAATTATCTTTTAACGGAAGGGTTCGGTTACTACTTAAAGGTGTGGCCGTAACTCCAAGTATATTTCCGCCTTGGTAAAATTGGAATATTTTTCGAAAACTGTTGTAATGTGCTTCGTCGACAATCACTAAACCCACATTCTCAATAAAGTTCTCATTTTCATTCAAACGATTATTCAAGGTTTCCACCATGGCAATAAAACACTGGTATTCGTGTTGATCGGGAATGGATTTTACTTCCGAATTGATGACCTTGTTTTTCACTTGTATCGCGTCCAACTGTTTCGATGTTTGAACCGATAATTCAATTCGATGCGTTAAAATCAATACTTTCTCCCCAAATTTCTCAATGTATCGTTTAGCAATTTCGGAAAAAATTACGGTTTTACCCCCACCGGTTGGAAGTTGGAATAAAAGATTGAAGTTTTTACCATTTTTCTCAAGTTCATCCAATATGGAAAGCACTGTTTTTTCCTGAAAAGGGTAGAGTTTTTTCGCTTCGTATAAATCGGAGTCTATCATAATGTCTTGAAAAATTGGGCTACAAAATTACTCCCTTTATATGAATAAGGAAAGGAAAAAGTGGTTTTTTTTTGAAATAATTAATTATTGTTGAAATCCTATTCAAATTAGGTAACCGAAGTCACGCAAATTTATAAAAAAAATAGTGTAAATTTGTTCTACAAAATTCACAACAATATGAGCAACGCAGAAAACATTAAATGTTTGATAATAGGATCTGGACCAGCAGGTTATACCGCAGCAATCTATGCTGCAAGAGCAGAAATGAAACCAGTTTTGTACCAAGGTATGCAACCTGGAGGTCAATTGACAACAACCAATGAAGTGGAAAACTTTCCAGGATATCCAGAGGGAATTTCTGGTCCTGAAATGATGGTTCAATTAGAAGCACAGGCTAAAAGATTTGAAACAGATGTTCGTTATGGCTTTATCACTAAAGTTGATTTCTCTGATTCTAACAATTTATTAGCTTGGACTGAAGATGGAAATGAAATTAAAGCAGATACGGTAATCATCTCTACGGGAGCATCTGCTAAATATTTAGGTTTACCTTCCGAACAAAAATATTTGGAAATGGGAGGTGGTGTTTCAGCTTGTGCGGTTTGTGACGGATTCTTTTACCGAGGACAAGAAACCATCATTGTAGGAGCAGGAGATTCAGCATGCGAAGAAGCACATTATTTATCAAAACTGTGCACCAAAGTAACCATGTTGGTGCGTAAAGATGATTTCAGAGCCTCAAAAATCATGGCTGATCGAGTTAAAAATACGCCGAATATTGAAATTTTATTCAACACCGAAACATTAGAAGTACTTGGTGATGATCAAGGAGTTACGGGTGCATTGGTGAAAAACAATCAAACAGGCGAAGAAAAAACAATTCCAGCTACTGGATTTTTCGTGGCGATTGGACACAAGCCAAACACGGATATTTTCAAAGATTACATCGATTTAGATGAAACGGGATATATCAAATATGCTAAACCAGGTACAAGTTTAACAAATGTTCCCGGTGTATTTGTCGCTGGAGACGCTGCAGACAAAAATTATCGCCAAGCGATTACAGCAGCAGGAACAGGTTGTATGGCAGCACTTGATGCTGAACGTTATTTAGCAGCTAAAGGACATTAATTCTATTATACAAACAAAAAAATCCGACTGGTTTCAGTCGGATTTTTTTTATGCAATAACATTCATTTTAATAGTTGAACAATTCTATAAGCGTTTCTTCTAATCGTTGTTTCGGCAAGAAAAGCTCTTCCAAAGGCACTGCAAATGGAACGGGTGTATCTAAAGAAGCAACTCTTTTCACCGGTGCATCTAAATCATTGAAACAATGCTCATTGATTAAAGCTACCAACTCACCACCAATTCCACCTGTCAAACAATCTTCGTGTAACACAATTACTTTACCCGTTTTGCGCACTGCGTCAAAAATTGCGTTTTGATCAAGTGGTAACAATGTTCTTAAATCCAAAATTTCGATACTCATTTCTGGATGTTTTTCTGCCATTTCTAGCGCCCAATGCACCCCTAAACCATACGTAACAATGGTAACATCCTCGCCTTCTTTCACTGTACGAGCTTTCCCAATTTCCACCGTGTAATAGTCGTTCGGAATTTCCTCTTTTAAACTTCGGTATAAATATTTGTGCTCAAATACTAACACAGGATTTGGATCCTCAATGGCAGCATTTAACAATCCTTTTGCATCATAGACGGAAGAGGCATATACTATTTTTAACCCCGGTGTATGAAAAAACCAAGCTTCATTACTTTGAGAATGAAAAGGTCCAGCTGCAGTACCTGCTCCGGTAGGCATACGCACCACCACATCTGCATTTTGACCCCATCTCCAATGGATTTTAGCTAAATTATTCACGATTTGATTAAATCCACAAGTGACGAAATCTGCAAATTGCATTTCTACAATGGCTTTCATTCCTGCAATTGACAATCCTAATCCTGCACCAACAATAGCGCTTTCACAAATTGGCGTGTTTCGCACACGATCTTTTCCGAACTGATCGACAAATCCTTCCGTCACTTTGAAGGCTCCACCATATTCTGCAATATCTTGTCCCATGATTACCAATTCAGGATATTTATTCATCGACTCGCGAAGAGCATCTTGAATGGCGTCGATAAAACGTTTTTCTGAGGTTTCCCCTTTTCCTTCAATCACCTCTTGAGAGAATGGAGCATATAAATCGGTCATCTCACGATTCAAATCTGCGGTGATCTTAGGTTCATTATTGGCCTCATCAAATGAATTTTGAATCTCTAATTTAATGGCGCTTTTTATCGCGATTTCATCATTTTCCAACAAAATGCCCTCTTCTTTCAAATACAATTCAAAGTTCAACACCGGATCTTTTTCCACCCATTGATCTTGCAAACCTTCCGGATAGTATTTTGTTCCGGAGGCCTCTTCGTGTCCTCGCATTCTGAAAGTCATCAATTCCAATAAATAAGGTTTCGGATTTTCGCGAATATCTTCATTTATTTTGCGAACAGTACGAATTACATCTAGGACATTATTTCCATTCACTTGAACAGCCTCCATTCCATAACCAATTCCTTTATCGATAAATTGTTTACAACGAAACTGTTCAACAGAAGGAGTTGACAGCCCCCAACAGTTATTTTCCACTGCAAAAATTACGGGTAAATCCCATACCGATGCTACGTTTAAAGCTTCGTGAAAATCACCTTCAGACGCTCCACCATCACCCGTAAATACAATGGTAGATTTTTTTTCTTTCTTTAATTTTGCTGCCAAAGCAATACCATCTGCAATTCCTAGTTGGGGTCCTAAATGGGAAATCATCCCCACAATTTTATGTTCTTGTGTTCCAAAATGAAAAGAGCGATCTCTTCCTTTCGTGAATCCTGAAATTTTACCTTGAAATTGTGCAAACAACTTGGTTAAGGGAATTTCTCTTGTGGTAAAAACCCCTAAATTTCGGTGCATCGGTAGAATATATTCATCGCGATCCATGGCATAAGCACATCCAACAGAAACCCCTTCTTGCCCCCATCCTGAAAACCATTTGGTAATTTTACCTTGGCGTAAAAGGATGAGCATCTTCTCCTCAATCAATCTCGGTTTAACCAGAACTTTATAAATTTCAATCAATTCCTCATCAGAAAAACCTGATCGGTCGAATTCTATTCCTCTTTTGGACAACGTCTCCATGTTTAATTGCACTTTAATAATGATGGCTCAAAATTAGTGAAAATGTATTGGCGAACTAAAAAAATCACTAATTATTTCGCGGCTTAAAAAGGATTTATTTCAAAGAAGCGAAACAATCCCTGATTCTTTTGTTGCATTTTACTGAAAACATTATCTTTGCACCCGCAATGAATTCAAATTTTAAGCAGCATTTAAATCACCCCGTTTTTAAGGTCGTTTCTCAAGTTATTTCAGAAGAAAACTTGGAAGCCTACGTGATTGGTGGATTTGTAAGAGATTTAATTCTAGAGCGACCCTCAAAAGACATTGATATTGTGGTCGTTGGAAACGGATTAGATTTAGCTGAAAAAAGTGCTAAAATTTTGAGGGTCAAAAAAGTATCCTTGTTTAAAAAATTTGGCACAGCGCATTTTCGTTATAAAGACTTAGATGTTGAATTTGTTGGGGCACGAAAAGAGTCCTATCGGGCTGACAGTAGAAATCCAATTGTTGAAAATGGCACCATCAAGGACGACCAATTGCGCAGAGATTTCACCATCAATGCGTTAGCCATTTCATTGAATCCAGCAAATTTTGGTGAATTGATTGATCCCTTTAATGGACTTGAGGATTTGGAAAAACAATTGATTCGTACCCCGCTTGAGCCAGGAATCACCTACAGTGATGATCCCCTTCGCATGATGCGCGCGATACGTTTTGCTACCCAATTGGATTTTAAAATTGAAGCCAGTAGCTTGCAAGCCATTAAAGCCCATGCTGATCGACTTAAGATCATTTCCAAGGAGCGAATCATGGAAGAAATGAATAAAATCATTTTGAGTAAAACACCTTCTCGTGGATTTATCCTTCTTCAATCGACCGATTTACTCCCTCAATTTTTTCCTGAATTTACGGCATTGATGGGGGTAGAAACGAAAGATGGTAAATCTCACAAAGATAATTTCTACCACACCTTGGAAGTATTAGATAATATTTCTCAACATACTGATAACCTATGGTTGAGGTGGGCGGCCATCTTACACGATATCGCAAAACCAAATACCAAACGATTTGACCCAGAGGTGGGGTGGACCTTTCATGGCCATGAAGAAATTGGAGCACGAATGACCCCTAAACTGTTTCAGCGACTCAAATTGCCAATGGATCATAAAATGAAATATGTCCAAAAATTGGTGCGTTTACACCTCAGACCTATTGCGCTTGTAAAAGGAACAGTCAGTGATTCTGCCATTCGAAGGTTATTATTCGAAGCAGGGGATGACATTGAGGATTTGATGACCCTTTGCAATGCTGATGTTACTTCAAAAAACGAATTCAAAGTCAAGAAATTCAGAAACAACTTCAAATTGGTCGCCGATAAGCTGAAAACGGTGGAAGAAAAAGATCGAATTAGAAACTTTCAACCTCCTGTTAGCGGTGAAGAAATTATGCAAGCATTTCAACTTGGACCATGTCAAGAAGTAGGAAACATCAAAGTAAAAATAAAAGATGCCATCTTAGAAGGAATAATTCAGAATGAAAAAGAAGAAGCATTCCAATTAATGATTAAATTAGGCACAGAAATGGGACTGACTTATAACCCGAAATAAAATAGAATAATGGCTGGTTTAAAATTTAGAGTTTTATTAGACTCGGATAGTGAAAAAGAAGTTTTTAGAGATATTTTAATCAATGATGAGGATCATTTTGAATCCTTTTTCAAGGCAATCATGCAATCCTTTCATTTTGAAGGAAATCAAATGGCTTCCTTTTATGTTTCCAATGATTCTTGGGACAAAGGTCATGAAATCAGTTTAATGGATTTATCCTATGGTGAAGAAGAAACTCCTGCTCTTCCGAATGTCATGAAAGACGCTACCATCAAAAGTTTCTTAGAAGAACCGGATCAAAAATTCATTTTGGTGTATGATTTCTTGCGCATGTGGATTTTCTTAATTGAACTTATCGGTTATGAAAAAGAAGGACCAGAACAGCCAAAAGTTTTATTTCAAGTGGGTATGGCTCCACCTGAGGATTCTAAACCAATGGAAGGAGATCATTTACAGTTTGGCACAGAAAATGAAGATGAATTCGACGAGGAGGATGAATTTGGTTTTGATGAATTTAACGATGATTATAATGCGGAAGATATGTCCGGTTATGACGAATACGAATATTAATGAAAGAAGAGAAAGACCCAATTGGCTTAGCCATTAAACAGTTTTCTGAAACCAAAAAACCATACGATATTATCGTATCCTCAGATTTGTGCGATGACGATATTATTCCGATCGAAGTGTTGTTTAGAACCTACCAAGAAATGCCAGAACTGGAACAATTGGCGCTATCTAAATGTAAAGGTAAAATTCTTGATGTAGGAGCTGGAGCTGGAGCACATGCGAAAGAATTGATGAAAAAATCTTTTCAAGTGAAAGCCATTGACACTTCAAAAGGTGCAGTGGAATATATGCTTTCTCAAAAAATTGATGCCGAACAAATTTCATTTTACGATTTGAAAAATCAACAATACGATACCATTTTATGCTTAATGAATGGATTAGGTATTGCGGGAAAACTATCAAACTTGGAGAATTTTTTAAGTCACGCCAAATCCCTTTTAAAGAAAGGTGGAAGCCTACTTTGCGACTCATCTGACATCAAGTACTTATATGAAGATGACGAAGGTGGCTACTGGTTTGATTTGAATGCGGAATACTATGGAAATTTCAAATTTCAAATGGCATATAAGAAGGAAGTTGGACCTTGGTTTGATTGGTTATATGTAGATTTCGATAATTTATTTAAGGCATGTAAAAATGTAGGCCTTAAAGCAAATCGCATTTATGAAAATGATGATCATTATTTGGCGGAAATAACATGGGCTTAAAACGATTTTTTTTTATTGTTTACCTTTTTTTTCAATTTACTAGTCAAGCACAAGACCAACCAGATTCTCTTGCATCCACCTTACTATGGAAAATAGAAGGTGAGCAATCAAAAGTAAGTTATCTTTTTGGTACCATACACCTCATCGAAAAGGAGTACTTTTCTTTCCCAAAACTATTAGAAAAAAAGATACTCAAATGCGATCAAGTCGTTTTGGAATTGTCAGAAATTCCAGCGGAAGATCAAGTCCAAAAGTTGTTACAACTTGATTCAGGTTACTTTCGTGATTTCTTTACTCAAGTACAATACGATTCGCTCATTGATTGGTCTAAAAAAAATTGGGGAATGAGTCCAACCTTATTTAACCGCACTTTCGAAAAACTACCCCCATTTGCCTTTAGCCAAATGAATACCCAGATGAAGCACCTTTCAAATGCAATATCCTACGATAGGTACATTATGGAATTCGCTCAAAAAAATAAATTAAAAATTGGAGGATTAGAATACATCGAAACACAGGTTCAACTGCTTAAAAATATACCAAGAGAGCTTCAAACCCAAATGGCTATGGAGAGTATCCGGAATGTAGCAAAAAACGACAGCTTATTCAAACTGATGCAAACGTATTATATGGCACAGGATATTCAAGCGCTTTCTGAATTGATCCATGACAAGGACGCCAATTTGGATGGGTACACTGACGATTTACTAGACCATAGAAATGAAGCTTGGATTCCAAAAATGCAACTTGAAATGGCTCAAGCATCCACCTTTTTTGCCGTAGGTGCCGGACATCTATCGGGAAAAAATGGACTCATTCAATTGTTAAAAAATAAAGGCTATCGTGTCACACCAATCTTTTTAAAATGAAAAAATTTTTTATACTCACCCTCTTAACCTTTTCGCTTTCAGCATGTAAAACCTACAATGAAAAGGATTTACAGCAATTTGATGTAAAAATTCAGCACTACCTGAAAAATCATCATTTAGAAATGGAACGCACAAATTCAGGCCTTTATTACCACATTGAAAAAGAAGGAGAAGGCGAATTCATTAAATTTACAGATGTCGTTTCTTTCAAATATAAAGGTCGTTTGTTAGACGGAACCGTATTCGATGAAGCAAGCAAACCCGTTACTTTTGAAATCAAACAATTGATCGGCGCTTGGAAGGAAATGATGTTATACCTAAAACCAGGAGGAAAAGCTCAATTAATTGCTCCACCTCAACTGGGATATGGCGATCGTGATTTGGACGACATTCCACCCCACTCCATCTTAATCTTTGACATTGAAGTCGTTGAGGTGAAATAAATCCGTTTAAAAAAAAACACTAAATTCTTATGAATTTCTAATTCAAAAACTTACTTTTGAGTTCGTAAAATAAAAAGAAACAAATATCCGCAAAAATGAGCGTACTAGTTAATAAAAATTCTAAAGTTATTGTACAAGGATTCACAGGAAGTGAAGGTACATTCCATGCAGGTCAAATGATTGAATACGGAACCAACGTTGTTGGAGGAGTTACACCAGGTAAAGGAGGATCTACCCACCTTGACCGTCCAGTATTTAACACCGTTGCCGATGCGGTTGCAAAGACAGGCGCTGATGTTACGATCATTTTTGTTCCACCAGCATTTGCTGCGGATGCAATTATGGAAGCGGCAAACGGAGGGATTAAAGTGATTGTTTGTATCACAGAAGGAATTCCTGTAAACGATATGATTCAAGCTAGAGAATACATCAAAAACTACGATTGTAGATTGATTGGTCCTAACTGCCCAGGAATTATTACTGCAGGTGAGGCGAAAGTTGGAATTATGCCTGGTTTTGTTTTCAAAAAAGGAAAAATCGGTATTGTTTCTAAATCTGGAACCTTAACGTATGAAGCTGCTGATCAAGTTGCTAAAGCAGGATTAGGTATTACGACTGCAATTGGAATCGGTGGAGATCCAATTATTGGAACTACGACGAAAGAAGCAGTTGAATTATTAATGAACGATCCAGAAACAGAAGGAATTGTTATGATTGGTGAAATCGGTGGTAATTTAGAAGCTATTGCTGCTCGTTGGATCAAAGAAAACAATAAAAAACCAGTGGTTGGATTTATTGCAGGTGAAACTGCACCAGCAGGAAGAACCATGGGTCACGCAGGTGCAATTGTTGGCGGTGCCGATGATACTGCTGAAGCAAAAAAGAGAATCATGAGAGAATGTGGAATTCACGTAGTAGATTCTCCTGCACACATTGGTGCTAAAATGGCTGAAGTTCTAGGCGTTACCGCTTAATACATACTTTTTAAATGAAAAGGGTGTCCGTATAATCGCGACACCCTTTCTTTTTTAACAACCATGGAGGAGCTAATACATTCCTTTCGTCACGACCGAAAAAAGGTAGACATCCAAAAACAGTTCATCAATCAGCCTGAACAAGGGAAGGCATTGTTGCATTATGGACTTTCTCACCAAACATACCCTTTACCAGAATACGCAAGTTGGCTCATGGTACACATTCAAAAAACGGATGCTACCTATTGGGTGAAGTACCAACAGCTCATCATTGATTTTTTATTGCTTTGTGAAAATCATTCCGTTAGAAGAAACCTATTGAATATTCTTTACCTTCAACCCTACTCCTTTTATCGAGCTGACGAATATTTGGACACACTAATCCGATTGATTCAAGATCCTCAGCAGAAAGTAGCCGTTCACTTGTACGCCATCTATTGCACTTTTCCCTTCCTCGAAAAATACCCTGAATTGAAACACGAACTCGTCTCGATCATTCAACTAAAGCAAGAAAAAGAAGGCCTAAAACCCGCATTAAAAATTGCTTATAAAAAATTATTGCATTTTTATCCCCTCTGAATCCCTTTTAAAATATAGTAAAATCAAAATTTAACTTTTTTTTATAGTACTATGTATTACATAATACAATGTTTTATATATATCTTTGTATAAAATATTAATTATGAGTTTAGAAAATACACAAGCACAAATGCGAAAGGGAATCCTCGAATTTTGCATTTTATCTATTCTCGATAAAAAGGAGGCCTATCCTTCAGACATTTTGGAAGCTTTGAAACAAGCAAAACTGATTGTTGTAGAAGGAACTTTATACCCTCTTTTAACTCGATTAAAAAACATGGAATTATTAACCTATCGATGGGAAGAATCTCCTTCTGGTCCGCCTAGAAAGTATTATTCCATTACCAAAATAGGAAAAGCATTCCTAGAAGAATTAAACGCAACATGGACGGAATTACATGAAGCAGTACAAAAAATCACTGAAAACAATTGATTATGAAAAAGACCATTTCTGTAAACATTAAAGGTTACAACTTCTTAATTGAAGAAGATGCATACGAAACCCTTTCAAACTACCTTGAAAGACTCAAACAAAATTTAGGACATCAAAATGGAGCTGCCGAAATTTTGGAAGATATCGAAATTCGCATTGCTGAATTATTTTCAAAAGTGCTTTCCGATAAAAAGCAAGTGGTTGAATTGGAGGACGTCAGTCAAATTTTAGCCAATTTAGGAGATCCTTCTGATTTTATTGAGCAAGATGAAGCCTTTGAAAAAGAAACATCAGAACCCAATTGGAAAGAAGACCGACGCATGTACCGAGACCCTAAAAACGGGGTAATTGCAGGGGTATGTAAGGGAATCAGCAATTATTTGAATATCGATGTTGTCATTGTCAGAGCACTTTTTATTTTGGTGTTTATGATAGCAGGATTTGGAGTAGCCTTTTACCTCCTTTTGTGGATCATCATCCCGAAAGCGAAATCATCCATTGATCGATTGAAAATGAGAGGAAGACCCATCACCGTGGAGACCGTCAAATCGGAAGTAGAGGAAGCCGGAGAGCGCGTTAACAAGGCGTCAAAAAAGTTTGCGAAAACATTCGCAGAAAGTGAAGCGTATGATCGTTTGCGCTCCATCGGAAACTTGATCACGAAAGCATTTGGTATCTTTTTACTGTTCATTGGTTTCAGTTCACTGATTACATTTCTCGTGTTTATCATTGGAGGATTTCAAATGATTCCTGCCCAAACTGAAAATGGCTTTTTATCCATTAATGAGTTTACATCGATCATCTTATCTAATCCTTCTGATAGTCAATGGCTATGGATTGCTTTTTACCTGATGTCAGGGTCTTGGATACTATTTTTTATGATTACTGGATTTAACCTATTGTTCCAATTGAAAAATAGATGGACAAAAATGAGTATTATTTCGTTGATTTTCTTAGGCGCTATAGGTATTGCAATTAGTATATATGTGGGTGCAAGAACAGGAAGAGATTTCGCGATTGAAGGTGAAATTGAAAATCAAGTGCTGACATCCTCAGCAAATCAATTACAAATCATTCAGGAAACGACTCATCAATTGGAACCACATGTTGTCAGTGATGGAAAGTTTGGTGTAATCTCTATTGAAGGTGATCAAATCACGAATCATGGTATTCACTTTGAGTTTATTCCTTCCAAAGATAGTTTATTTCACATCCATCAATATTTCAGTGCACATGGACTTTCGCATCGAAAAGCAATAGATAAAGCTTCAAGAATTCAACATCAAATGAATTTAACGGGTGACTCACTGAGGGTATCAAGCAAGTATCAATTTCCTGTAAACGATAAAATGAGGGATCAAGAGGTGTATATCACCATAGAAATCCCGAATCAAAAATCGATTATCTTGGACAAACAGATCATTGATTTTAATCCAGAAAATGAATTGAAAAATGAAGTCATCTCTCAAAAAAGGCACGGAATACTTTATTCAAATGGAAAGTTTAAAATGAAGTAATTTGATTAAAACAGTGAAGCGAAATCTTCACTGTTTTTTTTTTACTCGTTTTGTAGAAAAGTAATTATATTTATAACATGAGGATTTCGTTTTTGATTTGTATTTGGTTTTTAGGGTTGCTGCTTCAAGGTTGTAGTGATTCAAACCCTAATACCCCTCAAAAAGCATCCCTCCTCTTGAACACTGAACAAGCCAATCGATTGGCCGCTTTACCCCTCAAATGTTTACAACAAGAATACCCTAACAAATTAGGTCAAGTACTTAATGATGCTGAAGAACTCAAGAATCCGAAACAACTTCACCCGGCATTTTACGGCTGTTTTGATTGGCATTCATCGGTTCATGGACATTGGTTATTGGTCACTTTATTAAAAGAATTTCCTCAACTTAAAAACAGGGAGGAAATAAGAGCCAAATTGAATCAACAACTGACAAAAGCAAATATTGAAACGGAATTAGCTTTCTTTAAAACCAAATATAACCAATCATTTGAGCGAACTTACGGTTGGAATTGGATCTTAAAGTTACAATTGGAATTAGAAACCTGGGAAGATGAAGATGCTAAAAATTGGGCAAACAACCTCAGACCCTTATCCGATTTTATTTGTCAGGGTTACATCGATTTTTTACCAAAACTGGTTTATCCCATTCGCACAGGAGATCACATCAATACTGCATTTGGATTTACCTTCGCATACGATTATGCAGCCTATACTGATCAAAAAACACTTTTAAAAAGCATTAAAAAACATGCCCTACGCTTTTTCGAAAAGGATAAAAATACCCCATTCCAATACGAACCTAGCGGTTATGATTTTCTTTCACCTTCTTTAGAAGAGATAGAAATCATGGAACGAATCTTGACCCCAAAAAAGTTCAGACATTGGTTAGAAGATTTCTATCCGGAACTTTCTAATCCAGAATTCAAATTGGAACCCGGAAAAGTAATCGACCGAACCGATGGAAAATTAGTTCATCTTGACGGATTAAATTTTAGTCGTGCTTGGTGCTTATATCGGATCAGCCGAAAAAACAAAACATATGCTCACTTGAAAAAAATTGCAGATGATCATGTGAACTATTCGCTAAAATCGATAACCGACGGCGACTATATGGGAGAGCATTGGTTAGCAAGCTTTGCATTGATGGCACTCATTGAAAAAAGTAAATCTTAGAATATGATTTACTCAATCATTGACGTGGAAACCACGGGTGGAAATCCGAAAAATTCTAAAATTACAGAAATAGCCATCTACAATTTCGATGGAAATGAAATCGTAGATGAATTTATTACATTGATTAACCCAGAAATGGAAATTCCTGACTTCATAGTTCGATTGACAGGTATAAAAAATGAAATGGTACAAGATGCGCCTAAATTTTATGAGGTTGCCAATAAAATCATCGAAATGACTGAAAACAGTCTTTTTGTAGCACACAATGTTGGTTTTGACTATGGAATGATTCGTCACGAATTTAAAAGCCTAGGTTACGATTACAGAAGGCCACATTTGTGTACGGTGCGGGCTTCTCGAGTTATTATTCCAGGACATGAATCTTACAGCTTAGGTAAACTTTCAAGAGCATTGGATATTAAAATTGAAGGTCGACACCGAGCAGGAGGCGATGCCATGGCTACGGTAGCCTTATTTAAAATTATTCATGGGAAAGATAAAAACAAACTGAGTACTTTCATTCAAAACGAAGTAAATACCAGTATTTTACATCCACAACTGGATATTGATGTACTCGATGACATTCCAAACAAAGCAGGAGTTTATACCTTTTACAATGATGCCAATCAACGCATTTACATTGGAAAAAGCAAACACATCAAAAAGCGAATCGAACAACATTTAAAAAATCATAAAACAGCAAAAGGTTTGCAGATGGCCAAAGAGATATTTCGTATCGAATATGAAATCACTGGTTCTGAAGTCATTGCTTTGCTGAAAGAAAGTAAGGAAATTAAAAAGTACCAACCTATTTTTAACCGACAATTAAGGAAAAACAAATTCCCTTATGGAATATTTGATGTATTGAATGACGAAGGCTACTTAGAATTAAAATTAAGCCTGACCTCCAAAACTACACTCGAACCGATTCAACTTTTTGCAACCAAAAAAGAAGCTCAATATAAGTTGGAACAAATTCAGGAAGCATACAACCTATGCCAAAAGCTTTGTGGTTTATATAAAACCAAAACGTCTTGCTTTCATTTTGAGATCAAAAAATGCCAAGGAGCATGTTTAGGTATTGAGTCAACGGACGACTATAATCAACGCGTTGAAGCTTACATCGCATCGAATGTGCATAGCAATAACAACTTTTACATCGTCGACAAAGGCAGGGTAAAAGGAGAAAAAAGCTTAATCCTTGTTCAAAATGGCAGTTATGCAGGGTATGGTTATGCACCCTTTCATTTTAATCAATTACCACCTGTTCGTTGGTTTAAATTCATTGAACCCGCTAAAGAGGACAAGGACAGTAAATGGATTGTCAAACACGTTCAATCTTCACTAGCCCATTTACAAATCATTCCTTTCTAAAACAAAAAAAGGAGGCCGAAGCCTCCTTTTCTCATTATTAAAAAATCTTAGTTTTTAACAAATGTATTTCTTACTGTAGAACCAGTAGCTGTTTTTACTTCGTACACATAAACACCTGCATTCAAACCAGCAACATTAACTGCTGTATTCGCTGCATTTACGTTTTCAGAAATAACAACTTTACCATCCATTGAAATCACAGAAACAGTTTCGATAGTTCCATTGATAGCAACATTCAATACATCATTTGCTGGATTTGGGTATACTGTTAAAGAAGCAGCTTCTTCTTCGTTGATACCTGCTGTAAAGTTAACCAATGGGAAAATTGCTAAAGCAATCTTTAAATTCCAGTTTTGAGGATCTCCGAAAGAATGGAAAGAAGAAGTAGCATCACCCCATTGTTCCCAAGTGTGCGTTGCAGCATCAGCGAAACTATTATCAGCATTATGCAATAAAGCGATTAAATTATTACCTGTTGGTAACACAACACCTACATAAAAAGTTTTATTTGCTGGGATCGTAATAGGAGTTGTAAAGTCAACTTGAACATTGTAAATTCCTGTTGATGGTGCATCACATGCTGCATATGCAGCAACTGAAGTATCGATAGAAGCAATTGTCATAGTTTTAGACCCTAAAACTGTTCCTGGTACACCAGCGTTATCATCCCAAACCTTAACAGTATAGCTTCCTCCGCCATCAACTTTTACAGGAATCCCTAATTTTACACCAGAAATCGTTCCTCCACCCGGGATACCATGTGTAGCATCAAATTTTTGAATTTTTGACAAATCACCGTAATAATTATTACCCGTTACGTAACCAGAATCTACCGGCAATACATCATCTAATCCATACAATGCTAAATTTCCTGTAAAAAAGCCAGAGATTGTGTTTTGCGCATTAAACGCGAAAGATGCCATAACAACACCTAAAGAAAGTAAAATTTTTTTCATAGTCATTTATTTTAAAATATAGTTGATTCAAATATAACAAAAAAAACAACATGCAAAATATTTTTTAAAAAAAAAGGAGACCGAGGTCTCCTTCTTCATTTAACTGATGTTAAATTAGTTTTTCAAGAATGTTTTTCTGATCACAGCACCTTTTAAGGTTCTTACTTCGTAAAAATAAACTCCTGATTTTAAATCTGAAACATTAACTGTTGCTTCAGTTCCAATGATCAATTCATTTACTAACACTTTACCATCCATCGAAATGATTGAAATAGATTCCATGGTGTTATTTACAAAAATTGATAACACCTCGTTTGCAGGATTAGGGAATGCATTTACCATAAAATCTAACTCTTCAATTGAAGCACTTGAAGGTGCGTTTTCAATCAAGGTAATTTTATCTAAAAACAAACCTCCCAAATGACCACCTGGAGTTTGATTTTGAGCATCTAAAGCCGATACATAGTGATCAAAAGCGATTGCCCAATCTCCAGTCGTGTAACCTGCTGGCAAATCTAAAGTTACTGTTTGCTTTCCAAAATCGGAAGAATTAAATGTTAATGAATTAACTGGAATATAAGAACCAGAAATGTATCCACCGTTCGCATTTACTCTTAGTAAACCAACATCTAATTTATCATAAGTAACACTTTTCTTTGGAGAAACATCAAATTTCACTTGATAAGTTTTAGCAGCATCTAGTGTAGCCTTAACACCAATAGAAGACCAAATTGAATCTACTGGAGTTGTTCCAACCGGCCCCACTCCTGTTTGAGGATTGTAAACATTTGAATAAACTAATTTCTCTCCAACTGTAAATCCAGCTAATCCACCAGCATTGTTAGCAGTTACTGTGTACCCTAAAGATTGAACGAAATTCGTATAATTCACAAATGTCCAATTGGTCCCACTATACCAATATTGGTCAGCTAATGCCACATTAAAAGACGCTTGGTCTGTAACGGTGTAATTAAAATCCTGCAAAACAGTAGTCGTTTGTGCTTGAGATTGAAGTGTCAAAAAAGCAACACTTAAAGAAAGTAACATTTTTTTCATAATCTGTTAATTTGAGTTTTAAAATTTGAAAACAAAATTAACGGAAGCTTAGCTTCTATCTCTAAAAATGTTGCCTAGCGAGGGTTTTGGGGTGAACGGTTTGGTTTTTGTATTGTATTGTTAACCTAAATTTGATGAATGGTTAATGTCAATTACTTTCCTGAAAGCTGCATCAATCTTTTACGATCGATAATTTCAACCTTACGGGTGTGAATTTCAACCAAACCTTCTTCTTTAAAATCTTTTAATAATCGAATTAATGTTTCGGTAGCGGTGCCCACGAAATTGGCTAAATCTTCGCGCGTTAAGTTGATCTCCTCGTCTTCATACACTTTATCTAACACCAATAAAATAAATGCCAGACGCTCACGAACGGATTTCTGTGCCATATTGGTAATGAATTTCGCGCGCTCACCTAACTCTTTGGACAATTCCTTCATGATTCCATTGCGAAGCGAAGGATTGTTATCTATCATTTGTAGAAAATCTTCCTTGTTAATAAAGCATATATTGCATTCTTCCAAGGTAGTTGCGGAAACCGTGAAAGGCTCACCGCTGAACATCGCTCTAAAGCCAATGATTTCTCCATCCCGCGCAATATGAATGATCTGTTCCTTTCCTTCATCACCCAATGAAAAGATTTTCACTTTTCCTTGGTTTAGACAAAAAACGCCTCTTGGAACACTTCCTTCGACAAATAAAGGTTGATTTTTCTTGTAATAGGAACAAGATTTAGCACCATCCAAACCTGCCATCGCCTCAGAAGTTAATCCGCCAAATAATGATTTCCCTTTAGAGAGACAATTTTCACAGTTTACGTGTTTATGAGACTTAGATAACATGTTGCGTTTTTTCTTTTACAAATATAAAAACTATCTATGAACTTTCAACAAACTGATACTAGTCATTTTTTATTCATGAGAATTCAATTATTTTCGCATCTTGAAATCTTTGTATGCAAGCACTTATAAAAAAATACAACGTTCCAGGTCCGAGGTACACCTCCTACCCTACTGTTCCGTTTTGGAAAAACAATCCGCTAAACTTAAATAAATGGCAACAAACGTTGGCTGCAAACCAAGATTTTTTTCAATCTAATGAAATAAGCCTTTATATCCACCTTCCTTTTTGTGAAAGTCTTTGCACTTTTTGTGGATGTCATAAAAGGATTACCAAGAATCATGCTATTGAACTTCCTTACCTAGAAAGTGTAATTAAAGAATGGAATCTTTACCTTCAAATGCTTTCTTTCAAACCGATCATTAAAGAGTTGCACTTGGGCGGTGGAACCCCAACCTTTTTCAGTGCGGAACATTTGCGCTATCTTTTAGAAGCCTTATTCCAAAGTAATGCAATGGATCCAAAGGAAGTTGAATTGAGTATTGAAGCTCATCCAAACTTCACCAACGAAACACAATTGGAACAATTATACCAATTCGGTTTCAGAAGAATAAGTTTCGGAATTCAAGACTATTCGGAAACAGTTCAAAAAGCCATTCATCGTATTCAAACTTTTGAGCAGGTAAATGCCATTCATCAAAAATCCAAAGCCATCGGTTACGAATCGATTAGTCATGATTTGGTCTACGGTCTCCCAAAACAAACGTTAGAAGATGTTAAAGATACCGTTGAAAAAACCTTACTATTGAAACCTGATCGCATTTCATTGTACAGCTATGCTCATGTTCCATGGATTAAGGGAAATGGACAAAGGGGCTATGACGAATCGGATCTGCCTCAAAATGAAGAAAAAAGAGCCCTTTACGAATATGCTAAAGCGCGCTTGGAGGCTGAAAATTATTTAGAAATAGGTATGGATCATTTTGCTTTACCTCACGATCCACTTTACAAAGCTTTTCAGCAAAAGAATTTGCACCGAAATTTTATGGGCTACACGCTTCAAAATACCAAATTAATGATTGGTTTAGGGATGTCTGCCATTTCCGATAGTTGGTTTGGTTTTGCGCAAAACGACAAATCGGTTGAGTCTTATATGGAAACCATTGAAAAAGGGGAATTGGCGATTTTTAGAGGGCATGTACTTGATCAAACCGACTTGATCATTCGTCAACATATTTTGGATTTGATGTGTCATTTTGAGACCCTTCTTGAGGATGAACTTTCAGCAACGATTCAACAAGATATTTTACAGCAATTAGCAGAACCTTTAAAAGATGAACTCATCACCATTGAGGGTCGAAAAATAACCGTCACTCCAAAAGGAATTCCATTTGTTCGGAATATTTGTATGGCATTTGACCAAGATTTAAAAACACTCGACCAGTCCACGCCTTTATTTAGTAAAACAATATGAGTACGTGCTTTCACTGTGGGGACGAATTGCCTTCAAAATCAATTACATTTCAAGAAAAGGAATTTTGTTGTTCAGGCTGCAAAACCGTTTACGAATTATTGAGCAACAGTAATCTGGGTTCTTTTTACCAATTTGAAAAAAATGCAGGTGTAAAACCAAGTTCTAAAAGTAAGGATACCTTTTTGTTTTTAGAAATTCCCGAGTTACAGCAAAAATACATTCAATACCAAGATCAACATCAGATCAAAACGACGCTTTTTCTGCCTGCTATTCATTGCTCATCGTGTGTTTATTTACTTGAAAATTTACATAAAATTAACCCTGGAGTTTTAGGTGTGCTGGTACATTTCACTAAAAGAGAAGCCACCATTACGTTCGATCCAAATCGCATCCAATTTTCAGCATTAGCCTCTTTATTAGATCGCATTGGTTACACCCCCAATTTTGGAAACAAAGAAGAAGCGCAGAAAAAAATCAACAAACAATTTCTATACAAACTTGGGGTAGCAGGATTTGGTTTTGGCAGCATTATGCTGTGGAGTTTCCCAGAATACTTAGGCATTGCAACCGACAATCCCGAATTTAGAAGCTTTACCTCATACCTATCGCTCATCTTCTCTATACCAGTACTTGTTTACTCTGCATCTGAATATTACATTTCTGCATGGAAAGCGATTCGCACTAAAACCATCAATTTAGATGTTCCCATTACCATTGGAATTATTGCACTTTATTTCGAAAGTGTTTGGAGTATATTAAATGCAGATGGCCCCGGATATATGGATTCATTTGCCAGTTTTATCTTCTTTTTATTGATTGGTAAATGGTTTCAAAATAAAACCTACGCTTCACTCTCTTTTGAACGCGATTACACCTCCTATTTTCCAGTGGCTGTAAATCGATTGAACGGAAACGAGAAAGAAATCATTGCCATTGAAAAAATAAAGCCCGATGATGAAATTGAAATTCGCAACGAAGAAGTAATTCCGTGTGACAGCAAACTCCTCAGTGATGAAGCATTGATAGATTACAGCTTTGTAACAGGTGAATCAGAAACTATCCCTAAACAGAAAGGTGATTTTATCTACGCGGGAGGAAAAGTCATTGGCGCTAAAATTAGTGTCATTGCACTCAAGGAAGCAAAAAGAAGTCAATTGACCGAAATTTGGAACCAAACACAGCAAAAAAGTAACCAATCGGCAGCATCTAGTTATCAAGAAAAATTAGCCCATTATTTTTTGTGGATCATCTTGGGAATCGCTTTGATTTCGGGCACATCATGGTTTTTCATTGATCCTTCTAATGTAACCAATATTGTGGTCTCCATTTTAATTGTTGCTTGTCCTTGTGCCCTTGCGCTTTCAACCCCATTTACGTATGGAAACATCACACGAGTTCTCGGCCGGAAAGGTTTGTACCTAAAAAATGCTCTCGTCATTGAACAAATGAATGAAATTACAGATGTAGTGTTTGATAAAACAGGCACACTTACCACAACAGAAAACACCACATTATCCTTTTTAGATCCCATCCAAGAAAAAGATATAATGGTATTTGGCGCGCTTGCAGATTATTCTACGCATCCTGTTTCAAAAGCCATTTTCGAACAACTGAATGCTCCAATAGCATCCATTCAACTTTCCGATTTTAGAGAAATTAAAGGCCAGGGTATTGAAGCTAAATTTGATGGCAAGACCTACAGGATTGGTTCAGCGCAATTTTGCAAGCAACCGTCAGACCCAAAGGTTACTTCTTTTCTCATGATCGATCATGAAATTTGGAACCGATGTATATTCAAACCCTCTTTTCGGGAGGGTATCGAAATCTTGGATCAAACACTCAAACCTTATCATTTACACTTAATTTCAGGAGATCAAAACCATGATTTACCGAAAGTAAAAACCTTGTTGCCTCATTTGGGCGAAATTCATTTTAACCTAAGTCCACAAGACAAATCCACTTACATCGAACGACTTCAGAAATCGGGTAAAAAAGTTATGATGATTGGCGATGGACTCAATGATGCGGGTGCGCTAGGACTTGCCCACGTCGGCATCGCGGTATCTGAAAATATTTTCCGCTTTACCCCGGCATCTGATGCAATTGTGGAAGCAAAAAGTTTACCTCATTTGGGTAATTTGTTAGCAATCGCACAATATTCAAATAAGATTTTAAAAATCAGTTTGGTTTTTTCCTTGCTTTATAATCTCATCGGTTTATCGATCGCCATTAGCGGACATTTATCTCCCCTTGTAGCGGCCATTTTAATGCCAATCAGTTCAATCACAGTGGTTTTTATCACCACGTTTTTGTCTTTATCAAAAAAATAAATTAAATTTAATTCACAAAATTATTCACTGAAATCAAAAAAAGATGACGTAAGTCAGTTTTTGAACTAATGTGAATCATTTTGACAGTAGAGAAATAACCCAATATTTGTACTATGGGAATGATTTATATCATGTTAATAGTCAGTTTGTGCATCGCGCTATGTTTTTTAGCCTTTTTCTTTTGGGCTGCAAAATCTGGTCAATATGATGATGACTACACCCCATCTGTTAGAATGTTATTCGATGAAGAAGTAAAACAAAATCAAAATAATCAAAATCAAAAATCAAATGGAAATACAGAAGTTTAGTTACGACAATAAGATCGTAAAGAATTTTGCTTATGCCACCATTATTTGGGGGATTACCGGAATGGTTGTTGGGTTAATTGTAGCCTTGCAACTTGCTTTCCCAGAATTTTTTAATGACTATTTAGGATTTAGTTTCCTATCCTTTGGTCGTTTACGTCCTTTACACACCAATGCCGTGATTTTTGCCTTCGTAGGTAACGGTATTTTTATGGGTGTTTATTATTCCCTTCAACGTTTGTTAAAAACAAGAATGTGGAGTGATAAATTAAGCAACCTAAATTTCTGGGGTTGGCAATTCATCATCCTTTGTGCTGTTGCAACGCTACCATTTGGAATTACATCAGGTAAAGAATATGCAGAATTGGAGTGGTGGATTGATATTTTAATCACGCTGCTATGGGTGGTATTTGGATTCAACATGTTTGCAACGATCATCACTCGAAGAGTAAAACACTTATATGTTGCCATTTGGTTCTATATTGCTACGTTCGTAACGGTAGCTATCTTACATATTTTCAACTCGTTTGAGTTGCCGGTATCTTTCTTGAAAAGTTATTCTTGGTACGCTGGTGTTCAAGATGCATTAGTACAGTGGTGGTATGGCCATAATGCGGTTGCCTTTTTCTTGACCACTCCTTATTTAGGATTGATGTATTATTTTGTACCGAAAGCAGCACAAAGACCTGTTTATTCGTACCGTTTATCGATCATTCACTTTTGGGCCTTGATCTTCCTTTACATTTGGGCAGGACCGCACCATTTATTATACACTTCGTTGCCAGATTGGGCACAAAGTTTAGGGGTTGTCTTTTCAGTGATGTTGATTGCACCATCTTGGGGGGGAATGCTTAATGGATTATTGACCTTAAGAGGAGCTTGGGACCGTGTACGTGATGATGTCATGTTAAAATTCATGGTTGTTGCATTAACTTGTTACGGTATGGCTACTTTCGAAGGTCCGTTATTGTCTTTGAAAAATGTAAATATGATCTCTCACTTTACTGACTGGACTATTGCACACGTGCATGTAGGTGGTTTAGGATGGAACGGGATGTTCACTTTTGGTATGTTGTACTGGTTATTCCCTAAAATGTTTAGAGTAGATTTGTATTCTAAAAAATTAGCCAATCAACATTTCTGGATTGCCACATTAGGAATCATTTTATATGCCATTCCAATGTATATCGCCGGATTCTTCCAAGGTTTAATGTGGAGAGATTTCAATGCAGATGGAACTTTGGTGAATGCTGACTTCTTAAAAACAGTGATTGAATTACGTCCGTACTACATTTTACGTTCTATCGGTGGATTACTATTCATTGTTGGTGCGGTAATGATGTTCTACAACTTAATCAAAACTGCGAAAGCAGGAAGTTTCTTAGCGAACGAAGAAGCAGAAGCTCCAGTATTGAAAAATACGAATGCAAAATCTGAGAAAGAATATTGGCACCGAGCTATTGAAAGAAAACCTATTCAATTTATGGTCATTTCTTTGATTGTTGTTGGAATTGGTGGATTAGTAGAAATCATTCCTACAATGATTGTAAAAAGTAACGTTCCTACAATTGCATCGGTTAAACCTTACACGCCGTTAGAGTTAGAAGGAAGAGATTTATACATCAAAGAAGGATGTTACAACTGTCACTCCCAAATGATTCGTCCACTTCGATTTGAAACAGCACGATACGGAGAATATTCTAAATCAGGTGAATTCGTATACGACCATCCATTCCAGTGGGGGTCTAAACGAACTGGTCCAGATTTAGCTCGAGAGGGTGGTTTAAGAGGCAATTATTGGCATTACCAACACATGATTCGTCCGAAAGACATTTCTCCAGGATCTATTATGCCAGCATACACTTGGATGAAAGATAACGACTTGGATGTATCCCTTCTTGAAAAGAAAATCAGAGCGATGCAAACACTTGGTGTTCCTTATGCAAAAGGATATGACAAAAAAGCAATGAAAGATTTGGAAACTCAAGCTTTATGGATTGCCACCGATATCGTGAACAACCTTCCAAAAGAAGTTTTAAAAACAATCAATAAGGAAGAGGAAATCAACAAGTTGAAATCGAAAGAAATTGTGGCTTTAATTGCATACTTGCAACGTTTGGGTACAGATATTAAAGCGAAAGATGGTCAAACATTAACTTCAAAAAATTAAGTACTATGATGCGCTTTATCACCCAAAACATGACAACCATCGATGGTATAGCCATCTATCCGATTTTGTCGCTTTTAATTTTCGTACTCTTTTTTGCCGTGATGATTACCTATGTGATCAGAATGAAAAAAGATCGAATTACTGAATTAGGCAATCTTCCTTTAGAGGATGATGATTCAAACCCATTTAATGAAATATAAATTTTAAGTTTTAGAATATGTTACACTTAAAAAAACTCACTTTAGTTCTAGGTCTTGCCTTCGTTGCCCCATTTAATTTTGCTCAAGATGGTGCAGGATTATTCAAATCCAAATGCAATACTTGCCATATGGTTGATAAAAATTCAACCGGTCCGGTTTTAAAAGGAGCAAAACAAAAATGGACAGATGCTGGTGAAGGAGAATTGATTTATGAATGGGTGAAGAATCCACAAAACTTAATTGCATCAGGAAAATCCAAAATGGCTAATGAAATTAAAAATTTTAGTCCAACAGAAATGACTCCTCAACAAGTATCGAATGAGGAAATTGATGCGATTTTAGATTATGTCGATAATTACACACCACCTGTTGAAACTCCCGCTGCTACTGGCACTTCTGGTGGGGAAGTTGTGAAAACTATTGTTCCAAATTACGAGGAGAACCTAAGTTTATTTCAATTGTTACTGTTAACGGCTTTCATTTTAATTATCGCGATCATCATCATGGCCAATTCAATTAGCAACATGATTAAATCTGATTATTTCAAGGAAAAATTAGCGAAGAAAAACGAAACAGGTTCTTTGAAAAATATTTTAACGATCATAGGAATCTTTGGATTATTAGCGTACACACAAACCGCAAGCGCACTAACGTTCAATGGACCTGGAGAAGCAACGGAAGACAAACCGTGGTTAATCATTGAGAATGGTGACATTTACGCGATGGTTGCGATCAATCTTATCCTACTTGGGGTTTTATTATACTTAAGAAGAATGTTTAATGAATTCATGAGTATGGTGCGCACTCCAAAGGTTATTGAAACGAAGGCGGGTGATGTAGCGAAGAAAATGAATGCTATTTTAACCGACGCAGTTCCGATTGAAGAAGAAGCATCTATTTTAATGCACCACGAATACGATGGAATTCGCGAATTGGATAATAATTTACCACCATGGTGGGTTTGGGGATTCTTTGCCACCATCATCTTCTCTGTGATTTATTTATTCAATTACCATATTTTAAAAACTTCAGATTTACAAGCAAAAGAATATGAGCATGAAATGAAAAAAGCAGAGACTGAGGTACAAGCTTATTTGTCTAAAATGGCCATGAATGTGGATGAAACAAACGCCACTTTGATGACCGAAGAAAAAGACTTATCTGCTGGTAAAGCCTTGTTTGATGCCAACTGTGTAGTTTGTCACAAAGCAAAAGGTGAAGGGGATATTGGTCCGAATCTTACCGACAAGCATTGGATTTATGGTTATGATATCAAAGATGTATTTTACAGCATCAAAAAAGGTAGACCAAATGGAATGCCTGAACATGCGAGTAAGTTAAATCCAATACAATTACAACAGGTTTCATCCTATGTTTTATCTTTACCAGAAACGAATGGAAAAGAACCACAAGGTGACATCATAAAAGAATAAGAAAAATGGGACTTTTGAAATAAAAGTCCCATTTTATTTCTCAGCATTTCTCAAGAAAACAATTAAAGACACATGGACGAACAACAATTTCAAGAAGAGGAAGCATTTAGGGATCGAATTTCAACGGTCAATGAAAAAGGTAAGCGGGTTTGGATCTACCCTAAAAAACCAAAAGGCACTTATTACAACTACCGTAAAATAGTAAGTTATTTTTTCCTTGCCTTTTTATTCTTAGCTCCTATCATCAAGATCAATGGACATCAGCTTTTGCTGTTCAATGTTATCGAACGAAAATTTGTTTTTTTTGGAAGCGTATTCTTTCCACAAGATTTTTATTTAGTAGCCATTGCTTTAATTATTGGAGTTGTATTTGTCATTTTCTTTACCATCATCTTCGGTCGACTTTTCTGCGGTTGGGTTTGTCCTCAAACCATATTTATGGAAATGGTCTTTCGTAGAATCGAATATTGGATTGAAGGCGATTTCACCCATCAAAAAAAATTGAACGATGGACCTTGGACCAAAGAGAAAATCACCAAAAAAACCATCAAACACTTAATTTTTTGGATCATTTCATTCCTGATTGCCAATACTTTTTTGGCTTACATTATCGGTTCAGATGAATTATGGAAAATTCAAACTGACCCCGTTGGTAAACATATCGGAGGCTTAATTGCGATCGTAATTTTCACGAGTGTATTTTATGGCGTTTTTGCATTTCTTCGTGAACAAGTTTGTACCACGATTTGTCCTTACGGCAGATTACAAGGTGTTTTACTCGATCAAAACACGATGGTTGTTGCTTATGACCATAAAAGAGGTGAATCTAGAGCCAAATTTAAAAAAGGAGAAGATCGACAAGAAAGCAAAAAAGGAGATTGCATCGATTGTCACCAATGTGTTCATGTTTGCCCAACAGGAATTGACATTCGTAACGGAACACAATTAGAGTGTGTTAATTGTACGGCATGCATAGATGCTTGCGACCACATGATGGAGGGAGTTGGTCTGAAAAAAGGCTTAATTCGATTTGTTTCTGAAAATGGTATTAAAGATGGAACTCCTTTTCAATGGACGAAAAGAGTTAAGGCTTATTCCATATTGTTGGTTGGATTAATTGTCGTTCTATTTGTATTGCTCTTGAATCGAACCGCAGTAGAAACCAATATCATCAAACAAAGAGGTTCTACTTTTCAAATGGATGAAAATGGTTACGTAAGTAATATTTATGAGATAAATTTCATCAACAAGTCAAATATTGACTATGAAATCAAACTGGAATTGGAGGAGAAAATCGGAAAATTAGAAACCGTTGTTGATCGTCTGGTATTGAAAAAGGAGGCGCAATTAAAAGAGCGTTTCATTATTAAAATTCCGTTGAGCAAAATAGAAAATGGAAAAGTGATTCTACATGTGAATGTTTATGCAAATGGAGAATTAATGGAACATAAGAAAACAAAATTTATTGGACCTTTATTATAATACAAAATGAACTGGGGAAAAGGAATCATCATCGCTATGGGCTTATTCATCACATTTATTGTGGTGTTGGTAGTCAATTTAATGTCTAAAAATGTTGACCTTGTCAAGGAAGATTATTATCAAAAGGAAGTGGATTACCAACATGAAATTGATGCCACAGCAAATGCTAATCAAAGTGACTTTAAGATTAAAATTTTAACTCAAGAAAAACACCTTGTCATTCAATTGCCAGATTCTGTAAAGATTGATACTGTGTTTTGTTATTTTAGAAGACCCGATAATGATCAATTGGATCAATCTTTTGAAATCACCAATACCAAGAACTTCTTAATTGATAAGCAAAAATTAGCCAAAGGAGAATACCTAGTAGAATTGAATTATCACGTAGCTCAAAAAGCGTATTTGCAAAAAATAAAAATTTACAACAAATGAATATTTGGTTAGGTTTTATTATAGGTATTACGTCTGGTTTACATTGCATCGGAATGTGTGGACCAATTGCTATGGCTATTCCTGTAAATCGAGAAAACTCCATCACCTTAACTTTTGGTATTTTACAATATAATTTAGGGAGGATTCTATCCTATACCCTTTTAGGAGTCATTGTGGGTACTATTGGTCTTACTGCAGTAACCTTCGGCATCTTGCAATGGTTAAGTATTATTGCTGGATTAAGTATCATTCTATTTGCTTGGAAGAAGTGGTTATTTCATGTCAATTTCGGAAGCCAACTTTATAGCCAAATTGCCAAAAACATGGGAAAAGTGCTAGCCTTAAAAGGTTGGTATCGCTTACCTCTATTGGGCATGTTAAATGGTTTATTACCTTGCGGAATGGTATATCTTGCCTTAATAAATGCAATTGTATCTGGAGATTCGATTTCCTCAGGTTTGTCTATGCTTTCTTTTGGAGTAGGTACACTGCCTGTCATGTTTGTAGTCGGTTGGTCGGCAAAGAAAATTCAACAAAATTTCAGAAGTAAATTGGTTAAAATTGTTCCTTACATTCTTACGATCATCGGTCTAAGCATGGTTTTACGAGGTATGAATCTAGGTATACCATATATCAGTCCGAAATTACATGTACCAAAGGAAGAAGTCAAAGAAAAGGTTGAAGTTGAAATGGAATGCTGTCATGCTCCTTCGAAAAAATAATGAACCTTTTTCGTTCATAGCTGTATCCAAAAGAAAAAGCTATGAAAAATATAATGACAACTCTTTTGATCGGTTTTTTGGGCAGTTTATCCATAAAAGGATATGCAGTAACCCTTGAAACAAGTTTTCAATATGTAAATAATCCCTTTTTAAAACCGCCCGTTTCAGAGCGAAAAATTCAAATTGCGATATTATTTGACACCTCTAATAGTATGGATGGATTAATCGATCAAGCCAAAGCAAGAGTTTGGAACATTGTCAATGAAGCGACATCTTACCGTTACCAGAATGAAATTCCTCAATTAGAAATAGCATTGTTTCAATATGGAAATTCAAGACTACAATCAACCAGTAATTTTATCCAACAAATTTTACCTTTTTCAACCGATTTAGATGAAATTTCGAAACAATTGTTTGCTTTAACGACCAGTGGTGGGTCTGAATATTGTGGTGCAGTAATTCAACAATCTTTAGATGAGTTGAGTTGGTCAAGTCACCCGAATGATCTTAAAATGATTTATATAGCCGGAAATGAACCTTTCAACCAAGGACCTATTGATTATAAAAAAGCTTGCCAATTTTCAAAAGACAAAAAAGTTTTTGTGAATACCATTTACTGTGGCGATTATAGTCAAGGACAAAGAGAGTTTTGGAATGATTGTGCTGGTATTTCAAATGGGAACTTTTTTCATATCGATGCGAACAAAAGCATTCAACAAATCGCAACACCGCAAGATCCGATCATCAATGCCTACAATGATTCATTAAACAAAACCTACTATGGTTATGGAAGTTTAGGAAACAGTAAAAAAATGGAACAAACCGCACAAGATTCAAATGCGGAACAATATTCTCAAGCGATCAAGGCAGAAAGATCCATTTCCAAATCGAAAACCGTTTACAAAAATGACTCATGGGATATCGTGGATGCCGTTGAAAATAAGCAAAAAGACATCACAAAAATGAAAGACGAGGAATTACCCACAGAATTAAAGGGTAAAACAACCGCAGAGAAGGAAAAATTCATCAAAGATAAAAGTCAAGATCGGAAACGATACCAAGAAAAGATAGCCGCATTAGCCATTGAACGGCAAAATTATATAGATGCAGAAGCTAAAAAAAATGCGGAACAAGGAAAGGTGGCAGATGATTTTGGAACTTCTGTGAATGAAACAATCAAACTGAAGGCCGTTGAATTGGGGTTTGAAAAAGAAGTGATAAAAAATCCATGATTTAGATCAGTTTTCTATCCAATAATCATTCTGTTTTTAGAGTTGAAATCGAGTTAACTTTGATTTATAAAATTAATAGTTATCTTATGAAAGAGTCAATTTATAAACAACACGAAGAAAACACAGATTGGTTAAACCGTTTATCATTTTATACTGATGATATGGCAGTTTTGGTTAAACGTTTAGAAGAAATTGCTTCTAAAAATTCAGCAACAGAAGTTTTAGCGAATGTTGAGCATTTTCAAAATCAATTCATTATTCAAAGAAATAACATTGATGAGATTAAACATTTGGTTAATCAAAATGAAACAGCCCTTAAAAAGGAGATTGAATCTAATCCTGTCGCAGTAGATCATCGAAAAATGGAGTACCATGCGCAAGAAAAAGAATTGGTTGAACAATTTGAGAAAAATTTCAATGAGCTAAGAGAAACTTTTAATGAGTTCTCGGCAAAATGGATGTAATCAACGTATTCAAATTTGAAGGAGTGAAGCAATTCACTCCTTTTTTTTGTTAAATTAGTTTATGATTTCAATTAAAACCCATATTGATTATCTCGAAAAACTTAAACTACATGTTTTGTTCATTCCAAAACAAGAGGTTGAAGCCATGAATACTCAAAAAAAATCTCAAAAAATTAATCATCGGGTTTTATGCTATTACCAAGGCGAACTCATCATTAGAGGAGGACTTGTTGCCTATGGAGATGGGAACGCTTATCTTACGCTTGCAAAATCAATCATGAAAAACCTTCAACTAAATCCTAATCATGAATTTAGCATTGATTTGGAATTGGATGAATCAAAATATGGGATGGATGTCCCCGTTGAATTTGAAGAAGTACTTATACAAGAGCCCGAATTCAAAAGAAGATTTGAATTATTAACAATGGGCGCACAAAGAGCTCTAATTTATAAAATTGCACAATTCAAGTCCTCAGACAAACGCATCGAAAAAAGTTTACAATACCTTTCAAATTTGATTCAATGTCCTGAAAATGAAGTTGATTTTAAAAAAATATATGGTTTAAATTCCAAGAATATGGAATAAACTTTCCCCTACAATAATTCAAATTTTGTATCTTCGTGAAAAGTTTTTAAGAATGCGTGTATATTTAGATAATGCAGCAACTACGCCTGTTGCAAAAGAAGTGGTTGAAGCCATGATTCCCGTTTTAAGTGAAGGATTTGGAAACCCCTCTTCTACCCATTCTTTCGGTAGACAATCGAAAGCATTCATTGAAACCTCGCGGCGTTCGATCGCAAAACACTTGAATTGTCTTCCTTCTGAAATTATTTTCACTTCTGGAGGAACAGAAGCAGACAATATGGCATTAACGGCGGCAGTGTTGAATTTAAAAGTGAAACGAATCATTACCACCACCATTGAACATCATGCTGTTGGACACACTGCCGAGTATTTAAAAGATATTTATGGCATCGAAGTATGCTATCTGAATATAGACCACCAAGGAAATATCGACCTGAAAGAATTAGAAAACCTGCTTAAGGAAGATCAGAAAACATTGGTTTCATTGATGCATGCAAATAATGAAATTGCAACCTTGAATCCCATTGAAGAGATCAATAGATTATGTAAACAATATCAAGCTTATTTCCATTCTGACACCGTTCAAACAATGGGGCATTATCCCTTCGATTTAAATGCGTTAAACATTGATTTTATTACTTGTGCAGCCCATAAATTTCATGGACCTAAAGGAATTGGTTTTTTATACATCAACAAAAACACAAAAATCAGTGCTTTAATCCACGGTGGAGCCCAAGAAAGAGGCTTACGCGGTGGTACAGAAAATGTTTATGGTATTGTTGGTTTAGCCAAAGCAATGGATTTAGCCTATGAAGATGTAGTAGGACATCAAAATCATGTACAGGGATTAAAAACGTACATGATTGAACAATTGAGACAAAAATTTCCTGATATCCAATTTCATGGAAACATTGAACCCAATAACTCCTTGTACACCGTTTTAAACGTTTGTTTGCCAAAATCAGAAAAAAGCGGACTTCTGTTGTTCACTTTAGACTTAAAAGGTGTAGCCGTAAGTGGAGGTAGCGCTTGTTCCTCTGGAGCTAATAAAGGATCTCATGTATTAGAAGGTATTAAGGCGGATATGAGCAGACCGAATGCACGATTCTCTTTTTCTCGCTATACGACGAAAGAAGAAATAGATTTTGCACTCGAACAACTGGTCGACATTTACGCTAAAACACTTGTCTAAAGTGCAACAAAAACACATTTTATTTTTAAGTTCCTGGTTTCCGACTCAAGAAAATCCATACACAGGAGATTTTGTGGCGCGTTTAGCATTGCAAATCTCCACATTTCATCGAGTAACGGTCATCTTTACCCATTCCAAAGAAGAAATTGAAGACTTAGAATTTAACTTTCATCACGAAGGAAATTATTCGTCCTATATTATTTATCATCCAAAGGGGAAAAATATTCTTGAGAAATATCGATGGCAAAAAAAAGCATTGTTTTTTGGGTTTAGCAAAATAGATCGCATCGACTTAATACACGCCAATGTTTCTCTTCCAAGGGCGCACCAATTTATTCAAGCTAAGAAGTATTTTAAGGTTCCTTTAATCCTAACTGAACACAGTGCCATTTTGTGTCAAAATTATTTTCAAGAACTATCAATTCTTGAGAAATATCAATTTAAACGATTGATGAAGTTTTGTGATCAAATTGTTTACGTTTCCGATTTTTTAAAACATGAAATTCAACATCAAGTCAAAGGAATCAAAACAAGTGTTATTCCAAATGGAATTAATCTAAGTCAATTTATTCCTAAGGTAAAACAACATGCATTAACCCAATTCTTGCACATCTCTAATCTTGATCCAAGATTTAAAAATGTATATGGAATCATTGATGCGGTAGAACATTTGATCGCAATGGATTATACCGATTTTCATCTGACTATTGCCAGTGATGAAAATATGCGTGAACTTAAATTATACGCAAGTGAGAAGCAATTGCGCAATTTCATCTCCTTTGTTGGGCCTATTCCTTACGAGGAGGTACATACGCTGTATGCAGATGCAGATTGTTTTATATTGAATTCTAACCTTGAAACATTTTCAATTGTTTTAGCTGAGGCTTGGGCAAGCGGTCTACCTACCCTAACGACTCCTGTAGGTATCGGCGCCAACTTATCGCCAGATTTAGGATTTCAGACCAAAATGAACGATGCAGAAGATGTGGCGAAGAAGATGGCTAAATTCATGGAGGAACCCCAAATATTCGATGCAGAAAAGATTCGTCAACACGCTTTAGTATATGATCAAGATACCGTTATACGTCAGTATTTAGATCTTTATCAACTTGTTTTACATGGATAAAATTAGAATACATCAGACTTGCCTAGCTAAACTGACGGATCAGGTCAAGGCTATTGAAGAGGAACTTTTCAATTTAAAACAAGATTTGGCAGATGACAGTAAAAGTACAGCGGGAGATAAGCACGAAACATCCAGAGCTATGCTGCATTTAGAACAAGAAAAATTAGGAAAACGCTACCAACAATTGAAAAATGATTTATCGTTTGTGAGCCAAATAGACCCACATATTCAATATCAAAAAGTTCAAAAAGGCGCTTTAGTCAAAACAAGCTTAGGTTTTTTTTACTTTTCTGCTGGAATAGGAACCATTACAATTCAAGACCAAGAAATCTATTGCCTATCAATGCAAGCCCCAATAGCCAATTTCCTCATCAATAAACAGATCAATGACGAAATCATTTGGCAAGGAAAAAAAGTAAAAATAGAGGCGATCTATTAACGGACTAAATGGACAAATCCACTTCCATTTAACACCTCGTTTTGCATTCCTTTCGCTCGATAGCTATAAAAATAAACACCTTCGCTAAGCTCTACCCCACGATTATCTTTTCCATCCCAAACGCCTGATACTCCATTTGATTTAAATACTTCAATACCCCATCTGTTTGAAATGGATAATTCCAAATCCATGATGTTCTCGAGTTTCAACATGAAAACATCATTATCCCCGTCTTGATTTGGGGTAAATACATTGGGCGCTTCAATCGACACCGGAACCGTAATGGGTGGAATGGGAGGTTCAATCACTATCACTGTTAAATAAGCTGTATCGGTACAATTTCCAGAAGAAACTACCATCATCACTTGATAAACTCCAGATGTATCATAGGTTTGGTTAACGTTCGATAAATCCGTTGTTTGGGTTGAATTACCATTTCCAAAATACCAATCATAGGTGGTTCCATTAGTACTCAAATTAGAAAAATCAACAACCAATGGATAGGTACCTGTTAATGGATTTCCATTTATCGATGCATTAGGAGGATTGTTTGGAAGGACTTGAATGGAATCATATCGGTAACATCCATTTGAAAGAATGGAACAATAATACCAACCAACAGGTAAATCGGTCCATACGGATGCATTGATAAAATTGGTACTGTTGGTTCCTGGTCCTGTCCAAGTGTAAATAGGTGTTCCCACAAAGGTCCCATTCGTTACCACTGAAACATAACCATTGTTTAAACCACAATCTGTAGATCCTGATAATACCGTGTCAATATCCCAATTCATTGGAATAATTGTCACATTCACATCATCGCTATCAAAACACCCATTCAATGATGTCCCTGTTACCGTGTAGACTCCACTATTAGTAGGTTGTATCACATTAGTTTGATTACCTGTATTCCATACGTAATTCGATACAGGAACATTGGCACTAGCCGTTAAATTTCCAATATTGTTTTCGCAAAATGTGACATCATTTCCCGCATTTACCTGAATAGGGTCGTAAGTAACTAAAATGGAATCGGAAACCATACAAACGGGAGCGAAATAAATATCATCGATAGCAAAATCATTTCCGGATGCAACTGTGCTGTGATTTACAATTTTTAAAATCGCTTGCGTCGCTCCACCAGAATTCCATAAACCGGATAAACGTGTCCAATTACAAGGAGTAACAGAGGTCGCCATCGTATCACTGATCGGAACTCCGTTCACATACAACTGAAGCAAAGATACATTTGGATTATTCACCACATTCATCCCCCAAAAACTAAAAATATAATCAGTACCTGGAGTTACAGAAACTGTTTGAGACCATGCATTCGTGTTTGGAGTCCATGCCCCATTTGCGATAAACATATTTCCATTTCCGGTAGTATGATCACCACAACTAATAAAATTCGAATGGGTTAAGGAAGGTGAGGTAGAAATTGCAAATTGTCCACCGTTTGATAATAACCCCCAAGATCCTCCTGTTCCTGGAATATAATCAGAAATGAAATTATTTGCCGCAGCAGTTGTTCCTCCTTGGAAATCTCCATGCAAGACCAAATTACTCCCAATATAACCTCCATTCAAAGTGTACATACCGGGTGAAGTAACGGTTATACTATCGTTGGTAGATCCTGTTGACCATTGGTAAAAATCGTAATTAATCGGTGTACCAATAGAAAGTGTTTGACCAGCGCATAAAATGGTATCATTACCTAAATTGGGAACCGGTTCATTTCCATTACATTGGGAATATGAAAATGAATATGACATCAAAAAGATGATGAAAGGTAAAGTCTTTTTCATGAAATAGTTTAAATTGTAAAAGTTATTAATTAGACGTATTGACAACGCAAAAGGTTGTTTAATCTAAATCAAATAAGTTTTTAATCCCTAATGTTCGTTCAACCGTAAATCCCTCTGCATAAGGCACCTGTAAACTTCTACCGAATTGAGCCATTCTTGCTTTGACAAAATCCAAAAATTCTTGTCCTGAAATTGGCGTTTGCGGCTCATTCGAATTTGGATCGTAAAATTGGGTTTTGTAAGCAAGGATCGCCTCCATTTTGCGTTCAGCAAATTCGGTTACATCAACTACAAAATCAGGTTTGATATAGTGATCTTGAATATAATGATAAACAAACGATGGTCGATACGCAACTTGAGATTCGCCCTCAAAAGTAGTTTCCACTTTTCTTAATCCGGATAAAAAACAAGCCTCAGAAACCAATTGAGACGCACGACCATGGTCTGGATGGCGATCTTCAATGGCATTTGCTAATACGATGGCAGGTCTGAATCTGCGGATTTGCTCAATAATCAGACGCTTATTTGCTTCGTTTATTTCGAAAAATCCATCGTCCATTTTTAAATTTTCACGGTGGGAAATCCCCATGATTCGGGATGCTTCCGCGGCCTCTTCATAACGTGTTTGAACAGTTCCTCTTGACCCTAATTCACCCTGAGTTAAGTCAATGATGCCCACCTTTTTACCCAAAGCAATATGTTTCATCAACGTGCCGCTGGCTGCTAACTCAATATCATCCGGATGGGCTGCAAAGGCAAGAATATCTAAGTTCATTTTCTTTTGTTCTAATTAATTAATCGATTTGGTAGCTTTTATTGCGAAACCACGCCATTAAAGATATGAAAAAGAAAACAGAAATGAGTACATATACAAAATTTGGCATTTGCGCAGCACCATCTCCTTGCGCGTAGGAGTGCAATCCTGTCAATATAAAATTAACCCCAAAAAAGGTAAACAAGATCGAACTGTATCCCCAAAAACTCACTAAATTGAAAGTGAACTTTCCTTTTAAGGCAGGAATGTATCTTAAATGAAGAATGACTGCATACACTAAAACGGAAACCAAGGCCCAAGTTTCTTTTGGATCCCAGCCCCAATATCTTCCCCATGATTCATTAGCCCAAATACCACCTAAAAATGTACCTATGGTCAACATGAATAAACCGATGGTGATCGTCATTTCAGAAACATAAGTGATCTCATTTATGTGTAAAGTGACCAATTTTCCATTTTGTTTACTTCTAAATATGTACAAGATCAGATTGAATAATCCTAAGATTGCACCCAATCCCAAGAAGCCATATGAACCGGTAATGATAGCCACGTGAATCATTAACCAATAGGATTTTAAAACCGGTTGTAATGGCGTAATTTCTGGATCTAATAAATTCATATCTGAAACAAAAATCATTAAGGCTGCCAATATGGCTGTCCCGGCAATAACTACTGGATTCTTCTTCGCAAATGAAAATCCTGCGATCATCGTCACCCAAGCAATAAATACTACGGCCTCATAACCATTACTCCAAGGTGCATGTCCAGACAAATACCAACGCATGGCCAATCCCGATCCATGGTAAACAAAGATGACAATTAACAAGGCCATGAACACTTTTCCAATCCATTTGAAAATGGTTAAATTTCGTTCAGATGGTTTGACAAAAATTTTGAAGAAAAAGATAAATAAAAGCACCAAGCCGATAAGTAAATAACTACGATAAGCATTTTTGAAGATATTCATCTTATTGTAACTCACTTCGATTTGAATTGATTTTTCTGTAGGTACTACTTTTTCTCCTTCTGCTCTTTGGAATTTTTTCAGTGATTTCAATAAATCCAATGAATTCGAAAAATTACCTGAAATTGCAGATTGATCTAAACTAGAGATGTACTTCAAGGCCAATTGAGAAGAAGTACTGTCTATCGACATTAATTCCATACTTAGCGGTATGAACCATGTTTGATTGGGATCCTTTTTCACCGGCATGATTTTCATGTAACTCCAGTTGAAAATGGATTGTACAACCTCAAATCGCTCCACTAATTTGATTAATTTTTTATCGTATTCATCTCGTTTTGATTCCAAACGCTGGTGTGCTTTATTGTAATCAGCGATCAACTTAAATTGTCCGGTATGCTGATCTACCAAATCTTCATAAGATGCATATTCACCAACTTTTAATTTTTCCCTCAAGTTAGAAGGTACTGAAATGATTTTTACCGTCATCCAATATTGAGGATACATATGCATACTCATCATGGTTTGTACAGCGTTTTTTCCTTCAAAATGATCGTGACGGTTAACTTTACGCAGCAATTCTAAAAACAAGGTATGTACGGGTTCTATTCGACCATCATAACCTTGCACTAATAGACTAGCTAATTCATCTGAATGCTCCTCACTGATGACACGATGGATGGGAGTTGCTTGTTGATGACTCACTTCACCTTTGGCATGATCATGACCCTCATGTCCCTCCTGTGCAAAAAACAAAGCAGGTGATAAGGACCATAAAACGGCTAACGTTAAAAGTTTTCTTTTTTCAGCCGACTTTTTAATTAGATCATTCAAAACACGAAATCTCCCTTCCTTGGCAAATAAGGAAAGAAGCATACCAATCGCCAAAAGCAAGTAACCTAGATAGGTCACATTTGTTCCCCACCAATCGTAATTTACGCTCAGACGAGTTCCTTTTTCATCTTCGTCATAACTTGATTGGAAAAAACGGTATCCTTGATAATCCATTACATTATTCATAAAAATACGTTGATCTTTTTTAAATTGATTCGGTTCATCGATAATGGTTACCTCACTGGCAAAAGAAGAGGCGGTATTCGATCCTGGGTAGCGATCCAATTGAAAATCACGACAAGCTAACGAAAATGGCAATTCAATTTTCGTTGAACCATATTCCATTTCATACACTAAGCCATTAAATGAAAAAACCTCATGTTCAGGGATAATTCCCATTCCACCAATTAAATCAACGATCTTGGATTGATTTCCATCTGTAATTTTAACCGTCAAAATGTCTTTACCCACCTTTTTGTTATTAGAAGGCACCCACATTTTTTTAGCATGCTCCAATTTTTGCTTATATACAAATTGAAAACTTTCAGAGTTGTATAAATTTTTCATCACAAATGGAACGTACGTATCTTTTGGAATTTCGACAAAAGCTGAATCTGGTGGATTCATTCCCGACTGTCTGTATTTAGCCATCTCAGTCATTGGAAGTCGTCTTAAAGGCAACGCTGATTTAATGAGAATACTTCCATTTTCTTCTTTCAAGGTAATTCCGGGCATTGCATCTTTTTTCTCGAATGAAATCGCGACATCTCCAACCATGACAAATCCATCTTTGGATAAATAATTTGATTTCATACCATCGGTCACAATATCTAAAACATAATCGTCAATTTTAGGGTCGACCACCAAGGAATCAATTACCTTTTTTTGAAAATTTACGTATGAAATTTGAATCGGATGTTGATGTTTCGGGAAAGCTACCTCATAACTGAAATCATTGTCAGCAACAGGGGACATGAATGCTTTATGGGAATTAGTATATTGCATTTTTCCATCATTGATTTTATACCAAAGATGGGGGTCAGCACTGTAAATCACATTAGATTGCTCCCCTTCTCGAATCAACATTAAACCTTCAAAGCTTTGGTATCTTGTAATTCCAGCTCCAATGATGATGATGATGAAAGCAAGGTGAAAGGAAAACAAGGCTATTTTCTCACGCTTGTACATTTGGTATTTAAAGATATTTGCGATTAAATTAATCGTTAAGTAAACGAGTAATATTTCAAACCATTTGGCATTGTAGATCCAAATTTTTGCGGTTTGAATGTCTTCATAAGATTCAACAAAAGTAGCCGTTCCAATTGCTAATAAAAAAACAAGCATCGCAAGGGCCATCATGCGCATTGAAAAGAAAACATGGGCAAATTTCTCCATAGGTGTAAATTTTGATGAGCAAAAATACACACTATTATCTTCAAAGCATAATAACCATCCAAAAAATAGAAGAAAACACGTAAATATCCTTGGAAAAACAATTCCAAGAAAATGAAGTAGAGGAATTCATTCAAATTTCTCCTATTGACAAATAAAGCTTACTTTCGAATTCAAAATGTATGAATGGATTAAAAACAACATCATGGAACATGCAAACACGTTAGAAAACACCTTGCTTAAGGCGATGGTTTTGAAATATCCCGCATTGGAAAATCATTTACCGCTGTTGAAAGTTAAAACCAGAACCAATTCAGCTCAAGGAGTCGTGACAGAATTAATCTACGAAGAAAATACACTTTCCTTCGATGAAACGTTAAATGCGTTGTTCAGCGATGGGAAAATCATTCAAATTCCAGAATTAAAAAAGGGCCTAAGTTATGTGATTGATATCACTTGCGGAGAAATCACCAGCATTGAACTCAATACTTATGAGGAAAAATGGAATGGAAAGATGAGTGCTTTTGAATTGGTGGAAGTGGAAAGGTAATTTGTAAAACAAAAAAAGGGCGATTTTCATCGCCCTTTTCACTATTTAGAAATGATTATTTCTTATCGTTTACCTCTTCGAAATCAACATCAGTTACTTCGTCTTGAGGATTTCCTTGAGACTCACCTCCTTGTGCAGCACCGCCATCATTAGCAGCGTTGTACATGTCTTGTGAAGCCGCTTGGAATACGGTATTCAATTTCTCCATTGCAGGTTCTAAATTGGCAATATTTTTTGCTTCGAATTCTTTTTTCAATTCAGCCAAAGCATCCTCAATCGCTTGTTTTTTGTCTGCTGGAATTTTATCGCCATATTCTTTCAATTGACGCTCTGTTTGGAAAATGGTTGAATCTGCCTTATTGATCAATTCAACTTCTTCTCTTTTCTTATTATCTGCATCTGCATTCGCTTGCGCCTCAGCTTTCATTTTTTCAATTTCTGCATCAGACAAACCAGATGATGCTTCAATTTTAATGGATTGCTCTTTCCCTGTTCCTTTATCTTTAGCAGAAATATTCATGATTCCATTCGCATCGATATCAAAAATTACTTCAATTTGAGGAACTCCCCTTGGTGCAGGTGGAATATCGGTCAATTGGAAACGACCTAACGTTTTATTATCACTTGCCATGGCTCTTTCTCCTTGAAGGACATGAATATCAACTGACGGCTGACTATCTGAAGCAGTTGAGAACACCTCTGATTTTTTCGTTGGAATAGTTGTATTTGCTTCAATTAATTTAGTAAATACACCACCCATCGTCTCAATTCCTAAAGATAACGGAATCACGTCTAATAACAATACGTCTTTTACTTCTCCTGTCAAGACACCACCTTGAATCGCAGCTCCTACAGCAACTACCTCATCTGGATTAACTCCTTTAGAAGGCGCTTTGCCGAAGAATTTCTCTACCGCATCTTGAATGATTGGAATACGTGTTGAACCACCTACTAAAATTACCTCGTTGATATCAGAAGTCGACAATCCTGCATTTTTAAGTGCTGAACGACAAGGTGCTATTGTTCGTTCTACAATCGAAGAAATTAATTGCTCAAATTTTGAACGTTGTAAAGTTCTTACTAAGTGTTTTGGAACACCATCAACTGGCATGATGTATGGCAAATTGATTTCAGTTGAAGTCGTTGAAGACAATTCAATTTTCGCTTTCTCAGCAGCTTCTTTTAAACGTTGTAAAGCCATTGGATCTTTACGTAAATCAACACCTTCATCGTTTTTGAATTCTTCTGCTAACCATGTAATGATTGCCTCATCCACGTCATCACCACCTAAGTGTGTATCACCATCTGTAGATAAAACCTCAAATACACCATCTCCTAATTCTAAGATCGATACATCATGTGTTCCTCCACCGAAATCGAATACTACGATTTTTTGATCAACACCTTTTTTATCTAAACCGTAAGCTAATGCAGCTGCAGTTGGCTCATTGATGATTCTTTTGATCGTTAACCCAGCAATTTCACCTGCTTCTTTGGTTGCTTGACGTTGTGCATCATTAAAGTATGCTGGAACGGTAACTACAGCTTCTGAAACTTCTTGACCTAAATAATCCTCTGCTGTTTTTTTCATTTTCTGCAAGATCATCGCAGAAATTTCTTGAGGTGAATATAAACGATCGTCGATTTTAACTCTTGGCGTATTGTTATCTCCTTTTACAACTTCGTAAGGCATACGAGCAGCTTCTTTTCCTGTTTCATCAAAAGAAGACCCCATAAAACGCTTAATTGATGAAATCGTTTTCGTTGGATTTGTAATTGCTTGTCTTTTTGCTGGATCACCCACTTTACGCTCTCCGCCTTCCACAAAAGCTACCACTGAAGGGGTAGTTCTTTTTCCTTCTGCATTTGAAATAACCACTGGCTCATTTCCTTCCATAACGGAAACACACGAGTTGGTTGTTCCTAAGTCAATTCCTATTATTTTTCCCATTTTAATTAATTTTCAAATTTAATATGCTATTCCCTAGTCAATTCTTGTGCCATTCCATTTTTGATGCCATATACTTTCAAAATGACATTAATTTGGAAGATGAAACCTAAAAAACAGGAAAATTTGTCAGATTATATGACAAAAAAAAGGCTACCGAGTGGGTAGCCTTTAATTTTATTTGGATTTTTGATTATACCAAACCTTGGTCAATCATAGAATCTGCCACTTTTACGAAACCTGCAATGTTTGCACCTTTCACGTAATCAATGGTTCCATCTTCTCTTTTTCCATATTTAACACATGCTTCATGAATAGAAACCATGATGCCGTGTAATTTTGAATCCACCTCTTCAGCAGTCCAAGACATACGTAATGAATTTTGAGACATTTCCAAACCTGAAGTTGCTACCCCACCAGCATTAGATGCTTTTCCTGGAGAGAACAATACTCTTGCTTGATCGAATACTTCAATCGCCTCTGGAGTTGATGGCATGTTAGCACCCTCTGCAACAGCGATTACGCCATTTGCAACTAAAACTTTAGCCTCTTCACCATTTAATTCATTTTGTGTAGCACATGGCAATGCGATATCCACTTTCACATCCCAAGGACGTTTACCTGCGATGAATTTAGCAGAAGGGTATTTAGCTACGTATTCTTCGATACGACCACGTTTTACATCTTTCAATTCCATTACGAATGCTAATTTATCCGCATCGATTCCATCTGCATCATAGATGTAACCAGAAGAGTCAGATAACGTAACCACTTTAGCACCTAATTCAGTTGCTTTCTCACAAGCGTATTGTGCTACATTTCCAGAACCAGAAACAGCAACCACTTTACCTTTAAAAGAATCGCCTTTTGTCGCCAACATTTCTTTAGCGAAATAAACTGTTCCGTAACCTGTAGCTTCTGGACGAATCAAAGATCCACCCCAGTTTCTTGCTTTACCAGTTAACACTCCAGTAAATTCATTACGGATTCTTTTATATTGACCGAACATGTAACCGATTTCACGACCACCTACACCGATATCACCAGCAGGCACATCTGTGTCTGCTCCGATATGACGAGATAATTCCGTCATGAAAGATTGACAGAATTTCATTACTTCGTTGTCTGATTTTCCTTTTGGATCGAAATCTGAACCTCCTTTTCCTCCACCCATTGGTAAAGTAGTCAAAGAGTTTTTGAAAATTTGCTCGAATCCTAAGAACTTTAAAATTGACAAGTTAACAGAAGGATGGAAACGTAAACCTCCTTTGTATGGTCCGATTGCAGAGTTAAACTCAACTCGGTAACCTCTGTTTACTTGTACTTCTCCTTTGTCATCTAACCAAGGAACTCTAAAAATAATCGTTCTTTCTGGTTCAACAATTCGATCAAGAATTTTATTCTCTTTATACTTAGGAGTTTCCTCGATCACTGGAATTACTGCCTCAGCCACCTCATGAACTGCTTGAATAAACTCTTTCTCATGACCATGTGTAGCTTTCACTTTTTCCATGAAAGCATCAATTTGCGCTTGGTATTTATTAGACATTTTTTTTAATTTAAAATACGTGTACAAATGTATTTATTTTTTTAAATCTGCAAGAGAAATAATATCTAAAAAATTTTATTTTAGTAATTAATCGAAAATAATAGATTAATTTTGGAAAACTAAACTTTTTATAACACTCAAAGCAACCATTTGAGTAGAAATACGTTTAACTTTTTAGGTAAACATATACTTTAAACTTAACTGAACATGAAGAATTTAAGCATTCTTTTAATTACAATTTTAACTAACCTCGTTAATTACTCCACTGCACAGGTGAATGTCTGTCTTGGAAATGATGCAACCGTTTGTCTTGGAACCGTTGTAAATATTCAAGATTGCGCTAATATTGGCTCTAGTGTGGGAGGTCCGGGCACATCAATTGGTCCTTACCAAGTATTAAACATTCCCTACGCTCCTGATCCATTTACTGCAGGTACATCTATTTCTCTTACCGACGATGCTGTTTCTTCTGTTCAAAATATTGGTTTTCCATTCTGTTTTTTTGGAACTTCTTACACTCAGTTTTACATAGGCAGTAATGGATGGATTTCATTTGGAGCTGGTCAACCTACTACATTTACATCAGCAACTATTCCGACCACAGCCACAAATGTTCCGAAAAATTGTATCATGGGACCTTGGCAAGATTGGCATCCTGGCATCGGAGGAACCATTAAATATCAAGTGTTAGGAACCGCTCCTTATCGACGCTTAGTCGTTTCTTGGAATGCAGTTCCTATGTTCTCGTGTACTACAACCTACGGAACTTTTCAAATTGTTATTTTCGAAACAACCAATGTGATTGAAACGCGTATTCAAGACAAGCCTAATTGTACAACATGGGCTGGTGGTACTGCTACCCACGGACTTCACAATAGTGCTGGAACAGTGGGTGTTATTATACCGGGAAGAAACTCAACGCAATGGACTACGACCAACGAAGGTTACCGCTTTACGCCAGGTGTCATGTGGCAAAACTCACTAGGACAAACATTCCCATACAATGGAGGAACTTTAACGATCAATCAAGTCCCACCTGGAACAACAGGATATTGGCTAACTGGAGGATGCGGAGGCGGAACTGGAAGTGCAATTTCAGATACGACATGGATTACTCGTGTCACCCCTTCTATAACAGCGAGTTCTACTCCAGATATGTGTTCAGCAGGTATTGGTTCAGTTACAGCTAACCCTGGAGCAAGTTCTCCACCGCCTTATTCGTTTAGTTGGCCCGCATTAGGTTCAAGCTCTCAGACTGTAAATAATGTGAATGGCGGAACTTATATTGTTAATATGGTTGATGGAAATGGCTGTTCTGCCAATGCGACGGTAGTCGTTCCAAATACCCCAGCTACATTTTCAGCTACTTCAACACTAGTTACATGTGGAAATGGTGCGGATGGAACTGCAACAGCGACGATGAATCCAGTGATGGGTACCATCTCATACTTATGGAATGACCCTTTAGCACAAACTACACAAACAGCTACTAATCTAGCAGCAGGGACGTATACTTGTACCATCAGTTCTTCAATAAGCCCTGGATGTACAGGAACAGCTACCGTAACGGTTTCTGAAATCCCAAATCTTACTAACACCATTGCCAATCAACAAAACGTGACTTGTAATTCAGCAGGTGATGGTATCATTGTGATCACAACTTCTCAAGGTACTCCTCCATACAACTACCAATGGTCAGGTTCAAATTCTGTAACCAATAGTGCAAGCGACTTGTATGTAGGCCCTCAACAAATCATCATTACAGATGCGAACAATTGTGCAGATACTATCAATACGGTATTGACAGAACCAAACGCATTGGCGATCTCCAATTTAACGCCAGATACACAGATATGTCCAGAGGATAATATTGTATTGTCTGTAGCAGGAACTGGAGGTTCTTCAGCCTACACGTTCACTTGGAAAGAAAATGGAACCGTGATTGGAACTGGAAACACCATTACTGTCGACCCAGTTAATACGAATACCCAATATTGCGTTACCTTAACTGAAACATGTGGATCACCACAAGTAGATAGTTGTTTAATGATTAACTTCCCAACACCCATCCAACCAAGTTTCATTCCTACCTCTCCAGAATTATGCATCCCTGCAAAATTTGAATTAACCAATAACTCAGCGAATGGTGGTGAGATAGCAAGTTCTGTGTTAGAATGGTCAGACGGACAAGTATTCATTGAGAATGGACAGGATACTACCAGTGTTTTGTTCCCAAATCCAGGACAATACACGATGATCATGACATCTACCTCTATTTATGGTTGTGTTTATAAGGATACCTTAATCAATTTAGTAGAAGCAAAACCTTTACCTGTTGCTGACTTTACTTTTTCTTCAAACCCTGCTACTTTCTTTGAAACTACTATTCACCTTCAAAACAGATCAAGTGTGGATGTGGTAAATTGGGAATGGACCTTAACGGGCTCAAATCCACCGTACTCAACCATTTCTGACCCTACGGCAGTTTATCCAGAGGGAATTGAAGGAAATTATCCAGTGACTTTAGTGGTGACTTCTGCCTTAGGATGTTCAGATACTTTGGTATTAAATATGCAAATTATTTCTGATGTGTTGTTTTACGCACCGAACACCTTCACACCAGATGGAGACGAACATAACAATACTTGGAAAGTGAATACTGCAGGAATTGATATCTACCATTTTAACCTCATCATTTTCAATAAATGGGGCGAAACAATTTGGGAAACGAATGATCCAGAAGCTGGTTGGGATGGCACCTACAATGGCGAAAAAATTCAAGCGGGAACCTATGTTTGGAAAGCCCAAATAAAAGAACCAAACAACGATAGCAAACGAACTTTTAGTGGATTCATCAATCTCTTACGCTAAGTAAAAAACCATAAAAATTTAAAATAGGGAGTTTAACTCCCTATTTTTTTTTAATATTGCTCTAAACAAATGAACGATGAAAAAAACAATTGGAACTATCTTAATGCTTGCTGTTCTCTTATCTTGCTCTGAATTAGATAAAGCGGCACAATCGATTGGTGTAAACACAAATACAACATCATCCACTCCTAAACTAACCAACGAAGAAGTCATTTCTGGATTGAAAGAGGCCCTTACGGTTGGAATTACTAATTCTGTCAATCTTACTTCGGTTACCGATGGCTTTTTAGGAAATGCCAATATTCGTCTTCCATTTCCAGAAGATGCTTTAAAAGTAAAGCAAAAAGCCTTGGATTGGGGATTAACCAATCAAGTAGAGAAATTTGAAACTACTTTAAATAGAGCTGCCGAAGAGGCAACAAAGGAAGCATTACCTATTTTTAAAGAAGCCATTCTTGGCATGTCAGTTCAAGATGGGTTTGCGATTTTAAATGGCGGTGAAGGTGCTGCAACCAAATTTTTAAAAGACAACACCACAGCAAAGTTAACGACAGCCTTCTCTCCAAAAGTTCAAGAGGCAATTAAAAAAGTAAAATTAACTGATTATTGGAATCCGATCATCAACAAATACAACTCTGCGATGACTTTATCTGGAGGAGACAAAATTAATCCAGATTTAGATAAATTCGTTACCGAAAGAGCGATTATCGGCTTGTTCAAAATGGTAGAAATCGAAGAAAATAAAATTAGAAAAGATCCGGCAGCGCGAGTATCCGATCTTTTGAAAAAAGTATTTGGGTCTTAATCCGTTTTTACTTCTTTTGGGGCCTGTAGATGATATAGGTCCCTTTTTTTATGCTTGAAAAAACTAAGTTACTTGTCCCTACCTTCTTTCCCGTATATCCCGTGTTTTGATGTATAAGAACGACCTCATCCTCGGAAAGCACCTCATAAACAATGGCGGTATGGTGGTACATTTTTTCAAATAGCACTTGATTTCCCTTATCCAATTCGATTTCAACTTTCTCAAACTGAATCACATCACCTGGAAAAATACATTCTCCTTTGCGAACTAAATGACCAAAATTCATATAGCCATCCCAATCAGCTTGCGTTTGATTCAATACCATTTTTGCTAAATCCCAACATTCTCCAGTCCCGATTTTTTTACCCATACTTTTTTTAGCCAACTTTTGAATTTGTATATTCAAAGGTGGAATGGAATCACATTGTGCCCAAAGCGATACAAAGGTTAAATTGAATATCAAAAGAAAAAATACTTGCATGATTTTAATGTATAATGGCCGATACTAAAATTGAAACCTTTTCTTCATCCACCTCTAAATAGCTTGCATCGAACGCTGTTTTAAAATCGGGTTCTAATTTTTGAGTACCCGAAAAATGAACTGCATCTAAACAATTCAGCGCCACTAATTGGTGGATATTTTCTTGATGAACGCCACCACCCGCCATTAATTGTATGCGATGTTGACAAAAATCACGCACCATCTGAAAATTCTTCATTCCTGACCCCACATCGTGTGCTAATCCAGAAAAAAGAATTCGATCAAATTCAAGATTCATTAACAAGGTCAAATCTTCTTTCCAATCCTTGCTAAAATCAAAGGCGCGATGAAAGGTAATTTCCATGTTTTTTGCACATTCCTTCATCTGACGTACAAACAATGAATCAATCCGATTCTCTGAAGTCAAAGCGCCCACAACGATTCCCTGAACTCCTAAATCAGCACAATGTTCAATTTCCTTTAATATGAGTTTCTTTTCAGTTTCCGTATATACAAAACCGCCTATCCTTGGCCTTATCAAAACATGGGTTTCCAAATGATTTTCAAGCGCAGTGTGAATTAATCCTAAACTTGGTGTCAAGCCACCATTTTCGAGATCTTGACAAAGTTCAATACGATCCAATTGAAATTTCTTGGCAACTTCAATTCCCTTTAGGGTAGACACACATAATTCTGCTTTCAACATCTAGTCTTTAAAATATAATTCTAACTCATCCATAAAAATCCATGGCATTTTTCCTTCGCCAGGTTGTCCCATTTCAATTTTATCTTTTCCTTTTACCCGAAAAATTAAAGTTTCAAAATTCCCATTGATGTCAATTTTTTCGCGCGTATAAGGTATGACTAAAATACGGTTCAAACCATCCTGATTCATACCCCAAACTTCGATTTCCTGCGGCAAGTGAATCCAAGAAGATGCATCTAAAAGACAATCCAATTTAAAACCACTCAACATTTTACCCCCATTTAGATCGACACTCAAACGAATATCATTCGTATCAAAACCTAACCAATCGCTTCCTTTCCATGGGAGTTTACCATAAATTCCATCCACAAGTGTAAATCCATTTTGACCAGAAAACCTTTTATTAGGTTTAGTCATCAATTGAACCGCTAAGTTCAGGGCTGGATGATTTCTAACATGATAAACAATTGGATTTTTAAGCGTTTCATTTGAAATTGATATGCGATAATCAACGGTCTTGTCCAGGGTAGTACGTTCAAAATACAGCGTATCTCCAGCAACCATAGTCATTCCATTGTTCATAGAACCAAATGCTTCATTTGATTTGATAAAAACATCAAACCTTTGGGGAGTTTGGGCATCAATTTTCATATTTATTCCATTTTGCGCAGGAGTAAACTTCACTTGAGGATAATACAAAGCTTTAGCATAATTTACCCCCCAATGATCCAATAAAGGAAGGTGTTTACTTTTTAAAATTCCTTCGAAATCCTCATAAGAACCTTTATTTTTAGACCACAGCACCTGAGCAAGAGCTATCGACCTAGGAAAAGCCATATACTCCACTTGCGAAAAATCACGCATGTACTCCGTCCATAGATTTCCTTGAGCACCCAAAATATATCCTTTTTCAAGTTCAGACAAACCTTCGGGAATCGGGTTGAATTGAAAAACCTTTTCCAAGCTTGTAAAACCGCCTATGGCGATTGGTTCATTTGGCGAATTACTTTGATAATGATCGAAGTAACAAAACTCTCCCGGCGACATGACTACTTGATGGGATTCTTTTACGGCTTCAATTCCACCTTGAAAACCTCTCCAAGACATCACCACTGCATTTTTTGGTAAACCTCCTTCCAGGATTTCATCCCAGCCCACCATCGTTCTCCCCTTCTTTTGAAGGTATTTCCCTATTTCGTTAATAAAGTACGATTGCAGTTCATCTTCATTTTTTAGGTTCTTTTTCTTGATGGTTTTTTGGCATTTGGAACAGATTCTCCATTGATTTTTCATCACTTCATCGCCACCAATATGAATATAATTCGAAGGGAAAATCTCCATCACCTCATCCAAAATATGCTTCATCATTTTTAAGGTCCCTTTTTTAGTACATAAAACTTCCTCATAGACCCCCCACAAACCGGGTACATTTTTCACTTCTGTATGACATGACATAGTTGGATAGGCTGCTAACAAAGCTCTTGAATGACCTGGCATTTCAATTTCAGGAACAATGGTGATATATCGGTCAAGCGCATACTGCACCAAATCTTTTAAATCGTTTTGGGTATAAAAACCTCCATAGCGTTTCACTTCATATTTCCGAGGTTGATCAGTGTAATGTCCAATTACCGTTGAATCACGAAACCCTCCTATGCTGGTTAATTTGGGATATTTTTTAATTTCAATACGCCAACCTTGGTCATCCGTTAAGTGTAAATGAAATTTGTTAAACTTATAAAAAGCGAGTAAATCAATCATTTTTTTCAATTCAGTTGTTGTAAAAAAATGTCGACTTACATCAAGGTGTATACCACGCCATTCAAAATTTGGTAGATCACTAACAAATGATTTTAAAATATAAGATTCATCCTCATTTTTTACAATCAATTGACACAAAGAATTGATGGCATAGAAACAACTTTCCTCTGAACTGTATTGGATTCTGATTTGATCATTGACATTAATTGAATAATAATGAGGAGGTACATTTTGAAGTTTTGAAAACACTAAGTCTGCGTTTTGTTGGGTAAAATGAATCTGAATTCCGGCAAATTGCGCAAACCAATTTTCAAGAAACTGTTTTGATTTTTTAGGTAAACCCGAGCTATCGATTTTTAATTCATGATTAAAAGAAAAAACACCCCCTTGATCCATCACCTTATATACATTAGGACTTGGTAGAACCGGACATTGCGCAAAGGTGAGTAATACGGTAAATTGACATAAAATGAATACGAATAATTTCATACAATGAATTTTATAGAAAGTTACAAATAACTTGCCAAGTTAAAAATTTCAATGGCAAATGGATAACAAAAAAAAGGTTCTGATTACTCAGAACCTTTTGGGTATTAGAATAATTACATATTTCGTCGATACTGACCTCCCACTTCAAAGAGCGATGAAGTGATTTGGCCTAAAGATGCTGTTTTACAAACTTCCATCATTTCCTCAAAGATGTTTTTATTGTTAATTGCAGCCTCTTGAATTTTTCTCAATCCATTTTCAGTTGCCGCTTTATTCGATAAGTGTAAATTCGAAAGCATCTGAATTTGATATTGTTTCTCCTCCTCGGTTGCTCGAATCACTTCTTTTGGAAGCACTGTTGGAGATCCTTTAGAACTTAAGAAGGTATTTACCCCAATAATTGGGAATTCTCCAGTATGTTTTAAAGTCTCGTAATAAAGCGATTCCTCTTGTATTTTGGAACGTTGATACATGGTTTCCATGGCACCTAAAACGCCGCCACGTTCTGTAATTCGATCAAATTCAGCCAACACTGCTTCTTCCACTAAATCCGTTAATTCTTCAATGATAAAAGAACCTTGTAATGGATTTTCATTCTTCGCCAATCCTAATTCCCGATTTATGATCAATTGAATTGCCATTGCACGTCTTACAGACTCCTCTGTTGGTGTCGTAATCGCTTCGTCGTAGGCATTGGTATGTAAGGAATTACAATTGTCGTAAATCGCATACAAAGCCTGAAGTGTAGTACGAATATCGTTAAAATCAATTTCCTGTGCGTGTAGTGAACGACCAGAGGTTTGGATGTGGTATTTCAACATCTGAGCCCTAGGGTTAGCAGCGTATTTTTTAGCCAATGCTTTCGCCCAAACTCTTCGTGCAACTCGACCGATGACAGCATATTCAGGATCTATTCCATTGGAGAAGAAGAATGATAAATTAGGACCAAAATCATTGATGCTCATTCCTCTACTTAAATAATATTCTACATAAGTAAATCCATTTGCAAGGGTAAATGCTAATTGGGTGATTGGATTCGCTCCTGCTTCTGCGATATGATAACCAGAAATGGAAACCGAATAGAAATTACGAACCCCATTGTGAATGAAATATTCTTGTACATCCCCCATCAATCGAAGAGCGAATTCAGTAGAGAAAATACACGTATTTTGTGCCTGATCTTCCTTCAATATATCTGCTTGAACAGTTCCTCTCACTTGTGTTAAGGTTTCTGCTTTTATTTTTTGATATACTTCTTGATCTAAAACTTGGTCTCCCGTAACTCCTAAAAGCATTAATCCAAGTCCGTCATTACCCTCAGGCAATTCACCTTGGTAACGTGGACGTTCAACCCCTTTCGCCTTGTAAATCGCCTCAATCTTTGCCGTTACTTCTTGCTCTAGTTGATTGGCTTTGATGTATTTTTCACAATTTTGATCAATCGCAGCGTTCATGAAGAAACCAAGTAACATCGGAGCGGGGCCATTAATTGTCATGGATACCGAAGTCATTGGATGCGATAAATCAAAACCGGAATACAGTTTTTTAGCATCATCCAAACAACAAATTGACACCCCTGAATTTCCAATTTTTCCATAGATATCTGGACGTAAATCAGGGTCGTTTCCGTAAAGGGTAACCGAGTCAAATGCAGTAGACAAGCGTTTTGCTGGCATACCTAAAGAAACGTAATGGAAACGTTTATTGGTTCTTTCTGGGCCTCCTTCTCCCGCAAACATTCGGGTTGGATCCTCCCCTTCACGCTTGAATGGGAATAAACCAGATGTATACGGAAATTCTCCAGGTACATTCTCTTGTAAAACCCAACGTAAAATATCTCCCCAACCTTTATATTTTGGGGTTGCTACTTTTGGAATTTGACTGTGAGAAAGTGACTCTGAATGGGTATCTAATTTTAAAATTTTATCGCGTACTTTAAACTCAAAAGTTGGATTCTTATACAATTGTTTTTTAGATTCCCAATTTTGAATAAGTTCCCAATTTTTAGGATCAAAATTCAACTTTTCCTTTTCAAGTGTTTCGGTCAAACCTTTAATTAATCGATCTTTATCTTCAATCTCCATCGCCTGAATTGACTCAATGGATTTGGTTAAACCATATAACTTGTCGGCTACTTCAACTTGTTGGTTTACCCATTGGTCATAAGAACGGTTGTTCTCAGAAATCTCAGATAAATAACGCGTACGATCAGGAGGAATCACAAATATCTTTTCAGACATTTCTTTGGTGATTTCAAAAGTCGAATGCAAAGGTGCACCAGTTTTTGAAACTACTTTATCCATAATCACTTTATATAGCGAGTTCATGCCTGGATCATTGAATTGCGATGCAATCGTACCGTATACAGGCATAGCATCTACTTCTTCATCCCAAAGGTTATGATTGCGTTGGTATTGTTTACGCACATCTCTTAAAGCGTCTAATGCCCCTCTTTTGTCGAATTTATTCAAGGCGATTACATCCGCAAAATCCAACATGTCAATTTTTTCCAACTGCGTAGCAGCTCCGTATTCTGGCGTCATTACGTACAAGGAAACATCAGAATGATCTAAAATTTCAGTATCAGATTGACCAATTCCCGAAGTCTCAAGAATAATCAAATCGTATTGCGCTGCTTTTAAAATCGTAACCGCTTCAGCAACGTGTTTTGACAAGGCTAAATTGGATTGACGCGTCGCTAACGAGCGCATGTACACTCGAGGATTTTTAATGGAATTCATTCGAATGCGATCGCCCAATAATGCACCTCCTGTTTTTCTTTTGGAAGGATCTACAGAAACTACTGCAATTTGTTTTTCCGGAAAATCGATTAAAAAACGACGTACTAATTCATCAACTAAGGAAGATTTACCAGCACCACCTGTCCCCGTTATCCCTAGAACAGGAACATCGGTTTGATTTGCCATTTCTTGAACTTGATTCAGAATGAATTTCGATTCCTCTGCAAAATTTTCAGCGGCAGAGATAACTCGCGCAATGGAAGGTATATGTTTCGCTTGGATATGGTTTACTTCTCCATTTAATTCATGACCAACAGGAAAATCACATTGTTGGATTAAATCATTGATCATTCCTTGAAGACCCATTTTACGACCGTCATCAGGATGGTAAATCCTTGTGATTCCATAGGCTTGTAATTCTTCAATTTCAGAAGGCAAAATGGTTCCTCCACCTCCACCAAAAATTTTGATGTGCGGAGCGCCTTTTTCCTTCAATAAATCGTACATATATTTGAAATACTCAATATGTCCCCCTTGATAAGAAGTCATTGCGATAGCTTGCGCATCCTCTTGAATGGCACAATTCACCACCTCTTCCACTGAACGGTCATGACCAAGATGTATCACTTCACAACCGGTAGCTTGGATGATTCTTCTCATGATATTGATAGCCGCATCGTGACCATCAAACAAGGAAGCTGCTGTAACAATTCTTACTTTGTTTTTAGGAATATATTGTTCAATTTTTTCCATAAGTTTAAAATTCATTAAGTAGAGCCACAAATTTAATGAAAGAATCTATTTTTTCATTAAAAACGGCGAAGAATGCTTCAATAATTTCTATAAGTTAAAAGCGAACTATCAACTTTAGATTAAATCGTCGTTGAGACAAATAATTGGGAATAGAATAATATTTTCCAGAAACATCTTGAATCCATTGCTTGGAAAGTACGTTGTTAATACCTAATAAATTGAACACTTCAAATGATAAAATAGCATCTTTTAAGAAATAGCTTTTCTTAGGATTTTTTAATTTCCTTTTGTATAAAAAATCATAAGATGTACCGATATCTACCCTGAAATAAGATTTCATTCTCAACGTATCTTTATACCGCTCGCGATCCGGTGGACCGTAAGGAAGTCGCGATCCAAACTGAATACCCACTTGAACACTCAATTGCTCAATGGTAGGCATTTGATCTTGGATTAAAGCTCCAAAATTCAACAATTGATCTGTCGGTCGAGGAATCCACTTGGGATAAATGGTAGCGGAATCGACAATAGTTTGATCTGTACTGTATCCGAAAATTATTTTTTCACCCGCGGCATTATAGTATTCTTTGTAGGCATCATTTTTTAAATCTTCCTTAGTCGACAAGACCCCAACCTTAAAATAAGATTCAATTCCTTTTACAAATTCACCATGTATATTCAAGTCTACCCCATAAGCATAGGCTACTGCATTATTGTTGGCGTAATAACGCGTTCTTACATTATCAATTTCATAAGGATTAACATCCCATAAATATTTGTAATAAGCATCTGCTGAGAATTTAAATGGGCGCTCTCGCTTCAACATAGTAAAAAATATTTCTGTACTTAAAATGGCATGCATGGACTTTTGCGCTTTTACTTGGGTATTGAGTTGTCCTTCAAAAGTTCTTAATTCTCGATAAAATGGAGGTTGATAATACATTCCCGTGGCAAACTTGTAAGATAGCCCACGTTTGATGACCTTGCCATTATTCACCATATAGGCTCTAGGAAAATAAGTGACCGACATCCTTGGAGTGAGATAAAACTCTTGATTGATAGCTGTATAACCACTTCGCAACCCTACATTTAGGGCAATTCTTTGAATCGATTCTGGGATGGTATCGACAAAGGTTTTTAAAACCTTCAGTCCCTTCTCATTTACCTTTTTACGAACCGAAACTACTTGCTTTTTCTTAATTTGATTCCAGTAACTATTCCACATCAAATGTCCTGAAAAGCGTTCATTATGCAAATTCAAATCTCCCTTTATGGTCTCAAAAAGCTTTAATTCTCCAGAAGTTTGTGGAATGGAATAACCCGCAGAATCGACCATTTTCCATTCACTTAGATGATCATCAAAATAATCTTTTTGAAAGTTAAGCCCCCAAAACAATTTGTGATTAAAATATTTCGTTTGCGCCTCGTCTTTAAATCCCGAATTCAGTTGAATCGTCCCATTGTGGTATACGTTTACTATCGTTGCTTTCAATTGATTTCGAGCGTGATTTAAAAAAGTTCCAATCCCCAATACAGCAATGGAATCGCCATAAGTCTCTTTGGATGGATCAGTTTCGAGTTCATTGATGAAATATTGACCTTGGATATCGTAGGTTTCACGTTCATTGGTATTAAATACAGTGGCATAAAAATCTAAATCCAATGACTTCGTAGGTTTAAATTTAAAGGATGTCCCCCCCATCATGGTCTGAAAACGAGTTAGTTCTTGACCATCGAAATAAATATTGAAGGAATAAGCTTCATTGGCAGTTCCAAAATCTGTTTTTTGAGTTTCTGGGGCGAATTGGTAAGTGTTTGAAGAAAAATGACCTATCAATCCCCAAGTAAGATGATCGGTCAATGCAAAATTTGTCAACACTTGGGCATCCAAATATACCGGATTGTAATTTCCTTTTGCTGGTAAAGAATTCAAGAGGTATTTATTGGTTCGATACCTTGCTCCTACCAAGTAATTGAAACGATGATTGACTTCTTGTAAGATGCTTGCTTCAGCACCTAATAGGGAAGCCATCACGGAACCACTCGTTTTAACCGGAGTTTTATAGGTAATATCTAATACAGAACTCAGTTTATCTCCGTAAGATGCATTAAATCCACCTGCAGAAAACTGAATATCCTCTACTAAAGCCGTATTCACAAAACTCATCCCCTCTTGTTGGCCTGACCGGGTTAAAAATGGCCTATAGATGTTGTATCCATTAACATAGACCAAATTCTCTTCATAACTTCCTCCACGCACATTGTAATTACTGGTCAATTCATTATTGCTTGTAGCAGGGGTAGTATAAATGATGGCACGCTCCACACTTCCCAAAGGAATGGTTTGTAAATCCTTTATTTTTAAGGGGGAAATTTCAAAGGGATCTTCCTTTTTCACTTCTACCTTAACTTCATTTTCTTGTTGAAATGGAAATTTAATGCGCGGTAAACGTTGGTTTTGATTGGTTTTCACCACTACCCATGCAGAATCTTGATAGCCTTGAACCAAAAATTTAAATAATAGCGTATCTCCATAATTCAAGCGAAATGAATACACTCCATTTGAATCTGTAAATTGCTGGTATTTTTCCTCTTGCTTTAAAAATCCACGAACGATGACCCCTTCAATCGGATTATTTCTTTGATCTACACAAACACCAGACAACTTGATATCTTGAGCAAGGGCTGTAGTCATGTTGACCAATATTAAAAAAAGCAATAATAATCGCATAGGGACAAAAGTAATGCTTGAAACGAAATATTCGCTATTTTATTTTACTGAAGGTGTTTCTTTTAATAAGATGAAATCAGATCCAAAAGGATCAATCGCATTCATTAATTGATTCAATTTTACATGTAAATCACCTTTTCCGCACATGCTTAAAAAACTCATTTTCCGTTCTTGGAACCCTCCATCCGGAAACAAACGATCTTTAATTTGTTCGATAGACATGACATCGTTTTCGTGTTTTACCTTTTGCGTTTTAAAGATTTTTCCTTGAATATTTTCAATTGATTTTTCAATTTTAACCCATTCAGAGGCTCCAAATGCACTTAGAGAAGGAGCAAAATGTTCAATTTCTTTTTTAATTTGATCACCCAGTTTTGATTTTGCTTCATTCATTGCGGTAAAATCAATCGCTTCACTTTCTTTTTGTTGGATGTGTTTTTTAATCAATTGATGTTTGTCTAAAAAAAGATCTTCAAGCGGCAGTTCAAGTCCTTCAATTTTCTTAGATGTAATTTCATCAATATACAACAAGGAAGTCCTTGGTTTAATCATAGGAAAAAGGACACCAGCCTCATCAAAAACTCCCTTTAGTTGCAACCAATAATTAATTTCTCCTAATCCGCCCACATAGCAAAGATTGGGTAATAAAAACTCTTGATAAAGGGGTCTTAGTATTACATTAGGAGAAATCCGCTCGGGATGTTCATGCATAAAATCCAATAAATCCGCTTGTGCATACAAACCTAATCCTTCAATATAAAAGCCATCGTCTCTGCGAATAATTCTTGATCTGATTTGGTCATCCATATAAAAGAGGTTCACTTCTCTTGCATGGACTTGTAATTTAATTCCTTCTTTTTCGAGTTGATGATTTGTTTTCTGAACGGCTTGAAATGAAAATTCAGATGCAATTTCTTTTTCCAGTAAAGGTAAAAATGCTTTTTTGAATGCTTTTCGATCACCATCCAAACAAATTAGGCCGTGTTCTTGAAACAAGTGATGAATAAAATGAAAAAAAGCTTGACCGTAGGTTTGACCATCGAAAGAAGAAATCCATGCTTCCATTTCTTTTTTTCCTTCAAAAAAAGAAAGTACTTTTCGTTTAAATTCATCAAAGCCTTCTAAATGGAATCTTCCCACGGCACCTTTTTGATTCGTCTCCCAATTCAATTCCTTTTGAAACAACTGCACTTGGTTAACTTCTTCAAAATCGTGGTCTTCAGAAGCCATCCAAAAAACAGGGACAAAATTATATTCTGGGTACTCTTTCTTCAATTGTTTGGCCATATTGATGACTTCGACAATTTTATAAATCAAAAAAAGCGGTCCAGAAAAAAGGGATAACTGATGTCCTGTCGTCACCGTAAAGGTGTTAGCATCTAATAGCGATTCCATATGTTCTTTCACCAGAGGATGAATGGAAACAGATTGATATTGTTCCTGCAATTGGTCATACAATAAAGTTCTATTGGATGCAGAAAACTGACGTTGTTTATCTTTGATTTGATACTCAAACCCTTTAAGGGAAAAAGATCGCTGAATAAAATTCAAATAATATTCTTGATGTTGTACTAAATTAAGTTGGAAATCACTAAAAAGTTGGGTTTGTTCTCTTGAAAATCGGAAGGATTGCATACAATGTGAAAATTTTGATGAAAATTAAGCACAAGGAATTATCTTTGCAAATAAAAAGACAAAAAAATGGAAGCAATTATTAAAACAAACAAAGGTACGATGAAAGTAACTTTGTATTCGGAAGACGCACCCAATACTGTAGCAAATTTTGCCAAATTAGCAAAGCAAGGATATTACAATGGATTAAAATGGCATCGTGTTTTACCTGATTTTGTCATTCAAGGAGGATGTCCTAATACCCGTGAAGGAGCAAACGGAATGCCAGGAACAGGTGGACCAGGATATCAAATTGATTGTGAATTAAAAGGTGGAAATCAATATCACGATCGCGGCGTATTATCTATGGCTCACGCGGGAAGAAACACGGGTGGTTCTCAGTTTTTTGTTTGTCACTCAAGAAACAACACCGCGCATTTAGATGGTAACCACACTTGTTTCGGAAAAGTATTCGAAGGATTAGAAGTAATAGATGCCATCAAACAAGGCGATAGCATCGATGAAATTAACATCATCGACTAAATTACATTTTTAAACCCATAAAAAAACCGTTCGATGAACGGTTTTTTTTATTTTAATTATTTTGATTTTTACGTTGACTTTCTAAAAAGGCATTGTGTTTTTCCATTCTTTTGATCATCCACTTTTTAAAGAAAAAAGCTACAAAAGCACTCAATGCAAAAAAGTAGTAAAATGCCCATTTTTTAAATCCTTCCTGAAACCCCATATAGGTGATATAAAGTGTCATGGATGTCCCCATGACTAACCAGAAATAGGTCATAATTTTGTTATACGTATGCATATTCTTTTAAATTTAGTTAATTACCCATTTGGATATTCCCATAGGGTTTGATAAACTCATAGGTTGAAAAATCTTGTCGTGTTTTTAACCCCTCTCCATAAAACACCCCTTTTGGAGATCTAACGATGGCGTTAGATTTGGTGTAAATACTACTGTCTTTTTGGTTCCAAAACAATTGTTCAGTTTCCAATTGCTGTTTGCTATTCAGATTCAATAGTCGTACCGAATCTTTTACAAAAACCAACATTTTGGACATATTGTACTCTCCGTATTTTGCTGTTAAAACGGAACTAATGACCCCTTCGTCCGTAAAAAAATTTACTTTTATTCCATCTTTAAATTTAGTAACCGCCTCTGGCTTAGCATAAGTTTCAGCAATAGCTGCATAAATTTCAATCTTTGCGAAACCCGAATCGGTGTAAAACATTTTAAAATCTTTGATGACCTCATTGGGCGCCTTAGGATCATAAGTTACCTTACGGATGGTATCTAATTTATTTTCACAGGCAAAAAAAAGAATCCCTATTGCAACAGATACAATAGGAATTCTTAAAAAATGATATTTTGATTTTTTCGACAAGTTATTTTAACGTTACCGAAACATTCCAACAACTTAATGAAACAGATTGTCCCCTTTTCATACCGTTATCAAACAACTCCCCATCAGTTGGGTAATTACTGCGATATTTACCGATTAAAGAACCTACACTTGCTCCATTTGAAGCTGCTCTTTCTAATAACTCTACTGCGTAGTAATAATTACATTTACGATCAACCGTTGAAGCTCCACAACTGTTTGCTGTTGCAGCGACACATTGACCAGCCATTTTCAACGCTTCTCCTTTGAATTTTCCAGAAACATTCATGGCCGCTGAATAAGCTGAGTTATAAGAACCTTGTCTAAAATAAGTTTCTGCAATTAAATAATCGATTTCTTCTTTTTTAGCATTATCAGAAGTCATTTGTTTCGCATCTTTATAAGCCGCAATTGCTTCATTGTATCTTTTCTTAATGGTCATTAACTTCGCTTTCGCTAATTTCCCATCAACACTTGGATCAATTTCATTTAAAATATCAATCAATTTTTCATACTCATCACTATCCGTACATCCTTTCAATTCCAATAAGGAAATGAAATTATTTACCGCAATCTTTTTAGATCCTACATCTTGAGGCAATTCACTCATGTACCCTTTCAATTCTGGAACAATATCTGAACAACTTTTAATCGCACTATTGAAATACGTATTCACATTTTCTTGTGTTTGCGCAGGAACTTTGTTTGAAGTATCTGCAATGATAGTCGACAAAACGAAATATTCAGAAATCAAACGTTTTTTATAGCTTGGTTTTTCTGCATCAGCAGCCTCCACATAAAGATTATAAAGATTCAAATAATAGTATGTAATTGACGCTTCATTCAAATTTGAAGGATCATTTTTAATTCCTCTTTGCAATACCAAATCTGCTGTTAAACGATCCGGTTTTGAACTCTGAATGATATATGTTCCACGAATTAAATCGTTTTTTGGATCATAAGCACCTGCTTTCTCTGCGCGATCGTATACCGAAATCAATGTGTCAATATATGCCGTTTTCACATCTTTATCCTTTGATGTAGAAATCACGTTTCTTAACACCCCAATGGTTCTATTGTAATTCGCTTTATCGTAACCGCCACAAATTTTCTCACCTTTTAGATAATAAGTTGCTGCAGCAGGATAATTTTTCATTTTCAATTCCTCACCAGCTAAGAAACGCATACGTTTGCACTCTCTTTCCTCATCGGTTTCTTGTCCGAATGAAACACTGCTCATTAAAATGATTGCCCCAATGATTAAATTTTGAATTTTCATTGTTTTTGTTTTTTGATATTTATTGTTTAATCTAATTTTCGTTTTCTAAACCATCTGTCAAAGTTGGATGGTGCTAAGGTAACTCCAATATTTATGCCAAAATATTTCTCTTGAATGGATGATGATGAAATTTCACCTCTTTTTCCATAGGTAAAGCCAAGGTTAATTTGCGATAAAGATTGTTGAGCTAAAATTGGAATACCAAATCCGAAGGTAAGCCCCTGATCAATTACTTGCTTACCATTTATTTTAGTAGGTAGTCCGCGATGGTACATCCCTACTCGGTATCTCGTCTTTTCAAGTACATTGGTAAGGATTGAATTGTCATGGTACCTGTATTCCGGTGCATACTGAATTCCGAAATTAAAGCTATAAGCATTAATGTAATCCAAGGTTTGTTGAACGGAATTGAAATTTGTTTGATAATTAGACGATTCTGCCAATCGATAACTTAGTAGAACATTCAATTGTGAATTCCTAAAATCGTCGCTTTTACCTTGTCGATCTCTGAATGAAAAAGCATAATTCACCCCAAACTCGTAAACATTACCCAATCGAACATTTCCTTTTACTTGATCTCGTGCAGTTAGGGTATCGTACAAGCTTGGATTGTTTACATTGGTAGAATAAGCCACAAATTCATCTAATTTGGCCCTTATTTTCTGATTGGGCTGAAAAACACCACTTAACGTTACGGTATGGTGTTCACCGATCTCCTTTTTAAGATAGGTCCCTAGTTCATAAAAGAAACTTTGGAAACGAAGGTTATGTTGATCAACACCTCCAGATAGTGCATTACTTGAAATAAGTAAACTTTTTCGTTCATTGTATACCGAACCAAATAGGTAAGACATATTAGTTCCCACCGCCCATGTGAAGGTTCTTAATTTAATGATGTTCGATGAAAAACCTACAAAAGCTTGGTTAGTTCCCCCTTTGCCTTGATAAATGTATTTCAAAGAATCATCACCGACCTTCACCCTTTGAGTGAGTTCATAACCTCGAGAACTGAAAGGTTTCAAACCAAATGCCAATCCAAAATGTTTTTTAAAATGCATTCCCAATCCAAAATGATCTATCACTGCATTAAAATTTGAATATGAGTTAGTTTGATTCGAAGAGGTTACATATTTTGAGCTGATACCAATAGAAAAAAGGGGTTGACCGACTGCCATTGTGTTGTAAGAAGCTGGCTGGTAAGTATTTAATACAGTTGAATCAAAAAAAGAAACGGTATTATTTCCTAAACCGGAGAAAAAAGAATGATCTAAAGACCAACGGTCACCAATTCCTGTCGCACTATATGGAGAAGTTGGGTTTTGAGCTCCAACTTGAGAAACAAAAAAGAAAACGCAAATTAGAGCACTAATTTGTTTCCAATTGACATAAAAAAAATTGGTAAATACCATACAAAGTTAAATTTTCGATTGCAAATATGCTATTTTTAGCTTGTAAATCAAAATATTTAGCATCTCCACCGGTAATTATTACTGTTAAATTTTGATAATTTTTAGAATATGCTTCGATAAAACCTTTGATTTCATTTTCAATTCCTTTCATGACTCCTACGTGCAGGGCATGATCCGTTTGATCCGCTATGAAATCCTTGGTGCTTTTGGGTTCAAGCAGCGGCAAATTATCCGTATAATCATTAAAAGACATATACCTCATGCGCACTCCTGGGGAAATCGCGCCACCCAAATAAGAACGGTTGTGAAAAAAATCGTATTTCACGCAAGTGCCCACATCGACCACCAAACCTGATCTAACATTAGGAAAGAGAAATTGCATACCTAGTACATTGCACCAACGATCAATACCCAATGTTTTAGATTGATAATGATTGGTCATTTGCGTTATCGACTGCGTATGCACCCACTTCAGCTTCGGGAATTTTGATTGAATAAGTCGGTTTTTTTCTTCACTCAACACACTTGAAATAGCTCCCCTCCATCCCGATTCAACGATGAAATGGGTATCGCTCATAAAATCCTCGTAAGTGATAATAGATACTGATTCCAACTCTTGGTGCTTAAAAATCGCAAACTTTACATTGGTGTTTCCCGCATCTATGATAACAACCCTTTCATTTTCAATCATAAACTCAAAGATACAGAAGAAATTAAAAAAAAATATCTTTTTTGCTTGTTCAATTAAAATAATTATATAATTTTGCACTCACAAATAAGGCTGGTGCCTTAGCTCAGTTGGTAGAGCAAAGGACTGAAAATCCTTGTGTCCCTGGTTCGATTCCTGGAGGCACCACAAAATGAAAAGGAAAGCTTTCGCTTTCCTTTTTTTGTTTATTCAAACATTATCCCCCCTTCACACATATAAACACGTACGCTCAAATAGGTCTTATTTCGTAAAATGATTCCTTTCACCAACACATCCTTGAAAATGCATGTTCCAAACGTGTAAGTTTGATTAAAAAACGATGCGATTTTTTTTAATAGCCTTGATAATTGGTTTTAAAGGACTTTCCCAAACTCCTGCTCAAATCTCATCTTGTCTTTCCGGAACGCAATTAAGCGACTACAACAGTGCAGTTAGCAATCAAATGATAGAAATTACAGCAAGTCAATTCTTCTGCATTTCAAATCTGAATGGCGTTAACGCTATTGGTGCTCCGGTGGGTGAAATCCTTACAAACAATACTTTTGGGCCTTCTTTTACCGGAAATTATACTGAAATATACGAAAACACCAATTCGGAAGGTTATCAGGTAGAGATTCCTGTTGATCAAGTAATCCTAGCTTTTGCTTTTGTCAATAATACGAGCGCTAATAATACAGTCGGACCTCGACAAGCCTCTGGAAGCCTACCATGGCTTAACATCACTCAACCTGCCACTGCTGATTTAACTGTCACTGGAATCGGCTCGAAATATTTCCTCATCAAACAGCCGACTAATTTTTACACCGTGGTCACGCGTCTTGGAATCCGTCGAACCAATTCGGTTTATTCTCCCAATCTTTCAGGGGGACAAAACTATGCTTATGTAGAAGGAGGACCAACGGGTACGATTAATATGAAATCCTGCAATTGCAACACCCCATTTATTGCTGCATTAATTGCTGATTATAATCAAATTTCCTTACCGATCGAATTGACGAGTTTTAATGCAGAAAAACTTGAACATCATCAAATTCGCATCCGATGGACAACGGAATCTGAGCGAAATAACGCCTACTTTGAATTGGAAAAATCGATGGACACTCAGCAGTGGACAGTCATTGATACGCAAACGGGAGCGGGAAATTCGTCGGAAATCCTACACTATCAATTCATTGATTCCCATCCTTTTCCCAACACCAATTACTACCGATTAAAACAAATTGATTTCAACGGCTCAACCACCTATTCTGAAGTAATTCAGGCAGAAGGAGATGACACCCCTTTAATCTTCCCTAACCCAAGCGACCGATTTGTGCACATCCATGTAAAAAACAAGCCCAATGATTTGAAACTTTTGAACAGTCTGGGATCAGAAATGGCTGTATCTTTTGAATACTTTGAGAATGATGCAATTCTCGTATTGGATGTAAACGAATTAGCAGAAGGCTATTATTTCATCAAAATTGCAGGGAAATGTCATGCATTCATCAAAAATTGATTTTATCCACCAAACAATCCATTTTGTTGATAAAAGTATTTCAATTTGTTAGGGATAAATAAATCAAAACATGTAAATTTGTTTTTATGAGTGATTATATTGTTTCTGCAAGAAAATATAGACCGCAAACGTTTGATACCGTTGTGGGACAGAAATCAATTACATCAACTTTAAAAAATGCAATTAAAAACGATCATTTAGCGCAAGCATTTTTATTTTGCGGGACAAGAGGTGTAGGAAAAACGACCACTGCTCGTATTTTAGCAAAAACCATCAATTGTACTTCTCGTTCTGAAGCAATTGAAGCATGCAATACTTGTGAATCTTGTAAATCTTTTAATGACAACGCTTCGTTAAATGTGTATGAACTTGATGCGGCATCAAACAATAGCGTGGATGATATTCGCGAATTAATCCATCAAGTTTCCATTGCTCCTCAGCTGGGAGATTTCAAAGTGTACATTGTGGATGAGGTGCACATGTTGTCTCAAAGTGCCTTCAATGCTTTCTTAAAAACGCTTGAAGAACCTCCTAAACACGCTATTTTCATCCTAGCAACCACTGAAAAGCACAAAATTATACCGACGATCTTATCGCGTTGTCAAATTTTTGATTTTAAACGAATCACACCAAACGATATCGCAGAACAGCTTACATTCGTTGCTACGCAAGAAGGAATATCTGCAGATCCAGAAGCCTTATTTTTGATTGCGCAAAAGGCAGACGGTGCGATGCGTGACGCTTTATCCATTTTCGATCAAGTGGTTACTTTTGTAGGAAATTCGCTCACTTATAAATCGGTGGTAGAGAATTTAAACATTCTTGATTATGAATATTTTTTCAAAATCATCGAAGCGAGTCAAAAAGGAGAAGTACCTACTTGTTTGTTGTTATTAAATGACATTTACGAAAAAGGCTTCGATTTACATCATTTTCTACTTGGTTTATCCGAACATTTAAGAAATTTATTGATTGCCAAAGATATTCGTACGGCTTCCCTTTTAGAATTAGGTGCAGCTACCGAACAACGTTACGTAGAACAAGCAAAACAAATTCCGGACAATCACTTATTAACAGCCATTTCCATCATTTCCAAGGCAGATGTGGATTATAAATCCGCAAAAAACACACGACTTTTAGTCGAATTGACCCTCATTCAATTGTGTTCTCTGTCTGAAACGGATGAAAAAAAAAATGCCTAACGGGTAGAATTCCGTTCATTCCTTTTCCAAATCAATCGTTAAGAGAAAAAATAGCCGCGAAACCTGCTGCCGTTGCTCCTGTAAAAATAGCTCCTCCTAAGGAAGAAAAGAGTGCTATCTTAACAGCACCGACTGGAACTTTAAGATCAAATGGCTTGTCCATTAAGGAAATGATGCGCCAATCAGAACCAACAGATGGACAAAGCTCCCACCATCTTGAGCATAAGCCTGCTGAACGGTATGAAATTGATGCGGTTAAAATGCTTTGGCGGCAATTCGCTTTTAAAGCACGAGAGAATGGATTGGAAACCATGTATCATGCTTTAGTAAAAAGAGATCCTATATTAAGATCAGAGGACTTGTTCATTTTACAAGTGGATAATGAAGTTCAGAAAGATTACATCCAACCGCATTTGCAATCGATGATCAATTATATTCGAGAAAATATTAAAAATTACCATTTCCAAATTGAGATGGAAATGACTAAAGCAGAAGATCAAGAGAAAATACTCATTTCTGGAAAAGACAAGTTTGCAGCGATTGCTAAAAAACAACCTAATTTACAGACCTTAAAGGATGTCTTCAATTTAGATATTGAATACTAAATCTGAATTCGAATTTGTACGTGGATATCAGACCTGCGATTTCCATTGATTTGCTCTGCTCCTGAACTGATCGTTTTTACCTGTTCAAATTGCGTTACCCCGTAACGAAGCCAAAGATCAATATGTCGTTTTAATTGGTAGCGAACCAGTGCATAAAATCGGCTACCTTTTCCATAATAAGCCGGGACACCAAATACGGTAGGCATGTTGGATTCAAAAGCATAAATTCGACTGTCGTAGCTGTCCGTATCAAAAAATGCATAACGTAAGGTAAAATCAATGGGGAATTTCTTCGATTTAAAGATAACATCTTGAAAAATCAAGCTCCCAAATTCTCGTTGATTGCTGGGGCGAAAAGAAGTCATTCCTTCAACTCTCGTGCGCAATTGAACAGCATCACTAATTTGATACTGAAAATGAACGCGAATATTTTGTTGTACCACATCTTCCAGTTCTTTAATGCTTGTTTCCAATTGTCGACTATTCAATTGTTTGTTTTGGAAACGGTATCGAACATATAATTCGACTTTTTTTGACCATGTATAATTTACTTGTTGAAGAATTTCCACCCCATAGGAAGGAGCATTCACTTGATATTTAAGAGCTGGGAAACGAAAATAATCAATCGAACTGTTCCACCTCCACTTTGGAGCGATTTGGAGCGAAAAATTTGTTAACCATCCCGATTCATTTGACGTCTCAAACCCCTCTCTCAACCCTTGGTTGTAAAAGGAATAATAGCCATTTTGGTAATTTCGATACACTAGAGACAACGTAGCATCCTTTCCCATTGCGATCAACAGTCCTTGAAGCAAGGCCATTTTCTGTGTCGAAGCATAAGCAGCCTCCCCAAACAAAAGACAGTTTTTCCAATTGTAGGTATAATCCAATGAAAGGTTAAAAAGTGCTCTACCTTTAAAATCATTTTTTTGATAAGGAAGAGTTCCCCCTGAAATAGCATGGTCATAAACCTGATAAATTGGTGCTAGGCCAACATGACCTTTCGAATGATTCCATTGTAAATTTGCTCCAAAAACCCCTTCCCAAAATTGATTTTTTCGACTCAATTCATTTTTTGTACGATGGTATCCTGAGGAATAAACCGCCGCATAAAAATCAGTTTGTAAATCTGTGGTATCGATTTTAACTTCACCATCAACTTGCTTTGCCGAGGAAAAAAGTCCTAAGGTCCATTTTTGATATCCGAATTGAGCTGCTACACCTCTAAAAAACCGATGTTCATCTGCTGAATTATTAGGACTTAAAAATTGAGCCGACTTTTTAATCGTCAAACCATCTAATGATTTCCCCAATCCATAGCCGGTCCAACAACTTAATCCTTGTCCGATTTGAATATGGTAGTCACCCACAGCCAACGCCTTGACATACTTTCCTCCTTTAAAAAAGAAATGTGCAGAATTAAAATCAAAAGGAGCTTGCTTCGTATTCCATTTTTCTCCGGGATCTTTTTCCATTAAAAATCCAATTGAAAGGTTGTTCAAATAGGAAAACTTGAACCTGGTATAGATTTTATTTGGATCGCCTTGGTAGTAACTAGAAAGAGCACCAAAATCATCCGCCGATTTTCGATAACCTTCTTTTTGTTCAATACCCCTTTGCCATCTTACCAGCGACTCCCATTTTCCATACTTCAAAATTTGGTCCTTTTTCAGCTGGACATGCTTCCATTTTTCATCTAAGGTAATAAAGGGTAAAACCCGGTCGATATCCTCCTTATTCCAATAGGGAACGACTTGTAATTCATACAGGGATAAAAATTGACCAAAAAGTTTTCGGTGCAAAATCAAAGCATTCACTTGAACCTCATTCAACAAGCCCAATTCGAGTAAATCCTCTTTGGAACAATCATTTAAGTACAACGGATGATCGTAATAGAAAGCCAATTGTTCCGCTATGGCGGTCATATCGATTTGATCATTTTCAAGTTTTTCTAAAAAATACTCCACACGCTGCTGCAGGATGGCCTCCTTTTCTTGAGCAAAAAGGGAAGCTGAAAGCAGAAAGAAAAAAAGCCCAACACCTAACTTCATGGCTCCAAGGCTTGAAAGGAATATATACAAGAGAAATGGGGCGAGAAACCCAAGTTAGGATGGTAATTTGAACCCAAATCCATTTGGAATTTTTTCCACTTCGCGCCAAAACCCAATCCAAAATTTAAGGGTTGATTACTTGCTCCTAAACGCAAAAAAAATCGATCCAAAAAAAGGTATTCTAACCCTCCTTTTAATTGTAATTTTTCGATTAAATTCTTTTCCAATTCAAGGGTAATCAACAAGGATTTTTGATAAGTATAGGCAGCGCCAATTTTAAACGTAGAAGTGATTTTGTCATCTAAGTTTCTGCTCCATTTCGATTGGGTAAGGTTATAGGCACTTACCCCCATACGCCATGAATCTGTAATTTGTGCCATGAATCCTATTTCTGCGGTCAATCGATTACTTTGCAAATAATTTTGAGGCAAGCGAAGCGCATGATAATTTAATTGAACCCCTAAACTGAATTTTTCTAACAGAGGCATCGCGTAGCCAACACCTGAAGAAATTCTTCGAAATTGATCATAACCAAAGTAATAAGCTCCGCAAGAAATCACACCCCGACCCAAAGGAGTTGCCATCACTAAATGTTGCGATTGAAATTCTTTAAGTAAAAATTTGTTTTGATAAGCTAATCCAATCTGAGTGGATTTGATTTTGGTAATTCCAGCAGGATTATGAAAATAAGCATAAACATCGTTCAAGGCTACATCTGCGTTTCCCATGGTTAGTGCGCGCGACCCAACATGTTGTTGACTTTCAATGCATAGTGGATTCAGCGCTAAAAAGAATATTATTCGTTTCAGCATGAATCAAATTTATAATAAATAAAACTAAAAAATTAATTTTTAAGACAATTATTTTTTAATTCGATATCGGATTCCTCATAAAAACTCCAATTGTTTAGGCCATCCTCGGATTCAGTATAAAAATAAATAGTTTTACTTTTTTCTTCGGGCATCTTCAAATTGACTTGAAATTTCACGCGGTAACCTTTGTCTGATTTTTGAATCGTTTGGATCATCGGATTGTGATACACATGTGAAGCCGGCAAGGGCGAAAATCGCCTTGTAAACAGACTGTCATTTTCTTGATATTTCGCTACCACACAGGGATGCGTCATCGCAACGTATTTCAACGTGTTTCCTTTGTTCCAAGCATTGATATATAAAGACACTGCTTGATTAAGACTTTGCTCTTGTGAAGCATTTAAAGTACATGCCCCCAATAACAAAGCAAAAAACGTGTAAATAATTGTTTTTTTCACGGAATAAAAATAATGTAATTTGAAGTTAATTTTAAGAAAAAAATGTACTTTAGTTGCAAACTTAAATGAAATGAATAAACTTTTACTATCAATAGCCTTTTTTGCTTTTGGAAAATTAGGCTTCTCACAGCTTACCAACCACACCTTGCAAGTTGGTTCAGAATCAAGATCTTATTTGATGTATAAACCTGTGAATTATCAATCAAGTGAATTTTTACCGGTTGTGATTGTTTTACACGGACTTGGTGATACAGGACAAGGTATGTCTCAAGCAGGATTTAATCAAATTGCAGATACTGCCAGATATATTGCCATTTACCCTAATGGAAAAACGAATTCCTTTGGACAAACAGGGTGGAATAACGGTACTTTGCTTTCTACGACATCCAATGATGTAGGTTTTATGAATCAAATTATCGATTCCATGATTTTAAATCACAATGCCAACCCAAGTCGAATTTACGTTACTGGATTTTCCATGGGAAGTATCATGTCGCATTATTTGGCTGCATGTGAATTAAATTCAAGAATTGCTGCCATTGCTGGAATGTCGGGTACAGCAGCTACTTCGGTCATCACAAATTGTGTACCGGTCTACAAAACGCCAGTGATGCATTTACATGGGACGGCTGATGGAACCGTTCCTTATGACGCTAATCCCTTACCTTCCCTCAGTTTAGTTCCAGAAACCATGAATTTTTGGAAAAATGTTCATGGTTGTAACAACACCACCGACTCCACGCGAATTTTTGACGCAGTACCTGGCGACAATATCACCATTGATCGATTTGTGTATAATAGTTGCACCACAAATAATGCATTAGAGCATTGGAGAATGAATGGCGCAGATCATGTTTTCTTATATCCCCCGGTGAATGATATTCTTGAATCTGCCGAAGTTTGGCGTTTTTTCCTTCGATTCCAACACAGTAATCCAGCAACAGCAGGAATTGAATCATTAGTTGATCTTAAACGAATTTATCCAAATCCTGCAAAAGAAATATTGACAATTGAATCCAGTAAGCCAATGCAAGCTGTCATTTATGATTCTTTTGGCAAAAACCACGGAGAAATAAATTTGAACATGGGGGAAAATCAAATCCATGTGGGTAACTTAAACCGCGGAATGTATTTTATTAAAACTCTAGGTTCAAATCAAGCTTATCGATTTACCATCGAATAAAATTCTGTTTCATCAGAAGTTAAAAAATCAAATTTTAGTTCAATCATATCCTGAATTCGAAGTAATTCAGGATATTTTTTTGCTTCAATGCGATGTTTGAATACCTTTGTTCCTAAAAGTTGAACCTCTGTGAAAACTTTATCGGACTCAATCTGATAAAAACTTTTTCCATTGGATAATTTTCGATAAATTGGAAATGACATAGCTACAATTTTAACAAAGATGACAAAAAAAGAAAAAGCAAACTACATTATTGAAAAATTAGAGGAACTTTATCCTGAAACGCCTATTCCTTTGGATCATCAAGATGCCTACACGTTGTTAATTGCCGTGCTGCTATCTGCACAATGTACCGATGAACGGGTGAATAAAATTACTCCGCTTTTGTTTGCAAAGGCCGATACACCTGAAAAAATGATAAAGCTGTCGGTGGAAGAAATTCGAGAAATCATTAAACCCTGCGGATTATCCCCTAAAAAATCAGCTGCCATTCATCAACTTTCACATATCCTTCTCGAACAGCATGAAGGAAAAGTACCTCAGTCCTTTGAAGAATTGGAAGCCCTTCCCGGTGTAGGACATAAAACGGCTTCGGTTGTCATGGCACAGGCATTTGGTGTACCTGCATTTCCGGTAGACACCCATATTCAGCGATTAATGACCAATTGGGGAATGTCTTCGGGTAAAAATGTGGTGGAAACAGAAAAAGAAGCAAAAAAATGGTTTCCAAAAGAAAAATGGAATAAACTTCATTTACAAATCATCTTTTACGGCAGAGCATATTCACCAGCACGAAGTCCATTGTTTGAAAAGGATATCATAACCCGAACCATTGGGACAAAAACAGGAATTGAAAAACTTAAAAAATGAAACGCTTTTTTTTAATTTTGATTTTTATTTGCAGCTTCCAACTAAAAGCGCAACAAAATGACACCTTATACTTGATCTTTTTAGGAGGACAATCCAATATGGCAGGTCTTGGAAAAAACAAGGAACTCCCAGATTCCATTCAACAATATGCTTTCAAAAGTTTAATTTTTCAAGGAAATCCAGTTAGAAATGGAGATTCCACAGGAGGGTTTGGAAAATGGGGAAAATTGAAACCAGGACACGGCAGCGGCTTTGCATTCAAAAATGATAAAAATCGCTTGAGCCATTTATTTGGAATAGAATTGGGCATGGCCTATTATTTGGAGCATCAATTTCCCGAAAACCAATTTGCTTTTATTAAATATGCAAAAGGAGGAAGTAGTCTCGAACCAAATCTTGACCAATATGGCTCATGGGTTGATACTGAAAAAGTAAATCAATTGGATTTTGCCTTAAAAACCATTGATTCTGCTATACAACAACTACAAAGAAATTCAAAAATCAAACCCATCCTTAAGCCCATTTTCATTGGATGGCTACAAGGGGAAACAGATGCTTGTCATCAAAAAGGAGTAGAAAATTATGCGAAAAATATTGAATTCATTATGGATGCTCTCCGCTTTCATTTAGGAAATTCCAGTATACCGATCTATATACAAACCATACACAATCCTGAGGTACAATGCGGCGTAAAAACCATGCCCTTATATGAAGATTTAGTCTCTGTTTTGAATGAATTACCCACACAAATACCTAAATCAAAAATCCTAGAACCGATTCATCAAGTGGTCTTTTTAAAAGATTTATGGCATTACACAACTGAATCTTACTTATATTTGGGTTTAGAATTTGGAAAACAATGCGATTTATAATTTTTTACATTTTTCTTTTTCATTTTTCTGCTTTTAGCTTCAGTCAAGACGTATATGCTAAAAAGCAACTGCTTTGGATTCAACAAAATTCAGCAAACAATCCTCAAGAATGCTTCGAAAAACTGTTGCAACTTGAAAAAAAAAGATTCCGTTCCTTTGATTTTCGTTTTGAAGTAGTAGAGGAACTTGCTCGATTCAGCCTATTTGAATTGAGAGATTTTTCGAAAGCCATGCAATACATGGACACCTTAAAAGAGGAGGTGGATCAACAGAAGGATTTTCGCTATCAAATTAAATTGCATAACAGTATTGGTGAACTCTATTATTTTGAAGGCATTAATATTTCTAAATCTTATGAAGAATTCAAAAAAGCCCTTCATCTTATGGATACCCATAAGAGCGATTATTTAAGTGAGGTCATCTATAACAATTATGCCTTATCCCTTATGAGTGAGGGTAAATTTAAAGCATCTAATCAATATTTAAATAAAGCACTCCAAATTTCAAAAGAAAAAAATAACAATTGGCTAAATTCCATTATTTTAAATAATATAGGCGTTAATTATTTGTATTTGAATGAAAGAGATTCAGCCGAAAGCTATTTTCAAGAATCGTTAGATTTTGCCCAATTGACTCCTGAAAAATCAGATGATCTTCAACGAAATTTATTTCTTGGATTATTCTATAATGATCAAAACCAACCCGATCAGGCACTAAGTTATTTCAAACAAGCTGAAAAATTAGTATCAAAAAATAAATCCTTTCAAGATAAAATGACTTTATATAAAGGCCTAGCTAAAAGTTATGAATTGAACAAAAATTACCCACTTGCCCTCTTAGCAAAAAACAAACAACTGCAATTCAAAGACTCTGTCGAATTTTACAACCTCAAAAAAGAGGCGTTTGTGTACGATTATGAAATTTCTCTTAAAAAATTACGAACCAAGAATCAAGTCGAGCGGGTTAAAAATCAAAAAATTAAATTACAAATTGTAATCGCTGTAATGGCTATATTCATTTTAATGGGCGCCATTGGGTTTTTAATGGTAAGGGGGCGAAAAAACAAACAATTGATGCTCATCGAAAAGGAAAGAGCCCTGTTGGAACAAGAAAATTTAAGAAAAGAAAAAATCATTGCTGAAAAAGAAAGCGCCAGTAAATCCATGTTTTTATTGGAAAAAGACAACCTCTTGCACAATATCACGAACAAATTGAAAGACACCTTACCTCAAATGGAAGATGATTCTCAACGCGTCGTGCAAGAAGTCATTCGAGATTTGAAAGGCACCGTAAATGTAAAACGCTGGGAAGAATTTGAAATCCGTTTTTTAAAAATCAATCCACACTTTTTTGAAAAACTGGAAGTAGACTTTCCTCAATTATCCGCGAATGAAAAGAAACTTTGCGCTTTTCTTTCCATGAATTTAAACTCGAAAGAAATTTCAAACATCACAGGACAAACCCCGCATGCAATTAACATTGCACGAGGAAGATTGCGTAAAAAACTTCAGATCAACCAAACCACTGTTGAACTCAATGCCTTTTTAAAAAAATACAGTTGATTTTTTTAGTAGTGTATATATGTTGTATATACGCTTTTTTTGGTAAAGCCTTGCTTGTCAAATAACTTTGCTGAAAACTTCATTCTTATGAAAACTAAACTTATTCTACTAATTTTTTTACTTGTTCCTATATTTTTGTCATTTGGTCAATTTGATTTTAACGCCTGGACAACTGGAGCAACTTCTGGGACGATAACAAATGGTACATGCCAAATGGCTGTAAACATAAACAATAACGGCTCTCCTTTTCAAAATTCCGGACCAAGATATGATGACGCTGGAGTTTCATATAGCCCTACAAATGGTGAAGGTTTAGCATTAGATCAAAACTGGACAAACACTAGCACTTCAACGGTAGTCACTTTAACATTTACACCATCGGTTTCAAATCCAACGTTTAGAATTTATGATATCAATCGAAACAACCCATGTACAGCATTTTGTGGATCTGCATGGACTGATAGGATAACGGTACAATCTAATACGGGTACCTTAATTGCGACTCCACAAATTTCATCAGAACAAACAATCACAACTGTAAATGCAAGAACAAAGATTATTGAAGGAAATATTGTTTGTAATGGTGTAAATGGATATGTTGATATAAGTATAACAGGCACGATTGCAAGTATTACTATTACCTACACTTCAGGAGCAATTGTAGATAGAACCAGTGCATCAGCGCCAAATTTATGCTCCTCTGTTGGTGGTGAAACAAATTGCTTAGCAAATAGAGTAGCCTGCACAGATCCTGCTAGACAATACATTACGATAGGAAGTATAACAACACCAACTTGCTTCACCGCAATGCCCGTAGAATTCGCTTACTTCAACTATAAGTGTACTGATCAAACCCAATTGGTTTGGGAAACGAATTCCGAACGCAATAATGATTATTTCATGGTTTATGAATCGAGTGATGGCGTACATTTTGAACCTATTCGACAAATCGATGGGGTTGGTAATAACCTTACGCCTACCCAATATCAAACTCTGGTATTTGGATCGAGATTACAAACAATGTATTACAAATTAGAACAAGTTGATTTTGATGGCACCAAAACCGAATTAGCGACACTAAGCATCCCTGCGAATTGTCAATCCTCCGATGAGCTGTATGTGGTAGGTCCCAATCCGTTCAAAAACGAATTAACGATTGAACACCACAACCAAGAGAATAGTCAACTATCAATCATCAATGCAGAGGGAAAATTAATCTACGAAAGTACTTTAGAAGAAACAAAAAATCAACACTTCATTCCAACTGACTCATGGAGCAAAGGTGTTTATGTAGTTCGTATACAAAGTAAAACGAAAATAGAAAACTATAGAATCATTAAAGATTAGTCTGGGTAATAATAGTTTAAGTTTAAAGTTTAAGTTTGTTAGGTTTCATTTTACCCAAAAAAGGTGGAAGTCATTCCACCTTTTTTTATTTTCTATTGGATACAACCGCTTTATACACCAAGAAAACTCCTGCCAAAACAAGTGGAATACTAAGTAATTGACCTGTATTCAACATCCATTGATTATCATTGTCGTTTTGCCCAATTTTAACAAATTCCACTAGGAAACGAGCTCCGAAAATCAGGATTAAAAACAAACCAAAGACCAATCCTGGTTGTTGAAATGATTTTCTTTTCTTGATGAAATACATCAGCACTAAAAATGAAATGAAGTAACAAATCGCTTCGTATAATTGGGCTGGATGACGAACAGGAATCGTATCCCAATCGCAACCATCGATGTAATGGCAGTCGTGATTCATGAACTTAAAACCCCAAGGTAAATTCGTTTCAACACCCACCATTTCATGATTGACTAAATTACCCAAACGAATGAAGGTTCCAGCAATGGCAATTGGCGCAGAAATACGATCAAGAATCCAGATATATGGTTTTAGAACAACTTTTTTGGCATAATAAAACAAGGCAATTAAAATAACCACAGCAGCACCATGACTGGCAAGACCGCCTTCCCATATTTTGAAAATATTTTCAGGATGCGATAGGTACCCTTGTTCGAATTGTCCGTCTGCATTAAGCCCATCGAAATAAGGGCCATAAAAAAACACATGTCCTAAGCGTGCCCCGATGATGGTAGATAATATCATATACATCACCAATTTGTCCATCATGGCTTCAGGAATCCCCTCTTCCTTGTATATTTTTTTTATGATGAAATAGCCTAAAATCAGACCCGAAACGAATAAAAGTCCATACAAATTTGGCGTACTATATCCATCAATCAATTGCGCGTCAACATCCCATTTAATAAATAAATTCATTTTACCTTATTTTGTTTGAATTAAAGATAATGGTTTTTCATTATTGACCTTATAAATAAGCGCATTTGATCTTCCTTTTTTAAAAATTTGATTGGAATTGTTTTTTCCTTTACGCAATTCCTTTTGAACTTCCTCGGGAAGATGAATGGTCTCTTGGCAAGCAGTAGAACAGCAATTCTCAAAAGCTTTCTTGCAGTCATCACATTGAATAAACAACAAATGACAGGCATCATTGACGCAATTGGTATGCACATCTGCAGGCTTTCCACATTGATGACAATTGGAAATAATATCCTCGGTGATACGCTCTCCTCGCCGCTCATCAAACACAAAGTTCTTGCCAACGAAACGGTTCTCAATACCTAAATTCTTGCAATCGTTAGCATATTTAATAATTCCACCTTCCAATTGATGTACATTCTTAAATCCACGATGCTTAAAGTAAGCAGAAGCTTTTTCGCATCGAATTCCTCCGGTGCAATACATCACTAAATTCTTATCTTCATTGCCCTTTAAATAGGTTTCTTCAATGTAAGGTAATGATTCACGAAACGTATCTACATCGGGAAGGATGGCATCTTTAAAATGACCTACCTCCGATTCATAATGATTTCTAAAATCAATTAAAATGGTGTCGGGCTGTGTCACTAATTGATTAAACTCTTCCGCATTTAGATGAACCCCTTTGTTCGTTACATCAAACGTATCGTCATCTAAACCATCTGCCAAGATTTTATTTCGCACCTTAATTTTTAATTTTAAAAAAGGAAACTCCGCCTCCGATTCATCGACGGCAATATTTAAGCGAATTCCATTCAAAAAATCAATGGTATAAAGCTCGTCCCTGAAGCGTTCAAATTCATCAGCAGGAACGGCAAGTTGCGCATTAATACCTTCTTTGGCGACATAAATTCTTCCTACGACGCCTAAGTCTTGAAACAATAAAAACAATTGATTTCGAAACGATGAGGGATCAGCAATTTGAGCATATTGATAGAAAGAAATCGTAATTAATTTCTGTCCTCTTTCTCTCATTTTAATTGCTAATTCCTCTTTACTTAATGTATTCCACAGTTGCATGCTATGTTGTTATTAATTAAAAAGAAAGTGTAAAGTTACGAAAAAAAAGAAGCATCTAAAAAATAAAAATATTTCGTTAACTTCGTTACATGTATAAAACCATTTGTTTTTTCACGATTCTAACATTTACTTTTTCTGCTTGTAGATTATCATCTCCAAAAGATCCGAAGCGTTTATTTCAAAAGAACAATTTCAATTTCACCTTGGATCAATCGATACGTTATATGGATATCCAATTCAAGCTTTCCAAGTCTTTTCAAAAAAACAATTATTTAAAATTACCCATTCAAAAAAATGGAAAGGTATATTACATTCCTCAAATGAGTCTTTTTTTCAGCATTGAAAAGTTTGGAGAACATGAAATTTGGAGAGAAAAGGAATTTGTTGATGCCGAAGATGCCAAGTTTGCGATCGCCTCTTATTATCGCAGGACATTGCAGCAAAAATACCGTTACGGTAAAAGTTCCTTGTTTCGCGAGAAGAAAATCAACCCAAAGGATCGCGCATTAATTGGCGTTTTTCACGAAAGTGTCAAAGCAAATGAATATTCCAATACCCACTTTTTAGGTTTTATTGAAATCAAAGAGGAAATTTACGTATGTCAATTGATGGGAAAACAAGAAAACATGGCCTATTTATGGGATGATTTCAAACGTATTTTAAAGACAGTCCATTGAAATCGAAGTTAAGAAATATTCTTTCTAACCAATTACCCGGGGAAGATATACACTTGGAAGTCACTCCACTAGGAAGAATGAGGTCGAGTGAGGCCAAACAACAGTCGAGTTTGATCAAACCTTCAGCTGTCACCGTTTTGTTGTATCAGCAGCATGGTGAGTGGTACACCCTATTAACGGAACGTCCTATTTATCCGGGAAATCATAGCGGACAAATCAGTTTTCCTGGCGGGAAATTTGAATTAGAAGATGAAATATTGCTCCATACCTCCATTCGAGAATGCCACGAAGAGGTTGCGTTTAAACCAGATACTTCCCAATTGATTGGAAAATTAACGGATGTTTTTATCCCCCACTCTCATTTTCACATAGAACCTTATCTCTTCCTGATTGATCAGCAAACGCCAAATTTTCAAAAAAATGATCGAGAAGTAGCTTCACTGATTCAATTGCCGATCAGCCATTTGATCGATCAAAAAAATTTAATCTTTACGCAGCAAAAAGGACTTCGAGATACCTTATTGGATCAAGTGCCCACCTTTACATTTCAACATTATGAAATATGGGGAGCTACGGCTCTGATTTTAAATGAAGTCAAACACATTTGGAAACAACTCTAGGTCTTAAAAAACAAAAAGAGAAACAAATTCAATTGGAACGTGTTTCTCTTTTCATTAAACCATGCTAAAACTATAAACCTAAAACTACAACTATGAAACGTTGTTTATGATGTTACAAAGGTAATACAAATTAATTGTTGCTAAAAATTTTAAGATTAAATTTTTGTTAAATTATCCTAAAGCGACATCTAAAATCATCATTACTAAAAAACCGCCAATAAATCCGAGAACAGCTAGGTCAGTGTATTTGTCACGTTGAGTCTCAGGAATAACTTCCTCTACCACCACAAAGATCATCGCGCCAGCAGCAAACGCCAATGCAAAAGGTAAAATGGGTTGCATGTAAATTACGGCAACAGCTCCAATGACGCCTGCAATGGGTTCAACAATTGCAGATAATTGTCCGTAAAAGAAACTCTTTCTTCTGGAAAAACCTGCTCTTCTCAACGGCATTGCCACCGCAAAACCTTCGGGAAAATTCTGAATTCCTATCCCAATGGCCAAGGCAATGGCAGGAATTAAGGCCTCTTCCATTCCCGTACCCACAGCTCCAAACATGACCCCTACTGCTAAACCTTCTGGAATATTGTGTAAGGTAATGGCCAACACGAGTAAAGTCGTTTTATGCAACTGGGTTTTCATACCCTCCTTTTCTTCTTCTTTGAAATTGATATGGAGGTGAGGTAATTTCTTATCTAAAAAATACAGGAATAGCGCACCAATCAGAAAACCTACCGCAGCAGGCATCCATTTCATGGAAGGGTACATGGTTTCAGACATTTCGATGGAAGGCGCTAACAAGGACCAAAAACTGGCAGCAACCATCACTCCACCGGTAAAACCCAGCATGGCATCCAACCAGGCGCGATGTAAGGTTTTAAAAAAGAAAACTAATGAAGCTCCGGCTGCGGTGACCAACCAAGTAAAACTTGTTGCAATAAATGCAGCCAAAACTGGGTCGATGGAAGCGAAAAATTCAACAATTGATTTCACGTTTTTTTCTGACAAATATAGTCATTTTAACCATTTTTAAGAAAGATTGAAAAGGGAAGGATTAAAGAACAAAATTAAATGACTATCTTTGCGCCAAAATTATCATTTAAAGAATACATAATGGCAACAAATAGAACATTTACCATGTTAAAACCAGATGCAATCGAAAATGGGCATATGGGGAAAATTATCGATATGATTATCGGTGCTGGATTTGAAATTAAAGCGATGAAATACACGCGTTTATCAGAAGATCAAGCAAAAAAGTTTTATGAAGTACATTCAGAAAGACCTTTCTATGGTGAATTAGTAGAATACATGACTTCAGGTCCTATTGTTGCTGCGATTTTAGAAAAAGAAAATGCAGTTGCAGATTTTAGAGCATTAATTGGTGCTACTGATCCAGCAGAAGCAGCTGAAGGTACTATCCGTAAAGCTTATGCTGAATCTAAAGGTAGAAATGCTGTACACGGTTCTGATTCAGATGAGAATGCTGAAATTGAAGGAAAATTTCATTTCGCTGCAAACGAGATATTCTAAGTTTTAGAACATACTTTTATTAAAGCATCCTTAGGGATGCTTTTTTTATGCTTATTTTTGTACTTCATCATTGATTTATGCGAAATTGTTTTCAAGAATTTAAAAGCCCCATTGCAGGAATTGAATTGCCTGAAAACTTTACCTTTCCTTTTTATTACGAGCCTCATCCCTTGGCTAAAATAGCGGCTGATGAATTAAAGGCTTATTTAGAAACACAAAATGATTTCAACCATAATTTCGGATTGAATCAACACCGCGATTTATCACTCATCATTGGAAAAATGTTTGGCGTTTTAGTGGTCAAAACACCTGAAGGAAAATTGGGTTACCTTGCCGCTTTCTCCGGAAAACTGGCCAATGAAAACCACCATACTTTTTTTGTCCCTCCGGTATTTGACATCCTTACTGAAAATGGTTTTTTTAGGGAAGAAGAAGAAATCGTTAACCAAATCAATTTTCAAATCGAACAAAAAGAACGTGATCCCTATTTTGTTGCGCTTGGGCAAAAAATCAACCTAGCAAAAAAGCGACAGCTCGAAGAAACAAAAGCCTTAAAAGAAAAAATTAAAGCGAATAAATCCAAACGAAAAGCATTGAGAGCGGAAAAGGCATCTGTATTATCTGAAAATGATCTTTTTGAATACTTAGAAATACTTCGTAAGGAAAGTGTACAAGAACAATATTTTTTAAAGGATTTTATTCGTAAAAACAATGAGGAAATTGAAGCACTGCAAACCACATTTCAACTGCTTAACGCTGAAATTGAAGCCTTAAAACTAGAGCGCAAACAAAAATCCAACCAACTTCAACATAAAATCTTCGATCATTATTCCTTTTTGAATCAGCGAGGGGAGTTGAAATCCTTAAGTTCCATCTTCCATGGAATTCCTCCTGCTGGAACAGGAGAATGTGCTGCTCCTAAATTATTGCATTACGCTTATTTACATCAATATGCACCCATCGCTCTTGCTGAGTTTTGGTGGGGTGAAGCTCCCAAATCTGAGGTCCGTTTACATGGCCAATTTTATCCTGCATGTAAAAGCAAATGTGAACCGCTTTTAGGACATATGTTACAAGGATTAAACGTGGATCCCAATCCATTATTGATCAATCCAGCAGTTGGTAAAGATTTACCTATTGTGTATGAGGACGAATACCTTTTGGCCGTCAACAAGCCTGCAGAATTTTTATCTGTTCCAGGTATTTACCTGAAGGAATCGGTCTATTCACGCATCAAAGATTTGTATCCCGAAGCTACAGGTCCCTTGTTGGTGCATCGTTTAGATATGTCGACTTCTGGAATTTTACTCATTGCCAAGGATAAAGAGGTACACAAGAAAATACAAAGGCAATTTATTCAACGCAAAATAGATAAAAAATACATCGCCCTTTTGGATGGAATTCCGAAAACAAAGGAAGGAAAAATAGAACTACCCCTCAGAGTGGATTTAGATGATCGTCCGAGACAAATGGTATGTTATGAACACGGTAAAAAAGCGGTTACCCTATACCAAGTTATCGAAATTAAAGCGGGAAGAACAAAAATTGCTTTTAAACCCATTACAGGAAGAACGCATCAATTACGTGTACATGCTGCCCATACACTCGGTTTGAATACCCCAATTGTAGGAGATGATTTGTATGGAACAAAATCAAATCGATTGTATTTACACGCCGCAAGCTTAAGCTTTTTACACCCCATCACGAAGGAACAGGTAATCATTGAAGTTCCAGAAGATTTTTAAAATTCATGGACAAGAATTTGATAGCGTTGTTTCGCTTCAGTTCGAGAACACGCATTAAAATGCCACCATTCCGAGGGGATATTTCGAAATTTTTGAGTGGCCATTACCTTACGCAATAATTGACGATTTTCAACCTGCTGTTGCGTTAACAGTCCTTTTTCTAAAAACATTAACTCCTTTGAAGGATAAGCGATTTCTCCAATTTCATCGTACTTCGCGCCCATATCTAAAGGAATACCTTGTTCATTTACGATGGTTAAATCAACTGCTGCACCGTAATTATGAATGCTATGGTTTTTAGGGTTCGATACAAACTTTCCTCTTCGAGCGACTGGGATCGAGTCTAAAGCATCCCACATTTCTTGTTGCACGCTTAGCGGTCGAACTGCATCGTAAACCAACAGATGATAGCCAGGTTTTAATTTCGTTAAATAATGCTGTACCCTACCCAAACGATCAGCAACATCTTTTTGTAAATAGGCCTTCTGGATAGTATCGTAAAGCGGGAAACCCATGAAATTGTCGCGAGTACGGTATTTTAAATCTACCCAAATATTCGAATTTACCTCCTGTATATTAACGAAAGGATAGGCATCTTCGGATGTTTTTTGGTGATCATGAGTAAGGGTGTCTGGAAGTGAGTCTCCCGGTGTTTGTTTTACATCCAATTTTACGGGATTTACCGTTTTTTGTGTCGTATTTTCTATGCAACCACTTAAGATAAGTAGGAACATAAAAAAGGAATAAATAGATGAAGGAAATTCAAACATTTAAAGTAAATTTGCACAAATTTAGAACAAAGATATGCCAAAAATTTCGCAAAAAGCAATAGATATGCCCGCTTCTCCAATTCGTAAATTGGTTCCCTTTTCAGAAGCAGCTAAAAAACAAGGTAAAACTGTTTATCATTTAAACATTGGTCAACCAGATATTGAAACACCACAAGTGGCATTAGATGCTATTAAAAATTTAGACCGCACGGTTTTGGAATATTCGCATTCAGCTGGATTTGAAAGCTACCGCAATGGGTTATCTGCATACTATATCAAAACTGGAATCAATGTTCAACCCGAAGACATTTTAATCACCACAGGTGGATCTGAGGCATTGATTTTTGGTTTTATGACTACGTGCAATCCAGGCGATGAAATCATTATCCCTGAACCGTTTTATGCCAATTACAATGGATTTGCAGTTACAGCTGGTGTAAATGTAGTTCCTGTAACGGCTTCAATTGAAACAGGATTTGCATTGCCTCCAATTGAAGAAATTGAGAAAAAAATCACACCGAAAACAAAAGGAATTGTGATTTGTAATCCGGGAAATCCAACAGGATATTTATATTCGAAAGAAGAATTAGAGCAATTGAGAACCATCGTTCAAAAACACGATTTATTTTTATTTGCTGACGAAGTATATCGAGAATTCTGTTACGATGGAGCGAAACCATTCTCGGTTATGAATTTAGAAGGAATCGAAGATAATGTCATTATGATCGACTCGGTTTCTAAACGTTATTCCATGTGCGGAGCGAGAATTGGTGCATTAATTACAAAAAACAAAGAAGTAATGGCTTCAGCGCTTAAATTTGGACAAGCGAGGTTGTCTCCTCCAACAGTAGATCAAATTGCGTCTGAAGCAGCTTTAAATACGCCTCAATCCTATTTTGATAATGTAGTAGCAGAATATGTAGAGCGTAGAAACATTATGGTAGATGGATTGAATAACATTCCGGGTGTATTTTGTCCTAAACCAAGTGGTGCTTTCTATTGTGTTGCTAAATTCCCTGTTGACGATGCAGAGAAATTCTGTCAATGGTTACTGGAAGAATTCGAATACGAAGGTCAAACGGTCATGATGGCTCCAGCAAACGGATTTTACTCTACAAAAGGTGCCGGGCAAGACGAAGCACGAATCGCTTATGTATTGAACAAAGAATCGCTTAAAAATGCGGTTAAATGCCTTGAAGAAGCTTTAAAAGTGTATCCAGGAAGAAAATAAAATCGATAACAATTACTAAAGGGAAGGTATGAACCTTCCCTTTTTTTTTGTCAAAACTTTCGGGTTAAAATAACATCAAAGACATCCGCAGATGGTCCATAACTTGCAGGTAAACTTACCTCTAAGCACCTTAAATATACCCCCAATTGCGCACGATGATGTATCAAGTGGTTCATGCAAAACAAGCGTAATACTTGCCTTTTAGGTAAGGTGAAATAGATTTCGTCTCCGTGGCACATCGACCAATCTTCATTCAAGGCATCATCTTGAACCCTTTGCAAGGCAGCATATGCCTCATCATACAATTCATCAAAATAGGCTAATAAAGCCTCATTGGATTTAAATTCTTTCGGTTTAAAGTCCATAAAATCCAATTGCTGGGCATCAATGACTGCATTCCACCAAGCGAGAATTTCAGCTACGTGGACCGCTAAACGTCCGAGGGTTTCTGATTTTTCTGAAGGTTGGAAATCCAAGTGATCAAAAGGTACTTTGGCTAAATACAATCGTGTTACTTCCGCTTCTAGTTTTAATTCTTGTGCAAATTCTTGTCCGATGGTCATGGGTTGTGAGAAATTATTTTTTTTGAAATCTACGCTTATTTGATGTCATTTCAAAATATCAAATTAGGATTTCAATAATTAAGTGATATTCAAAAAATAGTTTGGCTTATTGTTTTTATTTTTGTTTTGTAAATCCATTTCAAATGTGATCTTACAAACCTTTTACAAGTAAACCCCTAAACTGTCCTCGGACAGTTTTTTTTGCATAAAAAAAAGGAGCAAAGCTCCTTTCCCCTGTATAAAACATTTGCTATTAAACAAATACGAATCCACCCACCATCAAGGCAATGGCACAAATAGTTAATACCAAGTAGTGCAATAGATGAGGGGTTTTAATCATCGATTCTTGGTCATTCTCGGATAGCATAACGATGATCGTTCTTAAGTAGTAATAAATTCCGATTCCAGAATTAATGATTGCGATGATGACAAGCATTGGATAGGCACCGAAAGCTCGAGAGAACACCATGTATTTTCCGAAGAATCCAAAGAAAGGAGGAATACCCGCCATGGATAATAAGGCTAAAATGGCTACAAATCCAATAAAAGGATACTTTCTAGCCAAACCTTTTAAAGAAGCAATAGAGTCATCTTCTTGTTTGATTAACATCGAAACACTTAAGAGTACGATAATGGAGAATCCATAAGAAAATAAGTAAATCCAAAGACTTTGAACGTTTAACAAACTATTGAAACTTAAAATCGCCAACAAAGCGTATCCTACATGAGTAATACTCGAATAAGCTATTAAACGTTTAAATTGAGTTTGTTGAATGGCTGATAAATTCCCTAAGAACATTGAAGCAATAGCTACTACAATTAAAATCGGTGCCCAATAATCCGACGCACCACCAAAGGCAACAGAAAATAACTTAAAGAATGCAATAAAGCCAGCAAACTTAACGACAGCAGCCATATAACCTGTCATGACACTCGGACTTCCTTCGTAGACATCAGGACTCCAAAAATGAAATGGAACTGCACCCACTTTAAACAAAAAGGAAGCTAACATCAGCAAAATTCCAACATGTAAATAAGAAGGCAAGGTATCATTCGTGTTGATGAATGCTTCAATTTCAGCAATTTTAAAAGTTCCTGTGGCACCGTAAATCATCGCAATTCCAAACAACAAAACTCCTGTGGCAAATGCACCTGTAAAGAAGTATTTAATCGATGCCTCCGTAGAACGCAAATCTTTCTTTTTGGTCCCTGCTAAAACATATACCGGTATGGATAAAATTTCTAAACCAATAAAGAACATGAATAAATCAGAAAAAGAAACCATACACAAGGCACCTGTTGCTGAAAAAAGTATCAAAGCCATGTAATCACCTGTGTGTTCTTTTTCTTTAGAAAAATAAGCATAACCTGACAAGGTAAGTAATAAAGTAAACACCACAATGGTCAAGGAAAACAAGACACTTGCACTATCAAAAATCAAACCTTCATATTTGATGAAATTCAAAGGATGATCAAAATTTAAGACCAATAAAGACCCAGCAATGAATAAACCTGCACTGGCAGTAATTAACGAAAAAACTGGTTTTTTAAGCAGGGAAATAAACATAGTTAGAATTCCCGAAGCGAACAATATAATTAATGCATCCATTTTTTTATGGTAATAATGTAGTTGATTGAACTAATGAATTGATTTGATCCAAACTAGGATTGATGAAATTTAAGATCAGGTTTGGATACAACCCAAGTAAAAGTACTAATCCTGAAATGAAAGCGAATGTCAACCACTCACTCCAATGAAGATCTGGGAAATCAAATCCTTTAGGCGTACCGTACATACTTAATTGATAAGCTCTTAGGGTATAAACAGCTCCTAGAATTACAGATAAACCAGCAATGGCACCCCAAATCCAATTGTAATCGTAAACCCCTTTGATGAGAATAAATTCACCAATAAAACCACTTGAAAATGGAACTGAAACCGAAGCAAATCCAATTACCGCGAACCAAAAAGCAAATTTTGGTGCTTGCGTGGCAATGCCTCCCAATTGATCTAAATCGCGAAGTTGGGTTCTTCTTTCGATCACTTCCACAGCTAAAAACAATCCAACGGCTACCAAACTGTGATTAAACATTTGAATTAATGATCCACCTAGCGTATCTGGATTAAAGATGATGATTCCTGCAGCAATCAAACCAACGTGTGATATCGAAGCATAAGCAAAAACTCTTTTCATGTCTTTTAAACGAATCGCAATGATCGCTGTATAAACCACACCGATGATTCCTAAATAGATGATCGGATTTTGAAATTGACTTAACGCTTCAGGCGCTAAAGGAATCATCCAACGAATCATACCGTACAAGGCCATTTTCAACATTAATGCAGATAACAACATTGTACCCGCTGTTGGAGCGACTGTATAGGTGTCAGGCTGCCAAGTGTGAAAAGGAATTAAAGGAATTTTGATCGCAAAAGCGATAAAGAAACCGCCCATGACATAAAATGCGACATCAATCGGAAGATTTGCTAAGACTAAATCAATATAACTGAATGAATTCGCCCATTGCTTGATACCGATTAAAGCAAGAAGCATCGCTAAGGAACCAACGAAGGTAAATATGAAAAACTTAATCAAAATTTTCTTGCGTTCAGCAGCACCAAACCAAAGTGCAATTAAGAATACAGGGATTAAGGTAATCTCCCAGAAAATGTAGAATAATAACCCATCAAATGCAGTAAAAACTCCGATTAACGCGAATTGCATTAAGAACAACATGCTGACAAACTTTCGATCTTCTGCCAATGTTGATTTAAAATTCGCTAAAGCAATCAAAGCAATGGTAACATTGACCAAGACTAGCATCAATAAACTAATACCGTCGTAAGCAAAGTTGAGTGAAAATCCGAAACTGTTACTGTTGGATTGAAAAATCTGAACTAAATGATCACTACCGTAATAATAACACGCATGGATCAAAACCAATACAACGGATGCTGCAGCAGCAACTAATGTAAAGGCACGCATTAACGCTTTTGGGGTAATTAAAGCAATTAAAGCAAAAATGAAAGGTAAAATAATTAATTCCAAAACGTTATTTTTTTATAATGTAAAACATAATCAAGCCAACTATTCCGAAAACCATCCATAACAGATAACTGGAAACATTTCCAGTCTGCCATTTACGAACGACATTTCCAGTTTTTCCAATGGTTGCCGCAAAGGTGTAAATACCTTCTTTGAAACCATTTTCAACCACTGAGTTTTTCAAATCACTGATCCATAAAATCGGTTTTACGAATAAAAACTCATAAATCTCATCGACATATAATTTACGTGCTGACCATTTCTCCCAACCTTTTAGATCTGCATCTGCAACAGGTAATGCGTTTTTCTTAACATACACCAGGTATGAAACAAACAATGCAATTAGAGTTAAAACTGAAGCGGAGACCATCAACAAAATAGTATCACCATTTGATAAATGAACGGCTTCAACAGCAGATAATCCTAAAATACTGTGGTCGAAGAAATTAGACATCCAATGTGCCATTCCTTCACCAAATAAACTTGGAATATTCAATACACCTCCGATTACAGATAAAACAGCCAATACCATTAGGGGTAAAGTCATATTCAATGGAGATTCATGCAAATGGTGCTTTTGTTCTTCTGTACCTCTGAAAGAACCGTAAAATGTCAAGAAATATAAACGGAACATATAAACGGCTGTCAACAAAGCACTAAAAGCAAGTGCGATATAAATCCCCATGTGGTGATGCATCGCGTGCGCTAAAATTTCATCCTTAGAGAAAAATCCGGATAAGAACGGGAAACCTGCGATCGCTAACGTACCGATTAAAAAAGTAATGTGGGTGATTGGAATGTATTTTTTTAAACCTCCCATCATTCTGATATCTTGTTCATCAGACATAGCATGAATGACACTACCTGAACCTAAGAACAATAAGGCTTTGAAGAAAGCATGTGTCGTTACGTGGAACATGGCTGCAGTGTAAGCTCCCATCCCAAGTGCAACAAAAATAAAGCCTAATTGCGATACCGTTGAATAGGCCAATACTTTTTTGATATCATTTTGACGCATGGCGATAAAGGCTGCGACTAAAGAAGTGGCTAAACCGATATACATCATGATATCTTGGGTCATTGGAGCTAATTCAAACAAGAAATTAGAACGAACTACTAAAAAGATACCGGCAGTTACCATCGTTGCAGCGTGAATCAAGGCAGAAACCGGTGTTGGTCCAGCCATTGCATCTGGCAACCAAGTGAACAAAGGAATTTGTGCAGATTTACCTGTTGCTCCAATAAACAACATCAAGGTAATTCCAAACATCATCCAAGTTGTTGGCTCAACCGATTTAGTCAATAAACTTTGTCCTATTTCTTGGTACTCCAACGTTCCAAATTGTGCGAGCAATAAGAACAAGCCAATCAATAACCCTAAATCTCCAATTCGATTCATAATGAAAGCCTTTCTAGCGGCTAAACCATTAAGCATTCCTTTTTGAGCATCGTTGTAGTGAAATCCAATCAATAAATAAGAACAAACACCAACTCCTTCCCATCCGAAGAATAGCATGAAGTAGTTCGATCCCAAAATAAGCACCAACATGGCGAAAATAAATAGATTCAAATAGGTGAAGAATTTGTAATATCCTTTATCATGAGCCATATACCCCATTGAGAAAAGATGAATTAAAGATCCAACACCTGTGACAATCATCGTCATCCAAATAGAAAGGGCATCAATTTGAAAACGAGCGTTTAATTGAAATCCTTCTAAATTTAGAATAGAAAATAAGTGAACGCGCTGGTTTTCGTGGAATTGAAAGAAAATCGTTACCGCAAAAATAAAGGAAACAAATACCAATAAGGTTGCAAGTGAACCGACTACTTTTTTAGGCATGCTTTTTCCAAAGGCACCGTTGATGAATGCACCCAGCAATGGCAATGCCAAAATCAATATTAACAATGTATCAATAGCCATATTTATCCTTTTAACTTATTAAATAAACTTATATCAACCGTTCTTAAGTTTCGATAAGCCATCACTAAAATGGATAAGCCTACGGTTGCTTCAGCAGCTGCTACTACCATGATGAAGAATACGAAAATTTGCGCATCTGCCTTTCCATAATAGGTTGAAAAAGCAACTAATAGTAGATTGGCAGCATTCAACATCAATTCGATACACATTAAAAGTATAATGGCATTTTTTCTGATCAATACGCCTAAAACGCCTATTCCAAATAGAATGGAAGCAAGCATGACATAGTATTCTATGGATACCCCAGCGTCAAATACAGTTTGTAAAATCATAGTTCGTTTGTTATTTGTTTTTCTCTTTTCGCTAATAAAACTGCTCCCACCATTGCCGATAAGAACAATACCGATGAAATCTCAAACGGTAGAACATATTTCGTGAAAAGCAATTGTCCAAGTCCTTCTACCAACCCTTGCGCATTATCACTTGTTTGGTAGCCAGATTGAAGAATCATGGTGTCTTTTGTCGCAGCAATTAAAACAACTGCTAAAATTCCAGAAGCAACTACCGCAGCAAATTTGGCGACGTTCTTGGTTTTAGGTTCATTTTCTTTACTCAAATTCAAAAGCATCAAAACGAATAAAAATAAAACCATAATTGCTCCAGCGTAAACAATGATGTTCACCACCGCAACAAATTGAGCGTTTAATAAAATGTAATTTCCTGAAATGAAGAAAAACGTAAGAATTAAGTACAATACACTTCTGACAGGGTGTGGTGCTAAAACCACCATTAATGCAGACCCAAAGGTCAAACCTCCTAAAATATAGGTTAAAATTGCTAAACTCATATTGCTGATCTTTTACCGGTATGTTGACGTTTTGTAATATCAATGCGGTGATCTAGCGACTCTACCAACATATCCTTACCATAAATAAACTCATCGCGTTCGAACTCTGTAGGGACAATTCGATCGGTTAAGAAAATTGCTTCTTTTGGACAAGCCTCTTCACATAATCCACAAAAAATACAACGCAACATATTAATCTCATAGGATTCTGCGTATTTTTCTTCGCGGTATAAATGCTCTTCTCCTGGTTCTCTTTCCGCTGCTACCATCGTAATTGCTTCTGCAGGACAAGCCACGGCGCACAAACCACAAGCGGTACAATTTTCTCTACCTTGCTCATCTCTTTTTAACACGTGCATTCCTCGGTAAACTGGAGCAAAAACACGTTGTTCCTCAGGATATTTTAAGGTGTTATTTTTTCGAAATAAATGTTTAAAGGTAATCCACATACCCCCAAAAACTGCAGGTAAGTAGATTCTTTCGGCAAGGGACATTTTCTTGTCCGAAACTACTTTTCTTTTATTGGATAGACTTTGCATAATTCTTTTTAATGATTAAAACCATCCTTCATTGAAAGCGATGACTAAACCTGTGATTAATAGATTGATTAACGAAATTGGAATCAAACTTTTCCAACCCAAATGCATTAATTGATCGAAACGGAATCTTGGAAGTGTCCAACGAATCCACATAAAGACAAAAATGAAGAATACAATTTTTCCAAAGAAAGCCAAAGTTCCTAAAATCGCAAGCGTATTACCACTAAATGCATCCATACCCGGGAAATTGTAACCTCCAAAGAATAAGGCTGCAATAACCGCAGAAGAAATGAACATGTTAATGTATTCTGCGAACAAGAAGAAACCAAGCTTCATGGAACCGTATTCCGTATGGTAACCACCAATTAACTCTGATTCACATTCCGGTAAATCGAATGGAGCTCTATTGGTTTCAGCAAGTGCCGTAATAAAGAATACTAAGAAACAAACTGGTTGATAAAATACATTCCATCCCATTCCAAAAGATCCATGCTGACCATCCACAATGTCTCGTAAGCTTAACGATCCGGTCATCATTACAATGGTGATCACGGAAATACCCATTGCCAATTCATAGGAAATCATTTGAGAGGAGGCACGAATCGCTCCAAACAAAGAGTATTTGTTGTTCGATGCCCATCCACCAATCATGATTCCATATACACCAATGGAAAGTACACCCATGATGAATAAAATTCCAATATTAATATCCGCAATTTGTAAGGAAATTGATCTTCCAAAAGCTTCGATATTCGGTCCCCATGGAATTACTGCTCCGGTCATCAATGCCGTAAACATGGCAATTCCAGGTCCTAAAATAAATAACCATTTATCTGCATTCCTAGGAATAAAATCTTCTTTGAAGAACATTTTTCCTGCATCAGCTAAAGGTTGTAAGATCCCGAATGGTCCGGCGCGATCTGGTCCGATACGATCCTGTAACCAAGCAGCAACTTTACGCTCAAAATAAGTCAAATAGGTGGCAATCAATAAGGTAATACCGAAAACAGCTAATACCAATAACGACTTTTCAATAATTAATCCTGTATCCATTAGTTTAATTTTTTATCGGTAATTTTTCGATCTGAGGTGTAATGATTTTGGGAAATCACAGAATGTCTGTTGATCGTTCTAGGACCCTCAATGCTCCATTTGGAAGCATCTTTTTTATCAAATCGACATTCGTTACAAATCCAAGCTGTTTTGCCATCTTCATTCGATTCAACCTCACCGTATTTATCTTTTCTAGCTGTTACGCGATAAATTTCATTTCCAAACATCCAAACAACTGCCTTACCAGAACATTTTGAACAAGAACAAGAAGCTTCCATCGGTTTCAAAAACCAAACCCTACTCTTAAATCGGAATGTTTTATCGGTTAACGCACCTACTGGACATACATCAATCATATTTCCTGAGAAATCGTTTTCAATTACATTTTCAATGTAAGTACTAATTTCAGCATGATCTCCACGATGTAAAACTCCGTGAACTCTTTTATCTGTTAATTGATTCGCAACCGCCACACAACGATAACATAAAATACATCGATTCATGTGTAATTTAATCTTGTTACCAATCGTAATAGGGTCGAAAGTTCTTCTTTTCTCTTTGTAACGTGTAGCTGATTTACCATGCTCAAAACCTAAGTCTTGCAAATGACACTCTCCTGCTTGGTCACAAATTGGACAATCCAAAGGATGATTAATCAACAAAAACTCGACAATTCCGCCTCGATTTTCGTGTACACGCTCCGAAGTTTTATTTTTCACAACCATACCATCCATCACTGGAGTTGAGCATGAAGCGACTAATTTAGGCATCGGTCTCGGATCTTTTTCAGAACCTGCAGCCACTTCCACTAAACAAGTTCTACATTTCCCTCCTGTTCCTGGAAGTTTAGAATAGAAACACATAGCAGGAGGAACCACATCACCACCAATCTGACGGGCAGCATTCAAGATGGTCGTTCCTTCTTCTACTTCTATTTGGATATCATCAATGGTTACTTTTACCATAATTTGAATATTTTAAAATTTAAACTAAGGTTGATTTAGGTAAAACCAAGCCATAATTACGTTTTTGAGATTCCTCAGGATGGGTAACATGCCATTCAAATTCTTCTCTGAAGTGACGAATTGCAGCAGCTACTGGCCAAGCGGCAGCATCTCCTAAAGGACAAATGGTGTTTCCTTCAATTTTCTTGTTGATCTCTGCTAACAAGTCAATATCTTCCATGGTACCTTGACCATGCTCCAAACGATTTAACACTTTTTCCATCCAACCAGTACCTTCTCGACAAGGAGAGCACTGTCCACATGATTCATGTGCATAAAATCGAGCGAAAGTCCAAGTATTTCTCACGATACATTGGTCCTCATCAAAAACGATGAAACCACCTGAACCAAGCATAGATCCAGAAGCAAAACCTCCTTCTGCTAAGCTTTCGTAAGTCATTAAACGATCTGTTCCTTCAGCCGTTTTAGTCACCAAATGAGCCGGTAAAATCGGAACGGAAGATCCTCCAGGAATACAGGCTTTTAATTTTTTATTATTGGCAATACCCCTACAGTATTGGTCGCCATAGATGAATTCTTCAACGGTAATTCCCATTTCAATTTCATAGACTCCTGGTCGAACTAAGTTACCACTAGCAGAAATCAATTTCGTTCCTGTAGATTTACCCAAACCAATTTTCGCATATTCGTCTCCACCGTCGTTCACAATTGGAACAACCGCAGCAATACTTTCAACATTGTTTACTACCGTAGGACAACCCCACAACCCTTTAACAGCTGGGAAAGGTGGTTTCAAACGAGGATTTCCACGTTTACCTTCTAACGATTCGATCAATGCCGTTTCTTCTCCACAAATGTATGCACCTCCACCCGGAGCTACACGCAAATCTAGATCAAAACCTGAACCTAAAATATTTTTTCCTAAGAAACCATTTGCATACGCTTCAGCGATGGCTTTTTCAAGAATTTCCAAGATCCACATATATTCTCCTCGAATATAAATGTATGAAGTATTTGCTCCTAGTGCATAACTTGAAACAATCATTCCTTCAATTAAACGATGTGGAATTTTCTCCATCAAATAGCGATCCTTGAACGTTCCAGGTTCACTTTCATCTGCATTACATAGCAAATATCTCGGAACACCTTCCGGTTTGGCAAGGAAAGACCATTTCATTCCCGTTGGGAAACCAGCACCACCTCGTCCACGTAAACCCGATTTTTGAACTTCTTCCACCACATTTTGCGGTGACATCGTTTTTAATGCTTTTTCTACAGATCGATATCCTCCATGTTTACGATAAACATCAAAAGTTTCGATTCCGGGAACATCGTCGTGTTCTAAAAGAATTTTTCTACTCATCGTGCTATTTCTTTCGGCACCACACCAGAACGGTAAGATGCGATTATTTCATCAATTCTATCTTTGGTCAAATGCTCGTGGTATTGTTTACCGCATTGTAACATTGGTCCGTAGCCACATGCTCCTAAACATTCAGCTGTTTTAAGGGTAAACATGCCATCGGCTGAAGTCCCTCCCATTTTTACCTCCAATTTTTCTTCGAGGTAAGCAATGATGTTATCAGAACCCACCAACATACATGGTCCTGTTCTACATACTTCAAAAACATATTTTCCAGTAGGCTCTAAGTTGAACATCGTGTAAAAAGTAGCCACTTCGTACACTTCAATAGCTTGAATATTTAGAATTTCAGCCACATAATTCATCGTTTCCACACTTAACCAACCGCCAAAATCTTCTTCGGCCATGTGTAAAATGCGCATTAAAGCACTCTTATGTTTCCCTTCGGGATATTGAGCAATAAGCGCTTGAACTTCTGCCATTCTTTCAGCAGAGAATTCCTGCCTTTCCTGATGTATAATTTTTAAACTCATATTCTAAGCATCTAATTCACCTGCAATCACATTCATACTACTTAAAGTCAAAACGGCATCACTAATGGTTTGACCAGTTATCATTTCTGGATAAGCTTGGTAATAAATAAAACAAGGTCTTCTGAACTGTAAACGGTAAGGAGATCTTCCTCCGTCTGAAATCAAATAATACCCTAATTCTCCATTTCCACCTTCAACACTATGGTAAACTTCACCCACCGGAATAGGTGTTTCACCCATCACAATTTTAAAGTGGTAAATTAAGGCTTCCATATTGTTGTACACCTCTTCCTTAGGCGGTAAATAAAATTCAGGAATATCTGCGTGATAAGGTCCTTCTGGTAAATTTTTATACGCCTGTTCGATGATTCGTAAGCTTTGTCTAATTTCTTCTTGGCGAACCATAAAACGATCGTAAACATCGCCATCGGTACCTACAGGGATGATAAAATCAAAATCCTCGTAAGATGAATACGGATTCATGACGCGTACATCGTAATCTACACCTGCAGCGCGTAAATTTGGACCAACAAATCCATAATCTAAAGCGCGTTGTGCTGAAATTGGACCTGCACCTCTGGTACGATCCATAAAAATTCGGTTACGAGACAATAAGCTATCAAACTCATTAAATACTTTCGGGAAAGTTTTAAGGAATGACTGTAATTTTTGATGAAAAGCTGGCGTAAAGTCGCGTTCAAATCCACCGATACGTCCGATGTTTGTCGTCAAACGAGCTCCACACACCTCTTCATACAATTCGTATATTTTTTCACGCTCTTGGAAAACATAGGTAAATCCGGTTAAGGCTCCTGTATCTACCCCGATCACCGAATTACATACCAAATGGTCTGCAATACGAGCTAATTCCATAATGATCACACGCATGTAATCCACACGTTTAGGAATTTCCGCACCAATTAATTTTTCAACGGTCATGTGCCATCCAAAATTATTTATTGGGGAGGAACAATAATTTAAACGATCCGTAATTGGTGTAATTTGATGGAAAGGTCTTCTTTCAGCTAATTTTTCAAAAGCACGATGGATGTAACCTACCGTTTGCTCGGAGGAAATGATTTTCTCACCATCTACTTTCAATACGTTTTGAAAAATACCATGGGTAGCCGGGTGCGTAGGACCTAAGTTCAAAGTAGCGATATCGCCATCTATCGTATCCTTAGATAATCCTTCGTAACTGCTGTCGTGTAAAAATTCTTCTTTAAAAGTACTCATACCTATTTATTTATCTTCCGAAGAAGCGATCGTCTTTATCTTCTCTAGTTGCATCTTCTAAATGGTATTCTTTTCGCATTGGAAAATAATCCATACTGTCTTCATTTAAAATACGCACCAAATTAGGGTGATTTTTAAATTCAATTCCAAAGAAATCAAACGTTTCACGCTCTTGCCAATTGGCACCATCATAAATCGATACAATGGAATCAATCGTTGGGTTTGAAGCCGGAAGATATGCTTTTAATCGAATTCTAAAATTAGCGACTAACGCATGCAAGTGGTATACCACACAAAATTCGCGATTCACATCATTTGGATAGTGCACACCACCCAAAAGGGTTAAAAAAGAAATATCCAACGATTTTTCTTCCTTCAAGAATTTGATAATCTCCGTATTCTTTGCTGGATCGATTTCAACCGTCAACAAGTCATAAGGCGTTTCTGAAGAAATGATTGCTTCTCCAAATTGATTTTTCAGGGTCTCTAAAACACCTTCATTGGTTAGTGTTAATCTACTCATTTGAATCAATATTATAGGACTCCATTAAATGCTTGTATTCATCGGTGTAACGTCTTCTTAAAGATTCTGTTTTCACCAATTTATGGATATTCATAATTCCATCAATGATTTGCTCTGGTCTTGGCGGGCATCCAGGAACATAAACATCCACAGGGATTACACGGTCGATTCCTTGCAAAACACTATACGTGTCAAAAATTCCGCCTGAGGAAGCACAAGCCCCTACGGACAAGACCCATTTAGGCTCAGCCATTTGCTCATATACTTGCTTTAAAATTGGTGCCAATTTTTTAGAAATGGTTCCCGCAACAATCAACAAATCTGCTTGACGAGGTGAAAAAGACATACGCTCCATACCGAAACGAGCGACATCATAATTACTTCCCATGGTGGCCATGTATTCAATCCCACAACAAGAAGTTGCAAAAGGCAATGGCCATACCGAGTTAGCTCTGGCAGTGGCAATCACCTTGTCCAATACAGAAAGTTGAAAACCTTCTCCATTGATTACTGGAACATCTTCTATTTTTCCCATTCTAAAGCTCCTTTTTTAAATACGTATAAAAAACCTATTAAGAAAAACACAACAAATAGGATTACTGCAAGCAGCCCTTCCAATTGTAATGCTTTAAAATTTACCGCATAAGGGTAAAAGAAAATTACCTCGACATCGAATAAAACGAATAAAATGGCTGTCATGAAATAACGAACTGAAACTGGAAAACGCGCGTTTCCTTCAGATTCAACACCACATTCCCAATTCTCATTTTTTGTTTTTGATTTGATTTTAGGACCCCAAAGATGAGTTACAATCAAGGTTGTAATGACAAATCCCAAAGCGACAACTGCTTGAATGACTAACGGGAAATAGTCCGCAGAAGAAGAAACTGTTGATTCCATTTATTCTTTTTTCTTACACTTTATAACTAATTTTCAAAAACTTTTTTTGAAATGACCTCATTTTTCGAGAAAAAATTTAGCCAAGGCAAATTTAACTTTTCATTTATTACTATGAAACAAAAACCATAAAAAATATCAAATAAATTACCTAAAGCGTTTTGGAATGATATTCTTTGGTCAATTCTTTATATTCGTCTGTATACTTTCCTTGTTCGTCTCTAATTGTAATCAGCATTTCTTGAACAGGATCGTTTACTCTAGAGAAACAAGTGATCACCCTTTTTGTTTGATCCATTTTACCTTTTAACAGATACCTCTTATTGGGATACCAACCTTGTTCTAGAGCGGCCAATTCAAATTCTTCTTGTGATTCGATGGGATAAATGACGTAAAATCGACTCCAGGCATGTGTAATTTCAGCCGCTTTTGCAAATAAGCGCTCAGGAGTTAAGGAAAGAGCATGTCTTGCTGTAGATTTACGTGGATCTAAATTGCCATTCTGGGTCAGAAAATAAGGCGGATTGGAGACCAATAAATCGTATTGTTTTTCAAATGGAAATTCCAAAAAATCGCCTTGAAGCACTTGTATTTGAGTCTTATAGTTTGATACCCTCACATTTTGCTCCGCTTCTAAAAAAGAGAGTTGATCAATTTCGATGGCATCTACTTGAATACTCGGTGATTTTTGTGCCAACATTAAGGATAAAACACCTGTCCCTGTCCCGATATCCAAAACCTGGGATGCATTTTCCAAGGCTACTACAGCACCTAAAACCATAGCATCGGTCCCTACTTTATGGGTCGCATTTTTTTGGGAAACCGAGAAAAATTTAAATTGAAAAACAGCCATTAACCTAAATACAGATCAATTAAGCCATCAGGCGCAGCGATGGTCATTTTTTTCGCTTTTCGATCCAATGCTTTCACCACACCGTCGATTAACGGAATTAATACTTCTTTGCCTTCGGCATCGATTTGAATGAGTGGATTAACCGATAAATCAATGATAGAAACCAATTTACCAACAAATCCCTTCTTTTCATCCCAAACCTCAAAATCCACCACTTCGTGATCGTAGAATTTTATACCAGAGAGTTCTGGTAGAATTTGTGCAGGAAGAAAAACTTGATTTCGAAGTATTTTTTTAGCATCTACTTCTGAATTGACCCCTTCTAATTTCAAGGCTGCAAAACCCTTGTTTTTCAATTGCATGGATTCTACAAAAAAAGGCGTCAAGTGACCGTTTATTTCGATGAACATGGCATCCAAACTTCGGTAGTCTTCTGGATTGGTAACATCCAAAAACAGCGAAACTTCACCTTTAAATCCGTGAAGTTTCGCAATATATCCTAAATAAAAGCAATCCGCTTTATTCATTGGGTCTTGAATTATTCAGCAGCACCTTCTTCAGTTGCCTCTTCCGCTGGAGCTTCAGTAGCCTCTTCAGCAGCAGCCTCTTCAGCTACTTCTTCAGTTGCAACTACTTCCTCTTCTACTGCAGGTGTGTTTTTCGCTTCAATCGCTTTTGCACGAGCTGCATTCGCTTCCTCTTCTGCTTTTAATCTTGCTGCTTTATCAGCTGCTGCATTTTTCGCTAAACCATCAACTTTATTGTTGATTTTATTTGCTTTTTCAGCTTCCCATTTTGCAAATTTCTCATCTGCTTGCTCTAACGTGAAAGCTCCTTTTGCTACTCCTTTCAACAAGTGGTTTTTGTACAAAACACCTTTGTAAGATAATAACGCTCTTGCCGTATCTGACATTTCAGCTCCTGTTTGTACCCAATTTAAAGTACGCTCAAAGTTAATCTCAATCGTTGCAGGATTCGTGTTTGGATTGTATGTTCCTAATTTTTCGATGAATTTACCATCTCTTTTTGCTCTGCTATCAGCAGCTACTAAATGAAAGAAAGCTTTTCCTTTCTTACCGTGTCTTTGCAATCTAAGTCTAGTTGCCATAATGTTTACAATTTAAGGTGCGAAACCTTGGTTAATAATAATTTAAGGGTGCAAAGATACTCTTTTCTTATTAAAAAACCAAAATAATTCTCCGTCGCGATGCATTTTAATTTGAATTCTTCAATTTCCACCAAGGAAAGCGTGTTTCAAACTATAGCTTCGAAGCAATTTCTTCTCCCAAAGTTTCGTAATTGATCCCATCAAAATTCCCCGAAGACATCATCAACAAGACGGTATTCGACCAATCGATACTTTCTAAATTATTCAACACTTCTTGCGTTTCATTTAATACCAAGACATTCCCACCAAAACCATGGAATACATCGTCTTTCGTAATGGGGGTTAATTTTTTATGTGCCACCACATCTGGACTAAAATAAACGATAGCCTCATCTGCCGCGCTCATGGCATCGTTGTATTGTGGTAAAAATTCTTTCTTTAAAGAACTGAACGTATGCAACTCCATACAAGCAATAACCTTGCGATTTGGATACCTTTCTTTAACGGCTTTTGTGGTCGCTTTTAATTTGGAAGGAGAATGTGCAAAATCTTTAAACATGACAAATCCTTGTTTTTCAATGACTTTCTGCAAGCGTTTTCCTGCCCCTGTGAAACTTTGCATTGCTGTTAAAAAATCAGCCTCTGCTATTCCCATTTCAAGAGCCAAAGCCATAGCACCCATCATGTTTTGAAGGTTATGCGCTCCAAATATTTGCAGCAAGTAATGCTGTTCTCCATGCGCTAAAACTACCCCATCCTCTGTTACCTGATAAGTTGGTGTTTGGTAAGGTTTACAAGATAACTTGGATTGGTACTTTTCACCCAGTTTATTAACTTCTTGGTCTTCGGTATTGTAAATCAAAACGCCATTTTTCGAAATCTTTTGACAAAATAGATCGAATTGATGAACATAATCCTCAAAAGTTGGAAATACATTAATATGGTCCCAAGCAATACCTGAAATAATGGCTACATCCGGTTGATATAAATGAAATTTAGGTCGTAAATCAATGGGTGAACTTAAGTATTCATCCCCCTCTAAAATCATTACAGGAGCATCTTCAGACAATTTCACCATACAATCGTAACCTTCCAATTGCGCACCAACCATGTAGTCTACATTTAATTTTAGATGCTGACATACATGCAACAACATTGAAGTAATGGTCGTTTTTCCGTGACTACCTCCGATGACTACTCTTTTTTTATGTTTGGATTGCTCGTACAAATATTCCGGATAAGAAAAAATGGGCAAACCCAACTCTTTGGCTTTGATTAATTCCGGATTATCAATCCTTGCGTGCATACCCAAAATAACAGCACTTAAATCTGGCGTGATGTTATTTTCATTCCATCCCAAGGTTTTAGGTAAAATTCCTTGTTTTTCTAATCTTGTTTTGGACGGTTCAAAAATTTCATCATCGGATCCAGAAACTGCAAATCCTTTTCTACTCAAGGCAATCGCTAAGTTGTGCATTGCACTACCACCGATGGCTATAAAATGTACTTTTTCCAAAAATATTCTTATTTAGTATGTCTTTCTAAACTGGCATCTTGCGTTTCGGCGATCCATGCTTGCTCTGTAATGAAACTTCCGTTTTTAGAATAGGTTGTCCCTCCGGTAGTTTCCGTTTTCACATAAACAATCCCTTCACCTTTAATCACCACCACTCTTCTCGTGATGATCGCTTTCAATAAACCGTAAGTATCTTTTTGCATGAACTTTTCTTCGGTTACCCCTTCTGGGTATTCCTCACCCAAGGTATTCGCAGTGCGCACTTTTTCTTTAGGCCCATCATCTACCTTATCAATCAATTGCTTGTTATTGGTCTGCTTTCCTTTATGAAGTTCTGCTGTCTCCTTATCGTTGGCTAATTTCTGTTTATTGATCTCTTTAATATGCTCACTATTTTCATTTTGTTTTTTCGTCGAAGCTTTATTGTTTTCATCCACCTCTTTTACTTTTTCATTGAGCGTATTTTTGGTATTCAAACGAATTTGATCATCATTCTCAGAGTCTCCCAAATGAGCATCGTGCGTTTTTTCTTTGATTGTATTGATTTTTGCCGTATTGGCTTGGTTTTTATTTTTTTCTTCTTCTGCAGTAGACAACCTGTTTTTCTCGCCTGATTCAATATTCATTTTATTCTTCAAGTATTTTGTCATTTCTGAATTATACGCTTGAACATCATTATCTTCTTGAACCCTTTTCGATTCATGCAAGGTTGCTGTATTCTCTTGTAAGGCTTCTGCCCGAGTTTGAGCTAATTCCGATTTATAATCCTCCGAAGTTCGAATGACTTCAACATTTGCTTGTGCCTCCTCTTGATCTTTTTGATTAGACTCCTTATTAGCATTGTAAAGTTGAGCATGGGTCTCATCTTTTAGGAAGGAATAATTAGACGCTGCGTAAGTAGAATCGTCCGTTTCGTTGACATGGATTTGATTCAATGCCTCTTGTGAATTCAAATTTTCATTGTATTTGAATTGATCGGATTGTGCCTTTGCATTTTCTTGACGGATACGGATTGCATTCACAGAATCTACATTATTGAAACGGTGTACATCGCCACGATGATGCAAGGAATCATTCGTAAATGCAACGTCTTGATAATTTTTCATATTATCCTTGATCGATTGATCATCGGTGTTGATTTGGCTGGTATCCGCATTAAATAATTTATTTTTGGTCTGTGTTAATACAGCCGCATTGTAGTGTTTTCTTTGATTTTCTGCTTGACGAAGAGCGGCTTGACCATCGGTTATGGAATTATCATACGGATCACCGAGATCTTGTAGAGGTCCGACTTCTTGAACAACAGGATTAAGCAAAGACTCAATTTTATTAATTTGATCATTCGCGTAACCATCTCCAGGAAATTCCATCAGAATGTTCTCGTATTTTGCTTTAGCTACCGGCAAAGTCCCATCTTTAAATTCTTTATCCGCCAATTGTACCAATTCCCCATAGCGCTTTTGTTTCTGTAAAGCAGATAAACTTGCATTGGATTCCTTATCAATCAATTGCTGCATTTCAGAAATTTTATCCAAGGCCAATTGATCTTTCGACTTTGCCCCTAATGCATTTTGGTAAGCGCGCATAGCTTCTGAATACTTTTTTGATTTTTCCAGATCGGCACCCTCTTTCATGAAGGTTTGGTAAATTTTATTGCTTTTTTGTAAGTACTCGATTTGGTTCAAAATTTCTTGTGGACGAGGATCTGAAGGACGCGTTTTCTTGGCATTTTCTGCTCGTTCAATGGCTTTTTCAATATCCCCTTCATCAAGCGATTTTTGAGCCGCTTGTACCATGCGTTCAAAAAGAATGTCCGCCTCCTGATTCATACTTTTCGATAAACGTTCCGCCTCGTTGGCTTTGTCAATCGGTTCTTTTTCAGATGGCTTTTCAGCATTTGCTGCATTATACTCTTGAATGGCTTTCACGTATTCTTGTTTCGCCATATATTCATCACCTTTGGCCATGAAAGCTTGGTATCTACGATCAATGTCCGCTTGTTTATTGTTATCGTTTAATCGTTTTTGTAACTCAGCAATTTTTTGCGTTGGTTCAGTTTTGTCTGGTTTTAGTTGAGAAGCTGCTTTGTATTTCGCAATCGCATCTTGTAATTTTTGAGCTTGTTCAAGGTTTTGGGCTTCTTGCATGACCGATTGGTATTGCTCGTCCAAGCCTTTTTTCATTTGTTCCGCTTGAATCAATTTTGTCAACTCATCGATTTTAGCAATCAATTCTGCATCACTACCGTAATTTTTCGCCTCTTCTAATTTTGATTTGGCTTGTTCATTTTTACCCTCTTTAGCCAGGTCAAATCCTTCTTTTTTAATTTTTTCGAATTGTTTTTTCTTTTCAGCTTCGCCTTGTTGTGCCGCTAACTTTTGATCGATTAAATCTCTTTTTTCAATGGCTATTTTATTTTCAGGATCTTCCGCGAGCACCTTTAAAAAAGTAGATTTCGCATTCGTTAAATCATTTTTTGCCAACAAATCATTTCCCTCTACCAACCACTTTTCAATTTGCACCTTTTTGGCAGCATCGGCTTTGTCTTTAGCTATTAAATCATCAATTTCTTTGATGCGTTCAGCCGGAATGGACGAAACTTTATCCAAAGCTTGTGCTTGGACATACTTTTCTCTTGCCTCCGTATATTTTTTAGCATTTCTTAAATTTTGTCCATCGCTTAGGAGCTGATTAAACTGCGCTGCCTTTGCCATCTCCGCATCTTGTTTGGCGATAAAATCATCAATTTCTCTGATCTTTGTTTTCGGCAATTCTTGCGATTGGTCGATGTTCGATGCTTTCTGATAGGCCGCTTTCGCCTCAATGTATTTTTTGTCCGCAGCTAAAGCATTGGCTTGATCCATCGCTGCTTGGTACAACTTAGCTTTTTCAGCGGCTGCAGATTGCTCTTGAATTTTCTTTTTAACCCCATCCAATTTCGCTTGAACACTTGGGTCTTTTTTCAAATCCAAAGCAGCTTCGTAATTTGTTTGAGCTTCGGTCAAATTATTAACCTTTTCCGCAGCTGTTCCGTCGGCAACGAATTTATTGAATTTCTGCTCCTGTACACTTGCATTTTTCGCCTCGTCTTCAAGTGCTTTGATATCTGCTAATTTCTGAATAGCTTCCGCATTTTGGTTATCTAAACCGATTACTTCATTGTATTTTGCTTTGGCTTCAAGGTATTTTTTAGAGGTTACCAAAACAGCCCCCTCACTTAATAATTTTTGGACTTTAGCTAATTTTTCAGCAGCAGCTTTCTCAGCATCAAAGGCGGCTTGTGCCTTTTTCAATTCGGCTGCAGCATAAGTTGATGCACTTTCTAGGGCTAAAGCCTCCTTATATTTCGTGACAGCAAGTTCGTATTGTTTTTGATCTCTTGCCGCATCGGCAGCAATAATTGCCTGGTCGTATTTTTCTTTTTTCGCCTTTTCTCCTGAAGCTTTATCCAATTCGGTTTGAATTTTAGCCAATTGTTCATTGACATAAGCATCATCTACATGTATTTTTTTGGCCAAAGCGTATTTTTCTTGAGCAGCCTTCCAACTTTTTTGCTTGAAAAACCCATCAGCTTGCGCGACTAATTCCTTAAACTTTTGCTCATTCGCTTGGTCCTTTTTCAAACCGTTGATGATATTAATCTGTTGTCCTGGATAGGTACTACTCGCGCTCAGGGATTGTGCCTCTTGGTATTTGGCTATCGCTTGATCGTATTGTTTTTGATCCCTCAAAGCATCGGCTTCTTTAATCTTGTTGTTGTAGGCAGCGTTGGCTTGTTCTGCAGCTAAAGCATCTTTTTTACGTTGAAGAAGAATTTTTTCAATGGCATCTATTTTGTCGATGGGCTCCTCTTCTCTGGGGAGCAATTGAGAGGCTTGCTCGTATTTAGGTAATGCTTCTTCAAATTTACTCGAGTTGAATAGGGCATTTGCCTCTGCCATAACCTTTTGGTATTCCTTCTTATTATTTTTTTCCTGATCCTCTACCTGTTTCAATAAAGCATCAATTTTCTTCTTAGTAGCTTTGAATTGTCCTTGATCTAATTCAGGTTCTCCGGAAGATTCTACGGTCCAATTCATAATCGGTTCGGTGTCTAGAAACGAAAAATCGATACCCGGTTTATTCGCGAAAATGGAACCATTTAAGGGGAAATTCACCTCATTCCCTCCTTGTCGTGCCTCCCCATTAAGTTTAGAGAAATCGCACTGTATAAATTTGGAGACAAACTGAGGCTTGGAAATGACGATTTTAAACGGACTTTTTACATCAATAGATTTCACCAAGGAAAAACTTCCATTGGAAGCTGTGGTGGTGGTGGCAATGGTGTTCCCATTTTGAATGATGGAAATGACTACCCCAGGCTCATTACGGCCGTTATCTGCATTCGAAATACTTCCAACTAATGAAAATTTAAACGTTTGCGAAAGTCCTAAAAAAGGCAAGAATAATAAAGAAATATATAAAAAAAGCTTCATATCGTTTACTTAGTAACAAAATAATGTACAACCGAACATCATTTTCGTTTAATTTTGAACTCAATCTTTTACAAAGATGTACAAAAAAGTTGAAATATAAATATAGAAAAAATATGCTAAATATCCATCAATTGAGTTTTTGGGAAAAACAACAATACTTTGAAAAGATTGATTTTTTAATTGTAGGAAGCGGAATTGTTGGAAATAGCGCTGCGTATCATGTAAGGCAAAAATATCCAAATGCAAAAATAGTGATGATCGAACGAGGATTTCTTCCATCTGGAGCAAGTACAAAAAATGCCGGTTTTGCATGTTTTGGGAGTCCTACTGAATTGTATGCTGATTACCAAACTTACGGAGAAGGTATTTTTCAAACCGTCTTAAAAAGATACGAAGGATTGTCTTATTTGAAATCGATCATTGGCGAAGAAGAAATGGATTTTCAACCCAATGGCTCTTGGGATTTAATTGCAGAAAAGGATGTTCAAACCACGAAAACCATTCAAGATTTCCTACCCTACCTGAATGAGAAGATCACTCAAGTTTTAGGCGAAGAAAAAGTTTATACTGAAGATCAAATGGCTTTGCAGAATTTTGGATTTAAAGGATTTAACACCGCATTTAAAAATCGTTTAGAAGGACAAATAGATACCGGTAAAATGATGGTTAAGTTTAATCATCTGTTGCACCAATTAGGCATTCTACAACTCAACGGAATCGAAGTAAAATCAGTACATGTTTCCGATGGCATTTTAGAAACCCATGTTGGCACCCTTCAAGCAGAACATATTTTGATTTGCACCAATGGATTTGTGCGCCAATTGTTACCCGAACTACAGGTAGAACCAGCGAGAGCGCAAGTCGTTGTCACCTCTCCCATAGCCGATTTAAAGCTAAAAGGCACCTTTCATTACGATGACGGCTATTATTATTTCAGAAACATTCAAAATCGGATTTTATTAGGCGGTGGAAGAAATTTGGATTTTGCAGGAGAAACAACCACCGAAATGACCAATACGAGCCAAATTCTTGAAAAACTGAGAACCTTGTTGCAAACCCAAATCATACCAGGGCAAGCATTCAACATCGATTACCAATGGGCTGGAATCATGGGAATTGGGGGCGATAAAAATCCAATCATCCAAAAAATCAGTGATCGAAGCGCTATTGGAGTTAAAATGGGAGGAATGGGAGTAGCCATTGGAAGTTTAGTTGGAAAAGAACTGGCCGATTTATTTTAGAAATTATCTTAACTTTGCATCGAATTTTAAATTATTACATGAAAAATACAGCTTTAACAGAGGTACATATCGGATTAGGAGCCAAAATGGTGCCTTTTGCAGGATATAATATGCCGGTTCAATATGAAGGCGTAAATATAGAACACGAAACGGTGCGCAATGGTGTTGGCGTTTTTGACGTTTCACACATGGGAGAGTTCATCCTAAAAGGAGAAAATGCGTTGGCATTGATTCAAAAAGTTTGTTCCAACGATGCGTCTGTTTTAGTGGATGGCAAGGCTCAATATTCATGTTTACCTAATGGAAAGGGCGGAATCGTTGACGATTTAATCATTTATCGCGTAGCTCAAGATGAGTATTTCCTAGTGGTTAATGCTTCAAATATCGAAAAAGATTGGAACTGGATTTCTTCACACAATGATTTAGGTGTAGAAATGACCAATGTATCTGATGCATATTCATTATTAGCTATTCAAGGACCGAAAGCAGCAGAAGCGATGCAATCGTTAACGGATATTTCCTTGAGTGATATGGTGTATTACACTTTCCAAAAAGGAAAATTTGCAGGAAAAGAAGAGGTCATGATTTCAGCAACAGGATACACCGGTTCTGGAGGATTTGAAATTTATGTCAAAAATGAAGATGTTCAAGAAGTTTGGGATGCCGTTTTTGCAGCAGGTGCTTCATTTGGAATTAAACCCATTGGATTAGCTGCCCGTGATACCTTGCGTTTGGAAATGGGATTCTGTTTGTACGGGAATGACATCGACGACACCACTTCACCGATTGAAGCAGGACTTGGATGGATTACTAAATTCACCAAAGATTTCATCGATGCTGACGTCTTGAAAGCACAAAAAGAAAATGGCGTAAGTCGCAAATTAGTTGCTTTTGAAATGGTTGACCGTGGAATTCCAAGACACGACTACCCAATTGTAGATGCCGCAGGAAATGTGATTGGAAAAGTAACTTCAGGAACCATGTCGCCATCGATGAAAGTGGGAATTGGACTTGGGTACGTAACTACAGAACACGCCGCTTTAGAAAGCGAGATTTATATCTCGATCCGCGATAAAGGCGTAAAAGCGAAAGTAGTGAAATTGCCTTTTTACAAAAAATAATTTTGTTTAATATAGCGTTAAAAGCCACCTTTTTAGGTGGCTTTTTTTGTGCTTTCAAATGGGTATTGAAAAAAATTACTACTTTTAAAACCGATGAACTCCACTGCCAAAATAGATTCCTGTAATCCACCATTTTTTGTCACATCAAAAAAAGACACCTCTCGAATGCCTTGTCGCAAAAGACATGCAGAAAGCCAGGCGTACCGATATTCCTTCAACGGTATGGAAGCCGATTCAGAACTAAAAGGAAACGGCAACTCCTACACCACCGAATTTAGGCAATACGACCCACGTTTAGGGCGTTGGTTGAGTTTGGATCCGTTGGCGGACAAAAGAGCTTGGATGTCACCATATAATTTTGTTCAGAACAATCCGATTATGCGAATTGACGTGGACGGAAGACTTGATACTAAATTTGTGGATGATGAGGGTAATACTATCGCAGAAACCGATGATGGTTCAGATCAGGTCTATGTTATTCATAAATCAAACGAAGATAAATTTGTGTCCGCTTTGCGTGATAATGTGTCTTCCAAAAAGGATGCCGTTCAGAAAACAAATGATGTGTTAGGTGAAAAATACGGGGTTAAACTTGAAAAGTACATAACTGAAACAAAATATAAAGCATTTGAAAATAATTCAGAATTTGAGACTGGGTATAATTGCGGTTATAATGGCGGTTTTTTGAACTGTTCTGCATCAACTATAAGTAGTGTTGATAGAGGTGGAGGAACGGTTCAATATGGACGGATTGTTGGGGATGATCACGCTGATGAAGGCAAGATGAATATTTTTGATCCAAAAATAAAGAACAATGCCCCTGAATATATCATCAAAGATATTAAAAAGGAAAAGGTTGAACAGGAAACGACGATACACAATGGAAGAAAGATCGTGTTAGGTACCCGTACAACGATTGTTACTGAGAGAATGCTTATTAAAAAACAATAAAAAAATGTCAAAATATCACTACTTCCTTACAGGTGTAAGTTTGTATTTAATTATCACAATGGCTTTTTCAATGTCATTCGATTTGATTCATTTATTGACTCTTAGGTATTCGATATCTATAACGTCCTACTTTTTTATATTCTCTGTACTGCTTTTGTTCTTTTTCTTCGGCTTTTTATGGATGATTAAATTCTCTGAAAAGAAATACTTGCCATTGTTCTACAGTCTATTTCTTTTGCTTGTTTTTTTGGGAAATATTTTGATAAACAGCTATTTAGGGCAAAAGATGTTTTTATTAGATAATCCTCAAGCAGTCTTTGAAAAAACTAGCATCATAGATACTTGTTATAATATTTTGTCTAAACTTTTAAGTTTATCGTTATTTGTATTTTTATTACTAAAGAGTTTTAGAGCTCCCGCTCCGCAGTGATTTAAATTGCTTTGCTGCAACGAAGTAAATCCATCGAATAATCTTAAAAAATATCATTTAAACTCTCACCAATCCCCCAATATCATTACCTTTAACTGAAATATGCGCCAAATTCAAAAAATAAAAAAACGCGAAGTATACCGATATTCCTTCAACGGTATGGAAGCCGACCCTGAACTAAAAGGAAGCGGCAACTCCTACACCACCGAATTTAGGCAATACGACCCGCGTTTAGGGCGATGGCTGAGTTTGGATCCGTTGATGGCGAAATACCCCATGATGTCGCCGTATGTGGCATTTAATAATAATCCTTTGCGATTTACTGACAATAACGGACTTGAAGGCCAGGATTGGGTAAAAGGTGGTACAAATTCAAAGGGAACAATTAAGTATGATGCAGATACTTGGCATTGGGAAAAGGATGTGAAAACAAAAGATGATGCTGAAAAACTTGGAGCTGTAGATTGGATGCCAAAAAATGAATCAAGAACTATTCAAACTTTAGGCGGAAAAATGGCCACTATATCTTATGATTCACATATGGATAATGGAAAGGTTGAATATCAAAATTCAAATGATATCCCAGAGGCTACTGTTGAAAAATTATCTGCAAATGGAGCATTTGATGAAACTAACTATAAGCATGGTGAGATAACAAATCCTGGTGCAGGATTATTTATGATTGGTAATAATACCTCAGATTTCTTTGAACTTCGCAAATCATGGGGATCTTCAAATAGTTGGGAGCAATTTTATGGATATGTTAATTCTTTTGCATGGCAGGCTGTGCTTTTTGCAGGAGGGGAAGCTTTTATGGGCTTTATACCTTCAGGGGGACTTCACTCCAATGTGATACGAGGAGGGAATAATGCTACTAAAACTGGAAATTCTATATCAAATAGTATTGTTAAGACAGGAAATCAACTAAGTTATCATGCTGAAGTGGAAAGATTTGCATTAAGAGGAGTTTCTCCTAAAATGACACAGACTACAATTAATAAAGGCTTGAGGTATTTTGATCCAAAAAATGGAACAATAAATTACGTTTTAAGAAATGGTTTCGCGTCTGGTAAAGATATTTTAGTTGGAACAAATCCATTATCTGGAAAAGTTACAACTGTAATTAGAGGTAATAAACTTATTCGACCACGCTTTATAAATTTAAACCCATAAAACTATGGATATTTTGATTAGAATCTTAAACGAAAAAGAAAATAGAAATATCTTGATTTCTCAATTTCAAGATTATATTTGGAATGAAAATCCAAAATTTGATAATGAGGAACAAGAAAATATTTTATGTGATCTTGCATATGATTTAGACTTTTATGAGCCTAATATTGCAATTAGAAATGAAGATAAATCTTATTATGGAGATGAAAAATTGGAAATAGAAATTAAATTAGCTTTAAAAAAACTTGGGTTCGATTTTAATTAAACACAACAATTTAATACCCCTCCCGCTCCACATAATATGCAATTCTGCGGAAAATCTAAATAAAAGTAATTACCAAATTCTCAATTTCCCATTTAACTGTTGATAAACCAAACGTTTTGCTAATTTTACCCCATGACCCCACTCCCTCAAAGAATAAAAAAACGCGAAGTATACCGATATACCTACAATAGGATCCTTATCTATTAATCTTCCCAATCTAAATTGATTTCATTTTTACACCTCACCCCTGCCCGGGCGTAGGCGGTTTCCCGATATTTCGGGAGTAAAAGCCGAAGACCGAAATGGCAGCCAAAAAATAAAGACACAAAAAAAGCTGCCCTATTGGACAGCTTTCAAAAAATATAGGATAAAATCCTAGTATCTGTAGTGTTCTGCTTTGTAAGGACCTTCTACCTTCACACCAATGTAATTGGCTTGGTCTTCCGATAAAGTCTCTAATTCCACACCGATTTTCGCTAAATGTAAACGCGCTACTTTCTCATCTAAATGTTTTGGTAACATGTATACATCGTTTTCGTATTTATCGCTGTTATGCCACAACTCTAATTGTGCTAACGTTTGGTTGGTAAATGAATTAGACATCACAAAAGATGGGTGACCTGTAGCACAACCTAAGTTCACTAAACGTCCTTCTGCTAATACGATGATGTCATTTCCTTTCACGTTGTACATATCCACTTGTGGTTTGATCTCTACTTTTGTTGAACCGTAATTTCCGTTCAACCAAGCCATGTCGATTTCGTTATCGAAGTGTCCGATGTTACAAACGATCGCTTTATCTTTCATTTTTTCAAAATGACGTCCAACCACGATGTCTTTGTTTCCTGTAGTCGTAACGATGATATCTCCTAAATGAACTACTGAATCTAATTTTTTCACTTCAAATCCGTCCATTGCTGCTTGTAACGCACAAATTGGGTCGATTTCCGTAACGATAACTCTTGCTCCAGCACCTCTTAAAGAAGCGGCAGAACCTTTACCAACGTCACCGTAACCACAAACCACAGCCACTTTTCCAGCCATCATGATATCGGTAGCACGACGAATTGAATCCACTAAAGACTCTTTACATCCGTATTTGTTATCAAATTTAGATTTAGTAACTGAATCATTTACGTTGATTGCTGGCATTACTAAAGTACCGTTTTTCACTCTTTCGTATAAACGGTGTACACCTGTTGTTGTTTCTTCAGAAAGACCTTTGATGTCTTTTGTCAATTCAGGGTAACGGTCAAATACCATGTTGGTTAAATCTCCCCCATCGTCCAAAATCATATTTAATGGTTGGCCATCTTTAAATGCAAATAAGGTTTGCTCGATACACCAATCAAATTCTTCTTCATTCATTCCTTTCCATGCATAAACTGGAATTCCAGCAGCAGCGATAGCAGCCGCAGCATGATCTTGCGTAGAGAAGATGTTACAAGAAGACCAAGTCACCTCTGCACCTAAATCTACTAAGGTTTCGATCAATACCGCTGTTTGAATGGTCATATGCAAACAACCTGCAATTCTAGCTCCAGCTAAAGGTTTTTTACCTGCATACTCATCGCGCAAAGCCATTAATCCTGGCATTTCTGCTTCGGCTAAGGTAATCTCTTTGCGACCCCAATCTGCCAAACTCATGTCTTTAACTTTGTAAGCTAATCTTTCTGTTGTGTTATTCATATATCTATTTAAAATTCAATTTCTTGTGCAAAATTACAAAACTCCCTTGGGAATTAAAAATTTAGGCAAATATTATGAGTAATAATTTTAAAAGCCAGTTTAAACTTTATTGACAATTAAATTATCAATAGGTTTATTTGTGTTTAATATAAATTAAATTTTCCTCCCCCCTCCATAGGGGGAAGCCTAAAAATTACTCATTTTTAATTAAAAAGAACAAAAGTCTAAAATCGTTTGAAATGGTTAATAGATTAAATTTCACAAACGTTCAAGAATCAATTGTTCCATACCAGAGACAAAATCAGGATGGGTATTGGAGCTTTCAACCAGTTGCACTTTTTCCCCTCCGTGTTCTTCAAAAATCTCTTGGTATTCAGTACCTATTTCTACAATGGTTTCTAAACAATCGGCCACAAAAGCAGGACTAAAAACCAACAGGCGTTTCGCACCTTTCTTCCCCCACTCTTCGACTACCTTATCGGAAAAAGGAGTCAACCATTTTTTATCCAATCGCGATTGAAAACAAACGGTATAATCGCTTTCTGTTAACCCTAATTTAGCGGCGATCAAACGAGTCGTTGCGTAAGAAGTAGCTTTGTAACAAAATTTATTCTTCGCATTGATTTCCGTTTCACAAGGCTGATCGGAGCACAAGTCATCGGCTTCATAGACTTTGTCTACTTGTCGCTCTGGTAAACCATGGTATGAAAATAAAACATGATCGTAGGATGATAAATCGTGTTTTTGTGCATTCTTCACCACCGAATCAATATATCCTTCATTATCCCAAAACTGCGAAATAATTTTTACTTCAGGAATTACCCACCATTTTCGAATGATATCCATGGCTTTTTCCACGGCAGATCCTGTTGATGCACTGGCGTATTGCGGAAACAGTGGTAAGATGATGATTTGATCGTAGTTTGCTGTTTTCATTCTCGAAAGAACACTTTCCATGGAAGGATTTTGATAGCGCATGGCTAATTCAACAGTGACATTTTGGTCTTTCAAACGCTCTTGCAATAAATCCTTTAAAGCTACAGAATGGGTCATCAATGGAGAAACCCCGTTGCCAATTTCCCACAATTCCTTGTAAATCTTTGCCGATTTAGGCGCTCTAAATGGAACAATGATTCCATTCACCAATAATTTTCTTGGCAACAAAGGAATATCAATCACGCGAGGATCGTTTAAAAATTCGCTCAAATATCTTCGTACCGAGGATACCGATGGATCATCTGGAGTTCCAAGTTGGATTAATAAAACACCCGTTTTTTTCATTTCTTTATAACATTTATAAACCCTAATTGTTCAGGGCTAAAATAATTTTTTACGCCAATCTTTGGACTCTTCTTCGGAAACCAAATTTAATTTCAACAAGGTATCCACCGTTTTCTGAAATGCCAGGGGATATTCGATTCCTTGATAGTTCCAATCGGTTTCATTCAACCAATTTTGCACTTGTCCGGAACGCAAATTGTAGCGCCATGAAATCACCTCAACGGTTTGTTCATCTTGTTTCACTTCCAAAGCCTTCGCATTGACAATTTGAAGCATTTTCTTCAATAAATCGGCATGATTCTCTAGGACTTTATTTCGAACAGCGACTACAAAACACGGCCATGGGGTCACCACCTCATCAATGTATCGGCATTTCTTTTGTTCAGTGTATGGAAAGGTGGTGTATTTTTCCCAAAGAAAAGCTTCTGCCTCATGATGCTGTAAGGCCCAAAGTCCGCCGTAAATATCACCTACTACGTTGAATTTGAGTTGAGTGGTATCCCATTTTTCTTGATCAGCACGCACGTAAGTCATCAGATGGGAACCAGAACCTTCCCTTGAAATGGCAAAGGTTTTATTTTCCAGCTGATCTACCTTGGTGATGTCTGAATCGTAGGGCACATGAATTCCCCAATGTAAAGGAGAAACTACATAAATTTGTAAGATTTTGGCATCCAATCCTTGTAAAATGGCCTTCGTAATTCCTTCCGTTAAGAGGATGGCAACGTCCAAGGTTTCTGTTTCTAAACCACGAATCATTTGTCCAGTTCCCCCACTCATGTCAGACCAATGCAAGTCTAACCCAATTTCTCTGAATTTTCCCTCTTCTATGGCTAATCTCCAAGGCAAATTAAAGTGCTCTGGAACGCCTCCAATTTTTAAACCGATCATGGTTGATTTTTTTCTAAATATTGTTTTTCGTAAAGTCTGCGGTAAAACCCGTCTTCTTTTTGCAATAAAAGTTCAGGATTCCCCATTTCTACCACTTCTCCTTTCTCCAAAACAATAATTTCATCCGCATTTTGGATGGTGGATAAACGGTGCGCAATGACCAATGAGGTTCTTCCTTTGGTAATTTTTTCAGTTGCCGATTGAATCAAAGCCTCACTTTCATTATCGACAGAAGAGGTGGCTTCATCCAAGATTAAAATTTCTGGATTAAAGACATAAGCGCGCATGAAAGAAATTAACTGACGCTGTCCGACAGATAAGGCATTTCCCCGCTCTCCGATATGAAAATCATACTGTTGTGGCAATTGCATGATAAAATCGTGTGCGCCGACCAATTTAGCCGCCTCAATGACCTTTTCCCTAGAAATACTTTCATCTTGCAGGGTCACATTATTGTAAATACTATCGGAGAACAAAAAGACATCTTGTAAAACGATGGCAATTTTCTTGCGTAAATGTTTGGTATCGATATTTTTCAAGGCCGTGGTTCCAATCGAAATTTCTCCTTCTTGGTAATCGTAAAACCGCGTGAGCAAATTGACAATCGTTGATTTCCCTGCTCCAGTAGCCCCAACAAATGCAATCGTTTTACCTGCTTTGATATCGAAACTAACATTTTTCAATACCCAATCCTTTTCCTTGTAAGCAAAGTAGACCTTCTTGAAATGGATGTCTTCACTCAAGGAAACATTTAAGCCCTCCCCTTGCGATTGCACATCTTCCGTATGATCTAAAATTTCGATAATTCGTTCAGCACGAACCGTTCCTCGTTGCAAGATGTTGAATTTATCCGCCAATTGACGAATGGGACGAAACAAGAGGTTAATCCAAAGTGTAAACCCAATGATTTGTCCAAACATTTGTTGAATCTGTTCGGGTGTTTTTCCTTCGACCTTCAGTGCTCCCCAAACTAGAATGAATGCAATGGACAAAGAAGAAAATAATTCAACGACGGGAAAAAAAATAGAGTTTGCCCAAACTGCCTTGATGTGCGCAGTTCGATGTCCTTTGTTAATTTCTTCAAAAGCTTCGTATTCCTTTTCTTGACGGTTAAACAATTGCACCAAACTCATACCCGTTACTCTTTCCTGAACAAAGGAATTTAATTTATTCACCTGTTCGCGTTCCAATTGAAACGATTTCCGCATTGCTCTGGCAAAAATTCGGGTAGCGATCAACAACAAAGGCACAGGGATGAGTACCAATAAAGAAAGTTGCCAATCGGTAACAAACATCATGGTTAAGATGACCAACAGCGACAATACATCCCCAGCGATATCGATTAAACCGGAGGAAAAAACTTCTGTGATAGCTTCTAAATCGGAAACAACGCGAGTAACTAAAGAACCTACCGGCCTACTGTCAAAATACTGTACCTTGAAGGAGAGCATGTGCCTGAAAATTTTCATGCGGATATCTTTGATGATATGTTGCGCGAAAAAATTTGAGAAATAAGCGGTCATGAATTGAAGTCCTGCCTCGAGAACGAGTGTACCAAGAATCAACAAGGTCCAGATTAACAAGCGACTTCCATCTTGCTGATGTAGAATGTATTCATCGACCATGTGCTTAATCATTAAAGGTCTTGTTGGACCTACAAAAGAGAGCAATATGATTCCCAACAATACTAAAAAAAATAGCTTTTTGTATGGCTTGGCAAATTGAATGAGTCGGGTGAATATTTTTAAATTTATTTTCGCTTTTTCTGCCATAGAACAAAAATATTCATTTCTAAGAAACCTTTATGTTTTTTTAGCATAAATTCTATTTTTCTTTCATCAAATTCAGTAGGAATTGTGTATTTTTATAAAAAGAAAACTTATGATTGTTCACGAATTCACTCACCACCCTTCGATTATTAATCACTTTATCAAAGAGTTAAGGGATAAAAATATCCAAAAGGATGCACATCGTTTTCGAACTAACTTAGAGCGAATGGGTTTTCTTTTAGGTTATGAAATTTCAAAAGAATTAAAACAGCATGCAGTTCAAGTGGAAACTCCGCTCGGCACTTCTGACATGAACACGCTGCAATCGATGCCTGTATTGGCCACAGTTTTCAGGGCTGGATTACCCATGCATCAAGGATTAATGAATTGTTTTGATCAAGCAGAAAGCGCTTTTGTTTCCGCATACCGAAAACACAGTTCACCCAAAGATTTCAGCATCGAGATTGAATATTTAAGCGCACCATCCTTAGAAGGAAAAGTACTCATCATCAGTGATACTATGATTGCCACAGGTAATTCCATCATGAGTGTTTACAAAGCCTTATTAAAGCAAGGAAAACCCTCAAAAGTATATATCGCAGCAACTATTGCATCGAAGGATGGAATTGAATTTTTAAAATCAAAATTACCCGATTCAACCGTTATTTTTGTTGGCGCAATTGATGAAGAATTAACCGCGCATTCGTATATCGTTCCGGGATTAGGTGATGCTGGTGATTTGTGTTATGGAGAAAAATTATAAGGTATGTATTGGGCATCTATCATTTCTGTCATTTTACTTTCTACGGTAAAATTTATGTTTTCGCCTTTAGTGGGTGAAGAATTACATCTTCCTTTTTACACCACTTATTTTTCTGCGGTAGCAGGTGGAATTTTAGGCGCAAGTGTGTTCTATTTTTCTTCTAACTTTTTCATTACTTTATCGCTTCGAAAAAAAGCAAAAAAGGAAGCCTTAGCGCTGGAAAAAGGATTACCGATCAAGAAAAAGAAAAAATTCACAAGGGTCAACAAACTGATTGTCTACTTGAAAACACATATTGGTCAAATGGGTATTTGTGTCATTACACCGCTTTTTCTATCTGTTCCTGTAGGTTGTTTCATTTCCGCAAAATTCTATGGGAATTCTAAAAAAACATTTCCCTTAATTGTATTAGGTATGTTCATCAATGGATTAGCCACTACCTCGTTAACGTATTGGATTTTAGATTAATGGATAAACATTTATTTTTTGATTTAGATCGAACCTTGTGGGACTTCGAGCGCAATTCCAAACATGCCTTACAAGAAATCTATGAATCCCTGAGTTTACATCAAATTTTACCCCCATTCGGCACATTTCATTACCATTATCAAAAAAAGAATGGGGAATTATGGCGAAAATATGGTAAAGGGAAGATTACCAAAGAAAAATTACGCACGGAACGCTTTCACCAAACCTTAAAAACCTTTCAAATCGAACATCCAGCATTGGTAGCTAAAATTGCTGAATTATATGTGCAGATTTCTCCACGTCAGACCCTTTTATTCCCGGGAGCTATCGAAACTTTAACCGCATTGAAAAACGACGGATATCTCTTGCATATCATTACCAATGGTTTTAAAGAAGTGCAACACATCAAACTCGAGCAAAGTAAATTACAACCCTTTTTCGAAATCATACTTTGCTCCGAAGAAGTAGGTAAAAACAAACCCGCTTTAGAAGTTTTCCAACATGCCTTGCAATCTTCAGGAGCTAAACCGATGAATAGCATCATGATTGGGGATGATTTGCAAGTAGATATTTTAGGTGCTGAACGAGCAGGCATGCAAAGCATTTTATTTGATCCTGAAAACTTCTACCGAAATTATAGTGGACATAAAGTGCAGCAGTTGAATGAAATCCCTGAAAAACTTCCTTGGATGTTTAAGTAATTAAAATTTGTCCTTGAACTGCAGCTGAATCGGCGTGTAGTGCACTGGATGTTTACTCGGATTCCAAAAATAAATACTCAACTCATCGGTTGGCTTTAATCCGTCAGGTAAATCCACTGCCAGAAAGGCTTTAAAACGCGGCGCCTGATTAGCCAAGCGCTTTTGATCTGGAGCGAAGTACAGGTAAGCATCGCCATTTTCATACGTTAACAAACTTCCCTTGCGATTCACTACAGCTACTAAAAATAACTCTCCTGCTTCTTTCATTTCAACAGTACTTTCTACCAGCGCGTATTGATTCGAATTTTTATAGGAAGGTAATTGACCGACAAGTCTTTTGATTCCACCAAAAAACTCATTCGAATCACAAATCGTAGTTTTAAAATCGAACTGGACAGCCTTGGTTTTTTCTCGCTTGAAAAAGTAATGACCCCACATCCGATTACCCACGCCATAAATTTTCTGGGGAAAATAGCGCTGTATCAATTCCAAATACATCGATTTATTCAAGTTGGTATTGTAATTCAACGCAAAGTAATTCGCCGAAGTAGCCTCCAAACGATCCTTCAGGTCAAAAAGAACAAGGGATGAATTCCAATCCAACAAAGGTTCATCAATTGGATGATCCAAGTAAAAATTCAAGTATTTTGGTTCACAAAACGATGCTTGAGCGATGTTTTCTTGTCCGTATTTTCGATAATCTTCATTCAGACATTTTCCTACTGCTTGAAATTCACCGTAATGAATCAAATCGTTCAGACGGTACACTAAAAAAGTGTGGATCACTGAAACGATTAATACTCCTGAAAAAATAACCCTTCTTACCGCTAATTTAAGCAATCCGACTCTTGAAAAAAGTAGTAAAAAGAAAAAGGGCAACATGAAAAGCATCACCATATCTCGCAAGACTGGCGTGAAAAACACCGAAATGAGAAATCCAATCAGAAAGGAACTTACAAAGATGCCTGCGGTAAAATACTCTAATCTGGAACATGGAACCGATCTTCTTTTCCACAAGAAATACATAGAAAGGATGGCAAAGCAAATTGCTAAAAGGGAAGAATCATTGAAGTACTGTTTAAAAAAGGTGAAAATCCATGTCCAGGTTGGCTTTGGAATCCAATTGCCCACTGTTTGAGTAAGTTGGAAAAGGGTGATGTGCATAAATGGAATATACAACACTATCGCGAGAAGACCTCCCCCAAAAAGCATCCATCGTTGGCGAGCATCCGTAAGGTAAAACAGTCCCAAAACACCCATTACCCCAGCGACCAAAAAAGCATAGTAATGTGAACTCATCGCACCCCAAAAACTCAAACCAATGAATAGCAGATACTTCCATGAAAACGACTGTCGGGAAGTTAAGACTTGAATCCAATAAAACAGGAGCAATAAAAAAAATATTCCCGAAAGATAGGGTCTGGAAAACACCGTACCATAAATGGGGAAACTAAATCCGATATACAATAGCGTGCACCAAAAGGCAGTTTCCTTGGTAAAATACTTTTTTGAAATTTGATAAATGAGGAGTGAATTAAGCAGGTAAAATAAGATACTCAAACTTTGTACTCCCCATTCCGAATTCCCCCAAATATGTACCCAAACCCACAATAGGACTTGGTAAAAAGGAGGATGCATATCGCCGAAGGTGATGCCATAATACCAAAAGGCATTCCATTCATGGTATTGCGTTCTCTCCCAACCACTTAACTCGTCATTGGACAAGCCATGGTGATCCATAAAAATAAATCGAACCAAAAGGCCAATGACCAATAAGAAAATGATGTTGCTATTTTCCTTTAGCCATCGCCACATTACCCATGTAATTCTTGACGCAATTTTTCATACAAGACCATTCCAGCTGAAACACCGACGTTTAAGGAAGAAATCTTGCCACGCATTGGAATACGCGCTTTGATATCGCTCATATTCAACAAATCAGAAGTGATTCCATCTTCTTCAGATCCCATGATAATGGCTACAGCCCCCCTTAAATTCACTTCGTATAAAGGAACAGAAGATTTTTCTGTACAAGCTACTAGGCGAAGTCCACTTTGCTGCAAGTAGAAAAGCGAATTTTTTAAGTTATCGGTTTTACAAACCGGAATACGATTTAAGGCACCTGCGGAAGTTTTAATCGCATCAGAAGTAGCCGTAGCAGATCCTTTGGAAGGGATCAATATGGCATCTACACCTTGACACTCAGCCGTTCTTGCAATCGCCCCAAAATTCCGAACATCGGTAATGCGATCCAAGACAAGGATGCACGGTTTTTCGCCTTTTTCAATTTTTTCGTCGATAAAAGTCTCGATATTGAGGTACGTAATAGGAGAAATCATAGCCACCACTCCTTGATGATTACCATCGCTCATGGCGTTAATTTTTTCTATCGGAACATACTGTATGGGATAATTCTTTCCAGTTAATGCATCTCTCAATTGGATAAACGCTTCTTTATTGATTCCCTTTTGAATGAGAATTTTATCGATTTCTCGATCTGCTTTGATCGCTTCAATGACCGAATGCAATCCAAAGATGATATTTTCTTTCGGTTTTCTTCGTTCAAAATTTTTCTTTTCGAAATTCCTTCTTTCCATGGCGTTAATATTTGTATTCAAATGTAATTTCAACATCCTCACTTACGGTTTTGGCAACGGGACACGTCTTTCCTGCATGAATCACTTTTTCCGCTTCTAAAGTGCTCCATCCATTATTTCTAACATCTAATTCAATGACAATTTTCCCGATGCGTCGTGGAGAGGAAGCCATTACTTTTAGAACACTTGCGTGTGCATGTTCAAAATTTAAACCATGATTTTTACAATAAATTCCCATTATCGTAATCATACAAGAAGCATAGGCTGTGGCAACCAAATCGGTCGGACTGAAAGCCTCTCCTTTGCCCTCATTATCAAGCGGTGCATCGGTGATTATTTTCATACCAGATCCAAGATGAGTTGCTTCTGTTCTAAGGTCTCCTAAATAGACTACTTCTGATGTATTCATATCATGTTTTTTTGTAATTTTGCAAAATTAAGTTTTTACCTCGATCCAATTGCGATTGAATCATACAAAGGTAGATTAAAAAAATGAACATGAGCGAAATCGTTTCAACGGATAACAACGAAATCAGAATAAAAAAACCAAAATGGTTGCGGGTAAAGTTACCTACAGGTGAAAATTACAAAAAAGTGAGGTCTCTGGTTGATGAGCACAAGTTGCATACCATCTGCGAGAGTGGTAGTTGTCCGAACATGGGAGAATGCTGGGGAGAAGGAACGGCAACCTTTATGATCTTGGGAAATATTTGTACGCGTTCGTGCGGATTTTGTGCCGTAAAAACAGGCCGACCAGACGAAGTAGATGAATTCGAACCCGGAAAAGTAGCGCATTCGGTAAAAACCATGAACATCAAACATGCCGTGATCACTTCAGTAGATCGCGATGATTTAAAAGATGGAGGTTCTACCATTTGGGCACAGACGGTAAAAGCCATTCGTCACCAATCACCTGGAACCACTTTAGAAACATTAATTCCTGACTTTGCAGGCAATTGGGATAATTTACAAGTCATCATCGATGTAGCTCCGGAAATTGTATCCCACAATTTAGAAACAGTCAGAAGGCTGACCAAACAAGTGCGTATCCAAGCTAAATACGATCGAAGCTTAGAAGTATTGTTTCGCTTGAAAAAAGGTGGAATGCGCACCAAATCTGGTGTTATGTTAGGCTTGGGTGAAACGGAAGAAGAAGTTCTGGAAACGATGGATGACTTAAGAAGTGTAAACGTGGATATCCTTACCTTAGGACAATACCTACAACCAACACCAAAACATTTGCCAGTCGCTGAATTTATCACCCCTGAGCAATTTGATAAATACAAAGAAATTGGACTAAAAATGGGCTTTCGCTATGTTGAAAGCGGTCCGTTGGTGCGTTCTTCGTATCATGCAGAAAAACATTTGTTTTAACCATTCAAATAAACTAGAAATTCTAACTTTGTAAAAAAAAATAAAAAATGAATGCATTCGATGTCGTAATTATTGGTTCAGGACCTGGTGGATATGTTTCTGCTATCCGATGTGCACAATTAGGTTTTAAAACGGCCTTAATAGAAAAATACAATACCCTAGGAGGAACATGTTTAAATGTAGGATGTATTCCTTCTAAAGCCTTATTGGATTCATCAGAACATTTTCACAATGCAGTACACAACTTTGATACCCATGGTATTGAAACAGGTAAAGTCAAAGCGAACATCGATAAAATGATTCAACGCAAAAACGATGTAGTTTCGCAAACTTGCAGTGGTGTGAAATTTTTGATGGATAAAAACAACATTACTGTTTTTACCGGTTTAGGTTCTTTTGTGGATAAAAACACCATTAAAATTACTAACGCTGAAGGTAAGACAGAAAACATTACTGGAAAAAACATCGTGATTGCAACCGGTTCTAAACCGAATTTCTTCCCTGGCATGGAACCTGATAAAAAACGCATCATTACTTCGACCGAAGCACTTTCCATGAAAGAAATTCCAAAGAAAATGCTTGTCATTGGGGGCGGCGTTATTGGACTTGAATTAGGTTCTGTTTACGCACGATTGGGCACACAAATCGAGGTGATTGAATTCGCTAATACCATCATTCCAACCATGGATGGAACTTTAGGTAAGGAATTGACAAAAGTATTGAAAAAAGAAGGATTCAAATTCAACCTTGAACACCGTGTTCAGAGTGTTGTGAACAAAGGCAAAAGCGTTGAATTAAAAGCCTTAAACAAAAAAGGCGAAGAGGTAACTTTTGAAGCAGATTATTGTTTAGTTGCCGTTGGACGTAAAGCATACACCGAAGGACTCAACTTAGAGGCAGCAGGTTTAAAAGCGAATGAACGCGGTCAAGTAGAAGTAAATGACCATCTACAAACTGCTGTTCCACATATTTATGCCATTGGTGATGTGGTGAGAGGAGCAATGTTGGCACACAAAGCCGAAGAAGAAGGTGTTTATGTCGCAGAATGGATTGCTGGACAAAAACCGCACTTGAATTACAATCTAATTCCAGGAGTAGTTTATACATGGCCTGAAGTTGCTTCTGTAGGAAAAACAGAAGAGCAAATCAAAGCAGATGGTATTGAATACAAAGTGGGTTCATTCCCAATCAAAGCCTTAGGTAGAGCGAGAGCAAGTATGGACATCATGGGATTGATTAAAATTATTGCTGATAAAAATACCGACGAGGTTTTAGGAGTGCATATGATTGCTCCGAGAGCTGCAGATTTAATCATGGAAGCTGTGGTTGCGATGGAATACCGAGCATCTGCGGAAGACATAGCACGTATTTGTCACCCTCACCCCACGTATTCAGAGGCGATTAAAGAAGCTGCCATGGATGCTACCGAGGCGAGAGCAATGCACATTTAAGCGAATTATTAAGTATCTAAAACCCTTTTCCTCGCAGAGAAGGGTTTTTTGTTGTTATGCAGTTTTTAGATATTTTGTATATTTGAACACAATAAAATTAAAATGTCTGAACTAATCTTAAACGATCCAAAAAATATCACTAAAGTGAATCAAGAAATTTTATTAAAAGCATTTAGACATATGTGCACTGCCAAAACATTGGCGGAAAAATATGAAGCAAATAAAGAAATTACGGCAAAATACGTTCATGCTACTTCAAGAGGACATGAAGCGATTCAGATTGCAGTAGGTATGCAATTGAAACCTCAGGATTGGGTTTCTCCTTATTATCGAGATGACAGTATTCTTTTGAGCATCGGCATGCGTCCGTATGAATTGATGCTTCAAGTTTTTGCGAAAAAAGACGATCCATTTTCAGGAGGAAGAACCTATTATTCTCACCCATCCTTAAACGAAGCAGATAAACCAAAAATCATTCATCAATCCTCTGCAACAGGTATGCAGGCCATTCCTACAACAGGAATTGCGATGGGAATTCAATACAAAGAACTACAAGGATTACAAGAGGATTATCAAGGAGAAAACCCAATTGTCGTTTGTTCCCTTGGAGATGCGTCTTGTACTGAAGGAGAAGTTTCCGAAGCTTTCCAAATGGCAGCCTTGAAACAATATCCGATTGTATATTTGGTGCAAGATAACGGTTGGGACATTTCAGCCAATGCGAAAGAAACTCGTGCTCAAGATATTGCAGAATACGCCAAAGGTTTTAACGGATTGGAAGTGCGTTCTATCGACGGAAGCAACTTTGAGGAAAGTTTTCAAACGGTGCAAGAAGTATTTGAAATTGTCAGAAAAGAAAGAAGACCATTCATCATCCATGCTAAAGTTCCACTTTTGGGTCACCATACTTCTGGTGTAAGAAAAGAATGGTATCGAGATGATTTAGAAGAAGCTGCTTTGAACGATCCTTACCCAAAATTAAAACAAGCGTTAGAGGCTAATCAAGTAGGAATTGCTGACATCATCAATATAGAAAGTGAATGTCGCCAACTGGTTGACCAAGAATACGAGCTAGCCTTAAACGCTGAAGATCCGGATCCCAAAACGGTAACCGATCATATTTTCGCTCCTACCCCAGTTTTGGAAGAAAAAGGAGAACGAGAGCCTCAAGGAAAGAAAAAAACCGTAATGGTGGATAGCGCCTTGTTTGCGGTTCGTGAATTGATGGAGAAGCATCCTGAAGCCCTGCTTTATGGACAAGATGTAGGAGGACGATTAGGTGGTGTTTTTAGAGAAGCGGCTACATTGGCACAAACTTTCGGCGATAATCGCGTCTTCAATACTCCAATCCAAGAAGCATTCATCATTGGATCTACCGTAGGTATGTCTGCAGTTGGCCTAAAACCGCTGGTGGAAGTCCAATTTGCCGATTACATTTGGCCTGGATTGAATCAGTTATTTACAGAGGTTTCAAGATCGAATTATTTATCAAATGGAAAATGGCCTGTAAGTTGCGTGATTCGAGTTCCGATTGGTGCTTACGGAAGTGGTGGTCCATACCATTCTTCCAGTGTAGAGTCGGTATTGACCAACATTAGGGGAATCAAGGTCGTTTACCCATCAACAGGAGCCGATTTAAAAGGATTGATGAAGGCTGCATTTTACGACCCAAATCCCGTAGTGATGTTAGAGCATAAGGGATTGTATTGGTCGAAAATCAAAGGAACCGAAGGAGCTATGTCCATTGAGCCAGACGAAGATTACATCATTCCATTGGGGAAAGGAAGAATCGTTCAAGAGGCAAGTGAAGAATACATTAAAGCAGGTAAATCTTGCGTAGTCATTACCTATGGACGAGGTATTTATTGGACTTTAGAAGCTAGTAAAGCATTTGAAGGACAAGTGGAAATCCTCGATTTAAGAACCTTGCATCCTTTAGATTTTGATTTAATCGCAGCATCGGTTAAAAAACATAATAAAGTGGTTTTGGTGACCGAAGAAAGTGAAGAAGCGAGTTTCACCTTAGGGTTAGCAGGAAGAATTCAACGGGATCATTTTCAGTCCTTAGACGCCCCTGTTGGTATTGTAGGATCGATCGATACACCAGCGATTCCGTTAAATTCAACCTTAGAGGCTGCAATGTTAACAAATGCTAAGAAAGTCCAAAATTCACTTTTAAATCTATTAAATTATTAATTTCGTGGTATGTCCACAAAACAATTTTATTTAATCTGTTTAATTGGTATCACTTCAATTGGAGGAAGTTTGCTTTTGTTATTGTGGCGTAAACTAAAGGACAAATTACCTGAAAATAAAGGAATATTATTTATTGCTTTGGCCATGTTCTCATAGACCATTGTAGGACTTTATAAAACCTTCGACCCTCCCATACCCAGTTTAATTCATGCTATTAATGATCGCATATTATCCGCATTTAGCAATTTATTTTTGATTGCCGCACTTCCCTATTTCCCTAATTTATTTTTAAAAACTAGGGAAAAGTTTTCGTTTTTTCGCAAACCAGAACAATGGGTCATTAATGTTTTTATATTTTTTGCTATTGTCACAGCTTTGTTTACAATCATCGATAGAACAATTGATGGCGATTTTGGAAAAAAAATCATCATTGCAATAGATTCCTTGCTTTCAACCACAACAATGGCGTTGATCTCTTTTGCTTTATTTCAATCTATAACTCGCTTTTGGAATGATCGTAAATCCAAAATATTCCTTAGTACATTATTTATTCTACTCACCAGCACCCAAATCTTCTTACCTTTAATTGCCATCTTTCCCCAACAATTTAAATTTTTATATTACGCCTTTTTAATTTGTCTTTTACTAGGTTTGGCATTTTTCAATTTTATTTCCATTGCTTATTATAGTATGTTGTTCTTAGAAGTAAATGAGATTATTTACAATGAAAATTTAAAAACGAAGAAAAACAATCTTCAAGTCAACAGGCTATTCTTAGGGTTTGATTCAGATAAAAAGGTTTATTTTATTGAATTCGAATTTAAAGATCAAAACACCATTTTTAAGGAACGTAAAGAAAATACTAAGATTTTGTTACCCTTTGCCAATTGGATCTTATTTTCAATTGCAAAAAAATTAGATGTAAAAATCAGCAATCAAGATATTTCCACTACAAAGTTCAGAATGGTGGAATATTGGAACAAAGATGCAGAACATAAATTAAATCAAGAATTACTTTTCATAAATGATTTAGGGCGTTTCGAGTTTAACTTTGAAGCAAGTATTATTGAAATTGAAAATATAGCTATTCTGCAAAAGAAGTTTATTATTCGAGAAGCATTACAAAAAAACATAGAACATTTTGGGATGCTTTTTCCACCTCATGAACAAAACAAGTTGAACTCCAACGATATTTTCGAGTTTTTAGCTAAAAAAATAGCTTCATAATACCTCGATTGATTCAATCCAAGAATAAATCATAACACTTTATATTTCAAGTGATTATTATTTTTTTGTAATGCAATGTAATACACTGTAGGCTTACAAAATATGATATAAAGATGTCCCATCAGCTTACTTCTTTAAATTTGATATTAAACTGATCCAGCATAAAAAACTAAACTTTATACTATGAAAAAAACAATTCAAAATTCGGCTAACACTATTTTTAGGTTGTTTTTTATAACCATTTTTATTTTTCACATAAATCTAATAAAGAGTCAAAGTGCGCCAATGGGTGCTACTTTTACAAACTCAACAGCTACTGCTTGTTGGGGAACATCTTCTACAACCAATGAATGTCTAACTAAAACCTTTACAGTATCTGGAATAGGTACTTTAAGTTCAACCAATGTGTTAAATTCAATTTCGATTAACATGGGAGGGGCTGGTTGTCAAACAGATATTCGAACCTATGACATTTCATTAATTGCACCAGGAGGTACAACATTAAATTTTATTACAAATATATCTACCACCTCAACGAGTGGATGGATTAACACAACTTTTGTAGATAATGCTTCATTAGAAAGAATCGCATCTTACAGTACCACTGTACAAGGAAACTATAACCCTTGGTCAATAGGCTATTATGCTCCAGATGTCATAGGAAGTTTTGCAAGTACGTTTAATGGTGTCAATGCAGATGGAACTTGGACAATTCAAATTTGTGAACAATCCTCAGGTACAAGTTCTTGTAATGCATGTGGAAGTGGATCTAATTTATCTTTTAATAGCGCATCAATAACATTTGGCCCTGCAGTACCAACATACAATGCTACATCAACAAATCTAAACGATTGCGCACAAGCACAATGTATTGACAATACCACTTTAATAACAGCATCTAATAACGGTTATGCAAATGGAGATGCTCTATATCCAGGTAATTCTTTTGATGGATGCTCATGGAATGGTGCAAATAACAATAGTGCTTGGTTCAAATTCACCCCTACAGGAACGACGGCACAAATTGTATTAAGCGGTATTCAAGCAGCAACGACAGGATCTAGCGATACCCAACCAATTATATTGGAAAATACATTAGGTAATGGCTGTCCTTCTTCTATTACTGATTGGAATGTACCAACTGGAGGTTGTGCAGATAATGAATCAATCAATAATGCTGCTTACTTAACCACACCAAATGGAGGAGGAATAACGACTTCTGGCAATGTATATTCCAACGGAATTACAGCAAATACAGAATTTAACTTATCTAGTTTAACACCTAACAAAACTTATTATCTGTTAGTTGATGGTAATGGTGGTGCAGCTTCCACTTTTATGGTACAAATGAATACTTCTGGTGCAGGAGAAGGTGTAAACGGGGCGGTTAGTTGTAATATTTTTCTACCTGTCGAATTTTTAAATTTTGAAACAAACTTAGAAAATCAAAAAACACTTATATACTGGTCTACCGCTAGTGAAAGAAACAACTTAAAATTCATCGTAGAACGCTCGAAAGATTATATCAATTGGCATGAAATTGATGAAATAATGGGTGCCATTAATAGCACCTCAGAACAAATTTATTCTACTTATGACTTCAATCCATACAATGGAATCAATTATTATCGTATTAAACAAATAGATATCGATGGTAAATTTTCGTATTCATTCGTAAGATCCATAAATACGGAGAAAGAACTTCTGCTTTCCCCAAATCCCAACAACGGACAGTTTAACCTGTATGGATTAGATAAAAATGTTGACAACGAAATTGCGATTTACAATTTATTCGGACAAAAAATAACTGAAATTAAAACAAACAAAACACAAGAAGAAATAAATATTAGTGAATTTGAAAATGGTGTGTATTATATGATTATAAATCAATCAAAAACACTAAAATTCACAAAGCATTAAAACCACTTAAAAATTAATTATTCATTACCGGTAAATTCCAATAAGGTAATTTCTGAATGGATAATAACACTTTTGATTGATCTGTATAATACAATTCAAGTGAGTGAGTGTGCATGAATGACAACTTTTTAAGCTGTAAATCATTGTCGTCACAGATAAAGGTATTATCCAAATAATTCAATCTTACTCGAATAGGATAAAAGTGTTCTTGATTGTCCTGAAAAATAACATAATCCCGTCGATGTATAAAAACTCGTTTCCATGCACTATTGGGTTGACGGATTTCATAAGCTCCATGAAAAGGTGGTCTCTTCATGAGATCGTCTTGAAAATTTCCCTGTAAGATAAAGGGATAAAGTACTTCTAAAAAGATAAAACCAATGATCAAGCTTTTAAAAAAAGTGACAAAAGGTCTAGGACGATCCTTTTCCTTGACCCTCTCAAGCTTCTCTTGTTGATGCAGTATAAAGAAACGATAAACAGGAACTAAGTATGGCATTAAGAGAAATACATTGATTGATATCAAAATCGCAATGAGTCCTTTCACATGAATTTGAAAACCAAAATTCACGGCCATTACATGAATCAAAACCAAAATAGAAAGGATTAAACCCAAAACTCGTGTGCGTCTAAATAGGATAAGCAATGCGGGAATCACTTCACAAAAGCCCAAAAACACGTTGTAAGAATATGAAGTCCCTATGGTGGACCAATATAAAATGTCACGATCCAATAGCCCAAATGGGGTATACATGATGTTAGGTTCCGGAAGATAAAACTGTGTTTTAAATATTTTATCAAACCCATAAATCAAAAGGATCAGCGCAAGAAAGTAAGTTAATATTTGGTAACTAACTTTTTCATGTATCCATAGCAGGGTACTCTCTTTTCTCATCCAAGTTAAAACTAGCACAAGCCCAAAACTGAACCCTAATAGGATCAAAATAACAAAACCTAAAGCACTGGAATCGCTGTAAATAGATAAGTTATCCGCATCAGGAAGAAATAGACCTAAAACAGCGTTCCAAAATGTTAAAACCCAATCCGAATAAAACTGAAAAAAACGATAAGGAAAAGGAAATAAAAAACAGACGAAAACCAGAAAAACCGACAACCCTGAAAGCAATCCCCTATGCCACATGTGCTTTTAATTTTTGCTTGCGATTCCAAATCCAATAAAGTAGATTAACGAACAAAGTAGCCATGATTACCCCTAAAACGAGAGGAAATTTATCTGACGGAGCAGGTGAATCATAAACATGTGTTCGATTTGATTTCTTTTTTTTAGTCACTTTCACCTTTGATTTTTTCACCGGAATCAAAACCACACTTTTTCCTTCATTTTCGAAAAAATAGCGCTGATCTAAAACGGTACGTATGGAATCCAAATTTTGACTTTTATTGAATAAGGGATGATTGACAATGGTATCTTTACCTGCACTCCAAAGTGTAGTTTCACGATCATAACGATTCCTACATATATTGCTGGTGACCATCACGACGGTGGTATCGGATAACCAAATTACGCTATCAAGTCGAGCATGCCTTACTTCAATATTTGGCGCTACTCCAAAATTGGAAAGGCCAACATCAGCATATTTATTTTCAATATTAACATTTGAATACCTACCACTATGGCTTTTAATCGCAATACTCTTGGTTTGTCCCAAAACCAAACTCGAAAGAAAAATACTTCCGAACAAAAAAAAACTGTACCTCATCTTTACTAATTTGATGTAAGTACAGTCCACCTTTATTTTGGTTCAAATTTACTTTTTTATCACCTTCATGGTTTGGTGAATATGATTCACTTCATCGATTAGTGTTACAAAATAGATACCTGAGGAAATTTTTGAGTGGAGTTTCGCATCTATTTTATTTAAACCTTGAGTTACTTCTCTTGTATTTAAATCTAATAAATTACCATTTAAATCCTTAATTGTAATCTGAACAACTGAAGATCGTTTCGCGTTAAATTGGATTTGATAATCCCCTTCAATTGGATTTGGGACTATGATAAAATTCTCTTTAATTTCAAAATTACATTCCGTGTAAATCGGATCTGACAAGGATATTCTCCCATTAAAATCAACTTGTTTTAATCTAAAGTAATCACCATTATTATTTTGTATTTGACCAAAATAGGTATTAAGTTCATTGGATGTTCCAGCACCCTGAATTTTTTCTACATCAATAAAACTTATTCCATCCTTGCTTTGTTGAATAACAAAATAATCATTATCCTTTTCACTGCTTGTTGACCAATAAAAATTTCTTTCTCCATCAAAACAAATTCCTTCAAAAGTTAACAATTCAATAGGTAAGGTAATACAGAGTGAATTATCAACTAACAAAGATTTTGTTGCTATGCATCCTTTATTATTTTGTCCAGTCATTGTTATAGTTGCGCCTGAGGCCGTTAAACCAGACACATTCGTTGTTGAGGGTAAGGAAGGAGGATTAGTGACAGATAAAGACCCTGCATTCGTAGTCCATGCATATGTTGGAGCTGTTGGAGCTGATATTGAAGGATTTGGATAACCTGCTGGTAACCCAGTACCAGATGTTGGAGGAAAACCAGAAAGCTGAGTTGCCGTAACACTAACTGGTGGTCCACATGCACTTGATAAATTAAAGCATGGTGTATAAGCCCTAACATTATTTACAATAATCCATTGTCTATCTGGATTAGTAATTACAGAACCATTCCAATCTGCATTACCAGAAGCATAATCAATAGTTACCCTAGAAATCATCTTGGTAGATGAATAAATGGTAAAATAATCCAAAGCACAATCATCATAAGAACAACCTACAACTTTTAAACTATTTCCAGTGACGTGGGTATATGTTCCATAAGCACCTCCATTACAATTTCCTGAGCCATTATTGATAACCATCGCTGTTGTTAAAGGAATTGCAATATTATTTTGATCCCATGCGGAAATAGTTACATCATCACGAAAACTTAAATTTGCCCCGTTTATATCAGCAATAGTAAAGGTTAATGGACCGCAAACCGGTGCAGAAAAAGTTAATTCCATGGTAACAATTGGAGAAGTACTTACCCGATCTGTCACCATATAAAGTCCGGTTATTGGAGAGCATGTACCCGGACTATATGTGGCATAATTTGGCGGGTTAGCACCCGTCAAATTCCACCATCCAGGATTTGAAGATTGAGTTATTCTTGTGGTCATAGTAACACATCCAGCTATTGGAGTATTAAGAAAAGAATAGCTATTTGATGTGAAATTTTGTCCTGCTGTATACCCCGAAAAAGAGAAGTTCGTCTGAGAAAAAGTATGCTGCACCAAAAGCACCATACACAAAAAAAATAGCGAGCGTTTCATTGTTTAAGTTTTAGTTTATTCTGCAAATTTATACTAAAAACAGCATGCATTTAAAAAAAATAGCATGCTGTTAAATTTTGAACGAAATATTTTTTTTTTGAATAATAACTATTCTTTGATAAATTTTAAAACTTGTTTTTTATGTTGCTCGTCCAAAATTTCTAAGAGGTAAACACCCATTGCAATCGATTCTATATTTAACTCTAAATTGTTTTTATTTTCTGTGTTTTTTACCATTTGATGAATCAATTCTCCATTTAGATTTAACATCTGAATTTGATAGTTTGCGTTTGGTTTTAATCCTTTTATATTCAATACGTTTTTAGCTGGAATCGGGTATAAAACGATCTCATCAAGAGATGAACAAAATACTGAAATGGGGTTTGACAGCGTAAAAGCGCCATTAAAATCGGTTTGTTTTAATCTAAAATAATTCATGGAACGCGCAGAAGAATTCAAACTATAATATTGTTTAGTTTGACTATTTCCAGCCCCTTGAACTTTTTCTAAAGAAACCCAATCTTTCCCATCATTGCTTCCTTCTAAAGTAAAATAATCATTGTTTAATTCGGTATCTGTCGTCCATTTAAACTGTTTTCCTTGTGAAGTACATTCACCTTCAAAGTATGATAATTCAACCGGTAATGGACATGCGGTGTTGTATGTTAATCTCACTTCCCCACGAGCACCTTCCCCGCCTATTGCCGTAAATACACCGGAATTACTAGTATGTATAAGACTTCCGCCGCCACCGCCACCAAATGCAACGCCGTTATCTCCATTTTGTTGACTTAAGGCTGGGGTATTCCATAATTTACCGGTGCCACCATTTCCCCCTGGTGGATTTCCAACTCCTGCAGGTGGGGTTGCTACACCTACACTTCCAGGAGAAAGTGCCGTTCCTCCAGGTCCACCTGGACCTGCAGCTCCCCCTCCGCCACCACTTTTATCTGTGCTATGATCTAAAATAAGCCCTGCAGCACCGCTTCCTCCGGTGTAATTCACTGTACCATTTAGTCCATTCCCTCCTGCACCTGCAGATCCATTAGCCAAAGAACAAGTTCCAACAACAGTATTATAAGCACCTGCTCCTCCTCCACCTGTTCCTCCTGTTCCAGTAAGCGTTCCTGTCGAAATTGTTGCTGGACCACTAAAAGTACTCGATTGACCAGTACCACCTATTCCAGCTGGGGTTGTAATTCCTCCCCCCGTTGTTCCGGCTCCAGCTGCTCCTCCTGATCCACCGTTACCAACCACAATAGTATACGTCTCACCTGGAACTACAGCGTAAGTACGTGCAGCATAACCACCACCGCCGCCACCGCCAGCACCTGTGCAAGTTTCAGTACTAGATCCACTCGTTTTTATAATCGCAATGTTTCCACCGCCGCCGCCGCCTGCACCCCATGCTTCAACAGAAACAAAATTCACACAAGCAGGAACAACCCATGAATAGGTTCCTGGAGCTGAATAAGGAAACATGGTAGCAACAGGTTCACAACCAGTAGCAATATAAGAAATTGTTACTTGACCTCCCCCTCCAGCACCGCCATTTGCGCTTGAATTCCAGGTAGCACCGCCACCGCCACCTCCACCTGGAAACGCACCTCCCGAACCAGACATTGCAGTCGAGGTAGATGCACCTGATCCACCAGAACCTCCACCAGGAGATCCAGCAACTCCAGATGTTGGTGTACCTCCATTTCCTCCATTTGAACCAGTTCCTGCACCGCCGCCTCCACCGCCGCCTTGATCAATTGATGTGGCATCAGGAATACTTGAACCCCCATTTCCACCTGAAAATCCTACATTAACTGGCACATTGCTTGCAATTAAGCCACCACTACCTCCTGATCCAGGGCTAGTTACACCGCCTCCTTTAGTTCCTCCTGCACCACCAACTGCCCTGCAAAAAACAACAGGACCAGTTAGATGCTCTACTTGGCTGAAACCTCCAGCACCTCCAGTACCTGTTCCTCCAGTTCCTCCTGTACCTACTGTAATTCTTAATGTTTCTCCTGGAGTAACTGTCTCTGTTTTAATAGAATATGCACCACCTCCACCACCTCCACCGTTTCGGTCAGTAGCAGAAGCGCCACCTCCAGCACCTCCGGCACCCCATGCACGCACTGTTACACTTGTAACACATGAAGGTACTACCCATGTATATGTTCCTGGAACAGAATAATTATTTACAGTCTGAGAAAAAGTATGCTGCACCAAAAGCACCATACACAAAAATAATAGCGAGCGTTTCATTGTTTAAGTTTATAGTTTCAAATGTATAAACTAGTGAAATACAAAACAATAGCCTGTTAAAATTTGAACACAATTTTTAATTATTGGGTTCAATGTGAATATGGACTTCAAAAATCTGGGTTTGATTTTTCATTAAAAAACGCTTAAGTTCATGGGAAATTTGATGACCTTCGGCAACAGTTAGGTTTCCGTTTACTCGGGCATGTATGTCGACAATATAACCGGTTCCCATTTTTCTCACTTTACATTTTTCCGTATTTTCTACTCCATCTACTTGAATTGCATGCTGTGTGATCCATTCCACCATTTCGGGATAGCGTTGTTCATCCATGATATCCCCCAATGCTGGACGAAAAATAAGATACGCATTGTAAACAATGAAACCAGAAGCAATTAATGCCGTCCAATCGTCTGCCGTTTCGTAGCCAGGCCCCATGAAAACTGAAATGGAAATTCCAATAAAAGCCATCAAAGAACTAATGGCATCAGAACGATGATGCCATGCATCAGCCTTTAAACTTGAAGAATTTACTTCCTTAGCCTTTCTTAAAACATATTGATAAAATAGCTCCTTGTATAAAATAATTCCACCCAAAACCCATAAAGTGAAAACTTTCGGACTCTCATGTGGCTTCACTATTTGATGAATACTTTCCGTTGCGATGTAAGTAGCAGAGATTAACAAGAAGCCCACTACAGCAAATGTAACGAGAGGCTCAATACGTCCATGTCCATAAGGATGATTCTCGTCGGGTGGTTTTGCGGCATATTTCAAACCTAATAAAACTAGCAAAGAAGAAAATACATCACTTGACGACTCAATGGCATCTGCAATCAAAGCAAAGGAATTCCCGAGAACTCCAGCAATCATTTTAATTGTCGCCAACAGCAAACTACCTAAAATACTAAAATAGGTTGTTTTCAGTGCCTTATGTAAATCTTCCTTTTCCATCCTTTCTAAAGGAGAAATATACGAATTCTATTCATGAATTAACAGCGTCATAAGGATAAAAAAAAAAGGATTCAAAAAAATTAGCAGATTTAATGTGGTACTTTTAATAAAAATATTTCATGAAGTTTGACAAGCCATATTCTTTAAAACAAATCGCAGAACTGATTTCATGTGAATACATCGGCGATAAAAACCAAATCATTGAAGGCATTAATGAAATACATCGCGTGCAAAAAAATGAGCTCGTTTTTGTGGATCATCCCAAATATTACGAAAAAGCACTTTCTTCCAATGCAACCACCATCCTAATAGACAAGCAAGTAGTTTGTCCTGATGGAAAATCATTGATTATTTCGAAACAACCATTCGATGATTTCAATAAAATTGCACGCCATTTTCGACCCTATCAAAACCAGAAAGAGACCATCGAAAGTGTTCAAATTCATCCAACTGCTGTTATATTTCCGAATGTTTCCATCGGTAAATCAGTCACTATTGAAGCCGGAGCTCGCTTGTATCCTGGAGTGGTTGTTCTTGACCATGTACATATTGGTAAAAATGCGGTAATCGGACCAAATACGGTGCTAGGTTATCATGCTTTTTATTACAAAAAGAAAGCAGGTTTGTACGATCAAATGCACACTTGTGGAGGTGTTCATATTGAAGAAAATGTTGAAATAGGTGCTTCATGTACTATCGATGCAGGAGTAACAGAAACAACGATCATTGGAAAAGGAACAAAAATTGACAATCAAGTCCAAATTGGTCACGATACCCATATTGGTGAAAACTGTTTAATTGCGGCACAAACAGGAATAGCGGGTTGTGTCACTATTGAAAACAACGTAACCATCTGGGGACAAGTAGGCTCAACTTCAGGCATAACCATAGGCGAAGGAGCAACGATATTAGCGCAGTCAGGTGTTGGAAAAAGTCTTGCTCCAAATCAAACCTACTTCGGAAGTCCTTGTGACGAGGTAAAAACAAAATTTCGAGAAATCGCAACATTAAAGAACCTGCCTAAATTGCTTGAAAATTTAAAGAAATGATTCATAAACTGGTCAAAGATTTAGAGAACCAAATTAACTTAAAGGATTTCAAACTGAATTCTTTATTGGAAATTACACGTTCGATTAACGCAAATACACCCGTTCATGAAATCATTGAACTTTTTTCGTACATCATAAAGGACCAACTTCACTTCACAAAATTTGCACTCTTCTTCAAGGAGGATGAAACATGGTCGTGCTTACTGAAACACGGTGTTCGGGGAAAAATCAAAAATATACAAGTAGAAAATGATTTAAAGCGATTTAAAAACATCACTTACATCGAATCCTCTTCTTACCCTACTTTAAACGAATTCGATATTGTCATTCCCGTTTTTCATAAAGAAAAACCACTAGCTTACCTGATCATGGCAGTGGACAAGCAAATCGAAGCAAAAAGACAGCAACACCTTCAATTTATCAATTTTATTCAAACGCTTACTAACATCATTGTAGTTGCGATTGAAAACAAACGGATGGCAAAACAAGGGATTGTGCAAGAACGCATCAAAAAAGAATTAGAAGTAGCTTCAGTGATGCAAGGACTTTTGTTTCCTGAAGATTTACCTTCCAACGCACAAATGGATGTATCGGCGAAATACATTTCAAGACACGAGGTAAGTGGCGATTATTATGATTTTTTTCCATTGAGTGATCACGAATATATCATGTGTATTGCAGATGTATCCGGAAAAGGTATTGGTGCTGCCATTTTAATGGCGAATTTTCAAGCCACTTTGCGTACTTTTTATACCCATCAAAAACACGATTTGGCATTTTTAGTACAAGAATTAAATAAGAAAGTCATGAAAGTCGCTAAAGGTGAAAAATTCATCACCTTTTTTATTGCAGAATTTAATTTACATACTCGAGAATTAACCTATATCAATGCAGGACATAACCATCCGATCCTTCTCCATCAGCGTAAAGCAACCATGCTAAAAGAAGGAACTGTTGGCTTAGGTATGTTTGATGAATTGCCCTTTATTTCTGTTGGGAAAGAAATTTTAAAACCTAACACGACTTTAATCATGTATACGGATGGGGTTGTTGAATTAGAAAATGAGCAAGGAGATGACTTTTCAGTCGAACAACTCATACGGCTTGTGAAGCTTTTTGCACCGCTCTCTATGGAGGACTTGAATGCTTTAATCTTCTCGAAACTAGACGAGTGGAAAGGAAAACTACCTTATTTTGATGATACGGCTATCTTTAGCTGCAGATTTTTTTAGACGATGAAGGATATTCGAAAAGGATTTACCAGAATAACTTGGCTTTTATTGCTTTTTTTCCTCCCATTTTTATGGGTGATTGGATCAAACACTTGTTTGCAAACAGATGACTACGATTTATTAATTATATTTAGAAACCAGCATTTTTTTGATGCTTATCATACTTTCGATTTTAATTTTAGACTCGGAAGTTATAGTCTTTTGTATTTCCTGTCAAAAACGGTTAACCTGGCAACAGCTGGAATTGGTATTTATTACTTTGTACTTTTCAGTTTTACGCTTTTCAGCTTTTATTACTTCTATAAACATTTTTCATACAAGATTTTTGAAAACGCAAAGTCAAACGTGTTTAATTTTAAATTATCATTTTACACGTTACTTTTTCTTTTCTTTTATTCCAATACCATACAAGAAACCTGGTTTTGGTTGAATGGATCGATGACCTATTTCATACCCTTACCGATTAGTTTGATTTTATTCACCCTATTAGTTCAAGATCTTTCATTTTTTAAAATCATCTTAATTTCTATCCTATCATTCTACATAGGAGGGGCATCCGAAACGTTTTTTTTAGGTGTTATACTATTAATCGGAGGATTATTTATATTTAAAAAATTACCTTTTAAACCATTTGCGATTTCAGCTATTTTTCTGTCAATGCCCAATCTTATCAATGTTTTTACCCATAAAATTTCCAATCGGATTTCATTTGAACAAACGATTGAAAAAACAATGAATTGGAATCAAGAACCTTCTACACTGATTCATATTGAAACCAATGACGTATTTATTTTTATCGTCATTTTCTTAGTGAGTTTAGAATTTAATTTTCATCAAATTAGGTTTAAAAAAATAATCTCCTATCCATTTGTTGGAACCTACTTATTTATCCTCGGAACTATTTGTTTGACCATAAATTATTTTGTTTTTCAATCCTTCACACCCCTTAGAACGTTAACTGTCTTTAATTTCACAGCTGGACTAATGACCCTTTACTACGGGACATATTTCATGATGAAAATAGCATTTAAAACTTTTCACTATGTGGTTGGATGCGTGCTGTGTTTTTCCTTTTTTGTGTACTTTTTTAATCAAATAAATATTACCCATGAGCACAAAAAGGCCTTCTTATTAAGGAATGAAATGTACCGAAAAAACCGCAAATTAATCCCTTTACCAGACTCTGGAATTACCGTCTACTCCACTATTCCTGATGATTCAACATCCTTTGCTTACCAAAAGTACAAGGAATTTTTTTATGAATCCACAAATGATTAATCGGTTTAATACCTACCCAACAATTGATAGTATTTTATTTTTAAAAGGTCAACAAACATCCGAAATCCATCTCTTAAAAAAACCACTGTACTTTCTTCATGAGAGCGAAGGGTTACTGGCCACTTTCGAATGTTATAATGCCGTTGTTTTGCTCTCAGTAACAATTCCACATCAAAGGTAAATCTTTTCATTTTTGAGGTAGAAAATAAATCTTGAAGGACATCTTTTCGAAACCCTTTTAAACCACATTGAGAATCAAACTTTTCCTTTAAAATTAATTTTTCAACCAAATAGGAGAACAATTTGCTACCTAAGGTTCGTTTTGAAAATGTGTGATCAAAATAGGTAGATTCCTTTAACGTGCGATCTCCAACAATTAAATCAATGGCATATTGCTGAAATTCGAAAACCATATCTTCCAAATCATCCAATTGAAAAGGAATATCAGCATCGGTGAAAAATACCAAATTACCCCTAGAAAAATTTAAACCATATTGAATAGCAAATCCTTTGCCTTCATTTTTTGAATAACCTACATAGGTCAGGTGATGCGCTAAACAGATTTTTTTGAGTTTTTCTTCATCATCAGAACCATCATCAACAATAATCCATTCTATCGATAAAGAGATTTTCTCTTCTATTTTTTTGATATAATCAATTTGTTTCTCAAGAATTTTTGAAGAATTATAGATTGGAATGATGACACTTACAATCATATCATTACCTCAAAAGATACATCTTGCCAAATTCTTTTTTGAAGTAGGTATCTGCGCCTGTTTCACGATGCTTAATGGATTCTCCATTAATTTGAGCTTTCACCGTATATAAATATACACCATTCGCTAGTTGATCACCAAATTCGTCGCGTCCATCCCAAGCATATTGGGTGATGTTTCTTCCAATTTGAATGGGTCCAATTTGATCTTCTGTAATTTCTCTCACCACTTTTCCTGAGACCGTCATAATTTGAATGATCAATTCGTCAGGCACCTCTGTTCCAGTCAAAGTGAATACAAATCGTGTAGAGGTAGAAAAAGGATTGGGGTAATTCATCATATACGATATCGAAGATTCTCGAATCACTTCGAACGAAATCTTGTAGTCTAGATCCCCTGATACATTTCCACTCCGATCTGAACCTTGAACAAACAACGTGTATTTTCCGTCTTGGGTAAAATAACTTGGATAAATGATTTTAAACTTCTTATTTCCACTATCTGCAGGAATCCATTGCATAACGGATGCACCTTGAGCGTCGATGAATGGAATACGTTTTTGAATACCATCAGGGCCCGTTAAATAAATTCCGAAAAGGGTAGTGTCAGACACATCATTCATGATCAAATAAGGGTTGTCATCTTTTAAAGTAATGACAATTTCAGATTCTGGGGAAACGATATCTCCATTCAAGATATGTCGACCATCAAAAGTCACATCTAAAATAGGATGAATATCATCCGAATTGACAAAGAATGGAACTTGTAACAAATTATTGAAATGTTGCTGCTCCGGTTGATCGGTAATAAATAAGCTTCCGTTAACATATGGATTTACTTCTACCCATAAAGAATTAATTCCTGACAAGCCTAAGGTATTAAAATGTATGGTATCCCTCAAAACACCTCCTACCAATAAAGAATCTTGTCTTGGATAGGCAATTGGATGCACTTGATTTTGCGCATCTTCAATCCAATACCTCACTAACAAAGAGTCCATATCCAAATGAAAAATATTTTTAATGTCCACCGCAAAAGTGACATCCTGTCCTTCCATCAGGGTATCCGCAGGTAAGAACGTGTAGGGGTTTGAACCGTCGATTGCAGCCTCAGGTAAAGGCTGATATAATACATGCCAACGATCCATCTGAGCCGGTGTAAAGCCTAAAGAATCTTGGTAATAAGCTTCCAATTTCAAATAAGGCATTTGATTCGCATCGACAAAATTATTCAAATTCATCAACGAATCATTTGCAGTGAAGAGCGTGTCAATCTGTGAGATAAAATTCCCCCCGAGATCATAAGCTTTTATTCGTAATCGCGTAGTATCGGCATTAACGGCTTCGTAAGGGTCTTGCTTCCAATACACATTACCCCAACTACTTGCAGGGCCAATTAACGTAGATGTTTCGATACCGGAGTAATCTCTTCCATTCATGAATGCTTTTAAATACACATCTTCCCCAGGCGCTTGACCGATTTCTTCTACCACGCTATTTGGATCACCTTTTTTGAAGAAAAAAGCGAAGGGTCTATTTACATGTCCGGGCACTATAGAATCTGAACCTAATGCAGCAAACATGGTAAATACGCTAGGATCTGTGGTTTGCCATAAGTCAAATCGTGCAGTAACGGGAGTGAAAACAATCACATAACTAGAATCAGGGATTTCATTCAATAACATATTTTGAAAAGCTGCTAGTGATGTAGCATCATCCTGGTAGAAGGAAAAATATTTAAAAACCCAATTTACGTTATCGTTAAAGTTTCCGAAATTATGGTTTGGATTTTCGTTTCCAAATCGAGTACCCCAAGATTCAAAAGTAACAGGATCTACCACACCTACGCAAAAATAAGGCTGGTAAGTAAGAAAACTATAATCTTGTTGTTCTCCATCAATTAACCAATTGTTATAGTATGCAGCCGGTAGTGCACTAGTGGCAATGACATTACACTCTAAGGTTTTTAACACTGGATCGAACAACTTTTGTCGGTTAGTTCGATCGTATTCAATTCCGTTAAATCCATTCTTTTTAAATTGAAAGAAATGATCTTGACCCCAACCCTCTCGATTAACAATGTACTGAAAAGAACTTTCGCGCCAATTCGGATTGGGTTCATCGACCGCAACGCGCCAGAAATATACCATACTATCCTCACATACCAAAGGAGAGTTAGTTCCATTCTGCATCCACTGATTATAATGAACTTCCTTAACTCCACCATATCCAGAAACTAATGCGTAACGCAACATGGGACTATTAAACAAATCGGTGGTATCAATTTCAAAACGGTAAGTATTCCAATCTGCAATTGGATTAATGGTCGATGCTTTAACCGTAACTGTATCTCTAGGTACTACAGCAAATTCAAAAGGTAAAACAGGTTGTATGCCATCTATATTAATGAATAAATTTTTAACCAATTGGTTATTACTAATTTCATCATATTGTTCATCGTAGAAATTCGGTAAATCAACCTTGATTGAAAACTGATTTAATCCAACACTGATATTTGCTTGTAATGGCATTTTAAATCTCAAAGTATCTTTATAATCCAATCGAGGAATACTTAGAATATAGGTAGAATCCACCGTGCTTGATGGGAAATTACGCTTTATTTCCACATTAATGGGACTGGTAATGGATTGTCCTAAATTGGTAATCACCAGGTTCAATCGTATACTATCTACTGTGAGGTTAATATCACTTGGGGAGAACGATACAGATGATTCAGTAATTTCAATTTCGGGTTTTTCATGCCAATTTAATTTGATCATCGGATCACCATGTAAGGTCATTTGGGTGAACGTTGCCTCATGAATATCATCCGTATAAAAATACAAATCACTGATTGTTTGAGAAATATTAGCCGCTAAAGTAGACCCGTATTTTATTCTTGATAAATTTCGATAAAACTGCGTTGAAAAATGCCCTAAAGAATGGATGTAACCCACCTCAATGGAACCAATATAGGCGATCGCTCCGTAATCTTTCACCAAAACGAATTGCTCAGACTTGGATGGTGCATTTTGAAAAATATTCCCATTATAGCAAGAGTTCACCAACATAATAGGATACTTTCCATAATTACCCCAATTTTGCGGCTCATCAATGTTAATCTCAAATCCACTCGAAGTTGCAGATGCATGTCCAAAAAACTGCATCAATGACACCCCATTTGTAATACGATCCATTACTTGACTCAATTCACTTGGATTCAAAGGATCTGAATTGATTTTAGCAATCGTTGTGACATGACCACCAAATTTGGTTGATTCAATGGTATCTCTCATTTGATTGCAAAAGTATCCAATCTGGCTTTGTTGACTGGCATCTGAACCACCCAAGAAATGTACCACCTGTTTCTGCCAATCTTTATTCGGAGTATTATACACATCATTTTGAAGTTGATTCGCATCGTATAACATCACTTTGTCTAAATAATCTAATAATTCTTGATTTGAATTAACTGAAATTCGTCCTGTAGGAATCAAAGGTATAATTCTTGTCGTTTCAGGGAAATTGGAAGTGATCAAAACATCACTGGAAGGTTCTCCAAAAGAAGGCAACAAGGACATGGCAAAATTAGCTGGATTTTTTCGTGTTCCTGGTCCCGTTGATACCGTGGAGAAAACATCTGCCTCTCGAATTCCTTTACCAATCAAAAACAAACCTTCCGGTTTCTTTGAGGAATTTTTATAGACAAAATAAGAAAATCTCCTTAATCCATTGATGTGTTTATGAATTCCACCTCCAAACTGTTGGTACAATTCTTCCGCATTCGCGAAAACCACATTGTGCGCTCCTCCGGCCATGGAAGCGCGATAGTTCTTATAAGTAATTGCAGAGGACTCAAGTACTTTAGGGTAAATCATGATCAATGCACTATCCAAATTACCCGCTAAAAAATTGGTAAAGGACCCTGTTGAATTGACCGAGAACAATGCCGGAATTTGAACGATACTGGCAGAATCTTGAACCCATAATTTTTGGTTCGTATTGAAGGTTGAATTGGGTATTAAACACTTAAATTCCGTTGTGTTTTGCTCAGGAACCACCCATTTTGGTTCATCTCCAAGCACTATCAAATAAGGTTTAACTCCATTAAATCCTGCAAAATCTAATCTGACTTTTGCGGCTGTGGATGCATTAATTACCTCAAACTTTCCTTTATTTAAATTATTTAAATGCGGAATTTTAGGATATTGAAGGGAAAAATAATTTAATGACTGATAATCTACCGTAATGTACGATGGTAAATCTCCAACAATATTCCATTTAAGAACCGTATTCCCCTCAAATAAATTATTAGTTGGAAGTTGTTTATTTAGAGGGATAGAAGTATATCCTCCAAACAGGGTATCAATCAACTGAAAATTAGAAGGACCTATAGTCATTTTCAAATGGTGATCAATTGGAACTGAATTTCCTTGAAAATCAGAATTCGAAACAGAAACTGCTTTAAAAATACTATTGGGGGCATCAACCCCTGTGTAAATGGAAACCGTCGGAATAGAATAATTTTGCAGGTAACCACCTACTCCATTAACCGGTGATGTTCCCCAACCTTCACCTTGCATATAAAAAGAACTGGCTACATTATTTTCCTTTTTCCCGACATTGTATGCATTGGAGAAATACGTCTCTAGGGTTGAAAGCACAAAATTCGAAGGGGTATAATTGGAAAAATCATTCGCCGTTTCAACCTGAAATCTTTTATTAGTCGTACTGTTATTCCAAGTAAAAAAATACTGTATCGTATCGTTGTATAAACTGTATGCCGGATTTCCTTGCCAATTGGGGTCATCATAGAGGGTTTTATCCAGCCATCCATCATTTCTATCGGCATAAAATAATACATAATCTCCTGGATCCAAGGTATTATCGTTACCATCAAAAACAATAATCGGAATCTCTTGTTCTCTTCCAAAAATCTGAATATTTGCACTTTGAAAACTAGCAAGTGGAATTCCAGCAGCATTCAACGTGGTATAATCCAACTTGTAAATTCCTTCATGGACAATTGAAAATGCGTAGTACTTTTGGTTATAATTTATCCATTCATTACCGTATATCTGCGCATTCAAAAGCGAAGTATATAAATAAAAACATGAAAAAAGAAGTAGTTTTCTCATCATCTATTTCGCATTTTTTGGTTTATTCAATTTCAATCGCAAACTAATTACATGGGAATATAAAGCCACAGACGCATCACCGATATCTGTGAAAGCATAATCCAAATAAAACCCTTTAAAATTCACCCCTAAACCAATACTAGGTTGAAAATTTAATTTCTTTTTATCTGAAAAATCTTGGACATATTGTAAGTTAGAAATTCCAGCACGAATGGCAACAAATTCCTTAAAACCAAATGCAATTCCCATGTGAGGATCAATTGAAAAAACATTAGATTTCACTAATACATTACGCTTACCATCAGTGGTCACATCTAGATCAATTTCACCTGCCGCATAAATCCCTTTTTTACCCAGTTCAAATTTACGATAACCGGCCAAAATAAGTCTTGGAAGCGTCAATTCAAGACCATTTTCAGGGATTGCATTTCCTGTATTGATAAAAACTTCTTGTGTCTGTTGATCTAGCGAAAAAATCCAAGCATTAAAGGTAGAGGTGACATCACGCGCCATCAAACCAAACTTCCATTTATTCTTGATATGATATTGTAACCCCATATCTAAACCAAACCCCCATGATTTTGCAAAATCACCTACTTTACGATGAACAACCTTAAAACTACCTCCTAAACTCAACCCTTCAATTTTCAACTTGCGTGCATAGGAGAACAAAAAAGCATAATCTGCAGCTGTAAACGTAGTTATCCGATCGTAGTCGATGTTTCCTTGATTATCGATCAATTGGGTAGTATTTGGTATATCGTCAACCGCAAAACGAATAGCTGAAAAGCCGACTGCACTTTTATCATTTAAGCTATGAGCTAATCCTAAATAATCATACTTAGCGATACCAGCAAAATATTCAGAGTGCATCAACCCCACTTCCAACCATTTATTGACTTGGGTTAAACCTGCTGGATTCCAATAACCCGAATTGACACTAGCTGTTTGAGCAACATGTGCATTACCCATTCCCAAAGCTTCTGCTCCAAGTCCGATGGATAAAAATTCGTTGGAATATTTCGGTGCTAAACTACCCTGTCCGAAGACCAAGTTTATAGTGGGAATCAGCAGTGTTAGGACGATATACTTGTGTAAATGCATGTTTATAAAAATATGACTTAAAAACTTCAATATCACAAAAAAATTGTGTTCTTTGTCATTTAGAAAGTAAAAATACGTATTTAAAGAAAAATAAAAAATAAAAATGTTCAATATTCCCAATTTATTTACTGCATTCAACATGCTATCAGGAATCGGAGCCATACTACTCGTCATGATTGGACAAGTTCAATATGCTCCCTATTTTATTTTCTTAGGTGCATTATTTGACTTTTTCGACGGTTTCCTAGCCCGAAAACTGGGTGTTACTGGTGAATTGGGCAAACAATTGGATTCCTTTGCAGACATGATTACTTTCGGATTAGCACCAGGATTCATCATGTGGAACATGCTCATTCTTGGTCAACACTTGTTGCATCAAGAACAATGGATTGATTCTTTCACTTTCAACAATCACCAAGCGATGAACCTATACATACATCATCTGCAAAATCAACCTCTAAACTGGTCTATATTAATGCCTTTTATTGGATTTACCATTCCATTTTTCTCTATGTTTCGCCTGGCTAAATTCAATTTAGACACTCGACAAAGCTATCACTTCATTGGACTTCCTACTCCCATTAACGCAATATTTTTCACTTTTTTCCCCTTGTTTCTTTTTCATGAATTTTCAGGGATAAACGAAAGTCCTTGGCTATTTTTAGTACATCCCATCCTACTCAGTGCATTAACCATTGTATTCTCCATTTTACTTGTATCTGAATTACCTTTACTTGCATTAAAATTCAAAGGATTCGGATGGAAAAACAATCAAGTTAAATTCATATTCTTAGGATTTAGCTTATTGAGCATAATAGTCATTCCAACTTTCTCCATAGCTTTGATCTTTTTCACTTATTTTTTAGCATCTTTTTGGGAATGGAAAACAACATCAAACGGTTAAGTGATATCGTTTAACCCAAATTAAATAACACGCATATTTGAAGATGAAGTTTTGGAATTTATCATTTTTAATGAAATGATTCCAATCTGATAGCACCTTAGTCTTATGAATGAAATTTATAGGATCTTGATAGGTTTCAATTATCTCCTTAAAATATGTTTCCTTTTCAAGAATCCAATTCGATTGAGGAATGGAAAAACCTTTTTTATCCTTTCTGTCTTTGATTTCATCCGGCAAAACACCCTCCATCGCTTGTCGTAAAATAGATTTTGATACACCATGATTTAGTTTTTCTTCAAATGGAACTGAAAACAAAAACTCCATCAAAGGTAAATCATCAGAGAAGGGAGTTCTAGATTCTATGGAATGGTGCATGGAGCAACGATCTTCCCATCGCAACAAATTCTTCAAAAAATTTCCTTGGTAATACTTCTTTAGAACAACGTTTGGTTTATCCAGAAAATAACCCCTACTGTAATCAATTTCAGATTGAAAATCCAAATCATAAGGGCCGTTAAAATAATTTAAATCGATTCTTTTTTTTCTAAGTAAGGGGAATAAAATCTTTTTCGAAACATACTTATTTAAAAGCGTTTTTACATAGGTCTTCATCAAATCTCCCCTAGTGTATGGCGCATTTTTCAAATTTTTCAAAAATCGGAATAACTTTAGCCATTTAAATCGAATCAAATACTCGTGCAATTGAGCTGTGTAAAAAGGGATATACCCCGCAAATAATTCGTCACCTCCTTGACCATCAATGAGCACTTTGACGCCATTTTGCTTTGCTAAACGCATTACTTGATCTTGCGCAAAAGTACTTGCTGTTAAAATCGGAATGTCTTGAAAATAAATGATTTCCTCCAAATACCTAATCAAATCATCAGCGTTACACGCTACCGAAAACCCTTTGACTTGATGTTTTTCTAAGACATAATCAATCCAAACTTTTTCATCGGTTTTTTCATCCATCGTAAGCGCACTAAAAGTCCTCAAATCATGATTTGAAGTTGCGGCAAGCGAAACTAGACTGGAGCTGTCAATCCCTCCACTTAAACAAAAACCTACTGGCACATCGGAACGTAACCTTATCCTCAAAGCATCATTCAGTAAACTCTTCGTATGAGCAACTACATCGGAATAGTGCTGTGTTTTTTTTTCTTCTACTTTTTGTAAATTAAAATAACTTGAAGTTGTCTGGGAATCGTTTCCAATGGTAAACTCTAAAAAATGTCCTGGTAACAATTCTTGTATGGGATCAAAAAGGGTATTGCCATCAAACTCCACCTCATGATTGGCAAAGTAGCTGTACAAATGTTTACGATTGATTTTAGTATCAACAAAAGAAAGATAATGTAAAGCTTTAATTTCAGAAGCAAAGGCAAAATAATCCCCATGATTAATAAAATAAAAAGGCTTAACTCCAATCCTATCTCGCGCAAAAAAACAAGTGCCTGATTTTTCGTTAAAAATCATAAATGCAAACATTCCATTCAACCGCTGAAGAAACGATTTCCCCCAACAATCATGAGCCTTTAATACTACTTCGGTATCTGTTTCCGTAAGAAAATGGTAACCCAATTGTGTTAATTCTTCTCGCAGTTCTAAATAATTATAAATTTCCCCATTATAGCTAATCCAGGTATCTTTATAACGCATCGGTTGATGTCCGGCTGCGGATAAATCGATGATTGATAACCTTTGATGTAAAACTCCAAAATTATAATTTGATTCAAGATCTGAGAACACCTCATTGGGACACCAATCCAAATCTGAAATTTTCACCTCGGTAGGAGTAAGTTCTGTAGCAAAACATTGAAAGCGTTTCAAGTCATGAGATACCAACAAACCAGCATCGTCGGGGCCTCTATGAAAAAGTCTTTTCGACATTTCCAAAAGTTCATTTCCCTTGAAAAAAAAATCTTTATTACGACTTATTACCCCTGCGATTCCACACATATAACGGTAAATTTAATATTTGTTCATAGATTTCGATTCACATTTCAATCAAAATTTCTAATTTTGTAAAAAAAAGAAAATGAGATTCAAAGCGGAAATTGATGTAATGCCATTAGATGCATTATTAGACCCACAAGGGAAAGCAGTTACAAATGGAATGAAAAATATTGGTTTGTCAGAAATCGATGGTGTTCGTATTGGTAGACATATCCGTTTATTTATTGAATCAAACTCTGAAGCAGAAGCTAAAGAAAAAGTAGAGCAAGCTTGTAAAAAATTGTTAGCGAATCAAATTATGGAGAGCTACGCTTATTCGATCGAAAAAGCATAATTTTTACCGAAAATGATTCCTGATAAAAAAAGTAGATACCATTTACTTAATCGTCTTCAGGAATTACTTATTGAAAATCAAGCGGAACTTGGCGAAATTTATGGCAGAGAATCAAATCTGCCAACAGAACGCTATACCAAAGAATTTAATCGGGTAATATTTGTCATTGAGGCATTTAAAAATTGGTTAGTTGCTCCTGAACTTCCCATAAATTCCATTGACGTTGATCTTGAAATAGGCTACGACATCCGTAAAACATACCATCCCATCGGAAGAGTATTGGTATTCGGATCCAGCAACTTTCCTTTGGCTTATGCGATTGTTGGTGGAGATGTGATTTCAGCTCTTGCCGCTGGATGTCCTGTCACCTATAAATCCCACCCTTTTCAACCTCAAATCACTCAGCACATCTACCAACTGATCAAGCAGTCTTTGAAGGATGCAAATTTTCCTGAAGATTGGATAAACGTAGTAGACGTCGATTTAAAAGAGACCCAAGATCTCATTTTGGACCCAGAAATTAAAGCCATTGCCTTCACAGGCAGTTTTGAAGGGGGTCATGCCATTTACGAATTAGCGCAGTCTAGAAAAAGTAAAATTCCAGTTTTTGCGGAAATGGGTTCTTTAAATCCCGTTTTAATTTATCCAGAATCAAATGCAGAAACGGTAAGTCATTGGGCAAATCAACTGGCGATAAGTATAACTGAAAACGGCGGTCAATTTTGCACCAAACCAGGATTAATTTTTACCATCAACAACCCACAAGTTGTTTCCTTTTTAGAAAACGCCCTCCAGAAAACGCGAGTGGAACCTTTCATACACGAAAAACTAGCCTCAAATTTTGAAGAAAAAACAAGCCCATTAAATTTAAAATCTAGAGCGGAAAATAGCATTTTAAAAATCAGTATTTCGGAGTTTTTATCTTCTAATTTATACCAAACCGAATTTTTCGGTCCCTTTGCCTTGGTTGTTGAATGCCAAAATGAGGAGGAAGCTATGGAAGGATTAAAGCAAATTGAAGGACAATTAACACTTAGTATTTTCTCTGAAAACATTCAAGAGACTGAATGGAAAACCGTTCCTATGGGAAAATTTGGAAGAGTGATATTTAATCAAGTGCCCACTGGCGTACTTCCCCTACCTTCAATGCACCATGGAGGAGCCTATCCAGCCAGTAGTGACGCTCGATTCACAGCCGTTGGCACGGACAGTATCAACCGGTTTCTCATTCCCATTTCATTTCAAAATGCACCAGAAGCGATACTACCCGAAGAATTGAAAAACAAAAATCTACTTCAAATTTACCGCAGAATTAACGGTGAACTCACCAAATCAGATATTTGCTTGTAATATTTTATGTAAAAATTATTTAAATACTTGCGGAGTTTATATATTTGCATTAAATTTAGGTAAACACTTTTTAGATTATGTCAGAATTGAATCAAAACCAAACTACTGAAAAAAAGAACGGTTCTCAGTTGCTTATTATCATTGCTCTTTTTATTGCTTTAGCAGTAATGGCATTTTTATGGTCAAAAAAGAACAATGCTTTAAATGAATGTACGAACGAAAATTTGACCCTGAAATCGGACATGGAGGGGATGAATCAGATGATGAGTGGATATGTAGATAACATGTCCAGTGATTTAAAGACTGATTTTAAAAACATGTTGGCTACCTATGATAAATTGATTGAAAAAGATCAATCGAAAGCGGACAGTTTAAATATTCAAAAGGCTAAAATTCAAGAGTTAGTTGATGAATTGGATCGCAACAAAAAAATGAGTGCTTCTCAGTTATTTCAAATGCGCAAAGAAAATGAAACCTTACGTAAAATCATGAGAGGTTATGTGAAACATATCGACTCATTAAATACATTGAACATCAAATTGACTTCTGATTTGGATCAGAAAACAACACAATTAAGTTCTACTACAGCAGAAAGAGATCAATTCAAACAAATCGCAGAAGAGAAAGATGCTCAAGTGAAAAAAGGATCTAAACTGAGTGCTTATGGATTCCATTCGGTTGGTTTACGTATGAAACTTAACAATACAACGGAGGAAACGAATAGAGCTAGCAAAACCATTCAAATTAAATCGACCTTCACCATCGGTTCCAATCCAATTACAAATCCAGGAAGCAAGCCGGTTTACATGCAAGTTATTAACCCAGAAGGTAGAACCTTACAATCCAAATCAAATTACACCATTAATATTGATGGAGCTACTATTCCTTACTCTGATAAAAAAGAGATTGATTATGCTAATGAAAGTATTGATTTATCCATTTTCTATGATTTAAAAGGCGAAGATGCGGTAAAAGGGAACTATAAAATTAAAATTTACTGTGATGGAAACCTAATCGGGACAGACAGTTTTTCATTAAAATAAGCTTAGAAACACAAACAAAGAAAAAAACAAAAATGGTAAATATTTTTATCGCAAATTTAGATTGGGACATCACTTCTGAAGATTTGAAAACCACTTTTTCCTCTTTTGGGGAGGTTTCCTACGCTCACGTAGTGTACGACAATGCAACAAAAAAATCAAAAGGTTTTGGTTATGTTGAAATGGAAAATACCGACCATGCTATTAATGCTATTCAAGCATTAAACGGAATGGAGGTCAACAACCGTAGGTTAGACGTAAAGATTGCTTCACCAAAAGGAAATCGCCCTCCCAAAAAAGAAGTTGAGCAGAAAAAACAATTTAAGAAAAAGACAACTAATTTTTCAAAAAATCCAAACAGAGAAGGCTACAAACCAAATGTCAACAATTAAATTGTAAGTTAAATCATTTATGAACGAAGCAGTAAACCAAGGTAGCGTTAGTTATAACATCAATCAAGAAGGAATTGCTACCATCATTTTTGAACATCCTTTAAGTAACTCATTGCCTGGTAAAGTATTGAATCAATTAGCTGATACCATTACCGAGCTTGGACAAAACAAGAATGTAAAAGTCATTATCCTTTCCTCTAAGGGTGAAAAAGCTTTTTGCGCAGGAGCTAGTTTTGATGAATTAATTTCGATAAAGGATTTACAAACTGGAAAAAAATTCTTTTCTGGATTCGCCAATGTAATCAACGCATGTCGAAAATGTCCAAAATTCATCATAGGAAGAGTACAAGGGAAAGCAGTTGGTGGCGGTGTAGGTCTTGCATCAGCAGTTGACTATTGCCTAGCTACCAAACATGCAGATGTGAAGTTATCCGAATTAGCCGTTGGGATTGGTCCTTTTGTGGTCGGTCCTGCTGTTCAGCGAAAAATTGGACTTTCAGCGATGAGTGAATTGGCAATTAATGCAACAGAATGGCGAAATGCGGAATGGGCAAAGCGAAAAGGTTTGTACACCGATATTTTTGACACCTCAGAAGCAATGGATGATGAAATTCAAAAACTTGCCAGTAAGTTAGCCAATTCCAATCCAGAAGCTATGAAATTATTGAAAGCCGTTTTCTGGGAAGGTACTGATCATTGGGATCAATTGTTATCAGAAAGAGCAGAAATGAGTGGTACATTAGTACTTAGTGAATTTACCATCAACGCCATTAACGCTTTCAAAACGAAATAAGTACCAAAAGATTACTTTTATGAATCAGATTCGATAGAGTTTCGACCCTATCGAATCTTTTTTTTAATAATGGTTGGTAAATAAAAATAGATATCGTATCTTTGCACCCCCAAATTAGGGATATTGTCTTATTTAAAAAATGTAAAATTGTGGATACATTAAGTTACAAAACCGTTTCTGCTAACAAGCAGACAGCGAACAAAAAATGGTTCGTTGTTGATGCACAAGGCCAAACTGTAGGTCGTTTAGCAAGTAAGGTGGCGAAGATTGTTCGTGGTAAACACAAAACAAATTTCACGCCCCATGCAGACTGTGGTGACAACGTTATCGTTATCAACGCAGAGAAAGTTTCGTTTTCTGGTACTAAACTAGTTAACAAGGAATACGTTCGATACACTGGATATCCAGGTGGACAACGATTCACAAGCGCAGAGGAAATGTTAAAAAAGCATCCAGAGCGTTTAATTGAAAAAGCGATTAAAGGTATGTTGCCGAAAAATACGCTTGGCCGTCAATTATTCACAAATGTAAAAGTGTATAAAGGAAGCGAGCACAAGCAAGAAGCGCAAAAACCTGAAGTTTTAAATCTTGATACATTCAAATAAATCGTATGGAAGTAATTAACACATTAGGAAGAAGAAAAACATCTGTAGCTAGAATTTACCTAACTAAAGGTTCAGGTAAAGTAACAGTGAACAGAAAAGATTATAAAGAGGTTTTTCCGGTTGCTGTTTTGCAATCTAAAATTGAACAACCTTTTAACTTAACAGATACTGTAGGACAGTATGATGTTAGAGTTAATGTTTTCGGAGGTGGAATCAATGGACAAGCTGAAGCAATCCGTTTAGGGATTTCTAGAGCATTGGTTGAAGTTGCTGAAGAAAATAAAACATTATTAAAAGCAGAAGGTTTAATGACACGTGATCCAAGAATGGTAGAGCGTAAAAAACCAGGACAACCGAAAGCACGTAAAAAATTCCAGTTCTCGAAACGTTAAAAAATTATTTTGGCGGTTGTTTAGTATCCAAACTTCAGAGTACATGCCTAGGCCCCTCTGTTTGTTGATTACTAAAGGAACGTAAACAATTAAAAAAGAAAAAAAATGTCTAAAGTAAGTTTTGAAAATTTATTAGAAGCAGGTGTTCATTTTGGACACATGAAAAGAAAATGGAACCCGGCAATGGCGCCGTATATCTTTGAAGAGAAAAAAGGTATCCACATTATTGACCTTAATAAGACAATTGCACATCTTGACCAAGCGTGTGCGGCGATGAAACAAATTGCAAAGTCGGGTAAAAAAGTACTTTTTGTTGCTACTAAAAAACAAGCAAAAGGAATTATTGCAGAAAAAGTTGCTGCAGTGAATATGCCATTCGTTACAGAAAGATGGACTGGTGGTATGTTAACAAACTTCCAAACTACGCGTAAATCGATTCGTAAAATGTCATCTATTGACAAAATGCAATCTGATGGTACTTGGGAAACATTGAATAAAAGAGAGCGTTTATTCAAAACTCGTCAACGTGAAAAATTAGAGAAAAACTTTGGTTCAATTGCAGAAATGACAAGACAACCAGCTGCGATCTTTATTGTTGACATTTTAAAAGAGCACATCGCTTTAAACGAAGCAAAAAGATTAAACATTCCAACTTTTGCAATGGTGGATACGAATTCTAATCCAAAATTAGTTGACTTCCCTATCCCTGCAAATGATGACGCTACAAAATCAATCACCATCATTGTTGATGCTATTTGTGGAGCCATTAAAGAAGGTTTAGAAGATCGTAAAGCGACTAAAGGAGCTGAAAAAGAAGAAGCAACTACAGAAACAGTTGCTACTGAAACTGAAGCAAAAGAAGAAAATTAATATTTAACGAATTACAAGAATAAATCATGGCAATTACAGCTGCAGACGTTAATAAATTACGTCAACAAACTGGAGCAGGAATGATGGACTGCAAAAATGCATTAGTTGAATCTAATGGAGACTTTGAAACTGCAATCGATATTTTGCGTAAAAAAGGTCAAAAAATTGCTGCTAAACGTGGTGAAAACGAAGCGAAAGAAGGTTTAATTATCGCGCAAGTTTCTACTGATGGTACTTACGGAGTAGTAGTTACCCTTAACTGTGAAACAGATTTCGTTGCTAAAAACGACGGATACAGAACTTTTGTTCAAGCTATCGTTGATTTAGCTTTGGAGCACAGACCAACTTCAACAGAAGCTTTGAAAGCATTGTCTTTTGATGGTAAAATTTCAGTTGAAGAGAAAATTACAGAGCAAATTGGTGTAATTGGTGAGAAATTAGATTTATCAGCATACGAAACTATTTCTGCTGATAAAGTAGTTGCTTACAATCACCCAGGAAACCAATTAGCAACTTTAGTTGGTTTAAACAGTGGTTCTGAAACAGCTGAAGATGCTGGAAAACAAGTTGCAATGCAAATTGCTGCTATGAACCCAATTGCTTTAGATAAAAATGGTGTTGACGCTAGAACTATCGAAAGAGAAATTGAAGTAGGTAAAGAGTTAGCTATCCAAGAAGGAAAGCCAGCTGATATGGCTGAGAAAATTGCTCAAGGAAGACTTAACAAATTTTTCCAAGAAAACACTTTGTTGAGCCAAGCGTTTGTTAGAGATAACAAATTAACTGTTGAACAATTCTTGACTTCATCAGAAAAAGGATTAACGGTTTTAGACTTCAAAAGATTATCTTTGAGCTAATCGTTATTAAAAGAATAGAAAAAGGATGCTTAGGCGTCCTTTTTTTTTGAGCAAAGCTTTCAAAAGGCCTTGAAAAAGTCTAAAAATATGTATATTTGTCCTCGTCCAAACCCAAAGAAATGAAATACAAAAGAATCCTTCTAAAATTAAGCGGTGAATCCCTTATGGGAGATAAACAGTTCGGTATCGATAACAACCGATTAAAACAGTACGCAGAACAAATCAAAGAAATTCTCGCTTTACAAATAGAAGTTGCTATCGTCATTGGAGGAGGAAATATTTTTAGAGGCGTTCAAGCAGAAGAAGGAGGTATGGACCGTACACATGGTGATTACATGGGTATGTTGGCTACCATGATCAATTCCATGGCTTTACAAGCAGCCTTAGAATCCGCAGGAATTAATACGAGATTGCAATCTGCCATCGAAATGAAAGAAATCGCTGAACCCTTTGTCCGCAGAAGAGCAGTGCGTCATTTAGAGAAAAATCGCGTAGTGATCTTTGGTGCAGGAACTGGAAATCCATTTTTTACCACAGATTCAGCGGCTTCATTAAGAGCAATTGAAATCAATGCGGATGTGATTTTAAAAGGGACAAGAGTAGATGGTATCTATTCTGCAGACCCAGAGAAAGATAAAAATGCAATTAAATATGATACCATTTCTTTCGATGAAGTTTATGCAAAAAACTTGAAGGTAATGGACATGACAGCTTTCACTTTGTGTAAAGAAAATAATTTACCAATCATCGTATTTGATATGGATACCCCTGGTAACTTAATCAAAGTGTTAAAAGGAGAAAACGTAGGTACTATAGTTAAAAACTAAAATTGATTTAAAATGATCGAAGAATTACAAATGATTTATGATGAATTAAAAGGTTCAAACACGAAATCCATTCAACATTTTGAAAACGAATTAGTAAAAGTTAGAGCAGGAAAAGCTACTCCAAGTATGTTAAACGGAGTGATGGTAGAATACTATGGATCTATGACACCCCTTCAACAAGTTGCCAATGTTGCAACATCGGATGCAAGAACCATTACAGTTCAACCTTGGGAGAAAACGATGCTCAATGAAATTGCAAAAGGAATTATCAATTCCAACCTTGGTTTTGCTCCTCAAAACAATGGTGAAATATTAATTATTTCAGTTCCTCCTCTTACTGAAGAACGAAGAAAAGAACTCGTTAAAAAAGCTAAAAGTGAAGCTGAAAATGCAAAAGTTGGGATTAGAAATAATCGCAAGGATGCGCTTGACATGGTCAAAGATTTAAAAGCAGACGGACTTTCTGAAGATTTAGCCAAAAATGCTGAAACAGAGGTGCAAAATATCACCAACTCTTTCATTTCTAAAATCGATGATTTAATGGAAATTAAAGAAAAAGAAATTATGACGGTTTAATCCTTACTTGATCACAATTTCTACGCGTCGATTTGCTTGTTCTTCCGAAGCTAATTTGGGTTCAGCAAATACAGGACGTTTGTTGCCATAACCTTTGGAAGACATTCTTTTCTCATTGATACCCTGAGACTTGAGGTATTGTACTACTTTTTTGGCTCTTGCTTCCGACATCAATTGTGCAGAAAATGAATTTCTTCCAGTATCAAATACATGACCAATAATTTCAATTTCCAAATCGGCATGCATCATGAGGAAAGACCGAAGTCGATTCAATTTCTCCTCAGAACCGGCCATAAATTCACTTGTTCCTTCGACAAATTGAATACTTTCTAAGGTATAAATCTTCCCTTTTTCGACAGATTCCATTTTAATCGTGTAATCTAGATTTACATTTGGCCTGACACGTTCATTGAATGTTTTATACATGTACCCAAAAGCATCAATGGTAAATTGTAAATCTGTAAACCTTGAAACGGAAGGCAAAATGAGAGTTGATGCGGTATACATGCCTTCAAACGGAACATTACCCACCACTGAGATGTAAGAAACGATAGGTTGATTGGTCATGGAATCGATGACATGAATTTCAATTCCAGGACTAAAGTCATCGTCGCGTAAATCAATGAATTTATCCTCCATAGAAAGCGGCTCTTTCGTATTCACAAAATTTAATTCAAAATGAACAGCACTAGATTTTTTATTTTCGGAGAAAACAAGAATCGCATAACGATTTCCTGCAAAAGTTTCAATTGGTGCAAGAAATTGTGCGCTAAACAAAGAATCTCTTAAACCAATACTGTTTGAATCTTTCTGTACAATATATCGCATCACTTCTGCAAAACCTTGATGGATATCTTCACAAATTGCTTCGTTCACTTTTTTAAAGACAATACAATTCAATTCCGTTTGATCGCTATGAATGGTAAAATTTAAACGACCATCAGAAGGAGCCACAAAATTGACCCATGCCATCTTTTGAATTGAAATTTCTTTTGAAAAGGAATAATTTGAAAAAACATTTGATTCCTCAAGTAGATCAAAGGTATAGGAATTATTATCAAATACATCCACCCCACCCTCACAATCATTGATTTTTAAATCAAATGACTGTGCGTTAAATAGAGCGGTAACCATTAAAAAAAATATAACTATCGTATATTTCAAGTTGATTTATTCCTTTAGTGAGCGTTGTATTCGTTTAATCAGTTCATTATTTTTTTTTAGTATTTGCTCGTAATGACTTTTTGTAATCTTTATCAGCATTTTCTTATTCCAAATAAAAAAAGTCATCCATCCCAATAGCCTTACATGCAGTGGTAGTACAAAATTACGATTAATTTCTGGAATTTCAATTCCTTCCACATAGGTCATCAACACCTCATCATTAGCTAGAACCGATAAATTCGCTTTTAATTTGGTGATTTTTTCAATGTAATCTGCTAACAATTTTGAGTCCCATGATTCCATTTTAAACACTTTTAATGCTTTAAAATGAATCTCATTCATATCGCGAAACAAATCAGTGAATTCCATTTACTTTAAATTTGAGATAAAATTACGTATATTTTCATAGATGTATATTAAGTTTTCGTTATCAATCACATACGGTGGATTAATAAAGATAACGTTTCCTAATGGTCTTAATAAAATGCCATTTTCTAGAAAAAAGTGATATGCTTCATCCCTCAAAGTGGAAAAATAATCTTCTTTTGAATCAGTCAATTCAATTGCGAGAATGGTTCCCATCATTCGAACCTCTTTCACACGCTTATAAGTTAAAGAAGCTTTAAATTGCGTATGTTGTTGTTGAATGCGCGCAATATTTTCAAAAACCTCAGGATTTTCAAATAAGGTTAAGTTCGCACAAGCAGCAGCGCAAGCTAAGGCATTTCCTGTAAAGGAATGTCCGTGAAGTAAGGCTTTTGTTTTATCTTCTGACAAGAATGCATCAAATATTTCTTGGGTAGCAACCGTGAGCCCTAGAGGTAATACACCTCCTGTTAACCCTTTCGACAAGCAAATGATATCTGAATGGATGGCACCATGGTCAAAGGCAAACATTTTCCCAGTTCGTCCCCAACCGGTCATGATTTCATCTAAAATAACCAAAACATGATATTTCTTTGCCAAATTCGTAATTTGCTCTAGAAAATCAACACCATACATGCGCATACCCGCAGATCCTTGCACTAAAGGCTCAAGAATGATCGCTGCAAATTCATGGGTTTGAAATAATTTCTCGGCTTGTTTTAATAACATGTGCTGGTTATCAGTGGTTGGAAATTCCAGAAAATCGACATCAAAAAAGAAATGTTCAAAGGGCTTGTTGAAATAACCTCTTTGTCCTACCGACATCGCTCCAAAAGTATCGCCATGGTAGGCTCCTTCAAGTGCTAATATACGCTTACGAGAATTTTGTTGATTGTCCCAAAACTGAAAAGCCATTTTTAGGGCTACTTCTACTGCCGTAGAACCATCATCAGAAAAAAACACCTTTTGCATCTGCGTAGGCATCCATTTTAAAAGGCGTTCCGACAATTCAATCGCTTTTGGATGGGTGAATCCGGCAAAAATAATATGGTCTAATGTTTTGCATTGCTCATAAATGGCATCCGCTATAAATGTATTTCCGTGTCCGTGAATATTCACCCACCAAGAGGAATTAGCATCAATATATCGGCGGTCATTTTCATCGTATAAAAAAACTCCCTCTGCCTTTTTAATCACAACGGGAGAACCTTCAACAGCAGCTTGCGTAAAAGGATGCCAAACAAATGAAGCGTCCTTTTCTCCTAAATTGGATAGCGAACTCATTGGAAATTATTTTTTACTATTTGGGCTTGTTCAGCAATGAAATCTGGTGTCACGCGATCCACTTCAGGGATCTCTGCTAACACTTTTAACTTTGTTTTTTCTAGAATAACACGTCGGTTATTGGGATGGGTTTCACCAACAAAAACGATACCTAATATGGGGATGTTTCTGCTCACTAAGGCTTCCCAACTTAAAAGCGTATGATTAATACTTCCTAAATAATGACGAGAGACCAACACGACCGGAAGGTTCCATTTTTCAAAAACATCGATATAGGTCAATCCCTCCTGATTAATCGGCACCATCAAGCCTCCTGCACCCTCTATAAGTAGTTGGTCTTCATTCGGCAATTGAAAATCATCCAAATGGATATCAACCTCATCCTCTAAGGCTGCCGTATGTGGTGACATAGGCTTGTTTAAGCGATACAATTCATTCAAATGGTTAGCGCCAGAAAGTTCCGCCACCTTGTGTGTGTCAGTATATTGAAGATCTCCGGATTGAACTGGCTTCCAGTAATTCAACTGAAATGCTTTGCAAAAAATAGCACTGACAACAGTTTTTCCTACATCGGTCCCAATACCCGTAATGATCAATTTCATGTTAACGTAATTCTGCCTTTAATTCACTGACCAATTGCTGATGGATTTTATGCATTACCGCATCAATTTGTTCATCTTTTAATGTATTCTCTGGGTCTTGAAAAGTAAAGGATACGGCATACGATTTTTTACCTTCTGGCAAATTTTTACCTTCGTAGACATCAAATAATTGAACTTCTTTCAACATTTTACGATCCACTTTCTTCGCTAATTCTTGAATTTCCTTAAACGTAACTGCTTGGTTTAAAAGCAATGAAAAATCTCTTCGAACCGCAAATGTTTTAGGTAGTTCTGTATATTTTATTTTCACATTTTTAAGCTGATGTAAAATCGCATCCCAATTCAATTCAGCCACAAACACATCTTGTTTAATACCGGTAAACTTCTTAAGCTCTTGACTTACCCATCCGATTTCACCTACTTTTTGTTTAAGGATATGTAAGGAAACACCATCTTCGAATAATTCGTTTTTTAAAGTATCTTCTTGAATCAGTTTTTGAAGTCCTAAGCGCGCAAACAAGCTATCAACAATACCCTTTAAGGTATAATAACTTACCTTCTCTGCAGTTTCATTCCATGAGTTTTCTTTTTTCAAGCCACTGATTAAAATGATCAAGCGTTTCTCCTCATGGTATTCCTCACCAAATTTATGGTAAACCTTACCAAACTCCATCAATTTTAAATTAGGATTTTGTCTGTTTTGGTTGTGCTCTATGGTTTTTAATCCGCCGTACAATAAATTTTGGCGCATCACATTTAATTCTTGACTAAGTGGATTTAACAAACTAACATTGTGATCCTCTTGAACTCCTTTTTTATCAAATTTTTGAGAAAATTGTTGAGGAACCAAGGAATTATTCATCATCTCTTGAAAACCTTTTCCTACCAAAAATTCTGTCGTCACATCTTGGTATCGTTCTGGATTTGGATTTGGAAAAACAGATAGCGAACTATTTAATTTGGAAGGAATAGGCACTTTATTAAACCCATAGATACGCAATACTTCTTCAATGACATCGATTTCTCGGGTAACATCCACACGATAATTTGGAATGCTTAATTCAACTACCCCATTGGAGGCTTGCCCAACGGTGATGTCTAAGTTTTCTAAAATCTGATTGATGACTGAAACTTCAATCGATGCACCAATGATGGCGTTACATTTTTGATAATCGAAGGTGATTTTTTTAGGTTCAAAAGGATTTTCGTAATGTTCTTTGACATCCATTCCAATTTGTCCACCGGCTAGCTCTAAAATTAAATTTGCTGCGCGATTCAAAGCGAGAGGTAATAAATCGATATCAATTCCACGTTCAAAACGGAAAGAAGCATCGGAATTAATCCCAAGTCTTTTAGCCGTTTTTCTTACCGAAATGGGATTGAAATAAGCTGCTTCTAGAAATACATCTTGGGTCGTAGACTTAATTCCTGATTCAAATCCCCCAAAAACTCCAGCAATACATAAATTCTCTTCGCCGTTTGTGATCATTAAATCATCCGATTGCAAAGTATGTTCAGTTTCATCTAAGGTCTTAAATTTAACCCCATCCTTTGCATTTTGAACAACAATTTGACGTTTTACACGAGCTGCATCAAAAGCATGTAAAGGTGTCCCTAATTCGCGCATTACAAAATTGGTAACATCCACTACGTTATTAATCGGTGAAAGACCAACATTTCGAAGGGCTTTTTGCAACCAAGCAGGAGAAGGCTTCACCTCCACCCCACTGATGGTAACCCCAAGATACCTTGGACAAAGTTGACTATTTTTAACTTCAATTTTTATTTCAAGATTTTGCTGATCCGATTTTATAGCTTTCCATTCTGGCAATTTCAATTTCAGATTTTGTTTTTGATGTACATTCAAGTAAGCGATTAAATCTCTTGCTACACCAATATGTCCCATCGCATCTGCACGATTTGGAGTTAATCCAATTTCAATTTGATAATCCTCTTCTAAATCGAAATAAGTCGAAGCCTTCATTCCGATGGGAGTCTGAGGATCAAGAACTAAGATGCCATCATGAGATTTCCCCAAACCCAATTCATCCTCTGCACAGAGCATACCATTAGATTCTACTCCCCTGATTTTTGAACTTTTAATTTTAAACGGTTCTTCTGGGTTTGGATACAAAACACAACCAACAGTGGCCACAATAACCTTCTGCCCTTTTGCAACATTCGGTGCACCACAAACAATTTGTAAATCTTCTTGTCCGCCTATCGAAACGGTAGTTACTTTAAGTTTATCTGCGTCTGGATGTTTTTCACAAGTCAAAACTTCCCCAACAAAAACGCCTTCTAAACCTCCTTTTATCGCTTCTAATTTTTCAACGCTTTCAACCTCTAAACCTGTTTCTGTAAGAATTACTCCTATTTCATCGGCAGATAAATCTGTGTCGACATATTTTTTTAACCAATTGTATGAAATCTTCATGATGCTCTTGAAATTTATGCGAATTTAAGGAATATCCACATATTAATAGGTCTACCTTCTAGTTTATTTTAGTTAAAACTTAAACTGATTTCTTATTAATTTTTACCCAAAATAATGCTGTCATTTATAGGAATTCATTAATTTTATTCCATATGAAACACTTCATTTTAAAGCTATTAATGGTGCTCGCTTTTTCTTCTTTTGGTCAAGATCAAGTTACCTTAAGCGGATATTTAAAAGATGCCAAAAATGGAGAAGCCCTAATCGGAGTAAAAGTTTATATTCCCTCCTTGGAAAAAGGAACCGTTTCAAACACCTATGGTTTTTTCTCATTAACCGTTCCAAAAGGAAAATACGAAGTTGAATTTCGATCGTATTTAGGAACAGAAACCAAGGAATTTGATTTACAACAATCCATCAATATCGACTTCGAACTGGGCAATAAGATTCAAGAAATTGAGGAAGTTTTAGTGAACGCTAAAAAAGGGGAAAATGTGCAATCGACCAAAGTTGGACAAATTGAACTGGAGGTCGAAAAGATCAAAACACTTCCCGCTTTCATGGGTGAAGTAGATATTGTCAAAACCATTCAATTGCTTCCAGGGGTTTCCTCTGCCTCTGAGGGGGGACAAGGGTTTTATGTTAGAGGTGGTAGTCCAGATCAAAATTTAGTATTGTTGGATGAAGCTACCGTCTACAATGCTTCCCATTTATTTGGTATGTTTTCCGTTTTTAATTCTGATGCGATAAAATCAGCTAACCTCATCAAAGGGAGTATGCCTGCAAATTACGGAGGAAGAATGTCGTCCGTGTTGGAAATCAATATGAATGAAGGAAATTATAAGCAATTTAAAATCAAAGGAGGATTGGGGTTAATTTCATCTAGACTTACGCTAGAAGGACCTATTGTGAAGGACAAGGCCTCTTTTATGGTCTCAGCACGAAGAACCTATTTGGATCTATTCATGAAAGCTTTTATTCCGAAAGGGTCCTCCTTTGCGGGAACAAGTTATTACTTCTACGACTTAAATTTTAAATTGAATTATAAAGTTGGAAAAAAAGATCGCTTGTTTTTAAGTTCTTATTACGGAAAGGATAATTTCACCTTCGGAAATACCAACGATGCCTTTAATGTGACCATGCCATGGGGTAACGCCATTGCTTCCCTAAGATGGAATCACGTATTTTCCAATAAATTATTCATGAATGTTTCGGGAACGTTTACCGATTATTTATTCAGTTTTATTTCTGATCAAGAAGAATTTAATTTTCAGCTCAATTCAGGAATTCGAGATTTCGGCGGGAAAATTGATTTCTCCTACTTTCCAAACTTTAAACATAAAATTAAATACGGAGTAGATTATACCTACCATATTTTTACCCCTTCTTCAGTTTCGGCAAAACAAAAGGACGTTACCTTCGACACGGGCTTAGCGCAAAAATTATACGGTCACGAATCTGGGATTTATGTATTGGACGAATTTGACTGGACTGAAAAAATACGTATCAATGTGGGAATACGGTATTCGATGTATCAACATGTAGGTCCATTTACGCGATACATCAAAACCGACATCACCAATCCAGATTCTACACTATTTTATCCAAAACGAAAAGTGATTCAGTTTTATCACGGACTAGAACCTAGATTATCTGGACGGTTTTTAATTTCTAAAACAGCATCATTGAAAGCGGGCTATAGCTATAATTACCAATATGTTCATTTGACATCGATGAGCACTGTATCGCTTCCTACGGACATTTGGTTCCCGACCACGAATTTAGCTAAGCCACAAAAAGGTTGGCAAGCTTCTATCGGTTATTTTCAAAATTTTAAAAATGATCACTACGAAGCCTCTGTTGAAATTTATTATAAATCCATGTCAAATTTAACCGAATTCAAAGAAGGTGCTTTGCCGTCGGATAACGTGAATGACAATACCGATAACATCTTGGTTTTTGGAAAAGGTCAAAGTTATGGAATTGAATTTTTCTTCAAAAAAACTGTAGGTAAATTCACCGGTTGGGTTGGGTACACACTTGCGAAAAGCACTCGAATTTTCCCAGATTTAAATGACGGAAAAGCTTTTTCTGCCAAATACGATAGACGGCATGATCTTTCTTTAGTCGCAAGTTATAAATTGAATGATCGCTTAACCTTTGGTGCAGCATTTATTTTTGCAACAGGAAACACCTTAACCCTCCCAACAGCATGGTATGTCCAAGGACAAGATCTTTTGTTTCATTATGGCGCTCGAAACAGTGCTCGAATGGCTCCTTATCATCGGTTAGATCTTTCATTAACCATTTACGATAAGCCGTATCGCATAAAGAAAAATGAGGCAGGTGAAAAAATCAAAGTCATCAAAAAATTAAGGAGCAATTGGGCGATATCGGTTTATAATGTGTACAATCGATCTAACCCGTATTTTTTATACGTCGACAATAAGGGAAATTTCCTACAAGGCGATTTTCAAATTAAAGTAAAACAGGTAACCCTCTTTCCAATTCTACCCAGTGTGACTTGGAATTTTGAATTTTAAGACATGCATAAAATAGTATATTTTCTTTTCGTTTTCGGCCTATTGGGATGCACCAAAGAGGTCAATATTGACATTCCAGGGTTTCAAGAAATGCTTGTCATCGATGGCTCCATTGAGACCGGAATGCCTCCTATCATTTTTATCTCGAAATCAAAAGATATTTATGCCTCTACCAACTTGGATGCTTTTCTCAATGGCTTTCAAACCGGCGCAGTAGTTACGGTTAACAATGGAACTTCCAGTGTAGTGTTGGATGAAATTTGCACCGACAATTTACCTCCAGGAACTGAAACAATCGTTGCTGATTTATTAGGAATACCGGTCAGTGAATTACCCAATTATCACCTGTGTGCTTACACGACTTTCAATACTTCCATTTGGGGAGAAGTTGGAAAAACTTATGCCTTAGAAGTTACTTTTGAAGGAAAAACTTACACCTCATCTACTAAAATCGAAAACCCGACCAACTTGAACAGTGTTTTTTGGCAAACGGATAAAAACTATACCGATCGGGGATATTCTTGGGCTAATTTAAGTGACAATCCCAGTCAATACGATGCCTATAAATGGGAAGTTAAAAGACTAAATACCTATGGAAATTCAAGCCCAATCGATACCAAATTCACCACTACGTTTAATCCGGTCTTTGATGATGAATTTATGAATGGTAAAACCTTTAATTTCTTTTACGAAAATCCAATGACAAGTTCAGATGATAATATCCCATCCGATTATCGAGGTTATTTTTTACTGAACGACACAGTGGTCATTAAACTTTCGAAAATGGATCGAAAGGTGTATGAATTTATGGAGAAAAAATATGTTCAAATGGGCACGGCAGGAAATCCTTTTGCCACCCCAACAAACGTCACAACCAATATTACAGGTGGTGCCATTGGAGTTTGGGCAGGCTATTCCCCCACTTACGACACGTTAATCTGTAAACCTTAACTATGCAAAAAGACGCACTCATCCTACTCGTTGATCAACCTATACCTGGGAAAGTAAAACCAAAATTAATCCCTTATTTGGGTGAGGAAAATGCTACTAAAATGTACATTTCGTTACTAGACATTAGCGCTCAAGTAATTAAATCCCTCTTTATGCATAAGGAAGTGTTCTATGAAGATCAAATTAGAGAGGGAGATATGTTCGATTCAATTGCTGAAAAAAACATTCAAGTTGAAGGGGATTGGGGAACAAAAGTGAAACATGGATTCGAAATACAATTCGAAAAAGGATATACGAAGGTCATATACATCGATTCAGATTGTCCGGTTTTAAAAGATCAACATATTAAACAAGCTTTAGTCGCATTGGATGAAAACGATGCTGTGATGGGACCAAGTTTAAGTGGTGGTTATTATCTTTTAGGTTTAAAAGCGAAGAATGATGCCTTGTTTGAAAATAAAATTTGGGGATCGTCTAACGTTTTTGAGGAAACTTTAAAAGAACTTCACCTGCAACATCAGAAGGTGTTTTTACTGGAAGCTCTGTTCAATGTAGACACATTGGATGACCTACAGCGCTATCTCGTTTACATTTCATCGCAAAACAATGCGCTGAATCCTTTAAAATTTAAAGATCGACCTCAATAAGCTTTAGTAATACTTTTCCTGCATCAGGTAATTCTGCACATAGTCCTTTACCCCTTCTTCCAACGAGTGGAATCCACCTTGATAGCCAGCATCTAAAATTTTTTGCATATTTGCTTCCGTAAAATATTGGTATTTATCTCTGATATCAATAGGCGTATCAATAAAGGAAATATGCTCTTCTGCTCCTAGACTCGAGAACGTGTTTTTTGCTAAATCTAAAAAGGTCCGTGCCTTTCCTGAACCTAAGTTATAAATACCTGATTTTGGACGATCGTTCATCAAAAACAAACAAACTTCAACCACATCTTTGACGTAAACAAAATCTCTCAATTGGCCCCCATCTGTATAATTTGGATGATGACTTCTGAAGAGCTTCATTTCTCCTTTTTCTTTAATTTGATGGAAGGCATGAAAAATCACACTTGCCATTCTCCCTTTGTGGTATTCATTGGGTCCGTATACATTAAAAAACTTCAATCCAGCCCAAAAAGGAGGAAATTCGGTTTGTTTCAAGAGCCAATTATCAAAATCATTTTTAGAATCTCCATAGGGATTTAAAGGCTTTAAGGATGGGATTTTGGATTCATCATCGTCGTAACCAAATTCCCCTAAACCATACGTAGCCGCAGAACTTGCATAAACCATTGGGATTTGATGTTTCACGCAAAGGTTCCAAATGGATTTCGAATAATTCACATTTAATTCATCAAAAATGGCTTTATCGAATTCGGTCGTATCTGTTCGAGCACCAATGTGAAAGATAAAATCAACTTCTTGATAAAAATCTGCTAACCAAGCAATGAAATCGTTTCTTCCAATTTTGGCTTGTAAGGTTTTATTTTCAAGATTATGGTCTTTTTCTTTTTTTGAAAAATCATCCACCACGATGATGTCATCGAAACCTGCTTGGTTTAATCGACTTACTAAACAACTTCCAATAAATCCTGCTGCACCTGTAACTACTATCATCTTAAAATAAACCGTTTAATTCTGTATCAATCATATGAATAATTTTCCCCAAATCTTCTTGATTTTCTGGGAATCGATTGTTATCAACATCAATTATGAGTAATTTCCCTTTATCATAAGTCGAAATCCAAGCTTCATAGCGCTCATTCAATCTTTTCAAATAGTCCAAACGAATACTTTCTTCATATTCACGACCACGAGTTTGTATTTGATTCACAAGAGTAGGAACACTCGCGCGCAAATAAATCAATAAATCGGGAGCAGACACGAATGAATCCATTAAATTGAAAAGCGAGAAATAATTTTCGAAATCTCGAGTCGTCATTAATCCCATGGAATGTAAATTGGGCGCAAAAATGAAAGCGTCTTCATAGATGGTTCGATCTTGAATGACATTCTTCTCCGTTTGCTGAATTTCTTGAATTTGGGTAAATCGAGAATTGAGGTAATAAATCTGCAAGTTAAAAGACCAACGTTGCATATCTTCATAAAAATCATTCAAATAAGGATTTTGTTCCACATCCTCAAAATGAGTTTCCCATCCGAAATGTTTAGCTAACATTTTCGTTAACGTGGTTTTTCCTGAACCAATATTTCCAGCTACCGCAATATGCATATTTCGTTTGTTTTTATGAATTGACTAAATTACTATTTTTAAAAAAATGGACAATCATTTTTCATGGAAATTCACGCGATATTTTATCAACGAGGAGGAAGTTCTCAAGAACACTTGCTCCCTAACAATTTCAAAATCTATGACTTTTTCAATGGGTAATGGAATCGGTATCACATCCAACCCATCGGAATTCCGCATAAACAACTTGTTTTCTCTTAAAAACAGTAATTGGCCCTGATAAAAATATGCTTTTTGCACACCACTCATTTCAATAAATTGAATCAATGTACCATACAAATCAAAAATAAAAATGCCACGCTTGGCATCCACCATAATCAATTGATTGTTGTTTTCATGAATGGAAGTAATGTGTTGGGCATTCAATACTCCTTGCGCATTAACCACTTCTTGCGATTGCAGGGTTTTTCCAAAACTTACCAATAAAATTCTTGAATTCATTTGATCAAAAACCCACAATTTATCTGGCTGACTTGAAACAGAAATAAATCGTGCATTCATGATTTTATAGTTCAATAAATCAATACAATCATCCGTAATCGTTAAGGTGTTATCCAAAAAACAAAGCGTTTGTTGTTCTTCAGAAAAGCAGACGGATTTCATAGCGTTGATGTTTTCGAAATCACTCAGTCTTCCTAAGGATTTCAAACTTTGTTTAAACATTAATTTACCCGTTGTATCTAGTTTTTGTAATTCATTATGCTTACTGAGGTAAACATTTCCAATCATATCCACATGCCAAACTGCATTTGAATCCAAGGGGAATTCTTTCACTTGCTGCCACGTAATTTGCTCTTGCGAAAAACTGAACAAGGAAATCAAAACAAAGTAGAGTGCACCAAATAACTTCATGATGTAAATGTTTTCATTTGGTTTTAACTCAAAATTTGATCCAAATATTGTCGATTATTAGCTAAACGAGGTATTTTGTGTTGTCCACCTAATTTTTGATTGGCTTTCATCCACGCTGCAAATGTTCCCTTAGGCAAACGATTGATGGAGGGTTTTTTCAGGACAAAATCTCGATATCTTTTCGCATCGTAATCTGAATTTAAGGAACGTAATTTCTCATCCAATAAGAGGCAAAATCGTTCAAAATCGTTCGGATCTTTATGAAATTCGATCAACCATTCATGACCTCCTTGATCTATAGAATCCATGTAAATTGGTCCTGCAGTGAATTCATTAATTTGTGCATCTGTTTTGAAAGAAGCATAGGCAATGGCTTGCTCAGCGTTCTCCACTACTAATTCCTCTCCAAAAGCATTAATGAAACTTTTGGTCCTGCCTGTCACCTTAAATTTATAGGGAGCACAAGAAGTAAATCGAATCGTATCGCCTAATATGTATCGCCATAAACCACCATTTGTCGAGATGACTAAGGCATAATTTACCCCAATTTGCACCTCATCCAAACCTATCACTAACTTCGATTGCAAGCCTTCAAAGGAATCCATTGGAATAAATTCGTAAAATATACCGTAATCCAACATGAGGAGCATATCATCAGAATTTGGATCATCTTGAATACCAAAAAATCCTTCCGAAGCATTGTAGGTTTCTACATAATTCATGGTTGGGTCTGGAATTAACTTTTCGAATTCTGCACGGTACGGCTCAAAATGCACCCCTCCATGCATAAATAACTCCAAATTGGGCCAAACCTCTTTTAAATTCTTTTTGCCTGTAATCTCTAGAATTCGCTTGGCCAAAACAAGGGTCCAGCTTGGCACTCCTGCTAGAATGTATACATCCTGATCGATGGTTGACCAAGCCATTTTCTCTAATTTCTCTTCCCAATCAGACATCAATGCGATTTCTTTAGATGGCGTTCTTCTAATTTCAGCCCACCATGGTAAATTATTGACAATAATTGCCGATAAATCGCCGAAATAGGAATTATCCGTTAACGGATTCAATTGCGTTGATCCACCAATAATGAGGTGTTTTCCTTTGTATAATTTACGATTGGGAAAATTCATATAATACATACTCAACAAATCTTTCCCGCCTTTGTAGTGACAATCTTCAAGAGATTCTTCCGTTACCGGGATTAATTTACTCCTATCAGATGTCGTTCCAGAAGATTTTGCAAACCATTTTGTTTCATTGGGCCACAAAACAGAATGTTTACCCTTCATCACTTCCTCAATATAGGGTTTTAAGGTATCGTAATCTTGCAAAGGAACTTGATTTCTAAATTGCTGGTAATCTTTTATTTCTTTAAACCGATGTTGTTCACCCCAAGCGGTATAAGCGCCGTCTTTAAGTAATTTTTGGAATAGCTCTTGCTGCACCTCTATTGGATATTTTTTGAACAAATCAATTTGATGAATCCGTTTCTTAATTAGCCAAGAAAAAATAGAATTAAAGGGCATCGTGAATAATTAGGTACTAAAGATACTAAAAAAAATGAGGTTTCAAAATGAGGAATCCATGAAAGTGCGAAGGATGATCAAAATCGCTTTCTGTGTTTGATGATAAAAAAAGAGCATGCCATAAAAAAGGCTTCCATTAGGAAGCCTTTTTTAAAATCTTTAGATTTTTTATCCCCAAATTAATACGGATGCTAAAATCGCTAATGCAACAATCGTGAAAATAGTTCCTACCGCTGCTGTACTTTCTTCGAAAAAATTATCTGGCATAACTCGTTTTTTTTGTAAATATATAAAATTTTTAATCGCTAGGAGTCAAATTAATCTCTAGATCCAAATAATCTTAACAACGATAAAAACAAGTTCACAAACAAAATATAAAGTTGTAAACCTCCAACGATTGACAATTTTTGACGATCCAAGCCACTCAAGGATTCATCCTGAGAAATGTGCTTCAACTGTTGCATGTAATAAGCAGTCAATCCTGTAAATACAAATACTCCAATGATGGAAATGACAAAATCCATCATTTCACTTTTCATAAAGATATTGACAATGGCAGCGATAAACATTCCGATAAACAGCATGTATAACAAACTTCCCATTTTAGTAAGGTCTGTTTTAGTGGTATAACCCAAAATCGCCATCCCGGCAAAAGCACCAGCAGTTACAAAGAAAGTCATGGCAATGGCTTGTCCTGAATACACTAAAAATATTGAACCTAAACTTAAGCCCATCAACGCAGAGTATGCAATGAACAACATCATTAAAACTGCCAACGACAATCTTCTATAAGCCATTTGAATCAACAAACCTAAGCCAAGTGGAGCGAAAGCTACCACATAAAATAATGGAGCAATTCCTCCCGTTTCTTGGTTAACAAAATACTGGATAAAAAATTCTGGAGTTCCAGCCATATAAGCAATAGAACCAGAGATGGCTAATGCGGCAAACATATACCCATAAACAGAACGGAAGAATTCTTTCGTAATTTCTTTTGAATAACTCCCACTTTGATCTAATAAACTATTGAAATCCATAATCTTATATTTTAGTTAATGTAATTTTGCTTGTACTAAATTAATAAATTCTTTTCTGGTTGCATCATTTTTCATAAAAAGTCCAGTAAAAGCACTCGATGTGGTTACTGAATTTTGTTTTTGCACACCACGCATTTGCATACACATGTGAGCACATTCGATGACAACTGCAACTCCTTTCGGATTTAATGTACGTTGAATACAATCTCTAATTTCGATGGTCAAGCGTTCTTGAACTTGCAAACGTCTTGAATACGCATCCACTACCCTTGGAATTTTACTTAATCCTACAATCTTTCCATCTGGAATATAGGCAATATGCGCTTTTCCAAAAAAAGGCAACATGTGATGTTCACACATGGAATAAACCTCGATATCTTTCACAATTACCATCTCGGAATAATCTTCATGAAAAATTGCTTCTTGAATCAGTTCATCCGGATTGATGTGGTATCCTTGTGTTAAAAATTGCATGGACTTAGCCACCCTTTCAGGGGTTTTAAGTAATCCTTCTCTTTCAGTATTTTCACCTAAATCGCCTAAGACTTCTTTGTAAAGTGTGGACAGTTTTTCGGTGATTTGGTTATTTAATTTGAATTCTTTCACGTAAAAAGTTTTAATGGAATAAACGTAAGATACCTAAAAAGGTTCATTACCACCATAATATTCAACAAAATTATTTTCTGTCTCTATCAATTTTATTTTCACTAATTCCCCTCCTGCTTGTGCAATTGGCTCTTTAATGATGTCCCAAATTTGAATCACCATATTTTCAGTAGAAGCCAACATTCCTTTCAAAAAGGGAACGTCCATATTCAAATTTTTATGATCTAAGGGCTCAATCACCAATTCCTTAATGATATCACTAAGATCTTTCAAATTGATGACAAAACCTGTATCTTCATTGGGTAATCCTTTTACAGTGACGTAAATACTGAAGTTATGTCCGTGCCAATTTTTGTTACTACACTTTCCAAATACCTCCCAGTTCTTTTCTTCAGACCAATCCTCTCGCCATAATTTATGTGCAGCATTGAAAGTCTCTCTTCTTGTAATGTATACCGTTTTCACGCTTGTAATTTTTCGACAAAGATACGACCAAATGTTGTATCCTACTCCATTTTCCCGAACAATTAATGAATTTTAACGATTCCTCAAAAGGATTCAAATTATGCTAAATCTGTTGTATCTTTGCACCTATGGAAGAACGATTGGATAAATTATTGATGGACCGCAAACTAGTTACCACCCGTGCTAGAGCCGAACAAATCATTAAAGAATTTGGTGTAAAAGTCAACGGAAAACTGATTCAAAAAACAGGTAAGAAATTTCCAATCGACGCACACATTGAAATGATTCAAGAAGAAATTCCATACGTTTCGAGAGGTGCCTACAAACTTTTAGAAGCTATGAATACGTGGGGAATTAACGTAGAAGGGGCTACTGCGATGGATGTTGGTGCCTCAACAGGAGGTTTTACAGAAGTACTGCTACAACATCAGGCTGCCAAAGTTTATTGTGTTGACGTGGGATCCAATCAGTTGCATGAAAAAATTCGTACGAATGCTAAAGTTATCAATTTAGAAAAAACACATGTCCGAATATTGACCCCCCAATTGATTCCAGACCCAATAGATGTATGTGTCATTGATGTTTCTTTCATTTCAATCATTAAAATCTTCCCTTTCATTCATGCCTTCTTAAAACCTGGCGCAACAGTTATTGCTTTAATTAAACCTCAATTTGAAGTCGGTAAAGAAAATATTGCCAAGGGAGGGATTGTGAAAAATAAAAAATTGTATCCTCAGATTTTAAATGAAATTAAAACGGTGGCTCAATTTAATCAGTTAAAGCCCCTAGATGTTATCGAATCACCGATTTTAGGAGGTGATGGAAACCGTGAATTTTTAATGCTACTTCATAAAATGGAAGCTTAATTTTTGGTAATCTCCTCAACTTTTCATAAATTGAATTAAATCCACATATTCAACGTATGAAAAAACATCTATTCACTTTCATTTTGTTTGCAGGTATTGTTTTGAACGCTAACGCGCAGCAACATTGCGGACATAATTCAAGCTCTTGGGCAACTGAGATGAGTCAATACCCTACGCAAACGCAATTTATTGCAAAGGCGGGTACGATAGCTTATATTCCGCTAAAAATTCATTACATACGGCATACGGACGGCAGTTTTTCAAACAATTCCGACCCTAACAAAATGATTGAATCCATTTTACAATTGAATCGCATGTGGAATCCCATTGGCGTTCAATTTTATTTAGCTGGAGGAATCAATTACATCGATAACGATGCTTACCTAAACGTGGAAAGAACACAACCTATTCCCTATTATGCGAACAAGGTGCCAGGTGTCGCCAACGTATTCATCGTTGACGGTTGGCTTCAAAATGGGCAGCAAGATTGGGCAGCAGGTTGGGGCGGTCCAGGACAAGTGGAGTTAAACAGTACTATTTTGAGTTTGGTTTCCCATGAATTTGGACATTTCATGACCCTCGCTCATACCTTCGACACTGGGAATGGGGTTGAAAACGTAGATCGTACCGGTCCAAATAGCAATTGCGCAACCGCTGGTGATGGTATATGCGATACTGATGCTGACCCTTATGGGCTTCAGTCCGGACAATACCTTGGAGCTACGCATAAAGACACCTTGTGTCATATCCAATCCAATACGACAGATTTACACGGCGTCTTGTACCAACCTCCTTACGACAATATCATGTCCTACCATACGGGTGATTGCGGTCGAATTTTCACAGCAGGTCAATACACTAAAATGTTAGCCGGATTTCAAGCAAATCATGCCGCTTATCCCGATTATGTTGGTGCTGAAATGGTTAATTCAGGTCCTAGTAATGTCAGTACGACCATGATACATGGAATACCATATTTGACTTGGACCAATCAAAACGGCGCATTAGGAACATCCATTGAATATTCTACAGATTCAGGTACTACTTGGGAAATTGCAGGCGGTGTTTTAGCAGGTGTTACTGAGTTCCCACTTTACCATACAAAACCAGGTCTTAATTATCAAATTAGACTCAAACACATCAACAATAAAAACGATTATTCAACACCGATTTCGTATACTTCTGTTTATGCCCTGCCTGAAATCCCGTTTTTTAACCGACAAAATCTTACCGACTTACAATCCATTGGAGGAGTGAAAATTACGAATACCCTTGTCGATATTTCCTCTAATGATAACCAAAGTTATTCGTTGAATCATTATACCCCTACCCCAGAATTACAAGTGGGCGTCGATTACCCCATGGAGTTAAAAATTGGGACCAATCAGGGAGGTTCAGGTGGATTTTCCTACTTCGCTGTTTACTTAGATGAAAATAATGATGGCGATTTTGAGGATGCTGGAGAAACCAAATACCTCAAAGCAAATGGAGGTTTGGAATGGACTGTAAACTTCAATTTAAATGTAAGTGTTAATGCAATCGGTGGTCCCAGAATTTTAAGGGTGAGATCATTTTTTCAAGCAGGAATTCAAGACCCCAATAAGTTCTCGATTTTTTCAGAAACGGAAGATTATATCGTTTACCTCAAAACGAGCGGGGTAACCGCAGGTGTAAACTCATTAAGTCAGATTCCTAATACGATCTTATATCCAAATCCAAATCAAGGAGAATTTACCCTCATGGTAGATGATTTTACAGAAAAAATTACTTTAACTACTTTAGATGGAAAAGTTATTTTTGAGGATCAAAGAATGGAAAAGGGTGAGATAAATCTCAGCATTGATCAAAATCCAGGTTTGTATTATTTAAAAGTAACCTTCCAAGACTCCAAAATAACACAGATTCCCTTAATGATTCGATAAACATATCCTAAATTTGTTTGTTATGACTGAAAATAATTGATTTGTTTAGAACAATTCAAAATAAGGTTTTTATCTTTGTACTCTATTATGGAAAATGAACAAAAGAAATGGTTTAATGTCAGAGAAATAAGGGAACAATTTCCTGCATTAAGACAAAAAATATATGGTAAAAATCTGATTTACTTCGACAATGGGGCGACATCTCAAAAGCCACAAGTAGTATTGGATGCGATCAATCAATATTATTCCAAAGATAATGCTAACATCCACCGTGGAGTGCATTACATGAGTCAAAAGGCAACGAACGAATATGAGTGGGCAAGAACAACCATTCAAAAGTACTTAAACGCCAAAAAATCTGAAGAAATTATTTTCACTAAAGGAACGACTGATAGTATCAACTTGGTTGCCTTTTCTTTTGGTGAGTTGATGAAAGAAGGAGACGAAATCATCATTTCAGCGATGGAACACCATTCCAACATTGTTCCGTGGCAAATGCTTTGTTTGAGAAAAAAGACTGTTTTGCGAGTAGTTCCTATTAATGAGCGAGGAGAATTGATCATGGAGGAGTTTGAAAAATTGTTGAATGCCAAAACGAAACTTGTCGCCATTACTCATATCTCAAATACTTTAGGTACCATTAATCCGATCGAAGAAATTATTGAAAAATCGCATGCCGCTGGTGCGAAAGTGTTAATCGATGGGGCACAATCCATTCAACACATGCCGATCGATGTGCAAGCCTTAAATTGTGATTTCTATTGTTTTTCCTCCCATAAAGTATTCGGACCAACAGGAATTGGCGTGCTTTACGGAAAAGAAAAGGTATTGGATGAAATGCCTCCTTATCAAGGTGGAGGTGATATGATTTCAAAAGTAAGCTTTGAACATACTACTTACAATGAATTGCCATTTAAGTTTGAGGCGGGAACACCGCACATTGCAGGTGGGATTTGTTTAGGAAAATCCATCGAGTTTTTAAACGGTTTAGACTTAGTTGCTATACAAAAACACGAAAAAGAACTTGGGGAATATGCTCAAAGCATGATCGACTCCTTCGAAGGAAGCACCATCATTGGGAATGCTAAACATAAAACCAGTGTTGTGTCCTTTGTCATTGATGGCATTCATCCGTTTGATCTAGGCACCTTATTGGATAAACAAGGAATTGCCGTTCGAACAGGACATCATTGTACACAACCCTTGATGGATTTCTATAAAATACCCGGAACCGTTCGAGCATCTTTTGCTTTTTACAATACCAAGGAGGAAGTAGATTTATTTATTGAAGCTTTGGATAAAAGTATTACCATGTTAAAATAAGTTTATGAATATCGAAGAAAAACAAAGAGAAATCATTGAAGAATTTGACATTTATGACGATTGGATGGACAAATACGAATACATCATCGATCTGGGTAAAAGCACACCAACTTTAGCAGAAGATAAAAAAACGGAAGACCGAATCATTGAAGGATGCCAATCTAGAGTTTGGTTGGATGTGGAAATCAAAGATCAAAAGATGTACTTTTACGCAGATTCAGACGCGATCATCACCAAGGGAATCATTGGTTTATTGATCCGTGTATTGAATGAGGAATCGCCGGAAACTGTCGTAAAAACTGACTTACATTTTATCAATGAAATTGGTTTACACGAACATTTATCCCCTACGCGTTCAAACGGTCTAGCGAGTATGGTGAAAAAAATGAAAACGCTTGCCTTAATGGCGATAAAAAACGAAGCATGATTGAATTAGAAAATAAAGTGGTAGACGTTTTAAAAACGATTTATGACCCCGAAATCCCAGTAGACGTATTCGAACTTGGCCTGATTTACGAGGTGAGAATTGACGATGCAAAAAATGTTGAAATTGATATGACTTTAACTTCTCCAAATTGTCCGGTTGCCGAATCCATGCCCAAGGAGGTTGAAGATAAGGTAGCTGCCCTTGAAGAAGTAAATTCCGCGAAAGTGAATATCGTTTTCGATCCACCTTGGGATAAAGATATGATGAGCGAAGAAGCAAAATTAGAATTAGGATTTTTATAGCCATTAAGAAATTATAGATATGAGAAGAGTAGTTATAACAGGTATGGGAGCGCTTACCCCTATTGGGAATGATTTGCATACCTATTGGACCAATTTAAAGAATGGTGTAAGTGGCGCTGCTGAAATCACCAAATTTGATTCCTCCAAGCATAAAGTGCATTTCGCTTGTGAATTAAAAGATTTCGATGCAAAAAATTACTTTGATGTTAAAGAATTGCGGAAATACGACCCATTTTCTCAATATGCCCTCATCGCGGTTGACGAAGCTTTAAAAAATGGTCAAATTCAATTGGACGACTTAAATAAAGATCGAATTGGCGTTATTTGGGGATCTGGAAATGGAGGAATACAAACCTTCCAAGATCAAATGAAAGAATATTGCGAAGGAGACGGAACACCTCGTTTTACACCCTTCTTTATTCCAAGAATTTTAGTCGATATTGCCTCTGGTATTATTTCTATCAAATACGGATTAAGAGGAGTGAATTTCTGTCCTGTTTCTGCCTGCGCAACTTCCAATACTGCACTTATCGAAGCGTTTAACTATATCAAATGGGATAAAGCAGATATGATCATTACAGGTGGTTCTGAAGCAGCGATTAATGAATCTGCCATCGGTGGATTTTCATCTGCAAAGGCACTTTCCACTCGTAATGATGACCCAAAAACAGCATCAAGACCCTTCGATGTCACCCGTGATGGTTTTGTCATGGGAGAAGGTGCAGGTGCATTAGTATTAGAAGAATTAGAACATGCCTTAAAGAGAGGTGCTACCATTTACGGAGAAGTTGTTGGTGGAGGAATGGCAGCAGATGCCTATCATTTAACAGGAACCCATCCAGAAGGAGATGGAGCAGTACTTGGAATGACAGAAGCTTTACGCGAAGCTGGAATTCAACCTACGGATATCGATTATGTGAACATGCATGCGACATCAACCCCTCAAGGCGATAACTCAGAGTTAATCGCAGCAAAACGCGTATTTGGTCAACATTCCAGTTTATCCATTTCAGCGACTAAATCCATGACAGGACATTTATTGGGTGCAGCAGGAGCAATCGAAGGTATTGCATGTGTGATGGCCTTAAAGGAAGGTATTGTTCCGCCTACGATTAACACCACAGAAATTGAACCGGATTTTAAAGATCAATTTGACTTTCCATTAAATAAAGGAAAAGAAAAAGCGATGCAATACGCCATGAGTAACACCTTTGGATTTGGAGGTCATATCGCCTCCGTTATCTTTAAAAGATACGAATAAAATTTAGAGCTTAATCGCCAATTGACCTATGGATTTTACCCTTACGACCAATTCATCTCGTAGGGGATATATCCCTTTTACTTCCATGGCATCTAGCGAACCATTCATTTTTACGCCTTTTTTAATTTCTTGATTCATTTCCTTTTCCACCATAGCAATCAAGGTTTCAAAATGAGGCTTTAGATCAATGCGTGCTTTTTCTTGAATCATATTAGTAATCTTGTCACTGAACAACCATTTAGCAGACTTAAGTAACAAATTTTTACTTTTGATATCGAATGACAAATTGGGAAAACTTAATTCTTGAGTCAAGGTATCAAAAGATGGTTTTCCAGATAAATAAAACAAGCCCTTTTTATCCCCAGAAAATGCAACTTCAAAATGTAAAAAAGCATCCTGCGAGGACTTAATTTTTAAGGAATCAATGAAAATTTTATTTTTTTGTAAGACAATTTCCTTTCCTTTGAATTCATTCGTTAAAATATTGCTCATACTATCGTAAGGAGCTTTTACATCTAGAAAGATTTGAAAACCTCTACTCTGCTGGTAATCCTCCAATTTTGGCAAGGAGGTTGAAGTAGAACCATCAGCAACTGCATTAATTTCTGGACTTGCCTTTAATTTTAAATTGATATAAGCTTCCTCCTTGTAGAAGTTTATTTTTGAAACGGAAATACCACTTGGTTTCAAGTTTAAATAACCATATTTACCAATTGCCATAGGACTGGCCAATTGTTTCCAAACTTCTTCAATGGAATTTTTAATATTGATGTTTTCAATCTGTTGATCAATTTCCTTCTCCAAACGTTTAAATTCTTTTTTCATTTCAACCAGCACTTTTTCCGTGGCATCATACGATAAAAACGTAACCCTACATTCATCTACAGCTTCCGCTTTACGAAGAGAGGTCGTGGATTGAAAACGGTAATTTTGATCTAGAAAAAGCTCAGTGGAATAACCAATATCAATTTTTCGCATGGGTTCATTTACCCCACAACTGGCATATACTCTTGGAATTAAACAGGTCCCCTTGTCATCTAACAAGCTAGTACATTCCGGACAATAATTTAACTTTAACGCATATTTTCCTGAAATATCGTAGATCAACTTACTTCCTTTACCTGCAAATTGAATCGGTTCTCTTTCAAAGCGATAGGAAAAGCTCAGTCCACTGCAATGCTCCTCACTTCCTTTAAAGGTTTTCGGTAAATCTTTATCAGCCGCTCTGAAATAAGGACTTAAATTAATTTTAATAGGAATGTTGATTTCAGAATCTGGTCGTTCTAAAGCAGGTAAAGCTGCAATATTAGCATCTGGTGCTTCGGGAAGAATAGATTTTGAGCATGAGCTTAACCAAAAGACGATCGAAATACCTATGAAATATTTCATGTTACGATACTTTGCAAAGCAACGCAATTCCTTCTTCAAAAGAAATAGGATCTTGATACTTCAATATGCGTTCGATTTTTGAAATGTTTGCCAAAGAATCTCGAATATCCCCCGATCTATTTGGTCCGTGAGAAACTTTAAAATTCGGAGAAAGCTTATCTGCTGATTTCAAATGGGTTTTTATTTGCTCGATGACATAATTTAAAGTAAAAGAATCGCCACAAGCTACATTAAACGTTTCCCCAAATGCCTCTTCATTTTCACTGGATAAGGCCAATAAATTAGCTTTAACGGCATTTTTGACAAAAGTAAAATCACGGGTTTGATTACCATCTCCATTAATGATTACTTCATCACCGTTTTTAAGTTTAGAAATGAACTTCGGAATAGCCGCAGCATAAACCCCGTTGGGATCTTGCTTAGGTCCAAAAACATTAAAATAACGTAGGCCTATTGTTTCCATTTGATGCAACATGAAGTAAACCTTCGCGTATTGCTCATTTAATTTTTTAGTAACTGCATAAGGGGAAAGTAAATTACCTTCCTTTCCCTCCACTTTTGGAGAATCTAAACTATCCCCATAAACGGAGGATGAACTCGCAAATACAAATCGCTTTACTCCCTTTTCTTTAGCCGCATGCAACATATTTAAAAATCCTGTGGCATTTACATCATGCGTGTTGTGTGGAAATTCAATGGAACGAGGAACAGAACCCAAGGCCGCTTGATTGGAAATAGCATCTACTCCCTCTAAAACGGATAAGCATTCGTCAAAATTCCGTAAATCTCCTTTTACAAAACGAAAATTAGGATGATTTTCAAATTCTTGAATGTTTTCATATTTTCCGGTGGATAGATTATCGAATACGGTTACTTTGGCGTTCAGACCAAGTAATGCCTCCACCAAATTAGAACCGATAAATCCAGCTCCGCCTGTTACTAAAATGTGTTTTCCATTCAAATTATCCATCGTTTATTTCGCGTAATTCACGGATCTTTTTTCTCGAATAACAGTAACTTTCACTTGACCAGGATAGGTCATTTCAGTTTGAATGCGTTGCGAAATGGTAAAAGACAATTCATCTGCTTTCAAATCCGACACTTTTTCAGATTCTACGATCACCCGTAATTCTCTACCTGCTTGAATCGCATAAGCATTAGAAACACCGTCGTATGACATCGCCAATCCTTCTAATTCTTTAATACGTTTAATATACGATTCAACAATTTCTCTTCTCGCACCCGGACGAGCACCTGAAATCGCGTCACAAACTTGAACAATTGGAGCGATTAAAGTCATCATTTCCACCTCGTCATGGTGAGCTCCAATAGCATTACAAACATCTGGTTTCTCTCCATATTTCTCGGCTAATTTCATTCCTAAAATAGCATGTGGTAATTCTGGCTCTTCATCTGGAACTTTACCGATATCATGTAATAAACCAGCTCTTTTAGCGATTTTTACATTTAAGCCTAATTCTGAAGCCATGATCGCACAAAGGTTAGCTACCTCTCTAGAGTGTTGTAATAAATTTTGTCCATAAGAAGAACGGTATTTCATTCTTCCTACCATACGCATTAATTCAGGATTTAAACCATGAATTCCTAAATCGATACAAGTTCTTCTACCTGTTTCAGCAATTTCTTCTTCCAACTGTTTTCTTGTTTTCGCAACCACCTCTTCAATTCTAGCAGGGTGAATACGACCATCAGAAACCAATTGATGTAAAGCCAAACGAGCAATTTCACGACGAACTGGATCAAAACAAGAAAGAATAATTGCTTCAGGTGTATCATCAACGATAATTTCAACGCCTGTGGCAGCTTCTAACGCCCTAATATTTCGACCTTCACGTCCAATGATACGACCTTTCACTTCATCAGAATCAATATTGAACACAGAAACTGCATTTTCAACGGCTTGTTCAGTAGCCACACGCTGAATGGTTTGGATGACAATTTTCTTTGCCTCCTTATTTGCATTCAATTTTGCTTCTTCGGTAATTTCTTTGATATGCGCCATAGCTGAGGTTCTTGCCTCATCTTTCAAGGCCTCCATCAAACCATTTTTTGCATCTTCGACAGACATGGCAGAAATCTTGGACAATTCTTGCACTCTTTTTTGTTGCATTTTGTCAAGTTCAGCATGTTTGGTTTCTAAAGCTTGATTTTTTAATTCTAAATCTTTTTGGAAAGATTCAATTTCTTTTTCCTTACGCGCCGTTTCTTCGATTTTTTGCGTTAAGGTTTTTTCTTTGGCTTTTGCGCGATCTTCAACAGACTGAAGTCTACGTTCACGATCTTTAATCGTTACTTCGTGTTCCTCTTTTAATTTCAAAAACTTTTCCTTTGCTTGAAAAATTTTATCCTTTTTAATCGTTTCAGCTTCCAATTCAGCTTCGCGAATAATACGATCTCTTTTTTGTTTTAAAATCGTATTGAGAACTACAAAAGTGGCTGCTCCACCTCCTGCAAGTCCTACAATAATTCCAATAATTAAATTCATTTTAATTTACAATTAAATAATACTATGCATCAAGTATTTCTAATTGGTTAAGAATTCAAATCCTTTTTTAAATCATTCACTAATGATTCTAATTCAGATTCGATAGCACTATAATCAACACTCGTAACTCCATTCGCATGGTCTTTTTGCGATTTCGTTACTAATTGTAAGGCTGTCATAGCAAGTAAATCCTGCAGATCCTTTACTGCATAATTTTCTTGCAACATTTTAATGCCTTTATTGATATCTTCAGCAGCTTTCAACACTTTTTCTTGTTCCTCTTCCTTCACGGTAAGTGGATAAGATCGACCGGCGATGACTATTTTAAGCGAAACTTTACTCATGCCTTATCTTTTAACTGAAGTATACAGTATTCCATTTCTTTAACCAATTCATTGATTTCATCTGCACTTCTACCTTTAGATAGCTTTTCATTTAAAATCACTTGATTTTTCGTCGATTCCAATTCGATCGATAAATTTTCTATACGTTGATGGTATTCTTGTTTTACATTTTCTAACTGGGCTAATTTGGATTGTAGTTCCTTAATTTCAGCTAAATGAATGTTGTTTTTTTCGACTTCATTTTGATAATTTTGATGAAGTTTACTTACTATTTCTCGAATATTTTCAATATATGTACGAATACTATCGGTCATTGTAACGACTTTCATACAAAATTAATATTGTTCTTGAATCCTACAACCATTTTTAGATAAAGTTGCTAGATTTTTTTTGCTTAAAACAAAAAATCCATCGAATTGATGGATTTCATTTTTTTAAGCTTGTGTGGATGGTGTGCCAAAATTAAAGGTATTATTTTGGTTTGGATCACTATCGTCAATAACCCCAAAAGTTTGCTCATAATTTTGAACGTTTTCAATTAAAGCGCGCATAAATCGCTTTGCATTTTGAGGGGTCATGATCACTCTTGATCTTACTTTTCCTTTAGGCATACCTGGCATCATTTGAATAAAATCTTGCACAAATTCAGTATGTGAATGGGTAATGATGGCAAGGTTAGAATAAATACCTAAAGCCACATCTTCTGATAATTCGATATTAACTTGATTTTCTTTATTTTCCATTTTATATAGCATTAAAAAGGGGCTTAAAAAAGCCCCTTTTGTATGTTTAGTTATTCTTGAACTAATTCATCGTAAGCTTCTTGAGAAGCTACCACCATTTTTTGGAATCTTCTAACCCCTGTTCCAGCTGGAATTAAATGTCCTACAATTACATTTTCTTTCAAGCCTAACAAATGATCTTCTTTTCCTGATAATGCTGCCTCGTTCAATACTTTCGTAGTTTCCTGGAAGGAAGCTGCCGAAATGAAGGATTGCGTTTGAAGAGATGCTCTTGTAATTCCTTGTAATAAAGGAGTTGAAGTTGCTGGAACTGCATCGCGAGCCTCCACTAACTTTTTATCTGCACGTCTCAATTGCGAATTCTCATCTCTTAATTTACGAGCGGAAATGATTTGACCTGGTCTTAATTCTGGAGAATCACCAGCATCTACTACTACCATCATTCCGTAAATCGCATCGTTTTCTTCCATGATGTCTGCTTTATGAACCGATTGACCTTCTAAGAATTTGGTGTCTCCCGAATCAATAATTTCAGCTTTCAACATCATTTGACGAACGATTACTTCAAAATGCTTATCGTTGATTTTTACCCCTTGTAAACGGTAAACCTCTTGGATTTCATTTACTAAGTATTCTTGAACTTTAGTAGGTCCTTCGATATTTAAGATGTCATTTGGCGTTACTGCACCATCGGATAATGGTTGTCCTGCTCTAATGAAATCATTCTCTTGAACCAAAATATGTTTGGACAAAGGAACCATGTATTTTCTAACCTCACCTGTTTTAGATGTGATTTGAATCTCACGGTTACCTCTTTTAATCTTACCATATTCAGCAATACCATCGATCTCAGAAATAACAGCAGGGTTTGAAGGGTTACGTGCCTCGAACAATTCAGTTACACGAGGTAGACCTCCTGTAATATCCCCTGTTTTACCAGCCATTCTAGGAATTTTAACGATCGTACTACCTACTTCAATTTTATCGCCTTCATTTACAGAAATGTGCGCATCAACTGGTAAAGAGTACTCTCTTAATACCTCTTTCGTTTTAACATCAACGATATGAATAGCAGGATTTTTCTTTTTATCTCTAGATTCAGTAATTACTTTCTCTTTAAATCCTGTTTGCTCATCGACTTCCTCACGGTAAGTTACCCCTTCGATAATGTTATCAAAGACAACTTTACCCGTAACTTCAGCAACGATGATAGCATTATATGGATCCCATTTACAGATAACATCACCTTTTTTGACTTTCACATTATTCTCTACTTTCATTTCTGAACCGTATGGAATATTAGCGTTCATGATCACGATACCTGTTTTCTCGTCTGTAATTTTCATCTCAGCCGAACGACCAACAACAATTACCGACTTAGTTCCATCTGCATTTTTACGCTCTAGAGTTCTTAATTCTTCAATTTCTAACTTACCAGCAGCTTTCGCTTTTAAATCTGATTCATCAGCAATATTCGATGCAGTACCCCCAACGTGGAATGTTCTCAATGTTAACTGTGTACCTGGCTCACCAATAGACTGTGCTGCCACAACTCCTACTGCATCACCATGTTGAGCAATTCGATGCGTTGCTAAGTTTCGTCCGTAACATTTCGAACAAACTCCTCGACGCATTTCACAAGTCAATACAGAACGAATTTCTACTTCTTCGATACCTGCCTTCATAATTTGATCAGCAACATCTTCTGTAATTAATTCACCTGCACCTACAATGAATTGATCCGTTTCTGGAACAAATACATCGTGAACAGATGTACGTCCTAAGATACGATCGTATAATGGCTCAACAATCTCGTCATTTTTACGCAACGCTGAAGCAACAATACCTCTCAATGTTCCACAATCATCAGCATTAATGACAACATCTTGTGCAACATCCACCAAACGACGTGTTAAATAACCCGCATCCGCTGTTTTTAATGCCGTATCGGCCAAACCTTTACGAGCACCGTGTGTAGAAATAAAGTACTCTAAAATGGATAATCCTTCTTTAAAGTTAGATAAAATCGGATTCTCAATAATTTCTTGAGAAGTAGCACCAGATTTTTGAGGCTTAGCCATCAATCCACGCATACCAGATAACTGACGAATCTGTTCTTTCGATCCACGAGCACCAGAATCAAACATCATATAAATCGAGTTGAACCCTTGTTTATCTGATTTCAATTGATCCATTAAAGTACTGGTCAAACGATTATTCGTTTTCGTCCAGATATCAATAATTTGGTTATAACGCTCATTGTTGGTAATAAGACCCATGTTGTAGGATGCCATTACTTCATTTACGTCATTTTCCGCTTTTGCAACTAACTCTTCTTTTTCCTTAGGAATGATGATATCATCAAGGTTGAACGATAATCCACCTTTGAAGGCCATATCGTAACCTAATTCTTTAATATCATCTAAGAATTGAGCTGTTCTTGAAGTACCACTAATTTTTAATACGTGACCAATGATGTCTCGTAACGCTTTTTTAGTTAATACGTCATTGATAAATCCAACTTCTCTAGGTACACATTGGTTGAACAATACGCGACCACAAGTAGTTTCTATCATTTGAATTGTTGGTACTCCATTTTCATCCAAATCGTAAGTTTTCACTTTGATTTGAGCATGTAAGTCCAATTTTTTCTCGTTATAGGCAATGATTACCTCTTCTGGTGAATAGAAAATTCCGTTTTCACCTTTCACGATATCGTTATCTAATGATTTTTTACCTTTCGTAATGTAGTACAATCCAAGCACCATATCCTGAGAAGGAACGGCAATAGGAGCACCATTAGCTGGGTTCAAAATATTGTGTGATGCAAGCATCAATAATTGCGCCTCAAGGATTGCAGCATTACCTAATGGTAAGTGAACTGCCATTTGATCCCCATCGAAATCGGCGTTGAATGCCGTAGTAACCAATGGATGTAAACGAATCGCTTTTCCTTCAATTAATTTAGGTTGGAACGATTGAATACCTAAACGGTGCAAAGTAGGGGCACGGTTTAATAGTACCGGGTGACCTTTCAATACATTTTCTAAAATATCCCAAACGATAGGTTCTTTGCGATCTACAATTTTCTTAGCAGATTTAACCGTTTTTACAATTCCACGTTCAATCATCTTACGAATGATGAATGGTTTGTAAAGCTCCGCAGCCATATCTTTTGGTAAACCACATTCGTGTAATTTCAAATCTGGTCCAACAACAATTACTGAACGTGCTGAATAATCTACACGTTTACCCAATAAGTTTTGACGGAAACGACCTTGTTTACCTTTTAATGAATCTGATAATGATTTTAAAGGACGGTTTGATTCCGTTTTAACTGCACTAGATTTTCTTGAGTTATCGAATAATGAGTCAACCGATTCTTGTAACATACGTTTTTCATTACGTAAAATTACTTCCGGTGCTTTGATCTCAATTAATCTTTTTAAACGGTTATTTCTAATGATGACACGACGGTACAAATCATTCAAATCTGATGTTGCAAAACGACCACCATCAAGAGGCACTAATGGGCGTAATTCAGGTGGAATAACCGGAACCACTTTAACCACCATCCATTCCGGACGATTATCGATACGCTCTTGAGATTCACGCATGGATTCCACCACTTGTAATCTTTTTAAGGCTTCGTTTTTACGTTGTACCGAAGTTTCAGTATTTGCTTGGTGACGTAAGTCGTAAGAAGTTTGTTCTAAATCAATTCCTCTTAACAAATCGTATAAAGCTTCAGCACCCATTTTCGCAATGAACTTGTTAGGGTCTGTATCTTCTAAATATTGATTTTCTTTTGGTAACGCATCTAGAATATCTAAATATTCCTCTTCCGTTAAGAAATCTAAACGTGTTAAAGAAGTACCATCTAAATTATTTGCAATCCCTGGCTGAATAACCACGTAGCGCTCATAATAAATGATTTGATCTAATTTTTTTGTAGGAAGTCCTAACAAATAACCAATTTTATTCGGCAAAGATCTAAAGTACCAAATGTGCGCAACTGGAACCACCAATGAAATGTGACCCATTCGCTCTCTACGTACTTTTTTCTCCGTTACCTCAACACCACAACGGTCACAAACAATTCCTTTATAACGGATTCGCTTGTATTTACCACAATGACATTCATAATCCTTTACTGGACCAAAAATTCGCTCACAAAACAAACCATCACGCTCCGGTTTATAGGTACGGTAATTGATTGTTTCAGGCTTTAGTACTTCACCACTTGATTGCTCAAGAATGACCTCAGGCGACGCCAATGAAATCGTGATTTTATTGAAGCTACTTTGTTTTCTTGGTAATTCTTTTTTGTAAGCCATTTTATTGCTACTTTAATATTATTCTTTTAACAATTAATCCATTGATACGTTAAGACATAAACCTCTTAACTCATGTAATAATACATTGAACGATTCAGGAATTCCTGGTTCAGGAATATTATCTCCTTTCACAATCGCTTCGTATGCTTTCGCTCTACCCATGACATCATCCGATTTCACTGTCAAGATTTCTTGTAAGATATTTGCTGCACCAAATGCTTCTAATGCCCAAACCTCCATCTCACCAAAACGCTGACCTCCGAATTGTGCTTTACCACCTAATGGTTGTTGCGTAATTAAAGAGTATGGTCCGATGGAACGAGCATGCATTTTGTCATCAACCATGTGAGATAATTTCAACATGTAGATCACACCCACTGTAGCCGTTTGATGGAAACGATCACCTGTTCCACCGTCGTACAAATAAGTTTTTCCTGATCTTGGTACACCTGCTTTATCTGTCCAATCATTAATTTCTTCTGGTTTAGCACCATCAAAAATTGGAGTGGCAAACTTAACGCCTAATTTTTCTCCTGCCCATCCAAGAACAGTTTCATAAATCTGACCTAAGTTCATACGAGAAGGTACCCCTAATGGATTCAATACGATATCTACTGGAGTTCCATCTTCTAAGAAAGGCATATCTTCAACACGAACGATATTAGCAACGATACCTTTATTTCCGTGACGACCCGCCATTTTATCTCCGACTTTTAATTTACGTTTTTTAGCCACATAAACTTTAGCCATTTTGATAATACCTGCTGGTAGCTCATCTCCAACTGAAATATGGAATTTTTTACGTTTGTAAATTCCAAGTAAATCATTTGCTTTAATGTTAAAGTTATGAATAACTCGTCCAATTAAATTATTGATGTTTGCTTCGCTTGTCCAGTTCAAAGGATTCACGTTTGCATAATCAATAGATGCTAAATTCTTTTGATTGAATTTCGTACCCTTTTTAATGATTTCCTCTTTAAAATTATTAAATACTCCTGAAGATTTGTGCTCTCCAACAATTTCTAATAATTTTTCTACTAAACGATCTCTTAGTACAGCAAAATCTTTTTCGTAATCCGCATCTAAAGATTCCAACATTGGTTTATCTTGAGATTTTGCTTTACGATCTTTCACCGCTTTAGAGAATAATTTTTTCTCAATTACAACACCTCTTAATGAAGGCCCTGCTTTTAAGGATGCATCTTTCACATCACCCGCTTTATCTCCAAAGATGGCTCTTAATAGTTTTTCTTCTGGTGATGGATCTGTCTCTCCTTTTGGAGTGATTTTACCGATAAGGATATCTCCTTCTTTAATTTCAGCACCAATTCGAATTAAACCATTTTCATCCAAATCTTTCGTTGCTTCTTCACTTACGTTAGGAATATCAGAAGTTAATTCTTCCATACCACGTTTCGTATCTCTAACTTCTAACGCATATTCATCGATGTGAATAGAAGTAAAAATATCGTCGCGAACTACTTTTTCAGAAATTACAATCGCATCCTCAAAGTTGTATCCTTTCCATGGCATGAAGGCTACTTTCAAGTTTTGACCCAAAGCCAATTCTCCTTGTTGTGTAGCATATCCTTCACAAAGTACTTGTCCTTTCTCTACTTTATCCCCTTTCTTAACAATCGGTTTAAGGTTGATACATGTACTTTGGTTCGTTTTCATGAACTTCGTCAGATTATAAGAAGTAATCTCGTTATCAAAGCTTACTAATTTATCTTCATTGGTCCAATCGTAACGAATGGTAATTTGATTCGCATCTACATATTCTACAACCCCTGAACCTTCAGCATTAATCAATACTCTCGAATCTCTTGCCACTAATCTTTCGATTCCTGTTCCAACGATTGGAGAATTTGGTTTTAATAAAGGTACTGCTTGACGTTGCATATTCGATCCCATCAAGGCACGGTTGGCATCATCATGCTCCAAGAATGGAATAGAAGATGCTGCAATTGACGCAATTTGGTTCGCACCTACATCCATCAATGTTAAACTTGAAGGTTCAACCACTGGGAAGTCACCCTCATATCTTGCTTTAACCACTGATGTTAAGAAGTTTCCTTTATCATCGATCTTCGCATTTGCTTGAGCGATCATTTTCTCATCCTCTTCCTCTGCCGTTAAGTAAATTGGTTCTTTATCCAAAACTACTTTACCGTCTTTCACATCACGGTATGGTGTTTCAATAAATCCTAATTTATTAACTTTCGCAAATACACAAAGGGATGAAATCAAACCGATGTTTGGTCCCTCTGGTGTCTCAATCGTACATAAACGACCATAGTGTGTATAGTGAACGTCACGTACCTCGAAACCTGCTCTTTCTCTGGATAAACCACCTGGCCCTAGTGCCGATAAACGGCGTTTATGCGTTACCTCTGATAATGGGTTGGTTTGATCCATAAACTGAGATAACTGGTTAGTTCCAAAGAATGAATTGATTACAGAAGATAATGTTTTTGCGTTAATTAAATCGATTGGTGTAAATACCTCATTATCTCTCACATTCATACGCTCTCTGATGGTTCTCGCCATTCTCGCTAAACCTACACCAAATTGTGCGTACAATTGTTCTCCTACAGTACGTACACGACGATTTGACAAGTGGTCAATATCATCGACATCCGCTTTAGAGTTAATTAATTCAATTAAATATTTAATGATTAAAATGATATCATTTTTCGTTAGAACACGAGATTCTTCTTCATTTGAAATCCCTAATTTTTTGTTCAATCTGAAACGACCAACTTCACCTAAATCATAACGAGTATCTGAGAAGAATAATTTCTCAAATACATTTTTAGCCGTTTCATAATCAGGTGGTTCAGCATTTCTCAATTGACGGTAAATATGCTCAACAGCTTCTTTTTCTGAATTTGAAGTATCTTTTTGTAAAGTATTGTAAATAATCGAGAAATCAGCGGTATTCACATCTTCTTTATGGAAAATCACCGTTTTTACTCCTGAATTTACAATTAAATCGATGTGTTCTTCTTCAAGAACTGTTTCACGATCTAATAATACTTCATTTCGTTCGATAGATACCACTTCACCCGTATCTTCATCCACGAAGTCTTCAATCCATGATTGTAAAACTCTAGCCGCTAATTTGCGACCAATTAATTTTTTAAGATTTGCTTTAGAAACTTTAATTTCATCCGCTAATCCAAAAATTTCTAAAATATCTTTATCCGATTCGTACCCAATTGCTCTGAATAAGGTAGTTACCGGTAATTTTTTCTTTCTATCAATGTATGCATACATGACATTATTAATGTCAGTTGCGAACTCAATCCAAGATCCTTTAAAAGGAATAACTCGAGCTGAATATAATTTAGTTCCATTCGCGTGTCTACTTTGACCGAAGAACACACCTGGGGAACGATGTAATTGAGAAACGATTACGCGCTCAGCACCGTTCACTACGAATGAACCTTTCGGAGTCATGTAAGGAATAGTACCAAGATATACATCCTGTACAATTGTCTCGAAATCCTCATGTTCTGGATCTGTACAATACAATTTCAACTTAGCCTTAAGCGGCACAGAATATGTTAATCCACGCTCGATACATTCTTCCAATGTATAACGAGGAGGATCGATAAAATAATCCAAAAATTCTAATACAAACTGGTTACGAGTATCAGAAATTGGAAAGTTCTCAGCGAAAACTTTAAACAATCCTTCACTTTCTCTATTTTCAGGAGTCGTTTCCAACTGAAAAAATTCTTGAAAGGATTTCAACTGAATATCCAAGAAATCTGGATAATCAAATTGATTTTTGCCTGATGCAAAATTTATTCTTGATGAGATATTGTTTGTTGTTGCCAAAGCCAAACGTTTTTGTTTATAAAAATTGTTTCCGCACTAAAGCGTAAATAAAAAATAGGAATAGGCACTTGCTAAAATAGCAGTGCCTTTCCTTATAAGAAGTGTATTAATTATTTAATCTCAACTTCAGCTCCAGCCTCTTCTAAAGATTTTTTAAGACCTTCAGCCTCATCTTTAGAAACTCCTTCTTTCAAAGTTGCAGGAGCACCATCAACTAGATCTTTAGATTCTTTCAATCCGTTTCCAGTTAATTCTTTTACTAACTTAACAACTGCTAATTTATTAGCACCACCTGATTTCAAAATTACATCGAATTCAGTTTTCTCAGCAGCAGCTTCGCCACCTGCAGCAGCACCACCTGCCATCATTACTGGAGCAGCAGCAGCAGGCTCAATACCATACTCATCTTTCAAGATAGTTGCTAACTCGTTTACTTCTTTAACTGTTAAGTTTACTAGCGTTTCCGCGATTTGCTTTAAATCAGCCATTTTTATTTAATTTAAAAAAATTCTACAATAATTAATAATTCATTATGCTCTTTCTTCGAGCGTTTTTAAGAGACCAGCGATTTTTGCGCCAGCTCCTGTAAGTCCAGAAACAACATTCTTCGCAGGACTTTGAAGTAATCCAATGATATCACCCAATAATTCCTCTCTACTTTTCAATGCAACTAATGCATCTAATTGTGAGTCACCAACGAAAATTGCTTCTTCAATGTAAGCACCTTTAAGTACAGGTTTATCACTTTTTTTACGGAATTCTTGAATTAATTTCGCTGGAACATTTCCAACTTCTGAAAACATGATGGTAGTTGCTCCAGACAAAATGTCTTTCAAATTCCCATAGTTTTTGTCTTCAATTTGCTCCATTGCTTTTACTAAAAGGGTATTTTTTACCACTTTCATTTTAACATTGGATTGAAAACAACGTCTTCTTAAGTTGTTAATCACCTCAACAGTCAATTCAGATGTGTCGGACAAATAGAAAATATTGGCAGTTTTTAATTCAACTGCTAAATCATCTATGTACTTTGCTTTTTCTTCTCTTGTCATATTCTTAAGTTTTAAGCTACAACAGATTTAGAATCAACTTGAACACCAGGACTCATGGTTGCACTTAGGTATACACTTTTAATATAAGTACCTTTTGCAGCAGATGGTTTCATTTTAATCAAGGTTTGAATCAATTCTTGAGCATTCTCTTGAATTTTTGAACCTTCGAAAGAAGTTTTACCAACTGAAGTGTGGATGATACCGTATTTATCAACTTTAAAGTCAATTTTACCCGCTTTTACTTCTTCCACAGCTTTACCAACTTCCATTGTTACTGTACCTGTTTTTGGGTTAGGCATTAAACCTCTTGGTCCTAAAATACGACCTAAGGCACCTACTTTACCCATTACTGAAGGCATAGTAATAATCACATCGATATCTGTCCAGCCACCTTTAATTTTTTCGATGTAATCGTCTAATCCAACGTGATCAGCACCAGAAGCTTTAGCCTCTGCCTCCTTGTCAGGAGTACATAAAACCAATACGCGAACATCTTTACCTGTTCCATGCGGTAAGGCAACTGTTCCACGAACCATCTGATTTGCTTTTCTTGGATCAACTCCTAATCGAACTGCAATGTCAACAGAAGCATCAAATTTAGTGGTTGAAATTTCCTTCACCAAATTGCAAGCCTCTGTTAATGAGTAAGATTTTGCTAAATCAAATTTAGCAAGAATCTCTTTTCTTTTTTTAGATATTCTTCCCATAACAAAAACAATTAATTGGATTTAGGTGCTTCACCACCTTTAACATTAACACCCATACTACGAGCAGTACCTGCTACCATTCTCATTGCTGAGTCGATTGTAAAGCAGTTTAAGTCAGCCATTTTATCCTCCGCGATTGTGCGAACTTGATCCCATGACATAGTTCCTACTTTACTTTTGTTCGGTTCTGACGAACCTTTTTTCAACTTCGCATGTTCCATGATTTGGACTGCTGCTGGTGCTGTTTTAAGGACGAAATCGAAAGATTTGTCGCTATAAACGGTAATTACACAAGGCACAACTTTACCAGCTTTATCTTGGGTTCTTGCATTAAACTGCTTACAGAACTCCATGATGTTCACCCCTTTGGCACCCAATGCGGGACCTACTGGAGGAGCTGGATTAGCCACACCACCTTTGATTTGTAATTTAATCAACGCTGCTACTTCTTTAGCCATTTGTTTTAAATTGTGTAGTCAAACATGAGTATTCACGGGAAGCTTTAATCGTTTTCCTCACTTCTACGGTTAATAAAAAAGTTAAATTTCTTTTTCTACTTGCATATAGCTTAGCTCTAGTAAGTTTTTTCTTCCGAAAATCTTCACCATCACTTTTAATTTCTTTTTGTCTTCATTAATTTCATCGACAACACCGCTGAAATTATTGAAAGGACCGTCGATAACCTTAACAGATTCACCCACGACGAAAGGAATTTTCATTTCTTCTTCGCTTTCTGATAATTCATCTACTTTTCCTAAAATTCGATTCACTTCTGACAAACGCATTGGAACAGGATCACCTCCTTTTTCAGTACCCAAGAAACCAATCACATTTGGAATACCTTTAATCACGTGAGGGACCTCACCGACTAAAGATGCTTCAATTAATACGTAACCAGGTAAATAAGCTTTCTCTTTACTTATTTTTTTACCATTACGTATTTGAAATACTTTTTCAGTTGGAATTAAAACTTGATCAACGTAATCGTTTAATTTTAAACGGGTAATCTCAAGGTCTAAATATTCCTTCACTTTCTTTTCCTTCCCACTTACTGCACGCACAACGTACCAGCGTTTTTTGATATCTCCCATTACTAAAAATTAAAATATCCCGTAAATAAAACCAACTAAACCTTTCCAGAAAGCTTTAGGATTACCTGAAATACCAAAACCAAAATCCATCACGAAAATGAATAATGCCAAAATAACAGAAGCAACAACAACAATAATAGTATTGCTTTGAAGCTCCTTCCAAGTTGGCCAAGAAACATTGTGAACCATTTCGGTTACAGTTTCGTTAAAATAATTTTTAATTTTTGACACGTTTAATCCTTTTGATTTGCACGGGCGGTAGGATTCGAACCCACGACCAATGGTTTTGGAGACCACTACTCTACCAGCTGAGCTACGCCCGTATAAAAGGGGAGCGAACTCCCCTTTCTAATTAATTATATAATTATGATTAATCGATGATTTCTGTAACCTGACCAGCACCTACAGTTCTACCACCCTCACGGATAGCGAAACGTAAACCTTTGTCCATTGCTACAGGAACGATTAACTTAACTGTAATTGTTACGTTATCACCTGGCATAACCATCTCACGTCCGTCTGTTAAGAAAATCTCACCAGTTACGTCAGTTGTACGGAAATAGAACTGAGGACGGTATTTGTTATGGAATGGTGTGTGACGACCACCTTCTTCTTTCTTCAATACATAGATCTCAGCTTTGAATTCAGTATGAGGCTTAACAGAACCTGGTTTACAGATAACCATACCACGTTTGATTTGAGATTTTTCAATACCTCTCAATAATAAACCTACGTTATCACCTGCTTCACCACGGTCAAGGATTTTACGGAACATCTCAACACCTGTTACAGTAGAAGATAATTTCACGTCACCCATACCTAAGATATCAACTGCTTCACCAGAGTTAATAACACCTGTTTCGATACGTCCTGTTGCAACTGTACCACGACCTGTAATCGTAAATACGTCCTCAACTGGCATTAAGAAAGGCTTATCAACATCACGTGGAGGAAGTTCGATATAAGTGTCAACTGCATCCATTAATTCTTCAACAGTAGCAACCCATTGTGCCTCACCATTTAAAGCTCCTAATGCAGAACCTTTAATTACTGGAGCATTGTCACCATCATAGCTATAGAAAGAAAGTAACTCACGTACCTCCATTTCAACTAATTCTAATAACTCTTCGTCATCTACCATATCCACTTTGTTCATGAATACAACTAAACGAGGAACACCAACTTGTTTTCCTAAAAGGATGTGCTCACGAGTTTGTGGCATTGGACCATCTGTAGCAGCAACCACAAGGATCGCTCCATCCATTTGAGCAGCACCAGTAACCATGTTCTTTACGTAATCCGCGTGACCTGGACAGTCAACGTGTGCGTAGTGACGGTTTGCTGTTTCATACTCAATGTGAGATGTGTTAATTGTAATACCACGCTCTTTTTCTTCAGGTGCATTATCAATTGAAGAGAAATCACGAACCGCAGCTAAACCTTTAGCAGCTAATACGCTAGAGATTGCAGCAGTTAATGTTGTTTTACCGTGATCCACGTGACCAATTGTCCCGATATTCACGTGCGGTTTGGAACGATCAAAATTTTCCTTAGCCATTGTTCTACTTGTTACTTAGTTAATAAAAAAAACAAAAATTATATATACACAAAATTTCACCCATTTCATGAGTGAAACAATTTTTCATTTTTGTTGAGCCAATGACGAGATTTGAACTCGTGGCCTCTTCCTTACCAAGGAAGCGCTCTACCCCTGAGCTACACCGGCACTACTTTCAATATTGAGCGGGAGACGAGACTCGAACTCGCGACCCTCAGCTTGGAAGGCTGACGCTCTACCAACTGAGCTACTCCCGCTTATTATCTTTAAAAAACTCTTGTGGGGAGAGCAGGATTCGAACCTGCGAAGGTGTAACCAGCAGATTTACAGTCTGCCCTCGTTGGCCGCTTGAGTATCTCCCCAACACTTTTGAGCCGATGGAGGGACTCGAACCCCCGACCTGCTGATTACAAATCAGCTGCTCTAGCCAGCTGAGCTACATCGGCGTTTTTTATGTTGGTATTTTCAATATTTGAAAGAACTTAAAAGTGTTTCCCCCGTTTTGGGATTGCAAATGTACAAATCTTTTTTCTTTTCACAAGCAATTTTTTAATTTTTTTTAAAAAAAATAAGGGGGTAAATTCACCCCCTTTGCTAATTATTTAATTTACAATCAATTATACCACTTTTTCTTTATGCTTCCCAACTTGTTTGCGTAGAGCTTCTACCGCTAAATCCGCTGCTTCTTCAAAACTTTTACATTGTTTTTTAGCAAAAAGCTCCTTTCCTGGGATTAATAATTTTACTTCCGCAATTTTATTTTCTTTATCCGTAGACTTATCAAGTCTTAAAAATACCTCACCCGAAATAATATGATCAAACATGTGTTCTAACTTCGATACCTTTTCATTTACAAATTGAATTAATTTTTGATCTGCTTTAAAATGAATTGCCTGTACTTGAATGTTCATGATTTCTTAATTTTTTGCCCACGTGGGTGAGCTTGTGAATAAATATGAGTTAACTGCGAAAATGAATTATGAGTATAAACTTGTGTCGCCGCTAAATTCGAATGACCCAACAATTCTTTTAACACTTCTAATCCTGAACCATTATTCAAAAGGTGGGTTGCGAACGTATGCCTTAACACATGTGGACTCTTTTTTTCAATTTTCGTTACCATTCCAAGATAGAAATTTATTTTGCGATAAACAAACTTTTCGTACAATTTATTTCCAGAATTTAATACAAACACATAAGGACTCTCACCATCTACCGAAATAGATTTAAACCTGCTATATTTTTGATAAATTTGATACAATTGATTGGATATGGGAATTATCCGTTCTTTGTTTCGCTTACCAAGTACCTTTATGGAGTCAGGGGAAAAATCGACATGTTTTAATTCAATGAGTTCAGATAAACGAATGCCGGTTTGATAAAACAACTCCAACATCAAATAATCGCGATAACCATCAAAATCTTCATTAAATAAAGAAGGATGCATTTCCTTCATTTCTGTTTCTTTTAAAAATACCGGATTTCTTTTTTTAAGTTTCGGAATCAATACACCAATCATAGGATTGGTATCCATATATTGTTGAGCAACGGCCCATTTGAATAAGGTGCGCAAGGAAGAAACTTTTCGAGAAATAGAAGTGTTTTCCAATTGTTGATCCACCAATTCCACTAAGTAACTTCTTAATTCTCTTTTGGAAACCGAAGTTAACGCTACTTCTATTTGACCTAAAAACGTTAAAAAATCTTCAACATCCTTCATATACGCTACTAACGTATGCTTCGAATAGCGTTTTTCAATTGCCAGATATTGATAGAATTTTTCGAGCATAAAAAAAGGGAGTATAAACTCCCTTAACGTATTTTTAGAAAATATGTTTCGTTAAAGCTCAGCAGACATCATTCTTTGACGGTAAGAAGCACGAATTTTCTCTTGTCTTAAGGTAACAGATGGCTTTTCGAATTCTTTACGAGAACGTAATTCTTTCATTACATTTGTTTTGTCGTACTTTTTCTTGTACTTCTTAAGAGCTCTTTCGATGTTCTCTCCTTCTTTTACTGGTATAATTAACATATTTTTTATTATTTTATATTCTTAATTGGGCGACAAAGATACAATATTATTTTTTATTAACAAGCGTTATTTTAAAATTTCTCGAGAAATCACTAATTTCTGAATTTCAGAGGTTCCTTCACCGATAGTCATCAAACGCGCATCTCTTAAGAATTTCTCAGCTGGATACTCTTTTGTGTACCCATAACCACCCATAATTTGCATTGCTTCGTTACCACACATAACCGAAACTTCACTGGCATAATACTTTGCAAAAGCACCTTGTTTGGTTAAAGCTTGTTTTTTATTTTTCAAATCCGCAGCTTGAAAAGTCAGTAATTCAGCAGCTTCAACTTGCGTAGCCATATCCGCTAACTTAAATCCAATGGCTTGGAATTTTGAAATCGATTGTCCGAATTGCTCTCTTTCTTGTGCGTATTTTAAAGCTGCTTCGTAAGCGCCACGAGCAACACCACAACTTAAGGCTGCGATCGAAATACGACCACCATCTAAAATTTGCATGGCTTGCTTAAACCCTTGCCCCACTTCGCCAATTACTTGAGATTCATGCACGCGTACTTGATCAAAAATCAATTCAGCTGTTTCTGAGGCGCGAACTCCAAATTTGTCTTTAATTTTAACCGCTGAAAAACCAGGAGTTCCTTTTTCAATAACAAAAGCAGTAATTCCGTTACTATCTAATAATTCACCTGTTCTCACAAGTACTACAGCAACATCGCCAGATAAACCATGAGTAATCCAGTTTTTCGCTCCATTGATCACCCAATATTCTCCATCCTTCACAGCTGTTGTTTTCATGCGCATTGCGTCAGAACCCGTGTTTGGTTCTGTCAATCCCCAAGCACCAATAAATTCTCCTGAAGTCAATTTAGGTAAATATTTTTGCTTTAATTCTTCGGAAGCGTGGTAATAAATATGACCTGTACACAAAGAGTTGTGCGCTGCAACGCTAAGCCCTACTCCACCACAAACTTTTCCTAATTCCATTAAAGCGGTTGCATATTCGAAATATCCGAAACCAGAACCTCCGTATTGTTCAGGAATATACATACCTAATAGGCCAAGCTCGCCCATTTTTTTCATGGTCTCAATTGGGAAATATTCGTCTGCATCCCATTTATTAAGGTTTGGTTTAATTTCTTTCTCAGCAAAATCTCGCACCATTTGGGCGATCATTTTTTGATTTTCATTTTTTTCAAAGTTCATTGTTCAGAAATGATTATTAGTAATTGAGTTTAATAGGTCGCTAAATTAATAATATTAGATGAAATTGGAAGTAATTTTTCGGTACCATTTAAAAAATTTAGACCAATTAAAAAAGAAAAACCATAAACCTGTCCGCCAGCCATCTTAATCAATTCAGCAGCAGCCTGAGCAGATCCACCCGTAGCCAATAGATCATCGTGAATCAAAATGTTACTGTTGGGTTGAATGGCATCTTGATGCATTTCGATTTCTGCACTTCCGTATTCTAAATCATAGGCATAGGATATTTTATGATACGGTAATTTTCCTTTCTTGCGGATTAGGACAAAAGGGATGTTTAAGCGCATGGCTAAAGCATAACCAAATAAAAATCCTCTACTTTCAATTCCTGCAATTGCATCAATACCTTTTCCTTGGTACAATGCAACCAATTCATCCAGAATTTCATTGGATAAACTTGGATTTAACATTAAAGTAGAAATGTCTTTAAAAATGATCCCTTCCTTTGGGAAATTTGGCACATCTCTTACTACTGCTTTGATTTTGTTTTCTACACTCATTTTCTTTTTATTCTAGTGTGATGTATGGTTTTATTTTAAGGTATAATTCTTCGTTGATTAATTTAGATTCTTTCAATTCTTCTAATTGACTAAAACCTCCTTTTTGGACTCGTATTTTAACAATCGAATTGGCGACTTGTTTTGAAAGGTAAGGATGGGCATTTAGTTGTTCGAAGGTGGCACTATTAATCGAAATGGGTTGAATAGGTGTTTTAATCTCCACTAAACTTTCAAACTGTTCATAATTTTGTAAATTCAGGTGATAAACCTCTAGTAATTGTTCTTTCGCAATAAAGCCACCTAGTTTGTTGCGGTACTTTACGATATTCCCTGCCGTGTAAGCACCGATTCCAGGTAATCTCTCTAAAGCTTCTGCAGAGGCCGAATTGAGATCTAGTCGTTCTTTCTTTAGAGCAATTGATTCCTTTTTAAATTGGTTTGGTGGCGTAGGAAAAACGAGCGAATCTTTTACCAATTGAAATAATTCATCGGGAATAACAAAAATCCGTTGCATATCTTCCAAATGATAAACTCCTCGTTTGGTAAAATTAAGCACGACATTAGCTTGTTTCTCAGATAAACCCAAGTACATCCATTGTTGTTTGGAATATTCATTGGGATTAAATTGGCGAGGAGGAACTTTAAACCGTTTCTTTTTCTGAAAGGAAGGATAGCGATTCGAAGCTATACGTTTTCGATGTAATACTTCCATTTCTGATTTTAGAGCAGAGCTATTGAAATGTATAGGTTCCTCACCTTTCAGTAATCCATATAATCTTGGAGAAAAAACAATTAGGATTCCCAAAAGAATTAAAACAACAACCCCTCTTTTATTTCCCTCCGAAACAAACATTTCTTTTACTCTTGAACCTCGTCGATTTCTTCTTTGGGTGCACCTTGGTTTCTCAAGACTTTAATGAAAAAATAAGCAGTGAAAAACACTACTACAGCTTCAGTAGCCAACATCATAATTAAAGCACTCGTATTCATAATTTTTTCATTTAGATTGCGTTCATTTTTCTTTTATAGGCCTTGTAAACCAAGAAAGCTATTCCGAACCATAAAAATATTAAGAAAAAGCGACTGATATTTTTGAAAATCTTCGTCGTTTCTTCATCCTTAATTTTTTCTTGACGCAATGCATCATTTTCGTAAACGGCTATCAATTCCTTGTGCTTTTTCACTAATAAGTAAGTGGAAGCAGAAATGTTTTTCAGGGCATCCAAATCTTGAATTGAAAATTGAGATGAGACATAACTTGAATCAAAATCTTTTTTCGAAAGTAAGGTTTTAGACTGCTCCTTTAATTTGACTTGCATCGCTGCTTTATCTTGATAAAAGGCAATTTTGTCATTGGAAGCTTTGTGTTGAATGGTCTCCATAATTCCAGGAAGACTCATGAAGAAAACATAAGAAAGTAATAATGGTGTCACATATTTAATAATAGGTTTGAAAATCTTCGAGATTTTAATGTCCGCTCCGATATTAATTTCTTGCCATCCTTTATCCATTCCAAAGACCCAAGCAAACAAAATAATTTCAAACAAGGCAAATACCACTAAAGAAACTGTACCTGCCCAATAATCGTACTCATCAAAAACACCATGATGGAAAAAGAGCACGGTAGGTAAACCAAGAAGTAATACAGTTCCACCAAACATCCATGCTGCATTCTTTTCTTTCCAACCAAATTCATCTTTCAAAAACCCAATCACAGGGGTTCCCATTGCCAAAGAAGAAGTAATACCCGCGAAGAACAATAATCCAAACCATGCAACTCCTGAAACGACACCGATTACACCTCCCCATTGTTCGAAGAGATATGGTAACGTTTTAAATCCAAGACCTAAACCGCCTCCTTCTGAAATCAAATCTTTCATACCATCAATTCCTAAATAACCTACGGAAATAGGAATTAAAATAGCCGAGCCTAAAACGATTTCTACAAATCCATTCATCCAACCAGCAGACATCGCATTCAAAGCGATATCATCTTTACTTTTTAGATAGGAAGCATAACATTGGATCGACCCCATTCCAATCGACAAGGTGAAAAAGATTTGTCCTGCTGCTGCCAACCAAACTTTAGGCTCCCAAATGGAACTAAATTGTGGCGTCCATAAAAATTCTAGACCCTTCAATCCGTCGAAAACAGCTCCGTTTTCACCTGCTTCTAGGGTTACTGCTCGGTAAGCAAGAAAGGCTCCAAAAATTAACAACATCGGGATTCCAACTTTTGCAGCTTTTTCAACCCCGCCACTTAATCCTTTTGATAGAATCCAAGTGTTCAAGAGTAAACATAAAATCCAGAAAATGACATTTTCAAAACTTTCAAAAGAGACATAATTTCCAAAAAAGTTAGCTACCTGAGCTTGCGTTTGACCATCAAAGGTGCCGGCGACCGAATGCCATACATAAGACAAAGTCCAAGATTCAATGTAACAATAATAAGCAGCAACGGCTAAATTGGTAAAAATTCCAAAAACACCAATGTACTTCCAAAGTTTACGTTTATCCATTGCATCCAGAATAAACGGAGTAGAATGATGACCAGATCGACCACCAAATCGGCCTATAGACCATTCAATAAATAGCAATGGGATACCCATTAATAAAAAACAAACTAAATAAGGAATGATGAATGCACCTCCTCCATTTTCTATAGCTTGAACAGGAAATCTCAAGAAATTACCTAACCCAACTGCATTACCAGCCATTGCGAGTATTAAACCAACGCGAGACCCCCAACCTGAACTTGTTTTACTTGACATAGTATCGTTTTATTTTAGCGAATATAGTAATAATATTTTTAAAGGAATTGAAAGGTTTGCTCTAAAGCTAAGGGTTGATAGGCTAAATCAAGCTTTGCCTTGGTTAAATTAAATCCTGTGAAAGGTGGTCTTTTAGCAGGCTGATTCAAGGTTGCCGATGAAATTCGATGCACCTTACTTTTATCAAAGCCATAATGATCTGCAATTTTCGTCACGATATCGAAAATGGAATACGTTTCAGGACCCGATAGATGGTAAATTCCCGTTTTTTGTCTTTGTAAAATGGCTAAACAGCCTTTGGCTAAATCATCTGCATAGGTGGGTGCACGGAATTGATCATCAACCACATTCATGTCTTTCCCTTCCTCTAACATGGATTTGGACCAAGAGATTAAATTACCTCGCGATAGATTTTCTCCTACCCCATAAACAATGATTGTCCGAACAATCGACCAATTTGAATATGAGCTTTGAATCAATAAATTTTCTGCATCAACTTTTGATTGACCGTACACACTCAATGGGTGAACGAGATCCGTTTCTTTGTAATTTCCTTGTTGACCGTCAAATACAAAATCAGTAGACAACAACTGAAAATGGGCATTGATCCTTACCGCTTCTTCGAACAAAAACTGAGTCGCTTGCACATTTACTTTCTGACAAAGCTTTGGATCTAATTCGCATTGATCTACATTCGTCACCGCCGCGGTATGTATCATATGAGTAGGTTGAAACTGATCACAAACTTGTTTCACTTGATCTTCATTCGTAATGTCTAAACTTTGGAACTGTAATTCATTCAGCTTTGTATTGCGATTAGTACCTATGGAGGTACCTAAAAATTCTACGTCTAAGATTTTGATTTGTTCAACCAAATATTGCCCTAACAATCCGTTTGAACCGGTGATGAGTATGCGCATGTTAATGAGTAATTCCAAATAATTGATTTAACTTCCTGATTTGTTCAGCATCTCCTAAAACAAATAATTTTGAATTGGGCACGACCTGAATTTCAAAATCCGGATTGATGATGTAGTTATTGTCGGGAGTTTTAAACCCAACGATGGTCACACCCGTTAGTCTTTTCGCTTCTAGCTGTCCAATGGTTTTATTTCTAAATTCACTTGGTAATTCATTAAAAGAAATCGATTCGATGTTCACCCCTTGATTACCTTGTATACGAATCACGTCTAAAAACTCAACGACATCCGGATTTGAGATCAAGGATGCCATGTGCGATCCACCTATAATATCAGGCATGATTACATTGGTTGCTCCTGCCATTTTCAATTTATTAACGGATGAATTTTGAGAGGCCCTTGAAATAATGATTGCCTTAGAATTTATACTACGTGCAGTTAACACCACAAAAAGGTTGTCCGCATCTTTAGGTAAACAAGTAATGATGGCGTTACATTTTTCCACGCCTGCAGCTGTAAGAACTTCATCAGAAGTAGCATCTCCTTTAATGAACGTATATCCCTTTTTCAATTGATATTCCGTGATCAAGTTTTCATTACTTTCAATGATGATGAATTCTTTTCCAAAAAGTTTCAAATCTTCCGCCGTTTGTTGTCCCACACGACCAAATCCACAAATGATTACAAAATCTTTCATCCGATCTATTTTTTTATTGATTTTAGATTGTTTTAAATACTCTTTATATTCTCCACGAGTAATAAAGATGGTAATTGAATTAATGGTATACGCAAAAATACCAAAAGAAGTAATGATGAGGGAAGCCGTGAAAAATTTAGCATAGGTTGACAATTCATGTACTTCAGAGAAACCTACGGTGGAAACTGTGATAATCGTCATGTAGAAACTATCCACCCAATTCCATCCCTCGATGAATTTATACCCAATCGTACCAATAGAAAGTACAATGAATAACAAAAAGATAAAAAAATAGATTTTACTTAATGGATGCTTCATGATGAATTAGAGTTCCCAAATGGTTTTTCTCGGTTTATGAATAAATTTGAAATAATAATTATGTTCTTTAATCCAAGCCATAATGAAATAAATCAACACGGGCGATCCTAATCCAATAAACGAGGCATAGATGAACGAAATTTTAACTTTTGAGGGTCTAATGCCTAATTTTTCAGCCCACCAAGTACAAACGCCGTAGGATTTTAATTCGAAAAAAAAGACTATTTTTTGTATCCAACTCATTTTTCCAAAATTTGTTTACCGATAAGACAATGCATACATGATTTCATTTTACAATGATGGGAATATAATTCCAATAAGAATTGGCTATCTAATGACGAATGTACAAAAATTCCGAGTTTTTTCCAATGTTCAATGATTTGATTTTTTTCGGGTGCTAAAGACGTTAACAATGCAAATGCTCTTTCCTCGTATTCTTTTTGATGAATCTGTTTGGATGTAAAATACATATAGGGCACGATCACATTGACCAATAGATGATTTAAAAAAGAAGGGGTAAACATGATGGAAGAAGGAAGTAACACTTGTTTAAAATAGGATTTCATTCGAGAAACTTCAATGTTTAACCAACGTTTATCTCTTAAAAAAAAGGGCGCTGCAAAAAGCAGTTGTTGTAACCTTAAATGGGGTTTCCCCTTGGGATAAAACCCCCTGGTGATGGATCGAGTAAGAATTCGATCAGTAATTAATTGTTCAAATTTTGGAAATTGATTTTGAAGGCTTAAGAGTTCATCTGAGGAAATATGTTGGTAAACTTCGTTAAAAAAATCGGAATTGTATTTCCTTCCAAAGGCTGAACAATATAAAGCGTACAACAAATCATCTCCATGTTGAAACCCATTTATTTTCCTACAAAACTTTTGACGCAATAGTTGCATTTGGATGTGAGAACTAATCATGCTGGGGCTTATCATTTTTTCACAAGGAATGAAGGAGAGGGTATTTGATTTCCTAAGATAGTTAGCATAATCGTAGGGATTGATTTCAGATTCAATTTCAATCGTTACTAATTTTTCTCCTTGTACCCATACCTCGCGATCTTTTTTTAAAACGACATGTAAAATAACATTCTGATAATTTTCATCTTGATCGTGTTGGTGCAAATACCAATCTGAAGACTGAAGGTGAAATTCAATGTGACCGTAAAATACGAGATCTTGAAAGCGAATAGCGCCCATTAAAAAATCGGGACCATTCAAGGTATTCCATTTGCCGAAATTGAGCACTTCGACTTCCTGCCCACAGGTCGTTTTAAACCGATTTTTCGCGAAGGCCTTTTTAGACCAAAGTAGTTGTAGGTATTTTTCTTCCATCGTGATTTACGATATAGAAGATACAAAAAAAGGCTTTCATTTGAAAGCCTTTTTTATTGATATTGTGATATTTTTTTATCTTTTCGGAATGGGTTGGAAAATCAAATAGTTTGGATTTGCCGGTGCTGAATTCACGTCGAATTTCATGCTCAACACTTTACCTTCCGTACGACGATTGTACTGATGTAATTTTTCAAACAATACTTTGTCTTTCCCTTTAAATTGGTTGATGTATGCTTCTGTTAAAACAATTTTTTCAACACCTGTCATATCGGTTGGCTCTTTTTCAAGATACTCATCACCTTTTTTGTAAATCGTTCTTGGAACTGCTTCTCCTTTTCCAACAGGTACGATTCGTCTTGGATCAATACCTTTCTCTTCTACTAAGAATTTGTAACACATTTTCGCACGATTCTCAGATAAAACTTGATTTCGTTTATCGGTATCACGTGAATCGGTGTGAGAACTTAATTCTAACACTAACCCTGGATATTCTTGTAATAAGTTGTAAACGAACATCAAGGAATCCTTTGAATTGATGGTTGAATCCACAAGTAAAGTCCATTGTGCTAATGGGTAACGAACCTCAGGTAAGTTGATTGGTTTAATCGGTAATAATGCCATGTCAATGACGAAGTTTTGATCGAAGTTCAAACCAACAGTTGAAAAACTAGATCCTAAAGTATCTTCGTAGAAACCTTTTTTGGAAATTTTGATTGAATAAGAAGTATTCTCATTCACATAACGATCTCCAGATGGTTTTTTATCCCAAAATACAGAACCTTGCTTATTGGTATAACCTTCCCAAGTTTGGTTGGTTGATGATTTTACCACCACTTTAACATCTTCTAATTTTTTCGTTTTATTTCCTGCTTCAGAAACAATTACTTTTAAGTCAAAAATATTTGGAGGCAATTCATACATGTAAATATCTGCTTTACCTTCACCATTTTCTGATTTACGTTCTGAAGTAAAGTAACCTTTACGTGGTGTCAACTCAATTAACGCATAGTCGTTATGGTCTGAGTTAATTGGGAATCCTAAATGTGTTGGATTTTCCCATTTGTTTTCACCATTTACTTGTTCTGCAACATAAATATCCAAACCTCCAAGACCTTGATAGCCATCAGAAGCGAAATACAATTGACCTGCTTCACCTAAAGTAGGGAACAATTCGTTTCCTCTGGTGTTAATTTCTTTACCCATGTTGACAGGAGCAGTCCATGTTTTTGCTTTTTTATCAAAAGTAGTGTACCACAAATCTTTACCTCCGAACCCACCAGGCATATCAGAAGCAAAAATTAAAAACTTACCGTCTTCTGTAACACAAGGGTGACCAACTGAAACAGTATCACTAGTTTTTAAATTGATTTTTTCAGGCGTTTCCCATTTATCTTTACCTTTTGATTCCGTAAACCAAATGTCGCAACCTAAATGCATTTTCTTTTCATTTGGACATCTAGTAAAGAACATGGTTTTAGCTTTACCATCAAAACATACGGTTCCTTCGTTGTCATCGGTATTGATTAATCCTCCTGTTTCAATCAATTTAGGCTCACTCCAGTTACCTTTTGGATCTAAATCACTGGTCCATAAATCCATGTAGTTTTCACAAGTTCTTGGATCTGTATCGCCTGTTGACCCAGGACGAGAGGATGCGAAGAATACTTTTGAATTTTTACGATCCGCAAACATCGGAGCCATATCGTATTCTTTTTTGTTCAAATTCGTTTGATTTTGAACGATATGTCTGGTTTTATTTTCTTTTACTTCTTTTTTACTTTGTACCGCTTGTATACCTATTTCTGCTCTTGCATCATTTGGTACCAATGCTTGGTAAGCTTGATAACTCAAAAGTGCTTTTTCATCTTCAGCCATGATACGCAACATATCTGCATTAAAAAGTAAGACTTCAGGCACCACTTGTTGGTAGTCTAATAAGATTGCACGATCATACCATTCATTTGCCTCGCGCACACGTTCTGTTAAACGATAACATTCAGCTGTTTTGAATGCCAAATCACCTTTTAATTTTTTGGCTCTAGGCCCTTTATTGGAAGCCTTTTTATATGCGTCTGAACATTTTTCTGCAGCTTCACAATACCTTTCACTCGCATATAATAAATTTGCTTCGTCTAAAGTCTTGTTTTGAGAAAAAGAATAGGAAATTGTTACTATAGAAATTATAGCTAAAATTAAAATTCGTTTCATAGGTTTTTAATATTTCACAATTGAATATTCTACAAAAAAAACAATAATTTCTTAATCTTCAACAAAAATGTTAAAAAAAAACTAATTTAATTCATCATTGGCATGAAGATAGACTCGCCATTTTTCGAGAATATCTTTAAATCCATCTGGGATTTCAGAATCAAATTGTAAATATTCATTTTTATTGGGATGTTGAAATCCTAATGTTTTTGCATGTAGTGCTTGACTGGGTATGAGTGAAAAACAATTCGCGATAAATTGCTTGTATTTTTGCGTGGTTGTTCCTTTTAAAATTTGATCACCTCCATATTCCTTATCGTTAAATAAAGGATGGCCGATGTGCTTCATGTGTGCTCGAATTTGATGGGTTCTACCGGTTTCCAATTTACATTCCACCAAGGTCACGTAACCAAATCGCTCCAAAACACGGTAATGGGTAACCGCATGCTTTCCATAATCTCCCTCAGGAAAAACAGTCATCATTTTTCGATTTTTCAAAGATCGACCGATATGCCCCGTGATGGTTCCATCTTCTTTGATGTCGCCCCAGACCAACGCGTGGTATCTTCGTTCGGTAGTTCGATCGTAAAATTGTTTCGACAAGTTGGTCAAAGCCCATTCCGTTTTTGCCACCACCATTAAACCCGTAGTGTGTTTATCCAAACGATGCACTAAGCCTGGTCGTCCGAAATAATCTTGAATCCCATTGGGTAAATGGTCAAAATGATAAACTAAAGCATTAACCAAGGTTCCCGTATAATTGCCATAAGCAGGATGCACCACCATATCCGCAGGTTTATACACCACTACTAAGTCATCATCCTCATAAACAATTTCAATCGGAATATCTTGTGGAATTAATTCGATTTCTCGAACAGGATAAGGCATCATCATAGAAACCTCATCTTTTGGCTTGACTTTATAATTGGATTTTACTTTTTGCTTGTTGACGAAAATATTTCCATTTTTAGCCGCAATTTGAATTTTATTGCGTGAAGTATTCGGCATTCGATCCATCAAAAACTTATCGATTCGAATGACCTCTTGACCTGGATCTGCTACAAAATTAAAATGTTCAAATAATTCCTCCTCTTGCTCTGATTCAAAAACTTCCTCCTCTTCTTCTAACATTTTTTTTGTTTAATTTTTTAAGACCCGAACCGGCTGATCTTGTCCTGCTATTTTTAAGAAATACATCCCCATCGGTAAATCAGATAAATTCAATTGAAAAGTGTCTCCTTGTTGAACCATTGCTCCGAATGGATTATACAAAACCCAATTTATTTCTTGTTTTAATTCATGTTTTAGATACAAAAGATCGTTGGTTGGATTGGGAAACACGCTCCATTTCGAACGATTATCTTCCGCTAACTGGTCCAAACCTAACTCTTTATCCATACCTGTTGAAAAAATTGGTCGAATCATCACGGATCCTTCAAAAGAAGACGATTGCCACGAAACACCGTTGTCCACGCTATAAAAGGTTTTGTCCTTGTGGTCGATATTCGCATCTAACCCTACATTTAATCGCTCAGGGTCTAATTGTCGCCATCCAATATAAAACGGACCATCCACTTTCACTTTTAAGGTATCTTTAAAGTAATACGTGGTAAACCCATTCGGACTATTTTGGTATACAGGGTTTCTTGGGAAAAACAAGTTATCTTCGTACAAAACAGCTCCAGGTACTCCCCCATTATCAGCCCATAAGGTTAACAAAAATAATTTATTCGAAAGGTCTACCACTGAAGGCACAAAATGAATCATCGCTCCGATGACAGAATCGGATTCATAAGGTACATATTTAATGGCTAAGCGTGCCTGTGCACTCGTCGGACCATAAGCTAATTCAGCACTACCGTCATCGTAACTGTAATAATTTGCAAACACTTGCGTATTTCGGGTCGAATCGTTAATGTCTAAATTAGGAAACTGAGCCGTCGCTTGTGTCAAATGCGTAAACGTTTGTTTATCTCCCAATTTACTTGGATCGTATTGATATCCTGAAGAAAAATCATGCAACGAAGTATAGGTAGTTCTCGGGTCATAGTTGATATTTCCTCCTGCCAATGTTTGACCCATCAAGGTGTAATTTCCTTCTAAAGCACCATTGTAAAACACTTCACATGTACCATTTTGAAAATTCGATAAGACGTTGTTATTATTTCTCACTACTATTTTCAATTGATCACTCATTTTACCTGCAGGATTATTTTTAAAATGATCCCAAGGAACAGAAGTGTAATCCTTCAAAAGGGAATTGACAGGATAAGAAAAAGCAAAATCTTTAAACAAACTATCTTGATAGCCCGAAGGCGCTCTTAAATGCACATAATCTACATGAAATAAATCTAAAGCCCCAGACATTCCTCCGTAGTTGCGCAATCTGAATTGAAAACCCTTTTTGAAAAACATGGCATTTGTCACTGGGATATGCACGACTCCCCAATCTGTTTTAGGAGCTGATGTTCCATTCACACTCCACATGTGTATCCATTGATCTAAGTCTTTGGCGTAAAACTCTAACAAAAGGGAATCGTTGTATTCTGGAGCATCTCCTAATCCTTTTGCTTGGTAGACAAAACTAAAGTACAAAGAATCTCCTGCCGTATGCGTACTTAAATCAATTGGTTTAGATAACAAAACATCGGCATAATTCGAAACTGTTGAGCCAATTTGATAAGGATATCCATTTGCGTCAAGTCCATCGAAAGTTGCCACACCTAATGACCACGGATTGTGAGCTTGTGTGTAATTATGATAGACATCCTCATTCATCCACAATTTGCTTGGGTCATTAATACTTAAGAAAAATTGTGTGGCAGAATCTTGAAAAATATCAGGTCCCACAATCCAAACCGTGTCGGGTGTATCGGCTACCCCAATCGTATCATAAATATAGTAGGGTGGGTAAACTGCTGTAGTCGCATAAACGGGTGGGTAACTCGTCAAATCACCTAACTTCACATTTAACGATGGAAAAGGGAAATCCGTTGCCGTAGAGGTGGAAAGATCGTAAACGCGACGAAAGGTGGGCTGCGTAGTATAGGTTATACTTGCAGCTAATGGTACATTCGTTACATTATCTTTCAAACGGTAATGCTTTTCAGAAGTAATTCCTGGAAGGGTAAAATCGTATGGATATTTTTGAAATAGATCCGAAGAGAAATCGTCGAAGAAAGGAAGACTTAAGGTATCCAATGCAAAAATGAACGTGCTATCAAAAGTACCATTATTAAGTTTTTCGGATGTTTTCGTCCCTTTAGTGACCTTAGCAACTCTAAATTCGATTGGGCTTACCTCTTCCTGTCCAAACAGAAGTGCGTTACAAAAAAGGAATACGATTAGATTAAGGTGTTTCATGTATCATTTCTTTAGTAGCATATACCGTGATCGTAGAACCTCCTGTTACCATTGCTCCTTCAAAAAACTCGGGAGTTTGCGAACTAATTCTTGCTTGCAAGGAATCGGATGACGTCATGCAATCTGGACAAATGGTTACGTAAACAAAAGAACCCACCTCGTTTAAACGGTCTCTGGCTTCAAATATTGTCATTCCCACCAAATTTGGTAATTCTACTGGAGGACCCATTTCATTTTTACCGACCACTAAAGTGATGGTAGAACCAATAGGAATTTTTGTTCCTTCTTTAATGAATTTCCCTTTGTATTTTTGATCCAGAACGGCACCATCGGATTCATTCGTAGGTTGGTATTCAATACGTAATTTAAACCCTCTATTTTCCAAAATCTTTTCTGCAAAACGGAAAGATTTATCAATTAAACTAGGCATTTCAACCAATTCAGATTTCTTCGACAAGCGCAAACGAATGATACGTCCTTCCTTCACATAAATCAAAGAAGATTTCGTCGGCTCAGGATCTTGATCGATGATCGTTCCTTCCGGTAATTTTGGGTTATAAATGGAATCCAAGACTTCATACGTGAGGTCTAATTCTTCCAATTGTCCTTTAATTTGGCTGATGTGTTTTCCTTTTAATAACGGCACTTCAATTTTCTGACCGTGATTCGTTGAGATATTTAAATACAATACGGTAAATCCGACTACCACCATGTAGAATAAAACCACCAATCCTAAATGCTTAAGAAAATGTTTTGTCCAAATAAATTTTTTCAACTTAGCTATAAACCCCATTTTATGTCAATATTACTTTGCAAATATAGTTAAATTAGCCATATTCAATACCTCTTAAAATCTTAAAAATTTGGTGTCAAATCATGCGATTCGTAGAACTTATCGATATAATCAAAAGCTTCTTGAGCGGTATCTACCATGTGGTATAATCTTACATCCTCCGGAGAGATATTATGTTCTTCGCTCAGCATTTGCTCTTCAATCCATTGCACCAAACCTGTCCAATAGGATTTGCCTACTAATATAATCGGACGATGATTTATCTTTCTCGTCTGCACTAAGGTCAATGCTTCGAACAATTCATCCATCGTACCAAAACCACCTGGCATGATGACAAACGCTTGAGAATATTTAACAAAAATCACTTTTCGAACAAAAAAGTAATCGAATTCTAAATTATGCTCTTGATCGATGTATTGATTATGGCTTTGCTCAAATGGCAAATCAATATTTAATCCAACAGATTTCCCTCCATTATTTCGAGCCCCTTTATTTCCAGCCTCCATGATTCCTGGTCCACCACCTGTAATTACACCATAACCCGCATTGGCTAATTTCTCGGCAATTTCAACGGCAATTTGATAATATGGGTTTTCAGGTTTCGTTCGTGCACTTCCAAAAATAGTGACACATGGACCTATCTTCGACATGCGCTCATAAGCCTCTACAAACTCTGACATAATTTTAAAAATCGCCCAACTATCGTTACTTTTTATATCGGTCCAGTCTTTCCTAATTTTATTCATGCGTTAATTTTGATTTAAAAATAATCAAAAAAAATAGGCTAACAATTAAAAGAATAAATATAACTTCGGAATATGAAAGGAATACTATTTTCGACTTTTCTATGCTTCCTTGGATCAATAAGTGCACAATCTAATATTTGGGAAAACGCAGACAGCCTCAACACCAAGCGCACACTGATCACCAACTCATCTGTTTTTAGTCTGTGGACAGGGTCTGCCATAGGGCTAAGCCAAATTTGGTATAAAGATTATCCCAAGTCGAAATTTCACACCTTTAATGATGCAGACAATTGGTTGCAGATGGATAAAATGGGACACTTTTATACGGCCAATAAAATTTCAGGACTTACCACTGATCTAATGCGATGGTCTGGTATAAAAAACAATACGGCTTCTTGGATTGGCTTTGGCGTTGGACTTGGTTACCAAACCACGTTTGAAATCTTAGATGGTTATAGTCAAGCATGGGGTTTTTCATGGTCGGATATGACGGCCAATGCCCTTGGTTCTGCTTTGCATCTTGGTCAAAATTTAGCGTGGGGCGAAGAACGATTGATCCTCAAATTTTCCTATCACCCTACTGAATTTGCTGCGTTAAGACCGAATGTATTAGGTTCAACGCAAACGGAACGATTTTTAAAAGATTACAATGGGCAAACCTATTGGTTAAGTTTCTCGCCATTTGCATTTACACCTCATTTAAAAAAATTTGCCTGGATTTGCTTATCCTTAGGCTACAGTGCCCATGAAAAAATCATTGGAGATGAAGCTATTTATGTCAACACAGAAGGAAACGCAAGCTACCATGCCTCGAGAGAGTTTATTTGCTCGCTCGATATCGACTTCAGTAAATTACCCATTCATAAAAAATGGTTAAAAACGTTTGTCAGCCAATTTAATTACATTAAAATTCCTTTTCCTGCGGTTCGATTCACCAAAGGAATCAGTTATGGACATTATTTGTATTTTTAAAGAGTTCAACTGAAGGAATATCGGTACGCCTGGCTTTCTACAAAGCAACGAAGGATTGACTGATAGCAAGTACAACTATTTTGAGTGGCGTTCATGATTGGTAAATATAGAAATATTTTAGAATAAAAAACGCCCTCCATTACTGAAAGGCGCCTGATATATAAACGTCTCCGATTATCCGAAACAAGTCGGGAAATAAGAAACGAGAAAGCGTCCGCCTTTCGACGAACGCTATAAGTATTTCAAAAGTACAAAATATACTTTGATGTTTTTATCTCACGAAAGGATTTCGTCTTAAAGTCTTTTAATCATCAAATTTTAGAATCTTAAAAACCTAAAATCCAATCCTTACATCATCCCTGGCATTCCACCTGGCATTCCGCCCATTGCTGGTGCGTTTTCTTCCGGTTGGTCAGCGATGACACACTCCGTTGTCAACAACATGGCCGCAATCGAAGATGCATTTTCAATGGCGATACGCGTCACTTTGGTTGGATCGATAACACCTGCTGCATATAAATTTTCATATACTTCAGTTCTCGCATTGTATCCAAAATCGTCTTTTCCTTCGCGTACTTTTTGAACCACTACCGCTCCTTCTCCACCTGCATTGGCAACGATTTGACGTAAAGGCTCTTCAATGGCTCTGCGAACAATAGCAATTCCAGTATTTTCGTCCTCGTTCACTCCTGTTAGGTTTTCTAAAGCGTCGATACTTCTGATCAAAGCTACACCTCCTCCAGGAACGATTCCTTCTTCTACTGCTGCTCTTGTTGCTGCTAAAGCATCGTCTACACGGTCTTTTTTCTCTTTCATTTCAACCTCCGTAGCGGCTCCAACATACAATACAGCAACACCACCTGCTAATTTTGCCAAACGTTCTTGCAGTTTTTCTTTATCGTAATCTGAAGTGGTTGCCTCGATTTGCGCTTTGATTTGACCCACTCTCGCTTGAATATCTGCTTTTTGTCCAGCACCATTCACGATGGTTGTGTTGTCTTTATCAATTTCAATTTTCTCAGCAGTACCCAACATGTCTAACGTTGCGTTCTCTAAAGTGAAACCTCTTTCTTCAGAGATGACTTGTCCGCCAGTTAAAATAGCGATGTCTTCTAACATGGCTTTTCTACGATCTCCAAATCCAGGTGCTTTAACAGCAGCAATTTTTAACGATCCTCTTAGGCGGTTTACGACCAATGTCGCTAAAGCCTCACCATCCACATCTTCCGCAATGATCAACAATCCTTTACCTGCTTGAACCACTGGCTCCAATACCGGCAACAATTCTTTCATGTTGGAGATTTTTTTCTCGTAGATCAAAATCAATGGGTTTTCCATTTCTGTGATCATTTTCTCCGTGTTGGTCACAAAGTAAGGCGATAAATAACCTCTATCGAACTGCATACCTTCCACTGTTTTCACTTCAGTTTCAGTACCTTTTGCCTCTTCTACAGTGATCACACCATCGTTTCCAACCACTTTCATCGCTTCTGCAATTAACGAACCGATTGTTTCGTCGTTGTTTGCTGAAATCGAAGCAATTTGTTTGATTTTATCGTTGTCTGAACCAACCTCTTTTGAAAGTTTTTTCAAGTTCGCAACTACTTCTGCCACTGCTTTATCAATTCCTCTTTTTAAATCCATTGGATTTGCACCAGAGGCAACATTTTTCAATCCAGCAGTTACAATGGCTTGTGCTAACACAGTTGCAGTAGTTGTTCCATCACCTGCAATATCTGCAGTTTTAGAAGCCACTTCTTTTACCATTTGCGCACCCATGTTTTCTACAGCATCTTTCAATTCGATTTCTTTCGCTACAGAAACACCATCTTTGGTAACATGTGGGGCACCGAATTTTTTACCGATTACCACATTTCTTCCTTTAGGACCTAAGGTTACTTTTACTGCATTTGCTAATGCATCAACCCCTTTTTTCAATTTGTCTCTCGCTTCTACGTCGAAATAAATATCTTTTGCCATAACTTTTTTAAATAATAATTAAATTAAAAAATTCCATAAATATCAGACTCACGCATAATCAAATACGTTTTTCCATCTACTTTAATCTCTGTACCAGAGTATTGTCCAAATAAAACTTCATCACCAACTTTTACTGTCATTGGTTCATCTTTTTTACCTGTTCCTGCAGCAACGATTGTTCCTTTTAATGGCTTCTCTTTTGCTGTATCAGGAATAATAATTCCACTTGCAGTTTTTACTTCTGCTGGAGCTGGCTCAACAAGCACTCTATCCGCTAAAGGTTTAAAATTTACTGACATATTATTTGAATTTAATTTTAATGATTTGTGTTTGATTTTTCCAAAATTGTGCCAACCCATTTTCTGCGACAATTTTTCATTTATAGGTAAAAAAAATGTCAGTATGAATGACATACTGACATTTTAAAGGAATATTTTATTTCTTAATTACTTAGCTGGAGAGCTTGGCGCTGTTTGTCCTTGTCCCGGTTGACCTTGTGATTGCTCTTGCGGTTGTTCAACAGGTGCTGGCTCTGCTGTTTTTGTTCTCACGGTTAATACGATACTTAACACCATGATAATTCCTGCTAAAGACCAAGTTGCTTTATCGATAAAATCGTTTGTTTTTTGAACACCACCTAACTGATGAGCGTTTCCGAAATCTGAACTCAAACCACCACCTTTAGGGTTTTGAATGTAAACTACAGCAATTAATAAAATACTTGCTAAAATGATGATGATTGTAAACAATGTTTCCATGCTAATTATTTATTTTATTTTTAATTTCTTCAATTTGATTTGCAAAGTAAATCTTTTTTTCTGGATAAATCAAGCATAATTGTTCATAAGCTGCAATTGCTTTTGAATAATTTCCCTGAAGCGCAAATATTTTTGCCAAGGTTGGGCTAACTGGAATGGCGTTTTCATCCAAACTTGCCTTGGCTTTTTTAACCGGATTATAAAATTCACTTTTTGTTTTTTCCTCCTCTTTTTCAAGCTCCTCTTCACCAACTTGTGGGACTGAAACTGCAGCATCATCTTTCCCAGAATTAGGATTTGCAACTTGTAACCAAGAAACAAACGATCTTTTGGATTCCGGTGTTACATGTATTGAATGCGCTTCTTCTTTCGTTGGCGTAATTTTTAAATCGTATGTCGGTAAAGGAATTTCCTCCTCAATGTGCAATTCATAAGACGCACTCACCGCATGGGAAAGAATGTCTAAGTCGAGTGGTTTTTCAAAAGCACTTTGCGGCACATCTGACTCGATTTCAACCATAGACTCCAACGCATCAGCTAATATTTCCTCCTCCAAAGGCTCGGCAATTTCAAGGGCTTGTTCAGCAATTTCATCTTCAAAAATCATCATGACTTCCTCCTTCGCCATTTCTTCTACAGCAGGAGCAAAAATGACTTCTTCTTCTATGGATGGAATGAATTCTTCCATAGGAATAGATTCAACCGGCTCGATAGTTTCCATTGGAATTTCCTCTATCACAGGCTCAGGCATTATCCTTGCCTCAGTTTCAGGTTCCAAAACCCTTGTTTCCATCGGAGCTTCTTCGGCAGCAGGTACTGTTGAAATTTCAGTATCGTGTTGGATTAATTCGTCGTGAATCAATTGGTAAAGTTGGGCTTTATCGGTAATTCGATAGGCATTAGCTTGCAATTCTTCTTCGAAATTCACCTGCTGATTTTTTCCCAAGGTATACAAATACAATAAAGAAAAGACAGACGAATAAGGATGCTTATCCGCCAAATGCTTGAAATCAGGAGCATCCCCCAATTCACAGGCAGATAAATCTTTAATTCGCAGCGCTATTTCAGATAAATTCAACATTACCAGTTCGAGAATAATTTATTTAAGACATCTTGATTGATCTGTGTATTCAATTCCTCCAATAGGGTAGATTCAACAAAAGCCAAGTCCGTATTTGCATTATAATCCAAAAAGCGCGTACTGGTCATTTTCATAATATCCTCTTCTGGCTCGCTCACGTAGATATCAAAATTGACGGAAACGGTTAACCTATTTTTCGCAGCATTATCCCCATCTTGAATCGCAATCGGTGTAACCACATAATTCGTAATGGTGCCTTTAATGAAAAGTTCTCCCTTGCCAATCTCTGTATTCAATTGCAAACGCGAATTATTTTGAATGGCATCCTTTAAGGATTCAGTCAGACGAGCAGGATAACTAATAGGCGTGTTGGGTGAATTATTTTCGAGCAATTGAATGGAATAACTTTTCCACTCTTTGGGCATAGAACCGGAATCTTGAAACGAAACACTTGTCGGCCAACAACCACTAATTAAAATCAATATGCACGAAAAGAAGATGGTTTTCATTCGGTTAAATTGTATTCTTTAATTTTTCGGTATAATGTTCTTTCAGAAATCCCCAATTCACTTGCTGCATACTTTCGTTTCCCTTTATGTTTTTCTAAAGCTTTTTGAATCAATTCCTTTTCTTGATTTTCTAAAGATAATGAAATTTCGACTTCTTCGTGATTTTCGTAGTAATCATTTTCATCCTCTTCAACAAAACGTTCGTGTTCATTCGTGGACACAGGCGGTAAAATTTTAGCCGTATTTGGAGCCTGGTGTAAATCCTGATAAAATCGATTCACCATTGCAGATTGGTCGTTAGATAACGAAAAATCACCATTTTGGCTGAGCATATCGACAACCAATTTCTTCAAATCTGTCAAGTCCTTTTTCATATCAAAAAGAATCTTATACATCAATTCGCGTTCGGTAAAATTATCCGCGCCTTGTTCAGCATGCATCGCCGCGGGCAACTGTTCTTTTTCCGCAGGTAAATAATGAAATAAGATCGAAGCTGTTAATTCCCTTTCCGTTTCAATCACGGAAATTTGCTCTACTAAATTTTTCAATTGACGAATGTTTCCCGGCCAAGAATATTCCGTGAGTAATTGAACGGCATCCTCCTTCAAGCGAATGGTTGGCATTCGATATTTTTCAGCAAAATCATTCGCGAATTTTCGGAAGATCAAGTAAATATCTTCGTTGCGCTGTCTCAACGGAGGCAAACTTATAGGAACCGTGCTCAAGCGATAAAATAAATCCTCTCTAAATTTACCGCTGGCAATTGCTTTCTGCATATTTTCATTGGTAGCTGCTACTACCCTCACATTCGTTTTGATCACCTTGGAAGAACCCACGCGAATAAATTCACCCGTTTCCAATACCCTCAACAACCGAACTTGAGTTTGCATCGGTAATTCAGCTACTTCATCCAGAAATATAGTACCGCCATTCGCCACCTCAAAATAACCTTGTCGACTACCACTCGCACCTGTAAAAGCACCCTTTTCGTGACCAAATAATTCGGAGTCAATCGTTCCTTCGGGAATAGCACCACAGTTCACTGCAATGTATTCACCGTGTTTTCGAGAACTAAGATGATGAATCACTTGAGGAATAATTTCTTTTCCCGTTCCACTCTCACCCGTTACCAAAACGGAAATATCGGTCGGTGCGACTTGTATCGCCACTTCTAAGGCACGATTCAACAAAGGCGCATTTCCGATGATTCCAAAACGTTGTTTGACTTGTTGTAAATTCATGTGTTCGTTATTCAGCGATTTCTCCTAACAAGGTAGCCGAAGTACAATCGGTAATTTTTACTTGAACGTATTGTCCTTTTTTCCAATCATATCCATTGATCGGGAAAACAACCATAGCATTTCTTCCATTTCTTCCACAGATGTGCTCCTTCGATCTTTTAGACAATCCTTCAATCAATACTTTATCAATTCTTCCCACTTGCTTTTGATGTGCTAGTAAGGAATGTTTTTGTTGTTTGTCAATAATTTCAGTTAATCTTCTCGATTTTACATCATCGGGCACATCATCCTCAAATCTTCGTTCGGCTAATGTTTTTGGTCGTTCAGAATATTTAAACATGTACGCATAATCGTACTGAACCAAATCCATTAAGCTTAAAGTATCTTGATGTTCTTCCTCTGTTTCTCCACAAAAACCAGAAATGATATCCGTTGAGATGGCACAATCCGGAATATATTTACGAATGGCTTCAATGCGTTCCAAATACCATTCGCGCGAATAGCCACGGTTCATTCTAGCCAATACTTCCGTGTTTCCACTTTGAACCGGCAAATGTATATAAGGACAAATATTTTCGTATTTAGCCATGATTTGAAGAACGTCATCGGTCATATCTTTTGGATGTGAAGTGGAAAAACGCACTCTTAAATCGGGTGAAATCAAAGCCACCATTTCCATCAATTGGGCAAAGTTAGTTGTCGGTAGATTTTCATCTCTTATTTCACCTTTGGAACTGATGTTAAAACGATAACTATCTACATTTTGTCCCAATAAGGTAACTTCACGATACCCATTTTGAAACAATTCTTCACATTCTTTGACAATCGTTTGTGGATCTCTTGAGCGTTCACGTCCTCTTGTAAACGGAACGACACAAAAAGAACACATATTATCACATCCTCGCATGATGGTTACAAAAGCAGAAACTCCTCCTTGATCCAAGCGAACAGGAGAAATATCAGCATAAGTCTCATCTCTGGAAAGAAGCACGTTCACCGCTCTTTGTCCACCTTCTACTTCGTTCACCAAGTTCGGTAAATCGCGATAAGCATCTGGACCAGCGACTAAATCCACTAATTTTTCTTCTTCCAATAAGGACTTTTTAAGACGCTCAGCCATACAACCGAGAATCCCAACCACTAAACCTGGGTTATCCTCTTTCTTCTTTTTAAATTCTGTCAATCGATTTCGAACACGGGTCTCTGCATTTTCTCGAATAGAACAGGTATTGATCAACACCACATCTGCCTCATCCATATTTCGCGTGGTTTCATATCCTTCCTTTGTCATAATAGAAGCAACCACCTCACTGTCTGAAAAATTCATTTGACACCCATAACTCTCCACGTACAACTTCTTTCCATTTTTTTGCCCTTCAGCCTGAATGATTGTTGCCTCTCCCTGAATACTTTCGTCAATTACCTTATTATGTCCTAAATCTATTGTGCTCATTTTTATCGATTATAAATGCAAATTTAAAACAAAAAAATGAATGATGTGACAAAATGACAGACCGAGATTTTACATTTATTTGTCTTTATTGAAATATTAAACTAATTTTGACCGCTTGTTGTAATTAAGGTTTAAATAACTTTACTTTGCACGGCATTATATTAAATTATATTCTAAAATACATGGCAAAGAACCTAGTAATAGTTGAGTCACCTGCAAAAGCAAAAACCATTGAGGGCTATCTTGGAAAAGACTTTATTGTAAAATCCAGTTTTGGTCATGTGCGTGATTTAAGCAAAAAAGGAATTGCCATCGACATTGAAAATAACTTCACACCTAACTACGAAGTCAGTGCCGACAAAAAACAAATTGTTAGCGAATTAAAAAAATTAGCAAAAGAAGCAGATGTAGTTTGGTTAGCAACGGATGAGGACCGCGAGGGAGAAGCCATTTCTTGGCATTTATACGAGGCCTTGAATTTAGCCAAAAAAGAAACGAAACGCATCACTTTTAATGAAATCACTAAGCCAGCGATTTTAAAAGCGATAGAAAAACCAAGGCAAATCAACAAAGAATTGGTTGACGCTCAGCAAGCCAGAAGGGTTTTGGATCGTATCGTAGGTTTTGAATTATCTCCAGTGCTTTGGAAAAAAGTACGACCTAGTTTATCTGCCGGAAGAGTGCAATCCGTAGCGGTGCGCTTGATTGTAGAAAAAGAAAAAGAAATTCAAAAGTTCAAAGCAGAAAGTTTTTACAAGGTTCAAGGAATATTCCAATCCGAAAACGGAAAATTAAAAGCCGAATTAAATACCCAATTTGAACACAAAGAGGGCGCTCAATCTTTTTTAGAGAAAGCAAAAACAACCGATTTTAAAGTTTTAGAAATCAACGAAAAACCGGCAGAGAAATCTCCGGCTGCACCCTTTACCACTTCCACCTTACAGCAGGAGGCGAGTTTAAAACTAGGGTTTTCAGTTTCTAGAACGATGTCCGTTGCTCAACGATTGTATGAAGCAGGGATGATTACCTATATGAGAACAGACTCTGTGAACCTTTCTGAAAGCGCCATGGAATCTGCCCTCAAAGAAATCAAAAGTGCTTATGGCGATGCGTATTCAAACCCAACAAAATACAAAACGAAAAGTGCTGGGGCGCAAGAAGCTCACGAGGCGATTCGTCCGACAGACTTCTCAACCCATCGAATTGAAGGAGAACGCGATCAAGAAAAATTATACGAATTAATTTGGAAACGCGCGATTGCATCCCAAATGTCCAATGCGAAATTAGAACGGACAACCATTAAAATCGGAGATTCTTCTTTGGACGAATATTTTCAAGCCAAAGGAGAAGTAATCAAGTTTGATGGATTTTTACGCGTTTACCTTGAATCCAATGTAGAAGAAGACGAAGAGGAAAACAGCGACGAGAACACGACGATCATGCCGAAAGTAAGTTTACAAGAACTACTGGGTAAAGAGGAAATAAAAGCAACTCAACGTTATTCAAGACCACCTTCAAGGTATGTCGAAGCCTCTTTGGTGAAGAAATTAGAAGAACTTGGGATTGGACGACCATCTACCTATGCACCAACCATTTCTACCATTCAAAAAAGAGGTTATGTAGAAAAAGCAGAACGCGAAGGCGAAATCCGAAAGTACGCTACTTTGATTTTGAAAAATGCTTCGATTCAAGAAGTAGAAAACCAGGAAACAACGGGTAAAGAAAAAAACAAATTATCGCCAACGGATATTGGAATTGTAGTTACCGACTTTTTAACGGAACATTTTGAAAGAATTTTAGATTATAATTTCACCGCAAAAGTGGAAGAATCCTTTGATGAAATCGCAAGAGGTTTGATTGAATGGACAAAAATGATTCAAGATTTTTACACGCCCTTCCACACCAACGTAGAAAAAACACTAGAGGAATCGGAAAGAGCAACAGGTGAGCGAGAACTAGGCGTGCATCCGGTTAACGGCAAAAAAATCATTGCACGAATTGGTCGATTTGGGCCTATGATTCAAATTGGAGACGAGCAAACCGATGGTGAAAAACCGACATTTGCCTCTATTCCAAAAAATGCTTCAATCAATACCATTACGCTTGAAAAAGCATTGGAATTATTCAAATTACCGCGTATCGTTGGGACCTACGAAGACCAAGATGTAAAGGTAAATATTGGTCGTTTTGGACCTTACATTCAATTCAATAAAGGGTTTATTTCAATACCAAAGGATTTTGACCCTATGACTATCGAATTGGAAAAAGCCATTGAATTGATCGATGCGAAACGAATAGCAGATGCCAATAAATTGATCAAGGCCTTCGACGAAAGAGAAGATGTTCAACTTTTAAATGGTCGTTATGGAGCTTATTTGAAAATTGGAAAAGACAACTTTAAACTACCGAAAGGAACTGTTCCAGAATCATTGACGCTAGAGGAATGTTTAGCGATTGCCGAAAATCAACCAACAAAGAAAAAAGTGCCTGCAAAAAAAGCAGCTCCTAAAAAAGCAGCGACCAAAAAAACAACCAAAAAATAGGTTATTAACTTTTGGTTTTTCATTACTATTTTAAATCAAATGCTGGTGAAAGTAATTTCTCCTTAGTTTTGATTTAAATCGTTTTCAATGGACATTTCAATTTTCTTTCAACCGATTACTCCAATAATAACGGACAAGGAAGGTACTATTGGTCAAAGCATCTTTTCACACACAGAAGGTGCATTTCCTCTTTTGAAAGAAAAAGGAGTTGCCATCATGCATGTGCCCGAATACAAGAAAAGCAAAGATTCGAGTAATAACACTGACCATTGGAGAGCAGAATTTTACACCTTATTCCAAGGGAAAGATTGGGAGTTTTCACTGTACGATCTGGGAACAATTTTACCTGGTTCAGACATTAAAGACACGTATTATGCGGTTAGCGCTGCATGCACCCACTTAATCAAATTAAATATCATTCCAATTGTCATTGGAGGTTCTCAAGATTTATTGTTACCCATGTACAAAGGTTACAGCGCTTTAGAACAACAAATAAATATCTGTAACATCGACTATAAATTTGATTTAGGAGATCCTAACGAAGAAGCAAATGCAGAAGGGTATATCAGTCAACTTTTAATGGAGCGACCTTGTATGCTATTCAACTACGCTAACATAGGCTCGCAAAATCCATATATTTCTCAAATCGAATTGAATTTGATGGAGAAATTATATTTTGATGTGTGTCGATTAGGCGATTTCAATGCCGATTTTAAAATTGCAGAACCCCATCTTCGCAATGCAGATTTAATTGCAATCGATCTAAAATCCATTCGAAAATCAGAAATAGGTTCGCCTTATGAGAATCAAAACGGCTTTTACATGGATCAAATGTGCCAGATTGCAAAATATGCAGGAATATCCGATAAAGCATCATCGTTTGGAATTTTTAATGTTCTGAAAAGTGAACAAACAGCCCATGTCATCAAAGAAATTCTATGGTACTTTCTAGACGGAGTAGCCAATCGAAAAGGAGATTTCCCTATTGGGTTGAAAAAAGATTACAAGCAATTCAATGTCTTGCTGGATGAAATTCATCAAGAAATTAAATTTTATAAATCCAATAAATCGGAAAGATGGTGGATGGAAGTGCCCTATCCTTCCGAAGGAAAAGGGAATTTTATCCGCAATCACATGGTACCATGTAACCACAGTGATTATGAACTAGCCATGAAAGGAGAGATCCCTGACCTGTGGTGGAAAACCTATCAAAAAATATTGAGTTAACCTGAGATTCATGTTAAAAAGTTAATTTTCAAACGTATTTTTTTAATTTTTTTATTCTAAATCGTACAACTTATTATATTAATTTGTAATTTAGTGCCGTATTGTGCCTACCAACAACTAGGTAAAAACACTACAAAAACAAGGAAAATTAAGTTGTTTATGAATAAAAGACTTATTATTTTAGCGGTCTTCTTTACTGGAATTCTGTCTAAAAACTATGCGCAACAGGACAAATTAGTCTCTCATTTTATGTATGACAAAATGAGTGTTAATCCTGGTGAAACAGGTATCGACAAAGGTATTTGTGCAACTACTATGTATCGTAATCAATGGGACAAAGTAAATGGAGCTCCCAATTCTGCTATTTTTAATTTAGAAGCAAATTTAAAAAGATGGATTCCGGTTAACTTGGGATTATCTTTCTATCATGATGCGATTGGTTTCAATAGACAAAATAATTTATTATTAAACATTGCTTACCCATTAGAAATTGGAAGCGCGGGAACACTTCAATTTGGTGTTGGTGTAGGGATGATTAATTTAAGTAACTCTCCGGTTTGGGTTCCGCCAACAACTTTAGTTGATAATACTCTTCCTGTTGGATTTGGAGCGACGAATTTAGATTTAAACTTTGGAGTTTATTGGAAAGGTGCTCAAAACTACTATGCTGGTTTATCTTCTACCCATTTGTCTGAATCTGTTTTAAAACACAAAGTAAGTAATACCTTAACACAAACATTTGAGTCTAAACGACACTATTATATAATGGGAGGTAAACGTTTTGATCAAATTATAGGTGCAGATGGAGATATCGATATTCAATTGCAAGTGCAAACCGATTTCATCAAAACATCGGCTACTGTTAATGCAAGATATTTTTATAGAAACATGTTGTACGGTGGACTTGCTTACCGTTTAAGCGATGCAGTTGGAATCATGGTTGGTTGGATGCCTATTCAAAACTTTACGGTTGGTTACAACTATGATATTACAACGAATAAATTTGCTTCTATATCTAGAGGTTCACATGAAATTTTATTGAAATATTGTTACCATATTCCACCTCCAAAAATTACGAGGTCGAAACATCCAAGATGGTTGTAAAAAAAAATAAAATAAATAAATTTGTAACTATTTTGACAAAATTGCCGTTATATCAGAAATATTGATCCTGTAGACTGTTAAAAATTGATATCCGGTAATGCTAAAATAAAGGAGAATGAGAAAACTATTGTTAATTACTATTGTTGGGGCGATTGCTGCTAGTTGCAGCTCTAGGTCTGGTCACCTTACAGGGACTTTAGGTCGACGTCCGTACCATCCAGAAATCCCTATGGGAATGGTATACATACCTGCTGGATCTTTCCAAATGGGAGAGAACGACATAGATGTTCCGTTTTTACACCAGTCAAAAGCGAAAACTGCTTCAGTTCAAGCTTATTACATGGATAATACGGAAATTTCCAATAACGAGTACCGTCAGTTTGTGGATTGGGTGCGCGACTCTATCGCTCATGAGGTGATTTTAGTTGACCAATATTCTGCAACAACAGGTGGAACCGACAAAAAAGAATGGAAACCTGAAGACAAGGCAGAATACATGACCTTCGAGGATTACTATTTGGATGAAACCCAAACGCCTCCAGCATATGAGAAATTCGATGCGAAACAGTTCGACTATGCTGAACATCGTTACGATTATTCAGGTCAAACTGGTTTCTTCGGATTAAACTGGGATCGTGAGATCAACTATGCTGACGAGGATATGATTCCAATTTTAGCGGAAATGTATTTACCGTTAAATGAGCGTTATGTTAGAAGACGTGAATTAGATGTTCGTAAATTAAATTACAAATACTTCTGGATTGACTACCGTGAGGCAGCAAAAAGAGGTAGAATTGAAATCGTACCTAATGCTCATGATGCTTCAACTCCTGCATCATCACCACACCGTGAATTAAACAGTGGAAATCACCCGTATACAGAAGCTCCAATTGGACATGATAAAGACTTAGGTTTTATCAATAAAAAAGGACAACACAACGCGATTCGTGGACACGAAGATCGTTCAAGATTTATCATCGAAGAGGTCATCAATGTTTATCCGGATACATTATGTTGGGTAAGAGACTTTACCTATTCATTCCATGATCCAATGACGAATATGTATTTCTGGCATCCAGCATACGACAACTATCCAGTGGTTGGTGTTACTTGGGTTCAAGCAAAAGCTTTCTCGAATTGGAGAACACAATTATTGAATGGCTGGTTAGTCGCTATGGGTGAATTGTTTGTACAAGATTTCAGATTACCAACAGAAGCAGAATGGGAAAGAGCATCTCGCGGTGATTTAAGCATGTCGCAATACCCATGGGGTGGTCCTTACATCAGAAATGAGGGAGGTTGTTATTTAGCCAACTTTAAACCGATGAGAGGAAGATACTTTGATGATGGTGGTTTCCATACGGTTAAAGTATTCTCTTACAACCCGAATAACTTTGGTTTATATTGTATGGCTGGAAACGTTGCAGAATGGTGCGAAACAGCTTACGATGAAGCAATGTATGAATTCTCTCACGATTTAAATACGGAATACCGTTACGATGCAATGGACTGGGATCCACCATCCATGAAACGTAAAGTAATTCGTGGAGGTTCATGGAAAGACTTCGGTTATTATTTGCAAAACGGAACACGTAATTACGAATACCAAGATACTGCTAAATCTTATGTAGGATTTAGAAATGTCATGACCCATTTAGGTCGTGGAGGAAAAGATTTCACCAAAGAAGGTGGAGAAGAACTTCGAAGCGATATTCAGTTACGCTAAGGGGAAACAACAAACAAAATGTAGTAATTTTATTAAAAACCAAAAATTAAAAACTATGAAACCAGGAAGTAAAGGATGGAAATTGTTTATGGCAAAATTGTACGGATTTGGTGCAGCTGTCGTAATTGTAGGGGCAATGTTTAAAATTATGCACTGGCCAGGAGCTGGAGCGATGTTAGTTATCGGTTTATCAACAGAGGCGTTAATCTTTATCTTCTCTGCATTTGAGCCGATTCATGAGGATCCAAATTGGGAATTAGTTTACCCAGAATTAGCATTAGGTCACTCTGATGATTTAGATCACGCTGCTATTCCTGCGAAATCTAAACACGGATCAGGTGTATCTGGTGAATTAGACAGAATGTTAGAAGAAGCTAAAATTGATAGTCAATTATTAGATCGTTTAGGTGACGGTATGCGTTCATTAGCAGACAACGCAAACTCTTTAAAAGGAGTTACTTCTGCTGCTTCTGCAACTGATTCTTACGTATCTAGCTTACAAGCTGCATCTGAAAAAGTATCTTCTTTATCTGAGGCTTACGAAAGAGCATCTGTATCTATCTCTGGATTAACTTCTTCAACTCAAGAAGGTGAATCATTCGGTGAGCAAATGCAAAAAGTATCTAAAAACTTAGCAGCATTAAATAATGTATACGAATTACAATTGAAAGGTTCTTCTTCTCATTTAGAAGCTACTGAGAAATTCCAAGCTCAAGTTACTGACATGATGGCGAACCTATCAGCATCTGTTGAAGATACTAAATTGTACAAAGAAAATATGGCGTTATTATCTAAAAACTTAACAGACTTAAATAACGTTTACGGAAATATGTTAAAAGCTATGACAATAACAAGAGGTTAATTTTTAATTAACTTGTTACTTTTAAGTTATTGAACATTATTTTATTGAAAACCAATAAATATTAATTAATCATGGCAGGAGGAAAAGAAACCCCAAGACAGAAAATGATCGGTATGATGTACTTAGTACTCACCGCTCTATTGGCTCTGAACGTTTCCAAATCTATTTTGGATGCATTCGTAGCTATTGAAGAAAATACGCAGAAATCCAATATCGCTCAATACGATAGAGGAACTGGATTTTATTCAGATGTTGAAAGCGAAATTAAAACGACGCCTAACAATGCTGAAAACAAATCTAAACTTGAGAAACTTAATAAAATTAAAAAGCAAATGGATGCTGTTAACAAATTAACAGGTTCCATGATTGATCAAATTGATAAAATCAAGCTTGATATTTTAGAAAAAAGTGGTGAAAACATCAAAACGATTAAAGACAAAGATGAGTTAGCTATTATTTGGAAACCATATAATGCTAAGACTCCATGTGTTCCAACTCGTATGAATTTGATGGCAGTTCAAGCAAAAGATCAATATGATGTTCCCATGCATGAAATTATCGGAGAGGATATTAAGAATCCAACTGGATCTGGTAAAAAACTTTGGGCTGATTTTAATAAATTCAGAACTGATTTGATTAAAACGGTTGCAACTTATGATAAATTTTCAATCAATCCTAAGGCGATTAACGATTACAAATCAAACGAGGATTTAACGAAAAAAGTAAAAAAAATGATTGAATCAAGTAAAGCTGATCTTCGCGAAGATGGTCAAGTTTTACAAGATATGTACATCAACTTAACAAAACCTGAGCGTTTAAAAGTTCATGAGATGGAAGGTGTACATTGGATTGGGGCAACTTTTGATCACTCTCCATTAGTAGCAGCAATTGCTTCTTTATCATCGATGCAACAAGATATTTTATCTGCAAGAGCGATGGCTTTAGCGCATTTAAAATCTAAAGTTACAACAGGTGAATATAGCTTCAACAAAATTGTTGGATTAGCTTATGGTCCAATGATTGCGAATGCAAACGATGAGATCGAATTAAAAGTAATGATGGCTGCATTCGATAGCGATAACCAACCTACAATTACCTATAATGGAAATTCTTTCTTAGGAGAAAATGGTCAAGGTACAGTTAAGGTTAAAGTATCAGGTGGTGCAGAAATGAATTTGAAAGGTCAAGTTACCATCAAAAACAAATCTGGAATTAAGAAAACTGAAGATTGGGAGCACAAAGTGATCATCATGAAACCACAAGGTACAGTTTCTTTACCTGAATTGAATGTATTGTATATTGGTTACCCAAACAAAATTGAAGCAGTAGCTTCTGGTTTTGATCAAACTTTACTTTCAGGAAGCGGTGTTTCAGTAACTAAATCTGGAACAGGATGGATCGGAAGTCCAGCAAAAGGAAAAGAATGTACATTAACGGTTTCAGGTAAAAATTCAGTTACGAATAAAACTACCTCTTTAGGTTCATTCAAATTTAGAGTATCTCGTTTACCAGATGCAACTTTATATTGGGGAGCTGTAAAAGATGGAGAGAAAGGATCAAGATCTGAATCTAGAATTTTTGCTAAATATCCGCCAGAAATTCCATTGAATGCAACATTTAACATTATTTCTTGGGAATTAAACGTACCAGGTAATCCAGGTGCGCCACCAAAAGGAACTGGAAACGTATTAACACCTCAAGCAATGAACTTGTTAAAACAAGTAAAACCAGGTATGAACATTTCATTTATGACGCAAGTTAAGGGTCCAGATGGAATTGTACGTAAAAAAGGTGGTGTATTTAGTTTATAATACATAAAGCTAAAAGTATGAAAAAGTCAATTTTAATAACAATGGTTCTGACGTCATCTTTGATGAGTGCGGTAGCACAAATCAATGGTGGTCCAGTGAATGTTCCCGTAGATGGGGTTGTAGATGGAGTATATGTGAAGGAACATATTCCGACTAAACGTTTAATTCCTTACGAATACGTTCGTGAAGCGGATTATATTTGGTCGAATCGTGTATGGAGTTATATTGACTTACGTGAGAAAATTAACTTGAATTTATACTATCCTTTAGATGAGATTACCATGACAGGAGATTGGATTAGAAATAATTCAAGATGGAGCTTATGGACGATTATCCGTAACCATGTCATCACAGGTGATTTAAGAGTATTCTCAGCTTATAACCCAAACAACGTTTTTGGTGAAAGAGATGGGGACCAATTAAAATATCCTGTTGATCCTGAATTGGGTTTAAATTTCAAAACCGATTCTGTTTTCAGAGAAAGGATGGTATTTTATTTAGGTAAATTAGGTGCTCAAAGTGATGTTCCATTAACCGATGAATTTGGTGATCCAATTGAGATTACTTTACCAGATGGTTCTGTAACGTTCAAATACCCACCGCAAGATACGATCTGGTACACATCAAAAGATATTGTTCAATATCGTTTGAAAACAGATTGGTTCTTTGATAAAGAACGTTCTGTTTTAGACCAAAGAATTATCGCAATTGCGCCTGTGGTATATGAAACAGAAGAGTCGAATGGAGTAACAAGTATTAAAGGATACAAAGAGTTATTTTGGTTATACTATCCACAATGTCGTTATGTATTTAATAACTATTATGTATACAACGACAAAAATGATGCACAATGGATGTCTTTTGATGATTTATTCTGGAAAAGACGTTTCACGGAAGTAGCTTACAAAGAAAGTAATACATACGACCGTACCATCGAAACGTATGCAACAGGAATAGATGCATTATTAGAATCTGAACGAGTAAAAGATGAAATTAGAACCTTAGAACACGATATGTGGCATTTCTAATTTTGGGAATATTAAAAAAAGGCTTCAAGAAATTGAAGCCTTTTTTTTTAACATTTATTTTGATATTCTAAAAAAAAGATTAATTTGGTATAACATTTAAAACATTTAAAATGAAAAAATCAATTATTACTGGAGTAGCATTACTTGCATTAAGTAGCGCATTTGGACAAGGTATGTCGCTTGGATTCAAAACAGGATTTAACTTTCCAATGGCGGGTCATGAAATGGGTTCTTATCGTGAAGTCACTAAAGATGCAGTGATGCAAAATACCAAAGATGACGAAAAGGTGATTTATGGCACAAACGGACAAGGTATTCCATTAACATTAGATTTCAGATACATGTTTAACGAGCATGTAGGAATTCAAGTAGATGCTACCTATTTACTAGGAATGAAAAAGTTAATGGACTATCAAAAAACTACCTATGCGAATGGAGTAGAAAGCGTTCAAGAAAGTAAAGTGGTCACTCAACAATTCCGTTTAGCACCACAATTGGTAATCAAAGCGGATAAATTATACGCTCGTTCAGGAATTGTTTTACCGCTTTTTGGAAGTACTTCTGTTTTTACAACTGTTGATGGTTCAGCCGTGACTAGTCCAGTTGAGAGAACAGATAAATTAACCGGTAAATTTTCTGTAGGATTTATTGGTGCCATTGGTTACGAAATGAGTTTGTCTGATAAATTAGGCTTATTTGGAGAAGTAGAATACATGGGATTATCCATTAAACGCAAGCAATCAGAAATTACGAAATATACTATTGGTGGAGCTGATCAACTTGCTGGAATGTCAGATGATGCAAAAATCACTAAATATGAAGACGAGGTAAATAATTTAGAAACTAATGCGCCTAATTTAGGTCAAAAAGGTTTCTACAACTCTTTAGGAGTTCAAATTGGGGTTCGTTTGAAATTCTAATTCGATATTCAAGCATAAAAAAAGGCTTCAATCTAATTGAAGCCTTTTTTTATACCTTTATTTTTCCCATTCTAATGAGATAAAATCGTGTAAATCTTCTTCAATAAACTTTTGGATACGCGAATTTTTAAAATTGCACGTCATGATGATTTGACATTTGGGTAAACTTTCAAAAAGACGTTTCATTTGAGGAATTCCTTGATGTTTCAAAATATCTTCCAATTGGTCAACCATGACATACTTTAACATGTTGAAATTGATTCCATTTTGGATATACAAATCATGAATTCGTTTACAATTTCCAATAATCACCTCTGTACCATCAAAAATATCATTCCGTTGCAACAACATATTTCCTTTATCGTTGGCTAAATCAACAGTAACATCATGCATTTTAATCAAATGTGTCCATTGTTTTCCTAAACGTACAGCCTCTTGATTGGTATTCGAAATAAATAACAAACGGGGCGAACCTTCAGTAGGAACATTTACTTTGCTAATGCCATAAATGCACAACAATTGATTCAATTCATTTTGATTTACCCCTGAAATTAAAAAATTTTTACCGCTGTTGAATTGATTGATCAGCTCCAATTCTTTAGCTGTTGGCATCTCCATTCCTAAGGCTAATACCCGTTCCTTCAATTGTTCATCAATCATTATGATAATTTTTTATTGTTTTGGTGACGGTATTCATCACGCTTCGTTTTTTTTAGTAAATTTTGTTTTACGGCTTCTTCTAAATCAATACCTGTTTGATTAGCGATGCAAGTCAAGACAAAAATAACATCTGCTAATTCATCTGCCAAATCTTTATGCTGATCTGATTCTTTTTCACTTTGTTCACCATATCTTCTTGCCATGATCCGGGCAACCTCGCCAACCTCTTCCATCAGTATAGCCGTATTCGTTAATTCGTTGAAATACCGAACTCCATAGGTCTTTATCCAACGATCGACCTCTTCTTGTAATGCTTTAATTTCCATTATTCCTTGTTTTTAGAATCGAAAAGAATAGTGACCGGTCCATCGTTTACCAAACTCACTTGCATATCGGCACCAAATATGCCAGAAGCTATTTTATGGGTATGGTTAACTTTCATTTGCTCGATAAAACGAACATACAAGGCTTCAGCTTTCTCGGGCTTTGCACTGCGAATAAAACTTGGACGGTTACCCTTTTTCGTAGAAGCAAAGAGCGTGAACTGCGAAACAATCAATAATTCACCTTTGACATCCTGTATCGAAAGATTCATTTTCCCTTGTTCATCTGAAAAAACACGCAAACCGATTACTTTTTGAATTAAATAAGCGATATCCTCCTCCCCATCAAGCTCTTCGATTCCAACAAGCAGCAAATAACCTTGCTGAATTGAACCAATCAATTGATCGCTCACTTTAACTTGAGCTTCCTTAACGCGTTGTAGCACTATTCTCATCCAAATATGGCTTTTTTACGGTGAATTTCATTTTCATCCTCCGTCATTAATTGGCGATAAGTCTCGTACCTACTCTCAGGGATTTGTCCCGCTTCTATAGCTTCTTTTACTGCACATTTAGGTTCATTCAGATGCAAACAGTTGTGAAACTTACAAGCATTCAAATAGTTGCGCATTTCAGGAAAATAATGAGATATTACTTCCTTCTCTAAATTCACAATTCCAAAAGCACGAATACCAGGTGTGTCGATGATGTAACCTCCCGACTTCAACTTAAACATTTCAGCAAAGGTAGTCGTATGTTTACCTTGTTGATGTACCTCAGAAATTTCGCCTGTCCGTAAATCTAAGGTGTCATCCAATTCGTTGACCAATGAACTCTTCCCTACTCCACTATGTCCGGATATCATCACTTGCTTATCCTTAATTTCTTCCCTTAAAAAAGAAACAGAATCCTGATCTTTAATGGAAATTTTTTTACACGTATACCCAATTCCTTCGTACATATACATCAAAGCATCAACATACTCCAACTGATCCTTATCATAAGTGTCCACCTTTGAAAACAGGAGCGTAGTAGGTATCCTGAAAGATTCTGCAGCCACTAAAAAACGATCTATGAAGGCCAAATGAGTAACGGGTGAAGCAACGGTCACTAATAAATAAGCACGATCTACATTTGCGGCAAGCACCTGCATTTGTTTACTCAGATTCGTAGATTTTCTCACGATATAATTTTGACGAATATCGTAATCAATAATCACACGATTACCCTCTTCATCTTGCGAATCTCCAAGGGTTACGGTATCACCTACGGCAATGGGATTGGTTGTACGAAGAGCATCCAAACGAATTTTACCACGGATGCGGCAATTCACGATACTTCCGTCCGTCAATTCCACCGTATACCATTTACCGGTTGATTTTAATACTTTCCCTTTTACTTGCATTTGAAGTGTAAAGATAGTGAATCTAGGAAGAAGATAAAAAATACTATCGGAATCAATTCTTGAAAATGGGATAAAAATGGAAAAATGTTTCTTTTTGATTAACTTCGCTACAAATATCCATTGAATATGTCTATTGAAGTTAAACATCTTTTTAAATATTACGGCGAACAAGCAGCTGTAAGAGATATATCTTTTAAAATCAACAAAGGAGAAATTGTTGGGTTTTTAGGACCAAACGGTGCAGGAAAATCTACAACGATGAAAATATTAACCGGATACATTGGTGCTTCAGAAGGAGAAGTATTTGTATGCGGCATGCCTGTGGATTTGGATAATTTAGAAACAAGAAAAAAAATTGGGTATTTACCTGAACATAATCCGCTTTATTTGGATATGTATGTGAAGGAATACCTAGAGTTTGTAGCCCAAATCTATAAAGTAAAAAATATAAAGGCTCGGATAGAAGAAATGATCAAAGCTGTTGGTTTGGAGGTTGAACAAAACAAAAAAATCGGTGCATTATCCAAAGGATATAGACAACGTGTAGGATTAGCCGCAGCAATTATTCATGATCCAGAAGTGCTAATTTTAGACGAACCTACCTCGGGCTTAGATCCAAATCAATTGGTTGAAATTAGAGAATTGATCAAGCGAATCGGAAAACAAAAAACGGTGATGCTTTCCACGCACATCATGCAAGAAGTTGAAGCAATCTGTGACCGGGTTATCATCATCAATAAGGGACAAATCGTTGCAGACGATACTGCAGAAACACTTCAAAGTGGCATTTCGCATCAAACGATTTATGTAGAATTTGAAGGAGAAATCTCTAAAAATCAATTGAAAGGAATTGCAGGCATTAACAAAGTAGAAAAAGTTGGAAACGGTTGGTTATTAGAAACAACTGAAGATATTGATCAACGTAAAGCTGTTGCCCAATTTGCTCAAAATCATGGTTTATTAATTCTAACGCTGAAAACAGAAGCGAAAACTTTAGAGGAAGTATTTAAGGAATTGACAAAATAATTGTTTTTCATGTTTATTTCACGCAAAAGTGTATATTTGTGAAGTAAACGAAACGAACTATGAAACCTAAAACGATACTTCAAACGTGTTTATTCACGTTCTGTTTTAGCTACTTAAATGCCCAATCCATACAGCGACAAACGCTTTCAAGTGCAGGAAATACGCTTGAAAAAAATCAATTGTACCTTTCGCAAAGTATTGGACAGCCATCCCTAGTCGGTAATGGGATTAATCAAACTACCATAGTAAGACAAGGATTTCAGCAACCTATTGATATAAGCGGATTTTCACAAGAATCCATCGAAATTGTGATTTATCCAAATCCAAGTCATCTGGTTTGCTATTACAAAACAAATCTACCAAGAAACAGTCAATTCAAAATGACTTTACTAGATGCTTCAGGTAGAAAAATTGTTGAACAATCTGTACACAATGAAATTGAAAATAGTTTAGAATTACCAAAAGAAATTCAAGGCGGATTGTATCATATGAAAATTGAAACTACCCATCTATCTGGAACTGCAAAATTAATTATTTTATAACATCATGAAAAAACTCTTTATGGTTCTAGCAGGCATGCATTTATGCTACGCTAGTTCATTTGCTCAAGGCTTACAACTAAGCGAAATTGATCTAGTAGGTGGTAAGACTTTCACCTCATTTCTATACAAAGATTCTGAAGGATCAAAGGATAAAACCTTAGATTACACCATGAATAATTCCTTTGGGATCAATTTCAATTTATCAGCCCAAAAACATGTATTAAGACCTGAATTAATCTTTAGACAGGGAGGTTCAAAATCAGATTTTGCTGGAACCCAATTAAACTGGAAATTGAATTATTTAGATCTGAATTTAGGGTATTTATACCGAATTATTCAAACTGAAAAATTTGAAGTAGCTCCTGGTTTGGCCATTGGAGCTGGGTATTTATTGAACGGGGATCAATACATTGGAAATGTTCGCTACAATGTGGTCGACAATAAGTCCCTAAAACGTTTTGATTTTGGAATTCAAGGGATAACCCAATTTAAAATGAATATTACTGAATCTTTTTCTTTAGGATTGGAATATCGATTTGGAATGGGAATTACGCAAATTGAAAACGATATCAATGCCCAAAAATCAAGAAACATTTACCACTCGGCATTGATTTGTCTTGGAATACGCTTTAATAAATACTATAAACGATTGTAATCACCTAAATAAATGACTATGAAATTTTTAAGTACGCTTCTATGTATCACCCTATTGGGATTAAGTTCATTCGGACAAGCTCCACCGCAAGGAATTAACTATCAAGCGGTAGCCCTTGATGCGAATGGAAAAGAAATTGTTGGAGTGGATGTTAAAGGTCAGCCTATCGCGGATAAAGCTATTCGCGTTCGCTTTGGAATTTACGCATCTACCCCTAATGGAACTTTGGAGTATCAGGAGGAACACACTACAAACACCGACCAAAATGGTCTTTTCAATCTCATCATTGGACAAGGATTCCCGACAGGAGGTACTGGATTATTCCCTCAAATCAATTGGGGAAGTGGATATCATTTTCTGAAAGTTGAGTTAGACATTGAAGGAGGGTATAATTTTAAAGACATGGGCACCCTGCAGCTTTGGAGTGTTGCGTATGCATTGTACACTAAAACAGCTGGAAATGGAGTCGTTAATGTAATCGATAACGGCAATGGAACCTCCACTACTACACTTGCAGATGGAACTACGTTTACCATTAATAGTGGCGGAGCGCAAGGACCTCAGGGGCCAGCAGGACCGCAAGGACCAGCAGGAAATAATGGAGCACAGGGACCTCAAGGACCGCAAGGACCAGCGGGTGCAAATGGTGAAGGAATTACCAATATTACAGACAATGGCAACGGAACTTTAACCATTACCTATGGAAATGGATTTACAGTCATCACTTCAGATTTAACCGGACCAGCTGGTGCTCAGGGTGCTCAGGGTCCGGCGGGACCGCAAGGAATTCAAGGAAATCCTGGTGTACAAGGTCCGCAAGGTCCAGCAGGTGCAAATGGAGTGGGAATCACCTCTACCATCAATAACGGAAATGGAACTTATACGTTTAATTATTCTGACGGATCCTCTTTTACCACAAGTAATTTGACCGGTCCTCAAGGACCTCAAGGGGTTCAGGGCATTCAAGGGGTACCCGGAGCACAAGGACCGCAAGGACCTGCAGGAGCTCAAGGACCACAGGGAACAGCAGGTAATCCAGGAACAAATGGAGTTGGAATCACTTCTACCATCAATAACGGAAATGGAACTTATACGTTTAATTACTCCGATGGTTCTTCTTTTACCACAAGTAATTTAACAGGTCCACAAGGTCCAGCAGGATTAGGGGGAACCGACTCACAAACCCTTTCAATAAGTGGAAACAACCTAAGTATCTCGAATGGAAATACGGTTGTTTTGCCATCAAGTACGAATCACAACACCTTAGATATGGCCTATGATCAAGGGGGTGCGGGTGCTGGAAGAATTATCACTGCAGATGCGGGAGCGGTGCAAATTAACAATAGTGGTTCAAATACAACAGGATTACAAGTCAATAGTAGTATCAACAATTCAAAAGCAATTGAAGCAAATCAAAGTGGATCTGGTGTAGCTATTAGAGCAACAAGTACCTTGGCATCGAATGGGTTTGCTGCAATTCAAGCGGAAACCAATTCATCCTCTACCACAAACTCAGCGATTGTAGGACAAACTACAGGTGCAGCCTATGGAATTTCTGGTCAGGTTACTTCGACAGCCACTGCAACTGCCGGAGTATATGGAAATAACTTGAGAACTAATGGTGGACACGGAGTTTACGGATTTGGTTTTAACGGTGTTGTCGGACAAACCAATTATAGTCAAGGATATGGCGTATACGGATACAATACAAACTCTTTGGGAGCACTTGGAGATGGAATTGGAGTTTACGGCTTAGGATTCCATGGTGTATATGGCCAAACGACAGATGTTACAAACGGTTGGGCAGGTTATTTTACGGCTGATCTAGGTTGCGAAGGAGATGTTTGGGCATCCTCTTTTAACGTAGCTTCTGATTTGCGATTAAAAACGAATGTGGTAAAAATTGAAAGTGCATTAGAGAAAATCGCAAAATTAAATGGAACACATTATACCATTACGACAAAAAGAAAAGTGGATGGAAAAGTAATCACAGAAAGCAAACAACAATTTGGAATTATCGCGCAGGAGGTTGAAAAGGTGTTTCCTGAAATGATTCACGAAAAAGCAATCTTTAAAAATGCTGGAGATGATACTGTATATAAAACTGTAGAATACACCCAATTGGTACCCGTTCTAATTGAAGCGATTAAAGAACTTAAATTAGAAGTTGAAAATCTGAAGAAAGAGGTTGAAACCTTAAAAAATAACTAAGAATAATAAACTTGAAAAAAGCCGCTCCAAGCGGTTTTTTTCATTTTGTATCTGAGCGGTAAGAACTTTCGAATATTTATGTAATTTTGCAAGGCAAATAAAGGTTATGAAAAATTTAATAGAGGAATTACAATGGAGAGGAATGGTGCAAGACATCATGCCTGGAACTGAGGAACAATTACTAAAAGAAGCTACTTCAGCTTACGTTGGATTTGACCCTACCTCCGATTCCCTTCATATTGGAAGTTTAGTTCCTATTATTTTATTGGTTCATTTGCGAAATTTTGGACATAAACCTTATGCACTAGTTGGCGGAGCAACAGGAATGATTGGAGATCCTTCAGGGAAATCTGATGAACGTAACCTATTAGATGAAGCTACACTTTCTAAAAATGTTGCCGGAATTAAATCCGTATTAAGTCGATTTTTAGATTTTAATGCCACAGATGCAAACGCACCGGTATTAGTCAATAATTACGATTGGATGAAGGACTTTTCTTTTATCGATTTCGCTAGAGATATTGGAAAACGCATTACAGTCAATTACATGATGGCCAAAGACTCTGTGAAAAAAAGAATTGAAGGAGATGGCATGTCGTTTACAGAATTTACCTACCAATTGATCCAAGGGTATGATTTTTATCATTTGTACAAAAACCATCAATGTTTATTGCAAATGGGAGGCTCTGATCAGTGGGGTAACATCACTACAGGAACTGAATTAATCCGAAGATTAGGGGGCGAAGGGTCAAAGGCTTTTGCAATGACTTGTCCGTTAATCACCAAAGCGGATGGCTCTAAATTCGGTAAATCGGAAGGAGGAAATATTTGGTTGGATGCGGATAAAACTTCAGCCTACCAATTTTATCAGTTTTGGTTAAATACCTCGGATGAAGATGCTGAAAAATACATTAAAATCTTTACGTTTTTAGATCAAGCGACTATTCAAGAATTGATTGTAAAACACCGAGAAGAACCTCATCTTCGCTTACTGCAGAAAAAATTAGCAGAAGAAGTTACGGTGTTTGTCCATGATGAACAAGCATTGCAAACCGCCATTGCAGCTTCCAATATTTTATTTGGAAAATCTACTTCAGAAGATTTGAAAAAACTGAGTGAAGCAGATTTCTTTTCGGTATTTGAAGGTGTTCCCATGAAAACTATTCCTAGAATTGAATTTTTAGAAGGATTTACGATAATCGATGCCCTGTCTTCTAAAACCAATTTTTTAAGTTCGAATAGCGAAGCAAGAAGAGAATTAAAAGCAAATGCCATTTCCGTCAATAAAGAAAAAGTGGGGGAAGATTATCAAATCACAGAAAAAGATTTGATTAACAATCGTTACTTCTTGATTGGAAAAGGGAAAAAGAATAACTACATCGTTACCCTAGAAGGCTAATAATTAATTTCCCACAAGAAAAGAGCATGGCCGGGTACGGATACTGCCGCTTTGCCCCTATCTTTTGAGGCAATTACTGCTTTAAATTCAGCTAGCGTCATTTTACCTAAACCTACTTCCAATAGCGTTCCAACAGTGGCGCGAACCATATTTCGAAGGAAGCGATTGGCAGAAATTTCAAAATAGATTTCACGATCAGTTACCACCCATTGAGCCGAAAAAACTTCGCAGAAATTATTCGTTACATCGGTATGTAATTTTGAAAACGACGTAAAATCGTGTCTACCCAATAACAATTGGGCAGCTTCGTTCATTTGATCAAAATTCAAAGCTTGTGGGTAATGCAAGGAATATTGACGTTGGAAAGGATTCTTCTTTTTGTGCATGAAGTAGCGGTAGGATCGATTTATGGCATCGAAACGGGCATGGATATCAGAAGCTTTAATGGAGTATATAACAATACTCGGGGGAAGCATCCGATTTAATTTGAAAAGAAAGGCAGCTTCATCAATGGCATGAGGTAAATCGGTATGAAAGAAATATTGATGGGCATGAACTCCAGCATCCGTTCTTCCACAACCTACGATGGCTATTGGCGCTTTAGAGTGTAAATCCGACAAGGCATTTTCGATTACTTCTTGAATTCCAAGTTGTTTGGGTTGTCTCTGCCAACCATAGAAAGCCGAGCCATCATAAGCCAATTCAAATAGATAACGAACCATACCGTAAAGTTAAGAAATAAAAAAATCCCGATTCAATGAATCGGGATTTTAATTATTTTGAGTTTACTTCGATTATTGAATTACTGAAGTAAATGCAGCGTTATCTGCAAATTTTAAAAACTCTCTATCTTTCGCAGCTTTTGCTTTGTAAGAAGCGTCTTTAGAGATTGCGCTTTTTAAGTTATTAGCTGTTTCTTCAACACTGTTACCTCTTGCAGCAGCAATCGCTTTTAAGTAGTAACCTTGAGCAGTTTCTTTATCTTTAGACGCGTTTAATGTTTTTACAGCCTCTGAATTTCCTGCTAACAATTGTGCCAATGCTTTATTGAAAGAAGCCTCACCACCAAAGTTAGAGATTGCAGCATCGTATTTACCATCCTGAATGTCTAAAATACCTTGGTTGTATTTCACCTCATTTCCTGCTCCATTTGCTTGTTTTAATAACTCAGCTGCTTTCTTACGATCACCTGAAGTCCCTGCAATTGCAGCCAAATTGTTTTTAGAAATCGCATTGTCTTTTAAACTATTTGCTTTTTCGAAACAAGATTTCGCTTCAGACATTTTGTTTTGCATGTAGTAAACAGATCCTAAGTTATTGTGAACACGGTAATCGTTACCAAAGTTTTTCACGCAAATTTTGTAGATACGCTCTTTTTCATTCAAATCATTTGTCAAGGTTGCTGTAAATAACAACTCTTCTAATTTTAATGAATCTGGAGCAGAAACTGATAATGCTTTTAATTCCTCATCAGAGTAACCTGTTAAATCGTAAACTACAGAGATTTCAGCTCTTCTTAATTTAGGTAAAACATTTTTCTCTAAATATTGGAAAGATTTAGCCATGTTTTGAATTTCTTGATCTCTTTGATCACCTTCAAACGTAGATAAAACTCTTAACACTAAATTTTTCTCATCTTCATTCATGTTAGAAGCTTCCAATTCAGCTTTAAATCCATCCCAGTCTTCACCGTTACCTTTCACAACATGAACTTCTTCTGTTTGAATTTCAGTATGCTTAGATTTTTTAGCTACTAATTTAATCGCATCTTTAGCAGCAGTTGCACGGTCAGTTGATAAATTTTCGTTTTTACCTTGCTCACCCTCTGGAGAAGCAAAACCTTGTAGTTGAACAGATTTTACATCAATTTTTGGGTTCGTTTCAGCAATTTTCATCCAAGACTCCAACATTTTAATGTCACTGTCTTTCAATTCTGGTTGACGAACATTTGATTTCCCTTTCTCGAAATGCATTACAGCTACTGCTTTCTCTTCAGTAACACGTTTGAATGCATCTTTATCAAAAATTACTTTGAAATCTTTATTTACTAGTAATGGAGTAATGATAGTTGCATCAGCAATTTTCTTTTCTGGTAAATCACCTTTTGCTTTTGTACCTTTTTTAATTTTTCCAGTTACTTTTAAGTCAGCGTTTTCGAATTCTGGTTTGTAAGCGATTACGTCTTCATAAACTACTTTTCCTCCAGGTTTGTACTGAATAACATTTCCGTTACCCGTTACTTTCTCACCTTGAATGGTTACACTTTTTAAAGCAGATTCACCTAACATTGGTGTAATCTCAGCACTTGCTTTCTTTTTAATTCCTTTCTCTGGTACTTGTACCTCTACTTTTACACGTACGGAGTCGCCATGCATTTCTAAGGGACTAGGAGTAACCGTGTAATTTAAATCTTTCAATTGGTCACAGCTTGTTGCCATTGAACCTGCAACAGCAATAAACGCCAATCCTTTGATAGCTTGTTTTTTCATAAGTTTATTTAATAATTTCTCACCAAAATATTAAGCAATATTAACAAATATTTTGAACATTACCCATTTTCACGTACTAAAATATGCAAAATCTACTGATTTAAAGCATTTTTTTTATTTCAAGGCCATCTTTGCAAACATTGAGGACACTTTTCATCTTTTGAAATTCAATCTTTAAATTCAAAAACTCCAACACATCGAGTAAAGGCATTAAGACAAACTTCCGTTCAGCAAATTTGGCATGGGGAATGGAAAGTTCCTCCGTATTTATTCGGTAATGTCGATGAAAAATAATATCAATGTCAATGATTCGCTCTTGATAAGGCTCCCCCTTTTTTCGAAACACTTTTCCAATTTCTTGTTCGATGGATTGAATGATGGACAAAAGTTCTTCAGGTGTCTGCAAACATTCTAAGGCTACCACGTTGTTGATGAACCAATTTTCAGATTCAAAACCCCAAGGTTCATTTTCATAATAAGCTGAAACAGCAGTTATCGTTCCTATTTTTTCTTCCATCAATTTCATCGCTTCCTCGATGAACTGAATGCGTTCGCCAAGATTGCTACCTAATGAAAGAAACGTATATGGCGTATTTATTTCCATTTAAAGGTTTCGATCATATGTTCTAAATCCACTTTTAAATAATCCAAGGTTGGTTTTAAAGAGTCGTAGTTGGGAATTGAGTTCAACAAAACTTCCCCTCGAACAAATCTGGAAACAGAATCCGTTAAGTAAAATTGAAAAGGCGTCGCTACATTACCCTGAAGCTCAAAGAATGTACCGTACACTTTTTTATTCTTGTCGATGAATTGAACATCTTCAATGTTACTTGCTTTCAATTTATGATCATCTACTTTATCGTTGGCATAATTCACATAGGTACTCAACGGTTCCACCATGTCGATGTAGGAAAAATGAATCACACCGTTCAGCGCTCCCAAATCAATATCTTTGTGACAGGTAGTTTTCTCTCCATATTTCACACTATTTACCTTAAACAGCTTTGAAGCTTCAAATTGATATGGACAAGCATCTTCTTTGAACAGCACGTATTCGTGATTAGGGAAATTCAACCTTAAATATGTGGGTGGTTTTGGAATCGGAGTTTCTTCGCTGCATGCAAACAAAAGCAAAAAAGAAACTACAGCCATACATGCAGTTATATTGATTTTAAAAAGGGTCATTTGAATTAATTTCTCGGTTAATAATACCATCTATTGGGGATAATGGATTGTTTGGTGGAGTATCATACGAGGACGGTGTAGTTTTATCCATACCTTCTGGTCGCGATAAAATGGTTAATTGATCTGCGATAACCTCAATGGCATAGCGCGTATTTCCCTCTTTATCTTGCCAACTTCTCTTTTTTAGCTTACCTTCTACATATAGTTTGTAGCCTTTTTTGACATATTTTTCGACAATTTCAGCAGTGTGATTCCACGTGACGACATCGTGCCAATCGGTGGCAACTTTCTTTTCCTGGGTTTTTTTGTCCAAGTATTGCTCAGAGGTCGCCATCGAAAAATTCGCTACTAATCCCCCATTTTCCAAATGACGCACTTCAGGATCTTTCCCTACATTTCCAACTAGAATTACTTTATTTATTGTCCCTGACATATATTCTCAATCGATTACTACTACAAATTTACAAAATTAAGCAAGATAAGAATTGATATAATGCTCAATTGGTTTAGGAAAAGGATAATTTATCAAATCCGAAAAAGGAACCCAAATAGCATCTTGAGCACAAGCTTCTGGCAAATCGTCGCAGGTAAAAAAGCGTATATGCAGTTTTTGATGCGATAATACATGTGGTTTTTGCCCTTTAGTCACAAAAAATTCCTGTTCGCTTTCAGGTTGAAGCTTATCAAATTCAAGCTTAGGAAGTTCATACATATTTTGCCAAATATCTTTTTGATCTCTTTTCCGAATGTAAATACCTGCATCTTTAATCAAAATATAGTAGTGAAAATAACGGTGTTTGATACTCGTCTTTTTTAATTTGACTGGCCGCTGCAAAACGGTATTCGATAAAAAGGACAAACATTTTTCTTGCAATACACAATCCATGCAATTAGGATTTTTTGGTGTACACTGCAAGGCACCGAACTCCATGATGGCTTGATTATGTTCTGCTGGGTTTGATGCATTAATTAAAGAATCCGCTAACTCTTGAAATTGTTTTTTCCCAACGGTTGATAGGCAATCCACATCTAGGTCAAAAACGCGAGATAAAACACGAATCACATTACCATCAACTACTGCTTTATTTTCTTGGTAACAAAACGAAGCTATGGCACTAGCTGTATAAGCACCAATCCCCTTCAATTTAATCAATTCCGCATACGATTTGGGGAAAACACCCTTTAAGTTCTCTGCGATAAATTTTGCCGTTTGATGCATGTTTCTGGCTCTGGAATAATATCCTAAACCCTGCCACAAGCGCAAAACTTCTTGTTCATCCGCGTTGGCCAAATCGATTAAAGTTGGAAATTGCTCCATAAATTTTTGATAATAGGGCAACCCTTGGGCCACGCGTGTTTGTTGCAAAATGATTTCCGAAAACCAAATGTGATAAGGGTCGTTCGTTTCCCTCCATGGTAAACTTCTTTTGTTTAGTCTATACCAACCAACGATTTGTAGGTTAAAATCAATCATTTAGGGAAATTTTAAAATATTTTTTACCGAAAACAAAAATAAAATATTTAATCGACGTAAATTTGCGCTCAGAAAAATAACATTATTTTAATTTTTAGTAAAATGACAAAAGCAGATATCGTTGCAGAAATTGCAGAACAAACAGGTTTAGAAAGAGCAGAAACATTAAAAGTAATTGAATCTTTTATGAGCTCAATCAAAAACTCATTATCTAGTGGAGACAATGTTTATTTGAGAGGTTTTGGAAGTTTTATTGTAAAAGAAAGAGCTGAAAAAACAGGTAGAAACATCTCTAAAAACACAACAATCATCATTCCTGCACACAATGTACCGTCATTTAAACCCTCAAAAACATTTGTTGAAGAGGTTAAATCCAAAGTTGCAGTAAATTAATTTGAATTATTTTATTAAATCTCAATAAAATAAAAAAGAAAATACTATCTTTGCACTCTCGATTTTTCGGGAGTGTTTTTTTTAGTAATTTTTAGAAAACACATTTACATATCGATTATTAACGTTTAAATATAAAATTATGCCAAGCGGTAAAAAAAGAAAAAGACATAAAATGGCGACGCACAAGCGTAAAAAAAGACTTAGAAAAAATCGTCATAAAAAGAAGAAGTAATCTATAGTATTACGTCAAGATATAAAAACTTAGTGAGTTCATTCTTGCTAAGTTTTTTCTGTTTAATTATTAAATAAGACTTTCGTGAGTTTAGAATTAGTAGTCGATGCCCGACCAAACGGTATATGGCTTGCTTTATTACGCGATGGTAAACTTATTGAATTACAAGAAGAGAAAGGAAACACTGAGTTTGCAGTGGGTGATTTATACTTAGGGAAAGTGCATAAAGTCATCCCTAGTTTGAACGCTGCCTTTGTCGATGTGGGGTACGAAAAAGATGCTTTCTTGCATTATTTAGATTTAGGTCCTCAATTCAATTCTTTAAATAAGTTTACGAAAGACACGCTTCATAAAAAGCAAAACGTACCAGATCTGCTTTACTTTAAAGTCGAAAAAGATATTCCAAAAGATGGGAAAATTGATGAAATCATTTCATCGTCCCAATCGATATTAGTACAGGTTGCCAAAGAACCCATTTCAAGCAAAGGTCCACGACTGAGTGCTGAAATTACCTTGGCAGGTAGGTACTTGGTTTTAGTTCCATTTTCAGATAAAATCTCCATTTCTCAAAAAATTAAAGACAATGAGGAACGAGCGAGATTGAAAAAATTGATGGATCGTATTAAGCCGAAGAACTTTGGAGTGATCATTCGCACCGTTGCAGAAAACAAAAAATTAGAATCGATTGAACAAGACTTGAATAATTTGATGGAAAAATGGAAAACCATGTTCCAAAATTTACAAGTTGCAGTTCCACCTAGAAAAGTATTGGGTGAAATCGATAAAGCTTCATCCATCCTAAGGGATTTATTGAATGGAGATTTTTCAAACATTCATGTGAATGATGAAGCCATGTTTCAGGACATGAAGGAGTACATTTCCTCCATCGCACCTGGAAGAGAAAAAATATTGAAATTGTACGATAGCAAAATTTCCATTTTCGAACGTTTTGGTATCAACAAACAAATTAAATCACTTTTTGGGAAGAAAGTTCCGCTTGCTAGTGGTGGTTATTTAATTATCGAGCATACGGAAGCCATGCATGTGGTGGATGTAAACTCAGGAAATAGAAAAGGTGCAGACGGACAAGAAAGCAATGCGTTAGCAACCAATTTAGAGGCTGCTGAAGAATTAGCACGCGTGCTGCAACTGAGAGATATGGGAGGTATCATTTGTATTGATTTTATCGATATGCATGATCGGGAGAACAATAAAATTCTTCATGAAAAATTGAAGGAATTTATGAAATCTGACCGAGCTAAACACAATGTTTTACCTCCATCTAAATTCGGTGTCATTGAAATTACTCGTCAGCGTGTAAGACCTGAAACCGATATCAAAACATCAGAATCTTGTCCTACGTGTAATGGAACAGGCGAAGTACAAGCAAGTATTTTATTTGCTGAAGAGATTGAAAATAATTTAAATTATTTGATGTCAGATCGCAAATTAAGTGGAATATCCCTATTAGTACATCCGTATTTAGAGGCATATTTCACAAAGGGGATTATTTCGAAACAAATGAAATGGTTTTTCAAATACAAAAAATGGATTCCCGTTCGTGCAGTAACCGCACAACATTTGTTAGAATATTCCTTTGTAGATAAAAATAATGAGATGATTACACTCTGACATGAAGTCAGAGTGTACATACTCGTATGAAGAAGCTCTTCAAAAACTTGAAGCTTACTGCGCCTATCAAGAAAGGTGTCGCTTTGAAATCCAAACCAAATTAGATACTTTGAACCTTCAACAAGAAGTGCAACAAAAAATCCTGAATCACCTAGCTCAACATCGATTTTATGATGATGAACGCTACACTGAATCATACATTTCAGGTAAAATCTCCATAAAAAAATGGGGCAGAAATAAAATAAAACAAGGGTTATTCGCAAAAAAGATAGATTCATCGCTTATTCAAAAATACCTTTACCAAATTGACGATAACCAGTACCAAGAAAATTTAAACCATTTGATTGCCCATAAACTTCCATTAATTTTAAAAAAATCAAAAAATTCCTGGGACACCAAACAAAAACTTGTTTATTTCTTGCAGAGTAAGGGCTATGAGTTGGATCTGATCCTTGCATCCTTAAAAATAGATTAAAATACTATAGTTAAATTCTATACCTATATCATATTTTTCAATTTTACTTATAAATTTCTTGTCGTATCTTTGTATCACAGAAAAGAAAACATTTAGAGGAGTTTCCCATAAAGAAACTTGATATTTGAACAAAAGGGGTTTATCTTTGTCTGTAAAATTATCAATAACGTTAATTAATAAAATAAACAAAAATGAGTGTATTAGTAGGAAAAAAAGCACCTTCTTTCAAAGCAGCAGCAGTTGTGAATGGAGGTACAATTGAACAAGATTTTTCTTTAGATCAGTTTGTAGGAAAAAATGCAGTGGTATTTTTCTTTTATCCAAAAGATTTTACGTTTGTATGTCCTTCAGAATTACATGCATTTCAAGCAAAATTGGGTGAATTTGAAGCTAGAGGGGTAAAAGTAGTAGCATGTTCTACCGATACAGAAGAATCACACTGGGGATGGTTACAAATGCCTAAAAATCACGGTGGAATTCAAGGAGTTACTTATCCAATCGTTGCTGATACTACTAAAACTATTTCAGAAGCGTACGGTGTATTAGCTGGAGAATATGAGTACGACATGGACGGTGCATTAGTAGCATCAGGACCAATGATTGCATACAGAGGTTTATTCTTAATCAATAAAGAAGGAATTGTGATGCACCAATTGGTAAATAACTTCCCACTAGGAAGAAATGTGGATGAGGCATTAAGAATGGTAGATGCTTTACAATTCTTCGAAGAAAATGGTGAAGTTTGTCCGGCAAACTGGGTGAAAGGTGAAGATGGAATGAAAGCTAGTTTTGATGGTGTGGCTGATTATTTATCAAAACACTAAAAAAACAAAACGATAAAAAAAGCCGTTTCAATGAAACGGCTTTTTTTATGATATCCCCTCTTCAAAATAATTCAAATCTTTTCCAAAGGTTTCCTTCAGTTTTAAAATACTGTAGAATGCAATAATTAAAAATAGCATGCCCACGATAAAAGCACTGTAATTTTTAGGTACGTGATACATCAACAAAAAGGTAAATAAAAGCATTACGATATTCACTGAACCTCGAACGAAATTTGGAATGGTATTCGCTGCGGTTGATCGAATATTGGTTCCAAATTGTTCTGCTGCAATGGTCACAAAAATGGCCCAATATCCCGTTCCAACACCGAGTAAAAAACAAAGCGCATAATACGTGTTCTCAGAAATACCTTTTGCAAAAAATAAGAAATATGTCATTAATATAAATGTGAAAGCCAAATAAATCATCACTACTTTTCTTCTACTTTTTAGTAATTGACTTAAAATTCCAGAAACAAGATCTCCAACAGACAAACCAATGTAGGCATACATCACAGCGATACCATTGGACACATTTTCCAAACCTAACATCGGTCCGAAATCATCTTTAGAATTCATGACAAGCAATCCTATCACATACCAAATAGGCACACCTATCAAAATACAATATAAATATTTGACTAAATTTTTTCGATTTAAAAATAAGATCCGAAGATCTCCGCGATGGATTTGGTCTTCCTTCATTCCTCTAAAAAATTTAGATTCAATTGTTCCAACACGTAACAATAAAAGAACTAGTCCCATCAAACCACCAAGGATATAAGCAACTTGCCAATTCGCAATCGGTTGATTTAACCAAGTAGAAAGAATACTCCCTAACCAATCGCCCTTTGCACCAATTAGCGAGGCTACAACCGCCCCTAAAGCACCGAAAGTGACAATGATCATGGTGCCGTAACCTCTTTTTTCTTTGGACATCATTTCTGAAACTAAAGTAATTCCAGCGCCCAATTCGCCGGCCAAACCAATACCTGCAAACACTCTAATCACCGCATAGGAATTGACATCAGTGACAAACGCATTCAAAAGATTTGAAATCGAATACAACAAGATCGAACCAAAAAGAACTTTCAAACGACCTTTTTTATCGCCTAAAATCCCCCAAAGCAAACCTCCAATCATCATCCCAAACATTTGCATATTGAATAAAAACTTTCCTGTGGATGCCTTTTCGAGCACAGATGATCCCACCATAATTTGATCCAAACTTTCTGCTTTTACAACCCCAAACAATACTAAGTCGTAGATATCGACAAAATATCCTAAAGCAGCTACAATGATTAAAAGTGTGATTTGTTTATTGTTTTCCATAGCTATCGTTTCATTCAAAAATAAGCAAATTAATCCTTACCAATTTTGATTTACAAATTAAGCAATTAAATAATTATCTTCGTGTTATGTTTACGGATGAATTTTACATGCGTCGTTGCATTGAATTGGCTAAAAAAGGTTTTGGTCACGTAGCACCCAATCCTATGGTGGGTTGCGTCATTGTGCATCAGGGCAAAATCATCGGTGAAGGTTACCATCAAAAGTTTGGTGGACCACATGCAGAAGTAAATGCCATACAACAAGTTCAAAACCCTGCGCTTTTAAAAGAAGCAGAAGTTTATGTATCTTTAGAACCATGTGCTCATTATGGAAAAACGCCACCTTGTGCCAACTTATTGATTACACATCAAGTTAAAAAAGTAATTATTGGATGTGTGGATCCCTTTTCCGAAGTAGCTGGAAATGGCATAAAAATGCTTCAAAATGCAGGGATAGAAACAGTTGTCAAGGTGTTGGAGGAAGATTGTATGTTTCTCAATAGGAGATTTTTCGTCTTTCACCAAAAAAAAAGACCTTTCATTCTACTGAAGTGGGCTGAAACCGAAGATGGTTTCATGGATCAGAAAAGAAGTTCGACTGAGCCTCAAATTAATTGGATTACGCACCCAGACACACAGTTAATTACGCATCAATGGAGAAAAGAAGAATCCGCCATTTTGGTGGGAAGAACAACCATTGAGAATGACAATCCAAGCTTGACCACGAGAGCTATTTCAGGTAGAAACCCCATACGATTGGTGATTGATGAAAAGCAGCAATTGATGAATAAATCGTTTCAAATTTTTAACGAAGATGCCGAAACATGGGTATTCAATGCATCACTTCATAAAAAAGATAAAACAATAACTTGGATAGCTGTAACCCCTTTTAATTTAAACGAGATCGTAAAAGTTCTTCATGAAAAAAACGTTCAAAGTGTCCTGGTCGAAGGCGGTAAAAAAACCATTGAATCTTTTTTGGAAGCAGATTTATGGGACGAAGCAAGGGTGTTAGTTGGAGCTAAGAAATTTGAAAACGGGCTTCAAGCGCCAAAAATGCATATTCAACCCGATTACATTCAAACATTAAATACAGATCAATTAAAAATCTATTATAAAAAATCATGAAATTACATAGTTTAGAAACAGGCAATTTTAAATTAGACGGTGGAGCCATGTTTGGGGTAGTCCCTAAAACGCTTTGGCAAAAAACTAATCCGGCAGATGAGAATAATCTTTGCGATTGGTCCATGCGTTGCTTATTGATCGAAGATGGCAATAAATTAATGTTGATTGATACGGGAATTGGCGATAAACAATCTGAAAAGTTCTTTTCACATTATTTTTTACACGGTGAGGGAAGTTTAAAAGGAAGTCTACACCAACTTGGTTTTGATTTATCCGATATTACAGATGTGTTTTTAACCCATTTGCATTTCGACCATTGTGGAGGGGCTATTCAATGGAATAAAGATCGAACAGGATTTGAGCCCGTTTTTAAAAAAGCACATTTTTGGAGTACTGAAAACCATTGGAAATGGGCAACCGAACCAAATGCTAGAGAAAAAGCATCCTTTTTAACAGAGAACATTTTGCCAATTCAGGAAAGCGGACAATTAAAATTTGTAGACCGAAAAGCCGATTTCACCACGAATGTTTTTCCATCAATGGACGTTTTGTTTGTGGACGGACATACCGAAAGCATGATGATTCCTCATATACATTACAAAGGGAAAACGATTGTATTTATGGCCGACTTATTGCCAAGTGTTGGACATATTCCGCTACCCTATGTGATGGGCTATGATACACGACCTTTGATTACCTTGAGTGAAAAAGAAAAATTCTTAAATGAAGCTGCAGACAAAGGTTATGTCCTTTTCTTAGAACATGATGCAGTTAACGAATGTTGTACGTTGCAACATACCGAAAAAGGAGTTCGCGTGAAAGAAACGTTTAAATTTAGTGAACTGTAATTAATCAACTAAACGCAACAAATCAATTAAGCGATTGGAATAACCTGCTTCGTTGTCATACCAACCGACCACTTTCACCATATGACCAACCACGCTTGTCAATTCAGCATCGAAAAGGCAACTTAAGGGATTACCAATAATATCCACAGAAACGATTGGATCTTCCGTATATCCTAAAATTCCTTTCAAATTTGTTTGGGAAGCTTTGAGCATTGCTGCATTGATTTCTTCAACGCTTGGTGCATTCTTGACCACTAAAGTAATATCGGTGAATGATCCATTTGGGACAGGAACACGTACGCCGCAACCACCTAATTTATCTGCTAAATCAGGAAAAATTTTATTCAATGCCTTTGCGGCACCTGTTGTGGTCGGTATGATCGATTGATTTGCAGCTCTTGCTCTGCGTAAATCCTTATGCGGACTATCGTGTAAACGCTGGTCTGAAGTATAACTATGAATGGTCGTTACGAAACCCGATTCAATTTCGCAAATCGACTTTAAAACAGAAATCATAGGCGCAGCATTATTGGTCGTGCAAGAAGCGTTCGATAGAATAAAATCTGTAGGATCTAGCAAATGTTCGTTAACCCCCATCACCACTGTTTTAACTTCATCAGATGATGAAGGTGCTGAAATGATCACTTTTTTCAGGCTTGTTGGTTCTGAAAAATGTAATTCAGCATCAGCTTTTGAGGTGTATTTACCCGTAGATTCAATCACGTATTCGACTCCAAAATCACTCCAAGGAATTTTTGAAGGATGATCAAATTTTGAAAATTGGATTTTCTTACCATTTTCAAAATGAATCGTTTCATGTTCAACTTTAAAAGCGATTGGAAAATGCCCGTGTACACTATCGTATTTCAACAAATGTGCAAGGGTTTGGATATCTGATAAATCGTTTATAAGAACAATATCAAAATCGGTCGATTGAAGGGCTATTCGGGTAAAATACCTACCTATTCTTCCAAAACCATTAATTCCAATCTTTTTCATCTATAGCTTTTTAGCAAAGATACAAAAAAAAATAGCCATCCGAAGATGGCTATTTCATAGTTTTTAAGAACAAAGTTAGTGTCTAACCTCGATAAATCCTTGCTTGGTGATTTCCTCTCCACTTTCGAATGTAGCGAAAATAGCATAGAAGTATGTACCTTCATTCACCAATTTTCCACCTTGGGTTTTTCCATCCCAATAGCCTGTCGGATCGGAATACTCATAAATCGTATTCCCCCATCGGTTCATAATTCGGCAATTGAATTTCTTTAAACCTGATTGGTCCACAAACCATTTGTTATTTCCTGCTTGAGATGAAAGAATTAAAACATTTGGTGCTTCAATTTCACAGATTTTTTGACCAATGACAAAGGTGTCTATGTAGAAACCACAAATATTAATTCCTTTCACCCAATAAGTGCCCGGTTGATTTATTTGAATCGATTGTCCAGTTTCGCCGGTTGACCATTCAAAACTGGTAACTGTTGGATTTGCTTGTGCATAAGCTACATAATTGGTTCCAGCACATAGATTTGTGTCATTTGCATCCGTATATGCAGGAGGCGGGAATGTAATGTTAGCACTAACAGATTGGTTACAATAAGAATCGGTAAAAGTGACTAAATAAGTACCTGGTACCGTGGTCCAAATTAATGGGTTTAAAGACCCAGCCGTTTGGAAATGAATCGCCGTATCTGCACAAGTCCATGTTCCACCACTAAAAGATTCGGTGTTGGTCACTTGCATCATACTGTTACATGCTAAGGTGTCTGGGAAAATATCTGGTGGTGTAATAAATGTTAAGTTGGCAGTAGTCACATTGTTACATATGTTATCTTTAAATGTGATGATGTAATTCCCTAGAGCAGAGGCTGTAATTAAAGGATTAGTAGCTGTGTTTGAAGGACTAAAAGTAACATTTGGTGAAGATGCACTCCAAACACCCCCGGTAGGATAAACCAAGGTATTCGCCACTTGATACGACATACTACAGAACGAAGAATCATTAAAAATATCTGGATATGGCGGGAAAATAATGTTTTTCGTAACGACATATCCGCATTGATTGGCTGTAAATGTGACCGGATAGGTTCCAGGTATGGTCGTGACAATATTTGGATTGACCGTCGTATTGGTTGCATTAAATGAAATGTTAGGTGCAGTAGAAGACCAAGTACCTCCTGCAGGTGCAATATTATTGGATACTTGCAGATGTAAATCACAACCAAGTGTATCTAAATTTGTTAATGGTAAAGGTCTAACATACAAAGATACGGTAGTGTCATAGTTACATCCAAAATCATCTGTAATATGGTACGTATAGCTATAATCGCCAGGCGTATTTGGTTGTACCACTAATAGGGTGTCATTTTGAGAAGAAATAATCGTTGGATCATTATCCCAATATTCATTGACTACATAATTTTGATATCCACCTAAACCTGGGAAGAATGAACCATCAAAATACAATCCCCATTCAAAAATATAACCATCATCAATTGTTAAATTATCCTGAACAAAAATTGTCCAAGTTCCATTTACAGGACAACCAGAAAAGTTGGTAAATGAAGTCTCTGGTGCGTATGTATCCGTTGGGTCAATTGAGTTTCCGCTCGATAATTGAGGTGGTCCTGTTTGTGCTGTTACAGGAACGGTATTTGTAAGATTCGATGTCATTGGTCCGATCGTATTAAATACCGATGAGAAGCAATATTCCCAACCAATTCCCGCATTACCGCCTCCTGAATCATCAAATGGATGTCCAAGAAAAGTGCCTCCACCGCTTGTCCCGCCAGGAATATAACCTCCTGAATACGAATTTACCAATGGAACCGTTTGCCCTGTCGGACATTGCAACCAAATTTCTAAATCCCCTAAATATGAATGCTCCATAGTAATACACACTTGATTGAGGTCTTGTGCATTACTGATTGTAGCTCCTGCAGGGAAACCAGAAATTTGAATAGGCGCCTGGTATTGGGCTCCTGATCCATCTGGTAAATAAGTCAAACCTGCAAATGAACCTCCTAAATTAAAATTACCTTCAGGAATGTCAATACCAACGGTATCTGTTGGTGTTACACCACCTATCAAAGTGGTATTCTGTCCCAAACAAACAGTGTCTTCTAAAGGACCTGTACCCGCGAAGGAAGGGAGAATGGAGACGCGAATCTTCGACAAAATTCGTGCTGATTGGGGGAACATATCTGTGATTTTCAAATCCACTAAAAAACCATTTCTTGAGGGTGGATAAAACCAAATGGTATCATTATTTGGATAGGTTAATCCAGAAGTAATATTCCATTGAAAAGTAATGTTTGTGTTCACATTTTGAGAGTATCCATGTCCACTATTATTTTCTGCTGAATTAGGAAATAGTGGTTTTGCAATGAACATGATACTATCTTCAAAACAAATGTTTACAAAACCAGTATCTAATGGGTTCAAAACATTTGGACCTTGTCCGTTAATGTATGCCTCCATATGTGGTTCAAAAGGTTGAAAAGGATTCCCACATTGCACATTTGCTAACCATCCCGTGCCTTCCACTGCTCCATTAGAAACAAAAACTACCGTCAAACATCCTGTAGGGTTATTCCAAGAAGCTTGATGAGCAAAACCATTTGGATCAGTAACAGAGTTATGCGTTCCAATTAAAGGAGAAGCTACAGAAGGACCATCGTACACATAAATAAAATCACTTCCATCCACATTGAACGTGTAACCTGCATTGATCCCAAATGTTAGTGTCACTTTAGTTCCTAAAGTTAAATCTGGGCAAAAAACAATGGTGTCATTGAAGTTTGGAGGATAATTTCCACCTGCACCAGGATCTTGAAAATTCGTTGAGCCGACACCAAAAGTGGTACAGTTTATCGGATTGGATTGAGGATAACCTGGATCACCCATGGTCACCATTTGACCGAAAGCTACGGCTTGAATAATGACAAATAATAAGATTAAGATCGATTTCATTACTTTTTGTTTTTCATTTCTAATAACAACACATTCATCGATTTAACAACTAGAATCTTAGAAGTTCCTTTGATTTTGATGTATTGATTTTTATCTAAAATTTTCAATCCATAATCGGTAAATCTTAACGATTCGGAATTTTCAAATGCCATCTCTTGTTCGTAATTCGCTTTACCCGTTGAATTATTTTGAGCAAAATAAACGGCATGTTCAATGGCGTAATTCAATACTTCAAATTGTTCGGGATTTGCAGTCTTTAGCTGTTCAATCTCTTCGATAGTGTAAGAATTCAACAAATTTTTATCAATTTCTTGACTCCATAGATTCGGTATGAAAAGCAGAGCACATAGTGAAAAAGATAGTTTTAATAAAAATCGTTTCATAATGATGTTTAGTTAATTACATAAGGTAAAGACGAAACTTTTAGTTGATAAGTTGCACTAAATTAATCATCGTTACCTGGCATAAAATTAATAAATAAACCTTAATTTTGCATATCAAATTTCAATTATTATGGAAATCCAACAAATACAAGACGTTGCCTCTCAAGTGCGAAGAGATATTTTAAGAATGGTCGCAAATGTAAATTCAGGTCATCCAGGGGGTTCTCTGGGTTGTGCAGATTTTTTGAGTGTTTTGTATTTTGAAATCATGAAACATAATCCATCCCATTTTACTATGGATGGTAAAGATGAAGATTTATTTTTCCTTTCAAACGGACATATCTCACCTGTTTGGTACAGTGTCTTAGCTAGAAGTGGATATTTTCCAACCGCTGAACTAGGAACTTTTAGAGTGTTATCATCCAGATTACAAGGACATCCAGCTACCGATAAAAAATTACCTGGTATACGCATGGCGTCGGGTTCTTTAGGACAAGGTCTATCATGTGCAATCGGTGCAGCTCAAGTGAAAAAATTAAACCAAGATCCGCAACTTGTATTCACGTTGCATGGTGATGGAGAATTACAAGAAGGACAAATCTGGGAGGCAGCCATGTATGCAAGTGCCAACAAAGTAGATAATTTAATTGCAACCATCGATTATAACGGTAGACAAATTGATGGCGATTTGGACGAGGTTTTATCGCTTGGAAACTTGGCACAAAAATGGCAAGCGTTTGGTTGGGAAGTATTAGAAATGGACGGACATAATGTTCCTGAAATTATTCAAACTTTAAACCAAGCGAAAAAAATGACTGGAAATGGAAAGCCAATTGTGATTATCATGAAAACAGAAATGGGTAAAGGAGTTGATTTTATGATGGGATCACACAAATGGCATGGTGTGGCACCAAACCCGGAACAATTATCAAACGCTTTAGGTCAATTAAAAGAAACTTTAGGAGATTATTAATTGAAAAGAATCCTCTTCATATGTTTTTTAATCCTGAATTTTTGGTCATTTGGACAAGATTTAACTAGAATATTGTTCATTCTTGATGCTTCCAATTCTATGAATGGAACTTGGGATAAAGGCACCCGATTGCAAGCTGCAAAAGAAATTCTCTCCAATGCTATCGATAGCCTTCAAGGGACACCAAATTTAGAAGTTGCGTTAAGAGTTTATGGTCATCAATCTCCCATTACCGCAACGTATCAAGATTGTAATGATACGAAGCTTGAAATTCCTTTTGGGAAAGACAATTACACCAAAATTAAATATCGAATTCGGTCTATAGAGGCAAAAGGGACCACACCAATTGCTCGATCTCTTGAGGCTGCTGCAGAAGATTTTCCCGACCAAAACAGTCGAAACATCATTATTCTCATTACCGATGGTCTTGAAGCTTGTGATAATGATCCTTGTGTGATTGCTAAAAAATTGAAAGATAAAGGGGTGAAAGTAACTCCTTTTGTAATTGGACTCGGAATGGATTTAAGTTATTTAGAGAAATTCAATTGTATCGGGACATATGCAGATGCAGAAAGTAAAGAAGCCTTTAAATTGGTTCTGAATAAAATCATCACTAAAAACATCTTAAATACAACCGTTCAAATCAACTTGAACGACATCAATAAAAACCCGAAAGAAACGGATGTCACCATGCATTTGTATGAAGCTGGTACGAAAAAATTAAAATACACCTTAACGCATACGATAAATCAATATGGCAATCCAGACACCCTAATCATCGATCCAAGCATGAAGTATGATTTAGTGGTCTTCACCCTTCCGAAGGTAGAAAAAAAGAATATTGAAATAAAAAGAAACATCCATAACACGATCGAGGTGGATGCCCCTCAAGGGTATATTCGCTTTCAATTAGCCAATCCTACAAAAACTTACCTCATGGAAATGCGGGTGATGCAGGAAAAACAATCGAGCACTATTCATGTCCAATCTTTAAAATCAAAAGATAAATACATTGTTGGAAAGTATCACGTTGAAATCCTCTCTTTACCTCGAATTGTGCAAGAAGTTGAAGTATTTCAAAACTCGATTTCAACAGTTGAAATTCCTTCGCCGGGAACATTTACATACAGTGCCTTCAACTTAATCACAGGTCAAATTTTTGTTTTAAATGACTCTGGAACATATGAATGGGTCTGTAACTTAGATGATTCAAGTAAATCAGGATATTTTAATTTACAACCTGGTAATTATCAAATTGTTTATCGTCAAAAGAAATTAAAATCAACTACCTATACAGTGAAAAAAGATTTTAGAATAATATCGAATAAAACAACCACATTAAATTTATAATTTTACGCGTCATGAAAGAAGTAGAAGTTTTAGGAAATAAAGACACACGATCTGGTTTTGGAGAAGGATTGTTAGAAGTAGGAAGAAAAAATCCTGATGTAGTGGCTCTTTGTGCAGATTTAACAGGATCCTTGAAAATGGATGCCTTTGTAAAAGAATTTCCAAATCGATTCTTTCAAACAGGAATTGCAGAAGCGAATATGATTGGAATGGCCGCGGGTATGACCATCGGAGGGAAAATTCCATACACAGGAACTTTTGCGATTTTCTCTACTGGTAGAGTTTATGATCAAATCAGACAGTCTATCGCCTACTCAAAGAAGAACGTAAAAATTTGTGCTTCTCATGCTGGTTTAACCCTAGGGGAAGATGGTGCAACTCACCAAGTGTTGGAAGATATTGGAATGATGAAAATGTTACCCAACATGACTGTAATTGTTCCCGCTGATTTTAACCAAACGAAACAAGCTACCATCGCTATTGCCGATATTGACTCGCCGGTTTATTTACGATTTGGACGTCCAGTAATGCCCATTTTTGTTAAACCTGATGCAGAATTCATCATCGGTAAAGCCGATACGATTTTTGAAGGTACCGATGTAACCATTATTGCTTGTGGTCATATGGTATGGAAATCCATTGAAGCGGCACAAGAATTGGAGAAACAAGGAATCTCTGCCGAAGTCATCAATATGCACACCATTAAGCCTTTAGATAAAAATGCGATTTTGAAATCCATTGCGAAAACAAGATGTGTGGTTACGGCTGAAGAACACATGAAAAATGGTGGTCTAGGTGAATCTGTTGCTCAAGTGATTGTTGAAAACGACTTAGTCCCTCAAGAATTTGTGGCTGTAAATGATACATTTGGAGAGAGTGGAAATCCAATGGAATTGATGACCAAATACGGTATTGATACACAGAATGTAGTAGACGCAGCATTAAAAGTGATTGCCAGAAAAAAATAGATTTTTCAACATGCGAAACGATGATTTTTTAAATCTTCAAGGGCAGACCAATCAAAGTCCATTTCTCATCGATGTAGATCGAGCAGAAGGCATATACATTTACGACAAAAATGGAAAAGCCTACATGGACATGATCTCTGGTGTTGCCGTTTCGAATGTGGGACATGGACATCCAAAAATTAAGCGAGCCATTCATGAGCAGGTAGATAAGCATCTACATGTGATGGTGTATGGGGAATACATCCAAGATACCCCTTTAGCGTTTGCTAAAAAATTAACATCCCTTCTCCCCGACTCATTAAATTCAGTTTATCCCGTAAATTCGGGAACTGAAGCCAATGAAGCAGCCTTAAAACTTGTCAAGAGAGCGACAGGTAGAACTGAAATCGTTTCTTTTCGTGGGTCTTATCATGGGAGTACCCACGGTTCGATGTCTGTTTCTGGGAATGAACTCAAAAAACAAGCCTTTCGTCCCTTACTTCCTGATGTTCGTTTTTTGCCCTTTAACGATACTCAAGCTTTACAAGAAATATCGGTTAAAACAGCTGGAGTGATTATTGAAACCATCCAAGGCGATGCCGGGGTTAGAATTCCCGACAAAGCATTTTTACAAGCGCTGCGAAAAAAATGCGACGAGGTAGGTGCACTATTAATCTTTGATGAGATTCAATGTGGTATGGGAAGGGCTGGTCGAAATTTTGCCTTCGAACTTTTCGGTGTGGTGCCCGATGTGTTAACCCTTGGTAAAGCACTTGGAGGAGGATTACCCATTGGAGCGGTTGTCTCCAGTAAAGAGCTGTTGTTTCAATTCACCTTCAATCCGATGTTAGGACATATCACTACCTTTGGAGGCCACCCTTTGGTGTGTGCTTCTGGATTAGCGTTTTTGGAGGTTCTGAGTGAAGAAATTAATTATAATGAAGTCGAACGTTTGGGTCAACTTTTTCAGGAACGAATCGCTAAACATCCTAGAATTAAACAATCAAGAAGGCAAGGATACATGTTCGCTTTCGATATGGAATCTTTTGAAGAAGTCAACCAAGTGGTCCAAACATGTCTTGAAAATGGATTAATCAGTTTTTGGTTTTTATCACATCCTTATAGCTTTAGACTTTCACCTCCCTTAAATATTAACGAGTCAGAAATGGACCAAGCGGCACAAATCATTTGGAGCGCATTGGATAAAGTTATTTAAACAAACTTAAATACCTGTCTCTAGCAAATTTGTGTTCTACGATAGGTTCAGGATATTCTTTTGTACCCAATTCAGGAATCCATTTTTTAATGTATTCAAATTTCGGATCAAACTTTTCTTGTTGAGCCGTTGGATTAAAGACTCGAAAATAAGGAGCTGCATCACATCCACAACCTGCAGCCCACTGCCAACCGCCGATATTAGAAGCCTGTTCATAATCCAATAATTTTTGGGCGAAATAAGCTTCTCCCCATCGCCAATCAATTAACAAATGTTTCGTTAAAAAACTGGCAACAATCATTCGAACACGGTTGTGCATAAAACCCGTTTGATTTAACTCTCTCATTCCTGCATCCACAATGGGATATCCCGTCCTGCCTTCGCACCAAAGTTTAAAATCATGTTCGTCATTTTTCCATGGAATAGCATCAAATTTGGGTTTAAATGCTTGATGAGCCGTTTGAGGGAAGAAATAAATGAGCATTTGGTAAAATTCTCGCCAAATCAATTCATTTAAAAAGACCTCATTTGTTATTGACGCATAAGCTACCAAATTTCGTATGGAAATGGTACCAAATCGAAGGTGTAATCCAAGACGTGAAGTCCCTTTTATTGCCGGAAAATTACGTTTTTGATCATAATGCGTTATTATCTCCTTAGCAATTGAAGATTCAGGAAAAGTAATTTGCGTATTGGGAACCATCTGAATGTCTTGGAAAGAAAGCATCGGTATAGGTTCCAATTGGATAAAATGATGTCTTGAGATGGCAAAAGGTTTGTGTTCCGTTTGATGATAAACCTCTTTCCATTTTTTGCTGTAAGGAGTAAACACTAAATATGGTGATCCATCTGCTTTTACAATTTCCTTTTTTTCAAAAATGACGTGATCTTTAAACCCTTGAAATTGGATGGAATTACCGAAACATTTAAACAATTCACCATCGCGTTTTCTGGCATAAGGTTCATAATCTTTATTAAAAAAAAGAGCTTGCACTTGAAATTGTTCCACTAGTTGAGGAAGAAGGTCTAACGGGTTTCCATAATAAACGTGTAAATCTGATCCGAAGGATTGGTAAGCCTTTTTTAAAATCGCTATTTGTTGGTAAATAAACGTTACTCTTGCATCATCAGGAGTTAATTGTTTTAGTATTTGATCATCAAAAATAAAGATCGGTATAACTTCTTCATATTGCAGATTAGCTTGAAATAAACCGTGATTATCTTCAATTCTTAAATCTCTTCGGTGCCAGAAAATTACTTTAGTCTTCGCCATTGTACTCCACAATGTTGTTTTCAGTTTCCCATAACCTAACCACCAATTTCAAGGATGATGGAATTTGTTCCCGAATGAGTTTCCAACAAACTATCGCAATGTTTTCCGCTGATGGATTCAAATGAGCAAATTCAGGACAATCCAAATTTAAGTTTCGATGGTCAAAACGTTCCGAAATCTCTTGATTTAAAATTTTTTTCAAATCTTTCAAATCCATCACATATCCTGTTATTGGATCTACTTTTCCTTCTAACCAAGTTTCAAGGACATAATTGTGTCCGTGGTAATTGGGATAAGCACATTTTCCGAATACCTCTAAATTTTTTTCATCTGTCCATTCCGGATGAAACAATCGATGTGCCGCATTAAAAGTAATTCTTCTACAAACTTTCATTTTCTGAGTGCTTTATGAGTTGGTGGTTGTATCGGTCTAATATTTCCTTAAACCAAAAGGTGAAATCATCAGGATTGGATTGAATTTCATTCGTTAAAGAAGTCAAATCAATGTATTTATATTCCATCGCTTCTTCCGGATTCAGTACAGGCAGTGCATCTGAAAAACCAATAAAAACATGATCTAATTCATGCTCAATCAAACCCGATTCAAAGTCTGTTTTGTACTGAAAACTGAAAACATGTTCTAAAGGTGTATGGATACCCATCTCTTCCTTTAACCTTCTCATGGCTGCATCGTAAGAAGATTCTTCAGGTCTTGGATGACTACAACATGTGTTGGTCCATAACCCAGCAGAATGGTATTTATCCATCGCTCTTCGCTGCAACAATAATTCGTTTTTTTGATTGAAAATAAATACTGAAATGGCACGATGCAAACATCCTTTTTGATGGGCTTCTAGTTTTTCCATTTCCCCAATAGGGGTATCATTTTCATCAACCAATACAACAAATTCCATTAAATCAAATTTAAATTATGTTTTAAATATGACGTAAATAAAAGGGAATATTTTTTATTATTCGGTATTCGGACCCGAGAAACTAATATTTTCTCAGGATGCGTAGATTTTATTTTTTGAAACAATTTATAGTAATACGTATACGCCATATAAACTCCAAATCTAGAGTTTTTTGGCAACATTTTAATGCCTTCATAACCGATTTGAAACTCAATGGCAATGTCTTCTTCTATGGTCTTTTTAACTTGATCATTGAAGTTTTTCATATCAACATTTGGGAAATAGGTACGGCCAAGTTCTTGATAATCATCCTTTAAATCGCGAAGGAAATTAATCTTTTGAAAGGCAGAACCCAGTTTCATCGCGTAATAAGTTAATTTTTCATATTCCTTTTGATCGCCATGAACGAATACCTTCAAACACATTAAGCCTACCACTTCTGCTGAACCCAAAATGTACTTTTCATAATTTACTTTATCATAAATACTTTTATCTAAGTCCATTTCCATGGAATCTAAGAAAGTGTCAATTAATTCTCTCGGAATATCATAATGGTTCACGGCCCACTGAAAACTGTTTAAAATAGGATTCAAACTTATTCCGTTATCAATTGCTTCATAGGTTTGACGTTTGAAATCGCTTAATAAATAGGCTTTATCGAAGCCATGAAAAGAATCCACAATTTCGTCGGCAAAGCGAACAAAACCATAAATGGAATAGATGGGTTTTTGAATCTCTTTTTGAAGAAAACTAATACCCATGGAGAATGAGGTGGAATAACGTTTTGTGGTCATTTCACTCATGTCAAAGGAAAGTTTGTCAAATATCTGTTTCATAGCATTAGTTTAAGGTTGGAAATTCCTTCATAATCTGTTTCGCGACTACCTTTCCTGAAATAATGGAAGGAGGAACACCCGGACCAGGAACAGTGAGCTGACCGGTGTAGAAAAGATTAGAAATTTGTTTGTGTTTTAAGGATGGTTTAAAGATCGCTGTCTGTTTTAAGGTATTTGCTAAACCGTAAGCATTTCCTTTAAAGGCATGATAATCCTTTTTAAAGTCGTTTACGCAATAACTTCTTTGGTAAATTATTTTGGAACGAATTTCGGTATTCGTTCGTTTTTCCAAACGATCCATTACTTTGTGAAAATACTTGGTTCTTATTTCTTCCTCATCGACTAAGTCGGTGGCGATTGGAATTAAAATAAAGAGGTTTTCCATACCATCTGGAGCCACTGATGAATCTGTTTGTGTAGGACAACTCACATAAAACAAAGGCATTTCAGGCCATTGTTTTTCATCGTAAATTTCAGCAGCGTGTTTTCCAAAATCTGCATCAAAGAAAAGATTATGATGCAATAAGTTTGGAATGCGTTCCTTCACACCAAGGTAAAAAATCAAAGAAGATGGAGCCATTTTTCTGGAGTCCCAATAAGCATTGTTATAATTTGCGAATTCTCCTAGAAGCGTTTGATCGGTGTGTGCATAATCAGCCCCTGAAACCACAATTTCCGATGGTAAGATTTCTCCATTTGTCATTCTAACTTGACTGATCTTTTGGTTTTGAACTGTTAAACGATCCACTTCTGCATCGCATTTAATTTGTACACCCTGCTCAAGGGCTACCTTTTCAAAAGCCTCAAAAATCTTGTACATGCCTCCTTCAGGATACCAAGTTCCCAAGGAGATGTCGGCGTAATTCATCAACGAATACAAAGCAGGTGTATCTTCAGGTTTAGCACCCAGAAAAAGAACAGGAAATTCTAAAAGGGATAATAATTTAGGATGCGAAAAGCTTTTGCGAATGTATTTCGAAAAGGGCTTGAATAGGTGCATTTTAAATACCCCTGAAATGATGTTCCATTTAAAAAATTCTGTAACCTGTAAACTTGGCTTTTGAACTAGATCGTTCATACCTACTTCATACTTATACTGAGCGTCTTTTAAAAATTGATTTAATTTTTCGCCACTACCTGGCTCAAGCTGTTCGAACCATCGCTTCAGTTCATTGATATCGGATGGAATATCATCTTGTGAATCATCCTCCCAAAAAATTCGATACGAAGGAGAAAGTCTTTTTAATTGATAAAAATCAGATGCAGTATGTCCAAAATCTTGGTAAAATTTTTCAAATACTTCAGGCATCCAGTACCAACTTGGTCCCATATCAAACACAAAACCTTCAGCTTCAAATTTTCTCCCTCTACCTCCAATGGAATTATTTTTTTCAAGAATAGTTACCTCATAACCAGCCTTCGCAAGGTAAGCACCTGCCGACAAACTAGCTATTCCTGCACCAATAAGTGTAACTTTCTTTTTCATAGGTTTAATGGTTGTTAAATTCTGGTAGTTGATCCATTAATTTTTTGCGAGCAATAAATATACGACTTTTCACCGTACCAATCGGAATATCTAGTTTTTCAGAGATCTCCTTGTATTTGAATCCTTCAAAATGCATTTCGAAAGGTTCTTTGTACTCGTTTTCTAAATTAGCGATTTCTTTTGAGATAATTGCAAAATCAACCAAATCATTTTCTTTACTCCCGCTGGTCACAGAATTAATCACATACCCATCTTTCGATTGATCAAAAATGGTATTTCTTTTTGATTTTCTTCGGTATTGGTTGATGAAAATGTTTCGCATGATGGTAAAAACCCATGCTTTAAAATTGGTTTGGGGCGTATAGTAATTTCGGTATACGATTGCTTTTAAAAAGGTCTCTTGCGTAAGATCTTTCGCATCATCTTTATCTTTAGTAAAAGTGTAGGCAAAAGAAATTAGATTAGATTCTAAATGTAATAAAGCTTCATTGAATTCGATCGTTGACATGACTTTTTGTTTAACATTAATAATGTAAAGTTAAACAATTTTGTTTAATGTTGTCAAATATTTGTTAAACAAAATGAAATTATTTTTTATTTATGCCTTCACTTTCAACGTCGATAAAACCAATTTTGCTTTCTGAATCACTTGCTCCAACTCGTTTCCAGCGATTGTGACATGTCCCATTTTTCGAAAATCTTTTGTTGACTTTTTTCCGTAAATATGAGGATGAACTCCTTCCCAACTTAAAATTTCGTCTAAATTTTCATAAACTACTGCTCCTTGATACCCTTTTTCTCCGAGTAAATTAATCATAGCTCCTGCTTGAATAATTTTTGTACTTCCGAGTGGAAGGTTCAACACACTTCGTAAATGCTGTTCAAATTGAGAGGTTACATTGCACTCGATTGTGTGATGTCCAGAATTATGTGGACGAGGAGCAATCTCATTAATCAATAAGGAACCATCTTTCGTCAAAAACATTTCTACCGCTAAAATTCCAACCATATCCAAGGCTTCAATGACTTTTTTCGCTAACTTTTGAGCTGCTTCCTCGGTTGTTGGATCGATTTTAGCTGGAGCAAAAAGCAACTCAACTAAATTTGCTTCTTCATTGAATTCACATTCAACAGAAGGGTAAGAAATCATTTCTCCCTTTTCATTTCGTGCAACAATAACAGAAATTTCTTTTTCAAAAGGGACAAATGCCTCAATGATCGAAGGTGCATCAAATGCTTTTGCAAAATCGGATTCCTGCTTCATGGCTTGAACTCCTTTTCCATCGTATCCACCTGTGCGAAGCTTTTGAACAAAGGGTAAAAATGAAGTTTCAGATAAAAGATCCGATGGTTGGTTAATGAACTTAAACGCCGAAGTAGGTAAATGGTGATCTAGATAAAATTGTTTTTGCACCCCTTTATCTTTTATGATTTTTAAGACACGAGGTTGCGGAAAGATTTTTTTACCCAGTTTTTCCAATGCCTCTAGCGCTTCAATGTTGACATTTTCGATCTCTACTGTCAAGATATCTTTATCCAAACCAAATTGATAAAGTGCATCAAAATTATTGATGTCGCCGTGGGTAAATGAATGCGCGATTAATGCACATGGGGCTTGTGCATCACCATCGAGAACATGGACTTGAACATCAAAATTGATGGCTTCTTGTATAAACATTCTTCCCAACTGACCACCTCCGATCATGCCTAGTTGAATATTTTCTCCGTAAAATTTTTGTTGCATAACACAAAGATAAGGGTGTTTTTTATCTTTATTACAAAGATTACAATTATTTCTTCGTCTTTTTTTCAGGATAAAATCGTAACTTTGAACCATTAAGAATGGAAAATTCAATAACAATACACGATAAGAAGTTTGATTTATTCATTGATCACATGACCATTGACCTTCTTGTGCGAGATTTAGCAACTGAATTAAATCAAAAGTACGCAGGAAAAACAGTTACCTTGGTAATTGTTCTCAATGGATCGATTCTTTTTGCAGCAGATTTAATGAAGTATTTAACTATAGATTGTGAAATTGAAACCATTCGCATTCATTCATATGACGGTGTAAAATCCACAGAAAAAGTAAATACCTTAATTGGTTTAAAAAATAACCTGCATGGGAAAGAAGTCTTAATCATTGAAGATATTGTCGACACGGGCAATACCATTCAATTTTTATATGATTTATTTGCAGTCGAAAAGCCCTTATCAATGGAAACGGTTACTTTTTTATTTAAACCCAATGCTTTTCAGGGGAATCTTAAGCCAAAGTATGTTGCAAAAGTGATCGAAAATGACTTTGTAGTGGGTTATGGTTTAGATTATTTAGAAAAAGGTAGAAATTTAAAAGATATTTATAAATTAAAATCGGCTTAGCCAGAAAAATAGCGTATGTTAAATTTAGTATTATTTGGACCTCCAGGAGCAGGAAAAGGAACACAATCTGAACGATTAATTGAAAAATATGGATTGGTACACTTATCCACTGGAGATATTTTTAGAGCAAATATTAAAGGTGAAACCGAATTAGGCGTTTTAGCGAAAAGTTTTATTGACAAAGGGCAATTGGTGCCAGATGAAGTTACCATCAACATGCTGAAATCCGTAGTAAATGAAAATAAAGGCGCAAAAGGTTTTATTTTTGATGGCTTTCCAAGAACTACTGCACAAGCTGAAGCATTGGACGCTTTTTTACAGGAGAACCATCAATCCATTCAATTGATGATCGCTCTTGAGGTGGATGAAACAGAATTAGAAAACAGGTTGTTAAAAAGAGCTGAAGTAAGTGGAAGAGCAGATGACGCAGATATTTCCATCATCAGAAATCGAATCAAAATATACAACCAAGAAACTACTCCGGTAAAAGGATTTTACGAAAAACAAAATAAACTCGCATGCATTGATGGGATCGGAACCATTAATGAAATTACCACTCGAATTTTCGAGCAAATTGATGCATTATAACACTAAATTATGGCTTCTGACAATTTCGTCGATTACGTAAAAATACACTGTACATCTGGAAAAGGTGGTGGAGGTTCTGCGCATTTTCGCAGAGAAAAATACATTCCATTGGGTGGACCAGACGGTGGCGATGGAGGTCGTGGAGGTCATGTTATTTTGAGAGGTAATGCACAACTTTGGACATTACTCCATTTAAAATTCAAGAAGCACATCAAGGCTGCTCATGGTAAAAATGGTAGTGAAAATTTAAAAACAGGGGCACAAGGAGCCGATGTTTATATTGATGTTCCACTTGGAACGATTGCCAAGGACGAAGAAACAGGAGAAGTGTTATTCGAAATCACAGAGGATGGTGAAGAGCAAATCATTCAAGCGGGTGGTAGAGGAGGTATGGGGAATACACATTTTAAATCCCCTACAAATCAAGCACCACATTTTGCTCAACCAGGAGAAGATGGTAAAGAAGGTTGGAAGATATTAGAATTAAAAATCCTTGCCGACGTAGGTTTAGTTGGTAAACCAAATGCAGGTAAGAGTACCCTTTTATCCGTGCTTTCATCCGCCAAACCTGAAATTGCCGATTATCCTTTCACCACGTTAAGACCAAATTTAGGAATTATCAAATACCGTGGAGATCGATCATTCATTATGGCAGATATTCCGGGAATTATCGAAGATGCACATAAAGGTAAAGGACTTGGATTGCGATTTTTGAGACACATTGAACGCAATTCACTTTTATTGTTCATGATACCTGCAGATAGCGACGATATCCGAAAAGAATATGAGTTGTTGCTCAATGAATTGAAATTGTATAATCCTGAATTACTGCACAAAGATCGAATTCTAGCAATTACCAAATCAGATATGCTAGATGACGAATTGAAGGAAGCTATTGCACAAGAATTGCCAAAAGTAGAATGGTTATTTATTTCATCAATGGCAAATATGGGATTAACTGAACTGAAAGATTTGCTTTGGAAAAAGTTAACCCATGATTGATTTTTTAAAGAGTATCGATCAAAGCATATTGCTATTTATTAATGGATTGCATCATCCGGTTTTAGACCAAGTGATGTGGATCATTTCCGCAAGAATCACTTGGATTCCCTTGTATGTGCTTTTTCTATATTTTGGTTGGAAATACCTTCCTAAAAAATTCTTATTGTTTTATGTCTTTTTCGCCATCTTGGCAGTCGCCTTTTCAGATTTAGTTTCGGTGCATGCCTTCAAAAATGTTTTTGAGCGCTATCGTCCATCACATCATACAACCTTGACTCATTTACTCCATTTCTACGAAATCAAACCAGAAGAATTTTACAAAGGTGGTCAATACGGATTTATCTCCTCTCACGCTGCCAATTTTTTCTCATTGGCCATATTTGTGGGATTAAGTCTAAAACCCGCTTTACCTAAATTTTTATATTTATTGATTGGAATCGGTATTTTAGTTTCGATTAGCCGCGTGTATTTAGGCGTGCATTATCCTTCTGACGTAGTTGTTGGAGCCATCGTAGGGTCGTTGATTGGTTATCTTTTTTTTGAACTCTATCGCCGTTTAACGATTGTCAAAAGTCGGAATTAATTGATCGACCAAATCCTCTAATGCTTTTCTTTTTAAGATGATTTCTTGATGGTTATTGCCTTTCAAATCGTTTATGGTTTTCAACTTTCGCAACCACTTAAACCAATGATAGGCGATCCATCCGAAAACTCCGATGAGGGCATAATAACAAAATCCAAGAATAACCGAAGGAAAAACAAAGTGAGCAAATAAGAAAATGAAAGGAATATTGATGAGGCCAAATCCAATCATCCCTAACAATAGTTTTACAGAACCCCAAAATACGGATCTTTTAAAGGATTTTTCGACAAAATTCTTGATCACAAAATAAAGAGGACCACAATGCAAGAGTCCTAATAACATGAAAGGTGCCAGTAAAATCAATTTGATCGATAATCCCAACTTACTCGGCAATTGATCATGCATGAGTTGATACAAATCCTCATCGGTAAACGTTTTTCCCTTCAAGAGATCTTGGTATTCCTTAAGTTTGAGATTTAACGCCGAAAGCGCTGCACTCAATTCCTGTTGTTCATTAAACCAATTGGCCAATTGCCGGCTGTATTTAAAACGTTGAGAAAGCTTCAATTTTGGATCGTAAGAAGTTGGATGCATCCCTTTTCCGTTGATCATCATGATCCCTTCATGAAGTTGGCTTCGATCCGCTTTTTCAAGGTGAGTCAATTGTTCTTTTAACGATTGCTCAAGTCTTGAGGTTACTTCAGAAATGGCTTTATTAGGATTCTCCATATACAAATCCTTATAATCATTCAATAAAAATTTATCCGAATTAGAAACCAGTATTTCACTCCCAATTTGATTGCGATCGGTATAGTTAATACCCACAGTAGCCATGTAAATCTCTTTCTTCCAATCCAATTTTTCAAGTGTATTGAAACCAATTCGTGCCGCTCCTTTTTTTAATGGCTTTAATCTTCTCACAAATTCATCATCCGTAAATCCTTCCCCGAAAATCAGCAAATTGCGATTGTATTTTAAGACTTTAGAACAGGTATAAAATACTTCTTCATTTTTACTTTTGGTGTCTACGCCATCGTGTTCACGATAAATGGGGAGCATGTGCGCAGCCCACAGAATGGGTTTTGAAATAGGGGTAAACACATCAGATCGGGTCATGAAAAACACAACAGGACGTTGAATTCCACCGACAATCAATGGATCCATGAAGGAATTTGCATGGTTACTCACAAAGATTGTACGACTGTACATGTCCTTTGGAGCATTTAATAATTGAATACGTTTATAAAATATTCTTAAGGAATATTGAAGGGTAATTTTAAGAATCAAATAAAAAAATCGCATGCGCAAAATTAATTATTATTTTTCTTTTATCTCTTGCTTCAAATTTCTGTTTCGTCCGAAATAGTAACCCACTTGAAATTCATGTGTCCCATTGTTTGCAGTTCTAATTTTTCCAACGCCTAATTCAAAGGCATAAGAAACATAAAAATTCTTCAATAAATTAGATCCAGCTTGAAACACCAGATTATTTGAGGTACGGTATTGCATTCCAAACCAAGCACTTTGTAAATACCAAAGTTTTGCACCGAAATCGATTGTATTTTTGACATTTTTAGCCATTTTAATTACCAACGTAGGTTCGAAACCAAAATCCGATTCCTTATTTTGAAAACGATATTTTGTTACTAAGAAGAAATGGGTATTAAAATTACTTCCTGTTTCAACTCCCCCTGGTTTAAATTGATTTTTAAACATTTGAGTAGCACTTAATCCAAAGAAAAAATGACTATTGTAAATCACTAAACCAGTTTGTGCATCGAGAAAATTTTGGTTGCTGCTTGTCCCTAAAAATTGGTTGTAATTCGCATCATCTGCTTGGTAAAGAACCACTCGATTGGAATTTAACCCAAAATTAGACCAACCTAATCCCATACCTACACCTGCCATAAAACCTTTACGCATAGGCAAATGGTAGGCATATGTTCCCTGCAAAGAAGTTTTTGAGAATGGACCAATCCCATCGTACCAAACCTTCCCTCCTAATACATGTTTACTTTTCGAAACAGAAATTTTTGGATTTTTAAACATCAACTCATCCTCGGTATTGAAATCGCCAATTGCTTGATCCCCTCCTATTTGTGTATTTCCGGCTAAAAGTACCGTTTTTGGTCCTCCATCATAACCAAGCCATTGCAAACGCGTATTTAATTCCAAATGCAAAATATCCGTCAAACCACCTGCTGCGGGGTTCAATATATATGGATTATTGGGCGTATTTGCCATTTGAAATTCTTGCTGAGCAAACAAATTTTGAATGAAGGTAATCCCAAAAATAAATGTTATAGATAGTGCTTTCATGTTCTTAAATATTAAGGAATTAAGGTGATTGAACCTTTCAATACGCGTTGATCTGCATCGTTTAAATTGATGCGGTAGAAATAAGTACCCATGGGCAATTTCTGTCCATTTTGTGTCCCATCCCAAGGCTCATCATAACCAATCGACTCAAACACAACAGAACCCCATCGGTTGAAGATAACCACCTCTAAATTGGGATGTAATAGTTCTAAATGATTGATGTTGAAGACATCATTTTTACCATCTAGATTAGGTGTGATCAAATTAGGCAATTCATGTCCTACTTCTTCACAAATTTTTGCGGTAATGGTGACCGTATCTTTAGATGCAATGCAATGCGGATTATCCATTTGATACACCAACATGATTATTCCTTGCTGTAAGTTATAAAGGATTGTGGTATCATTGTTCGTTGCACTCAATTGTGCAGTTCCGGAAATCAAATGCCAAGAGGCGGTATTTTGACCAGGATCGTTTCCTGTGAAAATTAAATTCGTATTTTCAAGGCATACTGTCGTGTCTTTCTCGTTAATGATGACTCTTGGAGTTACGTAAACATGAAAGGTATCTGACGTGGAAGGACAACCCAAAGCGGAAATCGTCCAAATAAAATCATTCCAGCCACCCGTGGTAACGATTGCTGCAGTATTTGGAGAATTTACATTTATGATTTGAGCGTTCAAATTGGTCGTCCATGTACCGACTCCATTTGATGGTGAATTAGATAATAGATTGATGTAGGCAACATCGCAAGAAATTAAGCTATCTTGTGTGCTTGCTGGCAGAGGTTGTGCATTCACATGTATATAGACAGAGTCTCGTTTCGTACCACAAGTTGGCGTCGTAACGGTCCAATAAAAGACATTCATTCCTTGACCTAAATTATTCACGCCCGTGCTGTTTGCAGCAGGATTATTGATTGCCCCCTGCCCTGTGGATAGCGACCAAGTTCCTGATCCTGACACAATTGGATCTGCATTCAAAAGGTGTGTGTTCACATCACATAAATAAACAGTGTCTTCCGCAATTATTGCATCAGATGGATAAGGTAAAATCTCAACTTGAAAACTACAAGTGGCTGTATTTCCAGAAGAATCAATTGCTTGATAATTAAGCATTGTAATACCAACTGGGAAAAGACTTCCATTGGTCAATCCTGACGCATCGGTTTGTTGCAAGGAAACAAGGCAATTATCACTAAAAATTGGCGCTGTATAATTGACTGTTGGATCACATTGTGAAATATCCGATGGACATGTAATCTGCGGCAATTCATTTTCAATGATTTGAACCTGGAAAGTACAAGAAGCAGTATTCCCACCATCATCAAGCACCATCATAATCACAGGATGACTTCCTGTCGGAAGGGAAACCCCAGTATTTGGTGTTTGTACAATTGTCGACCCCGGACAATTATCAATCACCGTAACTAAAGCCGTGAAATCGGTCATCAATTCAGTACAGTTTGACCCTGCATTTATAGTTTGATTGGAAGGACAAGTAACTGTAGGAATATCCGTATCAATTGGGGTTAAGGTTGTTAAACAAACCTTATCATTACCTGCTTGATCCGTCACTGAATGAATAATAATAGTCGTTCCAGAAGATAAAGAACCTGGGGAAGGTATCTGCTGATAAACCAAATTTCCAAAGGAAGTACAGTTATCACTCATGCTAATTTGTCCTCCTAAATCAGGGACGGTATATTCGCATTGACTATTAATGGCAACCGTTGCCGTATTTGGACATGTTAACGCCGGCGCTAAGGTATCCACGAGATTTGCAAGAAAGGTACATCCGGTAAAATTACCTGAAGTGTCTGTCACCACCAAGGTGATGATTTCGGTAGCTGAAATAGCCGTTCCTATAGGAGGTGTTTGGGTCAAAACCAAGTCGGAAACAGAGGAACAATTATCACTCACTACTGCAACCGATCGATAATCGCCCAGAATTCCGCTACAATTTGCATCGCTATATACATCTTGCGGCGAAGGACAAGTAATATTTGGAATGGTTTTATCCTTTACCAATACAGAAAAAGCACATGTTTTACTGTTTGAAGACTCATCCATCACTTGTAATAATACGGTATGTAATCCTGCATCAAGAATGGAATTAGGGATCGGATCTTGTGAGAAAATTAAATTGATATCGCTGGTACAATTATCGGTGGCTAAATTGGGAAGGCTTCTATAATCTCCCAAGGAATATTGACAATTGGCATCGGCAGTTAAGGTATCCGTTTGCGGACAAGTGATAAAGGGTTTGATCGTATCTAAAGCAACGACATTAAAACTACATGTTTTGGTATTAGAAGATGCATCCTCCACGGTAAAAATTAACGTATGGTTTCCTGAAAGCGTGGTTCCAGGCGTTGCATTCGCACTGAGCAACAAACTTGGAGTTGCCGTGCAATTATCTGAATACGTTAACATACCTGTATAATCTGGTAAAGTATAAAAACAATTTAGATCTGCATAAACCTGCTGATTACCAGGACATGTAATTTGCGGTTTAACGGTATCGATAACTTCAAGCGTGATGTTACAGCTTGCAAAATTTCCCGCTTCGTCGGTAGCCGTTAATTGTAAGGAATGGGTACTACCTACAGCCCAACTTTGTGTGGAGCCAATGGTTAAATCCTGGGTAACATTTATCGTAGCTAATGCAGAACAATTATCACTTAAGCTCAGGTATTGATCTGTATAATCCGCCAAAACAACGTCACAATTTGCACTGGAATAAGCTGGAACATTAGTGGTTACACATGAAATGATGGGATTCGTCAAATCAGTACCTGTAATTTTGAAATTATCAAATGCAAAAGGGTCTCCATGAATGGTAGCATCAGAATAAGTAAAGCGAAAACCAATTAAAAAGCTTGAATTATCTAATGAAGATGGGAGAGCAACACTGGTGTTCGTAAACATCACTTGATTGACATATTCACCACCAAGCACAACCCAACTTACCCCATTATCCGTAGAATAAACTAATTCTGCAAAATCTTCTCCTGAATTTCCTTCAATTTTATAATCAAAAACGGCATTCAAATTATTGGCACAAGTAGCATCAATCGAGACATAAACTATGTTAGACTCTGAAGGAAGCGAGGCGTTTGTATACCCATAACGAATGTTTCCCGTAACACCACAACCTGCAGAAGCACCCGGATTTGAAACATACATTGCACCATTCCCAGCAGCAGAAGGACCATTTCCCGCACACGTTTTATAAATCCATGTATTTGGACTCAAGGTACCTTGCCTCAACCATTCATTCGCATTTAACTCAAAATTGTTTTGATAAAGGGTAGTAGTTTGAGCCATGGAGCTAGTAAAGTAAAGCAACAGTAGAGTTGACAGTAAGTAATATCGCATAGTATTGTGAAATTTCGCTTATAAAACAGCCAAAGGTAGAAAAATATACTGCTCCTTTTTTACCCAAACGAAAGAACTAATTCACAAAAAGAAAATAGTATTTAACAATTTGAATTTAAAAAGAAATGGAAGCGGCTAAAACAAATATTTAAATAAAATGTACTTTTACTAAAAAATACATCATGAAAAAAATAGGGATCATTTGCGGAGGTTTTTCCTCAGAATTTGAAATTTCAATAAAGAGTGCTCAGGTTATTTTTGACCACTTCCCTAAAAACTATGATCCCTTACTTATAGAGGTGAACAAGGAGACTTGGGTAGCAAAAACTGCCAATGGAAATATGCCCTTTGACCTTAACACGATGACCTATGGACCTGGATTAAAATTGGATGCGGCGATCGTTTACATCCATGGAAATCCAGGAGAAAATGGTAAAATTCAAGCTTTGTTGGACATGAAGCAAATTCCTTATGTTAATTCGGGTGTACTTGCCTCCGCTCTATCGTTCGATAAATATTATTGCAACCAATACTTGAATAATTTCAACATCCCAGTTGCGAAATCACTTTTTTTCAATCCAAATAATCTTCAATCTGAAGCAGAGATCATCAACTATTTAGGACTTCCTTTATTTGTAAAACCAAGTGACTCAGGTTCTAGCTACGGAATAAGTAAAGTCAAAGAAGCAAGCGAATTAAACCAAGCCATTCAATCTGCTTTTCAAGAGGGTGAAACGATTGTTTTAGAATCTTTTTTAAACGGTACTGAAGTAACATGTGGGGTTTACCGCACGCGAAATGGCATCAAAGCACTTCCATTAACTGAAATTCAAACAGAAGAAGATTTCTTCAATTACGACGCTAAGTATCTTGGGAAATCGAGAGAAATCACCCCTGCACAAATAGAAGATGAATTACGTGACGAAGTGCAACACACAGCCATTAAAATTTACGAAATATTAGGTTTAAAGTCCATCGCACGAATTGATTTCATGATTGTAGACCGAATTCCACATGTCATCGAAGTCAATACAACCCCTGGTTTTTCAGCGGCAAGTATCGTTCCTCAAATGATCAAAGCTGAAGGAGGAAATATCACTGATTTTTGGGCAGAAATCTTAAACGTTGAATTAGAAAATCGTTAAGTTATTTTATAACTTTTCTTTAAAAAAACGCAGTAAATCGGCTTATTTTCGATTCATGATGCGAAGTTGATGTTGAATCGACTCTTGATGGATGGCATCCAAAACTTTGCGCACAAAGTCCTGCGACAAACCATAGTCTGATGTCATTTTTAAACGTTCAGCAATGAGTTTTGTCCAATGTTCCTGTTGAAAAATCGTAATGTGGTGTTCCTTTTTAATTTCACCTACTTTTTCACTCAGCAACAAACGTTGTTTAAGATGCTCAAAAATCAAATCGTCCAATGCATTTATTTCCACTCGAATTTGATTCAATGCTTCTTTTGCATTTAAATTGCTGTTAGTCCTCATCACTAAAGAGACCATTAAGTTTTTCAAATCGGAGGGTGTAATTTGTTGAGCTGCGTCTGATAAAGCATTATCCGGATCGATATGCGTTTCAATCATTAACCCTTCAAAATTCAAATCCATAGCCGTTTGTGCCACATCAAAAACCAATTCGCGTTTACCAGTGATGTGGCTTGGATCACAAATTAAAGGAATTTCTGGCATTCGTTCTCGAAGCGCCAAAGGTATTTCCCACATCGGCACATTGCGATAAATCGGGTGTTTATATACTGAAAAACCTCGATGAATGGCGGTAAGATCATCCAAACCAATTTTTTGAAAGCGTTCAATGGCACCAATCCATAGTTCCAAATCAGGATTGATTGGATTTTTTATCAAGACGGGAATCTTTACCCCTTTCAAAGAACTGGCTATTTCTTGCACTAAAAAGGGATTTACCGTGGTTCGGGCCCCAATCCATAAGGCATCCGCTTGGTATTTTAGTGCAATTTCTACTTGTTCCACATTGGCCACCTCAATGCAAAAAGGAAGTTGGGTTTGCGCCCTGCTTTCCACTAACCAAGGTAGCGCTTCCTCTCCTTTTCCTTCAAAAGAACCCGGTCTTGTACGCGGTTTCCACACCCCAGCTCGCGTCATTTTCAACGCTGAAAAATGGCTGAGGGATGCGTTGATGGCCAAGACTTGTGCTTCCGATTCTGCACTGCAAGGACCGGCAATTACGAAGGGACGTTCAGCGTTTTTTATAAGAGCTTGTAAATTCATTTCTTTGGAATAGTTGTAACAAAGTCCTTTAAATAATAGGGTTCAAAATATGCCAGATTTTCGAAAAGCGACTGCTGGTATTTTTCAAAAGCCAAAGCAATTTGACCTTTTGCAGATGGATGAAGGGCTAAATCCCATGTTAATTGACGGTGACCCCATATGGAAACCAATTTTTCAGCTCCATCACCAAAGACCACAAATGGCTCAAATTCTTGGTAAGTGGATGCTTCAATAACATCAGCTGAAATGGGTTTGATCAGGTAATTGTTCTCAGAAAAAAGAGCACTGTACACTTCCATTCGCCGAGCATCAATCAAAGGCAATAATTTCGCTGAAGGATATTTTTCTCGCGCTATAATAGCCATTGAAGTTAAGGAATCGACAGCAATGAATGGGATATTTAAACCATAACAAATTCCTTTGGCAGTTGACACACCAATACGCAAACCGGTGTAAGAACCTGGTCCTGATGCCACTGAAATCGCATGTAAATCTGCTACTTTAATACCTCCTTGATCAAGGGTATCTTGAATATACCCCATCAATTTTTCTCCATGTGCGTATTGCTCATCGATAGATTCTTTGAGTGCGACGAATTCACCATTTTTTGACAAAGCAACACTACACACTTTGGTAGATGTTTCTAGATGTAATATGTAAATCACTTGTTCCATTCTAATTTAAAACCAACCCCGTGAATATTTTGTATTTGAATTGTAGCATCTTCTGAAAAATATTTTCTCAACTTCGTGATAAACACATCCAAACTTCTTCCCACAAAGTAATCATCTTGACCCCAAACCCCATTGAGTACTACTTCTCTAGGCACAACCGTATTCATGTGTTTCAATAGAATCAACAAAATCTTTGCTTCCTTTTTTGTGAGCGATTTAGAGAAATTTGTATGTTTAAGCAGGTATGAAGCTTCATCGAATTGATAGGAACCGATTTGGTGTATTCCTTTATTTTCACTAGCTGTTTTCCCCACCCTTTTTAACAAGGATTTCATGCGTAAAAGTAACTCTTCAATATTGAAGGGCTTAGTCAAGTAATCGTCACCACCCGATTTAAATCCTTCAATTTTATCTTCATCCATGGTTTTTGCGGTCAGAAAAAGGATTGGTATTTCTGCATTGATTTTACGAATGTCTTTTGCCAAGGAGAATCCATCTTTTTTGGGCATCATGACATCAAAAATACAGAGATCAAATGGTTTTTCATTGAATTCTTTGTAGGCTTCTGCACCGTTCATACAGTGTGTAATTTGGTACCCCTCTAATTTCAAATGGTCATAGATTAAATACCCCAAATTGACATCGTCTTCTGCTAGTAAAACCTTCATGTGAGTTGATAATTATTTGATTATAAAGTTAATATGAATCTTTAAAAAAAACAATAGCCTCGGACGGGAATCCAAGGCTATTGCTACACTAATCAACCTAACCTACTACTACTACCACAAATATATTATTTTTTTTAATATTTATCAAAATTGAGAATAAAAAAGCATTTTTTTCTAGCATTTTTTTTCGTTAATTTTACAAAAAAATAGAATGGCGAAAATTTTAATCATTGACGACGATGAAGACATTAGAGATTTATTAAGTTATAATCTCAAAAAGGAAGGTTTTCAAGTTGAATCCGCACAAAATGGATTAGAGGGGATTAAAACAGCGTCATCCTTTGATCCCGACTTAATTCTTCTCGATGTCATGATGCCGGAAATGGATGGAATTGAAGTCTGTGAAAATTTAAGGGCAAATCAACAATTTAAAAATACCTACATCTGTTTCCTGACCGCAAGGAATGAAGATTATTCGCAAATCGCTGGCTTAGAGGCTGGTGCAGATGATTACATTTCAAAACCCATTAAACCAAAAGTATTGATCAGTAAGATAAATGCTTTTCTAAGAAGAGGAAAAACAACCGAAGACGTTACAGAAGTTCAAGCCTCAATCGTGATTGATCGCGATAAATACAATGTCATCTTCCAAGAAGAAATTATCAATCTTCCTAGAAAAGAATTCGAATTACTTTCATTATTGGTATCGAAACCAAATTCCGTTTTTGAAAGAGATGCCATTTTAAATAAAGTTTGGGGAACTGAAATTGTAGTAGGAGATCGTACCATCGATGTGCATATTCGAAAACTTCGCGAAAAATTTGGAGCCGAAAAAATCGTCACGATAAAAGGAATTGGCTACAAGTATGTGGATTAAACTCAATGTTACCTCAATGTTAAGTCGAATTAATAATGTGTTAATGTTTACTTAATTTTTTAATCAATCCGCCGTCGTTACTTTGCATTAATTAAAAATTCAAAGAAAAAACGATGAAATTGACGCATTTATTTTACAGCCTAATCCTCCTAATCAACTTTCAAGTATTTGCACAAAACAATACCGTTAAAGGAATTGTAAAAGATTCAATTACCAACGAAACGATACCAGGTGCAACTGTAATTATCGAAGGTACAAATTTTAAAATGTACACTTCCTTTGATGGTGATTTTATGTTTAACAAAGTACCTAAAGGATCGTACTTAATCACCATTAAATACAATGGCTACACCAATTACGAAGAAAGATTTACTGTAGATCATGATCAAACCGTAGAAATTAATGCAGCGTTAGCTTCTGTCATTCAACAGATTGGTACCATGCACGCAACAGCTAAAGGTTTGAAAAAAGGAAGTCAGGAAGATCTTGCTAAAGAACAAAAAGACAATGTAAAGGTGAGTGATGGTATTTCTGAAGCATCCATGAAGTCTCAACCAACCACCAGAGCAAGTGATGCCCTAGGAAAAGTAAGTGGAGCAAGTATTCAGGATAATAAATTCGTCATTGTAAGAGGATTAAACGATCGCTACAATGCCCCTTATTTAAACGGAGCGCCACTACCTTCTTCTGAAAGCGACAAAAAGGCGTTTACTTTCGATATTTTTCCATCGAATATGTTAAGTAGCTTAGTAATCTATAAATCCTCTGCTGCTGATCAACCGGGCGAATTTGCAGGAGGAATTATCAATGTAGCTACGAAAGCTCCAAAAGATACAAATTACCAAACCTTTAGTGTTGGAACATCGATCAATACGTTGACAACCTTTCAAACTTTTAAAGACTATACGGGTAGTAATACAGATTGGCTAGGATTCGATAATCAAGCCAGAAAATTACCGTCTTCGATTCCTAATTCTTATGACTTTTCAAAATTATTAAACTCAGATAAAGCAGACCTAGCAAAGACCATGACCCCGTCTTGGGCTATCAATTCGAGAACAGCGCTTCCTGCATTAAACCTTCAATTGGGTGTTAATCGTCATTATCAGTTCAAAAAAAGATCTTTTGGATTTTATGGAGCCTATAATTACAGAAATGATTATTCCACTCAACAATCCATCCGAAGAGAATTTGAAGAATCGACCAATGGTGTCGTACAACGCTCGGAATTAACCGACACCAATTACACCTCAAACGTTTTAAATTCAGGAATGTTAAATTTCGAATTAAAATGGAATAAGCACCACAAATTTCATATCTACAATATTTATAGTGTTAACTCAAGTGACTTGACAACTGTTAGAAAAGGAATTCGAGAAATGGATAACGATCCGCATATTTATGAAAAAGCAAGTAACCGTTGGTACACTCAAAACAATTTGTACGCAGGGCAATTGGTTGGTCAGCACGATTTTTTTCATAAAAAATTCAAATTAGACTGGGTAGGTGGATTCTCAAATATTCAACGAGAAGTTCCAAACATGAGAAGAATGGTGTATCAAAAAACAGGTATGACCGAAGATGACCCTTCATCCGAATATACGGCGATAGTTCAAAATAATGGAACTATTCCCACTTCAGCAGGAAATATGACTTGGTTAAATACAAAAGAAAATATCTATTCATTTAAGTACGATGTCACTTTCGATGTTACCAAGAAGACTCAAAGAAAAAAAGATGAAGAAAAAGAAAATGATGAAGAAGATCATAATAAAAGATTCAAACTAGAAGCAAAAGTTGGTGGTATGCATCAATTTAGAAATCGTGATTTTACTGCAAGGAATTTTGGATTTTCAAGGTATAAAGGTTCAGGATTTTCATTCGATAATAGTCTATTAACTTTACCTGAAGATCAAATTTTCTCCTCAGAGCATTTAGGTCTAATGTCGAACGGTTTAGGTGGATTCAAATTAGAAGAAGCAACGAAAGTAAGTGATTCCTATCAAGCAAGTTCTTTATTAAATTCAGGGTATTTAATGTTTGATGCAAAAATCATGAAATCTTTTAAAGTGAACTTAGGAGCTAGAATAGAATCGTATAATCAAAAATTCAACTACATTGATTTTGGAAGTAACTTAGAACAAAACATTGATACCACGGTTGTTGATATCTTACCTTCAGCAAGTGTCATTTATTCGATTACCAAAAAAATGAATGTACGTGCTAGTTATGCAAAAACATTGTCAAGACCTGAATTTAGAGAACTAGCCCCTTTTGCATTTTACAATTTCGCGATGGATAACATCATTTCAGGAAATCCAAATTTGAAACGAGCAACAATTGATAATTTCGATTTGAGATACGAAGTATATCCAGGAAGTGGGCAAATGTTTACCATTACTGGTTTCTATAAAAACTTCCAAAACCCAATTGAAATGATCATGAGACCAGGTACATCAGGAGCTCCGGAGTTATACTATACGAATGTACCGCATGTTACTTCTAATGGTCTTGAGCTAGAATACCGTATCAAATTAGATGTCTTCTCAAAAGATTCAATTCCAAATAAGTTTTTATCCAACACAACTTTGTATGCGAACGCTGCTATCATAAAATCAAAAGTGGATGTATCGGAAGTAGTTGGATCGAATTACGACGAAAGACCTTTACAAGGACAATCACCTTACATCATCAATACCGGGATTATATACAATTCAGAAGAAAAGGGTTGGAATATCAGTTTGTCATACAACGTAGTTGGACGAAGAATTTATTTAGTGGGTAATTCACAAGAACCGGATGTTTGGGAAAAAGAAAGACATCGTTTTGATTTCCAGATTCGTAAATCGTTCAAAAATAATTTAGAAATTACCTTCAACGTGAGAGATATTTTAGCACAAAAACAATTATTCTATCAAGACTTGAATGGCAACAAAAAATATGACAAAGGAACCGATAATCGTTGGCAAGAAGTTACCTATGGACAAACATTTGGTCTGACCCTAGGATACAAATTTTAAGGTTAATAAATAGTTTAAACTCTTAACATATCCTTAAAATAAACTATACGAAAGTTTAAACTTAACTATAGATTCAATTCATATTACAGCAGTTAATTTGTATCAAATAAAAATGTAAAAAATAGAAAAAAAATGAAAAAGATTTACACATCATTATTCGCTATGGCAGTATTTGCAACGGCAAGTGCTCAAGGATTTTGGGAACAAACTGCTTATAAAGGAGCGTTTCCTGTAACCGATGGAACAGCTGCTACAGATTGGACCAGTGGATGGGCTAATTTCGATCCAGAAAACACCAACTATGGAGCAACTACAACAACGGTTTCAACAGACATTACCACAAATACTACTTGGAGTGGAATCATTAAGTTGCAAAATAAAATTTACGTTAAACAAGGGGCAACATTGACCATTCAACCGGGAACTATTATTCGTGGCGATAAAACTTCTCAAGGTTCTTTGATCATCACAAGAGGTTCGAAAATCATGGCCGAAGGAACACAAAGTCAACCGATTGTGTTTACGTCTAACGAACAAGTAGGAAACAGAGCTGAAGGTGATTGGGGAGGTCTAGTATTATTAGGTAATGCGAGAAACAATCAGCCCGGAGGAGTAGCGAACATTGAAGGAATTGTAGCTACCAATGACACACAATATGGAGGAAATGACGATACAGATAATTCTGGAGTATTAAAATACGTTCGAATTGAATTTGCAGGTATCGCCTTACAACCAAACAAAGAAATCAATGGTTTGACTTTCGGGTCTGTTGGAAGCGGAACTACTGTGGATTATGTTCAAGTTTCATTTTCAGGAGATGATTCCTACGAATGGTTTGGTGGAACAGTTGACTGCAAACACTTGATTGCATACAGAGGATTAGATGATGATTTCGATACTGATTTCGGATACAGCGGAAGAGTTCAATTTGGTTTGATTATTCGCGACAAAGATTTATCAGATGCTGCAGGAGATTCCAACTCTTTTGAATCCGACAACGACGCCAATGGATCAAGCGCATTACCAAGAACAAGAGCAATTTTCTCTAACATTACCACGGTAGGACCTAAAGGAGACGGATCAATCGCATTACCTGTTGGTGAAAAATTCGAAAAAGCATTCAGAATTCGAAGAAATTCATCGATTTCAGTTTATAATTCTTTAATTACAGGATGGGAAAAAGGATTATCATTAGAAGGAAATGAAGACAATTATTTAGCAGCAGGTGCTGATTCAACCACCAAGTTCGCGCATTCAAATGTATTTGCCAATTTCACCTCAGGAACGGTGGCTATTACTGCATCAGCAAATTCATTTTACAATACGATGTTTGGTGCTCAAATGAATGACTCAACTTCAACAATCGCGCAAATTGGTTGGGTAAACTTATTCCCTGCATTAGGAACAACACCAGATGCACGCTTAACTGCTAACTCTACTGTAAAAACTGGTGCAAGTTTCCCTGCTGATGTATTTACTGATTTCTTAGCAGTGAATGAGGTAGAAATGTTTAATCGTGCTGTAGTTTACCCTAACCCAAGTAACGGTAACCTTACCATTGATTTAAACGAAAACACAACGGTTCATGTACGCATTGTAAATATGCAAGGACAATCCTTTGATCAATTTGAAATGAATGGCATTCAATCATTAGATGTCAATCATTTAGCAAACGGAATGTACCAAGCTATAATTGAAAAAAACAATACGGTTAAAACTTTACGTTTTATCGTTCAAAAATAAATTCAGTTTAAATAAAAGGGGGTCGTATGACTCCCTTTTTTTTAATTACTATTATGTCAGACAGAAAATACAGCATACTATTAGTGGATGATGAACCCGATATCATTGAATTTTTAAGTTATAACATTAAAAAAGAAGGATACCTGGTTTACAGTGCAGAAAATGGGGAGAAAGGAATGGAATTAGCGCGAAAAATTCAACCTGATTTAATATTTTTAGATATCATGATGCCGGTCATGGATGGCATTGAAACTTGTCAAAACATTCGTAAAGATTCAAAAATCACGAATAATCCATTAATCATATTTTTAACATCCAGATCAGAAGATTATTCGCAAATTGCTGGATTGGAAGCAGGGGCTGATGATTATATCACGAAACCCATTCGACCTAGGTTATTGATCACAAAAATTGAATCGTTAATTAGACGATTAGAAAGTCTGAAAAATAGTGTTGAAAGCAGTATAAATCCAGACAAAATAAAAATAAATAGAGAAAAGTTTATAGTAGAAATTGAAAACAAACCTTTCTTCTTACCAAAGAAGGAATTTGAATTGTTAGAATTACTTGCCAATAAGCCCGGAAAAGTATTCAATCGTGAGCAAATCATGTCGATGGTTTGGGGAAATGAAACCGTTGTTGGAGAAAGAACGATTGATGTTCATATCCGAAAATTACGAGAAAAGCTTGGAGATGATTATATTCGTACCATAAAAGGTGTTGGATATACATTCAAAGAGTTATGAAAAATTTAAAGCCCGTTCAAATTTTACTCATAGGAAGTGCTGTCATTTTATGCAGTACTTTTTTGATTTTATATGCTTTTTATGCCTACTTCCCTTTCAATAATTTTTACAATTACCTGTTAATTAGTTTAATCATCAGTGGAATAAGCTTTCTCATTTTCTATTATTTGATAAAATATTTCATTTCTGAACCACTCAAAATACTCTACAAATCAATTCGCAGCGATAAATTTAAAACCGACAACAAGAATACATTTAACATCCATCAAAACATTGTTAAGAACGCGCAAGAAGAGGCTGAACTATTTATCATCAAACGAAATGAAGAAATCAACAAACTGAAAGAACAAGAAGTCTTTCGTAGAGAATTCCTTGGAAATCTTGCTCATGAGTTAAAAACTCCAGTTTTCTCGATTCAAGGCTATATTCTAACCCTTTTAGATGGAGGTTTAGAAGATGAGAATGTCAACCGTCTTTTTCTTGAAAAAGCATCAAAAGCTAGCGATCGAATGGTGTCTTTGATTGAAGATTTAGATGAAATCACCAAATTGGAAGTTGATCGATTAAAAATCGATAAAAGACCCTTCAATATTGTGGCTTATACCCATGAAATTATCGATTCTTTGGAAGAAATTGCAAGTTCTAAAGGGATGACCATCAAATTTGCCAAAAATTACAAACCTAAATTAGTACTTGCCGATAAATTAAAAATTGGACAAGTACTCATGAACTTAATTTCAAATGCCATTCGATATGGAAATGAAAAGGGAGAAATTATTGTTCGTTTTTACGACTTAGACGAAATCATTACGACCGAAATTTCAGATAATGGACCTGGAATAGATGAAAAAGAAATTCCAAGATTATTCGAGCGTTTTTATCGGGTAGAAAAGAGTAGAAATCGTTTTGAAGGAGGCTCTGGATTAGGTCTTTCCATTGTAAAACACATTATTGAAGCCCATCAACAAACCATTAAAGTACGTAGTACGGTGGGGGTTGGAAGTACCTTTTCATTTACGCTGGAAAAAGCGAAATCTAACACCCCACTTTCCTCTAGAGGAATTCCATTGAAATAGAAAAATTATCAAAATCTTTTAACTAATTTCGCCCTTTAATTTGGTATGAAAAAGTTGTTTAAAAGTAGATGGTTTAAAGTGCCCTATTACACGGTATTGTATTCTTTTGCACTATATGGTGGATTTCTTACATTGACCTATTTGGCCATGAAATTTAATTGGACCAGGGACAATGGAAGAGTGGATGTGAACAATCGCTACTTTCAAAGTATGCACGACAAGTACAATCAAAACTTTAAAGTGGATTCTGTTTCTATGGTAAAACATAAATATGAAGTTTTGAATCGCATCATCCTATTAAACGACTTTTACCCGACCAATGCCCAGCAAATTTTACACGTTTACCAAGAAACAAAGGATGAACGTTTAGTGCTTCAAATGCTCGATGCTGCAGCTTTAAAACTTCAAAAAAACAAGTATTTTCAAAAAGCGATGCAAAAGTTGAATCAAAAGACGGCATCAAAAACAACAGGTTTATCCCTTTTTGAATGGATGAATGTGGCGGAATGGAAATATTTCAAAGAAGCAGTTTCTAAGGATAAAAAATGGATTGATTCAGCAGCACAAGTTTCAGGTGTTGAGCCGAGAATTATTGTTGCCTGTTTAGTAGGAGAGCAAGTGCGTTTATTCAATTCCAGAAGGGAACGATTTAAAGAATACATAGCGCCACTTAAAACCTTAGCTTTAGAAACCAATCTTTCTTACGGTGTTACAGGCATTAAAGAAAATACAGCGATCAAAATCGAAAAATACTTGAAAGATTCAACTAGTGTGTTTTATTTGGGTAAAAAATATGCTCATTTGTTAGATTTTGATTCGACCATAAACTACCGAAATAATGCGCATAACGATACGATGAATGTCAGACTACAGCGTTTAGTGCAATATTCAAATCATTACTACTCCTATTTATATGCAGCCCTTTTTGTAAAACAAATTAAAACACAATGGGAAAAAGCGGGCTACCCCATTGATGATCGACCTGAAATATTAGCCTCCATTTTTAACCTCGGTTATCAAAAATCAGTGCCTAAAAAGTACCCTGGAGTTGGCGGATCGGTTTTTAAAATTAACGAAACCGAATACACCTTCGGTTCAGTTGCCTATGAATTTTACTTTTCAGGAGAAATGGCAGACCTGTTTCCATATAAACCAAAACATTTTGATTGGGATGAAAACGACTAGAATTGCCCTTTTCTTTTTTTTAATTTTAATTTTTGGAGCCTGTGCTCAAGAAATTAAATCTGATACGGTTGTTGAGGAGCAATTTCCACTGAATGAATGGGTGAGTTTAACAAAAGGCTTGTCCTTTATGGAACGTATGGCTCCCAAAAAATCAATTATCGGAGATTCTAAAATCAGTATTGTTCGAATTGACCCCAATTTGTTCGACTTTCATTTATTAACGGCAACCGAACATGGAACACCTTTAACTGCAAAAGAATGGGCAGATACGTTTCAGATGAGCCTCACCTTCAATGCCAGTATGTACGATCTTGGTAATCCCTTAATCAGTAGAGGATTTTTGAAAAATTTTGGTCACCATAATAATCAAGAAGTCCATCCAGGTTACAACGCCATGATTGCCATGAATCCACTAGATACGAACGAAGTAAATTGCTCCGTCCTTGACTTAAAATGCGAGCCTTGGGATTCCGTAAAATCAAATTATCATTGTTATGCCCAAGGAATGCGCATGGTAGATTGTAACCGTCAGGCAATGGGATGGAACAAACGAAAACAATCTTGTAGTATGCTGGTTGCCGCCATAGATGACCAAAATCGATTTTATTTGATTTTTTCGAGATCACCCTACACACACAATCAAATGATTTCCTTCTTGCTCTCATTTCCCTTTCATTTATCCAATGCCATTTATTTAGAAGGCGGACCAGAAACCAGTTTATACCTTAATGTAAATGGAAAAGAAATCAAACGCATTGGTAGTTACGTTTCCCAAACATTTCCCAAAGACGACAATGTCGAATTTTGGAAACTACCCAATGTAATCGGCATTTGTCCGAAATAAAGGCAATCAACACAAAATCGAACGCTTTCTTTTATTTCATATGTATGGATTTATAAATCTATACGAACTCTAATTCTTTTTTTCGTTTCAGGTTGAGCAATCATTAAAAATCCAATAATAAATCCAATCGTCAGTAAAAAGTAATTGAAATATTTTCGATTTCCCGCTTTTTTTAACAAAAAAGATTGAATGATGTAAATCACACATAGAAAAATAGAAAAAACATCAAAATACTTCCAGAAGTCCAAGTTGTAAAAGTTTAATTTATAACATAGATAGCTTATTTCATTAAAATACTTACTGCCTTCATCAATTGTTGATCAATTCCTTTGGTAAATTTTTCATATTGATTTTCTACTTCGATATCCGGATTCAATTCATGATTTTCCACCAAATATCCATCCGTTACACTACGCATTCCAACTTGGGGTATCCCAAAAATAGTGTTTCCATCAATCATAGTTTCCCACCATACCGCTGTACCTGTTCCCGGAACCGGCATCCCTATTAATGGACCTATTCCTAATGCTTTATAGGTGTATGGAAAAAGATGAGCATCTGAATAATTCCCTTCACTCATTAAAACAGCAGAAGGTTTTTGCCATTTTGAAATCGGTTCACCACCCATGTTTTTTTGTCCACGAGGCTCAAAAGACATATATAATTTCCCGCTTAAAAAAGTGGCTAAATCATCATGTAACCATCCCCCACCATTAAAACGGGTATCTACAATCAACGCCTTTTTCTTATTTAATTTCCCTAATGCCTGGTCATAAAGTTCTCGAAAAGAGTTTGAATTCATTCCCTTGATGTGTACATAACCCAATGTTCCGTTTGATAAACTATCCACCAACTTTTCACATTTAGCCATGTATCGTTGATAGGCCAATTCCTGTTCATATCCAACACTAATCGGTGTAACAAACTCTTCCCAAGTTGTTTTATTGGAAGGGTCGTAAAAAGTAAGCCAAACTTTTTTCCCGATTTTTCGGTTTAGTAGAGGATAATGATTTTTATCTTTTAAAATGGGTAAACCATCTATTTTTTGAATAATGACTCCTTTTTTGGTACGCTTTGAATGCAGAAGCAATGGACTATGCTCCATGATTTCTAAAATACGTAACCCGTCTCCATCGTATTGTTGATCGAAATAACATCCAAAAGTTGCAGTTTGATCGCTATATGCGAATGAAGGCCGATAAAAAGCACCCGTATGTGAAGCATTTAATTCTCCTAACAATTCGGATAACATTTCGGCAAAATCATGACCATTATTGATCGTTGCTAGAAAAGGCGCATACGCTTTTTTCATTCCTTCCCAATCTACCCCATGTAAATCTTCTACATAAAATTTTTCTCTCGCTTGTCTCCATGCATGCTCAAACATATAAGCTCGTTCCTCATCTTCGTTTAACAGCATTTCAGCACTCACTTTAATTGATTCTACTTTATTAGCAGCGATCTCTAATTTTTGCATTCCGCTTGGAGCTGTGAAAAATAAGTTTTTTTCATCTTTATCAAAGAATAAATTGGATCCATGACTTCCAGCCTTATGTAGCATCTTCGTTTCATGCTCCTTAAATTTAGTCACCCAAATATCAAAGTCTTTATCCATTTGTGTTAGATAATAGAGCGCTGTGCCTTCATTATTGATGATGAAATCACTTAAAAAACTAGAATGAATGGTTAACTTCACTTTTCGATTTTGCAAACCCAATTCCTCAATAACAATCGGCTTGATGAGTTGGTCTTCTTTGCTTCCTGATTTCTCTTTTTTAGTCTTGTCTTCTGATTTATCCTTTAATTTTTCCTGTTCCTCCTTCCAATTTTTATAATCTTGCTCATTCATCGTGAATTTTGAATAGGCATCTTGATTTAAGAACACTGCCTCCACATCGGATTCAGCACCCCAACTTCCGTGAGAACGATAGCCGTATTTATCGGTTGAATAATAAATCATTTGTCCATCCATCGCGAATTTTGGATTGGAATTCCCATAACCACTTTGGGTTAAATTCAAGGTTTTATTTAATGCCGAAACATCCACTAAACCAACATCGGTACTCCATCTTCCAAATTCAAAAAATTGCACTAAAATATATTTCGAATCTGGTGACCATGTAAAATACTGATCTCCATCGCTATAAGAATAATTGTAATTCCCATCGAGTACAGTTCTGATTTTTTTTGTAGCGATGTTGTAAACTTTGAGAGTTGTTCGATCGGAAAGGAATGCAATCTCTTTTCCATCCGTGCTGTATTTTGGATCAAAAGTTTCATCTTCTGTTTCAATAAGTACGGTTTCTTTGGTAAGACTTGAGTTGTAAAAGTAACTTTCTCCTTTATTCACTTTAGTGATTTCATAAATATTCCAAGATTGATTGCGTTCTCCAGCATATAAAATGGATTGGCCATCCGGAGAAAATGAAACATTTCGCTCTTGTTCTGCAGTAAAAGTCAATTGTTTGGTAGTTCCGAACTCAATTGAAGCGACAAACACATTTCCCCTACTGATAAAAACCACTTCTTTTCCATCTGATGAAATTTGAAATTCTGATGCATTCCCACCTATGGGTAGTATTTTTTCTTCATTCTTTACCTCATCCTTATGAATCTGAATGGCCACCTTTTCTATTTTACCGTTTTCTAAGGTATAAATACCTCCGTGATAGCCGAAGCACAAAATTCCGTTATTAGCGCGCGAAAGAAAACGTACAGGATGGGTTTTAAAATCCGTCAATTGCTTTTCATAGGTATTTCCTTCCGTAGATCCTTGCCAAATGTTAAAAGTCCCCCCTTTTTCAGATAAAAAGTAAAAGGTATTTCCTTCTCCATAAATTGGATTTCTGTCCTCCCCTCTCCAATCCGTTAATTTGCGATACGTTTTTTGCTCCACATCGTATTCTATAATATCTCTTGTAACGGAAGAAACATGATGTTTTCTCCAAGGGTCTTCGTATCCTTTTCTATCTTGAAACAAGACTTTTTTACCATCCTTGCGGTAAGCAATGTATTCTGCACAGACCGTTAACCATTGTTTTTCTCTACCTTCTTGAGTAGAAACCGTATATACTTCCCCCAAACCAGCGTATGGGAATTGAACCGAAGCAGGATCGTCTAATCGAGATGAACCATAAATTACACGTGCATCATCAGGACTAAATGCATAAACATAATCGGAAGACGAGTGATAGGTCAAACGTTTTGGTGTACCTCCTACGGCATCGATGATAAAGACATCAAAATTACCGTGACGATTACTTGAAAATGCCAATTTCGTTCCATCATTCGACCAAACCGGCATGAAATCATGCGCAATATGGGTTGTTAACTGCTTTGCCGTTCCACCCGTTCTCGGAACAAGGAATAAATCGCCTTGATACGAAAAAGCAATTTGTTTCCCGTCAGGTGATATGGAAGAGTACCTCATCCAATCTTGTTGGGAAAATGAGCATAAGGGCGCAAATACAAGTAAAGCGTAAATAAATCGTTTCATAATTGATGGATTAAGTAGTTTAAAGGTAATGAATTATTGTCAGTTTTTTAAAATTCGAAGATGATATTGTGCATTGATGACTAAAAGGTAATTTCCTGCTGATAATCCACTGAAAGGGATACCCTTCTCATTCATGACATTTTCTTGATGAAGGATCAATTTTCCAAAAGTATCGTAAATCGCATAGGAATGCACGGAAATACCTGAAACTTGCAATTCATCTTGAACTGGATTTGGGAAAACAGAAATGCTTACGGGCAAATCCTCTTCGACCCCCAATGGAACTTGATGGATAATGCCTAAAGCGTCTAAATCAAACCCGCCCGACTCAAAAGGAGAAGGAAAAGGATCATTAATTACGTTTCCTTGACTATCGAATGTGGAAAAGGGACCAGAAATTGCTCCAATTACATCGATGATTTTAACGAATGTAACATTATTTTTGTGGAGCAAAGGGTCATCAGAAAGATCGGCAAGATCAAAAGGGGTTCCAAACTTGGATCGATATTTTCCTGCCAAATTTTGTAATTTTGTAGGATCAGCCCACAGATCAAAAGGTCCAACTTGTGTAAGGGTTGGCGTGAGTGAAGTAGAAGGAAATCGAAAATAATTTACCCCATCACTGCTTACCTCAACGAATGCTAATTCCAAATAAGAATCATCAAATCCATTCTCAAAAATAGCGAAATCATGACCGGGTAAATCTAGAATACCTCTTTCAAAAGTTAATATGGCGATGCCGCTATCCCCAAGGCTGACCACACCCGTATTTTGTCCGTTACCAACTGCGTCCCATTCAGTTCCATAGTTTACAAAGCCAAGATCCTTTTGTTGGATATTTTTCCAACCACGCTGAAGGGAGCAATATTTCGCCCAGTCGACGAATGCAGAACTGTCTATGTGCATTGCATCAGAACCCCAAGCGCTTGGAGGACCTGAAAATTGGGCATAAGCCTGAAATATACCAGTAAATAATAGCGGAAGAAAACATAGTTTTTTTAACATCATACCATAAATTATACGAAAAGCCTATGCCGGAACATCCATTCAAAACACTTTTCGTGCGTGTTTTTGATTCAAATCCCCTTGTATCTGGCTTCAAGAATAATCTTGTTACAGTTGCACGACAGCCTAAGATTCTCACTTAGTTCCAATTCTAGAATTTGATTGCCAATAAGATCAAAATTAACAAAAAAAAGGTTGCCACTCGGACAACCTTTCAATATTAATCTATTTTAGTGTTATTTCACCATCAAGATGATGTAGTAAAATAAAGCAGCTAAACCAGCACTTACAGGAATGGTTAAAATCCACGCCCAAAGTAAGTTAATGGTAACTCCCCATCTTACGGCACTTAAACGCTTAGTAGCTCCAACACCAATGATCGAACCGGTAATGGTGTGTGTGGTAGAAACTGGAATTCCTAAGTTGGAAACCGTAAACAAAGTTAATGCTCCTGCTGTTTCAGCACATACCCCTTCTAAAGGTGTAACTTTCGTAATTTTAGTCCCCATGGTTTTAACGATTTTCCATCCACCCATTAAGGTTCCTAAACCAATCATTAAATAACAACCAAAAGCAATCCAAAATGGCATTTTATCCGCATCCACTTTCGTTTTCATTTTAAAGCCATCTTTTAATTCGTCGTTTTCAATAAAAGAGGCAAAAATTCCAGCTTTAGAGTATGATGCATTGAACTTATCATCTTTAAAAATGATTTCGTTTGATTTTTCATCATAAATATCATCACCTTTTGAATAAATTCTCAATTTTTCCAATTCATCATCTACCTTTTTGAAATCCATTTTCAAAGATTGGTTAGAATATTTTGAATTCCACTTTTCATCTTCGAAAACAACCTCTTGGGTTTTTGCATCAAGGATGTTATCTCCCTCAGCATAAAGTATGGTAGAATCAAAAACTGCAAATTCGGGTTTGTATTTTTCTTTCTTCCCTTCTTCGTTTTTGTATTCGATTTGCATCAATTCAGATACTTGCAATTCTTTATGGATATGATTTTGTTTTGGCACTTTTCCATCTCTATACATATTTCCATATACCATCAAAGCCGCACAAATGATACCCATCACTTTTTGAGAATCTGCTCCACCGTGACCTAAAGAGAATGCTGCAGAAGAAAGTAATTGTAATTTTTTATACATTTTGCTCTCTTTCAAAGCCGTTTGTTTTTTACCATTTATGACTTGGTATAACACATAAACCACAATGAAAAAACCGATCATGATCATAACAATGTACATCATTACAGGTTTCACATCCATGTATTCAACCATATAGTCCATTAATAAGTAGGTAATGGTGCTCAGTGCCACGATAAAGAACATCTTTTTGGCAAAGGATCTACTCACGGTAACCAAAGCGATGATAAAGGCAATGATTCCACCAATAACAGGGGCAAGAAAAATAAACAATACAACCTTTATGATTTCACCGGATGCAATAACATCGAAACCGGCATGAGCTACCGCAGCACCTGCAAACCCTCCAATTAAGGTATGAGACGAAGAAGAAGGCAAACCTAACCACCACGTCAATAAGTTCCAAAACGTAGCTGCAAGTAAACCTGCTAAAATAACCCATAAATCAATCGCGCTATTATCTACCGTTTTAGCTACCGTATTTCCAACACTCATATCAAACACCCAAAATGCAGCCACATTAAAAACTGCAGCCCATAAAACTGCTTGAAAAGGAGTAAGTACTTTGGTGGAAACCACTGTAGCAATGGAATTGGCAGCATCGTGAAACCCATTTACTAAATCGAAAAGTAGGGCGATTACGATAACAACAATTAATAAAGTCAACATAACTAATAAATTTAAAGCGTACTATGCGTACTTAACTACAATTGATTCAATCACATTACCCACATCCTCGCATTTATCTGTTGCGATTTCCATGGTTTGGTAAATCTCTCTTTTCTTGATTAATTCTTTAGCATCAATATCAGAATCGAATAATTTCTCGATACTTAAATCGAAAATATCATCTGCTTGATTTTCGTAACTATTGATTTTGATGACACACTCAACAATTTTTTGAGTATTCTTCAAATTTCTTAATTCTTTTACTGCAGCATTTACCGCTAAAACAGCATCGTTAATAGTAACAGCCATTTTTTGAATACCAGAATCACTTGGGTCAACTTTGTAGAAATTAATTTTCTTACCCGCTGCATAAATATAATCCGCTACGTCATCCAAAGAAGTTGCTAAACTATGGATGTCCTCACGATCAAAAGGAGTAATGAAGTTTTTTCCTAATTCCATGAAAATTTCATGCGTTAAATGATCATTTTGATGCTCTAGATCCTCCATTTCTTTGATTAAAGAAGCTCTTTTACTGAAATCGCTTTCGTTAACCACTTGAACTAATTTCCCTGCAATTGCCTCTAAATTTTGACTTGCTTGTTCAAATAAAGAGTAAAAAATGCGATCTTTCGGTAAGAAAAACTTAAGAATTCCTGATGCCATAACTATAAACTTTTTAAAATTAATGCTGCGAAGTTAACACATTTCCATTTGCAAATTTAGCATAGCAAAAATGTTAACATTAACATAACGTAAGAAGGGGCTAAAAACTCCTACTATTCAATATTCAAAGGTCTTTGGAAGGGATTTATACAATGTTATGCCCTCCTTTTTTAATTCCAATGTTAAATTAATGTTAACAACATTAATATTTGGTTAACAAATAGTTCATATTGATTTCATAGGATTCTTTCCTTTAATTTTGCCGCATTAAATTTTTAAAAGATGAAAAAAACGATTACGTATTTGTTAAGCGCATTTTGCTCGATTAGCTTTTTTAATGCACAAGAAACAATCCCAAATGATAGTTTAAAAAAATCAATTGATCAAACGAAAAAAGAGATTGAACTTCTTAAAAATCTACATGTGACAGGTTGGGTACAAGCTCAATTTCAAGTAGCTGAAAGTAAAGGAGTTGATAGTTATGACGGTGGCGCTTTTGCACCAAATCAATACAACCGATTTATGATTAGACGCGGTCGTGTTAAATTCACTTACAAGCAAAAGTTTAGTCAGTACGTTTTGCAAGTTAATGCAACAGAAAGAGGAGTCAACCTTGTAGAAATTTTCGCTAAAGCAACTGATCCATGGACAAAATCATTAAGTTTAACAGCTGGTGTTATGAATCGTCCTTTTGGTTATGAGATTCAACAGTCATCAGCTGTCCGTGAGACACCTGAAAGATCTAGATACTATCAAATGTTAACACCAAATGAGCGAGACTTGGGTGCTATGTTAACTTTTGAGCCAATTAAAGGGAAAAAATTATACGGATTAAAAATAGATGCAGGAATGTATTCAGGTAATGGTATTGCTGTTCCGGGGACAACTAGTATTAATATGGCTGGTTTAATAGATACCGATAATTATAAAGATTTCATGGGTAGAATTCATTACAAAAGAAACTTTTGGAAAGACAATATAGAATTAGGAATTGGGGCTTCACATTACAATGGCGGAATCGCTTATACCAATAACAAAATTTACGATCAATTAGTAACCGGTGTTAATGGGATGAAATCATGGACAGTTTCGAAAGATACCATCAGTACCAATTGGAAGGGTGAAAAAGCACCAAGAGTTTATTCAGGTGCTGAGTTACAATTTAGTATTAAATCGAAAATTGGTATTACACAAATTCGTGCTGAATACACCTTTGGAACCCAGTCTGGATCATTGACAGATACTCGTTCACCAAATACAACCATACGTAATGGAGCAAATACTGCAATTAGACAATTTGATGGTGGAAATGTCTATTTCGTTCAGCGTATTGGTAAAACCAAACATGAAGTGGTTGCAAAATACGAATGGTATGACCCAAACAAAAAATTATCCGAAAAAGACTTTGGTATAGGTTCTACATTTAGTGGAGCAGAATTAAAATATACAATGCTTGGTTTAGGTTATGTTTATTATTGGGATGCCAATGTGAAATTCATGGTTTACTACAATTTAGTTCACAATGAAAAAGGTGATGGAATTGCAGGATTTACTAAGGATGTAAAGGATAATGTATTAACTGTAAGAATGCAATATCGTTTCTAACAAAATCCTACTACAAGAAAGGAAGTCTTAGGCTTCCTTTTTTTTATTTTTCAAATTCCGCAATTGCTCACTCGTCAAAGTACTTCCGTCATGCGACCACCCTGGTGGAAAGAAAATATATTTTAACTTGTTGGCAAATCGGGTACGGCGCGTTCTTACATCATGGAACATGGCTTTAAATTCATGAAAAATAATAGCGATTGGTCCACGTTCAGTAGGATTAGTGGTTAATCCATAAGTTACAGGATCTGTTTCCAACTCTTCTTGAAAGGTGCCAAATAATCGATCCCAAATGATTAAAAACATGCCCATATTTTTATCTAAATAAGCGACATTGGAACCATGATGCACGCGATGGTGTGAGGGCGTGACAAATATAAACTCAAACCATTTTGGAAACTTATGAATGAGCTGTGTGTGGACAAAAATACCCCAAATTTGGGTGATGGAATAAATCAAAACAATATCTACCGCCTTGAATCCAAAAAAACTAAGGGGTAAATAATAAACAAAACGATAAAAAGGTTGAAACACCGAAGAACGAAAACCGGTTGTTAAATTGAATTCTGTCGAATTATGATGGGTAACATGAATTGCCCAAAAGAATCTTGAATAATGATCTACATAATGCAACCAATAATACAAAAAATCTTGAAGGATGACCAATAAAAACCAATACCAAAAACGATTTTCTATTTCAATGAAATGAAATTGGTAAGCCCAATCAAAAACGAACAAATAGAACCCTGCCGTGAGTAAATTAAATAAAATGGTAACCCCTGTTAAATAGATATTGGTCAAGGTTTCTCCAACACTATACAAATGTTTCGATTTCTTGATCGAAAGGTAAATTTCAAGACAAATGAAAAGGAAAATGACAGGGGAGCTAATGAACGAAAATGTTTCTTGTGTTAATTCGAAGGACATTGATTAAATTTTCAAAGTTAAAAAATGCATTAAATATTTTGTTTATCTTAAAAAAACGCATAAGTTTAGTTACAAATTTAATTAATAAACCTATGAAAAACATTTTTGCTATTGCATTTTTAGGAGCTATGGGATTAGTTTCTTGCAAAAAAGATTACACATGCGAATGCACCAATTCAAACGGTACTGCTGCGTACACCATTAAAAAAACAAGTAAAAAAGTGGCTGCAGCTTTGTGTGAAGGAAAAGGATATGACGGTGTTGAAGCTAATGGCGTTACCCAACCAAGCACAAACGACGGTTGTAGTTTGAAAAAATAATATGAATTGAAATTCATGAAGAGGGGACACAATTTTGTCCCCTTTTTTTATACTTTTACTCTATGAATCAAATTGAATTGTATTTTCTTGAATTAGGTTGGTCTTGGACTTTTGCGAAAATTGCCTATTATCTGTTGTTCATTTTCATTGGCATTGGTTTCAGTTTCTTTTTTCACATCCTTTTCAAACCCAGAAATTGGATGCGAAAATTGACCTTGATTTTGTTTTCAACCATTTCCTTTCTCATTGGTTTTATTCTGCAACCCATATACGAAGGTGATTTCTCGAATGATTACGAAATCGTAAATAGTACCCCGTCGGATATCAAACCAAAGCAATTAACGTTGATTGCCATACCCGGATGTCCCTATTGTTATGAAGCCATCGATCGTTTACTATTGCTTAAAAAACGCAATGAATTTTTATCGATCCATTTTGTGGTTTGTTCAGATGATTCAACTCAGTTGGAATGGTACCAAGAAAAAATCAAGGATGCTTTTGATGTCAAATTAGCCACTGACCTTGAAAAAATGCAAAAATTAGCCAAAGGTCGATTCCCTACCTTTGTCTACCAAGATCAGCAAGGAATTACTAAACGATGGTCAAATGACCAATTTGGTGTGGTGGCTATCGACTATATTGAAAAGGAAAATTAATTCAATCTTTTTTACGAAATTTGTGACATGGAATTATTGAATTATATTTTTCAATTGGGCGTATTGTTTGCCATTTTTGGATTCATTTGGGGAATTTTTGATTTTGGATTGCGCTTGCTCACTCAAGCAAGACCAAGAAGGATTGCTGAAGACTATTTTTTAAAGTTTTTGAAATACCTTTTTTTAAGCGATGTCACTTTTTTATTTTCCTATGAAAAGGCTAATCAAACCGCTTTTAGTTATTCCGTTTTAATTGCCGGTTTAATCTTGTTAACTTATTTCATTGGAAAATTACAGCGCCAACAAAACCAATTGGCTTTCATTAAAATCATGAATCAAGGACAGTTAAACACCCCTCATTCGTTCAATTTAAGAAATGAAATCATAGTGATCATTTTGGCCTGTGGATTGTTCACCTTTTTCTTATTTTACCCGCAAACTTCTTCAAATCCTATATCGCTTTGGCTTCACGATGCCATTCTAAACATTGAAGACACTCCCATTTTTGGGTTTATTTTTAAAGTCATCGGATTTTTCTTTTTGATTTCTTTGATCTTCAAGTTCCTAAACTTTGTATTTGTTTTACTTACTGGAAATCCATTGGTACAAACAAGAGGTTTTCATAATAACCAAAGTCAAGATCAAGAAAACAACGATTTTGATGATTTTGAAGAATTAAATTAAGGGTTTAATTCTGTTTGAGGTTCCCATTAAGGATTCATTATTTTTCTAAAAGAAATTTGGAAACTACCTGTTGAAGTGTTCACAATTAGCTTTCCAATGTTGTGGTTTCCATGAATTAAAACGAATCATTTTTTTCTTGGGAAAAAGACTGAAGCATACGTTCGATTTGAGGCACTAGAAAAGTTTGTTCATCATTGATGATGATAAAATCTGCAAGCTTACTTTTCTGTTCATCCGACCATTGTGCGGCCATTCTTTTTTGAATTTCTGAAATAGCAAGTTGATCCCGATCTTGGATGCGTTTCATTTTTAGCTGTTCTGGTGCTGTAACCAAAATCGTTTTATCAAAACGGCGATACGCTTCTGTTTCAAATAAAATGGCCGCCTCGTTAAACACCATGTGTTTCGATTGTTTCGACGCCCAAGCATCAAAGGCATTTCGAACTCTTGGATGGATCAATTGATTCACTAAATTTCGGTGATTTTCATTGGAGAAAATCCATTTGGCCAAAAGTTCCTTTTGCAAAATCCCTTCGCGAAACACTTCGAATCCAACTAATTGAGTCAGTTGTTCTTGTAATTCGAAATCCGTTGCCCATAAATGCTTCGCTGCATCATCAGCATAGAAGACAGGATAACCCATTTTTTCAAGAATTTGAGCCACCATGGATTTACCCGATCCAATTCCACCTGTCAAACCGATTTTCATAGTCTAAAAGTAAGAGAAAAAAATAAATGAAAGAATCGAAACGAAAAATTATACACTATCTTTGCGATATGGCGATAAAAAATTGGTTTAAAGATTGGTTTAATACCAAATACTATCATACCCTGTACAAACATCGGGATGATCAAGAAGCAAGTGTATTCATCAAAAATTTAATCCATTTTTTGAAGATTCCTGCACAATCACAAGTCCTTGATTTAGCCTGTGGAAAAGGAAGACATTCCAAAACACTGCATGAATTAGGCATGCAGGTTACTGGGGTAGATCTTTCCGAAGAAAGTATTCAAGCTGCCAAAAGCCATGAGCAAAAAGGTCTTCAATTTGAAGTGCATGATATGCGCGAACCCCTCAAACAACACTATGATGTCATTTTCAATTTATTTACTTCTTTTGGATATTTCGATACGCATGACGAAAACGACAAGGTGATTAAATCCATTAAAAACGGTCTTCTTCCTAACGGGCTGTTAGTCATCGACTTTATGAATGCGCATCTAGCCATTAAAAATTTAATCCCCTTCGAAACGAAAATCATTGATGACATTCCATTTAAGCTTACAAAAACCTATGATGGAATGCATATTTTCAAGGATATTGAATTTGAAGATCAAGGACAATCTTATCATTTCACAGAACGCGTTCAAGCGTTGAAACTTGCTGATTTTGAGCAACTTTTAGCGCAAAACAATATGGAAATTTTACATATTTTTGGTAATTTTCAATTGGAAGAATTTGATGAAAACACATCAGAACGATTAATCATAGTAGCAAAAAATTAATATGGATTCACTCATTGTATATGGTTCGCTCCTCCTTTCTGTCCTTTTAGGTGGAATTTTTGTTTCTGTATTAAAAGCAAAAAACAAGCCCCAAATTATCAAATTGATGTTGGCTTTTAGCGGTGGTTTCTTATTGTCGATCGCTTTTACCCATTTCATTCCTGAATTATACCACCATGCTTCCGCAAACATTGGTTTATTTATTCTTCTTGGATTTTTAATTCAATTGTTACTGGAATTCTTTTCAGGAGGAATCGAACATGGACATGTTCACGTCCACAAAGGGCAAGCCATGCCTTGGGGATTGTTCATTTCCTTATCTATTCATTCGGTTTTAGAAGGTATTCCTTTGGGTAATCAATTGGCTGGAATCGCCATTTCAGAAGCGCATTCGCACCATCATGACTCCTCTTTATTACTGGGAATATTATTTCATCAACTGCCAGTTGCGATAGCCTTAATGACCCTTCTAGTGGCTACCAAACTGAAAAGAGTGCAAGCTTGGACGATTCTATTGTTGTTTGGAATCATGACTCCATTAGGCGTGTTATTAGGTCAATTGAACCTAAGCCTTCTCCAACATTTGAATTACAACATGATTTTGGCCGTGGTAGTGGGTATGTTTTTACACATTTCAACCACGATCATTTTTGAAACTTCAGAAAATCATAAATTCAACATGTTGAAGTTGTTGAGTATTTTCATCGGTTGTGCCTTTGCTTACACGTTAATCTAACGACGAACAAGCATCCGTTTGAAGGTTAGCCAAATGATGCGGAAATCATTCCATAACGTAGGATTTTGAATGTATTTTTGATTCAAAGCTAATTTGGCAGGCATAACTTCGTGAATGTAAGTATACTGCGCATCTTCTGCTTTTCCTAACAACTCATTCTCATTAAAATATTCAATGGAGGCATAATCGGTAATCCCAGGTTTGACATTAAGCACCTTTTTTTGTTCTTCCGTATAAAAATCGACATATTCCTGCACTTCTGGTCTAGGACCAACAATGCTCATGTCCCCAATAAGTACATTAATAAACTGAGGAAACTCATCTAATTTATATTTGCGTAAAAAATAACCGATGCTTGTGATTCTTGGATCTCGAGCTCCAATCGTAATTTTTCCTTGAACATCTGACGCAGGGCGCATGGTTCTGAATTTAAACAGTGCAAAAGGCTTTCCGAATTGCCCAACACGTTTTTGAAAATAAAACACTCCCCCTTTGCTATCTGCTACTATTAAAAGCGCTATTATTAATCCAAAAGGGAAAAATAAAAGCATAACAATACTTGAAAAACTGATATCAAAAAGGCGCTTCATTCGTTATTTCAACATAACTTGATCAAATGCATTTTTAACAGCACCAATAACCGTTTGTACTTGTTCATCGGTTAAATTATAGTAAACCGGCAAGGATATTTCATTCTGATATTTATTCCAAGTTTCTGGATAATCAGCGATATGGTACCCTCTTTTTTTATAGGCAGTTAAAGTAGGTAATGGTAGAAAATGCACGTTGACAGAAACATCTTGATCAAAAATATGCTGCATCATCAAATCGCGTTCCGCTTCAGTAAATCCTTTTATTCTCAATTGATACAAATGGTAACAACTTTGCTTCGTAGCAGTAGTATGTATAGGAATTTCAGCCCAGTCGAATGCTGAAAATGCTTCATCGTATTGTTGAAATATTTCCTTTCTTCGATCTAAATTTTCTTGGTATCGCTCCAACTCCACTAATCCAATTGCAGCTTGAAGGTCTGTCATATTACACTTGAAGCCTGGCTCTACCACATCGTAACGCCAATTCCCTTTTTGTGTTTTGGCCAACGCATCTTTGTTTTGACCATGCAAAATCATCGTATTGAAAGTACGGTAGATTTCTTCGTGATCAAATCCATCAGGTAAATTAAAACAAAGTGCTCCACCTTCTGCCGTCGTTAAGTTTTTTACTGCATGAAATGAAAACGTAGTTATATCGGTCAAAGATCCTGAACGTTTTCCTTGATATGTAGCACCAAAACTATGCGCAGCGTCACTGATGACTAAAATTCTTCCCAATTGTTTTTGCCATTCATTTCTTGGTTGAAAAATGGATTGAATACTTGGATCTTTTACCAAAGCATTGATTTCATCATAATCACATGGGAAACCAGCCAAATCCACCGCAATAATGGCTTTTGTTTTTGGCGTAATGGCTTTTTTAATAGCCTCGACCGAAATATTGAAATCTTCTGGATTAATATCTACCATCACAGGCTTTGCTCCTGCATGCACAATAACATTGGCACTGGCACAATAGGTATATGCAGGAAGAATGACTTCATCTCCTTCTTGGATTCCCCACCAATTTAAAAACACTTGCATGCCCATGGTCCAAGAATTTACTGCAACGGTCGTTTGACAACCACAATATGCAGAAATTTCTTTTTCGAAACGTTTTGTTTTAGGACCTGTTGTAATCCAACCACTCGTTAAAGTGTCTGTAACCTCATCGATTACTTTTTGGTCAATTCTGGGCGGAGAAAAAGGAATCATCGTTAATTTATTTCTTTAAGTTTATGATAAAAATCTTGTGCAATTTTGTTTCGATTAAAATGTTCGTGGACATACAATCGACCATTTTTACCCATTTCTTTAATTTTTTGCGGGTCATCAAGTAATTCATTCACGCGTGATGCTAAAGCATTTTCATCTTCTGGTTCACAAAAATATCCTGCGTTTGCACCTTCGATAAAATGCCGTCTTGCCTCACCGTCTACCCCTAATAAAAGAGGAATTTCCATCGACATGGCTTCAAATATCTTAGATGGTATTGCGCCTTCAAAGATAGCAAGTTTTTTCAAGGGAACAACCGCTACATCAACTGCTTTTAATACTTGCGGCATTTCCGATTTAGAAACGGGTGGAAGAAAATGAACCTGAGACAATTGCATTTTTTTCAATAATTGTTTCAAGTCATCTAACAAGGGTCCGGCGCCTTGAATGATAAAAACCGCCTTTGGATTATCAATCAATTTGGCTGCCTTTAGAATAACTTCCAATCCCTGTGCATGTCCAATTATTCCTCCATAAAAGAATAAAATTTGATCTGCTGTAAATCCATGTTTCTCTCTAAACGTTCCCGGTTCAATCGTTGCTGGATTGTAAAAAGTTAGATCTACCCCATTTGGCAACCAATAAACATCTTTTTCAGGAAAACGGCCTTTGATGTTATCTACTATACCTTGTGTTTGCCCGGTGATTAATGCTGCTTTCTTGTAGCATCGTTCTTCCAAACGATAAGCGAATTTTAGTAAAAATTTATTCGTCACAATTCCCAATTTTTCAGCACTTTCTGGCCATAAATCGGAAACATTAAAAATCAACTTTGCGTTTAATTTTTTGGCTAAAGCGATAGCGGTATAACCCATGAAAAGTGGCGGGGATTCTACTAAAAGGTAATCGTAGGACTTCAATTTTCTCCCTCTGAAATAAGCGGTAAAAACAAAACTAAAATAATTGAGTAGACGAGCTAAAATCCCTTTGGACTTCGAGACATAGATCCAAGATCGGTAAACCTTGATTCCATCTAAATATTCCTCCTTGATTTTACCCTTTTGATACGCTTCAAAAATTTCCATTTTGGGGTAATTAGGATAGGCAGTTAAAACTTCAACATCCAAACCATTCGCTTTTAAACGTAAGGCCAATTCATGCAATCGGTTTTGGGGAGCGCCAATTTCAGGAGGATAATATTGGGTTAAAAACAATATGCTCATTTGACTGATAGGTTATTATTGTGTTGAATAAAAAAGACCAAACAAAGTCCAAAGCAAAAAGCATAGATTCCGGCTTGCACTTCGAAAATAGATTCAAAAAGAGCATTAAAAGAAATCAACATAAAAAAAGTAAAGTATAATCCATTTTTCTTAATTAAGGACATCAACGTAGCAACTGCCGTAAACAGAAAAAGAAACATCACTCCAAAAATCCCAATAGAAATCCAGGTATTTAAAAATTGATTATGAGAATTCAGACGTTCTTGAGCGATACCCAAATAGCCCAAATCAAATTGTTTTTTCGTTAATACATCTTTCACATCACCTGTACCCACACCTAAAAAGGGATGTTCTTTAATGACTTCTAAAGATGCATGCCAGGTAAATTTTCGTGCCGCATTACTTTCAACACTGCTTTTATCCACTTCATTATGTTGGACCTCCTGAACACTTTGAAACCTCCCTAAAGTCGATTGAAATAATTGATCTACAGGTAAAAGAAAAAAGAATATAGGAAACAAGGTCAGATAAGCTACTAGAATCCATTTTTTAAGGACGATCAAATGCAGCAAACCAAAACATATAACCAAAATCAAACTAATTACTGCTGCCTTCGACATCGATAACATAATTCCGATCGCTAGAAGTGGAAAAACAAGAATAAATACCACTATCGGAATATGTTTTTTGAAAAACAAAAAAATCAAACCTATATTCAATAGTATACCGAAATAGGTGCGATGAATTAATTTGGAAAAAGTAATTCGGTCGACTTCGAGAATATGAAAATAATTCGGGTAGAAATACCATAAGGCGTTCATAAGAATGATGAGAATGCATCCTACTAAAAAACCCCAAATAGCCCATGAAACATTAGAAACAAGATGGAAAAACAAATAAAGAGGCACCAACATAAACATGATTTTTACTGAAACGTCAAACCAACCAAATCCTTGATTATCCGAATACAACATGCCAATAAAGTGCATGAATTCAAACAAAAACATTCCCACAATTGGGTAAGTCATTCCTTGATAATGGTTTTTAAAGGATGAGAACTGGGTGTTTATCTTTTGCCCTTTAAAAAGCACACGAACAATAAATATCAAGACCAACAAAATAAAAATAAGGGTAATCCACTTTGGTTTGATGGGAAGAAAAAGGAAAAGGGAAAACCATAGAAGATCCTCGAATCTAATCTTAAATTTTGAGAAGGAAATTAGGTTATTCGCCATTTAATTTTTTATCAAAGTTATAATATATTCATGCATAATCAAGGATATAATGCGATAAATTTTGACATGCAATTGGCTTGTGAAGCTTGATCTTCAATCAATTTTTGGTTAATCTGTTGCAATGTATGGAGATCAATTTTATCCAATTCGAAAAATGGGTTAATCGATTCATGTTCAATAATCCCGTTTTTTAAATGGGTAATCCATTCTTTTGAAACTTGCAAATCTGACAAAATAGGTATACAACCGGCGGACATTGCCTCCAAGACCGAAACAGAGGTGCCGTCAGAGGATGGAATTGAAATATATACCTTGGATTTTGCGTACCACATGTCATTTTCCGCTTTTGACAACCATCCGACAAACTCCACATGTTCAGAAATGGAATATGCTTCAACCATAGATTTTAAATGGGCTTCATCTGAACCCGTAGAAGCAATAACTAATTTCCAATCAGGATGAATATCAGAAAATGGTTTAAAATAGGTAATGATTTGTGCTACTCTGTAAAGTGGTGTTAAAAAGCGATTCGAAAAAATAATGTTCTCTTTTACTGCAGGCTTTATTAACTCAATGCCGTATTGAATATGTTTGTATTTTGTATCGTTCGGAACTAATTGTTGCATGGCATCAATCATAGATTGGGCATCTGCAGTCACATACATGGAATGCCTCAAAACATAACTTACCATAGCGGCATTCAACTTATTTTTTTGGGGCATAAGTAAAACATCACTACCCCAAGCCGTACTTACAACTGGAATCTTTAATTTTCTTGCTGCTCGAGTTGCAAAATAAGCCAATCGATTGATTTGATGTATATGTACGACTTGTGGGCGTTCCTTTTTCATAAAACGCGATATTCTGCGATATTCTTTTAATAAGGTTAAAAAATTAAAGGTTTTAACATTCGCAAGATGGAATTTTCCATGTGAAGAAACTTCTTTTAAATAATCATCCGAAACAATAGCGCAATCAATGTTTCGTGCCAAAAGTGCTTTGATAAATCGCGTAAAATGAACAGAATTTGGGCCAACTTGGATTGTTTTCATGCGTTTACTTTTTAACCATTTTATTTAGTAATTTTTCCAAACGATCCATCTGAAAACTACGATGCAATTGATGAATTTGTTCTCGAGTTCCAAATTTAGTTTGATGACGTTCCCAATCTTCCTTCAGTTTTAAAATGGCTTCTTTTATCTCCTTTAGTTCATCAAATTCTACTGAATAACCCGCATCCATTTCTTCAATCAGTTCTGCTGCTACATCAGTGGTGTCAACTAGAGCTAATATGGGTTTTTGTACCGATAAATAATCAAATAATTTACCAGAATAAACACCTTTACGATTACTTTTTGGAATTAATAATACATTTGCGTCTGATTTTGCCATTTTCTCTATCGCGCTTTGATAACTAAGCTGATTGTGTAGATGAATTGCATTTTTAATTTCTTTTGGAATAGCAAAATTAGCCGAGGCGCCATATATATTCATGACAAAGCAAAAACCCTTGTCTTTCGAGAGCTCTACAAGTGCCCGAAACAAAGTATTTGGTTTTATTTGACCATAAAACGTTCCAAAATATCCCAACGTAAAAATGTCATTACGATGATCATCTGCTAAATTTCGATGAAATTCATGGTTATACCCATTTCTTATTTCTTCAAAGTACTTTACCTTTGGGCAAAGGTTTTTAAAATCATTTAATATGGGAAAACTGACTGTAGTAATGGCGCTTGCATATTCATTCACTAATACTTCAATTTTCGCCAATTTCAATTTTAGTGACGATGAAACATATGGATTAGAAGACATTTCATCGCGCATATCTGCCACCCATGGAACCTCGTTGAATTTTTTACAAAAAGCAATAGCCACCTCATGAGCAGCTTCTGGTGAATAAGAGCTAATAAGTATATCGAAGGGATCTTTTTGATGGGTATCAATCAATTTGTTTAAGGTCTTATTTTTCCAAGAAACATATGGATCTTTCAAGAACTTACCCAGTAATAAGCGTGTACCTACCTTCATGATATGAAGCCATTTTGAATCTGATGGTAAATCTTTAATTCGATTTAAGATATGTCGCTCAGGGGAATACTTCACCATTATCCGTCCTTGCAATTGCTCCCTTTCAATCCCTGATGCAAATACAACTACTTGATTCCCTTGTGATAAGTAATAAGCCATCGCTTCCATTCGGTTAGATGCAATACTTTTCACTGGTGGGTAATATGTCGTAATGATTGCAATTTTCATAAGGCAGAAAGATGGGATAATAAATGAGGAATGACTTGATGTGATTGGTAATTTTCAAGAATAAAACGAACCCCATCTTGATGGTGCAAATTTTGCCCTATTGCTTTTTGAGCTTCCAATTTTTTAAGCGCTAACACCAATGAATTTAAATCGGGCGCATAGTGAGTTTGGTCGAAAGGGAATCGATAAATCACCTGTTTACCACGAGCTAAAGATTCCAAAACAAAAACAGATAACCCATCATGTTCCGGAATTCGTATGCAGACATCATGCTGATGGAAAAGTGGATTTAAATCGTTTACCCAACCCTTAAAAATTATATTCTCAGGCACTTCGAAGCCCTCACCATCGCTTCCTACGATTGAAAATTGAACATTTGGCAACTGCTTGGCTGCTTCTATAATCCATTCAATACCATAAAATTGTTCCCTGTTTTTGGCAATATAAATTAACGCTTTCATTTCATTCGAATCATGAGGTATTGTCTGAAATTGTTGGTCGAATGAAACAAATGGCAATACGGTAGCAGGAATCGAAATGGTTGCTAATTCTTGTTGAATCCAAGAAACTTCACATAGATGTTTCGCATAGGTTTTGTAAACTTGAATTTCTGTATGATTAAGGTGGTTTTCCTTGGCTAAGAGCACATCACTACCTACCCACATCATGAATAATTTCTTTTTCCATCGGATGGCTAAATCAAAAGCCAAACTTTTAGAAGTACTTCCATTAATGGACAAGACGGTTTGGTAAAAGGGAAGCAGAAATAAATATTTGAATTGATCTAATTTGGAATAATAGGTGTTCAAATAAACAACACGGATACTGGAATCAAAAGATTTTAAGTCATGTACCAATTGTTTTCCGAAATAAGGCAAACCAATGACTATGATTTTATTTTTCCTATTGAATCCCATGCTTTTTTAACAATTCTACAAGATCACTCAGTTGTTTATCTTGTAATGGATAATTAGAATTTACTGGTAAATTCAGGATGCGCTTACTCAAATATTCACCATTTTTACAGCTGCCCGACTGGTATCCGTAGCGATAAGATCCTACGGGGTGGACCACATCATTAAACCAAACACCAAATACAATTCCTTTTTGGCTCGCTTCATTTTTTATCTGATTGATTTGATCATTGGTGATTCGATCTTCAAAAATAATTGGGTAGCGCACTAAAATTAAATCATTCGTAGGAATGGGAATCAAATCGTTGAAGGCATGAAAAGATGATTGATAGGAGGCTACAATTTGCTTCTTTTTTTCATTAATGGTATGGATTTGTTCCAATTGAATGACCAGAAAATTACTCAACACCTTACTCAATTTAACGGGATAATGCGGTGGAAGAAACCCGTCGATTTCCATTTTTGAAGTGTTGTACACCCATTTCAACTTGGATAAAACGCGGAAGGTGTTTTTTAAGAAAAATGACGTGTTGGAAAAATAAGTTAGATTCAACGCGCCGAGTGTGATGATGATTTTCAATACATAACTACGTGGAAAATAGTTCAATGCTTCATAGTTTGCCTTAAATCGATTAAAATCGTGTAACTCATTCACAATCAAAAGCCCACCAATTCCCGAGGTAATGGGTTTCGAATATTCTAAACTAAAAAAAGCAGCATGCCCTAAGGTGCCTGCTAATTGTTGTTGGGCATCTTTAGAACCAAAAGAATGAGCCACATCTTCAATGATGTACAAATGAGGAAATCTTTCCTTTATTTCAGGAATTAAGGAAGAAACGATTCCAAAATTGTGTGGAATAATCAGTACCTTGGATCGTGCATGAATCGAAGAAAACAATGCTTCTTGCAGCATGTTTCCTGAATGAAGGTCCACATCGACATAAGCAATTTTTGCACCTGAAAATTTTACCGCATTCGTCAATACCACACAGGTATATCCGGCTACAATCACCTCATCATCTTCCTTTAAGGATAAATGTTTAAGCAAAGAATAGACAGCCATTCTTCCTCCACCAAAAAGAAACACTTGCATACTCGAAACATTAAAAAACGCACTGACTAACTCCTTGCATTTTTGGTAATTCTTAGCAGATTGAAAAGTCAAAATCTTCCAAATGGCTTTTAAATATCCAACTTTGGACAAGGCGTTATTCGTAAAATTAAAATAAGCCTTCATTTAAATGGGTTTAATCGGTTTACAAGGTGTCCCTCCATAAATAAAACCGGATTTAAGGTGTCCTTTAACCACCGCATTTGAGGCAATGACTACGTTATCTTCCACTACAGTACCGGGTAGAAAAACACATTGGGCGCCCACAAAAACATTATTACCAATTTCAATCCGACCATCGAGGTAGTTTTCGCAAAAAAAAGCAGAAGGACCCTCATAGTGATTGCTGTGATTGATGAAGGTACAATGGGGTCCGATCGCTACATGATGTCCAATCACCAACTCATTATCTCCGATTAAGGCATAGGCATTTGGCGCCACATGCGAATTTTCTCCAATCGAAAAGCTTCCTTTAGCACCAATGTAAAAGGTAGAATTTTTATATAATTTTGATTTGGATTTCATTTCCAATCGACTAATGTGGGTAAAATCTAAATTTTTTCCAAGATAACAATGAGATGCTATAGAAGCACCCTTAAGGTTGCTCCACATGCATATCAGTCGATTCCTAATTTTATCGTACATCATTTTTCAATTGCTTTCTTAGCGATGCTTATATACCACCAAAATAAAAATACAAAATAAATTACAAAGACCATCGAATAAAGCCAAAGTGTATCCGCGAAACTCCATTGAAGTTGGTGACCAAGGTAAAGGACAAAAATACTCGCTAGCTGTCCTGCCATGCTCCAAATAAAAAATTGCTTTTGTTTTTTAAATAAAATCGACATCATGGAAATCGGTGAGAAAATAAATGTCATGAACAAATAAGGGGTAATATTTCGTGCATACACTCCTGCTTGTCCCCAACCATCTCCCAAATACCATTCAAAAAGCGTAGGCGCAAAAAAGTATACAACCAGAATGAAGGGCAATCCGAAAAACAAAGACGTTTTTATCGTTTTTAACATGATTGGAATGACCGATTTTTTCTCCAAAATTAAAGCATTCGCCTCCACATAGAACAACTGAGAAACTGAGCTCGTAATCAATACAATAGGTGCTTTCACTAATCGATTCATGTAGGCAAACAAACCCAATTCGGCCAAGCCATAATAATTAGATACCATGTAGAACAAAAGAAATTGGGTGATAAAAATATCTGAAAAAGCATGTAAGGAATTGATAACCGGGAAATCTTTGTATTCCCTCAGTACACCCTTGAAGGTATGCATGGAATACGGAATTTTAGGGATTTTTTGCATCCCGAACCACATGACGAAAACGCCGATAAATTGAGACAAGAGCCAACCGACCACCAATCCTTCTGGGCCCCAACCCCAAAAGCCTAGCAATGCGGCAAATCCGCTATTAACGATGGATTGAGAAACTTTACTTAGCGCAATCAAGCGGTAATTTTTATGCCTTAAAAGCCAATTGTTGGCTACTCCTAAAACGCCGATACTCAATACCCCAATAGGGATAAGCCACTTATTCTGAATCCCTGTCAAATTCGATAAAATAGCCGAAAATTGAGTTTCAAATAAGGGAATCAAACAGACGAGGATACTAATCAACGAAGTAATGATCAAACTCGTGAATACAATTTTTTGGGCTTTTTCTTTTTCTTCAGGCAAAGGAATAGCAAGTTCTAATCGACCATTGGCGATGATGCCAAACAACGAGACCAAGGCAAGAAAATTACTGAATTCACCAATTTCAGCCTTGGAAAAATAATACGCTAAAATTGGGGCAAAAACAAATGGTATCAACTGACTCAGGGCATTCCCTGAAAGAATCGTTACAAATTGTTTGTAATATGTTGAAGGTGCTTTTAGCATACGAAAAGCAAAAGTAACATTTAAGATTTGGTATAAAACAATTTTTCTACAATATTCTAGAAGACCTACACTGTTTCTAAAACAAAAAAGAGGACTTTCATCCTCTTTATTATTTCTTATTTTTTAGTGGGGTATTGAAACCCTTCCATATCGACTTCAAAAATATCGGCACTTGAAACATTGCCACTAATTTGAACATTGGTCATAAATGCCTTTTTCAATTGTTCATAATATCTGAAATGCGTATCGTTGTTCACCGTATTAATCGTTGCTCCTAAATTGACAGGTTCTCCCCAAGTATCGCCTAAGTTTTCTACCACAAATATATCATATCCGCCCATACCTAACAAACCGTCAGAACTGAAAAACAACCATCTTCCATCAGGAGAAATAAAAGGAGTCGTTTCTCGACCAATGGTATTAATTGTTTTAGGAAGTGGTTTTGCTTCTCCCCAAACCTTTCCATTTTTAGACACCACATAGATATCTGTTGAACTTTCATCTCCTTTTCGATCAGAGACAAAATACATGGTATTTCCATCGGCTGTTATCGTTGCTGAACCTTCAAAATAACTGGTATTGATGGTTTTGTTTGAAATTTTTCGAGGTGTAGACCATTTGCCTTTATTACTCATTTTAATTTCAAATAAATCGGAACCTTTAGTTTTCGGATTAGGACTCTCCATTGCTTCTGTGTTGATGGTCATCAATCCGTATTTCCCGTCCTCTGATAAATAGGTCAAGGCATCAAATCCTTCGGTATTTAGTCTTCCCAAATCATTGGTAACACTATCCCATTTCCCGCCGTAGTTGACCACCATATAAATGTCCTCAAAATATTCCAAATCATCCGGATTCATTCCACCTCCTTTGGTGTCGGGTCTTTTAGAGGTAAAATACATTGTGTCGCCGGTTTGGTTTAAAATGGGATTATAATCCTGATACCCTGTATTTAAGTTAAAACCTTCTACTTTCTTCAATTTCGAAACATGTCCTTTATTTGCCTCTTCTTTGGAAAATTCAACTTGTGCAATTTTCATATCAATCATCAAATCTTTCCCATGATTTTTGCTGATTTTCTGTTTAGCTATTCTTAAAAAATAAAGCGCAGAATCGTAATTTGAAAGGCGATGGAAGGATTCACCAATTAAAAAATAAACTTCATTTTCTATTTTCGCTGAATCCATTTGATAGGCAGACATAGCATCTTTTAACGCATTCCCATAATTTCCTAAATCATACAAGCACAAAGCCTTGTAGTAAAGTACTGATGTATTATTAGGATCAATTAAATGTGCATCTTTGAATTCTTTGTATGCTTTTCTTACTTGTCCTTGACTATATAAGGTTTTTCCTTTATCTAAGTAAAAGATTGCCTTTGCCTTATCAACTATCGCAGTGGTTGAGTCTGGAGGAGTTATCGAGCTTGCAAGCAATGAAAATGGAGCAATAAAAAGTAATAATAATATTGATTTCATAGTCTTCAATTTGAATCATCAAAATTAGATAAAATATCCTTATTTTAAACTAAAATAATCCTTTTTAATTTACGCTCAATAAATTGATTCAAAAAAAATGCCTCCGAGTGGGAGGCATTGATATAGCATTGTTTGAAATTAATTCAAATAGGTATTGTAAAAATCCATGTTTAGGATAGCTTTTCCATCTACATTCACATATTGAATGTGATTAGCACCTAAAAAACGAACGATGATTTGTCTGTTTTTGGCATCGTTGACTACCATTTTCAACTTTACTTCATGTGTAGCCTCATTAAACGTTGCAGTAAATGATTTTTCATAAAATCTTGCACTTCGCTCAACTTCATCTTTGGAAATTTCATTTGGTAAAACAAAAGAATATTCTCCACTCGCTTTAGCTTTCGTTAATGCAGAAGCACTCAAAGTTTTAGCTGTATTTGTTTGGTCTTGAGCTGAAACGTTTAAAGAAACAAGTAATACAAGACTTAAAATAATTTTTTTCATAATTTTGATGTTTAGTATAAGACGAAAATACAATAAAAAAAGTTGTTTTGAAAACTAAACTTACAATAATTCTGCCAAAATGGGTTTGATTCATTCTTTTCATCAAAATCTTATAGAAGCCGGTTGTGATGAAGCTGGAAGAGGTTGTTTAGCTGGGCCGGTGGTTGCTGCTGCCGTTATTCTACCACCTAAATTTAAAAATGCCATTTTAAATGATTCCAAAAAACTCAATGAAAAAAATCGAAACTACCTCAAGGAGATCATCGAAAAAGAAGCCATTTCATTCGGGATCGGTATTGTATCGCCGGAAGAAATTGACGAGATCAACATTTTAAATGCTAGTTTTTTAGCCATGCATCGTGCTATCGAACAACTGAATCCCATTCCAGAACACTTACTCATTGATGGAAATCGATTTAATCCATACCCTAACCTGGCACATACTTGCATCATCAAAGGTGATGGAAAATACATGAATATTGCTGCCGCTTCGGTTTTAGCAAAAACAAAACGGGATGAACTCATGGATGAACTAGATACTTTGAACCCTGAATATCAATGGAAAAAGAACAAAGGTTATCCCACTAAAGTTCATCGGGAAGCCATTTTAGCATTTGGACCACACGAGCAACATCGCAAATCATTTTCATTGTTAGGATCCGGACAACTGGATCTTTTTGATTAAACATTAGGATGTTCAAAGATTAATGACGTCTCGCCAAGCACAAGCTAGATATTGCTTAATTTTGATTTAAATCGACTTGTATATGTTTAGGAAAAAATTTTTGATTACAATCAGCTTCATTGCTTTTGGGTGGATACTTTTTTTAAGTTATCAATTGCTTTTTGATCAAAAAAAAATCACAAAGGATGACCTTTTCAATCAAGCAGATGAACAAATTTGGGTAATCCATCCCCATTTTAATTTTCAAGAAAAAGAAACTCCTTTTAAAATTCCCGAGCTCATTCAACCCATTTTCAATCGTTTTACCCAAGAAAAATTGAGCAAAACAAGAGTCTTCATCTCTAAAAAACAAAACCATCTTTTATTCGAATTCCCAAGCAATCAAACCCTGAAATCAGCGACATCCTTTTTAAAAGATTTAGCTATTGATACACACGAGAAATCCAATAATCAACTCGAAAGTAATGCCTTTGAAATAACGGTGTTTAAAAATTGGGTGTATTTGAAAGCTGTAGACATGGGAAAAACGAAATCACCGATTCCCTTAAGTGCATTTGATCGTAAAGCGACTTATTCTATTCTGAACATGCAAGCCAATTCATGGAAAGCGAAAGATTTTTACCTTCGAAAAAACGAAAAAATCATCTACCAATCGCATGCAGAAGGAACCTTTGCTTCGCTGAGTCCGGCGGTGAATGACCAAAGTCTTTTTAGTGCAATCCTTCCTAAAGACATCACCTCTTATCATTTTTATGAAAAGTCACTTGCCGTATCAGCATTTCCGTCTTTTGAACATTCAAAAATGAACTTAATCACGGACAAAGGAATCGTAGTCTTTTCTTATCATCAAGAAAAAGTATTGATTACGGATTTGAAATCGGAAATCAATCCAGAATACGCTTTGCAGGTGAAGGATAAGAATGAGCCGATTCTTCATCCCTTTTTAAATGAAATTTTAGGTACAAAACAAAAATTATATGTGTACACGCTCGATGATTTTTTAATCATTTCAAAAAACAAAACGCTTTGTGGACAAGTAATCACGGATTATAAAACAGGGAACACGCTAGCACTCAATCCATCTTCATTCCAATTTGTTTATGGGCAATCTCCTTCTACTGTGCATGAAAGATGGGTGAATAAAACCCAGAAAAAAACATTACTGAAGTATAAAAACCATGAGATTCATGCTACCGTATATAACGCAGGGAAGTCAGAAGCAACCTCCACCCAAAAAGAAGAGATCACGAATCGATCTGTTGAATTAGATGGTGATTTTAAAGGAATGTTGAAAATTGGCAATAACGACTTTATTGTGCTGACCGAGCAAAGTATTTACCGCATTCTTCAAACCAAGATTGTTTGGCGTCAACAAGTTGCGATGAATTTCAAAGAACAGAGTCTTGCATCTTGCGAATATAAAGGAGCATCTTTATTTGGTGCTTTTTCAAAATCAAAATTCATTTTGTTTGATCGGGATGGTAAAATTTTGAATGAAAAAATCATTGAAACTAACCTCTCCTCGCCGATCGTTCAAATGAAATTGAATGCACAAGGCATCTATTTGTACACCGCACTTCAACTTGAAAACGGCCAAATAGTAATCGGAAATTCAAGAGCTGAAAATCTGAGAAAAATTGACAACACCCTACTAGGAGAAGGGAAAATGCATGCCTTTCATAAAAATTCAACGCCTTATCTTGCTTACCTCAAATCAAATGGTGTCTATCATTTTGACTTGAGCAGAGGAAGAGAAGCATTGAGCTACCAATGTAATACCTCTGGACAATTTACCCCTCAGAAAAATGAGGCTTCTTATTACTTCGTTGAAAATCAAAAGCTGATCATAAAGCATACTTCAGGTCATGAAATCGATCAAATTGCTTTAGATAAAAGTTTCAAACTTCTAAGGATAAAATCAGTTGAACAAGAAAATTATGCGCTGTTAAGATCACCTTCAGACATAGCCATTGTTGACTTAAAAATGAAATCCGTGCAGTTCATCAATAGAACGACAACCATCAACGAAAATATTGATATCGAGGCACATTTGGGTAAAAAATTAATCTCATTTGTCAATCCTTTAGAAAATAATATATCTTTGTATGACGAGAAATCGCAATGCATTCACGAAACGATTATTGAGGGAGAACAATTTGCCCTCATTTCCAAAACAAATCAAGGTTTGTGGAAAATCGCGACGGAAGTGGAACGATTTTTTGTTCAGTATGAATTAAAACGACCATAATGAAACATGCAAATCTACTAGTACTTTTGGGATTGTTCATCGTACAATCTCATCTTTTCAGTCAAAATTATTTAGGAATAACCCAAAGCAATTACGCAGGTGTGATGGGCTTAGATGTCCAACCCGCAAGCTTTGTTGATAGCCGATTCAAATTTGACATGAACTTGGCTTCTTTTGATTTTAACTTTTATCAAAATGCCTTTGCTTTTGACACGAAGGATATGCCTAAATGGTGGAACAAATCCTTTTCGCCTCAATACAATGCTTGGACACAACCCGATTCTACCTTTTTTGACCGGTATATGATTCGTCAATTCGATGAGAACTCGAAAAAGAATATAGGAATCTATAACAACATCCAAGTCGATCTTTTAAACTTTGCATTTCACATCAATCGAAATATTGCGATTGGTTTTACCATTAAAGCGCGTTCTATTTTAAACGTAGATAATATTGATCCTACTTTAGGGGTATTAGCGCAAGAAGGATTAGACTATCCTAGTTTATGGAATGCTCAATTCAACAATCAACTATTAACCATGAATCAAATGTCGTGGTTGCAATATGGCATTAATTACGGTCAAATCATCAAGCAAGATGGTGAACATTTCATGAAAGCAGGTGGTACCTTAAAATTCAATAGCGGTATTACTTCAGCTTATCTGTACACCGATAATTTTGATTACAACTTATTCAACAAGGATACTTCCATGTATTTAAAAGGTGATTTTGAATATGGTTATTCTGAAAATTTAGATCCATTTATTTCAGGTGATTCTAAAGAAATACCTTTCAGTACTTCCAAATTAGGGTTAGGGTTAGATCTGGGCTTTGTTTATGAATGGCGACCAGATTGGAAAGAGTATAAATACGACATGGATGGCAAAACCAATTTATGGAGACGTTCTCAAGAGAAATATAAAATCAGAGCAGGTGCAAGTATTTTAGATATTGGAGGGATGAAATTCACGAAAGGTGGATTTAGTCAAGATTTTAGCGTAAACACCTCAAATTTATTCAATTTACGTGTATTTGACAAAGCTAAAGGCTTAGCCAGTTTTGATAGTGTGATTGATAGTTTAATCTTAAATGATGCTGGTTGGAGTGCTGGTTCTGGAAAGAAAACTTACTACATGAATACCCCAACTGCATTAAGTTTACAATTGGACTACCACATTTGGAAATGGTTCTATGTCAATGCAACTGGAATGATCAATTTAGTTTCTAAGAAAGATGCACACAAAGTACATATTGCAAATCAAATCAGTTTAACTCCAAGTTTTGATTATGCGTGGTTTGGTTTCGGTATTCCGATGTCTATGAACCGTTACTCAGGCTTTAAAGCGGGTATTGCAACTCGACTTGGACCGGTTACAGTTGGTGTCACCGATTTTAGAACCTTATTTGCTACAGGAAAAGTTAGAGGTGGTGAATTTTACTTCGGATTGAGAATTCCTATTGTCTATACTGAACCTGATGATCAAGATAACGACAAAGTTTCCGACAAAAAAGACAAATGTAAAACCGTACCAGGTGTATGGGCTTTCCAAGGTTGTCCTGATACCGACGGAGATGGCATCAAAGATACTGAAGATGATTGTCCAGAAGTAGCTGGTCTAGCTAAATTTAAGGGTTGTCCTGACCGCGATAACGATTCAATTATCGACAAATTAGATAAATGTCCGGATGATTTTGGTTTAGCGAAATTTGGCGGTTGTCCTGATCGTGATAATGACTCAATTATCGACATGGATGATGCCTGTCCTGACGATGCAGGTCCAGTTGCCCTAAATGGTTGTCCTGACACGGATAAAGATGGAATTATTGATGCGGTGGATTATTGTCCGAATGAATATGGTGTTCCTGAAAACAATGGATGTCCATGGCCAGATACGGATGGTGATGGTTTATTAGACAAAGATGACGCTTGTCCGCAATTGGCAGGACCTTTAGCAAACAAAGGATGTCCATACATCGATACCGATAAAGATGGAGTATTGGATAAGGATGACGAATGTCCTGGAACACCTGGAACGATTGCCAACAAAGGATGTCCGGAAATCACGCAAGAGGTTCAAGAAATTTTGAAAACTGCTTTCGATAATTTAGAATTTGAAAGTGGAAAAGACATCATATTAGCAGGATCATTTAATTCGTTAGATGAATTGGCGAAGGTATTGGTTAAAAAATCTACTTGGGAATTAGAAATGGAAGGACATACTGACAATGTGGGTAACGACCAAAAAAATCTAATTCTATCTCAAAAAAGAGCTGAGGCTGTGAAAGCATACTTGGTTTCTAAAGGGGTTGATGCGAAAAGATTACACGCGTATTACTATGGTGAAATGAAACCGATTGCAGATAATGCAACGGAAGAAGGTCGTCAAAAAAATAGACGTGTAGAAATGAAAATTAAATTTGATTAATTCCATTCGATTGAAAAAAAGTGGCTGCTGTGAAGTAGCCACTTTTTTTTTGATGTATATTTGAACTATGATGTCAAAAAGCACTCGATTTCTTTTGTCTATATGCAGCGGATTATTGCTGACTTTTTCATTTCCCTACACGGGAAGTCAAACTTATCTGATCTTCATAGCGCTCATCCCCTTACTTTTCGTAGAACAAGAAATCAGGATCAAAAGCTACCGTCCAGGAAAACTATTCATCCATGCTCATTTGACATTTTTAATTTATAACGTGGGCACCACTTGGTGGATTTGGAATGCAAGCCAAGGGGGAGCCATCATGGCATTTGTATTGAACAGTCTTTTAATGGCCATTGCCTTTTTTACCTATCATCTTTTGCTAAGAAAATTAGGAGATTCCTTCGGACTACTAGCCCTCATTAGTATTTGGGTGGGATTTGAATTTTTGCATTTTAATTGGGAATTATCTTGGCCTTGGCTAACTTTTGGAAATGTCTTTGCCCTCCAAACCGATTGGGTACAATGGTATTCCATTACCGGGGCTTTAGGAGGTTCCATTTGGGTGCTTACCATCAATTATTTAGGTTTTCAAATCATTTATAAGTACTTGAAAACAAAACAAATTGCAAAAACAAGTACATTACTTTTTATCGGATGCTTAGCATTCCCCGTAATTCTTTCAAACTTCATTTCTTACACGATAGAAAAGAAAGACTCCATTCGAGTGGCATTACTGCAACCCAATATAGATCCATACCTTGAAAAATTCAATGATCCCATCGAAATTCAAATGGATAAAATGATCGCTTTAACGAAAGATCTCAAACAAATTGATTATTACATTGCCCCGGAAACAGCGATCTCCAATCAATTTTACGAACCCAATTGGGAACAAGAAATAAGCGCCTTAAAACTCCGAGAGCATATTCAAAAAACAAAAGGAAATTGGATTATCGGTGCCGCAACTTATGAAATCTTCGATACTAAAAAATCGCGCGCCTCTAGAAAATTACCGGATGGTCCGGGTTATATTGAATTTTACAATACAGCCTTATTTATGGATACCCAATTTCATACCCAAATCAATCACAAAAGCAAATTGGTTCTTGGAGTAGAAAAATTACCCTTTTCCAATATCTTTCCCTTCATTGAGGAATTATCGATTGACAACGGAGGAACCTCGGGAACTCTAGGCATCGAAGAAGAACCAAATGTGATGGGCAATACAACCTTATTTGCACCAGTTATTTGCTACGAATCCATTTACGGCAATTTTGTTCGAACCCAAGTTAAAAAAGGAGCCGATTTTATTGCCATCATCACTAACGACGGATGGTGGGGGAATACTCCAGGATACAGGCAGCATTTAGCATTGGGTGCACTCAGAGCTATCGAAAATAGAAGATATGTTGTTCGTAGTGCCAACACAGGTTCAAGCGCAATAATAGATCCAACGGGAAAAATACGCTCTAAAACGAAATATTGGGTTCCAGCTTGCATCAGCACCACCATATTTAAACAAAAAGGACAAACCTTTTATCAACATAATGGAGATTATTTAGGGCTTTTTGCTTTGTACTTGAGTTTGGGTCTAGCGGTTGTTTACGCTCTAAAGAGATGGAAAAAATCTATTAAATAACTCCTACTTACTGATGTAATACCTCCCAAAACGCTCCTTTCGGCCAAATCGGGCATAGATAAGAATTTGATCTTTTTGGGCATTCCATTTAAAAAAGCGTGGAATGATTATGGCTTCTTCTTCCTTGCCTTTAAACAAGGCTCTTCGTTCATAGTTTCCTGTTTCTAAATCTACGCTCAACATACCGACAGCATTCTTTTTTCCTGTACTAAAGCTGTAATTGATGACATCTTCGGCCTCCCCTTCACGGTCGTAATTACCCAAATGGTCATTAAAAATAATCTTCAACTGATCTTTTTCTAAAAAGGAAAAATATGAGCTATAAAATCCACCATCGTTCACCGAAGCTTGATTCTTTGGAATCCGATTGATCCATTCAAATCCACCGTCTTTTTTTATTTTGAAACAAATGATATCGTTGTAATAATAATAGGTAGTGCTTCTTGAATATCCTCTGGAATCCGTATACGATACCACTTGAGTATAATACTGTTCAATGGATCCCACTAAATTTCCTTCAGCGGTTAAAAAGACATCCCTCATCACAAAATTGTACAATAATGGATTTCCCTTACCATTCATTTTGTCGCGATTTGCCTTCTCTAATTGTTTTTCGGTCCAGTTTTTCGTAATAAACTCCTCCGAAAAATCTTCAAAGCCCTGATGGGTGATTTGCTTTTTCTTGAAGTCTACAAAAAGGTGAAACAAGCCCTTCGCCCCATTCGTCCCCTTATCACCATATACCCCAACTGCGGTAAAAAGACCTGCATCATTGGTTTCCAACTGCAAAGCCTCTACCCTTTTCTCTTCCATGTTGATGACAAAATCCTCTAATCCTTCTTCGTGTACTTGCAAAAGGTGAACAGCCTTGAAGTGTTGTTCTTTGCGAAAAATTCCCTTTTTTTCAATGGGGAAATATTCAGTCACCGAAATGAAATAATCTCCTGAGTTTGATAAGATGTGCTGATCAATGGTTGTATTTGCCCCTTCAAAAGGTAGTTTATAGTCGCCTGAATTTAATTCGGTTAAATTCTTATCAAAAATTTTAAATCCATAGCGATCACGTTCTTCCTTTTGTCCAGGAATTTCCCATAACAGCACAAAATAGTTTTTATCCTTACTTTGTTCGATAAAAAAAGATCCCTTGTTCCTTCTTGAATCAAATTCAATGGTTACCAAAACTCTGGGTACATCAATCGGTTTTAGCTCAGCGTTATACTCTTGGATATAGATGGAATTGGTTTTTTCAAAGACATCATTGAGTAACACATAAATGCGATTTCCAATCGTCAAAGCATTTTCAAAATTGGCAATTCCATTTTCTAACTTGATGGAAATATTTCCTTTGGTGACCACTTCCAAATTAGAACGGTATTCCAAACGATAACTGGAAACAAATTGATTCGCAGGACCTCGAAGGGTCACAAAATCGTTCCCATTCAAAGCCATTACTTTGTATAATTCACTGCTCGGTTTTGCAAGCGACCCCCATTCTAATTTATTGCTTTGACTTAATAAAGCGAAGCCATAAAAAAACAGGAATATGCTTGTAATTGTTTTCAATCTATAAATTAAAAATACCTGTGTAATTATCAGGTGAAATTTGTTTTAATTGGAACTTAATTTCATCCGAAACATTTAACGTATCCACAAATTCATGCACCGATTGTTTGGTGACTTGTTCATTTTTACGCGTCAATCCTTTCAATGCTTCGTAGGGTTTTGGATACCCTTCTTTTCTTAATATGGTTTGTATCGCTTCTGCAACCACCGCCCAATTTGCTTCTAAGTCGGAGGCAATAGCTTTCTCGTTCAACAATAACTTATGCAATCCATTTAAGGTCGATTTAAAGGCAATTAAGGTATGTGCCAGAGGAACTCCAATGACACGTAACACAGTTGAATCCGTTAAATCACGTTGTAATCTCGATACCGGTAATTTTGCCGATAAATGCTCGAAAAGGGCGTTAGCTACACCAATATTTCCTTCTGAATTTTCAAAATCAATTGGATTTACTTTGTGTGGCATGGCAGACGAACCTACTTCTCCTTCTTTCAATTTCTGTTTGAAATACTCCATGGAAATATACGTCCACATATCGCGGTCAAGATCAAGAATGATGGTATTGATTCGTTTCAAACAATCAAACAAAGCGGCCATATTATCGTAATGTTCAATTTGTGTGGTGGTTTGACTTCTTGATAAGCCCAATTGTTGGTTCACAAAATCGTTTCCAAATTTCACCCAATCGCGCTCAGGATAAGCCACGTGATGTGCATTAAAGTTACCAGTAGCACCCCCAAATTTTGCAGAATAAGGAATTTGTTTTAATTGGTTCAATTGTACCGTTAAACGCTCTACAAAAACATAGATTTCCTTACCAAGACGTGTTGGAGACGCAGGCTGACCATGCGTTTTCGCCAACATGGAAATCGATTTCCATTCTTTTGCGTCTTCGTGCAAGGTGTCAATGACTTCTTGAAGGGTTGGTACATACACTTGCTCTATCGCCTCTTTTAAAGAAAGTGGAATGGCTGTGTTATTGATGTCTTGTGAGGTTAAACCAAAATGGATGAATTCAAGATAGGCAGCTAAACCTAAATCTTCCATCTTCTTTTTGATAAAATATTCCACCGCTTTCACATCGTGATTGGTGGTTTTCTCAATTTCTTTAATGGCAAGGGCGTCCTGCTCCGTAAAATCTTGATAAATTGCTCGTAACGCATCTTCCTTTCCTTGCGGGAAATCAACCAATACGCCAGCATGAGCCAAGGCAATAAAATATTCAATTTCGACTAAAACGCGGTATTTGATTAATCCAAACTCTGAAAAGAAGGCTTGTAATTCTTTTGTTTTACTCGCGTAACGACCATCTACGGGTGAAATTGCAAAAAGACTATGTGTACTCATGTATTTTATTGAAAAATTAAAGTACAAAGATAATAAAACAATCTTTTAACTTAACTTTATCCACAAAATTGAACGCATGGAGTTGATCAACAGTTTTCTTTTTGGGATTAAACAACAAGGAAAAGCACTGTTGTTTATTAAAGAATATAAACTGTATTGGTTCACCTTTTTTCCGTTTTTATTGATGGGTATTCTCTACTATTTGGGCACATACCTTTTGAAATTACCTCATCGAATAGACCCGTCCAATATTCAAGATATTTTTTGGAATTTCATTTTATTAACGATTGAAGTAAGTATTTCTTTAATCATTATGGAATTTACCAAATACATGGTGGTGATTTTTTTATCGCCCTTGTTGGCATTTTTGAGCCAAAAGACCGAACAATACCAAACAGGAAAATCCTACGCTTACAATTTACAGCAATTAAAAACCGATGTACAACGCGCTTTAAAAATCACGATGCGCAATATCATGTGGAAATATGCCTTACTCATCCCCATTTATGCTGTCGGATTTTTCATTCAACAATGGACTGCCTTCGATCCTACCCCCTATCTCGCTTTTTTTATTGGCGCCTATTTCTATGGCTTTTCATTTATTGATTATACCAATGAACGACATCAAAAAAGCGTGAACGAAAGCATCTTAATTGTCCGTAAAAACAGGGGATTTGTTTTTGTAACTGGTGCAATTTTCTCATTACTCATTTATGTACCTGTCGATTTATCGTTGATTTTTGGTGCCAGTGATCTGGGTTGGTGGGAAACATTAACCGATCGACTATTGCATATTCTATTTTGGATCATTGCTTCCTTTGCGCCGATCTTAGCTATCGTTTCGGCTACACTGGGAATGGTTGCTACTTCAAAAAAATAAAGCCGCTATTGCTAGCGACTTTACCTATTCAGTTAAAAAATACTTATTGGTTATGCTCAATGATGTAGTTCAACACTTTCGTCATTAAATGCACTCGGTCTTTCCCTCCTACATTGTGTGGATGCATAGGGTAAGGGAAGAAATCCATTTGTACGCCATCCTCGACAAACTTTTTCACCAAAGCGAAGTTGTGTTGCATCACCACCACATCGTCAACAGTTCCATGAATCAGTAGTAAGTCACCTTTTAAATTCTTCGTATAATTGGTTAATGCATTTGCAGCATATCCTTCAGGGTTTTCTTCGGGTTGATCCATGTAACGCTCTCCGTACATGATTTCATAGTATTTCCAATCGGTTACAGGACCGCCTGCAACTCCCACTTTGAATACATCGGGTTGACGCAACATCAATGACGTAGTCATAAACCCACCAAAGGACCAGCCGTGTACGGCCAATCTATTAGTATCTACATACACTTGAGATTTTAAATAATCGACACCCAACAATTGATCTTCCATTTCAACGGTTCCTAATTGACGATGAATCACGCTTTCAAAGTCTTTTCCGCGATTCGCTGACCCATGATTATCCAAAGTATAGACGATATAACCTTGCTCAGCCATCCAATACATCCAAAGATTAGCACCATCTAAATAGGAATTCGTAATCATTTGTGCATGAGGTCCACCATAGACGTAAACCATCACGGGGTATTTTTTACGAGGATCAAAATTACTTGGGAAAATGGTTCGGTAATATAAATCCATACCATCTTTTGCTTTGAGCGTTCCGATTTCACATTTACCTACTTGATATTCATTCAATTTAGAAGTAGCCGTCATGAGTGTTTTTAATTCCTTTCCATTGGCATCCAACAATAAGGTTTTTGAAGGTACATCGTGTGCAGAAAACTGGTCTAACACATACGCATCGTTACTTGAAATTTCCATTTCATGCGTTCCTTCGTTTTTAGTAATCAGGCTTTGTTTTCCTTTTAAAGTCACTTTGTACAATAAGTAATTAAGAGGACTTGGACCGGTTGCTGCGAAATAAACTGCATCTCCTTTATGACTTGCTTTGACAATCTCTTTGGCCACGAAGGTATTTTTCGTCAATTGCTTGATTAATTTACCCGTCAAATCGTAAAGGTAAAGGTTATCAAATCCGTCTCTTTCTGAAATCCAAATGAATTGATTAGAAGCATTTGGGAAGAACGCTGGATGTTCAGGTTCAATCCAAGTATTGTTGGTTTCTTCAAAAAGCGTTTTTACAAATTGACCTTCTGATGTATACAATTGCAACCACATGTGGTTTTGTCCGCGATTGACTTCTGCAACCAAGATATGCTTTCCATCTGGAGTCCAAGAAAGATTGGTTAAATAACTGTCTTTACCGCTTTTAGGGTAAACAAACACCAAGGTTTTTTTGGTCAAATGATAAATCCCAACACTTGGTTTTTCTGATTTCTGACCTGCCATAGGATATTTAATCGAACGTAAAGAACCCGGTGTCGTCGTGATGTCTAGCAAAGGGTAATCCGCCACATCGCTTTCATCCTTTTGATAAAAAGCCAATTGATCATTCGTAGGTGCCCAAAATAAACCACCACCGATTCCAAATTCATTACGTGCAATGGATTGTCCTGCTACGATATTTTTATCTTGATGATGAGTCACTTTCGTAACAGCGCCATCTTTCCAAATCTCAATTTGATTATCTACCGTGTATGCAATGGCTTGATGGTTCGAAGACAAGGTAGCATTTGCCGCATTTTCAGCAATGGAAGCCCACTGCTTACCTTTATTCAGTTTGCGGTTATACGTGTAAAAATGATTGCCATCATTGACCATAAACTCATCGCTACTGAGCCATTCGAAGTTAGAAAACCAATTCAACTCTGCACCAACACTTAAATTAAATTCGGAAATTGTTAAAGCCTTTTTCGCTGGCTTTGTGGCCGAACCAATGGCTAAATTGGTGAATTTTTCCAAGTATGAATATTCTGTGGTATTCGGAATCCATTTAAAAAAATACATTTTTTCTGTCACTAAACTGCGTTGTTGCATCACAGCGACATCTAGCTTTAATTCCTTCTTTTGCGCAAAACTAACGACTTGAAAAGCCACAAAAAGGATTAAACAAATTTGTTTCATATTAGCGTTTTATTAATTGATTAAAAAATTGTTCTATCGGTCTACCTACCTCAAAACAGTGTAAGATGGTTTGATCTAAATCCTCCTTAAGCACTTCTTCCGCAGGAAACTGGGCATAAAAATACCATTGTTTATTTAAAATCAAAGGCTCTTGGTCGATATATCCTTGAAATTCTTTAGGTAAAACTTTGTTTTTTTCACCCAACAATTCCCCAAAAATCTTGACAAATGTCTTATCCCGATATAATTTTTGAAAGGTGTCCAAGTTTTCAGTAATGCCTTCGCGGACAAAATAAAGGTCATCTTTATCCAATTCATAAATTCCTCCATAAACGCGCACATGCTCAGGACTCAGCTCAAAATAAACTCCATTGATAGCCTTACTTTTTTTCCCTTCCGGAGCAACAACAGCCGAAACTTGTGTCTTGTAAGGCGTTTTATCTTTGGAAAAACGAATGTCGCGATTGATTCGAAAAATACAATCTTTAGCTTCCAAACCTTGAAATTCAGGATATTTTTTAGCGATTTGCAAAATGACCAATTGCACAAAATTTTTGAAAGGTTCTTTGACTTCCTTTTCATAAATGGAGCGATTTTCATCAAACCATTCCTTGTGGTTATTGGCTGCTAGCGATTTAAAAAAATCGAGAAAAGCAGGGTTAAAATGGGACATAATTCAAATTTTGCTGAAATTACAAAATTATTCGCATTCAAAAATGGATTGTTAATTAATTCAGTAGGAAAGCAGAATGGATTAGAAAAGCTTTGCTTATTTTTACATTAAAAAAAGCGATGAAGCATGTAACCCTGGCAAGCATTGAAGCGGCCATCAAAAAAGTTGATCACCTGGACGATGATGGACTAGAAAAATTAAGCGAAACCTATTCGTTAGCGCAACCCACTCTATTAGGTTACGTGATGTCAGCACCCCGAGAATATGAAAACGAACAATTAGAGGGCTATCTGATTTATTATTTTTGCCTTTTATGTGAATGTTTCGCGCAAGAAGGATTGACCGTTGCTGAAGTGACTGAAGAAGACATTGATGTTTTTGAAGAGCCTTACTTCCAACTTTTAGATACGTATTTTGAAAGTGAAAATGATGATGAATTAGAAGATTTTTGTGACCAACCTCATTTAGCGCAATTCATGGCGATGGAAATTTCCACAGAAGACGAGGATGGATCCACGTTAGACGACGAAACAGCTACTCAATTATTCATCGTAACCATTGCGATCATCAGTTTACTAGGTCGCAAAATTCAAGCATAATGAAATCTCCCCTTGAAATTGTTCAAACGATGCTGCAAGAAGATGCTTTTAGCAATTGGTTAGGCATTCAAGTAGAACAAATCGATCAAGGAAGTTGTACACTCAGTATGGAAGCCCATTCCGAAATGGTGAATGGGTTTTCCATTTTACACGGAGGAATTTCTTATGCCTTAGCAGATTCAGCACTTGCCTTTGCTTCCAATGCCTATGGTTATCAATGCGTAAGCATCGAAACTTCCATCTCACATATTCGCCCAGCAAAAGCCGGAGAAAAACTCATCGCGACAGCAACTGAAATTCACCGCGGAAAAACCGTAGGACGTTACGAAGTTATCGTTGCAGACCAACACCATAAAACCATCGCCCACTTTAAGGGAACCGTTCATATCTCTGAAAAAGTGTGGTAGTAAATCAATAAGATATATCGTTCATGTTTTAAGCAGAATTGTTTACACTAAACTGCTTACTGTAAACTACATTTTTGAAAATACCAAATAGGTCTCAGAATTTTAAGCTTAAAATAGTTTACTTTCCATATTTTTTTTACATTTACGTAAACCACTTTTCCGTATAAAGTGTATCAAAATATTTTAAAAAATGAACAGATTAATTCGTAAAGTTGCCATATTGGGCTCTGGTGTCATGGGTTCTAGAATCGCTTGTCATTTTGCCAATGTTGGCGTTCAAGTACTTTTATTAGATATTCCGCCACGAGAACTTAATGAACAAGAAACTAAAAAAGGACTCAGTCTTCATGACAAGGTAGTTAAAAACAGGATCGTAAACGATGCTTTTCAGGCAACGCTAAGCGCCAATCCTTCCCCAATCTACAGCAAGAAAGTCATTCCTTTAGTTTCGCTCGGCAATTTGGAGGATGACCTTTCAAAAATAAGCGAATGCGATTGGATCATAGAGGTGGTAGTTGAACGCTTGGATATCAAACAACAACTTTTTGAAAAAGTAGAAAAATTTAGAAAACCAGGCACCCTCATTTCTTCGAACACTTCTGGAATTCCCATTCACATGATGACCGATGGACGTTCCGAAGATTTTAAAAAGCACTTTTTAGGAACACATTTCTTTAACCCACCGCGTTACTTGCCTTTATTGGAAATCATTCCCACGGCGCACACTTCGCAAGAGGTAGTTGATTTCTGTATGCATTTTGGCACACACATGCTGGGTAAAAAAACAGTACTATGTAAAGATACGCCTGCATTCATTTCAAATCGAATTGGGGTATATTCGATCATGTCGTTGTTCCATATTGTAGAAGAAATGAACTTGACGGTAGAACAAGTCGATAAATTAACGGGACCGGTTTTAGGTAGACCGAAATCTGCCACCTTCAGAACTTGTGATGTAGTAGGTTTGGATACCTTAGTTCATGTTGCCAATGGTTTGGCAGCGAATTGTCCAAGTGACGAAGAACGAAATCTGTTCACCCTTCCCAACTACATTTCCAAAATGATGGAAAACAATTGGTTAGGATCAAAAACCAATCAAGGATTTTATAAAAAAGTTAAAAAAGAAGACGGAAGTTCGGAGATTTTAGTGTTGGATTTAAAAACACTCGAATACCGTTCATCAGAAAAGGTAAAATTTCCAACCCTTGAAATGACCAAACCGGTCGAAGATTTAAAAGCGCGCACGAAAATGTTGTTCGCCGGAAAAGATCAAGCAGGTGAATTTTACAGAAAGATATTTGGTGGATTATTCGCTTATGTGTCCAATCGGATTCCTGAAATCTCAGATGAATTATATCAAATCGACGACGCGTTAAAAGCTGGTTTTGGTTGGGAATTAGGTCCTTTCGAAGTTTGGGATATTATCGGCTTAGAGGAAGGCTTGAAACTTATTGCGCTAGAGAACAAGCACGCGCACGATTGGATTCACGACATGAAATCCCAAGGCATCACTTCCTTCTATACGTTAAACAACGGAGAGAAACAAGTATATTCTCCAACCTTGAAAGCGTATCAAAGCATTCCGGGTGGTGAAGGAAAAATCATCTTAGAAGCCAAAAGACATGCTGAGACCGTATGGAAAAACGCAGATGCGACCCTTTCACATTTGGGAGATGGCATCTTAAACCTTGAGGTACATACGAAAATGAACACCATCGGAGGTGGAGTGATTCAAGCCATCAATAAGGCCATTGATATCGCTGAAAAAGAGTATCAAGGTTTGGTCATTTATAATGAAGGTCAGAATTTTTCTGCGGGAGCCAATGTGGGTATGATTTTCATGATGGCGGCAGAACAAGATTATGATGAACTCAATTTTGCGATTAAAGCCTTTCAAGATACCATGATGCGTTTGCGCTATTCCAACATCCCTGTGGTGGTTGCGCCGCATAACCTAGCGCTTGGAGGAGGTTGTGAAATGTCGATGCATGCAGACAAAGTAGTCGCACACGCAGAGTTGTATATGGGATTGGTAGAATTTGGAGTGGGTGTCATCCCTGGTGGTGGTGGCAGCAAAGAATTTGCAAAACGACTTTCCGATGAACTTGCAGCAGGAGATATTAAAATCAACCGTCTACGTGAACGCTTCTTGACCATCGGACAAGCCAAAGTTTCCACCTCAGCAAGAGAGGCTTTTGAATTGGGTTATTTACGAGAAGGGATTGATGAAATCGTGGTGAATCGAGAATGGCAATTGACGCGAGCAAAAGAAGCTTGTTTGCAAATGGCGCAAAAAGGATATGTAGCTCCTAAACGTACAAAAAATGTGACAGTTATGGGTCAAGAAGGTTTAGGAATCGTATATGTGGGTGCCAACTCCATGGTTTCTGGAAAATACATGTCGGAACACGACCAATTGATCTCTGAAAAACTAGGATATGTGTTGTGCGGAGGAGATTTAAGCGAAAACACACTCGTTTCAGAACAGTACCTATTGGATCTTGAGCGTCGTGCATTTTTAGAGCTTTGTCAACAGCGAAAAACACTCGAAAGGATGCAAAGTTTAATTCAGAAAGGAAAAATTTTAAGGAATTAAGAGGAGGTTTTAGGCTTTAGATTCAACATAGAAAAATAACATTAAACTAAAAGATATTGATGGATACATAAACCAGTCTTATGTTTAGCATCAAATATCTAAATTCAAGAAAACATGAAACAAAACGCATATATCGTAGCAGGATTTCGATCTGCAGTGGGCAAAGCAGGAAAAGGAGTATTTCGATTTTACAGACCGGATGATCTTGCAGCAGATGTGATTAAGCATTTGATGGAAAGTGTTCCTCAATTGGAAAAAACGCGTGTAGACGACGTCATTGTTGGAAATGCTACGCCCGAGGCTGAGCAAGGATTAAATGTAGGTAGAATGATTTCCCTAATGGGTTTAAACACCGATAAAGTTCCTGGAATGACTGTTAATCGCTATTGTTCTTCGGGTTTGGAAACCATTGCCATTGCCACGGCGAAAATTGAAAGCGGAATGGCCGATTGCATCATCGCAGGAGGTGTTGAATCCATGTCTGTGATGGCCATGGGTGGATGGCGAATTGTACCGAATGCCAAAGTGGGCAAGGAAAATCCAAATTGGTATTGGGGAATGGGGTTAACAGCCGAAGCGGTAGCTGAACAATATAAAGTAAGTCGAGAAGACCAAGATGCATTTGCCTTACATTCCCATGAAAAAGCATTGGCTGCCATTTCATCGGGTAGATTTAAAGACGACATCGCTCCGATAACCGTGGAACGTATCTTTTTAGATGCCCAAGAAAAAAAGCAAAAAGAGCAATATATAGTCGACACCGATGAAGGGCCAAGAGCATCCACCCTTGAAGGATTAGCGAAGTTAAAACCCGTTTTTGCAAATGGGGGTTCAGTAACCGCAGGAAATTCATCGCAAACTTCGGATGGCGCTGCATTTGTATTGGTGATGTCTGAAAAAATGGTAAAAGAATTGAACATTGAGCCGATTGCACGTTTGGCATCTTACGGAGTGGTGGGTGTGGAACCGAGAATTATGGGAATTGGTCCGGTAGATGCTATTCCAAAAGCCTTGAAATTAGCCGGATTGACCCAAAACGATATCCATTTGGTAGAGTTGAACGAAGCTTTTGCTTCGCAATCCTTGGCCGTTATTCGAGAAACAGGACTAAATCCTGATATCGTGAATGTAAACGGAGGTGCTATTGCCATGGGGCATCCATTGGGTTGCACAGGTGCAAAGTTATCGGTACAAATCATGAATGAATTGAAAAAACGCCAACAAAAATACGGCATTGTGACCATGTGCGTCGGCACGGGACAAGGCGCAGCAGGCGTGATCGAAATGTTATAATCTAATGCTTATGAAAACGTTTTTAGGAATAGGCTTCACGATCCTGATGATGGGTTCTGGAATTGCACAAACCAGTAAGTTAACTGTTGAATTTACCGCACCAGAAACGGAAGATGCGCCAACATGCTACGATGTTTTTATTTATTCCAAGCAGGACACCTTGTTTGCCAGTCAAAAAAGCGATTTCGAAGCCATTCAACTCGAAGCCTTAGCAAAAGGAACGTATTTCATTGAAGTAGAGGCCTGTGAAAACAACGAAAATGAGTTTCAATACCGTTATTTTCAAACGGTTTGGATTCAAGATCAAGCATTAACCACATTAACTGTACCCCTCGGGTTTGAGCAAAATGATTTGGACGAATCGGGAGAGGCCATCGAACAAAAAGATCGCATGGAAAGTCAATTTGCCATAGGTTATTTTGATGAAAAGTGGAGTCCGGAAAAAAACACCACCAAATATGCTTTCAGTTTAGAACAATCAATTTACTATTGGAATGCGTTTTCGAAGCACGTCGGTTTTTTAATCGGCGGGGGGTATCACTATGCCTATGCTCCCATTCGTATCCAACAAGATTCGATTTACCCGGACCATATTAAATTTAAACATTACCATTATTTTTCGGGAAATTTAGATCTTAAATTGCGTTTTTCCAGCAAAAATCAACAACTCGTTGATCTTTCTGCATCCCATTTATTTTTTGATATTGGTTTAAAATACCAATTGCCTATTTACTTCCGAGAAATTACCCGCTTTGACGCCAAAACCAAATTGGTAAAAGGCTACCTGCACCAATTTACAGATGTACGCGCTTATGTGAATGTTGGAACGAGTCATGTTCAAGTTTTCGCAGAGTACAGACCACTATCTTTCGTTTTAGGAAGCTATACAGAATTGCCCAAATTCAATGCAGGCATTAAATTCCTCTTCCATGACCTAGATTAAGCGCAAAACTGTGAGATTTCCCAGTTTTTGGTTTATTTTTTTGTTGCATTTTAAAACAACTTTTATAATGTATTTGTTGTCTTTTAGCGCAACAATAATTAGAACGGAATGCGGGTAACATCAACTAAAAGCACAGGCTGAACAACCATTTACGAGAAGCACGCTTTTAATAGTTGTGAAACGTAATATACAATCAATAAAGTAAATTGGATTGATTAAAAAGTAACAAGAAAACCATTACTCTACACCACCTATGTACGACATGGAGCCTGCTGACACTTGGAAAGGGAAAATAGCCGTTTTATTTATCCTTTGGCCATTTTTCATGATCATCTACTGGATGGAATTTAATCCGTCGAAAGCCTCCACTTTAGAATGGTTCTTGGGGGTTGTTTTTATCCTCTTAAGCGGATTTTGGGGTTATGGGGTATACCGATACTTTCGCCGGTGACGAAAATTAATAGGCGAAAAACAAGTCTTCAAATCGGACTTTGTACAGCCTCTATATGGATCAATTCAATGTCAATATTTTTTGATTGCGCGCGAAAGTCTTTAAAATCATTGATGGCACGAAGGACGTCGAAATCAATTTCTCGACATTTTCTTCCATCAAAGATGACCTTTGCATTCGCCGGAACTTTGTCCAAGGAGCTTAATATCCCAGCTTTATTCAAAAAAGTCACCTCTTCTGAAAGGGTATAAACGAGTTGGAAGCGGCCGTTTACCTCTTCCGTTTGAATGGTGAAATTATTCCGATAATTTTTTCTTAAGATGAAAAATATCGACACTGCAATCCCGATAGAGATTCCGATCAATAAATCACTGAAAAGCACCCCAATAATGGTGGCTACAAATGGAATAAATTGCTCATGACCTAGTTGATATTGAGACTTATAAAGTTTAAAAGCAGATAATTTATAACCCACTAAAATTAAAATCGCGGCTAGAGAGGCCAAGGGAATTAGATTTAAAAAAACTGGAAAAAACAAAACACTGATTGCCAATAAAAATCCGTGAATAATCGTCGATTTTTTCGATTGTCCTCCTGCAGTAATGTTTGCGGAACTTCTTACAATCACTTGCGTAATCGGTAAACCACCAATTAACCCTGACACCACGTTTCCTGTTCCTTGAGCGATTAATTCTCGATTTGTGGGAGTCCTTGGCTTAATCGGATCTAATTTGTCGGTTGCTTCAACACTCAACAAGGTTTCTAAACTCCCGACCAAGGCCAAGGTGAATGCAATGACGTAAACATCCGGTTGCATCAAAAACGAAAAATCAGGAAAATGAATAAATGAGCTTAACTCTTGCATCCCTTCTAAGACTGGCAATTGGACCAAGTGTTTTTTACCAATAGCTAATTCAGGGAAAAATTGAAGTAAAACCGCATTCGCAGCTATTCCAAAAATTACAGCGATGACAGCCCCAGGCAACACTCTAAAAACAGACCATTTCTTCAATTTTTTAGATTCAAACAACAGCAATAATACAAGCGATAAAATGCTGATCAATATCGCTCCAGGATGCAAGGAACGCATCATGAAATACAATTCACTAATGGTGTTATGTCCATCCGCTTGAAAAAATGATTCATCGCCGAAAAAATCAGCATCATAACCAAAGGCGTGAGGAATTTCTTTTAAAATTAAGGTCAAACCGATGGCCGCCAACATTCCCTTGATGACAGCGGTTGGGAAATAATTTCCAATGATACCAAACTTTAAGAATCCTGCTAAAATTTGAATGACACCCGACAAGATTACCGCAACAAGAAAGGCTTCAAAACTACCTAAGGTGGCAATCGCACTCAAAATAATAGTGATCAAACCTGCAGCTGGACCTGAAACACCTAAACGAGACTTACTGATAAACCCAACCACAATACCACCTACAACTCCGGCGATAATACCTGCGTAAAGGTTCGGAAGTCCCTCCACGCCTTTCACATGGGTAGCTGCTAGGCCAATTCCTAAACATAAAGGTAATGCAACTAAATATACTACGATACTTGCAGACAAATCAGCCTGCCAATTTTTCAAACTTTGTTTCATGATTTTTTTAATTTAATGGAATAACTAGATTATCCCATCAAATCAGGCGGCGAATAAACCGTTGAAAGATCACAAATTTTAAATTTTGAGTTTTTACATGTAACCACATTTTGCTTGCCCCATTTCCACTGATAATGTAATGGAGAAACCATTTCAATTTCTTCTTCCCATTCTAATTCTTCGAGCAGTACTTTTTCAGTACAAGATTCTTGATAGCTTACTGAAACATCCTCTGACTTGCCTATGCTAAAAGGAGCCTTAGTATGAAACTGTTTCGTCGTTGACAAAGAGACATGAAAAAATAAGATTGCTTGAAAAACAAAACTGATTAAAAAAAATGAGGCAAAAGATCTCGCTTTCATGGTCAACATAAACAAATATACTAAAAACAACTGAATGTTTTGACTTATGCTTTTATACCTTTACCATTATTGATATCATTTGTCAAATCCTTTGTATCTTTAAATCAAAAAACGCACATTTGCATGACCTCCAATAGAAAAAATACATGAAAAAAATTGCCTTAATCACAGGAGCCTCATCAGGAATGGGAAAATCCACTGCGTTTCACCTTCAGCAAAAAGGTTATACGGTATACGGTGCAGCTCGAAGAATTGAAGAAATGAAAGATTTAGAAGCAGCCGGAATGCATCGCATTGCCTTAGATTTAACCGAAGATGCTTCCATTGTTCGTTGTGTGCAGGAAATTTTAGAAAAAGAAGGAAAAATAGATGTGTTGATCAACAATGCAGGCTATGGATCATATGGATCTGTGGAAGACGTGCCTTTGGAAGAGGCAAAACGCCAATTTGAGGTAAATTTATTTGGTTTGGCACGCATTACACAACTCGTTTTACCAAGTATGCGCAAACAACAATCAGGTCGAATTGTAAACATTACTTCCATGGGCGGAAAAGTTTACACGCCACTAGGATCTTGGTATCATGCGACCAAACATGCCTTGGAAGGTTGGAGCGATTGTTTGCGTTTAGAACTTAAACCGTTTGGCATTGACGTAGTCATTGTGGAACCAGGAGGTATTAAAACACCTTGGGGGATCATTGCTGCTGAAAATTTAGTAAAAACATCTGGTAAAGGAGCTTATGCCTATTTTGCAACCAAAACCGCCGAGGCCATGAATAAAATGTACAGTGGAAAAATGCTTACCGATGTGGATGTTTTAGGAAAAGTAATTGCAAAGGCAGCATCGGTTAAAAGACCTAAAATCCGCTATGCAAAAGGATTTATGGCGAAACCGGCTATATTCATCCGTAAATGCTTTGGCGATTGGTTATTCGATAAAATCATCATGACCCAATTTAAGGGCTAAGAAAGTCTGCTCAACCTATGATTTAGAAAAAAGCACGGACTTCCATTCCGGCTGAATGTATCACGCGATTATTTTCAGATTTTCTCCCATTGTATTGAAAGGAAAGTTGAAGGTTTTTGGATAAAGAGCGTTGGTAACCGATGTTCCAAGTATAGTTAATACCAGGTTTTAACGCTTCCAACATTTCGAATCCTAAAGCTGAATTTTGAATGCCATCATATTCGATGCGAATCATCTTAAACCCACCTTGTAAGGAACCATTTTCAGCTTGATTCCATTTCATTTGGGTGCCCAATTCAAGAATTTTAGATAATTCACCCCCCAAATTAGCCTCATTTTTCTTTTCGGAAATTTTGCCATCTAACGATATGCGAAATAGTGTATTGGGCTGCAAGATGAAACTGGGTTGAATAAAATAATACGCGATATGGTAATTTCGATTGGTCGTGTAATCAGCATTGGCCAATTTGAAACCGTATTGATTTTTGCACTCCACGGTGAACCATTTGATGATATTCCAACGCATATTTAATTCTTGGTACTTGACCTCTTTAGCGTCAAAACCACTGGCCAATAGCGACTTATTTTGATTGTTCTGAATGGAATATTCCGCAGAAAATACACTGGAAATTCGATTAAAATATAGGGTGTTTCGGAAACTTAAGGTGGAAGCAATCAAACTGGTATCACTGATCGTGGTAACAAATGGATTAAAAGAGCTGGCACCGGCAAAATCACTTGTTTTTCGATATAAACGCAATCGCGTTTGATTGGAGAATAAACTCAAAACTTTTAATACACCCTTTTTACTAGCCCATAATCGCTCTGGCTTCCAAAAAAAGGATTGATTAAATTCATTCGAATAAGTCTTGGTGTATTCGTTACTCGGGGTGAAAACGCGGATATAACTGGCTTGATCGACAAATTGAGCAATTTCAAATTCATTCAAATCTTTAATACCATCCCCATTGTAATCGATCCAAGTATAAATTCCTTGGCCATCATTCACCTTTAAATATTGGAATTCTCTACGTAATTCAAGACCAGAACCTACTTCATAAAAAGAGTTCCAGGTCAGTGCCTGCTTAAAAAACCGAAATTCGTATTCAATTCTACCCAACACACTATTTTCTGGAGCTTGATTCATTAAAATGGAATTGTGAATTTTTAATTCTCGGTAAGAACCCATAAGACCTAAGGTCTGATTTTGAAGTTGTGTCAGGCGCAATTCTCCCCCAACGGTTGTGGCTTTTGCCCCCTTAACTAAACGGGTTGAATCGGATCGTTGATCGTAGCGCTCTCGGTAAAATAATTTCCAATTGTTTTTAATCGAATCGCCATTGGCCAAGTAAAATTGGTAATCGAAAAATTGATAACTGTTCGTCGCAAGGGGGATTCCTATCCCTTCATAATTATTGCGTTCATGGTCGTCTTTATAACCCAATTTGATGAATTTAAAATCCTTTGAAACTTCAATTTTGTGTCGTAAAAAATCATTTCTTTGTTCTGTCTGACTGCTTAAATAACTGGCGTTCCAATCGGCGCGAAATCCTTTTTGATTCCATCTTCCATCGGCAGCCATTCGATATCCTTGGTAATCTTCTCCCACCAAAAACTGTTGTCCCTCAAGGTTCAAATTCCCATAATTTCGATGGATGAAATTCGTCCCAATACTCGAAGCGAGTTGGTTCCCTGTATAACCCTTGTTTCGTGTGTTCCAATCGCGATCAAACTCGACGGCACGATATTGTTCAATAGGCACAAAGTTTTTTTCCAAGGCTTCTAACTCCAATTTAGTTTTCAAAGACCAGATAGGTAAACTATCTTTGGACAGGGGAATGGTGGCGATCATTTTCGTTTTATTCGCAAAACTCTGATCGTCTTTTTGATCTTTTCGAGAAAAGGTATTGATATCATTTTTAGTGTAGGCGACTTCATTTTCCAATTCTAAGTACCGATTGATTTTATAATTCGCTCCCATGGTCAACATTTGACGTTTTTTAGGGGTAATTAATAGTCTTGAAGGTTGATAATCTCCCTGTGGCACTCCTCCAACTGGCACCACCCATTTAAAAACGCGACCTAAGGCATTGTAATTCGCCAAAACATAATTCCCTTTGTTTGGACCTACATATTGAAACGTTGCTTTAAAAAAGGCCGAATCCTGACTTACCGAAAACACCAAAACGGAATCGTAACCCAAGGAATCAATCATCTTGTACATGTTTTGATTGTCGACAAACCCAATGGAATCAATCGAAGAAATTTGTGCTAAATAAAGACTGTCGCCAATTTCAGCCAACTTCGTTTTTTGGGCAGCAGATAAACTTTGCTGTAAACTTTGGTTTTTAGCATCCTGTTCTGAGTAGGCATTTAACCAAAAGTTGAATTTCTCAGAGGTATACGTTTGACTAGCTTGAAAGAGAGAACGTGCATAATTTTGATCCGAGTATTGAAATTCAACCACGATCCGAGAGTCTTTCGTGATTTGATTTCGAGCAGTAAAAATCACCTCCGCCGAGTTGTAATTGATGGTGTAATCAAATTCTTGTCCCCGCTCCAATAATTTTCCATCGATGTAAACGCGCTCTGTCCCTGACAAAACAATAATAAAAGGTTCATTTTCATTTCCTCGAAGACGGTAAGGCCCCTGATTCCCTTCAATTCCCGTTATGATTTGTCGTGCAAACTTACCCTTAGAAAAAGCGCCACTGACCTGCGTTTTCCAATATTTGGTGGTGTCTGTACCCCATAAATACTCAATGTTCAAACCCTGAGCACGCTTTTTATAATTCATGAAATAGCCTTTCGGTCTATATAACCAAAAATCCCCCGCAATAACTTTCAAGCGATCGTTGTAAATTTGAATAAATATCTTATCAAATTCTTGCAGTTTATTGGTATTACCATCTGCTTGAATAGGAAGATTGTCATCAGACAAGGTTGCCAAAACTTTGAGGTTTGGGGTAATATTTCCCGACAATTCAAGGTTTAAGGTAGAATTCACTCCTAAATCTTGGTTATTTCCGAAAGAAACCCCTCTGGAAATACTACCCGATTTGGTAAGGGAAGAACCTCCGAACACATCCTCCACTTGGTTAAACGTCGTAATTCGAAAAGGATCCATATCTCCCTTATTTTGAACATACATCAAGGAGGTATCTCGTTTCGCGTAAATTTTTGAGAAGTTAAACGGAAGCACTCGATAGCGAATTCGAATTTCACCCGCACAAGGTTTGGTTAATACAAATTTACTACTTCCATGGTCGATGTAATAATCTTCGAGGGTTAAAGGGGTATCACCGCAAAAAACACTGAGCGAATTGGGATAAATACTTAGACTATCCAAAAGAAGGGTATCTTTTAAATTAGTATAAGATCGTTCTCTAAAACTTGATTGCGCGCTTACGTAAGAGAACAACATCATTCCAAAAAATAGAATAAGAATACGATTACGGCTCATCAACACGAATATACAACGGAAAATTCAGTTACATCTTGTTAAGTAGCAAGAAAAAAACGTAATTTACGCTTGTTAAAAAAAGTTAAGCTGAAAAGAAAGTGCTTTTTTCATTCTAAATTCGTTTGATATGGGTTTAAAGAAAATACGTGTCAATTTAATTGTGGTGCTAGTAATCCTAGCCTTGATGGCTTTGTTGGTCATTCAAATTTTCCAAACCTTGCAGTTATACGATCGTAAAGCCCGACAATTTGATGTCAATCTTCATACTGCCTTAGAGCGAATTGCCATTCAACATGAAAAAGCAGAAGATATCCGCAGGTATATGCAAATTGTCAATGAAGATTTCAGCATTCAGTACAAGGATATCTTGAAAAAGGAATTTAAACATATATTATCCTCACAAGAATCGATTTCCATTAAAGATACAATCATCTACGAGCAAGGAAGCCCAAAAAGCTATTTGATTATCAAAGGGAAAACCATTGATCAAACCACTGGAGTGACGGCTGAACAGCGCATCATCGCGAAGGACATCCGTAAAATACAAGATTTAATGCACGGAGGGAACAAACGCTTGTCCAACTCCAAGTCGGAAATTGCGATTCAATTGGATCAACGCGTTCTTGAGCAAATCTTTAAAAAAGCAAAATTTGTCAACGAAATGATGTTGCAAGCCTTTCGCAACAATGAATTTGCAAAAGCACAAGACCGCATCAATCTCGCTTTCTTGGATTCCATCATCGCCCATGAATTAGCCGATGACGATTTACCGCAGAAGTATGCGTTTTGTATCTTAGATTCCGTCGATCAAATTGTTCCTTTTCGAAGTAAACCTAAACATTATCTAACTAAGGTCAATGATTATTTAGGTGCAGAAACCTTATTGTTTCCTGGAAATATTTTAGATGACGATTTATTCATTCGCATTGAATTTCCAAACAAAAAAAGTTTCATCGTAAAAGAAATGTGGACCTCTTTTACCTTTACCCTAATTTTGGTTGTATTGATCATTTTGACACTCATCATTATGTTTAGAACCATTTTGATGCAAAAGAAATTGTCGGAAGCAAAAACGGATTTCATTTCCAATATGACGCACGAATTCAAAACTCCCATTTCGACCATTTCGTTGGCCGTCCAAGCCATGAAAGACCCCGATATTTTTGGCGAAAAGAATGACCAATCAAAGCCATTCATTGGGATGATTGAACAAGAAAATAAACGCCTTGAAAAACTGGTGGAAGAGATTTTACAAAGTGCTACCATCGATCGAAAGGAAATCAAATTACAACTCGAAAAGGTTAATCTGTCAGAAATTTTAATTGAATTATGCGAAAAAACAAGGTTTCGAATTGAAAAAGAGAACGGACACGTACACCTAGAATTACCAGAAAACCCCATTTATATCCAAGCCGACAAATTGCATTTGACACATACCGTATCGAATATCCTAGACAATGCCATTAAATACAGCGGTGCAAAACCTGAAATCACCATTTTAGCAAAAGGCTTTGAAACGCATGCTTTTGTAGAAATCAGTGACCAAGGAATTGGGATAAAAAAGGAAGATATCTCGAAAATTTTCGATAAATTGTACCGAGTTCCAACGGGAAATGTACACAATGTGAAAGGATTTGGATTGGGATTAAGTTATGTGAAAGAAATCGTGAAATTACACGGTTGGAAAATTACTGTTCGCAGTAAGCTTAATGAAGGCACTACATTTAAAATTGAATTTTAAAACTGAAAAAATGAACTTGAATATTTTATTAGCTGAAGATGATCTAAATTTGGGATTATTATTAGAAACGTTTTTAAAGTCTAAAGGACATCAGGTGCATTTAGTCAGAAATGGAAAACTTGCCTTGGAAAAATTTCAAGAAGTAAAACCCAATTTCTGTATACTCGATGTCATGATGCCAGAATTGGATGGTTTTTCAGTAGCGAAAGAATTAAGAAGTATTGACCGAAAAGTTCCCATATTATTTTTAACGGCAAAGGGACTAAAAGAAGATAAATTAGAAGGTTTTTCACTTGGTGCAGATGATTACATGACCAAGCCTTTCATCATGGAGGAATTACTTGCGCGACTTGAGGCGATTGCCAGACGCACGGAAACTAGCGCCCAGAATGGAGACAGCACCCAAATGATTGGTTCCATCCGCTTTGAACCGGAGTTGAGAATTCTTCATTTAAAAGACGGAGAGAAAAAATTAACCACCAAAGAAAATGAACTTCTCCAGTTATTGGTGAAGAATGAAGGGGAAATTTTAGATCGTCAAGCAACGCTTCGAGCCATTTGGGGAGATGACAATTATTTTAATGGACGAAGTATGGATGTGTACATTGCTAAACTGCGTAAACTATTGAAAGAAGACGAACAGATTGAAATCATGAATGTACACGGAAAAGGCTTTAAATTTTTAATAAAAAATTAAACTTGCGAAACAATTCCTTTTAATTACTTTTGCCTTTTGAAGAAAAGTGAAAAATTGGATTAAATACATATTGCAAAAACTGCTCGGCTACGAAAGGTATTTGTTTGTGTTTTCTAAATTCAAAATCAAACGGCTTGAACATGACCCCCACGAAAAGGATTTTTTCATCTTTTTAAATCTATTAGAAGATGGCAAAGGAGATGTTTTAGATATCGGAGCAAACTTAGGATTGATGTCGTACCACCTTTCTAAAAAATTAAGCCAGCAAACCGTTCATGCATTTGAGCCGATTCCAGACAATTACCGTACGCTTCAAAAAATCATTGCTCATTTTCAATTGACCAACATCCTTACCTACCCAATAGCCTTGGGAGAAGAAGAGGGAGAAATTGAGATGATTGTTCCTTTGAATGAAGGGACAAAAATGCAGGGATTAAGTCATGTGAAACACGAATCGATTACCGAATGGAATCAAGGCACAAGCTTTACGGTTCCGATTCAATCGTTAGACCAAATCCAGTTTGAAAATCAAATTCAAGGTATCAAATTAGATGTGGAGAATTTTGAATATTTTGTACTGAAAGGAGGAACTCAATTAATTTCGACGCAAAAACCCCTGATATATATTGAATTGTGGGAAAATGAAAACAGAAAACAATGTTTTGAATTTTTGTTGGGAATGGGGTACCAAGCCATGGTAGTAGAAGGAAATCAACTTATACCTTACCAAGAAGGATTGCATCGAACACAAAATTTCATCTTTCAATCCAATTTAAATTAAAAAACTGCGTTAGATACGCGAGATGCAAAAGAAATTTTTATCAAATCTATTACTATTGGTGGGACTAAACCTCATCATCAAACCCGTTTCTTTATTTGTCATCGATGCTAACGTTCAAAATTATGTAGGTGAACAAGCCTATGGAATCTACTTCGCCCTTTTGAACCTCAGTTTCATGTTCAACATGGTGTTAGATTTAGGAATCAATAATTTCACGACCAAAAAAGTAGCTCAGTATCCTAAAACCACTAAAAAATATTTCAGTCACATCATAGGCTATCGTTGGATTTTGTTTTTACTGTATGCAGGCATTACCTTCTCTTTAGGACTGTTCATGCAACTTGATGCCAGCGAATGGAACATCCTCCTTTGGTTGATTGTCAATCAATTTTTCGTGACCAATATTGCCTATTTCAGAAGTCATTTTCAAGGATTACACCTGTTCAAAACGGATGCCATTTTCTCAGCGCTGGATCGTTTTTTATTAATTTTATTTGGAGCTTACCTCCTGTTCATTAAGCAAGATTTCACTATCATCGATTTCGTGTATTGCCAAACGTTTGCCTATGCCTTCAGTTTCCTTTTTGCTTGGTTAAGTCTTCGACAAAAATTAGGTGTTACCATCCCAAAATGGAATTTTCGATTTTTCATCGTGGTCTTAAAAAAGAGTTTTCCTTTTGCCTTGCTTGTCTTGTTGATGATGATTTACAATCGGCAAGATGGTTTCTTACTCGCCATTTTGAATAGAAATGGAGATTTTGAAGTAGGGGTCTATGCACAAGCTTATCGCTTAATTGACGCTTTCTTTATGTTTGGGATGCTCTTCGCCAATTTGTTATTCCCGATATTTTCAAAGTTATTGAAAAATGACAAATCCGATTTAAAACCATTGATTGCAGTGGCTTTTCGGATTTTACTCAATGCATCCGTGATGCTCTTCCTGTTCAGTATTTTTTATGGTGAAATGTACTTAAGTTGGATCTATACCACTAATATTGAACGTACGAATGAAGTCAATTTACTTTTGCTGAATGGATTCATTGCGATGGGCTTCACGTTAATTTTCGGAACGCTATTAACAGCAAATGGCAACTTAAAACAATTGCAATGGATTTCTTTCTTTGCGATTCTGATTAATTTAGCATTTAACTTGATTTTAGACCCCTTATATGGAGCAATTGGAGCAGCCCTTGCCTTCTTTTGCACGCAATGGTTCGTTGGATTAATGAATTATTATTATGCACAATCACTTTTCCAATTACTTCCCAGTGGAAAATATGCTTTAAAATTTATAGGCATGTATGGAACGCTTGCATGCGCTATGTACCTTTTGCCCAAATCTACTGTATACCTTGGGATTGAAATAGGAATCGCTGGTATCATGTTGCTTTCATTAGGCATGATTCAACCCCAATTTTTAAAATCATTGATGAATAAAACCAATTCGTTAAAGTTTACGATTGAAAAAAAAGAACCAAAAAAATAATTTAAGTAAATTCGCATTCAAGATTAGACAATTATGCAACATAACATGAACGAAATAGAGCAAGAAAATCAAAATTTATTGATTTTTATTTGGAAACACAGAAAGCCCATCTCTGTAATTACAGGAATAGCGATGATTACCGCGCTAATCGTATCCTTTTTGCTTACGCCACTGTATAAATCTACGGCCATAGTTTTCCCGGCAGCAACTAGTACGGTTTCGTTTTCTGAACAGCGTAATGCAAAAGCAGCTGCCATGGACTTTGGTGAAGAAGAGCAGGCAGAACAATTGGTGCAAATTTTAAATTCTTCCCAAATCAGAAATAAAATTGTCAATCAATTTGATTTGTATAACAATTATGAAATTGATGCAGATGATGCAAACCGAAACTATAAATTGATGAAAGCATACGAAAATCATTTTTCTTTTACGCGCACACGCTATGGATCGATTGAGATTTCAGTATTGGATAAGAGCCCTGAAAAAGCTGCTGAAATGGCCAATAAAATTGTCGACTTAATTGATACGGTGAAAAATGCAATGGTAGCTGAAAGAACCATCCCTGCTTTTGAAATCAATAGACGTAAAAAAGAATTACTTGAACTTGATCGTCAACAAGTGTTGCATAAATTAGATAGTCTGGGTGATCTTGGTGTCGTTTCAATTGAAGGAAGAACCAATTTAGTGACCGCTTATATCGATGCTAAATCTGCAGAAGACCGCAAGTTTTTAAAAGATCAAATTGATGTGAACCTTAAAAATGGTGCTTTATTTGACGGTCTAGAAGCTATCCGAGATGAAAAGATTACCAAACTCGAGAAATTCTTAGATTCTTACGAACAAGCGGAATCAGATGCCAACACCCAATTCAACCATAAGTTTGTCGTGGAGCATGCCGTAGTTGCGGATAAAAAAGATCAACCTAAAAGGCTCATCATTACACTCATGTCGACCATTGGTGGATTTGTTTTTGCGGTATTTAGTCTACTTGTTCGTGATCGTTTGAAAGCATTGCGTAAAATTGCCTAAGTGAGTTTTTTAACTTCGAATAGAATATTTTTCCTCTTAGGATTGTGTTACGCCGCTTTGTCGGTCTACTTCTTACAAACGAATCAATCCTATTTTACCCTTTTTCCTATCGGATTATTGGGTGTATATTTTGCGTTTTTTTACTCCAAGGTTACTTTCATCGCTTTGGCGTTCTTTGTGCCTTTATCGGTTAATATTGAAGAATGGACGCAAGGCGTTGGGCTTTTTCTCCCCACAGAACCTATCTTATTTGGATTTCTATTGCTTGCATTATTTAGAATGCTCAAAGAAGGGTATGATTTTGGTGCTTGGAATAATCCCATTATAATTGCATTGCTGTCTTTTATCGCCTGGATTGCCATTACGATTATTCCCAGTTCTAGCCCTTTCGTATCGTTCAAATTTCTCATTGCAAAACTGTGGTTTCTAGTTCCCATCTTGTTTTTCGGCATTCCCTTGTTTCAAGATCGCAAAAATATCATTCGTTTTCTCTGGTTATTTGTCATAGGAATGACGCTGGTGATGAGCTATACATTATTTGTTCATGCTTCTTATGGTTTTGGAGAAAAGGAAGGACATTGGGTAATGTTCCCCTTCTTTAAGGATCACACCATTTACGGCGCATTAGTCGCCTTCGTCTTGCCCATCATCGTAGGCCTTTACCGATCGAAAAAACACAGCCCTATTCTGCAAGCAATTCTCTTACTCTTTATCCTCATCAATTTAGTCGCTTTGTATTTTTCTTATACCAGAGCCGCATGGTTAAGTGTCATGGCTGCGGTTGGAGTTTTAGGATTGATTTATTTCAACATCAAATTCAAATGGATAGCACTGTCCACCCTAACCTTAATAGGTACTTTAATCATCAGTTGGGATGCGATTCAAATGGCCCTGGCAAAAAATAAATACGAACATACCACGGAAGAGTTCGGAGAACGACTGCAAAGTGCAATAAATGTAACAACGGACGCATCGAACTTAGAGCGCATCAATCGTTGGTCTTGTGCTTGGGAAATGTTTAAAGAAAGACCTGTATTTGGCTTTGGACCTGGAACTTATGCTTTCGAATATGCACGCTTTCAAGAACCTGAAAATTTAACCATCATTTCCACCAATTTTGGAGACATGGGAAATGCGCATAGCGAATACTTGGGAGCGCTCGCTGAAATGGGCTTGCTAGGCTTGCTGCTTTTTTTAGCAATTGTGGCGACTATTTTTCATCAAGGAATCACCCTTTATTTGAAATGGCCATCTGAAGATCATGAAATGAGAGTCCTCTTATTGGCGATGATCATGGCATTAGTCACTTATTTTGTTCATGCCTTTTTGAATAACTACCTCGATACTGATAAAGCTGCCTTTCCGATTTTTAGTTTTGCAATTGCCTTTGTGGCGTTGAAACAAGTGAAACATCAATCGGTATCTATTCCTAAGATATAAAGGAATTGAATAGGAAGATGATCTGAATAACGATAGGAAAACAAACCATTTTTAAAGGGCGCGATACCCGTCATATTGATCGCTTTCTGATTCAAAAGCCATGCCCTCAAATCAAGAACTTGAAAACTGTTGTCTATAATTTCGTATTGACTGGAATCGCCATAGAAACAATGATCAAAAGGATTTCCTTTTCCGGTGCTATATTGCGTTGTTGTGGTCGGTTTTAAAGTGCTATTTAAAGACTTATACCCATGTTGATGTATGACGACCAATTCATCTGAACGGTATACATTGCAATCTCCCATCAATAAAAAATCTTGATTCTTTTCCTTTTGACTTTTAACCCAAGTCATTAAGTATTGAAATTGCTGTTGGCGCTGTTGGACAGCTGTAGCTACTGCTCCTTGTGTTAAATGTAAGTTGACCACACTAAACGTACTTTTTCGATCGACCGAACAAAATGGGAAAACGAACGGTACGCGATCAAATACAGGATTTAATACCAAAGGCATATCAACAAATCCATAAAATCGAGAAGAATCGGGCAGTACTTTGGCTGCCTTGTAAAAAACAACCGACCACTCATCCGTAGGTCCAACAAGATGATTTTTTTCTTTTCCGGAATCTCCATTTGAAATCCAATACGAAAACCCCACTTGTTCCATTGCTTTAAAAAATTGCAACGATTCTTGGTCTTGCTTGTAAGCGATTCCATCCTCATACATCCCATCAAATGGAGGATCTACTAATTCTTGTACCGCAATTAAATCATAAGGCGCTAAAAATTGAGCCAATTGAACATTTTCTTTGTCCTTGTAATGTCCTAACCATTTAATATTAAAGGAGACCATTTGCAGGGTATCCTGCCCAAATACGAAAATTGGAAATATCAAGATGAATACCAGAATCTGTCTCATCTTAACGCGCTATCCACCCATTTGGATTTAACACTTGAACCGAACTTCCGTTGACTACGTGTAACTCAAAATGCACCGTTGATAAGGATTCTCCTTCTTTAACCAATAACGAACCAATTTTTTGTTTGGTACTTACCTTGGAACCGATGGAAACACTGGTTTCTTGTAAATTACAATAAACGCTTCGGTAATTCCCGTGTTTGATAATCACCAATTTTCCTGCACCAGGTATGTTCACAATACTGGTCACCTCCCCGTCGAAGATGGCGCGAACATCCCCATTTTTTTGAGTCGTAATGTCAACACCATTGTTATTGGTAAATACATTTTCTAAGGTCGGGTGGGGATTTTTACCAAAATTCTCTGTAATTGCGCCACTAGCGACAGGCCAAGGCAATTTACCTTTATTGGTTTCAAAATTCGCATTCAATTTATAATCTTTCGCTTCTTCAAAGGATAATTCTTTTTTGGCGGGTGCTTTCACCTCCTTACTCGTATTGGTGCTGGTATTCGAAGCTGTAGTCGTTGTTTTATTTTTTTCTGCTTTCAGACGAGCGGCCTCTTCAGCCTTTTTCCGCTTTACCTCAGCTGCTGCAATTTCCTTTTGAATCGCGTTGGCAATTTTTTGTTTTAAAACTGCTTTCTTCTTTTCGTCATTGCTTAATTGTGTAGCTAAATACTGCTCTTCTTTTTTTAATTTTTGATACAAAAGTTCTTTTTCGCGTTTGTCTACCTCAATTTTCTCCTTCTCTTTCTCTTTCTCGGTAACTAAAACAATTTTTTGTCTTTTATCTTGTTCAATCAATTGCATTTCATGTTTAAGTAATCGCTCATTTTGACGAATGATTAAAAATTGTTTTTGCTGTAATTCTGCAATTTTTTCCAGATACCTTTTTCTCCGAACGGCTTCAAAATAATTCGTGGCAGAAAAAATATACATGACTTTTCCTACCCTATTTCTTTTTTTATAAGCGTAAATCAGCATGCGCTTATATTGTTGCTTCATCTTTTCAATGCGCTGATTTAGGACAACGACCTGCTGACTTCGCTCTTGTAATTTTAATTCTGAACCTCGAATTTGATGATTAAAATTACTCAAAAGCGATTCCCGGTATTCAATTTGCTTTTCTACCAATTGCAATTGACTTAACGAATTCTTGGATTGATTTTGCGTTTTATCTAATAGCGACTTCGTGTTTGAAATTTTTTTATCTAAACGCTCCTGTTCCTTTTTAAGTTTCTCACTATTTTGACTAAACACTAAACTCGTCAAAAAGCAAAAAAATAAAACTCCGATTTTATTCACATGCTTCATAACTTTCAGGGATTACGATGAAAATTTCATGTTGCTCTTCAATGTCCACTTTTTCATAATTCATAAAAAGTTTAATGTGATTTTTTGGCGAAGTAATATCTACTGAAATTTCTTTGGGTAATAAAAAAGTCCCCACTAATTCTTTAGCACGATAATTCACCTTAATTAAAGTTGAATCGGAAGGACTTTCAATTTCCATTCCTTCTAATTCGGTAACGGAATCATTTAAAAAATATTTGATCACCACCTCTTCTTTGTGCTTTTTATCAATTCTTTTCATTTCCCATTTCCGATGCGAAGAAATCGTATAGCGATATGGATCGTGAATTTGAAAATATTTTTGAGCAGTATCATAGGCAAGCGGAAGTCCCAAGAACAACTCCTCCAAATTTTTATAGGCAAAATCGAGTCCGAAATTTTCTTTAATGTATCCCAAACTGTTTTTGATGTAACATTTATCCTTTTTATTAACGATAAAAATGGAGTCTTGATTGATTAAGGCATTTACAATTGGAATCTTCAAAAAAGTAATGGTCATATTCATTGCAGAATCCGTTTTCATTCTCAAGGTTGTTTTGAAAGAAATGTTTCGATTGGTATCTTGATAATCCGTTGAAATACGTGTGAATAAGCGTTCCGGTTTACGTGAAGCTATGGAATCTAGCACATCTAACAATTGAACCGTTTTACGTCGATGTAATTTTTCTTTGGGCACCTCATCATGCATCACTTTAGCACATGAAAAAACCAAGGTCACGAATGGAAGTAGGTAAAATAAATATTTAAGTTTAACGACCATTTGCTGGATTGATTTTAAGGTAAATATTAGGCGACTGTAAGCCCATTTCAAATGCTTTTTGCCATTTTTCCTGAGCCTCTGTTTTCTTTCCTAATTGCTGTTGAACATCTCCAAGGTACTCATAAAACTCAGGATTCGTGTCATCCAACGCAATTGCTTGAAGCAATACTGTTTCAGCCTCTGAGTAAGATTTATTAGCCATTAGAACATAACCCTTTGTTGCTAAATAAATAGGATCATCGGGCGATTTTGCTAAAAGTGCGTCAATCATGTCCAGCGCTAAACGAATATCTATTTTAAAATAGGCCAAGTGAAATGCAATTTCTTTTTTCACAAAATCGCTATTATTCGATATACTTTTCGCTTCGTCAAATGATTTAGTAGCTTCCTGATCGTTTTTTAATCCGAGATTGGCAATCCCTAACTGAACGTAAAATTCTGTTAAAAGCGCGTTGTCATTCAGGGTAAGGTCAATCCCTAAGTTCGCCATTGTTTTAGCCTCTTGAAAGTGGTTGAATCGATTATTAGACAAGGCAGAGAACAAATAAGGAACGGGCATCGTCGGATATAGATTGATGCACTCCTTGCTATCGTTGAGTAAATCATCGAAGTGAAATAATTCAAATTCCAACAACAACACTTGGTTCCAAACTACATATTTACTAGGGTCAATTGAAATCGATCGTTGGTAGGCCTTTAACGATTTAGCTTTATTTTCGATGGTACTCCAATAATCCCCTTCTAACGTGGCCACTTTTGCATCGGACGGATAGTTTAAGCTGAGTACATTTAATAATTCTACAAATAAAGGATCCTTAACATGGGGCGTTTCCATCCATTTGATACAAACTCTAATTTTCGAATCGAGATCTACATCATCTTTTTGAAAGGCTAGGAGATACTCATTCATCGCTTGTTTGTACTTGTTTTGTTGACGATAAATATCTGCCAAAGCCATGTGTGCCCTTCCATTATTTGGATCCGATTTCACCAGGGCCTCTAAGGTTTGAACTGCCTTCATTCCATTTTGCGTTTGAAAATAGAAATCAGTCAGAGTGGCCAACAATTGTGGATCATTGGGATAGACCTCCAATGCTTTGAGCAACTCATTTTCAGCCTTGCCAGTTTGCTTAATACTCTGATATAAATTAAACTTTTGTATCGATAATTCTGGGAAAATACCAACTTGATCTTGCGTATTATTTAACGCTTCAATGGCTGCTTCCGCTTTTCCTTGTTTCACTAAACATTCAGCATAACCATATAGGAAATCAGGATTTCGAGATTCAACTTTTAATAATTTTTCAAAATATTTTTGCGACTGTTCATATTTTTGCTGCTCAAAATTTATAAAGGCTAATTCTTGAATGTACCAAGTGTTCTTAGTATCTAATTGATGCGCTCTTTCTAAATTTTGTAGGGCTTTTGCTGAATTTTTTTGAATGGAATAAAGTTCGTACAAAGCAAAATACGCCGCGTCATCTTTAGGATTCAAAAGCAGGTATTTTTCGAATTGTTGAATCGAAGCTTCCCATTGCTGAGCTATTTTTAAACGAACAGCCTCATGAAATGCACTGATTTGGTTCGGAGGTAATTCCGCGGAGGGCTGCGGCATCTTAGATTTAGAAACCGCCACACAACTTATCAAAAATAAGCCGCTCATGAACAGAACCAAGAAGTGCTTCATCATAATTTTATTTCAGAATAATCTCCTAAACTAACATCCATTGGACTTCCCTGGATTTGGGTGTTGGATCCAATCATTGCTCCTTTCAAATGAGCATAGTCAATACTCGACTTCATTTGAATGTTGGTGTTAACAATAGTACTGTTTTTAATAGTCGAACCAGCACCAATCGAAACATGAGGACCAATAATGGAGTTTTCTATTGTCACTTTTTCACCGATATAAACAGGAGGGATAATGATCGAATTCTTAGAAATTAAATCAATGGGTTGAACTAATTTTCCTTTTTCTTGGTCGTAATCTAAAACACGCTGGTTGGTATATACCGTCACCTCTTTGTTTCCGCAATCTAACCATTCCATCACTTTGCCCGGTTTAAATTGGTATCCCGACTCGGTCATGCGTCGTAATGCATCTGGTAATTGGTATTCGCCACCTTTGATCACATCATGGTCAATCAAATACTCGAGCTCTTTTCTCAATCGAGCGCCGTCTTTAAAATAATAGATACCGATCATGGCCAAATCAGAAACAAACTCTTTTGGTTTTTCGACATAATCGATAATCGCACCTTGTTCATCCAATTTGATGACTCCAAAAGCGCTAGGATCTTCAATTTGTTTCACCCAAAGAATACCATCGTCATTCGGATCAATTTTAAAATCTGCTTTGAATAAAGTATCTGCAAAGGCAACTACAACAGGACCATCCAATTTCTCTTTTGCACACAATACTGCATGCGCAGTTCCTAAAGGCTCCAATTGATGATGAATCGACCCTTTTGCTCCTAATGAACGAGCAACCGACAACAATTCCTCTTCTACTTCCTTTCCGAAATCACCAATAACGAAAGCAATTTCTTCCAATTTCTCGCCGCAAATTTCAGCAATATCTTCAACCAAACGATGAACAATTGGCTTCCCACCTACCGGAACAAGTGGTTTTGGGACCGTTAAGGTATGAGGTCTTAATCGACTGCCTCTTCCAGCCATAGGAACAATTACTTTCATGCTATTTTTGTATTATTTAGTTCCGGTGCTACCAAATCCGCCCGCACCTCTTTCTGTTGTATTTAATGTATCTGTTTCTTGCAAATTTGCTTGAATGACTTGAGCAAAAACCAATTGTGCAATTCGCTCTCCGTCTTCGATCAGAACTTCTTCGCTCGATAAATTTACCAAGATTACCCCAACCTCTCCGCGGTAATCCGCATCGATTGTTCCAGGCGTATTCAAAACCGTTAATCCCTTCTTAAGCGCCAAACCACTTCGAGGTCTAACTTGACACTCATAACCTTCCGGAATTTCTAAAAACAACCCCGTTTTGATCAATGCACGTTCCATGGGCTTTATACGGATGGATTCAGTAAGATTAGCACGTACATCCATTCCTGCAGACATCGTAGTCTCATAATTTGGAAGTGCGTGTTTTGATTTATTGATAATATTTACTTGCATACTAAAATCTGAAACTCAAAAATACAAAAAAAGATACATTCAACACTGATTCCTCAAGGAATGTTCCAAATTCTGATTGTTGAAAAGTTGTAAATGAGTTCAAATTCGAAATGTAGAATAAAAGCTTAAATTTGTAAAGAAACATTTACAACATGAAACGACTTATATATCTGGTTCTTTTAGCGGGGATTTTACAAGCTTGTAAAACGCAAGGGAATAGTATTGGACAAAACATCAACCTTTTTTCAATCGACCAAGACAAACAACTTGGAGCACAAGTTGCTCATGAAATTGATAGTAACCCTAAAGAGTACCCAGTAATTGATTCCGCTAAAAATGTAGCCTTATATGCCTACATGTACAAGGTTCGAAACCTCATTTTAAACAGCGGTCAAGTGAAGTTGAAAGATCAATTTGAGTGGCGCGTTCGGGTGATTCAAAACGACAGTGTGATGAATGCATTTTGTACCCCAGGAGGATACATTTATGTCTACACTGGGATTTTAAAGTTTTTAGATTCAGAAGATCAGTTAGCCGGTGTTTTGGGGCACGAGATTGGACATGCAGATATGCGCCATTCCACACGCCAAATGACCCAAATGTATGGGGTTCAAATATTATTAGATGTCATTGCAGGAAAACACGAAGCCATCAAACAAATTTCGGGTGCCATTATTGGTTTAAAATTCAGCCGTAACCATGAAACAGAAGCGGATGCATGCAGTGTGAGGTATTTATGTCCTACTCCTTATAAAGCAGATGGGGGAGCTGGATTCTTCGAAAAAATTCAAAATTTGGGTGGGGCTAAACAACCCGAGTTTTTAAGCACGCATCCTGATCCAGGAAATCGAATTGAGCATTTTCATACGGCAAAAGAAGAACAAAATTGTCAAGGAAATAACCAATTCAAAACAGAATATGCACAAATGCTGAAATTATTACCTAAGTAATTATTTGACAATTTTTGAAGATAAATATTCTTGAAATAAGGTATACTGCAATTTTATATTTTGTAATCTTTTTTTTACCAAATCAATTTCATGTTGAAATTCCTCACTTTCATAAGGAAGATTTTTTATGACTTCTAATTGTTTTTCTGCCAAATCAAATTTTTTCGTAAAAATTAAGATGTTGATATAATTTACATGCATATAAGCAATCCATTTATTTGGGACTACAATACCTTCAAGCACATCAATTTCACCTTTTTTAAGCCATTTTCGATAAATCAATGCTGCTTTTGAGAAATCGGACTGAACCTCATCACTCCAAAAATTACGAATAATTCCTTGCGTTAATTGATCATTCATCTTTACTATAGCTTGATCTACTAATAAATTTGCTTTTACAATATCTTCATATCCACCTTGACTATTTTCATCTGAATACCACGTAATATCTTGATTTATAGGAATAACAAAATACAGAAGATTCACTTCATGTAGCGATCTTTTTACAAAATCTGAAATCAATTTATCTCTTAGTAATTTTTCCCTAACGGCTTCTCTTGATTTAGATATGGCAGACTCATTAACGGCTTCAATTTTCAGTTGATAAGGTTTATCATTTTGAAGATGAAGAATTTCTTTTTTAGTCACTCGATCTCTTAATATAAAGGTAGCCTGTAATAAAAAATCGACGGTATATTGCCTTGCTGATTTTTGAACAATGTCAAGACTTTTACTTTTAACTTGCGTTATAGGATAATAAGCAATATGTGAAATTTTTTGCTCTAAATTTCCAAATGTAAATTCCAATAAATAATTTCCTCTTTCATAAGAGACAATATTCAAAGAATCTTTATGCCAATTGAGTAAACGCTGATAAAATTTTACTGATAGATCATTTCTATTTTCACCCGATTGAATGATACGAAAAGTATCTCGATAGGTATCTTGAATGAGGTAGGCAAATTCATTTGAATGTTCTATTCTTTCAACAGGATAGGAATATAAAGAAAATATTTTTATTTCACCAATTAAATGCGCCTTTTGACCTGTAACCTGTTGAAAAAAGCAAATGAATAGGATTAAAGTTGAACACTTCATTTTTCTAATTTTCCATTTTGTGACAACATGATCGCAATGGATTTAGTGCTTTCAATTTTGGATAATAAAATGATAATGATTACCGTAATTGGGACACTGACCATCATTCCTGTTAATCCCCAAATGGCGCCCCAAAAAGATAATGCAAGAATCGCCACTAAGGGACTAATATTTAATGAGTCACCCATTAATTTAGGCTCCACAACATTTCCTACTAAAGTTTGAATACTCACCAACGTCAAGAGTAAAAACAAAGCAACGGTACCGTCTCCAAATTGGATCAACGCAAAGAGTGTTGGTAGAAAAACCGAAAACGTTGAACCAACTACAGGGATGAAATTCAAGATGAAAATAAAGAATGCCCAAAATAAAGCAGAATGAAGGCCGAATAAAAGCATGGCTACAAAACATGACACCGCTGAAATAAGACTAATTAACGTTTTCAAACCGACATAATGGGTAATGGCATGCTGCATGTCGGATAGTAAATCTTTCGTATCGTTGTGTTTGTCGATGTCCTTAGTGATCAGTAATAATTTTTTTCGAAACATGGGCTCTTCGATAAACAAAAAGAGTAGGTAGAAGAGCATCATGATTAAACTGCCCATGAATCCAGAAACGGCATTCAGAATTGGATTTATGTAGGGGTCAATTTTAAAATCACTGATGAAATGATGCATCTCGTCACTGATGTCTAAACCATATTCTTGGTCCAATGACTTTACAATTTGAATTAAATTAGGTTTGAAGGTGGTGAAGGATTCAATGAGTTTTTCAAGGTTAACCACCAATAATTTTCCGCAGAAATAAATCACTCCGAAAATGATCAAACTTCCCAATAAATTTTTAATCCAATCGGGAAAATGCAAACGAATGATCCGATTTTTCTCTGCGAATTTGGTAATTGACTTAATTAAAAAATAAATCAATAGGGCAAAAATCAAAGGGAAAATGATGTGTTTTCCGTAAATCAGAATTAGGGCAATTCCAAAGACAATGAATATGTGATTAACAACGCGGGTAGACTTCATAGGATTAAATTAATCTAAAAAATTCATTTCTTAAAATTTATGGAGCAAAAAAAAAGGTCAATTGAATTGACCTTTGGATATTTAATTAAAATTCTGCGTTCTGTGGTGTTCTTGGAAAAGGAATCACATCGCGTATATTGGTCATTCCGGTAACAAACATGACCATGCGTTCAAATCCTAAACCAAATCCAGCATGAGGAACAGTTCCGAACTTACGGGTATCAAGGTACCACCACAATTCCTCCTCATTTATATGAAATGCTTTACATTTTTCTTTTAAAATGTCTAATCGTTCTTCGCGTTGTGAACCCCCAACAATTTCTCCGATTCCTGGGAATAAAACATCCATTGCTGCCACGGTTTTACCGTCATCATTTTGACGCATGTAAAAAGCCTTAATTTCAGCAGGATAATCCGTTAGAATTACAGGACATTTAAACTCTTTTTCAACCAAATAACGCTCATGTTCCGATTGTAAATCGATACCCCAAGAAACATCATACTGGAATTTTTTCTTTTTATAATGATTTGAGTTTTTCAACACCTCGATAGCCTCCGTATATGTCAAACGCTTGAAATCATTTTCTACCACAAATTTTAAACGATCGATGAGGGTTAATTCGTTTCGTTCATTTTGAGGTTTAGAGGCCTGTTCTTGCACTTCTCGGTCGTTTAGAAATTTCAAGTCATCTGCACAATGATCCATCACATATTGACAAATGTACTTTAAAAATGATTCTGTCAGATTCATGTTATCTTTCAAATCATTGAATGCTACTTCTGGTTCAATCATCCAAAATTCAGCTAAATGACGTGAAGTATTTGAATTCTCAGCTCTAAACGTCGGACCAAAAGTATACACTTGTCCTAAAGCAAGTGCTGCCAATTCCGCTTCTAATTGTCCAGATACGGTAAGGTTTACTTGTTTACCAAAAAAGTCTTCTTTAAAATTTACGGTACCATCTTCATTTAAAGGAGGATTCAAAGGGTCTAAATTGGAAACACGAAACATCTCACCTGCCCCTTCTGCATCGGATCCCGTAATAATGGGCGTGTGTAAATAGAAAAATCCTTGATCATTAAAATAACGATGAATCGCGAATGCAACCGCATGACGAATTCTAAAAACGGCTCCAAAAGTGTTGGTTCTGAATCGTAAATGAGCTTGCTCTCTTAAAAATTCCAAACTGTGCTTTTTAGGTTGCATTACGGTTTTTTGCACATCATCTGGATGTGCTTCTCCAATTATCTCAATGCTTTCTACTTGTAATTCAATGGATTGACCCGCTCCTTGTGATGCTACAATTTCTCCTTGTAACCCAACAGATGCTGCAGTTGTAATTTTCTTTAATAACGATTCGTCAAATTTTTCAAAATCAACAACAGCCTGTAAATTACTAATGGTAGAACCATCGTTCAATTGGATGAAACGATTACTTCTAAAAGCGCGAACCCATCCTTTTACAAGAATTTTATCGCCAAGCTTTGCCTCTTTTAAAACGGTTGCTATTTTTACTCTGTTCATGATTGATTTTTATAGTTTCAAATTTATAAAAGAAAATGCAATTGGAGTCTAGTTTCTGCGTAAAACAAAAGCGAAACTCTCAATATTTTTATTTGTTGTTAAAATTGGTCATCGTTAACCCTAAACCAATTGTAGCAAAAGACTTACACGCCTCTGCAGCAATAACGATGCGATCCACCAACGTTTCACGTTCCGTTTGACTCCATTCACCTAACACATAGTCTGCTTGCTGACCAGGGTGAAAATCATTTCCTACACCAAATCGCAATCGGGCATATTGATTGGTATTTAAGGTGGCTTGAATGTCTTTTAATCCGTTATGACCACCATCACTTCCTTTAGGCTTGATACGAATTTTGCCAAAAGGCAAGGAAATATCATCGGTCAAAACGAAAAGGTGATCGACAGGTATTTTTTCATTTTGCATCCAATAATTTACCGCTTTACCAGATAAATTCATGAAGGTCGTTGGCTTAACGAGAATAAATGTTCGACCTTTAAACTTAAATTCTGCTGTTTCTGCTTGCTTTCCCAATTTAAATGTCACGCCGTGGTTTTTGGCGAGTTGATCTAAAATCTTAAATCCAATGTTATGCCTTGTTTCTGCATATTTTTCTCCAGGATTACCCAAGCCAACGATTAAATACTTCATATACGTTCAAAAGTACAAAATTATAAAATATTCCTGAACTGTTGCGGTTAGACCAAGTCGTATGCACAAACATAAAATGGTTTATCAAATACACAAGTATCATGAGCTTTTACCATGACATGTACTTTACTTTTTTGAATGATGCGATCAAAAAATCCCCATTTTATTGTTGAGTTTATTTTTTGTCTAAAAGGATCTTGTTCATCTGCCCACCACAAAGCCACTTTGCGTTGATACATGGCTAAAACACCATCCAATAATTCCTCCACAATTTTGACATTAGGACTATCAATCCAAAGTTGATCTATCGCTAAAAAATCATGTTGCTTTGGATTAATATAATGCTTAAGAAAAGGGATGTAGGGTAATAACTTCACTTGCCATTTGCCAAAACGACCTGGAAGTTGAATAATTTTCCAACTGACAGGCAGAACGCGAACTACACCAATAATTTCGCCATTTCGTTGTAAACCAACGTAATTGAGAGTTGTATATTCTTGATCAAAATAAAAAGCATGTTGAGCCTTTGCGTTTTTGGCTTGAATCACTGCCGGATGATTGAAACTTAAGGGGATGATTTCTTGGTTTAATTTTGGACGAAGTCGACTAAACGCATGGGTAATTAGGGTGCCTTGATGTGAAAACCCAAATTGATGCGCCATATTCATACTACGTATATTTTTAGGGTCAATATAAGCATACAATTGATGGCAATCACCTGTTTTCAACCAACTATTCATCGTTTGCGTGATCTCTTCAACGAATTGATTTCGGCGGGTTTTTACTTGACTTTTGTATTTGGTTGAACCTTGAAATAAAGCCTCAAAGGCAAAAAATCGGATGTAATAATTTTTTGTCCTTCTACAAAAGGTAATATTGGCGATGGTTTTGTTGTTTCTTTCAATGGATAAAAACAAGGGATCCTCTAACATTTGAATTCGTTCTTTGGTATTCAAATGCTGGTACTTCGCTCCTTGAGTACCTAAGGTAGTTTTCAATAAAAGCGATTCGATTCCTGGATTTATTTCCGTATCAAGTTTGATCATTATAAAGCAGCAGTCACGATTTCATAAACGACATCTGGAGTAATGGTGCCATTTTCTCCCATGGCAAGCCAAGAGCGTTCGATGAATCGATTTTTTATTTCTAGCGCAATATCAATTTCCACTTTCGTGTAAGCACTAATTTTAGTCGGCACTTCGAGTTGATGGTAAAATTGTTCAATGGCTTGAATACATTTCGCGGCAATTTCTTCATCGGTTCCGTTCAATTGAAAAACGCGCTTACCACACTGAATTAATTTTTCACGTTTATAGCTGAATTGATTTTCATATAATCTTGGACCAATGATCGCAAGAGTTCGAGCATGGTCAATTCCGAAAAATGCTGTTAATTCATGTCCAATCATATGCGTTGCCCAATCTGTAACCACTCCACATCTCAAGTTTCCATTTAAAGCGTGATTTGCACACCACATGAGATTTGAAGCATATTTGTAATTGGAAGGATCATGCAATACTTTGGGTCCTATTTCAATTAAAGTACTTAAAATACCTTCAGCTTCTCGTTCTTGCAATAAGTTGTCGGATGGCTTAGTGAGGTATTGTTCTAAGGTATGTACGAATGCATCAATGATGCCATTGGCAATTTGGCGTTTGGGAAGACTCCCTACATATTCAGGATTCAAGAATGAAAACTTCGGGAAAAATAACGGACCGCCCATGGTTCGCTTTTCGTGCAATTCCGATCGACTGATTACCGCACCAGAATTAGCTTCACTTCCTGTGGCAGGCAGCGTTAAAATTGTTCCAAAAGGCAATGCTTTTTTAAAAACTCGTCCTTCCATGCGCAAAAGCACTTCCCATGGATCTTGTTCTTCATAAAATGCACCTGTCATAAACTTGACTCCATCAATAACTGACCCTCCTCCTATAGCAAGGATGAACCCAATTTCATTAGCTTGCGCATATTGAACACCTCTCATCAAGGTATTAAATTCTGGATTTGCCTCAATTCCTTGAAATTCAAAAACTTGAAAGTCTTTCAATTGATTTTTAACCTGGTCAATCACCCCAATAGCTTTGGCGCTTTGTCCGCCATAGGCCAATAAAATATTCTTAGAGGGGGTGACCGATGCAATTAACTCGGGAAGTTTATCCAAATGATTAGGACCAAAAAGGATTCTGGTAGGATTTACAACATCAAAATTTTCCATACGACAAGGTACAAAAAAACCCCGAATCAAAGAAACGGGGTTTTTAAAATTATTTTATACAATTAAATTCCATTATCTCTTACGGCGTAAGCGATAGTCAATGCGTTTACATCTTGTAATTCTTTTCGGATATCAAAAATCAACCCTGTAGGTGCTGTTTTATCTGCCTTAACACAAGTAATTACTGCTTCAATTGGAGAAGTCATTCTTGCTGGCTTTTGATCAAACTTATCTTTTTTCCATTGCCCTACTGCATTGGTGGTATACAATCCGTCTGGTGTTGCTTGAACAACATTATCCAATGAAAGTGCATAACCCATTTTAAAATCCTTAGCTCTGTTTTTGTTTCTTGGCTCCCCTAAGTAAAGGAAGTCAACTTCTGAACGTTGCTTATAAGGTGTTAAATCCGTAGTACGAGATCCCACCGCAGGAGTAACACTCACCGTAGGGTCATTCTCTTTACTTGTTGTAGCCACCATAAAAAAGAATAAAAGCATGAAAACGATATCTGGCAAGGACGAGGTATTTACCCCGGGCATTGCTCTTTTACTATCTTTTTTAAATTTAGACATAAATTTATTTTTTAGGTGTTACTTCGATGATTCTTGCAGGATATAAAATATCTAACAAGTCCAATTTTGCTTTTTCTTGAGCACCATTTTCAGCATCGAATTTTCTTTTCAATGTACCGTAAGATTCGCTCCATAATTCCTGAGCCTTATCATCTCGCAATTTATAGATTGCTTCTTGAATTTCGGTTTGAATTTGAGCGAAAATTTCATACGAAGTAGCTTGTTGCACCTCAATACGAATATTTGCTTGAAAATGAATCTCTGGAAGATCAGTACCTCCAAGCAATTCAAGTGCGCGTTTTTTCTTAACCCATTCTTCAAGTTGAGTATATTTAAACTCAATCATAGATTTTACAGCACCCTTATTCTCCAATTCCTCTGCTTCTGCTTCAACTAATCGAATGTTGTCATCGATTTGTTTCATTGAAGTATGTGAGTATAATGGAAAATTATTTGCAACATCATTATTGATCTCGTTAGTTTTGTAAAATTTAAGAATAAACTCAGATATTTGAGCAGGATCATTGAAAATTTCACCACGCACCATCAATTGATTTTGGTTGTTCGCTTTAATCGCAAGGATATTACGCTCTTCAACTGGAACTGGATCTTGGACAACCTCCACTTTCTTTGGAATACTTCTTACGAAAGCTGTATCCTTATCCATGGTGGTTGTTACGAGGAAGAAAATAAGAAGCAAGAAGGCAATATCTGCCATTGAACCTGCATTTATTTCTTGTAATTCTCTTTTTGCCATAATTTTATTTTCTTAATCTTCCCATTAATGGGCCTAAAATCACCGCTAAAAGTGCTGCCCCTATAGCAACAAAAATTGTATAAATTCCTGTTGTTGTAGAATCTACTACACTTTGCGATACCGGATTTTTCAACAATAAAGTATCAGTAGTATCAGTAGTGCCCATTAGTGAGATTACTAGATATACTATCACTGAAATTAAAATTCCAATGATACTCATTACGGTTCTTTTCGTGTTTGTAATCAATGAAGAAACAAAGAATAACAACACTATTCCAACTGCGGCAAGTAAGATGAAAAAAGTAAAGTAAATTGCAAAGTTCATTGTACTACCCTCGCGAAATTTCTCTACTGCTTCTGTACCCTCTGTAACATTTGGACCAAAGAACAATAGCGCAGAACCAATTACACCCACAGTTGCTAACACATACTTGAGAATGTTAATGTATAAGTTCATTTTTTGCGTATTCATAACTGAATTTTTGAATAATTAATTTAAATTTTAATTAAGCTTTAATAGCGTTGTTTTTAATCAACAAGTCAATTAAAGTAATAGAAGAATCCTCCATTTCATTAACCAAACCGTCGATTTTTGACAAAATGTAGTTATAAAACACTTGCAACAACATTGCTGCAATCAAACCGAATACAGTTGTCAATAAGGCTACTTTAATACCATCCGCAACTGTTGTTGGTGATACTTGACCATCCTTCACAATTTTATCAAATGCTTGAATCATACCAATTACTGTCCCTAAGAACCCTAACATCGGAGATAAAGCAATGAATAATGATAACCAAGACAATCCTTTTTCTAATAATCCCATTTGAACACCACCATATGCTACTACTGATTTTTCAACCATTTCGATTCCTTCATTAGAACGATCTAAACCTTGGTAAAAAATTGAAGCGATAGGGCCTCTGGTATTACGACAAACTTCTTTAGCTGCATCAACACCTCCAGTTTTGATAGCATTTTCAACTTCTTTTAAAAATTTAGATGTATTAATGGTAGCTAAATTTAAATAAACCACTCTTTCAATTGCTAATGCCATACCAATAATCAAACAAATCAATACCGGTGTCATCCAAATAACATCACCTTCAATGTATTTTTGTTTCATGGTTTGAACAAAATCCAATTGTACTTCTTCATCTGAAGTTGCTGTTGTATTTGTTGAACCAGCTTTAGCTGCTTCAGTGACAGGAGCATCCTGTGCCATAACCACATTTGAAAATCCAAATGTTAACATTGCTGCAATAGCAAAAGAACCAATTACTTTTTTCATGTTTTATTTATTATTTAATCGTATATAATTTGAGCCAAAAATATAAAAATAATCATACAATTCAAAACAATATCATTTTATCTATCAATTTCATTGATTGAATGATTCTTTTAATCTTCTAATTAGGTTTTATGGGATTTTTAATGGGAGTGGTTTTCTACCTTTTTAAGACACAAAGAAGGATGAATTAAATTTTTAATTCGAGATCATGTAAGGATTTGTAAGTTTTTATAACTCAACCTGCGCTACGGCACGAACCCTGTGGATTCTCATCCCTTCTTCCCTCACTTCGTTGCGGAGAGGGCGGGATTACCTGCGGTGGTCTTCGCTGCGCTACGGCACGAACCCTGCGGATTCTCATCCCTTCTTCCTTCACTTCGTTGCGGAGAGGGCGGGATTACCTGCGGTGTTCTTCGCTGCGCTACGGCACGAACCCTGCGGATTCTCAT